>Ga0308161_1000034_pt1 | contig 427258 bp, 390 predicted proteins | sample PhyFR2_FD_201034 | JGI IMG/M metagenome (GOLD analysis project Ga0308161, IMG submission 201034) | Phyllosphere microbial communities from UC Gill Tract Community Farm, Albany, California, United States - DLSLF.R2 | ecosystem: Host-associated > Plants > Phyllosphere > Unclassified | place...
CTTTTATTGTATTTACTGAGTCTCATTTAACGACCTCAATGACAAAGGGCTCTATTGTCGTTTAAGTGTGCGCGCATTTTACGGGAAGGTTTATGCAGTGTAAACCAGCTTAAGGATGTGTCAGATCCATGTTGACACCTTTTGCTAAGGGTGTCACAGATGTTGTTCTCGGTGACAAATTATTAACGTGGACAAGCAGTTGGCGGCAATATAACAAAAAGAGATGGATATAGGGTTAAACAAAAGTGGTAATGGTATAACCCTGACTTTAATCACCCAATTATTTAACAATATTGCATCATTTATTCGATTAATTTTAACCTAATTAATTGCGCACCGGTTTTAAATATTCTGATCGAATGCACCCACTGACCGAAATATTTTTTGTAAATTGACACGCAAAGACAAATTAGGCGCGCTTAACCGACTGTGCGAAATTTAACCAAAATCCCACCCTGTTAGCGAATGCCGGGAAGATCACCACGCTGATGCAGCGAGCGATAATCCAGCACCACGCCGCAGAGTACACCACAGAGTGCCAACGTCATGCCGGCTTCAAACAGCGGGACCAGTGCTGTCGACAGACGGGGTAAGCCCGCTGCATTCAGCGCCAGTGCCAGCAGCCATAAAGCCAGCAACCCGCAGCCGCTGGCGAACAGCCGGTTTGTCCAGCGGTAGCCCGCTGCGAAACGGGTACGCGGCAAAAACTGCCCGGTTGTTTGTGTGAAATCCAGCGTGCCACGGCAAAATGCTAACAGCACCAGACCCGGTAAGCCAGCCAGTACCGTAAACGCATAGAAAGTCGGCCAGCCCCACAGTTCAACTAAGAAGCCCGCCGCAGGGCCAACGTAAACCCGACCTACCGCCGACAGGGCCGACAGCAGCGCGAACTGCGTTGCCGAAAAGGACTTGTTGCACAGCGTCATCAGTAGCGCGACAAACGCAGCCGTGCCCATGCCGCCGCACAAGTTTTCGATAAATACTGCGCCTGCCATGCTCCACAGATGCTTGTCGGTGACTGCCAGCAGCCAGTAGCCAAAATTGGATACCGCCTGTAGCAGGCCAAAAATCATCAGTGCGCGAAACAGGCTCAGGCGCTGCATCAGCACGCCGCCATACAGCGCCCCGATGATAGTCGCCAGCAGGCCGAGCGTCTTATTAACCAACCCGACATCGCCCGGATTAAAGCCCACGCCGCGAATTAAGAAGGTGGTAGTGAGCGAGGCGGCAAACGCATCGCCGAGCTTGTAAAGGATGATCAGCGTTATCAGCAGCCAGGCATTATTACGGTTAAAAAAGTCCCGTAGGGGATCGACCACCGCCTGACGAAGCGACTGGGGCGCGGACTGTCGGTTATCCGGCTCGTTAGCGATAAAGGTTGCGACGATGCAGGGAACCAGCAACAGCGCCATCAGCCAGTAAGTTGCCCGCCAGCCCAGATAGCGATCGGCCAGCCACAGGGCGAGTCCACCCGATATCAACATGGCCAGTCGGTAGCCTAACACCGTGATAGCCGCGCCGCTTCCGCGTTGCTCAGGTGGCAAAACGTCCGTCTTCCAGGCGTCAAACACAATATCCTGAGACGCGGAACAGAACGCAATCAACACCGCCAGTGCCGCCATCAGGGTCAAATCCCGGCTGGGCTGCATAAACCCCATCGCGATGATGCTGGCGACCAGCGCTAGCTGGGTGATCAATAACCACCCTTTACGACGGCCCAGAAACGGCGGTGTATAGCGATCCATCATCGGTGACCAAAGAAACTTAAACACGTAAGCCTGGCCCACGAGGGAAAAGAAACCGATGGTTTTCAGATCAATATTATCGACGGTCATCCACGCCTGTAAGGTCCCGCTCGTTAATGCCAGGGGCAAACCTGACGCGAATCCCAGAAGGAGCAACACAGCGGCATTTTTTTGACGGAAGACGCGGAAATAGTGATTCATACTGACCTTGAAAAGCGCCCGGCATCATGCCGGGCGAGGGGCAAAATTAGTGAGAGTTTTGTTTAATAAATTCGTTGACGCTGGTGTCCTGCGCCATATCGGCAATCACATCGCTCAGCGTTGAGTTCACCGCATTGGTGATTTTCTGGTTACTGGCGCTGAAGGCACCTTCTACGCTGTAGGTCTGACGGTAGTTTTTAATCTGCTTGTTGCCGTTTTTCGCGGTGGCAACAATAGAGATATCTGCCTTGGTCGTAATGCTGTAACGCACGTCACCCTGGGTCACGTCGGCATACAGATTATTAACAATGATTTGCAGATCGACTGCGCCGTTGGGGCCAACCATATAGCCGCGTGCCGTCATCTGTTTTTCCAGCACTTCCTGCAGTAAGAAACGCAGGTCGCGGGACGGTGTGAGGCTGACCAGTTGTCCGTCGCGGTTCACTTTTGCCAGCGCCTGATCGCGGCGTTGGTCAGCACCGTTGATACTTACGGTGACGCCCATCAGGCTGGGATCGCGTTGCGGCAGCTGAATTTTAGGTTGAATCGTCAGTGTGTTGTTGCTGGAAGCACAGCCGGCCAGGATAAAAGCAGCCAGCAGTGGGAATAACAGTTTTTTCAACATACGCTTTCTCGTTAATGTAATGGGTTGGTGTGCAAAAACTGCGGCCATCATAGCAAAGCGGTGCAGTGAATAAAGCCCCCAGCGCGAGGTAAAGTCACGCAACGGTGTTTCGTCCGCGTTGTATTGCGTAAAACGACGACCCGATAAGGCGCGCGCGCAGAAACCGCGGGAATGATAATATTCTGCCCGCCATCGCGTAGTGTGGCAGAAAACCGACTAATATTTAAACAGATGGGGCACCGCGCTCGCCATTGAGGGTAAAACCATGATTCGAGAACAGATAGAAGAAAAGCTGCGGCTGGCTTTTGCGCCGGCTCATCTGGAGGTCCACGATGAAAGCTACCGACACAATGTGCCTGCGGGTTCGGAAAGCCACTTTAAAGTTGTGATCGTCAGTGACAGTTTTACCGGCCAGCGTTTCCTGGCGCGTCATCGGGCGATTTACAGTGAACTCAGTGCAGAACTGGCGGGAAGCGTTCATGCCTTAGCGCTGCATACGTACACGCTTAAAGAGTGGGAAGGATTGCAGGATACGGTCCTGGCGTCACCCAACTGCCGCGGTGCCGGAACGCTAGCCTGAGTGCACCATTTTTAAACGGCCTGCGGGCCGTTTTTGGCGTTTAATTGTGGCTAAACGCGATCTGCGGCTCAAAAAAGCAGCAAACTCCCTAAAAAGTGGTGACTTAGCATCCTCGACTCATCTCAGCGATGCCGCTATAATGCTGCGTCTATTTTTCCGGAATGTCTTCGGGACGCTTCTGGTAACAGGGATCAGGTTCTCTTCACGGAAGCCGTCCCGGTTGTTAGATACGGCGCATTAACCAATGTGTGGTGTCTGAAGTTGACCGAGCACGTGATTTTTTGAGGTAACAAGATGCAAGTTTCTGTAGAAACCACTCAGGGCCTGGGCCGTCGCATTACGATTACTGTCGCTTCTGACAGCATCGAAAGCGCTGTTAAAAAAGAACTGGTGGATGTGGCGAAGAAAGTCCGTATCGATGGTTTCCGTAAAGGCAAAGTGCCAATGAACATCGTGGCACAGCGCTACGGTGCGTCTGTGCGCCAGGACGTGCTGGGCGATCTGATGACGCGTAACTTTGTTGACGCCATCATCAAAGAGAAAATCAATCCGGCTGGCGCACCTAACTACGTGCCAGGCGAATACACTGAAGGTCAGGACTTTACCTATGCGGTAGAATTCGAAGTGTATCCAGAAGTTGAGCTGAAAGGCCTGGAAAACATCGAAGTCGAGAAGCCACAGGTTCAGGTAACTGACGCTGACGTTGATACCATGCTGGAAACCCTGCGTAAGCAGCAGGCTAACTGGATTGAAACCGACGCCGCTGCGGGCGCAGAAGACCGCGCAACTGTCGATTTTACCGGTTCAGTTGACGGCGAAGAGTTTGAAGGCGGTAAAGCCTCAGATTTCGTTCTGGCAATGGGCCAGGGCCGTATGATCCCAGGTTTTGAAGAAGGTGTTGTGGGCCATAAAGCAGGTGAAACCTTCACTATCGATGTGAAATTCCCTGATGACTACCATGCTGAAAACCTGAAAGGGAAAGACGCTAAGTTCGAAATCGTGTTGAAGAAAGTTGAAACGCGCGAACTGCCAGAACTGACTGAAGACTTCATCAAACGTTTCGGCGTAGAAGATGGCTCAGTTGACGGGCTGCGTGCCGAAGTGCGTAAAAACATGGAACGCGAGCTGAAAGGCGCTATTCGTAACCGCGTGAAAACGCAGGCTATCGACGGTCTGGTTGACGCTAACCCAATCGACGTGCCTTCTGCACTGATCGACAGCGAAGTCGACGTTCTGCGTCGTCAGGCTGCACAGCGCTTCGGTGGTGATGAGAAGCAGGCGCTGGAACTGCCACGTGAACTGTTCGAAGAGCAGGCGAAACGTCGCGTTGTTGTCGGCCTGCTGCTGGGCGAAGTGATTCGCACCCACGAGCTGAAAGCTGACGAAGATCGCGTGAAAGTGCTGATCGAAGAGATGGCTTCTGCGTATGAAGATCCGCAGGAAGTGATCGAGTTCTACAGCAAAAATAACGAGCTGATGAACAACATGCGCAATGTCGCGCTGGAAGAGCAGGCTGTTGAAGCCGTGCTGGCAAAAGCCAAAGTTTCTGAGAAAGAAACTAACTTCCAGGAACTGATGAATCAGACCGCTCAGGCCTAATCGTCCGTTTAACCGGTTGTGCTGAAGCCCGCGCCTGAAAAGTCGCGGGCTTTTTTCTGTATCAGGCTTGCTGTCTGCCGGTTTGCCGCTATTTGGTTAATTTTTGGGCAAATTGTTCACGCATCGCTTTTTCCGGGTTAGCGATTGATGAAAAGGTTGTTATGCTTGAAACAACTGAGCAGCATCCCAAGATACAGGGAGTATGCAAAAAACAGTTCGGCTGACTGATTAACCGTCCTTGAGTTGTCGGTAAGAGGCAGAGCATAGTTTTTGACGCTCGTCTTACGTAAAATCGGTACAGAATGTTGCCAATGAAATTTATCCAGGAGACGGTAATGTCATACAGTGGCGATCGTGAGTTTACTGCACCGCACAATGCGTTGGTGCCAATGGTGGTCGAGCAAACCTCGCGCGGCGAGCGTTCATACGACATCTATTCCCGTCTGCTTAAAGAGCGCGTAATCTTCCTTACCGGTCAGGTAGAAGATCACATGGCGAACCTGATTGTGGCCCAGATGCTGTTTCTGGAAGCAGAGAATCCGGAAAAAGATATTTACCTTTATATCAACTCACCGGGTGGCGTGATTACGGCAGGGATGTCAATTTATGACACCATGAAGTTTATCAAGCCGGACGTCAGTACAATTTGTATGGGCCAGGCCTGTTCAATGGGGGCTTTCCTGTTGACGGCCGGGACTAAGGGCAAGCGTTTCTGTCTGCCAAACTCACGCGTAATGATTCACCAACCGCTGGGTGGCTATCAGGGACAGGCGAGTGACATTGAAATCCATGCGCGCGAAATCCTGAAAGTGAAGCAGCGTATGAATGAACTCATGGCGGAGCACACCGGCAAGTCACTGGAAGAAATTGAGCGTGATACCGAGCGTGACCGTTTCCTCTCCGCCAGCGAAGCGGTAGAGTATGGATTGGTCGATTCAATCCTGACCCATCGCCAATAAGCCCTAACTTCGCCTTGTCTCTGGTCTATAGTTAACAGGACAGGGTTATAATGGGTTGAATGAACATCGGCCGTGTACCCACGGCCAGTGCTGTACCCCTGGTACGGCCTGAGAACAAGAAGAGGTTAACTGATGACAGATAAGCGCAAAGACGGTTCAGGAAAGTTGCTGTACTGCTCTTTTTGCGGCAAAAGCCAGCATGAAGTGCGTAAGCTGATTGCCGGGCCGTCAGTGTATATCTGCGATGAGTGCGTTGATCTGTGTAACGACATTATTCGCGAAGAGATTAAAGAGGTTGCCCCGCATCGCGAACGTAGTGCACTGCCTACGCCGCATGAGATTCGCCATCACCTCGACGATTACGTTATTGGTCAGGAAAGGGCCAAGAAAGTCCTGGCCGTGGCGGTGTATAACCACTACAAACGTCTGCGCAACGGGGATACCAGCAACGGAATCGAACTGGGCAAAAGTAATATCCTGCTCATCGGTCCTACAGGTAGCGGTAAAACGCTGCTGGCTGAAACCCTTGCCCGTTTACTGGATGTGCCTTTCACCATGGCGGATGCCACCACGTTAACCGAAGCCGGTTATGTGGGTGAAGACGTTGAAAACATCATCCAGAAACTGCTGCAAAAATGTGACTACGATGTGCAGAAAGCACAGCGTGGTATTGTCTACATCGATGAAATCGACAAAATTTCACGTAAGTCAGACAATCCTTCTATCACCCGTGATGTGTCGGGCGAAGGGGTACAGCAGGCGTTGCTGAAGCTGATTGAAGGGACAGTGGCTGCGGTTCCTCCGCAGGGCGGCCGTAAACATCCGCAGCAGGAGTTTTTGCAGGTCGATACCTCGAAGATTCTGTTTATCTGTGGTGGTGCGTTTGCCGGGCTCGACAAGGTGATTTCCCAGCGTGTTGAAACCGGTTCGGGCATCGGATTTGGTGCAACGGTAAAAGGCAAATCGCAAAAAGCAACGGAAGGCGAGCTGCTGGCGCAGTGTGAGCCGGAAGATTTGATCAAATTTGGTCTGATCCCCGAGTTCATTGGTCGTCTGCCTGTCGTCGCAACGCTCAATGAACTGAGTGAAGAGGCGCTGATTCAGATCCTGCGTGAGCCAAAAAATGCACTGACCAAGCAGTATCAGGCGCTGTTTAACCTGGAAGGCGTGGATCTGGAATTCCGTGATGAAGCCCTGACGGCAATTGCGAAAAAGGCGATGTCACGTAAAACCGGTGCGCGTGGTCTGCGTTCGATAGTGGAAGGTGCGCTACTGGAAACGATGTACGATCTGCCCTCTATGGACGACGTCGAGAAAGTGGTGATTGATGAGTCAGTTATTGAAGGTCAGTCCGAACCTATGCTGATTTATGGCAAGCATGAAGCTCAGGCTTCTGGCGAATAAATAAACAAATCGTCCACATTGTGCCATCTAAAAAGGGGAAAATCTTTCCCCTTTTGCATTTCTCACCGTTGTGACATTGAATGTCTGACAATCATCCCCATATACTCAGACACCTGTGGGTTTGACCGCATACCTGCCTGATGCGGTACCCATCACCTGGCGGACACTAAACTAAGAGAGAGCTCTATGAATCCTGAGCGTTCTGAACGCATTGAAATCCCCGTCTTGCCTTTGCGCGACGTGGTAGTTTATCCGCACATGGTAATTCCGTTGTTTGTTGGCCGGGAAAAATCAATTCGGTGCCTCGAAGCCGCAATGGATCATGATAAAAAGATCATGCTGGTCGCACAGAAAGAGGCTTCAACGGATGAACCTGGCATAAACGATCTTTTTTCAGTGGGTACAATTGCCTCCGTCCTGCAGATGTTAAAACTGCCAGACGGGACGGTGAAAGTGCTGGTTGAAGGCTTGCAGCGTGCCAACATCACTACGCTTGCTGACAACGGCGACCACTTTGTGGCCCAGGCTGAATATCTGGTCTCACCAGAGATCGAAGAGCGCGAGCAGGAAGTGCTGGTGCGCACGGCGATCAATCAGTTTGAAGGCTACATCAAACTGAATAAAAAGATCCCACCTGAGGTCTTAACCTCACTGAATAATATTGACGATGCGGCACGCCTGGCGGATACGGTTGCGGCGCATATGCCATTGAAACTCGCAGATAAACAGTCAGTGCTGGAGATGTCAGACGTGAACGAACGTCTGGAATATCTGATGGCGATGATGGAATCTGAAATCGATCTGCTGCAGGTTGAAAAACGCATTCGCAACCGCGTTAAAAAGCAGATGGAAAAGAGCCAGCGTGAGTACTATCTGAATGAGCAGATGAAGGCCATTCAGAAAGAGTTGGGCGAGATGGATGATACGCCTGATGAGTACGAAGCATTAAAACGTAAAATCGATGCGGCCAAAATGCCGCAGGAAGCGCGTGAAAAAGCGGAAGCTGAACTGCAGAAGCTGAAAATGATGTCACCGATGTCTGCGGAAGCGACGGTGGTGCGTGGCTATATCGACTGGATGGTGCAGGTTCCATGGAACGCGCGCAGCAAAGTGAAGAAAGATCTGCGCAAGGCTCAGGAAACCCTGGACATTGACCACTACGGTCTGGAACGCGTTAAAGACCGCATCCTTGAATATCTTGCGGTGCAAAGTCGCGTCAGCAAAATCAAAGGACCTATCCTTTGTCTGGTGGGGCCACCGGGCGTCGGTAAAACCTCGCTGGGTCAGTCCATTGCGAAAGCCACCGGGCGTAAGTACGTTCGTATGGCATTGGGTGGCGTCCGTGACGAAGCTGAAATCCGTGGTCATCGCCGTACCTATATCGGTTCAATGCCGGGCAAGTTGATTCAGAAAATGGCGAAAGTGGGCGTGAAAAACCCTCTGTTCCTGTTAGATGAAATTGACAAAATGTCATCAGACATGCGCGGCGATCCGGCATCAGCCCTGCTGGAAGTGCTGGACCCGGAGCAGAACATCGCGTTTAACGATCACTATCTGGAAGTGGACTACGATCTCTCCGATGTGATGTTTGTGGCAACCTCTAACTCCATGAACATCCCGGCACCGCTGCTGGATCGTATGGAAGTGATCCGTCTGTCGGGTTATACCGAAGATGAGAAGCTCAACATTGCGAAACAGCATTTGCTGCCTAAGCAGATTGAGCGCAACGCATTGAAAGCTCCAGAGATCAGCGTCGATGACAGCGCAATCGTCGGTATCATTCGTTACTATACGCGTGAAGCCGGTGTGCGTAGCCTGGAACGTGAACTGTCCAAGTTGTGCCGTAAAGCAGTGAAAACGCTGCTGATGGATAAAACCAAAAAGCACATTACCATTAATGGTGAAAACCTGAAGGACTTCCTTGGGGTTCAGCGCTTTGACTATGGCCGTGCCGACAGCGAAAACCGTGTTGGTCAGGTTACCGGTCTGGCCTGGACGGAAGTTGGCGGTGATTTGCTGACTATCGAAACCGCCTGTGTGCCTGGTAAAGGGAAACTGACCTATACCGGATCGCTGGGTGAAGTGATGCAGGAATCCATTCAGGCAGCCTTGACCGTGGTACGCGCACGTGCAGAAAAACTGGGTATCAACGGTGATTTCTATGAAAAACGTGATATCCATGTGCACGTACCGGAAGGGGCAACGCCAAAAGATGGTCCAAGTGCCGGTATTGCGATGTGTACTGCACTGGTGTCCTGTCTGACCGGTAACCCGGTGCGCTCTGATGTGGCGATGACGGGTGAGATCACCTTACGCGGTCAGGTGTTACCTATCGGCGGGCTGAAAGAGAAGCTGCTGGCAGCACACCGTGGTGGCATCAAAGTGGTTCTGATCCCGGACGAGAACAAACGCGATCTGGAAGAAATTCCACAGAACGTGATTGCCGATCTGGAAATCCATCCGGTCAAGCGCATTGAAGAAGTGCTGAATCTGGCACTGGAAAATGCGCCTTACGGCATGCAGGTTGCTACCGCAAAATAGTGATTAATGGCATAAACCGTTAAAAAGCAGAGCTGGCAACACCATTTGGTGCTTGCCAGCTTTTTTTTGTGCCGTTAATTTAGGTTGCTGCTGGACTGACGTTATAAGAGGATTACCGTTGTTTCAGCTAATAAGGCTTGATATAACTTGCTGCGCGTTCGTACCCGACAGGAAGCGTGGGTACGATGTGAAATAATAAAGAGGGGATGAATAGAGTGAATAAGTCACAACTGATCGATAAAATTGCTGCCGATGCCGACATTTCTAAAGCAGCAGCAGGACGTGTGTTAGATGCATTTATGGGCTCTGTTTCTGATGCGCTGAAAGGCGGAGATGAAGTGGCGCTGGTGGGTTTCGGCACTTTCTCAGTACGTGAGCGTGCAGCGCGCACAGGCCGTAATCCGCAAACCGGTAAAGAGATTACTATCCCGGCAGGTAAAGTACCGGGTTTCCGTGCAGGTAAAGCACTGAAAGACGCTGTCAACTAATGACAACGCCACCACTCATTAACACATTTTCTTGAGTGGATTAGAGGACGGTTAACGCGTTCTCATGTAACATACGGGCACATCGATGAGATGTGCCTTTTTTATATCCAGAGAGGCAGTAAAAGTCGCAAGGCTTGTCTCAACAGGATTATTGCTGCCAGCCAGATTTGCAGCTGAGTAATGCGCCGGGAAGATGGCGTTATTGCGACAGGGCTTTACATTCACACTACAGCGGAGTGTTGTCATACCATGATGGACAATTTACGCGCGGCGTCGAACCATGTCGTGCTCAAGATTATTTTGGGGTTGATCATTCTCTCCTTTGTGCTGACCGGCGTTGGCAACTATCTGATTGGCGGCAACAATGATTATGCGGCCAAAGTTAACGGTCAGGAGATCAGCCGTGCGCAGTTAGATCGGGCATTTAACAGTGAACGGAACCGTCAGCAGCAGATGCTGGGCGATCAGTTTTCACAACTGGCGGGTAACGACGGTTACATGCAGCAGATGCGCCAGCAGGCGCTGTCTCAGCTGATCGATCAGGCTTTACTGGACACCTACATTAAAGATCTGCACATCGCTATCAGTGACGATCAGGTCAAGCAGGCTATTTTCAATCAGGCCGCTTTCCAGACCAACGGTAAGTTTGATAACGCCAAATATAACGCGATGATTACCGATATGGGTTTCAACGCTGACCAGTACGCGGAAGCGCTGCGTAAACAACTGGCCAACCAGCAGTTGATTAACGCCATCGCGAACACCGACTTTATGCTTAAAAATGAAACCAGCAAGCTGGTGGATTTGGTGGCACAGAAGCGTGATATTCAGACCGCGACGATCGACGTGAATGCGCTGGCGGCAAAGCAAACCGTCAACGATGACGAAACCAGCCAGTACTATCAGCAGCATAAAAACAGCTTTATGGCCCCTGAGCAGTTCCGGGTCAGCTATATCAAACTTGATGCCGCCGGTATGCAGGAAAATGCCAGCGATGCGGATATTCAGGCCTGGTATGATAAAAATAAAGCGGACTACACGCAGCCACAGCGCGATCGTTACAGCGTGATTCAGACCAAAACGGAAGCCGATGCCAATGCGATTTTGGCTCAGCTGAAGAGCGGTGCTGATTTTGCCGAGCTGGCGAAGACCAAATCCATCGACCCGATTTCTGCCCGTAAAGGTGGAGACATGGGTTGGCTGGAGCCGTCAACCACGCCGGATGAGCTGAAAAATGCAGGGCTGAAAGAGAAAGGCCAGCTGTCAGGTGTGATTAAGTCTTCCGTTGGCTTCCTGATTGTGCGCCTTGACGATATTAAGCCTGAGCAAATCAAGCCGCTGGCTGATGTGCGCAGCGAAGTGGCGGATAAAGTTAAGCAGGAAAAAGCGCTGGACGCTTTCTATAAACTGCAGCAGAAGGTGAGCGAAGCAGCCAGCAATGACAATGAGTCGCTGGCCGGTGCTGAGCAGGCGTCAGGCATTAAAGCCACAGAAACAGGCTGGTTTAACCGTGATGACGTGCCGAAAGATCTCGACTTCGACGCGGTGAAGCAGGCTATTTTTAACGGCGGCCTTGTTGGTCAAAATGGCGCGCCGGGGAATAACTCTGACATCATCAGTGTCGATGGCGATCGCGCTTTTGTGTTGCGTATCAGCGAGCATAAACCTGAAGCGGTAGAGCCGCTGGAGAAGGTTAAAGCACAGATTATCGATACGCTGAAACACGATAAAGCGACACAGCAGGCAAAAGCCCAGGCAGATAAACTGTTAGCCGACCTGAAAGCCGGAAAACAGGATGTGCTAAAAGCCGCAGGCCTGACGCTGAGCGCCAGCAAAACGGTTGATCGTAATTCTCAGGACCCGGTGGCGCAGGCGGCGTTTAATCTGCCACAGCCTGCGGACAACAAACCGTCCTGGGGCGTAAGCGAAGATATGCAGGGCAATGTGGTACTGGTGGCGGTTAATAAAGTCAGCACCGGTAGCATGCCTCAGGCTCAGATTGATGAAATGGTCAAAGGTGTCACGCAGAACAATGCGCAACTTGCCTTTGAAGCATTGCTGCAAAATCTGCGCAAAGAGGCCAAAATTAAATACGGTGCTGCTGCCCAGATGCAGTAATCCTCGCAAAATTCAGGTAATCACTGAAACGACTAAAGGCCGCTTATGCGGCCTTTTCCATTTCTGTCGTTTGCGCTTTGAGTCCATTTTACCGACATGACAACCTGAGCCTGCTGTTTAACACAAGGAGAAACACAGCATGGCTAAAACCAACTTACAGGCCTTTTATCTTTCCCTCGCCCTGTGTGGCGCACTGTATCAAATGCCACTGTCAGCGGCAGAAACCCCAAGTGAAACGCAGGCCGCTCAGGTTTCCCTGCCGCATCAGGAGCAGGTCAGTATCAACGACGCGACGGCAGAACAGCTCTCGTCGGTGATGAACGGTGTGGGTCTGAAAAAGGCGCAGTCCATCGTCAGCTATCGTGAAGAATACGGCCCGTTCACGGCCATCGATCAACTTAAAGATGTGCCCGGCTTTGGTAATGCTCTGGTCGAGAGAAATGCGTCGCGTCTGAAATTGTGAGGTAAGGCGCAACTCTGATGCTTAACCTGCTGGCCTGGCCGGACTCTGCTAAAGTGAACAGGTCCAACCAGTTAATCTTTAGCAGCAGGAGAACAGGAATGCAGACCACGATAAAAGTGCGCGGTTATCATCTGGATGTCTATCAGCATGTTAATAATGCTCGTTATCTGGAGTTTTTAGAAGAAGCGCGCTGGCAATGGCTGGAGGAAGCAGAGGCTTTTAACTGGCTGCTTGAGCAAAAACTGGCCTTTGTGGTGGTTAACATCAACATCAACTATCGTCGCCCGGCGGTGCTGGGCGATGTTCTGGAGATCAGCAGCGAGATGACGCAGCTTAATGGAAAAAGCGGCATTTTATCTCAACGTATTCTTTTAGCCGGAGGGGATACCGTGGTTGCGGATGCGGCACTGACCTTCGTGTGTATTGATCTTCGTTCACAAAAAGCCGTTCCGCTTGAAGGCGAACTGCGGCAGCGGCTGGAAAAATTAATAGCCTGACTGACAGGATCAACGCGGCGGCAATCGTTAGCCGCCGCTCACGTCTTTACTCTAAACCGGTTTTTGCTTTCATGGCTGACATGATGCCGGGACTATCCTGCAGATAAGCCTTCAGACCTTTTGCGCGCAGATGACAGGCGGCACATTCGCCACAGCCGTCACCTTTCACGCCGTTATAGCAGGTGAGCGTCTCTTCACGGATCAGCGTGAGCTGCTGCCAGTAATCGGCCAGTGCCCAGGTTTCGGCCTTATCGAGCCACATCAGCGGGGTTTCAAAGCGGATATTACGCGCCATGCCAAGCGTGACGGCGTGGTTAAGCGCTTTGACAAACTCATCGCGACAGTCGGGATAACCGGAGAAGTCCGTTTCGCAAACGCCGGTGATCACCGCCTCAGCCTCAACCTGATAGGCGTAAACGGAGGCCAGAGTCAGGAACAGAATATTGCGGCCCGGCACAAATGTGCTTGGCAGGCCCGTTGCCTGCGGGTCATAAGCAGGAACCGGGATGTTGTCTCGCGTCAGGCTACTGACGGCCAGCTCATTCAGCATGGTCACATCCAGCACTTTATGCGCCCGGGCGCCCAGTTTTAACGCAAGCTCACGCGCTACCTCAATCTCTTCACGGTGACGTTGACCATAATCGAAGGTCACGCAGTGTACTTCATCGTAAAGCTGTAAAGCCTGAACCAGGCAGGTGGTGGAGTCTTGTCCACCGCTAAATACCACAACGGCGCGTTTCATGGCTCGTCCTAATAACAAAAATTGGTGCTTATGGTAATACCTCAGGGCGTTGCTGAACAGCTGCAAGCAGCGGTCACTATCAGGAGAATACCAATGAACGCTGGTCCTCAACGGTTTCCGCAGCGCGGCGGTCCCCGGGTAACGGGTACAGCACGCGCTCAGATTAGTACCGTGGGGCTGGCGAGAAGACTAACCGCGTCAGCGGAAAGGGGCAGGTGAGGGCGTCAGGTGACGTCAGTGGAATGGGCGCTAAACAGATTGAGGCCGGCAGCGTCAACAGGATGGACTCGTCATCGCTGAGCCTGTCAGACAGGACGAGCCGCGAATCCTGGCTCCGTGGTTGCTCAGGCCGCTGTTATCCAGCCCGCACGCCAGAAGACAGGCTTGATCGCCACCTCAGGCCAGCTCATGCTGCCATGACGTAATCTCGCCAATATGCTGAGCCACCCATTCGGGTTGATAGTAGGTATCAAGATAACGTTCGCCACTGTCGCACAGGAGCGTCACCAGCGAGCCTTGCTCACTGTTATCGCGTAAGCGTTTTGCTACCTGCATCATGCCCCAAAAATTCGTGCCGGTAGAGGGGCCCGGTTTACGTCCCAACAGGGTTTCCAGCTTCAGCATGGCGGCAATTGTCGCGCCATCGGGCACTTTGATCATTTCATCAATCACATCAGGCATAAAGGAGGGTTCAACGCGTGGGCGACCAATACCTTCAATCATGCTGCCGCGATTGCTGGTCAGAGTGGCATCACGATTTTGCCAGTAGTCATAAAAAACCGAATGCTGCGGATCGACCACCAGTAAGCGCGTATCGCATCCCTGATAGCGGATATAGCGCCCCAATGTGGCTGACGTACCGCCGGTGCCCGCGCTCATAATTAACGTATGAGGAACAGGAAAAGGCTCGTTCGCCATCTGGCGGAAAATACTTTCGGCAATATTGTTGTTGCCGCGCCAGTCGGTTGCCCGTTCAGCATAGGTAAACTGATCCATAAAGTGGCCGTTCAGTTCCCGGGCCAGGCGCTCGGATTCGGCATAGAGCTGACAGGGATCGCTGACAAAATGGCACTGACCGCCGTAGAAGGTAATTTGCTCAATTTTCCGCTTTGCAGTGCTGGCTGGCATCACGGCAATAAAGGGTAAACCCAACAGGCGAGCAAAATAGGCTTCAGAGACGGCGGTACTGCCAGAAGAGGCTTCAATAACAGGCGTGCCTTGTTTGATCCAACCATTGGCAAGCGCGTAAAGAAACAGGGAACGCGCCAGTCGATGTTTCAGGCTTCCGCTGGGATGCGTACTTTCATCTTTCAGATAGAACCCAATGCCCGGAAAATCCGGCAAACTGAAGCGAATTAAGTGCGTGTCCGCTGAGCGTTGAAAGTCAGCGTTTATTTCGTTAATCGCGTGGCGTATCCAGCATGTTGACATAGGGTTCATTTCCGCTCGGGTGAAAGTCACTATCTTAAGGCACGTGCAGGAAAAAGAGCTTGCAGGTTTTGCGTTAAAATGGCGGTAATGGAGAAAATAATTCTACCGGAGGCCCATATGCCAGATAAAATTGACCTTAAATTGCTGGCTATGTTGCAGCAGGACTGCACTACCTCGCTCCAGGTGCTGGCGGACGCGGTGAATCTCACTACCACGCCCTGCTGGAAGCGCCTGAAAAAGCTGGAAGAAGATGGCATTATTCGCGGGCGGGTTGCATTACTGGACAATGAAAAACTTGGCCTTTCCCTGACGGCGTTTATGTTCGTCAAAACCACCCAGCACAGTAAGGCCTGGTATCAGGAGTTCGTCTCGGTGGTGCAGAGCATGCCGGAAGTGATGGGCTTTTACCGCATGGCCGGTGAGTACGATTATTTACTGCGTATTCAGGTTGCCGACATGAAAAGTTATGATGCCTTTTATAAGCGTTTAGTTAATGGTGTAACAGGCCTGATCGATGTGACCTCCAGCTTTGCGATGGAAGAGATTAAATACACGACAGCCCTGCCTGTTGGCCCTTGAGTACCAGAGATTGAGAGCAGCCTTGTGCGATTATTCAGCCAGTTAAGTTGGTATTTTATTCGTGAGTGGCGACGCTACCTTGGCGCCGTGACCTTACTGATCGTTATTGCCGTACTGCAATTACTGCCGCCCTGGGTCGTGGGCGTGATTGTTGACGGTGTCACCCATCAGAACATGAGCGCCCGCCACATAATGATGTGGATTGGCATTATGTTGCTGACGGCCGTGGTGGTTTATCTGCTGCGCTATGTCTGGCGCGTGCTGTTATTTGGGGCATCCTACCAGCTGGCCGTTGAGCTGCGCGAAGATTTTTATCGTCAGCTCAGCCGTCAGCAGCCAGCCTTTTATTTGCGTCACCGTACCGGCGATCTTATTGCCCGCGCCACCAACGATGTCGATCGTGTGGTCTTTGCCGCCGGTGAAGGCGTGCTGACGCTGGTGGATTCCCTGGTGATGGGATGCGTGGTGTTGATTGCCATGAGTACCCAAATCAGCTGGCAGTTGACGCTGGTGTCGCTGATACCCATGCCGTTTATGGCGCTGGTCATTCACCGCTATGGCGAGCAGTTGCATAACCGTTTCAAACTGGCGCAGGCAGCCTTTTCCAGCCTGAACGACCAGACGCAAGAGAGCCTGACCAGCATCCGAATGATCAAGGCGTTTGGCCTGGAGCAGCATCAGTCGGAGCAGTTTGCCGATATTGCCCGCAACACCGGCGAGAAAAACCTGCGTGTTGCGCGGGTAGATGCGCGTTTTGATCCCACCATTTATATCGCGATTGGCTTTGCCAACCTGCTGGCGATTGGCGGCGGAAGCTGGCTGGTGTGGCATGAGCAAATGACGCTCGGGCAGCTCACCAGCTTTGTGATGTATCTTGGTTTGATGATCTGGCCGATGCTGGCGCTGGCATGGATGTTCAACATTGTTGAACGTGGCAGTGCTGCCTGGAGCCGGATTCGTGCGTTACTCTCTGAGGCACCGGTGGTTGAAGACGGCGATAAAACGTTGCCCGAGCGGGCAGGAACGCTGCAGGTTGCCATTCATGAGTTTCGCTATCCCGCCAGCTCGGGCGCGATCCTGAGCCACGTTGAGTTTCAGCTTAAGCCTGGCGATATGCTGGGCCTGTGTGGCCCGACCGGCAGTGGTAAAACCACCTTGCTGAGTTTGATTCAGCGCCACTTCGATATTCAGCAAGGGGATATTCGCTATCATGCGATTCCGCTGCCGCAACTGCGTCTGGACAGCTGGCGCAGCCGCCTGGCGGTGGTCAGCCAGACGCCGTTTTTGTTTTCCGACAGCGTGGCCAATAACATCGCGCTGGGCAAGCCCGATGCCCGTCAGGAGGATATCGAGCAGGCGGCAAAAATGGCCTGCGTCCATGACGATATCTTACGCCTGCCGCAAGGGTACGAAACCGAAGTCGGGGAGCGCGGTGTCATGTTGTCGGGCGGCCAAAAGCAGCGTATCTCAATCGCGCGTGCCCTGCTGCTCAATGCAGAGATCCTGGTTCTGGACGATGCACTGTCGGCGGTTGACGGGCGCACCGAGCATGACATTCTGCATAATCTGCGCCAGTGGGGGAAAGGCAAAACGTTGATCATTAGCGCCCATCGCTTATCCGCACTGACTGAAGCCAGTGAGATTCTGGTGTTACATCAGGGAACCGTAGCGCAACGCGGCGACCATGCCGCCCTGAGCAACAACGCGGGCTGGTATCGGGATATGTACCGCTATCAGCAACTGGAAGCCGCGCTGGATGATGATGAAACTGAAAAAGGAGTGCCACATGACTAAGTCACAACCGATGTGGCCAACACTCAAACGCCTGCTGAGTTACGGTAAACCCTGGCGCAAATCCCTGTCGCTGGCGGTGTTAATGCTGTGGGTGGCCGCCGCTGCCGAAGTCACCGGTCCCGTACTGGTGAGTTATTTCATCGATAATCTGGTGGCGAAGCATCACATGCCCTGGGGCATTGTGGCGGGCCTGGTGGTAAGTTTTATTCTGTTGCAACTGCTGGCCGCTGCGCTGCATTACGGCCAGGCGCTGCTGTTTAACCAGGCCGCTATTGGCGTGGTACAGCGTTTACGCACCGATGCCATGGACGCGGCCCTGCGTCAGCCCCTTGCCGCGTTTGATACCCAGCCGGTTGGACAACTGATTTCCCGGGTGACCAACGACACCGAAGTCGTGAGGGATCTGTATGTGACCGTTGTGGCAACCGTTCTGCGCAGTTCGGCACTGGTAGGCGCAATGATGGTGGCCATGTTCAGTCTGGACTGGCGCATGGCGCTGGTGGCCATGTTGATTTTCCCTATGGTGCTTATCGTGATGCTGATTTATCAGCGCTTCAGCACGCCGATAGCCCGGCGCGTTCGCAGCTATCTGGCCGATATCAATAACGGCTTTAACGAAGTGATCAGTGGGATGAGCGTGATACAGCAGTTTCGCCAGCAGGCGCGCTTTGGCGAACGCATGGGTGAGGCCAGCCGCTCTCACTATCTGGCGCGCATGCAAACGCTGCGGCTTGATGGTTTCCTGCTGCGGCCACTCTTAAGCCTGTTTTCGGCACTGGTGCTGTGTGGCTTACTGCTGTTGTTCAGTTTTTCGATGCCGGGTGTTTTCGAAGTCGGCGTACTGTACGCATTTATCACCTATCTGGGACGGCTTAACGAGCCGCTGATCGAACTCACGACGCAGCAGTCCATGTTGCAGCAGGCGGTCGTGGCGGGCGAACGTATTTTTGAACTGATGGATGCACCGCAACAGCGTTATGGTGACAGTGACCAGCCGATGACGTCAGGGCGGATTACGCTGAATAACCTCAGTTTTGCCTATCGCGATAATCGCGACGTGCTGAGCAATATTAGTCTGGATGTCCCCTCACGCGGTTTTGTTGCCCTGGTCGGTCATACCGGTAGCGGTAAAAGCACGCTGGCGAACCTGTTAATGGGTTACTACCCGGTGACGCGCGGCGAGGTCAGGCTTGACGATCGCCCGCTGGGCGAATATTCCCACCATGCGCTACGACGCGATATCGCTATGGTGCAGCAGGACCCGGTGGTGCTGGCCGATTCGCTGCTGGCCAACGTGCGTCTGGGCCGGGATATCAGTGAAGACGCGGTGTGGACAGCGTTGGAGCAGGTGCAACTGGCACCGCTGGCCCGCGCCTTGCCCGACGGCATTCACACCCGACTGGGCGAGCAGGGGAATAACCTGTCCGTGGGGCAAAAGCAGTTACTGGCGCTGGCGCGTGTGCTGGTGCAGTTGCCGAAGATTCTGATTCTTGATGAAGCCACTGCCAATATCGACTCCGGTACAGAGCAGGCGATTCAGCACACTCTGCGCACCCTGCGCCAGCATACGACGCTGGTGGTGATCGCTCATCGCCTCTCGACCATCACCGAAGCTGACAACATTCTGGTGCTGCACCGCGGTAACGTGGTGGAGCAGGGGACGCATCAGCAACTCCTGGCATTACAGGGGCGCTATTGGCAAATGTACCAGCTGCAACAGGCAGGTGAGGAGCTGGAGCTGGCCGCGCCGTTAGTCAGCGCCGTCTGATTGCACCTTTTTTGCACATATTTTCTCCCTTGATCCGTTTGGATGCACGTCTTTGAGCCTGAGCGCACCAAAGATGTGCATCCGCTTCGCTTATCTGTCCTTCTGACTTTTCCTGTCCACATATTCAGCATTAACTGAGCCTTATTCCGTCGCGGCCTGATAACTGATTTCATCCTTTAATTACATCTGGCACAGGCTTTGCTTAAGTCTCTGCGTGTCCATGAGACTTACTTATTTCAAACCCTTAAGGAGAGGCTATGAAGCTGGTTACCGTCGTAATTAAGCCGTTCAAGCTTGAAGATGTGCGAGAGGCATTATCCTCAATTGGTATTCAGGGACTGACCGTCTCCGAAGTGAAAGGTTTTGGGCGTCAGAAAGGGCACGCCGAACTGTACCGTGGGGCGGAATACAGCGTGAACTTTCTGCCTAAAGTAAAAATTGATATCGCCATTGCCGATGACCAACTGGACGAAGTGGTGGACGTAATCAGTAAATCGGCTTACACCGGAAAAATTGGCGACGGTAAGATTTTCGTTGCTGAACTGCAGCGCGTGATTCGCATACGTACCGGCGAAACCGACGAAGCCGCACTGTAAACAAGACTCAGTAATGTGATGGGATGGAAAAAAAATGAATAAAATGCTGACCAAGTTGGGCCTCACCAGCCTGGCACTGTTACCGTCGCTTGCAATGGCTGCTGCACCTGCCGTTGCAGACAAAGCCGATAACGCCTTTATGATGATTTGCACCGCGCTGGTGCTGTTTATGTCAATTCCTGGGATTGCGCTGTTTTACGGTGGCCTGATCCGCGGTAAAAACGTCCTTTCTATGCTGACCCAGGTGGCTGTGACCTTTTCGCTGGTGTGCGTGCTGTGGGTCATTTATGGCTACTCACTGGCTTTCAGTGAAGGTAACGCCTTCTTTGGTAGCTTTAACTGGGTGATGCTGAAAAACATTGCTCTGACAGCGGTGATGGGCAGCTTTTATCAATATATCCACGTGGCATTCCAGGCCTCGTTTGCCTGTATTACCGTAGGGCTGGTTGTCGGTGCTATTGCTGAACGTATTCGCTTCTCCGCGGTACTGATTTTTGTCCTGGTGTGGCTCACGCTGGCCTATGTGCCTATCGCACATATGGTATGGGCGGGCGGTTTGCTGGCTCAGGATGGCGCACTGGACTTTGCAGGCGGCACGGTGGTGCACATTAACGCTGCGGTTGCAGGCCTGGTCGGTGCTTACCTGGTGGGTAAACGTGCCGGTTTTGGTAAAGAGGCGTTTAAACCGCATAACTTGCCGATGGTGTTCACCGGTACGGCGATTCTGTATGTCGGCTGGTTTGGTTTTAACGCAGGGTCGGCGTCTGCCGCTAACGAAATTGCTGCACTGGCCTTCCTGAATACCGTTGTTGCAACTGCGGGTGCCGTGCTGGCATGGACCTTTGGTGAGTGGGCGATGCGCGGCAAACCTTCGCTGTTAGGTGCCTGTTCTGGCTTCATTGCTGGCCTGGTCGCCATCACTCCAGCCTGTGGTTATGTCGGTGTCGGTGGTGCGTTAATTATCGGTTTAGTGGGTGGTCTGGCTGGCATCTGGGGCGTGACAACGCTGAAAAGATGGCTGCGGGTTGACGATCCTTGCGACGTATTCGGTGTTCACGGCGTCTGTGGCATCATCGGTTGTATCCTGACAGGTGTATTCGCGTCTTCCTCGCTGGGCGGCGTAGGTTATGCCCCAGGCGTCACCATGGGTCATCAGGTTTCGATTCAGTTGCTGAGCGTGGGTGTCACCATTGTCTGGTCCGGTGTGGTGGCTTTCATTGGCTTCAAACTGGCGGATATGATTGTGGGTCTGCGTGTACCAGAAGAGCATGAGCGCGAAGGCCTGGACGTCAACAGCCATGGCGAGAACGCTTACAACCAATAAGTTATCTCTACAGCGATACTGATAAAACAAAGGGGCGATTTCGCCCCTTTTTGCTATTCGTGACGCTGGCGCATCACCCCTTCCTGCACCGTTGACGCCACCAGCTCGCCTTGCCGGTTATAAAATTCGCCACGTACAAAGCCACGCGCACCTGACGCGGAAGTACTCTCCACGCTATACAGTAGCCAGTCATTGAAGTTCAGCGAACGATGAAACCACATAGAGTGATCTATCGTCGCGACCTGCATATCGGCTTCCAGAAAACCTTTACCATGTGGCTGTAGCGCCACCGGTAAAAAGTTGAGATCGGAGGCATAGCCCAGCAGATACTGATGGATGCGCAAATCGTCTGGCAGCGTTCCGTTGGCCCGAATCCATACCTGACGCTGTGGTTTATCAACATGACCTCTCAGCGGGTTGTGGATCTGCACCGGGCGAATTTCCAGCGGCCGTTCGGCAATAAATTTTTCACGCAGTTTTTCTGGCAGCATATGGGCCATTTTTTGCGCCATCTGCTGTTCATTAGGTAAGTTATCGGGCCCTTTTACCTGCGGCATCGGCTTTTGATGTTCAAACCCGCTCTCCGGTGCCTGGAAGGAGGCCGTCATATAAAAAATCGGCTGGCCATTTTGAATGGCGCTAACCCGACGGGCGCTAAAGCTTTTACCATCGCGCAGGCTTTCCACATCGTAAATAATGGGCTTCTGGCTGTCGCCAGGGCGGAGAAAATAGCTGTGGAAGGAATGGATAATGCGATCGTCGGGGACGGTCTGTTTGGCCGCAAAGAGTGCCTGTCCCACGACCTGACCACCAAAGACCTGACGCAGTCCCAGATCTTCGCTCTGGCCGCGAAACAGACCTTCTTCGATTTTTTCCAGATGGATTAAAGTAAGCAAATTTTCGAGTGCCTGACTCATGGCGCTTTCCTAATTATCAGTATTTACCTCAGTGTGAAAGATCCGACCAGTTTCCGTCAATCAGACTTTCTGTCTTTCATCCAACCAGGCAAACTTCTGATTTTGTGCCAACATTAAGGCATACGGCGAGTGAAACGCTGTAATGAAGATTCACTGCTAAAAATCATTTTGATCAAAAGGAGACGACATCAATGAAATTCTGGCATGTGTTAAGTGGCGTAGCGATGGCAATGGCTCTCGCAGGTTGTGCACACAAAGGCAAACCGGTGCCAACCCCGACGTTGGGTTCGGCGGTTGCAGGACAAACAGCAACGATTGCTCAGCCTAACGTCAGTGGATCGGTCTATATCCGCCAGCGTATCGCGCTTCCGCCGAATGCGGCGCTGACTGTGACGCTGTCCGATGCGTCGGTGTCTGACGCACCGTCAAAAGTGCTGGCACAGCGCGTCGTACGTACGGATGGGAAACAGGCACCGTTCCACTTTGTGCTGCCTTTCAACCCAGCGGATATTCAGCCAAATGCACGTATCCTGTTGAGCGCCGCGATTACCGTTGACGGCAAAATGGCCTTTATCACTGAAGAGGTTAAACCGGTCATTAATCAGGGCGGAACGAAAGCCGATCTGGTGTTAGTGCCGGTACCATCAATGGCGATGGCGACACAACCTGGTGCAGCGACCAGCGTGCCGTCCACCTCACCGACTCAGGTTACCCCGTCAGCCGCCGTGCCTGCGCCGACGACCATGTAATGCCTTAGGGCGATATGTTCAGGGCGACCTCGTTGTCGCCCTGATGCATTAAAACCGCCAGCGATATTTTTCTAAATCAATCTCACCGCCGTCACTCACTTCAATGCCTTCTGCTTCCAGCGCGTCTCGCTGACGGAATAAACGGTCACCCTGCAACGAAATCGTGCCATGACGGTTAATCACCCGATGCCAGGGAAGCGTGCTGCCCTCGGGTAAGCGACTGAGTACGCCACCGACCTGACGTGCTGCTCTGGGCGAGCCGGCCAACAATGCGACGTCACCATAGGTGGTGACTTTACCGGGTGGAATCGCGGCGACAATTTGCCAGATTCGCTGTTTGAAGCTGTCAGTGCTGTCCATCGGCTTACCCTGCCCAAAAAAAGACGATGATTTTATCACAATGCAGGTTAATTATCGGCGATCGTACAAGAAACCAACGGTCATCCCCACCAGGCTTGCAATTGCCGGGGGCTTCCCCGATAATGCCTCCGCTCTCGAAATGAGGGCTAGTCAATGGAGGCCCTGTTGGTTCTCCCGCAATGCTAGCTTGTGAACTCGGTCAGGTCCGGAAGGAAGCAGCCGCAGCAGGTGACGTGTGTGCCGGGATGTAGCTGGCAGGGCCTCCACCATTTCATCTCTGTCACATCCCTTTCTTCAGATGATAAACAGCCGAAGCTCGCCTGGGCCGTTCCATTGCCGGCAGGCGAGTTATGCAGATACTGGCTGGTGAAATCAGATTAAACGTAAAGAAAAAATAACTTAGCGTACAAATTTCCAGACTGAGACCGGTACTTTGTCATAAAGCTTGTTCATCGTCAGTTCCGCCAGACGATGGTCGGCTGCTGAGTAGAATACTGCTAATTCGTCATCGGGTAATTCGTACTTATTTTTTTCAATCACTCTTTCCAGCGTGTCAATTGAACGACAGCGCCTCAGTCGCATCAAATAATCAGTTTTAGTTAGGGTTTTGTTCATAAATAAACCGTTCTCACGTCAGTACTATAATGAATGGCTTGGCTGTTGAAGAAAAGCGCACTCTTCAGTAAACAGATTAAATAAACGTTTCGCTGAGCGTTGCCAGCGCTGAAGGTCCTGAGTGTTTACACTATAGTTGCTGAACAGCATAAAGGTATCATCAAGATATTCATCGATTTGGGTAATCAGTGCTTCGTCTTCAACATGCTTAATTTTGTAATTCATGGTGAAAGAGGCGATATGCTCAATCAGATCGTTTAGCTGTAAATTGCTTTCGGCAGTAGGATCATTAACCCAGCCATGATGACTGTCAGTTAATGTCGCCATGCTTGCGTCAAACAAACTCTCACACAAGTATTTAAGCTGGGCAATATCATGCCGTTTCGGTGAGTATTCGTCCATCTTTTTCCCCTCCGTAGCAAGCAAAGTTACCGCAATGCGGCAAGATTAGGTGAAGTGGCAAAGAAGTGGTTGTCGGGTTTGTAAATAACGGACTGAGTTAAGAATAGTGTAAAATCATTAGTTCTGCTCACCTCCATTACTAAATATTACAATTCATCGCCAGGTGAGGGGCGCTGATTCTCGATCGGCTCAAACACAAGCGCAGCAGGGCTGATATGAAAGCTGACTTGTTCATTCTGCGTAATGGTTTCATTTAAATCCAGGCAGGGATTAAATACATTCCACTGAAAATCGTAAAGTAACTTAAATCTATTCGACCCCGTCATCTCAACAGCAATAACTTTTAAACTGTCTGGCACTAACATGGCATTAGCTGAATACCATTGTAAATCGCCAACCAGAGAATCTGTTATTTTGAGAATATTCCGCCCAATAATTGTGGCTAATTTTGCGCAATCCGTTTCATCCTGCGCGACATTGCATTCAATTCTTACTGACATGGCCTGCTCATAAATAACGCCTGTAAACCCATCATTGATGTTCTTCTGGCGGTTTGCAAGTAGCAGTGCGCCTGTAATAAGAGATTAGTCGTGCCAGTTTTAAGCAAGTGATTGATTCGTTACTGCTTATCAAACGTGGCTTTACAGGCAATTTGTGCGCTGAGTTATTTTTTGAAACACATTGCTGTGCCTCTGGCACCACAATATCGGATATCATAGTTGTTATGTTATAACATTTTTCCTGGTGCAGTGATGAATCAAAGTGGGCTGTTAATGTCACTCGGTGGGCGGTTAGTCGTAGCACTCATGTTAATCGCTGTTCTGGCAATAGCGATGTGGTGGGGAATGCAGCCGTGATAGCGTTCAGAAATTTGCAGGTGGGTTATCAAGGGCAATCGGTGACGCCCGTTGTGACGACGGAGCTGGCTCAGGGCAGCATGACCGCTCTGATGGGAGCGAACGGGAGCGGAAAATCCACGCTGATTAAAACCATTGCCGGCTTATTGCCGCCGGTGAAAGGACAGTGTGAGCTGCATGTCCCACGTCGCGAAGTCGGGTGGCTGCCTCAACGCAGCGAGCTGGAAACACGTTTCCCGCTAACCGTCTATGAACTGGTTTCGATAGGCTGCTGGCCGCGCTGTGGATGGTTTGGTGGTATCAACCGGGCATTACGCAAAGAGATCAGCGACGCGCTGGATGCGGTGCAGATGAGCGACTATGCCGATGCTCAACCTTCCACCTTATCTGGTGGGCAGCTGCAGCGCGTGCTGTTTGCCCGGCTCATGCTGCAACGCAGTCGCCTGTGGTTGCTTGATGAACCCTTTAACGGCATTGACAGCAAGACGGTAACGTTGCTGATGTCTATTTTGCAGCAGCAGCAGCAGGCCGGTACCACGCTCATGGTGGTGCTGCATGACCATCCCCTGGTGGAGCGCTACTTCACGGATGTTCTGTCTATGGATGATGGGTCTCATCGACGTAGCATGGTCGACACCGCTCCGTTACGGAGCGTCGCGCCGTGACAATTATTCAACCTTTCATTGAGTTCAGCTTTATGCGACGGGCGCTGGTGGCCTGTGTCGCGCTGGCGTTCAGTGCCACGCCGCTGGGCGTTTTCCTGTCTCTGCGCCGGATGAGCTTAATCGGGGATGCTTTATCCCATGCCGTGCTGCCCGGTGCCGCCATCGGCTATTTAATCTCGGGTTTGTCCCTGGTGGCGATGGGCGTTGGCGGACTGATTGCAGGCCTGGCGGTGGCGCTGCTGTCGGGGGCCGTCAGTCGTTATACGCCGCTTAAAGAAGATGCCAGCTTTGCCGGATTTTACCTCGGCTCGCTGGCGCTGGGCGTCACGCTGGTTTCACTGCGTGGCTCCAGCGTCGATCTGCTGCACGTTCTGTTTGGATCGCTGCTGGCGGTGGATAACCCTGCCCTGGCGGTGGTCGGCGGCATCGCCGCGTTTACGCTGCTGATGCTGGCCGTCATCTACCGTCCTCTGGTCATTGATGCATTCGATTCAGATTTTCTGCGCGCGCAGGGCAAATGGAGTGCGCCGCTGGTGCACGGTATTTTCCTGACGCTGGTGGTGCTTAACCTGGTCGCGGGTTTCCAGGTGCTGGGCACATTGATGTCGGTCGGGCTGATGATGTTGCCCGCCGCCAGCGCACGCTTCTGGAGTCGTCACCTCGTCGTCATGCTGGGCTCAGCCATGTTGATGGCCGTGCTGTCTGCGTTCGCGGGGCTGGTACTTTCCTGGCACTTTTCACTGCCGGCAGGCCCGGCGGTGGTATTGAGTGCCGCGATGCTGTTTTTTCTCTCCATCTTAACAGGGCCGTGCGGTGGCATTCTGCGCCGCCATTAATCAGAGGTAGCTATGAAGATATTACCCATTAGTCTGGCAATCGGGGCGTTAGTCATTAGTCCATTATCAATGGCAAAAACGGTAGATGCGGTAGCCAGTTTTACCGTGCTGGCCGATATCGTGAAACAAATTGGGGGCGATCACGTTCACGTAAAAAGCCTGGTAGGGCCGAATGGTGATCCCCACACGTTTGAACCCACGCCACAAGACAGCGAAGCACTGGCAAAAGCCGACGTTGTCTTTGTCAGTGGTTTGGGGCTGGAAGGCTGGATGAATCGTCTGGTGAGTGCGTCGGGCTATAAAGGGCAACCTGTGGTGGCCTCAACGGGCATTGAAACACGGACGATGGAAGAGGATGGCAAAACCATCACCGATCCCCATGCGTGGAACAGCATGTACAACGGCACGATTTATGCCAAAAACGTGATGGATGCGTTGATTAAGGCTGACCCGCAGGATGCTGATGATATCCGTAAGCGCGGCGAAAATTATATTCAGCAGCTACAGAAACTGGACAGCTGGGCCAAAACGTCTTTCGCGGCAATTCCACAACAAAAACGTAAAGTGCTGACCAGTCATGATGCTTTTGGGTACTTCGGGCAACGCTATGGCGTTACCTTCCTGGCACCTGTCGGTTTCTCAACGGAAGCGGAAGCCAGCGCCAGCGATGTGGCCAGCCTGATCACCCAGCTTAAGCAGCAACATATTAAAACCTACTTTATGGAAAACCAGACCGATCCTCGCCTTGTAAAACAGATTGCCAGCGCCACCGGTGCTAAACCTGGGGGTGAGCTGTATCCTGAAGCGCTGTCAACGGCTTCCGGCCCTGCGCCCACCTATGAAGCGGCTTTTAAACACAATGTTGAGGTCATGCTCAAAAGCATGCACTGAGCATAAAAAAAGCCGGAATGGCGGGTGAGCGACATTCCGGCTAAGGTTCACGACACATCAACGTTTTTTCTTTCTTCCCTGCACGGCTTTAAAGCGCGGATTCGTTTTGCAGATGACATAGATGCGGCCTTTACGGCGTACCACTTTACAATCCCGATGCCGGTTCTTGGCGGAACGCAGCGAACTCAATACCTGCATGATGTCCTCTCTTATCGACGGCCCAGAAAACGGCCGAAGCGCTGGTTAAAGCGCGCGGTACTGCCTTCTTTAGCAAAGTCTTTCTGTTTACCGGTATAAAACACATGGGATGCCGACGAGACGTCAAGTGTAATGTAAGGCAGGGTTTCGCCTTCAAACTCAACGGTGCGGTCAGTCTTAATGGTTGAACCGATTTTGAAATACACGTCAGCAGAGGTGTCATGGAACACCACGGCACGATACGAGGGATGAATACCTGCTTTCATAATTGTCACCAATGTAATGTTATAATATAACAATATTATGCGCTGCACCTGATCCGAATGCAACCCTCGAAAAACCAGGGGCAAACAGCGTCGAGGCAGGGAGAAAACCGCATGCAGGTTACAAGCCAACGCAAGCAAACCGAAAAGCGTAAAGGCAGGTTGATACCGGCGATGTTCCGACGAAGGTCAGAGGCGCAAGCTAAAGCACGTGAAGGCTGGCAGAGATCAATCTGTGGCAAGGGAAGTCAGCGTGGCGGTAAACAGTGAAGGGATTAAAAAAGGCCGCTGACGCGGCCTTTATGTTTACAGATTAGTGCGTGTGGTTATCGACAGGATGATCCTTTTCGATGTCCGCTTTGTTCTTACCGAAGCGACGGCGTACCACAACAAAGAACACCGGTACAAAGAAGATAGCCAGCGCGGTAGCGGTAACCATACCGCCCATTACGCCGGTACCGACCGCATTCTGCGCACCTGAACCTGCACCGGTGCTGATGGCCAGAGGCAGTACGCCAAGAATAAAGGCCAGCGAGGTCATCAGGATAGGACGCAGACGCATACGACAGGCTTCAAGCGTCGCTTCCACCAGACCTTTACCTTCTTTCTCCATCAGATCCTTCGCGAATTCCACGATCAGGATGGCGTTCTTCGCCGAGAGGCCAACGGTTGTCAGTAACCCCACGACAAAGTAAACGTCATTACTCAGGCCACGTAAGGTGGTGAAGAGTAACGCACCGACCACGCCAAGCGGCACGACCAGCATGACGGAGAACGGAATTGACCAGCTCTCATAGAGTGCGGCAAGACACAGGAATACCACAATCAGCGAAATGGCATACAGAGCCGGTGCTTGGTTGCCTGACAGACGTTCCTGATAGGACATTCCCGTCCAGTCATAACCGATGCCCGTTGGCAGCTTAGAGGCCAGCTCTTCCATCATGTTCATGGCTTCACCTGAACTCTTGCCCGGTGTAGGCTGACCCAGAATTTCCATGGCTGGCAAACCGTTATAGCGTTCCAGACGCGGTGAACCATACTGCCAGTGAGCGGAGGAGAAGGCAGAGAAGGGCACCATCTCGCCGTTGCTGTTACGGACGAACCACTTATTAATGTCGTCCGGCAGCATACGTGCGTCGGCTTTACCCATCACGTAGACCTTCTTCACACGACCACGGTCAATAAAGTCATTGACGTAAGAGCCGCCCCAGGACGCGCCGAGCGTGGTGTTAATGTCACTGAGTGACACGCCCAATGCCTGCGCTTTCTCCTGGTCGATATCCAGTTTGAACTGCGGGGTATCTTCCAGACCATTTGGACGGACACCGACCAACGTATCCGGATGCTGGGCAATCATGCCTAACAGCTGGTTACGCGCCTGCGTCAGTTTTTCATGACCAAGGTTTGCCTGATCAATTAGCTCAAAGTCAAAGCCCGTGGCGTTACCTAATTCAATAATCGCTGGCAGGTTAAACGCAAACACCATACCGTCTTTGATTTGGCCCAGAGCCTGCATGGCACGTCCCTGGATAGCCGGAACTTTCATGTTGCTGCTGGTACGTTCATCCCAGGGCTTCAGGCTGACAAAGGCGATACCGGTGTTCTGTCCACGACCCGCAAAACCAAACCCGGCAACGGTAAAGACCGATTTCACCGAGTCCTTTTCTTTTGTCAGGAAGTAGTCAGAAACCTGATCCAGTACCTTCTGCGTACGTTCCTGGGTTGCACCCGCAGGGAGCTGTGCCTGAGCCAGTAACAGGCCCTGATCCTCTTCCGGCAGGAAGGAGGAGGGCAGGCGCAGGAACAGAAACGCCATTCCCACCACAATCAGCAGGTAAAGCAGCAGATAACGACCGGTGCCGCGAACGATATGGCCCACGCTATCGACATAGTGATGCGTGCTCTTGTCGAAAAGACGGTTAAACCAACCAAAGAAACCGGTGGTTTTACCATGGTCGCCTTTTTTCACCGGTTTGAGCATGGTGGCGCAGAGTGCCGGCGTCAGAATCAATGCGACCAGCACCGACAGCGCCATCGCGGACACAATGGTGATAGAGAACTGACGGTAAATGACACCGGTTGAGCCACCAAAGAAGGCCATCGGAATAAATACCGCTGACAGCACCAGGGCAATACCGACCAGCGCGCCCTGAATCTGTCCCATCGACCGCTTCGTGGCTTCTTTGGGCGGTAGCCCTTCCTCCACCATGACGCGCTCGACGTTCTCGACCACCACGATGGCATCATCCACCAGCAAGCCGATGGCAAGCACCATCCCGAACATCGTCAGGGTATTTATCGAGTAGCCAAAGGCGCTGATAATCGCAAAGGTACCCAGCAATACAACAGGGACGGCGATTGTCGGAATCAGTGTGGCACGGAAGTTTTGCAGGAACAGATACATCACCAGGAACACTAACAGAATGGCTTCCATCAGCGTCTTCACCACTTCGAAAATAGAGATTTTTACGAAAGGTGTGGTGTCATAAGGATAAACAACCTTCATGCCCGCCGGGAACGTGGGCTGCAGTTTTGCCAGCTCCGCCTTCACCGCATCTGCCGTATTAAGGGCATTCGCGCCGGTAGCCAGTTTGATACCAATACCGGAAGCCGGTTTGCCATTATAACGCGCGATGATCTCGTAGTTTTCACCCCCCAGTTCAATCTGCGCCACATCGCGCAGGCGAACCTGAGAACCATCACTGTTCACTTTCAGTAAAATGTTGCCGAACTCTTTGGTGGAGGTCAGACGGGTTTGCGCAATGATGGAGGCGTTTAACTGCTGTCCCGGTACTGGTGGCGTGCCGCCTAACTGACCGGCAGCCACCTGGGCATTCTGAGTTTTCAGCGCATTAATAACGTCAACAGGGGTTAACTGGTAGTTATTAAGCTTGTTGGGGTCCATCCAGATACGCATCGCATACTGCGCACCAAATACCTGAGTATCACCTACGCCAGGCGTACGGCTGATAGGATCTTTGATATTGGAGGCCACATAGTCAGAAATATCGTTCTGCGTCATGCTGCCGTCATCGCTGATAAAACCGGCGACCATCAGGAAGCTACTGGAGGATTTTTTAACCTGAATCCCCTGTTGTTGCACTTCCTGAGGCAGCAACGGCATGGCCAGCTGCAGTTTGTTCTGCACCTGGACCTGGGCGATATCAGCATCGGTACCTGACTCAAACGAAATCGTCAGTGTCAGTGCACCTGATGAGTCACTGCTTGATGACATATACATCAGGCCATCAATACCATTCATATTTTGTTCGATGACCTGCGTCACCGAGTCTTGCAGCGTTTTGGCGTCAGCACCGGGGTAGTTGGCCTGAATCTCAATTGCCGGTGGCGCAACATTGGGATATTGCTCAATCGGTAATTTGAGAATCGATAACGCGCCCGCTAGCATCACGATAATAGCAAGGACCCACGCAAAGATGGGGCGATCGATAAAGAACTTAGCCATGTATCAACGGCTCCTGTTATGACGATGTTTTAGCAGACTGCGCTTTGGACGGATCACCGCTCGCGGCTTTGGCATCATCTGTGGCTTCTTTAGGCGTAACCTGTGCACCCGGTTTCGCGCGCTGCAGACCGGTAAAGATCACGCGCTCGCCCGCTTTAAGCCCTTCGGTGACCAGCCATTTGTCCCCAATAGCCTGGGCAGCTTTGATCTTACGCGCTTCAACCTTGTTATCCGCACCCACGACCATCACGGACGCATCGCCCGTTGGCGTGCGGCTAACCGCCTGCTGTGGCACTAACAAGGCATTCGGATTGGTGCCTTCATCCAGACGGGCACGCACAAACATGCCTGGCAGGAGTGATTTGTCAGGATTCGGGAAAATGGCGCGCAGGGTAATTGAGCCAGTGGTTTGATCAACGGTGACGTCAGAAAACTCCAGCGTACCGGGCTGAGAATAGTCCTTGCCGTTTTGCATCAGCAGGGTGACCTTCGCTTTACCGTCGTTCTGCTTGAGCTGACCCGATTCCAGTTCCGAGCGTAACCGCAGGAAATCTTCACTGGACTGGGTAACATCGACATACATCGGATCAAGCTGCTGTACGGTCGCCAGCGCCGTAGTCTGTCCACTTTGCACCAGTGCGCCCTCTGTAACGGAAGACTTACCGATACGGCCGCTGATTGGCGAGGTCACTTTGGTGTAAGCAAGATTGATGCGTGCTGTTTCCACATTGGCTTTGGCTGACTGAACCGCAGCATTGTTCTGCGCGGCGGTAGCGACAGCCGTATCGTAATCCTGCTGGCTGATATATTTAGTGCCAAGCAGCGGCTTGTAGCGATTCACCGTAAGCTGAGCAATGCGCGCATTCGCTTCTGCCTTGGCTAAATCGGCTTTAGCACTGTCATAGGACGCCTGATAGGTAGCGGGATCGATCTGATACAGCGATTCACCGGCTTTAATCTCACCGCCTTCAATAAAGTTACGCTTCAGAATAATACCGGAAACCTGCGGGCGGACTTCAGCGATGCGATAAGCAGACGTGCGGCCAGGCAGTTCAGTAGAAATGTTTAACGGTTCGCTTTTAACCGTAACAACACCCACTTCTGGCGGCTGTTGCTGTTGAGCGGCCTGGTCGGATTTATTTCCGTCACATCCTGTTAACACAAAGCTGCCTGATAGCATCAGGACGGCCGCCAGAGGCGTTAACCCTCTGAATTTAGTCATAAATAAACCTCTAGAGTCCGATATCAAATGATCAATGGATCACAAAGCCAGGAACCCATTGCTGCGTAAGAGTGTAGGTCGTGCTATGGTACATACATTCACAAATGTATGTAAACTTACTCGATTGTAAAAAAAGTCCCCTATGGCACGAAAAACCAAAGCGCAAGCACTTGAAACCCGGCATCAAATTCTTGACGCTGCACTTGCCCTGTTTTCAAAAGAGGGGGTTTCAGCCACTTCCCTGGCGGATATCGCATCCGCAGCCAGCGTAACCCGGGGAGCAATCTACTGGCATTTCAAAAACAAAGCCGACCTGTTGAACGAAATATGGCTTCGCAGTGATGCAGGGCTGGATGACGTGAAACTTGAGTATCAAACAAAATACCCCGGTGATCCACTCTCCATTTTGCGGGCGATGCTCGTGTATATTTTCCAGGCGACCGCCCGAGATCCACAGCGCAGGGCGTTGATGGAAATCATCTTCCACAAATGCGAGTTTGTGGGTGAAATGGCGGCGGTAAAAAGCATTCAGCAAAGCCTGTTACTGGAGCTCTACAATGAGATTGAAGATGTTCTGCGCCAGTGCATTGATGCCGGACAACTCCCAGAAACTTTCCAGACACGTCAGGCTGCATTGATTATGCGCAGCTATGTGAATGGCATGATGGAGAGCTGGCTGTTTACGCCCGATAAATTTGATCTGGTTGCCGATGCGCCTGAGCTGGTTGATGCGCTGATTGATATGCTGCGCTTAAGTCCGACGCTGGCAAAAAAAGCTTAATCTTTACGCTGCGCGTCACGCTTCCTTTCATAATCGCGCTGAACGATGGCTAATGCCGACAGCACGGTTTCTACAGAGAGTTGATTCTCTTCAAAAAGCTGAATCAAATCCACTGCCAGCTTGACCTCTTCAGGTGCCGTATCCAGGGACATCTTTCCTCCAGAGCAGTTGTATCATGGGCCAGATAAGCGTGCCATCTGGGAATACCGTCCAGCAAAGATAGCGCATTAACTGCTAAAGGGGCTGTTTGATAACGACATCGCCCATTCCACTGAACGAATAGCCTGTTTACAGCGTGCCATCCGACCTTCCAGCACCTCCAGGTCTTTCTTCAACTGCTGCTGAACCGCCAGCGTTTCTGCCTGCGCCATTCGCTGTTCACGCTGATCAATCATCTCCTGCAGTCGACGCGCATATTCGCAGTATTCCTGATATTTTAACTGCCGCGATGAGGGCTGAACGCGTTCCTGTCGGCTGCGCAACTGCTGTGTGCTGGCTTCGCGTTGTAGCGCGGCAATCTGATCCACCAAATGGCTTGCCAGCCACTGGCTGCGATCGACGTCACCGCTGTGCTGGCAAAGGCGCTGGTAGTTTTGTTCTATCTCCTGCAAATAATCCGCCAGCCGGGTGCCTTTAGTGGTAAAGAGCTGGCTGTCAAAGCGGGGTGAACGGCAGCGCCCATCTGGCTGGCGCGCGATATCCTGGCGCAGGGCCACAATACAGTTAAGCAGTCGTTGTGATGCCGTGGCGTTACTCATCGCGCGGCACTCAGGTATGCTAAGGTTATGGGACTGGAAACGCGCTGAGCGACCTTTATGCAACGCATTGTGTTATTAACCCTTGGCTGGCTGGCGATTGTGCTTGGCATACTGGGCATTGTATTACCTTTATTACCTACCACGCCATTTATGCTGTTGGCGGCCTGGTGTTTTGCGCGTTCTTCTCCCCGTTTTCATCACTGGCTACTCTGGTCATCCCCTTTTGGCCGTTATATCCGGCACTGGCAACAACACCGTGGCATGCCGCCTGGTGCAAAAAGCCGGGCGATGCTACTGATTGTGGTGACCTTTGCGGTTTCGCTCTGGCTGGTGCCGCTGTGGTGGGTACGTATCATGCTACTTATTATGTTGTGTCTGCTATTGCTGTTTATGTGGCGTATTCCGGTGGTGGCAGAAACAGCGGATGAACCCTTACCACCGCGATAAAGTTGCAATTAGCTGGCCATTTGCTTAGATTTGGGCCTCTTCGTGCGTAGCTTCCCATTATTGATGTATCTCCGCTGAGCCTTTACCCCGGTATTGGCGCTATTGAAGCTGCGCAAAACAGAACAGAACTTTTTTACCAGGCTTAAGATTATGACCGACACTGCGCAGCAGCTTGAACTGATTAAAAACAGTATCAAAAGTATTCCTGATTACCCGAAGCCGGGTATTCTTTTCCGTGACGTCACCAGCCTGTTGGAAGATCCTGTCGCCTATGCGGCGTCTATCTCACTGCTGGTGGAACGGTACCGTAATAAAGGCATCACCAAAGTGGTGGGCACGGAAGCGCGCGGTTTCCTGTTCGGGGCACCGGTTGCTTTGGGGCTGGAACTGGGTTTTGTACCGGTACGCAAGCCGGGCAAACTGCCACGTGAAACCTACAGCGAAGCTTACGAGCTGGAGTACGGCACCGATCGGCTGGAATTGCACAAAGATGCTATCCAGCCAGGCGATGTGGTGCTGGTGGTAGACGACCTTCTCGCCACCGGCGGGACGCTCGAAGCGACCATCAAACTGATTCGTCGTGCCGGCGGTGAAGTTAAAGATGCGGCATTTATTATCAACCTGTTCGATCTGGCAGGTGAAGCACGTCTCAAGGCGCTGGGCGTTGACAGCTACAGCCTGGTCAATTTCCCCGGCCACTAAGCCTCGCTTATGGCCTCACAATCTGCTGAGGTCGTTCATCTTTCCCTGTTCAAGATAACGAGTGATAGGTGAAAGCGTAGCTGGTAGACTACTGCAATCATATACAGGGGTTGCAGTGCGTCTGCGCTCACATTTCCATCCGAATTCGTCGAAACCACATGAGCTATCAGGTACTTGCCCGAAAATGGCGTCCACAGGCGTTTGCTGATGTTGTCGGTCAGGAACACGTTCTGACGGCGCTGGCGAATGGATTGTCTCTGGGACGCATCCATCATGCTTATCTCTTCTCCGGCACGCGGGGCGTAGGGAAAACGACCATTGCCCGTCTGCTGGCGAAAGGCCTTAACTGCGAAACGGGCATTACCGCCACGCCGTGCGGCCAGTGCGATAACTGTCGCGAGATTGAGCAGGGGCGTTTTGTCGATTTAATTGAAATTGATGCCGCCTCGCGCACCAAAGTCGAAGACACGCGCGATCTGCTCGACAACGTGCAGTACGCGCCGGCGCGTGGCCGCTTCAAGGTCTACCTGATCGATGAAGTGCACATGCTGTCGCGCCACAGCTTTAATGCGCTGCTGAAAACCCTGGAAGAACCGCCTTCACACGTTAAGTTTTTGCTGGCGACCACCGATCCCCAGAAGCTGCCGGTGACGATTCTGTCGCGCTGTCTCCAGTTTCATCTCAAAGCGCTCGACGTCGATCAGATTCGCCAGCAGTTGGATCGTGTTTTAGAGCAGGAGCAGATTTCGCGTGAGCCGCGTGCCCTGCAACTGCTTGCCAGAGCCGCCGATGGCAGTATGCGTGATGCGTTAAGCCTCACCGATCAGGCGATTGCGATGGGCGAGGGCAGTGTGACCAGCGCCACCGTGGGTACAATGCTGGGTACGCTTGACGATGAACAGCCGCTGGGTCTGCTTGAAGCGGTGGTCGAAGGCAACGGAGAGCACATGATGGCGCTGTTGGCCCAGGCGGCATCACGCGGCGTTGAGTGGGAAGCATTGTTGGTTGAGATGCTGCGCCTGCTGCACCGCATTGCTATGGTGCAGCTACTGCCTGCGTCGCTCAATGACGACGAAGAGAGTAATGCGCTGCGCCTGCGTGAACTGGCGCGTGCCGTGCCACCGGCCGATCTTCAACTGTATTACCAAACCCTGCTTATGGGGCGCAAAGATTTACCACTCGCGCCCGATCGGCGCATGGGCATCGAGATGACGCTGTTGCGTGCACTGGCGTTTCATCCTAAGGCGGCAATCGCCGAACCGGTTGCGCGTCCTACGCTGACCGCGCAGTCTGCCCCGGCACCAGTGCAGACTGTGGCGGCTCAACCTACAGAGAAAACGCCCGCCGCGCAGCCGCAAATGGCAGCACCGGAATCGGCTGTCACTCAGCAGGCTGTGCCGCCTGCGTCGCCCGATACCTCACTATCCAGTTCCACCAGCCAGCTCCTGCAGGCGCGCACTCAGTTGCTGCGCCAGGGAGCAAACAAAGCAAAAAAGAGTGAGCCGGCAGCGCCAGGTGCGCGGCCGGCCAACTCCGCGCTGGAACGACTGGCCTCTGTTACCGAACGTAGCCAGCAGCGCGTGCGGGACAGCGCGCCTGCGGCACCGGTAAAAAAAGAGGCATACCGCTGGAAAGCGCAAACGCCGGTGACCGAGGTCGTCGTCGAGCCGGTCGCGACGCCAAAAGCCTTGCGTTCTGCGCTAGAGCATGAGAAAAATCCTGAGCTGGCCGCGCGGTTGGCGGAGGAAGCCCAGCAGCGAGATGAATGGGCGGCAGAAGTCGCAGGTTTACCGCTGCCTAAGCTGGTTCAGCAACTGGCACTGAATGCATGGAAAGAAACCACGGATAACGGCATTTGCCTGCATCTACGCTCCAGCCAGCGCCACCTGAATTCTGCGTCGGCGCAGCAGGCCCTGAGCGCCGCATTGAGTCAGGCAGCAGGGCATCAGGTTGAACTGTCGGTAATTGAAGACGATAATTCTACGGTATTGACGCCACTGGAGTGGCGTCAGGCCATTTATGAAGAGAAGCTGGCGCAGGCGCGTCAGTCAATCTTGAGTGACACCCACATTCAAACCCTTCGTCGCTTTTTTGATGCCGATTTGGATGAGGAAAGCATTCGACCCGTTTGAACACGCTGCAACGGTCTGAATAAACCGCGTTGTAGCCTCAGCAGAGAGAGAAAACTATGTTTGGTAAAGGCGGATTGGGCAACCTGATGAAACAGGCCCAGCAGATGCAAGACAAAATGGCCCAGGTTCAGGAAGAAATTGCCGCCCTGGAAGTCACGGGTGAATCAGGTGCTGGCATGGTTAAGGTCACGATCAACGGTGCCCATAACTGCCGCCGGGTAGAAGTCGATCCGAGCCTGCTTGAGGACGACAAAGATATGCTGGAAGACCTGATTGCCGCCGCGTTCAACGACGCCGCTCGCCGCATTGATGAAGTGCAGAAAGAGAAAATGGCCTCTGTCTCTTCAGGTATGCAGCTGCCACCAGGCTTCAAGATGCCGTTCTGATGCAAACCAGCCCACTGCTAGAGTCATTAATGGAGTCATTGCGCTGTTTACCCGGCGTTGGGCCTAAGTCGGCACAACGCATGGCGTTTCAACTGCTACAGCGCGATCGGAGTGGCGGAATGCGGCTGGCGCAGGCACTGACCCGGGCCATGTCGGAAATCGGCCACTGTGCCGATTGCCGCACCTTCACCGAGCAGGAAATCTGTACCATTTGCGCCAATCCGCGGCGTCAGCAAAATGGTCAAATCTGCGTGGTGGAAAGTCCGGCCGACATCCATGCTATTGAGCAAACCGGGCAATTTGCCGGCCGTTATTTCGTGTTAATGGGCCATCTTTCGCCGCTTGACGGCATTGGTCCGGGCGATATCGGTCTTGACCGACTGGAACAACGGCTGGAAAAAGAAACGCTTCATGAAGTGATTCTGGCCACCAATCCTACCGTGGAAGGCGAAGCCACCGCGAATTACATCGCTGAATTGTGCGGTCAGTATGGCGTTGATGCTACCCGTATTGCGCATGGGGTTCCGATGGGCGGTGAACTGGAAATGGTGGATGGCACCACGCTGTCCCACTCGCTGGCCGGTCGGCAAAAGATTAAATTTTAAACGCTTGCCGGTGTTGTTAAAGACACCGGCTTGAAAACCTCTCATTTATCCCCACATCCTCCTCAACGTTCGTTAAATCTGATTCTGTTGAGGTAGCAATGACCATGAAAGGACAAGAGACTCGTGGCTTTCAGTCAGAGGTAAAACAACTTCTGCACCTGATGATCCATTCTCTCTATTCAAACAAAGAGATTTTCCTGCGTGAGCTGATTTCCAATGCTTCGGATGCGGCAGATAAACTGCGCTTCCGCGCGCTGTCTGATGCCAGCCTGTATGAAGGCGATGGCGACCTGCGTGTGCGTCTCTCTGTGGATAAGGACAACCGGACCATTACGCTCAGCGATAACGGTATCGGCATGCGTCGTGATGAAGTGATTGAAAACCTGGGAACCATTGCTAAGTCAGGCACCAAATCCTTCCTGGAATCTCTGGGTTCAGACCAGGCAAAAGACAGCCAACTGATTGGTCAGTTTGGTGTGGGTTTCTACTCTGCATTTATCGTCGCAGATAAAGTCTCTGTGCGCACCCGTGCGGCGGGCGCGGCAGAAGACGAAGCCGTTTTCTGGGAATCGGCTGGCGAAGGGGATTACACCATTGCCGATATCAGCAAAGCCGAGCGCGGTACTGAAATTACCCTGCACCTGCGCGAAGGCGAAGACGAGTTCCTCGACAGCTGGCGCGTCCGCAATATTATTGGAAAATACTCCGATCACATCGCCCTGCCGGTAGAAATCGAAAGCAAAGATGAAGAAAACGGCACCACCACCTGGGAGAAAATCAATAAAGCCCAGGCACTGTGGACCCGCAATAAATCAGACATCAGCGATGAAGAGTACAACGAGTTTTATAAACACATCGCCCACGATTTCAGCGACCCGGCTATCTGGAGCCACAACCGCGTAGAAGGTAAACAGGAGTACACCAGCCTGCTTTACATCCCGGCTCGCGCGCCCTTTGACATGTGGAACCGCGATCATAAACACGGCCTGAAGCTGTACGTGCAGCGCGTGTTTATCATGGATGACGCTGAGCAGTTTATGCCGAATTACCTGCGCTTCGTGCGTGGCCTGATTGACTCAAACGATCTGCCGCTTAACGTATCGCGTGAAATCCTGCAGGACAGCCGCGTAACCCAGAGCCTGCGTGGCGCGCTGACCAAACGTGTTCTTCAGATGCTGGATAAACTGGCGAAAGACGATAGCGAGAAATACCAGACGTTCTGGAAAGAATTCGGTCTGGTGTTGAAAGAAGGTCCGGCGGAAGATCACGCAAACAAAGAAACGATTGCCAAACTGCTGCGCTTTGCCAGTACTCAAAGCGAAGGCGCGGCGCAAACTGTCTCGCTGGAAGACTACGTCAGCCGCATGGTAGAAGGGCAGGAGAAGATCTACTACATCACGGCCGACAGCTATGCCGCCGCCAACAGCAGCCCGCATCTGGAGCTGTTCCGTAAGAAAGGTATCGAAGTTCTGCTGCTGTCCGATCGCATTGACGAGTGGATGATGAGCTACCTGACCGAGTTCGACGGTAAAACCTTCCAGTCTGTCAGCAAAGCTGATGATACGCTGGATAAACTGGCTGACGAAGAGACGGAAGAGCAGAAAGAAGCCGAAAAAGCTCTGGAGCCGTTTGTTGAGCGCGTGAAGACCTTGTTGGGTGAGCGAATTAAAGACGTGCGCCTCACGCACCGTCTGACCGATACGCCAGCGATTGTGACCACGGATGCGAACGAAATGACCACCCAAATGGCTAAACTGTTCGCCGCAGCAGGTCAGGACGTGCCAGAAGTGAAATACATCTTTGAAATCAATCCCGATCACCCGTTGGTGAAACGCGTGGCGGAGACGCAGGATGAAACTGGCTTTGGTGAGTGGATTGAGCTGTTACTGGATCAGGCACTGCTGGCAGAGCGCGGTACGCTGGACGATCCTAACCAGTTTATCCGCCGTATGAACCAGTTACTGACGGCGTAAAACGATAAAACCGGTGATAACCTCACCGGTTTTTTTCTTTCTGCGACGCTGGTCGGCTGTCGGTGAGCGGTTTTGTTGCGCAAACGCCACGAAATCCCTTCAGCTTAAGCCACCAGTCCGAAAATGGCCTTTGACTGACCTGACGCACTGCTATCGCGCGCTAAAGCCAGTACACTAGTTTTTCCTGACCCGCCGTTTTCTTGTGATGGGCGGGTCATAATGGTATGTTCTTCCGCTTCTCAGATTCATCAATGCGATTCGCAAGGGGATTTACGCAATGCGTATTATTCTGCTCGGAGCTCCGGGCGCAGGTAAGGGGACTCAAGCCCAATTCATCATGGAGAAATACGGCATTCCGCAGATCTCCACTGGCGACATGCTGCGTGCAGCGGTTAAAGCTGGCACCGAACTTGGCAACCAGGCGAAAGCCATCATGGATGCCGGCAAGTTGGTTACTGATGAGCTGGTCATTGCGCTGGTTAAAGAGCGCATCACGCAGGAAGATTGCAAAAACGGTTTCCTGCTTGATGGTTTCCCACGCACCATTCCTCAGGCTGACGCAATGAAAGAAGCCGGTATTAAAGTGGATTATGTGCTGGAGTTCGCCGTACCGGATGAACTGATTGTTGAGCGTATTGTGGGCCGCCGTGTTCACGCGCCGTCAGGCCGCGTTTACCATGTCAAATTCAATCCACCGAAAGTGGAAGGCAAAGATGACGTGACCGGTGATGAGCTGACCACACGTAAAGACGATCAGGAAGAAACGGTTCGCAAACGTCTGGTGGAATACCATCATCTGACTGCGCCGCTGATTGCTTACTACAGTAAAGAAGCGGAAGCGGGCAACACCGAGTATCACAAAATTGACGGTACACGCAATGTGGCCGACGTGAGTGCAGAGCTGGCTAAGATTCTCGGCTAAGCTTATTGGGGCCGGGTTCGCTGGCCCCTTTTGCCGTTATCGCTTTTCTCTCCTGCCTCTCCGTGACCATTCCCTTCGTTTTCTCGCATCCCCTCATCAAGAAACCATAATCAGCAAGATAAGCCCGGCTGCGACGGGTCAATTTAGTGCCAGAATGCGTCCTGCTTGTCAGCAGGCAGTCTGGCAACCCTGACAGAGATGCGCAGTGAAAACGTGATGCACGGCGTTGGGTTGAAACGTGCAGATATCTCTGTGCTGAATGCCGATGAAGAACACATTGAGATGATGATGCAATGGGGCAACGCGCGCCGTTAAAGTCATGGCAGAGAATGTGATATGCTTCTCTGCCTGTTTTTCCTCACGGCAGTTACCATGAAATTTCCCGGCAAACGTAAATCCAAACACTACTTCCCCGTTAGCGCCCGCGATCCGCTGTTGCAGTCCTCCCCGTTTGATAGTGAAGACGGCAGTTGGGTGGTCGGCATCGATCAGACGCTGGTCGATATCGAAGCTAAAGTCGATGATGCTTTTCTTGTTCGCTACGGCCTGAGCGCCGGTCATTCGCTGGTGATTGACGATGCCGTTGCGGAAGCGCTGTATGCTGAACTCATGCGTGACGAACTGGTAACCCATCAGTTCGCGGGCGGCACGATTGGTAATACGCTGCATAATTTCTCGGTGCTGGCGGATGACCGTTCCGTACTGCTGGGCGTGATGTGTAACAATATCCAGATTGGCGGTTATGCCTACCGTTATCTCTGTAATACCTCCAGCCGAATGGACCTTAACTATCTGCAGGGCGTAGACGGCGCGATAGGTCGCTGCTTTACGCTGATTGGCGATCAGGGCGATCGTACCTTTGCCATCAGCCCGGGGCAAATGAACCAGCTTAAGGCGGAAAACGTCCCGGAAGACGTTATCGCAGGCGCTTCTGCCCTGGTCTTGACCTCCTATCTCATCCGCTGTGAAGCAGGTGAGCCCATGCCAGAGGCAACGTTAAAAGCGATTGAATACGCGAAGCGCCATAACGTGCCCGTGGTACTGACGCTGGGCACCAAACATGTGATTGGCGACAATCCACAGTTCTGGCGCGATTTTCTGCGCGATCATGTTTCTATTGTGGCGATGAATGAAGAAGAAGCCCTGGCGCTGACGGGCGAAGCCGATCCTCTGCTGGCATCGGATATCGCACTGGAATGGGTTGATCTGGTGTTGTGTACCGCAGGACCGACCGGGTTGTATATGGCCGGTTATACCGAAGACGCGTTTAAGCGCAAAACGAATCATCCGCTCTTGCCAGGCGCGATTGCAGAATTCAACCTGTACGAATTTAGCCGCGCGATGCGCAAACAGGATTGCCAGCAGCCGTTACGCATTTTCTCTCATATCGCCCCTTATATGGGCGGGCCGGAGAAGATAATGAATACTAACGGGGCAGGGGATGGCGCGCTCGCGGCGTTACTGCACGATATTACGGCAAATAACTATCATCGCCGTAATGTGCCCAATTCCAGTAAACATGCGCGCGCTTATCTGACCTATTCGTCGCTGGCTCAGGTTTGTAAATATGCGAATCGGGTCAGTTATCAGGTGTTGAATCAGCACTCGCCCCGACTGACGCGCGGTTTACCCGAGCGGGAAGACAGTCTGGAAGAGTCTTACTGGGATCGTTAAGTCCGGAGAGATAAACCGCCCCGCATCGACGCAATGTGATACGGGGCGTGAGTCAGGCTGCGGCGCTTAGCGGTGGCCTTCACTGGCCAGCTTGTGCTGCTCCTGCGCCATGTCGTCCTGCAGTTTCTGAATAATGCTGGCGGCAATCTCGCGTTCGCCCATCACCACATAGTTTGCGCCGCGTTCCAGAATGTACTCCACCTCATCGTCGTAATGTGCATGCACAATGATGTTGATGTCCGCTTTTTTCTGGCGGGCGGCGGTGACGATTTCTCCCACCTCGTAACCGTTGGGAATCGTGATCAGCAGCCAGGACGCACAGTCTACGCGGGCTAACGCCATGGTGTCGGCACGGGCAGCATTGGCCAGCACCGCCCGGACACCCTGATCGCGTAACGCTTTAACGCGTGGAATCGAACTTTCAACCACGACTACCGGGATATTGAGCGCCGTCAGTTGTTCACACAGCAGGTTGCCTACGCGGCCATAGCCGACAATCACCGCATGCTGACAGACATCCACGGGAATCTGCTGCTCCTCTTCCAGCGCCTCTTCCAGCGTCTGTTGCTCCATCGTTTCGTTACGGGACAGGTAACGGCCCAGCAACGTAAACAGGACCGGGTTGATCATAATCGAGAGGATTGCAGCAGCCAGCACCAGGCTACGCCCTTCTTCATCCAGCAGGCCGAGCGAGATGCCAAGCCCGGCGAGAATAAAGGCAAACTCACCAATTTGCGCCAGGCTGACCGAGATGGTCATTGCGGTTCGGCGCGAATGGCCCAGCAGCGATACCAGCAGCCAGGCTGCCGCAGATTTCCCTATGACGACAATCACCAGCGCACCCAGCACCGCCAGCGGCTCTTTTACCAGAATCATCGGATCAAACAGCATCCCGACAGAGACAAAGAACAGCACCGCAAAGGCATCACGAAGCGGCAGCGTGTCACGGGCAGCGCGCTGGCTTAACTCGGATTCGTTCAGCACCATACCGGCAAAGAAAGCGCCCAGGGCAAAGGAAACATCAAAGAACTCGACGGCACCAAATGCAATCCCCAGCGCCAGGGCCAATACGGCCAGCGTAAACAGCTCACGCGAGCCGGTGGCGGCACTTTTCGCCAGAATCCAGGGCACAGCACGGCGGCCCACCACCATCATTAACACCATAAAGGCGGCAACCTTACCGATGGTCCAGACCAGATCCCATATCACCAGGCTGGCGCTGGCGTTTCCCTGCTCCATCATGCCGGCAATGGCGGGTAACAGGACCAGCGTGAGCACCATTACCAGGTCTTCAACAATCAACCAGCCAATCGCGATTTGGCCGCGCTGGCTTTCAATAAGCTGGCGTTCCTCCAGTGCGCGCAGCAACACCACGGTACTGGCGGTAGAAAGACACAAACCGAACACTAAGCCCGTCATCCATGACCAGCCCATCGCCCACGACATCAGCATTCCCAGTAAGGTCGCCACGGCGATCTGCGCGATAGCACCGGGAATGGCTATCCGCTTTACCGACATCAGGTCCTTCAGTGAGAAGTGCAGACCGACGCCGAACATCAGCAGGATAACGCCAAGTTCCGCGAGTTCGGGGGCAAGATTGGTATCTGCCACGAACCCCGGCGTAAAAGGCCCCGCCAGCACGCCGGCGACTAAATAACCCACTAAGGGTGAAATTCGTAATCGGTTTGCCAGCATGCCAAGGAGAAAAGCCAGGACCAGAGCCCCGACGATAGTCGTAATCAACGGTGTGGTGTGATGCATGCCAGTCTCCTTGGATGTAAATGTATCCGGTTGTAACAAATGAGTTTAATGCATATCGGAAAGGATCGCTGAATAATTTGTGGGATTAACAGAAAAAAATATGCAAATACAAGAAAAATGCAATCGAAAGGCTGTTTTTATCACTTATCCCGCTTATCGACTGATTCAGCGCTGAGCCGAGAGCACAAGATTAAAATTTTACTCCCCTTAAATGACACAGAGGTGACGTCGATGACGCGCTAATGCGCTGACAACAGTCACTAACCGCAATCAGATCGGGATTTGCTGAAGCCATTTAGCCGCCTGGGTCGGAGGGGCAGATCACGCACCGACCTGACGTATAGCTGCTTGCCGTGGAAGTGATGCTAAAACAATCTATTGTGATGGCATAACGGAACCGCGCGGTGGAGATCTCGGGTATGTTTATTTTTACGACGTACGCATCAATGCGGAAAATCATTATGATGTTAACTTCATCAACATAACGATGAAGCTGTTAACCCTGCTGGTCATTTAATGAACAACAGGATCACAGTGCGTCAACATACACGCGCCCTGTATTCGCGGTGTTAGGGTGCGTGGCAGGTAAAATCGAACCACTGGGGTTGCCTGTCGGGCCACATTATCGGCCATACTGGAACAGACAACGCCTTATGGACTCTGGGCCACCGCGGTTAAGATGCAATACAGAAAGGGCCTGTTTCCCGCAGGATTAAACGGACAATCATTAAAGGAGAAGGGCTGTGGTGTTATCTCGATGGGCAAGAGCAGGTCTGGCACTACTGGTGATGCTGTCATCCATATTAACCCAGGCCGCCCAGCCTGACCGGAGCTACCGTTTCAGCATTCTGCACACCAACGATCAGCATGGTCATTTTTGGTTTAATGAGCAGGGCGAATATGGGCTGGCTGCGCAAAAAACGCTGATGGATACGCAACGTTACGCCATCCAGGCCAAAGGCGGTGGCGCGCTAATTTTGTCTGCGGGCGATGTTAACAGCGGCGTGCCTGAATCGGATGAACTGGATGCTGAACCCGATATCCGCGGTATGAACCTGATTGGCTATGATGCCATGACATTGGGTAATCACGAGTTTGATAAACCGCTCGCCGTCCTGCGTAAACAGGAAAAATGGGCCAAATTCCCTTTCCTGGCCGCTAACGTCTACCAAAAAAGCACTGGTAAACGCCTGTTTAAACCCTGGGCTGTCTTTCAGCGCATGGGGTTGAAAATCGCTGTGCTCGGGTTGATCACGCCAGATACCGCCAAATTGACGAACCCTGCACAGCTAACCGACATCGAATTCCGCGATCCCGTTACCGAAGCGGAAAAAGCCGTGGCCGAGCTGCGCGCCAGCGACAAGCCAGACGTTATCGTGGCATTAACTCATCTTGGTCATTACGACGATGGTAAGCACGGCAGTAACGGTATAGGTGACGTGACGCTGGCGCGCAGTCTGCCGAAAGGCACGCTTGATGTGATCGTCGGGGGGCACTCTCATGATGCGGTATGTATGGAAAAAGAGAATGTCAGTCGTAAAGACTACCTGCCAGGCCAACCCTGTCAGCCTGACCGTCAGAACGGCGTATGGATTATGCAGGCGGAAAAATGGGGCAAATACGTGGGCCGCGGCGATTTTATCTATCGCAATGGGGAATTAACCCTGGAGGCCTATCAACTCATACCGGTTAACCTCAAGCACAAAATCAAAAACCATGATGGCAGTGAGTCCTGGCTTACCTGGCAGCAAGCGATCCCCAATAACACCGCAATGATGAAATTACTGACGCCTTTTCAAAAGCGAGCTGATGCCAAACTATTGGTGAATGTCGGCAGCATGAAAGGGGATTTCCCCGGCGAAAAAGAGACAGTGCGCTTTACACAAAGCGCTATCGGGCAGTTGATATTGCGTGCACAGATGGCGGCGACGCAGGCTGACTTTGCTGTGATGAGCGGCGGCGGTATCCGCACTTCGCTTAAATCAGGCCCGGTAACCTGGCGCGATCTGTTACAGGTACAACCTTTCGGCAATCATGTGGTTTCCGTGACGATGACTGGCGCAGAAATCAGACGCTATCTGGCGGTGGTGGCAAATATCAAACCCGATTCAGGCGGCTTCGCCCAGTTAGCCAATATCAGCCTCATCGCTAACGGCAATGCAGTCAGTCAGGTGAGCATCAACGACCAGCCGTTGGCGGATGAAAAAACCTACCGTATGGCGACGAACAGTTTTAATGCCGCAGGCGGTGATGGCTATCCGCGAATTGATACGCATCCGGGTTATGTTAACAGCGGCAAGCCAGATGCCCAGGTGTTGCGAGACTGGGTGAGCACGCATTCTCCAGTGAACGTCAACGACTACCAGCCGCATGAAAGTGTCATCTATCAGGCTGAGCCCGCGGCCACGCCGCAGAGTGGCGCGAAAGAAGCGACGCCGCTTCGGCGCTATCCCAAAATGGTGCTGACATGGATCCGACACTGGAACAGTGAGAGCGCGACGCAGCATTAAGCACGAGCAGGGAGGCGGCCTCCCTGCTGTTTATCAGACGCGGCAGGATTTGCGGGCTAACCAGTGCGGACGCAGCTTGTCCCAGACCAGGTTGTAGGCAAAGGTGTAGGGCAGAAAGAACAGAAAAAACGCCACTTCGATCAAAAAGGCCTGCCACAGCGAAATCTCCAGCATCCAGGCGGCCAATGGCAAACCTATCAGGATAAAACCGCCCTCAAAGCCCAGCGCGTGCAGGATACGAAGCAGGGCGCTGCGTTTCTGCCCGGCCGGGTAAAACCGATCAAACACGCTGTTGTAAATCATATTCCACAGCATCGCCACCGTAGACAACATGATCGCCAGCGCACCCATTTGAAACAGGGGTTTATCCATAATCCATGCCGCCAGCGGGGCGATAGTGACGATGGCCAGACCTTCAAACAGGGTGGCATGTGCGATGCGTTCTGTGATTGAACGGGTTTGCATTTCGATCTCCTTTGTTCAGGTTGCGCATTCTCCCACGTCAAAATGCTAAGATAAAATGATCATCTATCGATAAAAGCGATGGTTTACATGCGTTATTCACCCGAATCTCTGGAAGCTTTTGTACAGACCGTGGCCAGCGGATCGTTTTCTGCCGCCGCTCGTGCACTGAAAAAAAGTCAGTCCACCATCAGTGTGGCCGTGGTCAATCTGGAAGAAGATCTGGGTTTTGCCCTCTTTGACCGGCGCGGTCGCCAGCCACTGCTCACCGAGCAGGGGCGACGCGTGTTGCCTCAGGTGCAGCAAATTCTTGCCGCCAGTGAGCGACTGGACGCGCTGGCAACGCGGCTGTCTGAAGGCGTTGAGCCGCGGCTGAGCGTGGCGGTGTCAGACTTTTGGCAAACCGACTACCACCAGCGTTTACTGAAGCAGTTTGAGGCGCACTACCCGGATGTGGAGCTGGAAGGGATCGCGGCGGAAGATGCGGATGTCCTGGAGCTGTTGCAAGAGGGACGGGCCCACATTGGAGTGATACGTGCCCAGCCGACGCTTCCTGCCGACATCGCGGTCGCCCGGCTACAGGTCGATGCCGAGTTAGGTATTTACCTGCATCGGGATCATCCCGTGGCCCAACAATCCTCGGTAAACGAAAGTCAGCTTGAACCGCTTCGTCATCTTCGTCTTAATACCTGGACAGCGAAACGTGAGAGCGCGCCGAAAGGGCGCGCCTGGTCTGCGCAAACCTATTATGTGCTGCTGGAAATGGCGGAACAGGGTTTTGGCTGGAGTATTTTACCCCGCTGGCTGGTGAAACAGTGCGGGCATGGTGTACTCCGGGAACTGCCAATAGCGGGATGGCCGCAGCGCATTGCCGTCGAAGTGGTGTGGTCTCGCCGCAATCCGCCCGGTCCCGCTGGGCGCTGGATGATCGATCAACTCTGTGCGCTGCCACCGGCTTAATCGCGCCGGGCGATATCCGCTAACGGGGCATCCAACAGCCGGGAGAGATCCTGTGGGCTCAATTCAATATCCAGCCCGCGCTTACCGCCTGAAATAAACAGCGTGGCAAAGTCGTTAGCCGAGCTGTCGATCACCGTTGGCAACCGCTTTTTTTGCCCCAGCGGACTGATGCCGCCCACCAGATAACCGGTGATGCGCTGCGCCAGCATGGGATCGGCCATCTCGGCTTTTTTGGCATTGAACGCCTTTGCCACCTTCTTGAGATCGAGCTGGGTGGCGACAGGCGTAACCGCCACAGCAAGATGTTTAGCCTCGCCATTCAGCGCCACCAGCAAGGTTTTGTACACCTGCCGGGCATCCAGATTTAGCTTACGGACCGCTTCGTCACCAAAACTGGTTTCGTTGCTGTCATGGTCATAGGGATGCAAAGTGAAGCTGACTTTTTGTTTTTCCAGCAGTTTTACCGCAGGCGTCATGGTAGTCTCTTATTCGGAAAAATCTTATTACGTATTATTGAACAATAAATGTGGCGAAATAATGTGCTTTAGGCGAGAATTGCCTCGCGCCAGCAATCCTGTTGTTGGCGACAACTAAAATCATTAACACATTCCTCTTTGAAGAGCCGATATGACTGTCGGCTCTCTTTTTTTCTGCGTTTTATTCCGCGCGCATCATACCCGGCAGGTTGTTCTCGCCATATAAATGCAGTGCCCCGACCGCTACCACGTACTGACCAGCAGGCAGAGTGCGTAAATAATCGCACCACTGGCTGTTACGCTGGCTAATCAGCGTGTCATTCAGTGTCTGACTGAAGGTCGCAGGCAGAGCAATTTGCGGCTCGCGCGGCGGGCTTTCCAGCCACCAACTCACCATCGTTTGCAACATGCGCGCGTTAGTGTGCCAATGGGTGAGCGTATCTGCCAGCAGCGCCATGCCGTCGTCAGGTAATGATTTCAGCAGGGTGATTTGTGCCTGCGCACCTTCCAGTTCAATCACGGGTTTATCCATCGCCCGCGCCGCCTGCAGTAGCTGATAATCAATGCCGTAATCAGGACGCAAACCCAGCCGCTGCGCCTGCTGAGCCTGTAACATTAGGGCAATTTGCCAGGCCGGTAAAGTATCGAACCGGCTCAGGGATAAACCGGTTTCATTACACAGTGTTTCAAGCTTCGCCAGCGCTTCATCATCCATTCTGGCGGTCAGTGGCGGACGTTCCTCCGTGTTTTCAAACGGTGATCCTCCCTGAGTAATATCCGCTTCAACAACCAGCGCGTCGGCTTTTTGTAACTGCTGTAGCAGCCGGACCGGCAGGGGCTGCATGTCACGAGTGCCCATATGAATGCTTCCTACCAGATGAAACCGGCATTCGCCAGACTGAATATCTACGGCTGGCCAACGATAACTGGTAGGGAAAAGCGGGTTAATCCAGTTACGTAAACGTTGCAAAAGGCGCGCTGTCATTCCCTGTCCTTCACTGTGTTAAAGAAACCATGCTAGCGGGATCGCGTCACGAAAGACAGAGCAGGGCAGTTATTGCTAAACGCGGGGCTTATAGCGCAGCAGGCGGTTAGCATTACTCACCACGGTGATGGACGACAGCGCCATCGCTGCCCCGGCAAACACTGGGCTGAGCAGCAGGCCAGTAAAGGGAAAGAGCACGCCCGCCGCCAAGGGAATACCGATAATGTTATAGATAAACGCACCAAACAGGTTCTGCCGGATATTGCCCAGAGTGGCGGAGGCAATTTTCAAGGCATCGACTACGCCATGCAGATCGGCTCGCATCAGGGTAATTGCTGCGGTTTCCACAGCCACGTCGCTGCCGCCGCCCATCGCAATACCGACATCAGCCTGCGCCAGCGCCGGGGCATCATTAATGCCATCGCCCACCATCGCGACGTGTTGCCCTTGCTGCTGCAACTGGCTAATCGCATCGGCTTTGCCTTCGGGCAGCACGCCAGCAATCACCTCATCAATACCGGCCTCATGAGCAATAACCTGGGCCGTATTTTCATGATCCCCGGTCAACATAATCAGTCGGTAGCCCGCATGATGCAGCCTTTGCAAGGCCGCTTTTGCCTCGGGCCGCAGCGTATCACGTAAGCCAATCAGTCCCGTAAGCTGCCCGTCTTCTGCCAGCAATACCGGCGTCGCGCCTTGCCGGGTGAGTCTGTCAATCTCTGCCAGAGCCGGTTGGCAATCCACGCCGTGCGCATTCAGCAGGCTGACATTGCCCAGTAATAGCGTCCTGTTGTCGAGTATGCCGCTTACGCCTTTGCCGCGTATTGTACGAAATTGCGCAATATCGGCTCGAACAGCCTCTCCTGTTTCTGCAAGGATCGCTTTCGCCAGCGGATGACCTGACATCTGCTCCAGCGCTGCCGCAGCAGACAGGACCGATTGACGCGTACTGCCGTTCCAGTTCACCACGTCGGTGACCTGCGGCGTGCCGCTTGTCAGCGTTCCGGTTTTATCAAACACCAGCGTATCAATATGGCTGGCGCGCTGCAGTGCATCCGCATCGCGCACCAGCACACCATATTCGGCGGCGCGTCCGGTACCGGCGATGATCGACATCGGCGTGGCCAGGCCCAGCGCACAGGGACAGGCAATAATCAGTACCGTGGTCGCCACGACCAGAGCATAGGCCATTTGTGGCGCTGGCCCCGCGATATACCAGACCGCGGCGCTGAGCAGAGCGATAAGCACGACGACCGGCACAAACACGGCAGAGATACGATCGGCCAGACGGCCCACATCCGGCTTACTGCTCTGGGCCTTACGCACTAACTGAATAATGCGCGCCAGCGTGGTGTTGCCGCCGGTTGCGCGGGCAATAAAGCGCACCGTTCCGTCCTGCACCAGCGTGCCGGCAAACAGGCTATCGCCCTGCGTTTTACTTTGCGGCACCGCCTCACCGGTGAGCATTGCCTCGTCGCACCAGGCCTCGCCCTCCCGCACTTCGCCATCGACGGGTACGCGATCGCCCGCCACCAGCCGCAGAGTCATACCGGGTTGTACCGCACTGACCGGCATCAGGGTTTCCCCCTGGTCTGTTATCACTCTGGCCAGATCCGGTGTCAGATCGAGCAGGCGCTCCAGGGCTCGGGATGAGCGCTGGCGTGCACGTTGCTCAAGCGCATGACCCAGGTTGATCAGGCCGAGAATCATCACGCTGGCTTCAAAGTAGAGATGGCGCGCCTGCTGCGGGAAAAAATCAGGCCAGATCACCACGCTGAAGGAGTAGATCCAGGCGGCGGCCGTGCCCAGTGCCACTAAGGTATCCATCGTTGCGCTGCGGTTAACCAGGCTGCGCCAGGCGCTGCGATAGAAGTGACCGCCTGCGGCCACCATCACCAGCAGCGTTACGATGCCGAGCACCCGCCAGGTGGTGTGATTATCCGCAGTGAGCATCATATTGTCGCCCAGCATGCCCCAGATCATCAGCGGCACGCCAAACAACAATGCGATACCTGCCTGCCAGCTAAAGCGTTGCATGGCACGTCGGGCGCTGCGCTGCTGCTTCTCGCGGCGTTGCTGTTCGTCGTCGACCACTTCAGCCCCGTAGCCGGCTGCATCCACGGCGGCGACCAGCTTATGGGGTTCAACGTTACCCATCACCAGCGCACTGCGCTCGGCCAGATTCACCCGGGCCTGCTGCACGCCACTGACCTGCTCAAGGGCTTTCTCTACCCGGCTGACGCAGCTGGCACAGCTCATCCCCTCGATGAGCAGCACGTGAGCGGCCAGGTTTTCGGTTGCCGGAAGAGAAGGGAACTCCGTTGCCAGCGCCTCCGGCGGCGGTTCTGCTGCTGTCAACGGCTCAGGCTTTGGGCGGGTGCCCGCAGCTTTTAATGTTGCATGGTAGCCCGCCTGTTCAACGGTGGCGATCAGGGCTGTCGCCTCTGCATAGCCCGACACGCTGGCTTCCTGCTGTGTAACCTCAGCCTGCTCGACATCGTCGCGCCCTTCGAGCGCTTCCTTGACGCGTTTTACGCAGTGGCCGCAGGACAATCCGTCCAGCGCCAGAACAATCGTGTTTGACATGGTTGACTCCTTTGTCGGATGTAAGGGGTGCTCGTTCAGATATGACTGTGGCTCAGGTTAAACCTTCCATCAAGGGGAAGGTCAAATGCTGAATGACTGAATTAATAAATTTTAATCACAGCTGGAATATCGCGACTCGCGCGTCGGCACCCGTGGGGATTCCATAACGAAAAAGCCCCGCTTAATAAGCAGGGCTTTTTTAACTTTCATCAGGCCTGAGTCAGTAAACGCTTTCTGAGGGAAAGCTGTAGCTGGATAGCTTGCTGCCACGCGCCTTTTGCAGAAGCTTCACCGTAAGCGAACCTTTGTTTCGAGCAACAACGCGCAGGCGCGCAGTGTAGGTTAATCATCTCTTGGGGCGAGTGAAGAAGACAAGCGTCCCGATAATTATGTCGCCAATAACCCAAAAGGTACCAATCACCATTAAACCTAAACCAGCGCCAACCGCGGCACCGGCTTTTTCTGCATCGGAAGCTGCGTTATTTATCACATCGCCACTTCCACCTAATCCCGCGAAAAGGCAATAGGCCATGAAAATGTTAAACAGGATGAAAACCCACTTAACCATTTTGCCAAAAAAAGAACGACGCGGCTTTTTAAGCTGCTTTGCACATGATGGACAACGTAATGCTGAATCACTCACTTCCTTATGACATTCTGGACAGCTGACTAACGCCATAATCCAATCCCCTTTATATTTTTTAGGAATAGTTATTTGTTACAAATCGGCGGTATTTTATCGGATTTTTCCGGATCGACAAGATTTTTATTCTTATATTTTATTGGGTTGATGTCGAAATGAAAGGCGGTCCAGAGTTTGAGCCTGTATAGGTGGTTATGCTTCATTCACGTTTATTGAAACTAAAAGTTGAGCGATGCTGAAGCTTTCGCATGGCTTCTAATACAAAGACATAGCCCGTTTTACTCGGCACGGTGAGCTATAATTTTCTTTATGAACTGCCCTTGCTGCGCCGGTTCTCGGGGCAAAACGGTAAATCCGGGGTTGAGTGAAGTATAATGAAATACTGATTTAGCCCGGCAGCTCGCGGGCTGTGCTTTTTAGAATCCCCCTGTTAAGGGGAAGGTCAGGAAAACTGTTATGAACATTAGTGCCGTGGCGAAAAAGACCGGATTAACCAGCAAGGCCATCCGTTTCTATGAAGAAAAGGGCGTGGTAACGCCACCATTACGCGGCGATAACGGCTACCGGCATTATAATTCGCACCATCTTGATGAACTGAATTTATTGCGGCAGGCACGCCAGGTGGGTTTTACCCTGGATGAGTGCCGCGAGCTGGTCGGGCTGTTTAACGATCCCGATCGCCACAGCGCGGATGTAAAAGCGCGCACGTTGCAAAAAGCCGATGAAATTGCTGCACATATTGAAGAGCTGCACGCCATGCGCGCTCGGCTGCTGGCGCTGGCGGCGGCGTGTCCGGGCAACGACAGCGCGGACTGCCCCATCATTAATAACCTGGCAGGCTGCTGCAGTCAGGTTGGCGGCAAGCGTGACTGAATGCGCAGGGTGATCCCTTCCACCGCGACGACCTCGACCAGCGCGCCTGCTGGCAAATTCAGGTCTGCCTGAACACGCCAACTGCTGTCACCGATGCGAACATGACCAATGCCATTTTGCAACGCGCTGTCCAGGGTTAGCTGCAGGCCGATCATCTGGTTGCCGCGCTGGTTAAGTGAGTTTGGCTGCTGGTTGCGCTCACGGTAACGCATCACGCGATGCCAGATAAATACACTGGCCAGCGTCAACACGGCAAACAGACAGCCCTGTGCGGTCCAGCTCAGCGGCAAAAACCATTCCGTGATGCCGACCAGCATGGCGGCCAGCCCGCTCCAGAGCAAATAGCCGTTCGTGCCGAGCATTTCTGCCGCCAGTAATAACCCGCCCAGCGTCAGCCAGAACCAGTGCGGATGTGCGACGATCTCGCTCACCATCAGCGTTTCGACTCGTTGCGGGTTTCTTTTAACAGCTCACTGATGCCACCAATCGCACCCAGCAGGCTGCTGGCTTCCAGCGGCATCATGACGACTTTACTGTTGCTGGATTCACCAATTTTTTGCAGCGCATCCGTGTATTTCTGCGCCACAAAATAATTCACCGCCTGAATATCGCCAGCGGCAATGGCTTCTGACACCATCTTCGTGGCGCGAGCCTCTGCTTCAGCCTGGCGTTCGCGCGCTTCAGCTTGCAGGAATGCGGAGGTCCGCTCCCCTTCGGCTTTCAGTATCTGTGCCTGCTTTTCACCTTCTGCGCGTAAAATTTCGGCCTGACGCACGCCTTCCGCCGTCAGAATATCGGCACGTTTGGTCCGCTCCGCCTTCATCTGCGCGTTCATGGCACCAATCAGTTCCTGTGGTGGGCGGACATCACGAATTTCGATTCGGGTGATCTTCACGCCCCACGGATTGGTGGCTTCGTCAACGATATGCAGTAAGCGGGTATTGATACTGTCACGTTGAGACAGCATTTCATCCAGCTCCATGCTGCCCAGCACGGTACGCATATTGGTCATGGTGAGGTTAAGGATCGCCAGTTCCAGATTGCTGACTTCATAGGCTGCCCGCGCCGGATCGATAGCCTGCACAAAACAGACAGCATCAATAGTGACGTTGGCATTGTCTTTGGAGATGATCTCCTGAGAGGGAATATCCAGCACCCGTTCCATCATATTAATCTTATGGCCGACGCGATCCATAAAGGGGACAACAAGGCTCAGGCCGGGCTGAAGCGTGCGGGTATAACGGCCAAAGCGTTCGACTGTCCACTGATAGCCTTGTGGAACAATTTTCACGCCGGACCAGACGGTGACCAGGGCGACCAGGATAAGTACAGGAATGACGGTGAGCATATAACCTCCAGGTTGTCAGATGAACGGGCCAAATCGTTCGGCCCGTTTTCTGCTTACATCAGTAAAGCAGGGAATAAAGCTGACGGCGATAGCGTGCGGCCAGCGCATCGCCCGTGCCTAATGCCGCCAGAATCTCCTGCAACATTTTACGCGCCTGGCCGTCAGCGGCGTTCAGATCACGCTTGATGACGTTAAACAGCAGTTCCAGTGCTTCTTCATTACGACCGACCTGATGCAGTTGCAGCGACAGTTTGGTCGCCAGTTCGGCGTTTTCCGGGTCAGTTTCCAGTTGGGATTGCAGTTGCTGAATTTCGGGTGTGTCAGCCGCCTGTTTCAGTAGATCGATCTGGGCGATCAGGCTCTGATAACGGGTGTCCTGATCCTGCAACGGCACGGCGTTGAGTACCGTTTCAGCCTCATCACTGCGGTTAAGGGTAATCAGCACCTCTGCCAGCAGAAAACCGATTTCGCTGTCTTTGTTGCTAAGCTGCCAGGCCTCTTTTAGCAGAGGTAATGCGTCCAGCGGTTTGCCTTCCTGCATCAGCGCCATGGCCTGCTGGGCTTTTAACTCTTCTTCGCGCGGCAGCACTTTTTCCAGCAGTGCGCGCACGGCGTCTTCCGGCTGTGGTCCCTGGAAACCGTCAACAGGCTGGCCGTTCTGGAACAGGTAAACCGTGGGGATGGAGCGCAACCCAAATTGGGACGCCACCCTTTGTTCTTTGTCACAGTCCAGTTTGGCAAGGATAAACTGGCCCGCATATTCCTGAGCCAGCCGTTCCAGCACAGGCGTCAGTTCCTGGCAATGTTGGCTGCGATCCGACCAAAAGTAGAACAGCACCGGTATCTGCATTGACTGCTCAAGGGTCTGTTGCAGGTTGGATTCGTTAATGTCGATAATCGAAGCGTGTGGTGACATGACTAAGTCTCTTTGCAGAAAATGTTTAAAGAATATGGGGCCGACCGCCCCTGCTTCAAGTTGTATTCGCGCAATACCTTTACTGACTGCGAATTATGCGATCCAGTATCCAGCCTGGCAGCAGGCGTTTCAACAGGCCCATCGCGTGTGCGACCAGCGTCACCGGATAACGTAAACGTGGATGTTTGCTTTCGAGCGCATGGCGCAGCTTAGGTAAAATGGCTTCAGGCGGCAGCGTAAATCGCGCCGCCAGACCGGGGTTCAGCACCGGATTATCCTGCTCGCCCTGCGTCACATTATCCGTGAAGCGGCTCTGGATTGGACCCGGTTCAATCAGGCTGACGCGCACGCCGCTGGTATGCAGTTCCATGCGTAATGCATCGCTCCAGGCTTCCAACGCGTATTTACTGGCAGCATAAACGCCACGCCCCGGCGTGGAAATCAAGCCCAGCACCGAACTGGTATTAATGATGCGGGCATTGCCAAACGCCTTTAAAGCAGGGAGCAGCCGCACAGTAAGCTGATGGGTGCCAAACACATTACTGGAAAACTGCTGTTCGAATTGCTGACGCGTAATGGTGTTTAACGGACCATAGGTACCAAAGCCGGCGTTGTTGAACAGGGCAAACAGCCGGTTATCGGTGAGCGCCAAAACCTCATCGGCGGCGCGGTCAACGCTGTCAGGATCGTCCAGATCCAACAGCAGCCCGGTAAAACCCAGGCTTTGCATTCGCGCCACATCTTCAGCTTTACGGCAGGCCGCAATGACGTGATAACCGCGCGCCAGCAGGTCATTGGCCGCCACCAGGCCAATGCCGCTCGAACAGCCCGTGATCAAAATGGTTTTTTGCATGTGTTACCTTTTTTGCACAACTACTGCTTAACTAATGGGGTCAGTTCTTTCGCCATCAGTCCGGCGATAAAGGGTTGGGCATCAGGATTGGGATGAATACCATCCTGCTGCATCCATTCGGGTTTTAAATAAACCTGCTCCATAAAAAAGGGCAGTAAAGGAATGTCATGCTGTTTCGCCAGTTGCGGATAAATCGCGCTGAAGGCATCCGTATAGCGACGGCCATAGTTAGCCGGTAAACGGATCTGCATCAGAATCGGTTTAGCCCTGGCGGCTTTGACCTGCTCAATGACTGTACCTAACGTTTGTGCAATATCCTTCGGGGGAAAGCCACGTAAGCCGTCGTTACCGCCCAATTCGATTAACACCCACTGCGGTTGATGCTGTTTTAATAGGGCAGGTAAGCGCGCCAGTCCTTGTGCGGCGGTATCGCCGCTAATACTGGCATTAATCACTCTGGGCTGCTGCCAGGTTTTGTCGAGCAGGCTGGGCCAGGCCTTACTGGCCGACATCTGATAGCCTGCGCTCAGGCTGTCACCCAGTACCAGCAACGTATCGGCCGCAGCAAGACGGGACACCAACAGACAGCACAATAACAGGAAAGGATAATGCCAGCGGAAAACATTCTTGAAGTTCATCATCTTACTAAGTCCGTGGGTCAGGGAGAGCATCAGTTAACCATCCTTACCGGAGTTGAGTTAGTTGTCAAACCAGCTGAAACAATCGCCCTGATTGGCGAGTCGGGATCGGGTAAATCCACGCTGTTAGGTATTCTGGCCGGTCTGGATGACGGCAGCGACGGCGAGGTGCATCTGCTAGGCCAGCCGTTGCATAAAATGAATGAAGAGCAGCGGGCAGCCTTACGAGCGCAGCAGGTGGGATTTGTGTTCCAGTCTTTTATGCTGGTGCCGACGTTAAATGCGCTGGAAAACGTTCAGTTGCCTGCGCTGCTGCGCGGTGAGAGCGACCGTCAGAGCCGCGACCAGGCTCGAGAGTTGCTCACGCAGTTAGGCCTTGGCGAGCGTTTGCAGCATCTGCCTGCACAGTTATCCGGTGGCGAACAGCAACGCGTCGCGCTTGCCCGGGCATTCAGCGGTCGCCCAGGACTGCTGTTTGCCGATGAACCCACGGGGAATCTGGATCGTAAAACCGGCGATCGTATTGTCGACCTGCTGTTTTCCCTGAACCGCGATTTTGCCACGACGTTAATTCTGGTTACCCATGACGAGCAGCTGGCGGCGCGCTGCAACCGGCGCTTGCGTCTGCGTGACGGTAAACTGTGGGAGGCGCAATGATCTGGCGCTGGTTCTGGCGTGAGTGGCGTTCGCCCTCACTGTTAATCGTCTGGCTGGCGCTAACGCTGGCAGTGGCCTGCGTGCTGGCGCTGGGATCGATCAGCGACCGCATGGAAAAGGGGCTGAGTCAGCAGAGCCGCGACTTTATGGCGGGCGATCGTACCCTGCGTACCAGCACGGCGGCCCCGCTCGACTGGCTGGCGAAAGCGCAGGAAACGGGATTATCGGTCAGCCGTCAGCTGAGTTTTATGACCATGACATTTGCTGACCAGACGCCGCAGCTGGCGTCGGTGAAGGCCGTGGATAACCACTATCCGATGTTTGGTGAATTGCAAACCCGTCCGCCAGGCGTAAAGCCCCAGCCCGGCACTGCGCTGGCCGCCCCGCGCTTAATGGCGCTGCTCAATCTGAAAGTGGGCGATCAACTTGATGTCGGCGACACGACGCTGCGCATTGCCGGAGAGGTGATTCAGGAGCCGGATGGCGGTTTCAATCCGTTTGAGATGGCACCGCGTTTACTGATTAACCTGGCCGATGCCGATAAGACCGGGGCGATCCAGCCCGGCAGCCGCATTACCTGGCGCTATAAGTTTTCTGGCAACCCGCAGCAGCTGGAAAATTACGATCGCTGGATAACGCCACAAATTAAAACCGGCCAACGCTGGATCAGTATCGAGAATTCCGAAGATGCCTTGGGGCGTTCGATGCAGCGCGCGCAGCAGTTTTTACTGTTGTCGGCGTTGTTAACGCTGATGCTGGCGATTGCGGCTGTGGCGGTGGCGATGAGTCATTATTGCCGTAGCCGGTATGATCTGGTGGCGGTGCTGAAAACCCTGGGCGCCACGCGCGGCGTGTTGCAAAAGCTGATTATCGGTCAGTGGCTGGCGGTATTACTGCTGGCAGCCGTGGCGGGCGGCGCGGTGGGACTGGCGGTCGAAGCCCTGTTGATGGCGATGCTCAAACCCGTTCTGCCAGCATCCTTACCTGACGCCAGCCTGTGGCCGTGGGTGTGGGCCGTCGGATCGCTGTTTGTGATTTCCCTGCTGGTGGGATTACGTCCTTACCGCCTGTTGCTGGCGACTCAGCCTTTACGCGTATTACGGCGTGATGCCGTTGCCACCGTCTGGCCGCTGAAAATATATTTACCGGCGATGGGGGCCGTGGTGGTGGCGCTACTGGCTGCGCTGGTCGGCGGCAGTAAAATGCTGTGGGCGTTGCTGGCGGGAGTGGTGATACTGGCGGGCCTGCTGGCGCTGCTTGGCTGGGGCACGTTACTGCTTCTGCGCCGTCTGACGGTGCGAAGTCTGGCGCTACGGTTGGCAATTAATCGCCTGCTGCGACAGCCCGCCATGACGCTGAGCCAGTTGGCCGCGTTTTCCCTGTCGTTTATGCTGCTGGCGCTGTTGCTGGTGATGCGTGGCGATCTGCTGGATCGCTGGCAACAGCAGTTGCCCGCCGACAGCCCAAACTTTTTCCTGCTCAATATGACGGCCGATCAGGTGCCGCAGGTACGTGACTTCCTGCAGGCGCATCAGGTGAAACCGGAAACCTTTTATCCGATTGCCCGCATGCGCCTCAGCGAACTAAATGGCAAAGCGGCCGATCCTGAACGGGATAACGCGCTTAACCGCGAGCTGAACCTGACCTCGCTGGCGGCTATCCCACAGCATAATCCGCTGGTGGCGGGCAGCTGGCCGCCGAAAGCGGGCGAAGTATCGATGGAGGTCGACCTGGCGGAACGGCTCGGTGTAACGCTGGGGGACAGCCTAACCTTTGAAGGGGATACGCAACAGCTCAGTGCCAAAATCACCAGCCTGCGTAAAGTCGACTGGGAAAGTCTGCGGCCCAATTTCTTCTTTATCTTTCCGCCGGGCGCGCTCGACAGCCAGCCACTAACCTGGCTCACCAGCTTCCGGTTGGATAACAACCCCAGGCTACTGGCGCAGCTCAACCGCGAGTTTCCGGCCCTGAGCCTGTTGGATATTGGCAGCATTATGCGTCAGATCGGCCAGGTGCTGACGCAGGTCAGTCAGGCGCTGGAAATTATGGTGGTGCTGGTAACCGCCTGCGGCATATTGCTGCTGATGGCTCAGATTCAGGTGGGCATGCGCCAGCGCCGTCAGGAACTGGTCGTGTACCGCACGCTGGGGGCCGGCAAGCGCCTGTTGCGCACGACATTGTGGTGGGAGTTTGCGCTGATCGGCGTGGTCTCCGGCGTGGCAGCGGCGGTAGGTGCCGAAGCGGCGTTATGGGGATTACAGCGTAAAATCTTTGATTTCCCGTGGCAGCCCGACTGGACTTTGTGGCTGGCCTTGCCCTTGTGTGGCGCGTTGTTACTGTCGCTGTGCGGGGGCTGGCTGGGCGTGCGTTTGCTGAAAGGCAACGCGTTGTTCAGGAAATTCGACGCCGCATAAAAACGCCGTGCGCACTCATGCTGCGCACGGCGATTATCGTCATTACAGCCTGGCTGTGGCCCAGTGAAGACCGCTGGCGTATTCAGCAGGCAGCAGGGGCAGCAACGCATGCAGTGCGGCTTTCAGTCGGGAGTGATCGCTGTCGGTAAGGTTGAGATGACCTACCTTACGTCCTTCCCGCACCGCTTTGTCGTACCAGTGCAAATGCACAAGCGGCTGCTGCAGCCAGTCTGGATTGAGGGCAGTGCCAATCAGATTGACCATCACCGAGGGCGCAATCACCACCGGCTGGGGTAAGGCCAGATTCAGAATCGCACGCAGGTGCAGTTCAAACTGGTTGATTGATGCGCCATTCTGCGTCCAGTGTCCGCTGTTGTGCACTCTGGGAGCCAGTTCATTGATCAGCAACCCCTGCGGTGTGACAAAACATTCCATTGCCATCACGCCAACATAGTTCAGCTCGTGCAGGATAGCGCTCAGCATCGCTTCAGCCTGTTGCTGCTGTAGCGCATCCGCCTGCGGGAAGGCGACACTGGTGCGCAGAATGCCGTCTTCATGGAGATTATGTGTCAGGGGATAAAATACGGTGCTGCCATCGTGACCGCGCGCGCCGACCAGCGACACTTCACCTGAGAAGTTAATGCCCTGCTCGACGATGCACTCGCCGTAGCAGTCGTCGGGTAAGGTCGCTGTTTCGTTGGCGCGTAATCGCCACTGACCGCGACCGTCATAGCCACCAGTGCGACGTTTAACAATTGCCAGCTCACCCAGACGACTGAAAACGGCGGGCCATTCGCTCTTGTCTGCCAGCAGTTGCCAGGGCGCGGTGGCCAGATTGAGCTGGTCCAGCAGTTGTTTTTGCGTCAGGCGATCGGCCAGACGCGGGAAAATATCCCGGTTCACAAAGGCTGAATGAGACGCCAGTTCACGCGTCAGTGCCGTTTCCGGCCAGCGTTCGATCTCGGCGGTAATCACGCTTTCTGCTATAGGCAGGGCGGCGGGATCGGCATCCAGGCCCACCGGATGCACAGCAATGCCCATCGGCTCGCCCGCCTGGCGTAACATGCGGCCAAGCTGACCATTTCCCAGTACACAAACCGGCTTCATGCTTCCTCCCGCGGGTCCGGGTTAGCCAGCACCTCATCGGTCTGCGCCTGACGCCAGTTGGCCAGACGTGACGCCAGTGCGTCGTCATGAATCGCCAGAATCTGCGCAGCCAGCAATGCCGCATTAGCGGCACCGGCTTTACCAATCGCCAGCGTACCCACCGGGATGCCGCGCGGCATTTGCACAATAGAGTAGAGGCTGTCGACGCCGCTCAGTGCCGCGCTCTGTACCGGTACGCCCAGCACCGGCAGCAGCGTTTTTGCTGCCAGCATGCCAGGCAGGTGCGCCGCGCCACCGGCACCGGCAATAATGACCTGAAAGCCGTTATCTGCGGCCGTTTCGGCAAAGCTAAACAGCTTGTCTGGGGTACGGTGCGCTGAAACCACTTCCACATGGAAGGGCACGTCCAGGCTGGAGAGGATTTCCGCAGCGAACTGCATGGTGGACCAGTCACTTTTGGAACCCATAACAACAGCGATGCGGGCCGGGGCGGCATTCGACGACATGCGGTCAACTCCTGTGAATGAAAACACACCTGACCAGGCGGACAGGTTTTGAAGGGCACAGAGAATAGCATGGGAAGCGCACAAGGAAAACGGTTGCGTCGGGATTACACGTGGTGCTTTTAGGGTTTTATCGACATTCTGTTCTCTGACGTTGACGCGCGAGAAACGCTGAACTTTAGTTAACAGTGTTGCAAGGTGACTGACATGATGAGCCGTGCTGCACCCGGTTGGCAAGGAATGACGTTAACTGACACAAAGAGGAACAGGATGATTTCACGCTGGCAACTGATTTTCAGACAAACAGGCAGGAAACTGTGGTTCAGGGCAACTTTATTTGCCCTTGCTGCAGTTGTCAGCGCCCTGGCCTCCATTGTCTTTAAATCTGCGATTCCACCCTCGGTTTCGGTAAAGGTCGGTGCTGACGCGGTGGACAATATCCTGAATATTCTGGCGTCCAGCATGCTGGCGGTCACCACGTTTTCCTTAAGTACGATGGTAACGGCGTTTGGTTCAGCAACCACACATGTTACGCCGCGAGCCACGAAACTGGTCGTTGAAGACAGTACAACACAAAATGTTCTCGCGACCTTTATTGGCTCATTCCTGTTTAGTCTGGTCGGCATCATCGCACTGAATATGGGAGCTTATGGTGAACAGGGGCGAGTGATTCTGTTTGCGGTCACGCTGGTGGTCATTGCATTAATTCTGGTGACGCTTCTGCGCTGGATTCACCATCTCACCTCGCTTGGCAGCGTAGATGAAACGACCTCACGTGTGGAGCGCATGGCGCTTGATGTTTTTAGCGCGCGTGCTCAATCCTCTTGTTTCGGCGCCAGGCCCTGGCGGGAAAGCGATCGTCAACCTGCGGGCACGTTTGCTGTTTATTCGGACGCTATTGGCTATGTTCAGCATATTGATATGGACAGGCTACATAAGGCGATTAAAGACAGCCCTGTACATATTTACTTGGTCGCGCAACCCGGATTTTTTGTTCATCCCGCCCGCCCGGCCATGTTTGTCACCCACGCCCTGTCTGCGGAACAACGCAAACTGATGTTGTCTGCCCTGACTATAGCCGCGTCTCGCACTTTCGCGCAGGATCCCCGTTTTTGCCTGTGCGTGATGGCAGAAATTGCCTCGCGTGCGCTGTCGCCTGCGACTAATGACCCCGGCACCGCCATCGATGTGATCGGGCGAGCCGTCAGAATACTCTCCTGCTATGCACGCGAATGTGCGGTGCCAACGGTGATCTACCCCGCCATTCACGTCGCGCCCTTGTCAGTAGACGCATTATTCGATGATTTTTTCTCACCTGTAGCGCGAGACGGCGCGGCGATAAAAGAGGTGCAGTTACGGTTACTTAAGGCGCTGGGAATGTTGTCTGTCGCCTGGCCTGATGCGTACCAGGCTGCAGCGTTGCGCCATGCGCATGAAGCCATGGCATACCTGGCGCGGGAAGAGATCATCCAGACGGACAGAGCACGAATTGAGCGCACATGGCGCGAACAATTTGGCGCAGACTATCCCCATCCCTTCCAGGATGAGAAGCTAACCGATTCGCCCTGTCAGAAGTCGAAATCGATCAGTTGAATCCCGCTGGCATCCAGTTGAATCATTGATCCCCGATTGTGCCAGGCACCCAGTACGGCACGCTGCGCGCGTTTGCCATTTAGCGACAGATCGTGAATCGCCGGGCGGTGCGTATGACCATGAATCAGCAACGGCACCTGCTGACGCAACATGGCCTCCACGACGGCCTGCTGATTCACGTCCATAATCTCCAGCGACTTATGCTGATTGGCCTGTTTACTGTTGGCGCGCATGCGTTCTGCAATGCGTTTGCGGATAAACAGCGGCAGCGCCAGGAACAGGCGTTGAATCCAGGGATTGTGCACTTTGGCACGGAACTGCAGGTAACCAACATCGTCGGTGCACAGCGTATCGCCGTGCATAATCAGCAGTCGATGGCCGTAAAGCGTCAGCACGCGCTCTTCAGGCAAGAGCGTCATGCCACTGGCGCGGGCAAAGCGTTGGCCGATCAAGAAATCGCGGTTGCCGTGGATAAAATACAGTGGAACGGGAACGGCACGCAGGGCTTCAGCGACCTGTTGATGCAGAGGATTAGGATCGTCATCGCCGATCCAGGCTTCAAACAGATCGCCCAGAATATAGAGCGCGTCGCAGTGGGGGGCTTCGCGCTGTAAAAAATGCAGAAAACCGGCGGTGATCGCCGGTTCTTCCTGACACAGATGAAGATCTGCGATAAACAGCGTGCGCGGCATTACTCGCTGACGGTCACTTTCTGAATAATCACGTCATCTTTCGGTACGTCCTGGTGCATACCGCTGCGGCCGGTTGAAACGGCTTTGATTTTCTCAACCACATCCATACCTTCAACCACTTCTGCAAACACACAGTAACCCCAGCCCTGCAGGCTTTCGTCACGGAAGTTCAGGAAGTCGTTGTCAGCCACGTTAATGAAAAACTGTGCGGTCGCAGAGTGCGGTGCAGAGGTACGCGCCATCGCCAGCGTACCTTTGGTGTTTTTCAGGCCGTTGCTGGCTTCGTTACGGATCTCTTCTTTGGTGGCTTTCTGCTTCATGCCAGGCTCAAAACCGCCGCCCTGAATCATAAAGCCGTTAATCACACGGTGGAAAATGGTGTTGTCGTAGAAACCTTCACGGCAGTAATCCAGGAAGTTCTTTACGGTTGCGGGCGCTTTGTCATCGAAGGTCTTGATCACGATATCGCCATGGTTAGTCTGGAAAGTTACCATTTTTTTCGTCCTGTAAAGGTTGTCGTCAGTAGCATAGGGTGCGCTGTTAGGGTGCACACGCCTTTTTCTCGAACGTTCTTATATCATAATTTCCGATAATACGTCAGCCAGGCTGCGCAGTTGGCTTGCTTTGCATCGCGTGACAGATAAAAATACGGCACAATATCAGGATACTTAAAACGGTGCGTTACGCACGCTTACTACGGAAACCCCAATGCTGAAGATTTATAACACCCTGAGTCGACAAAAAGAGGAATTTACCCCTATTCATGCTGGCAAAATCGGCATGTATGTCTGCGGCATCACGGTGTATGACCTCTGTCACATTGGGCACGGGCGCACGTTTGTGGCTTTTGATGTGGTATCGCGCTATCTGCGTTACGTCGGCTATGACGTGAATTATGTGCGCAATATTACCGACATCGATGACAAAATTATCAAGCGCGCCAACGAGAACGGCGAGAGCATCGAAACCCTGACTAATCGCATGATCGCCGAAATGCACAGCGATTTTGATGCACTGGGCATCTTACCGCCGGATTTAGAACCGCGCGCCACGCGCCATATTCCTGAAATCGTCGAACTGGTGGAAATGCTGATTGCCCGGGGTCATGCCTATGTTGCGGATAACGGCGACGTGATGTTCGATGTGCTGAGTGACGTGGACTACGGTGCGCTGTCGCGTCAGGATCTGGACCAGCTTCAGGCCGGTGCCCGCGTCGAAGTGGCGGATGTGAAGCGTAATCCCATGGATTTCGTCCTGTGGAAAATGTCTAAAGCGGACGAACCCTCATGGCCTTCGCCCTGGGGCCAGGGTCGTCCGGGCTGGCACATTGAGTGTTCCGCCATGAACTGCAAACAGCTTGGTGCGCATTTCGACATTCACGGCGGCGGCTCTGACCTGATGTTCCCGCATCACGAAAACGAAATCGCCCAGTCCACCTGCGCCCACGATGGCCCGTATGTGAATTACTGGATGCACTCCGGCATGGTGATGATTGACCGTGAAAAGATGTCGAAGTCGCTGAATAACTTCTTTACCGTGCGCGACGTGCTGCAGCATTACGATGCCGAAACGGTGCGCTACTTCCTGATGTCTGGTCACTATCGTAGCCAGCTCAACTATGGCGAAGACAACCTGAACCAGGCACGCGCGGCGCTGGAACGTCTTTATACCGCGCTACGTCATACCGATCGTAACGTGGTTGCCCACGGCGGCGAAGCCTTCGAGGCCCGTTTCCGCGAGGCGATGGACGATGATTTTAACACCCCGGAAGCCTATTCCGTGCTGTTCGACATGGCGCGTGAAGTGAACCGTCTGAAAAGCGAAGACATGACGGCAGCCAATGCGTTGGCCGCTAAGCTCCGTGAAATCGCCAACGTGCTGGGTATTCTGCAACAGGAGCCAGAAGTGTTTCTGCAAAGCAGCGCACAGGGCAATGATGATGAAGTGGCGGAAATCGAACACTGGGTGAAAGCCCGTGCTGATGCGCGCGCGGCTAAAGACTGGGCGCAGGCCGATGTGGCCCGCGACAAGCTGAACGCGCTTGGCGTGATTGTCGAAGATGGCCCCCAGGGCTCCAGCTGGCGACGCAAATAAAAGGCAACACAGGAGAGGGCGAGGCATCGCCCTTTTTTGTCTATGACGATAAAACAGATTCACCTTCGTGGTTTTCGTTCGGTACGTGATCTGATTCTGCCGCTTCAGCAACTGAACGTGGTAAGTGGACCGAACGGCTGTGGCAAATCCAACCTCTATAAGGCCGTGCGCCTGCTGCACGAGGCCGCCAATGGTCGCCTGGCGTTAGCGCTGGCAGAAGAGGGCGGTATTCAAAAAGTCATGTGGGCAGGGGGATTACGCCGGGGCGATCGTCGTCATGATGCTAAACGTCTCATCCTGGATGTCGTAATGGAGGATATGGACTACCAGCTTGAAGTGGGTTTTCCTGAACCGTTATCGACCAGCCTGTTCAACCTCGATCCGCTGGTCAAAGAAGAACACATCTGGCTTAGTGGCCAGCAGCGACGTCCTTCTTCCTGCATTATGCAGCGCACGAATCAGACCGCCTTTTTACACAATGTAGAGGGGGAGCGCGTAAGCTATCCGGCGGTACTGCATCCCGAAGAGTCCCTGTTTGGTCAACTTGGTGAGCCACACCGTTATCCCGAACTTTCTCAGATGCGTGAACGTCTGCGCCAGTGGCGCTTCTATCATGAGTTTGCCGTCTGGCCCGGTTCGCCGATTCGTGCGCCGCAAATTGGCGTGCGCGCCCCCATTCTGGCGCACGATGGCGCTAACCTCGCGGCGGCATGGGCAACCATTGTCGAACGGGGTCATCACGAGTTGCTTTATAAGGTGATAGCTAAAGCCTTCCCTGATACCGAATTTCAGGTGGATGTCCAGAACGGTCGTTTCCAGATGCTGATGCGGCGACAGGGCATTTTGCGTCCGCTGGAAAGCGCCGAGTTCTCTGACGGGACGCTGCGTTTCCTGTGCCTTGTGGTTGCGCTGCTCAGCCCGCGCCCGCCAGCCTTTATGGCGCTCAACGAACCCGAGAACAGCCTGCATGAGGATCTGCTACCGGCCCTGGCGGCACTGATTGCCGAAGCCAGTCAGTTTAGTCAGTTGTGGATCATCAGCCATTCACCCAGGCTGGCCACGCTGATTGCGCAGCATGCTGAGGTGAATCACATTGAGCTGGAGCAGATGAATGGGGAAACACGGATAGTGGGAGAAGCACAGCTTTAAGGCGCCCCGGGCGGGGCACCTGACGGTCAGGCCACGACGGTGATGCGCTGCCCGGCAAACTCGACCGTTTGCCCCTGATGAATTTTGCAGCGCTTACGGGTTTCGACTTCCCCATCGACCAGGACTTCACCTTCACCAATCACCACTTTGGCCTGTGCACCGCTTTCCACCCAGCCTTCAAGTTTCAGCAGATCGCAGAGATCAACGTGTGGGAACTTACCCAAAGAAAAAGTCGCCATTATGCCTGCTCTCCATCGTGAAACTCTTCACATGCCTGTAAGGTATTTTCGATTAAGGTTGCTACCGTCATCGGCCCCACGCCGCCAGGGACGGGCGTGATATAAGAGGCGCGCTCAGCGGCGGCGTCAAAATCCACATCACCGACGACTTTACCGTTTTCGAGACGATTAATACCGACATCGATAACGATCGCACCCGGTTTGATCCAGTCGCCCGGAATAAAGTTGGGCTTACCCACTGCCACGATCAGCAGATCGGCATGCTCAACGTGATGGCGCAGATCGCGGGTAAAGCGGTGCGTCACGGTTGTGGTGCAGCCCGCTAACAGCAGTTCCATGCTCATTGGACGACCCACGATGTTCGACGCACCGACGACCACGGCATTCAGGCCGTACGCATCAATGTTGTAGCGTTCCAGCAGCGTAACGATGCCGCGCGGCGTGCACGGACGCAGCTTGGGGGCGCGCTGACACAGGCGACCAACATTATAGGGATGGAAGCCGTCTACATCTTTATCGGGCGTGATGCGCTCCAGCACTTTGACGTTATCAATGCCTGCCGGGAGCGGCAGTTGCACCAGAATGCCGTCAATTTCTGTATCGTTGTTGAGTTTATCGATCAGCTGCAGCAACTCGGCTTCGCGGGTGGTGGCGGGCAGATCGTAAGAGCGGGAGATAAAGCCCACTTCTTCACAGGCGCGGCGTTTGCTGCCGACGTAGATCTGCGATGCAGGGTTCTCACCCACCAGAACGACTGCCAGACCCGGTGCACGTTTTCCGGCGGCCAGGCGCTGCTTTACTTTTTCTGCAACCTCAAGCCGTACCTGCTGCGCAATCGTTTTACCGTCAATAATTTTTGCTGCCATCAGAGCGTAAATCCACTGTGTTGAGTTTAAGTCGGGGATGGCACCTATTTTGTCAGAAGCGCGTCCGGCTGTCAGGTAGAGATTCTTGTTGCAGGGTGGTTGACGATATTTAGCCGTGACGAAAGTGCGGGTTAACGCTTATGATGCCAGACAGGGAATTTACTGGATGACGTGATGATTTGGTTAATGATTGCCACCCTGGCTGTGGTGTTTGTTGTAGGTTTTCAGTTGCTGACTGCGGGTTCTCGCCATGCTGCGCAGGCGCTCAGCAAGCGGCTGCAACTGCCGCCGGTCCATATTGAATCAATGCTGTCGCAGATGGGTAAAGAGGCGGCGAAAGAGTTTACCGATTACATCGCCGGCGATAACGAAGCACATTTAAATAATGGTGCGGCGGTACTCTTGATCTGGCAGGTACTGATTGTGGATGGCAGCGACGAAAATATCCGGCGTTGGCACAGCGTGTTAACCGGCGCAGGTTTTTCTGCCACGCTCACTCGTCAGCAACTGTTACTGGCATTGGGTTTTCTGCGTCAGCTCGAACCCGACAGCCAGGAGCTGAACGCACTGCGCGAGCAGTACAATGCACGCGTCACGCAGCAGGGCGTTGAGCTGGAAGGGGAAACCACCGAGGTGAGTAATCTGGTGTCGCTCAGTGCCTGGCGCGACCGCCATTAGTGGAAATTGGTTATTACCTGGGCACTTACCGCGCCACCGCGGCAAAAACGTTGACGTTACAGCGTTCAACCGTATAATTCGACGCAACCTCTCCGCGCCCTTAGCTCAGTTGGATAGAGCACCGGCCTTCTAAGCCGTAGGTCACAGGTTCGAATCCTGTAGGGCGCGCCACTTTCAAGTCAACACACCTCTACTGAATTCGCTTTATATCCCTTATACTCCCTGAAATTACTGAATTTTTCTGTCACGAACTCTATCGAGGTCAACTCAGTTATACCCAAATCAAGTGGTATCTGGGGGCCTTTGAGGGGGCTCATCTCGTTCAATGGAAATTAGGGGCCCTTTATGCCACTAAATGCACGACAGATTGATACTGCAAAACCCAAAGAAAAAGAATACAAGCTTACTGATGGTGGTGGTCTGTATCTGTTGGTGAAGCCCAATGGCGCGAGATACTGGCGCTTGAAGTATCGTTTTTTGGGTAAGGAGAAGAAGCTTTCTATCGGTGTTTACCCTGATATATCTCTGGCTGATGCTCGCTTTAAGCGAGAGGAAGCACGGAAGACCATTGCTTTAGGCGGCGACCCTGGAGAGGAAAAGAAAGCAGAAAAATTGGCTCAAAAGGCCAATGTCGAAAATACTTTCAAGGCTATCGCGCTGGAATGGCATGAGTACAAGCGGCCTAACTGGTCGAAAGGCTATGCCGAAGATCTGATGGAAGCATTCGAGAACGACATCTTTCCTGATATTGGTAAGCGTCCCATTGCTGAGATCAAACCACTCGAAGTGCTCAGTTCGCTGCGTAAACTTGAAAAGCGGGGTGTGCTCGATAAGCTGCGTAAAATCCGTCAGGCCTGCAATCAGGTATTCCGCTATGCCATCGTTACCGGTAGAGCTGAAACTAACCCTGCCTCTGAACTGGCAAGTGCTTTAACTGCACCTAAATCCACCCATTATCCCCATCTGTTAGCTGATGAACTCCCTGATTTCCTACAGGCTCTTGCCGCGTACTCTGGTAGCCCGATTACCCGACTGGCTACTCGTATTCTGATGTTGACCGGAGTTCGCACTGTCGAACTCCGCCTGGCTGAATGGAAAGAGTTTGATTTCGATAAATGTGTTTGGGAAGTCCCGGTCGAAAGGATGAAGATGCGTCGCCCGCATCTGGTGCCTTTATCGGATCAAGTTGTGTCGTCACTTCGTGAGATTCAGACAGTGACGGGTCGTTATAATCTGGTTTTCCCAGGCCGTAACGACATTAATAAACCGATGAGTGAAGCGAGTATTAATCAGGTGTTAAAGCGTATTGGGTATCACGGGAAGGCGACAGGACATGGGTTCAGGCACACGATGAGTACCATCCTGCATGAGCAGGGGTACAACACTGCATGGATTGAATTGCAGTTGGCACATGTGGACAAGAACACGATTCGAGGGACATACAACCACGCGCAGTATCTGGAGCAGAGAAGGGAAATGTTGCAGTGGTATGGAGACTACTTGGACAACCTAGAGCTCGGTGAGAGTGTGGTTCATGGGAAGTTTGGGGGGCAAGCCTAAGTTAACTTTGTATTTCTTAATTATATCAAAGAAATAAATTAAAAGTGCTAGCGAAAGTGCTGGCACTTTTGGTTTCTCCAGCCACTAGTTTTTTTGTTTCGGTGAGATTGAGATAATGGAAGGTTTGCGCTGGATTTATGACCGTAATCCGGCCGGAACCGATGATCGCGAGACCGTCAAAAAAGTAATGAGCGGGATGGACTATGATACCTGGGTTAAAATTTGCGGGCGTATTTTCATCTCTAAGATTTTTGACCTTATTTCAGTAGCTCACTGATAGAGTAGGGATCGTGGTCGAAGTATGCGGTCGAGCGGCAGATGAGCCATATGGAGCGTAATTCTGTGCGTGTGGCTTACATTCATAAGGCTGATCATCAGGGATAACGCAGGTTGATGGTGCAGTGGTGGGCTGATTTTCTGGATGCGAATAGGGACAAAGGGGTCAGTGCGTTTGACTATTCCAAGTCAACTTTGGGAAAAGCATTCAGAAAACTATAGCTATTTGATTGTAATAGTTTTTGAGATTGAGGTGCTGTTTTGAACTTGATGTGTTTCTTTAGTAATTTTAAGAAATTACCAAAGAAATAATTGACGCCATGCCAATCTCGATGTTTAATAGCTTTAACTTCAGCTTTTGTAATTATTGAAAATTACCATAATTGAAGATGAGTGGGAAAGTTCTTGGCGGAATGCCCACAAAGCTAAAATTCGAAAACGAGGGTTTAAACATGGCGACAATTAATCAATGGGCTGAAATTAAAGCCAACTATGATGATACTTTACTTCTTGGGAACGGTGCAAGCATCGCTGTAAATCCCGATTTTGCCTATCGTAGTTTATGCGAGAAGTTGGCAGAACTTAGTAGTGATGGGCAACTGACAGCTTTGTTCGAACAATTTGAAACGCAAGATTTTGAGCTGATCCTGCATCGGTTGTGGATTGCTACGCAAGTAAACCAACAGCTAGGTGTAGCTGAAAATGCATCAACAGAGAAGTATAAGCTGCTCAGAAATCTGTTAATAGAATGTGTTAGCCAAAACCACCCTGAGCACTGTGAGGTGTCGGATAAGTTGGCAAAAATCCGTACTTTTATTGGCGAGTTCAAGACAGTTCTTTCACTAAATTACGATCTAATTGTGTACTGGGCATCTTTGCTTGTAGATACAACTACTGTGAAATTGAAGGATTGCTTCATCAACCATTTGTTCAATGAACAATTTGATTGGAGTGACTTTAGAGATTTACATTGGAAAGATCGTGCAAAAGGGTATAACGCTACATGCTTAGTGTTCTATCCACATGGTTCTCTAATTTTGGCCCAAGACTTTAGTGGTCAAGAGTTCAAACTACATACGACTCCTCATGGTGACGGAAATTATCTCCAGCAAATATCCCAACACTGGGATTCTGGAGTAGTAACGCCGGTTTTTGTTTCTGAAGGGACAAGTAAACAGAAAATTGGTGCCATCGCTCGTAGCCGATACCTTGACACTGTTTACCGTGAAGTTCTGCCAGAGAAGAAAGAAAGTATCGTCATCTATGGTTGGAGCATGGGAGAGAATGACTCACACATACTTGAAGCGTTGAGAAAGAGCCAACCATCCCGAATAGCAATTTCAGTTTACAGGCCGGATATTCCTGATTGCGATGCAATGGAGAGATATTTAAAAACCGTATTTGGTCCAAACTTAATTGTCGACTTCTTTGACAGTGAGAGCGCCGACTGCTGGTGTAACTAACTATAACTTTGTGGGGGGATGCTCCCCTTTAACGAGGATGAAAATGGAAAAAATCGTCTATAGCGACATCGCAAATTTTATCCCCGGAGTTAACTTATCACGCATAGAGTCGGAAGAATCAGGTAAAGAGTATCTTTTTTATACAGCACAACTGCACCAGAACGACGACTGGCAACCTGAAGTGATGGTCTCGGATAAAGAACAGGTGGTTAAAAGTTCCTCGTTACTAAAAGTGACAAGCGAAAATGATGTCATCATCAACCTAGCTAATGCTAAAGCGGTTCTTGTTAAGAAGGTTCATGCAGGGCGGATATTGGGCAATAACTTTGTTAAGGTCGAGTTGGATGAAAGCAGAGTCTCTCCATTATTCTGGATTTGGCATTTCAATGAGAGCAAAGCCATAGCCCAACAAAAATCATCCATTCTACAGGGGTCAACTGTACCTAAGTTAAATTTACAAATGGTTCGTCAATTTGAACTCAATTTACCTAGACTAAAAAAGCAACAGGTGATAGGTAAATTGTACCTTCATCTTAGGATGAAGAATTACTACCAGTACCACTTGATGAAATTAAAGCAACAATACTTTTTTGCTAAAATAGAAAATTTATTATAACAATCAAAATAAGGGTTAATTATGTCATCCCAAATTGAAGCGCAGAATTTAAGTGAACTGCAAAGCCGACTATGGAATATCGCAGATACTCTGCGTGGCAAAATGAATGCCGACGAGTTCCGTGATTACTGTCTTGGCTTTGTGTTCTATAAATACCTTTCAGAGAAGTTTGTTGTTTACGCTAACAAGATCCTTGCTGAAGACGGTATTCAGTACAACGAACTGGCAGCCGAACATCTTGCGTATCAGGATATTGTGGATGCGGTAAAAGAAGATAGCATTCGCACACTAGGTTACTTCCTTCCACCGACAGACCTGTTCCACACCATGGCGCAACGTATCGCCAACGATCCAAAAGGCGCTGGCACTGGTTTTATTCTGGAAGACCTGGCGGCGACGCTGCGCAATATCGAGCAAAGTACTTTGGGTACAGATTCGGCTGATGACTTCAGCAACCTGTTTGAAGACCTAGACTTAGGCTCCAGTAAACTGGGCAGCACTGCGAAAGCGAAAAATGAACTGATCGGCAAAGTGATCACCGAGCTCGACAAGCTAAGCTTTAATCTGAGTGAAGCCAGCTCAGATATTTTGGGTGATGCCTATGAGTATCTGATTGGGCAATTCGCTTCGGGCGCAGGTAAAAAAGCCGGTGAGTTTTATACCCCACAACCAGTTTCAACATTGCTGGCGAAAATCGTTACTACTCACAAGCTGAAGCTGAAAAACGTTTATGATCCGACTTGTGGCTCCGGTTCATTGCTGTTACGCGTAAAACGTGAAGCGTCATCAGTGGGTAAAATTTACGGTCAGGAGATGAACCGTACCACCTACAACCTGGCACGTATGAACATGATCCTGCATGGGGTTCACTACGCGGATTTCGAAATCATCCAGGAAGATACGCTGGAGCACCCTCAGCATACGCACCTGAAGTTTGATGCCATTGTTGCCAATCCGCCGTTTTCTGCCAAATGGAGCGCAAGCTTGCTGTTTATGAACGATGAACGCTTTGCCCAGTACGGCAAGCTTGCTCCATCCAGCAAAGCTGATATGGCGTTTTTGCAGCATATGTTCCACCACCTGGAAGACGACGGCACCATGGCGGTAGTTTTGCCCCACGGTGTGTTGTTTCGTGGTGCGGCGGAAGGCCATATCCGTCAATTTATGATTGAGAAGCTGAACTGCATTGATGCGGTCATCGGCCTGCCAGCTAATATCTTCTATGGCACTAGCATCCCGACCTGTGTGCTGGTTCTCCGCAAATGCCGTAAACATAACGATAGCATCCTGTTTATCGACGCCAGCAACGAGTTTGAGAAGGTCAAAACTCAGAACCGCCTGCTGCCGGAACATATCGACAAAATCGCTGATACCTACAACGACTGGAAAGACATTGAGAAGTATAGCCACGCAGCCTCGTTGGAAGACATCCGCGCTAATGATTACAACCTCAATATCCCGCGTTATGTCGATACCTTTGAAGCAGAAAATGAAATCGATCTAAATGCAGTGGCGAAAGAGATTCGTGAACTGGAAGGGAAAGTGGCGGAAATTGATAAAACAATCGCTGGGTTCTGCCAAGAACTAGGAATTGAAGCGCCATTTACTCTGGTAAAGGAAGGTAAGTGATGGTGCCGAAATTACGATTTAAAAACTCAAAGCCATGGCATACTGAAAATTTGTTTGGGCTAGCTGTAAATAATACACTAAGCAATGGTGTGTTTAATGACCCAATGAATACAGGGTGCGGTTATAAATTAATTAACGTTGTCAATATGTATAAAGAACCATTTATTGATGAGAACGATCTCACTCTTCTGACTCTTGATGAAAAAACATTTTACAAAAATAAAGTTAATAATGGTGATATCTTTTTTACTAGATCTTCCTTGGTAAAGGAAGGCATTGCATGGTCTAATATTTATTTAGGGAATTCTGAGGATGTAACTTACGATGGTCATCTAATTAAAATGGTCCCTAACCAGAAAAAAGTAATACCACAATTTCTCCACTATTGCTTAAAGACTTCCCAAGTTCGAAATCAGCTCATTAAAGGTGGGAAAACTGCAACGATGACCACTATTGGTCAACTTGATGTAGGAAAAATATCTCTTCATATACCATCTCTCAATGACCAAACTAAAATTGCCGATTTCCTTTCCGCTGTTGACGAAAAAATTACATTACTAAACAATCAGTACCAACTGCTGTGCCAATACAAAAAAGGCATGATGCAGAAGATTTTTGGTCAGAAATTTAGATTTAAATGTGAGAATGGGAAAGATTATCCTGAATGGGAAATAGCTGAATTAAAGGAAATAGCATCTAAGGTTAATGAAAAGAACAGAGATAATTCTGTGAGTACAGTTTTGACCAATTCCGCGACTCAAGGTATTGTTTCTCAACAAAGTTATTTTGAGAGAGATATTGTCACAGAAAGCAATCTTACTGGGTATTATGTTGTTAATGTTGGAGATTTCGTTTACAACCCAAGAATATCTGCAACTGCACCAGTTGGTCCGATTAAAATGAATGAATTAATTAAAGGGATTATGTCGCCGCTGTATACGGTATTTCGTTTTAATCAAGGGTTATTGAAATTTTATCAATATTTTTTTGAAAGCTCAGTTTGGCATGATTACATGAAAAGTATCGCAAATAGTGGGGCGAGGCATGATCGTATGAATATTTCGGGCGCTGATTTCTTGGCTCTACCAATGCCTCAACCCATTGAGAAAGAACAAACTAAAATCGCCAATTTTCTCTCTGCCATTGACGAAAAGATCACCATCAAAAAAGCAGAGCTGGATAAATTTAAAACCTGGAAGCAAGGTCTGCTCCAGCAAATGTTCGTCTAAATATCTTTCAGCCCGGTTGGTATCGGGCTTTTATTACAGCAGAAGGCACTAAATACTGATGGCAACGCAAAGCGAATACGAGTTAGAAACACAACTAGTGGAACAGCTGGTTGGCATGCACTACGAACCGGTAAACGTTACCGACGAAGCCAGCATGAAAGCCAACCTGAAAAAGCAGATTGAGATCCACAATCGGTTGGAATCCGCCCCGTTCACTGACAGCGAATTTAACCGTATTTTCTTGCACCTGACAAAAGGCAATGAAGTCATCGATCGCGCTAAGATCCTGCGCGATCGCTACCAGTTGTTTCGCGATGACGGGACCGAGAAGTGGCTCAGCTTTATTAATAAAGATGAGTGGTGCCAGAACGAGTTTCAGGTCACGCGCCAGGTGAAGCAGTTCAATGTGGAACAAAACATACGTAAGACCCGCTTTGACGTAACCTTGTTGATCAACGGCCTACCGCTGGTGCAGATTGAACTTAAACGTCGCGGCCTGGGGCTGAAAGAGGCATTTAATCAGATTGACCGTTACCATCGCGATGCTTTCTGGGTTGGCAGCGGACTTTTCCAGTATGTGCAGATATTTATCATCAGCAACGGCGTGGATACCAAATACTACGCCAACAACCGCGCGAATCACTTTGAACAGACTTATTTCTGGACCGATGAAAAAAATGAGCCAATAAAAGCGCTGGATAAATTCGCCGAAGCGTTCCTGAAAGTCTGCCATATCGCCAAAATGATCACCCATTATACGGTGCTTAACGAAACCCGTAAGTGCCTGATGGTGATGCGCCCGTATCAATATTACGCCTGTGAGGCGATGATCCGCCATGTAAAAGAAAGCCTGCATCTTCAGGGTAAACCACATAACGGTTATATCTGGCATACCACCGGTTCGGGTAAGACGCTCACCTCGTTTAAAGCAAGCCAGGTAATCATGGAGATGCCCGAAGTGGATCGGGTTATTTTCGTAGTCGACCGCCGTGATCTGGATTACCAGACAGCGAAAGAATTCAACAGTTTTGCCAAAGACAGTGTGGACACTACTAATAACACCAGCACGCTGATTAAGCATCTTAAAACCACCAGCAGCAAATTGACGCTGACCACTATTCAGAAATTGAATAACGCCATTACGCACGATGGCTATAAAGCACAATTGGAACACCTGCGCAAAGAGCGCATCGTTTTTATCTTCGATGAGTGCCACCGCAGCCAGTTTGGCGACACCCATAAAGCAATTGTGGATTTCTTTGAAAACGCGCAGTTGTTTGGTTTCACCGGCACGCCGATTTTCGCCGATAACGTCAATATCACCAATGGCATCAAGCAGACCACCGAAATGCTGTTTGAGAAATGCTTGCACAAATACGTGATTGTCGATGCCATACGTGATGAGAACGTGCTGCGTTTTGCAGTGGAGTATGTTGGCACCTACAAACGCAAAGAGAGCAGTAATGAAATTGATATCGAGGTGGAAGATATCGATACCAAAGAGGTGATGGAAAGCGACATACGGCTGGGGAAAATCACCGACTATATTCTGGCGCACCACAACGCCAAGACCCGCAACCGTGAATTTACCGCCATGTTCTGCGTCGGGTCAGTGGATATGCTAATCCGCTACTACAAACTATTTAAAGAAAAACAGGCCGCCATGGCCGCGGAAAATCCAAATTACAAACCGTTGAAAGTGGCGACCATCTTTACCTATGCCGCCAACGAAGCGGACAAAAGTGATAAAGAAGCGGTTAATGGCCTGTTGGATGAAGAAGACATTAGCCTGCCGCAGGGAGCGAAGATTGACACATCCAGCCGTGACCACCTTGACAGCTTTATCAAGGATTACAACGAACTGTACGGCACCAGCTATTCAGCCAATGATTCACAAAGTTTCTACAACTATTACAAAAACATCGCTCAGCGCACCAAAGAAAAAGGCATCGATATTCTGCTGGTAGTGAACATGTTCCTTACCGGCTTTGATAGCCCCGCACTGAACACGCTGTATGTGGATAAGAACCTTCGTTTCCACGGTTTGGTGCAAGGCTTTTCACGTACCAATCGCATCCTTAACGAGAAGAAAAGCCACGGAAATATCGTCTGCTTCCGCAACCTGAAGAAGGCGACAGACGAGGCGATTGCGCTGTTTTCCAATAAAGATGCGTCTTCCGTCGTGCTGGTAAAACCGTTTGAAGAATATTTGAGTGATTATCAGGATGCTGTTGATCGCCTGCTGACGCTAACACCAACGGTTGGAAGTGTGGATAGTCTGCCGGATGAAAAAGCGCAGCTGGAATTTGTGACTGCTTTCCGTGACGTAATGCGGCTTAAAAATATTCTCGAAAGCTTTGCTGATTTCGAGGATTCGGCTAAACCCTTGTCCGAGCAAACACTGGCAGATTACACCAGTAAATATCTCGATATTCACGACAAGGTCAAAAAACATTCCAGTAAAGAGAAAGTCTCGATCCTCGACGATGTGGATTTTGAAGTGTCGCTCATCCACCGCGATGAGATTAACGTCGGTTACATTCTGAAATTGTTGGCTGGCATTCAGGCAATGCCGCCTAAAGAGCAGCAAGAGCAGAAGAAAAAGATCATGGATATCGTCGACAGCGATGTCACGCTGCGCAGTAAACGTGAGTTGATTAAAAACTTTATTGAAGAAAATCTGCTACACGTCACCCATGATGAAGATGTCACTCAAACATTTGAAACCTATGTTGAGCGTGAAAAAAGTAGAGCCATTTCAGTACTGTGTGAAGAAGAACGACTGGATGCCATTAAGCTCACAGGGTTACTGGAAAACTACATTTTCACCGATGTACTCCCGCGAGAAGATCAGATTGCCGATACTCTCACCTGGCAACCAAAAATTCTGGAACGTAAAACGGTGCGCACACGCGTATATGAGCGCGTTCGTGGCGTGATTGATACGTTTATTGATGGAATGCGTGGGTTTTAACAGATTCTGGTGATAAACATGGTAGGGGTATTTTCATGAGTGAGATAAACATCCAGGGTGATGAAGCGCTGGTTCAACTGCTGCTGAACGCAGATAAAGGCGATATTGATCTGTTGATCGATTACATCACCAACACTGGCAAGTTTGGTTTTTCAATGTCAGACAGCGTGAAGACCGTTTTGCAGGACGCCAAGCGCCACGATGTGCCCGATGAAGAAACTCTGCGCCTGCTTGTGCGCGAGTTACAGCATTTTGGTGGTAATACCTTCGTAAATCTGTTTCGCCGCAACGGTGTCGGCTATAGCGAAATTGTGGATGACGTTGCCAGCCATCTGAAGATTAAAGCCCCAACCTCTACCACTGTAGAAGAAAAAGAAGCGCTGATCATTGACTGTGTCTTTACCTCATCATGGAAAAAAATGTCGGATGATGAACGCAGCCAGATTCTGCGTGATATGGGCATAACCCCATCTGTTAGCATGGATAAATTATCCAGAATGGAGATGCCCGTCTGGCAGAGAGCAGCATTAGTCGCCAATGGTCTTGCCCAAACTACAGCAGGCAAAGCCCTGCCATTAATTGCAGGGCTTGGGATCGGGCGTGTTTTGGGAGTTCTTACGGGGCCGGTTGGTCTAGCTATTACCGGTCTGTATACAGCCTATGACATCTCAAACCCGGCATTTCGAGTAACCCTGCCCTGCGTGGTGCAAATTGCCTGGATTCGTTTAAAAAACTCACGCCAGTTTCGACTTTCCACCCAATCATCACCAGCCACGATGCCTGCTCTCACATACGATCAACGCTGGGGATTTGGGCAGGATATTAACCAACCTGCGCTTACGGTTTCGACAATTCCTCCTTCGGAACTTATCAGGACGGAAGCGATGCAGGAACAGGATATTACAGGTATTTCACGCCTGAGCCCGCTGCTGCAAACGTTGCCCTCACTGGCTACCTCTGCACACATTGCCAGACATCAATATATGGAGGTCATTATTAATGGCCCTCTGGCGAGTGTGAAAGACGGACCTGGTTTTCGTGGATTCAGCCTGGGAGAAAAAGGTATTAAGGAACATGCCGTTCTGCTTGATCCTGACAAACTCAATCAACTTGTTAACGCTGGTATGTTGTTGAATGTTGCTTCTGCTGTGTTGGCGCAAAAACATCTGGCAGATATCAGCAAGAAATTAACGGAAATTGTTGAGGCGGTGCGTGAGGTTTCTGCGTTCCAAAACAATGCACGTAAGTCAGAGATCATTGGAGCTATTCAGTATTTGCAGCAAATTACCCCTACGGTGCTAGAGGGGGAATGCTCACCAGCAATACGCCAAAAACTAGAGGATATTGAAGTCCAGTTTTCCGCCCTGCAAACACACTTACTGACTGATATTACTGCTGCTGGCGACAAAGTGTCAGCGCTTAAAGACCGTGGGCTGTTTGGCAGTACGGAAATTACGAAGAAGATCCGGACCCAACAAAAGATCCTTGATGAGCGAATCCATGAATGGGACCTGGCAATGAAGGTTCGTGCTCAAGCGTTGCATCTCCTGACTCATGTCGAAGGTGATACAACACTCGTCAAGCATCGCCAGCAAACCATTGTTCATAACCATCAGCAGTTCGAAAGCGTTCTTAACAACGTTGAGCGACAGCTTCACCAGCGGATACAAGACATCAGCGCATTGACGGAACAGAACAATACTACCAACGCCAATAAAGTATTGCTGCGGAAATGGTCGACGACTACGTTAATGCAGCAAAAGATGGCTATTGAAGAGGCCCACTCGTCGTTCGGGAAATTCCAACAAAAATTGTTGGCTGAGCAACCACAATCTGCACGATTACTGGTAGAAATTCAGGATGGAAAACCCGTGAAGTGTTTTGAATTGCCGATTTTATAAGCAGAATACCTTCTTTTGGTCAGTCGTCTAAGCCTTCCCTGAAGAAGATGACGTGATAATTTTCATTTTGAGTTCGACTATTCCAGAACTCTGAACAGGTAAAATGAATTCCAGCATGCTAGGGGGAAGATATATCCCCCTACGATCTGTTTGCTTATCTGACACTTCCCCCGAATGAGCGTTCTTCTTTGTTGTAAACCTTGCTGTATTCTTTTGCAAAGTAGCTAAGATGGCTGCGTAATTCCAGGTACTGTTGCCCATAGCGGTCTACATGCAGAAACTCAAGATAGTGTGGCTTGTTAGTGAAGGTAACCAGCGTTCTGTACTCAGGGAAATCGAGTAGACCTAATGCACTTAGCCAAGCCTCGCTTATGTAGCTCCCCAGGTTATGTTCTTCTTTTGAATAATTCCCTAAGCCTCTAAAGGTATCTTTGTTGACGAATATCGCTACGTGATAATGGTCTTTGCCGCTGCTTTCCCCTACCTCGCGTACCCATAAGTATCTCAGGTCTGTTGGGCATACCTGAGACTTATCCCGTTTAAGCCGTTGCTGATGGGCTGCTATACGCGACTTCAGCCCCCCCTTGAAGCGTTCCATTAATCCAGAACTCAGATTAGGGTCACTAGCAATACTGTCACCTGTATCGCGGTACTCAGGCAGTCTGAGTATGAAAGTGAAAACAGATGTTCGGGCGTGGGCTTTTGTTGCTTTATTGATGATATCACTTATACGGCTCATGTAGTTTAAATTCAGGGGGCCAAATTTACTGTCGGTCATGGCGATTACTCCTGTGGGTATATTTCAGACGTGCGCAGGCCCTGTCAGAGCAAATGGCAGAGATATAGGCACAAATTAGGTTCAAAGTGTCATAAGTGAAAAGCACATGGTGCTGCAGGGTATGTATCAACTTCCGCTAATGTGGGGTGTAGCAGTGAATGCTCTCGCTAGTTTTTTTAAATTATAATGAATAGTGATGACTTTTGTGATTAGTGATTATCATGATTAAATGGAATTACAGTGTGAAAACCATTCCGCTACTATTAGTGATATTGGTGGTTTTATTGCTTATATACCAGTGGTGCTTTTTCAATTCATATTAAATATCATCAGCAAAAAATGACCGTGATTGATTTTTATTTAATAACTACTTGATTAGACAGGCTAGCTATATTTCTACATAAGTGGAAATTACTATATAATCATCATGCATTCTGAATATATAGAATAAATATTATCTATATATATCCCATATATAATATATATACTGTAAAGCGAAACCTACCGAATATATGACAAAGCCTTTCCATATGCGGGGGATTATATTCTTGGTGTTCAGATTTTACTCCAGGGTTAGCAATTCAGAATGCAACAAAAAATTTTATATCCGGAGGAGACTGGGGTTCATAATATAAAGACCGAAGAACATCATGCGGCAGACAAAACTGACCGTCAGCACTCGATTGATCGCTCGATCGTCCGTAAGTTCAGTGAACATCTTTGGCGGTCCGGCATGCTCAGTGACCCCGCGAGTCATTTATACGCTGCTGCATCCAGGTTTCCACTTCGCTCCTTAGCCACCGGGAACTACGTCCCAGTTTGATCGGTTTCGGGAATCGTCCTTCGCTGATGAGTTTGTAAAACCATTTATCACTGCAGTGAGTGTAGGTCGTTATAAATGCCATATCGACAAGCTGGTCGTTCAGCAGATCAGGTGATGTGTGCATGGGGATATCTCCTTTACGTTAAAAGTGAAAGGAGGAATGACTGGTTCTCAGTGTTGTGTTGCAGCCTTCCTCAGGTGATGGAAGGCTGCGTAAAAAAATAATGCGTACTCTGGAGGGCCTTGCCTGTCAGGAATTTCCAGGAAAGAGTCTCTCTTTGTCTGGATGCGCCCTGCCAGATGTTCAGAACCCAAACTTCCCACAGGAAGATATGTTCCGGTGGATGACCATGCGCTCGGGTTACAGAACAGAAAGGCATTCTTAGGCAAGATGGTTCCGGCTATGGTCTTGGGCTTTCAAGCCATGCACGGCTAAAAAGGGCCATACAACCTAAATCTGTATGATGTTGAATATAAATATTTTATTGATTAGTAGGTCACTAATAGTAGCTTACTTAATGAAAATATACCTTTAATAGAGTAACCTACTTATGATTGTTTTTTGTTCCTTGAAGGATGCTAGGATATGGCGAGTAAACACAAAATTACGGCTTATACTTCTGATACGTGCTTATACGAGTGGGCAACGAACACGGCAGAAAAGAAGGGGATGAAAAGGTCTGCCTACCTTGAGTGGTTGATACGGGAGGAAATGCATAGGCAGAAGGTGGGAACAGGGGATACCTCACCTAGGCTAAAAGCACAGTTCACCATCTTTGATAATTTCACTCCGCGAGAAGAAATACTGAGCGCTTATACCAGCGTTAACTATGATGCAGACGATGAGCTTAAGGCTAACTTTTTTAAGCAACCAATGACTAATCCTCAGGAAAAGACAAAAAACTTCCTTTCCTGGTTAGAACAAGAAGCCCATGCAAGTATTTCTGCTGACTTTTACCTGGAAGCTTTAAATAAATATATTCGGGCACCTGACAGTGAGTATCATACTGTCTTTCTAAAAACGTGCTTCAGGGGATGGATTATCAAAGATGAGAAAAAAGCGTCATTGCTCTGTAACTATCAGACAACCTATTTGCCGCTTCTTGTAACGGAGGAATTATGGGATAAGTATGATGGCCGTTATGATTTCTTTAACATCCGGTACCTCAGGCAGGCGGATATGATTAAAAGGAAAACGGAAAGAATTTTTTCAGACAAGTATATCGGGGCAGCGCTCATATTTGAAAAACAACATCAGCATAAAGACTCTGGTGGATTTTTTATCCCGGTATTACGTAACCCGATTTCACTGAAACAACGGTTAATCTCACCACTTCTGATGAAGAGGTTTGGCAGCGCGAATTGTTTATTCACCGGTGTGGGAGCGGGCAATAACAAAGAAAGATTTTTCCTCAAGGGACTGGAACACATCAGGGAGCGTTAATTCTGCAATTTTAATAATTTTTCAGACAGACATTACCTTCATGAATACGGCAGTTAGTATCGCTGCCATCTGGTTTATCTAATTCACGGAGGTCGATGTGTCAGACTGTACCCTTATCGGGCAAATTCCTGAGTTCACGAAACAATCCCTATCCCGTCTCCCCGGCGTTCTGTCGGTTGAGCTGGTCGAACGTCTGCTCCAGTGTGTTCACTACGAACCTGTGATTGGCATCATGGGAAAGTCGGGAGCGGGCAAATCCAGCCTATGCAATACGCTTTTTAGCTCTCCTCCTGCGAGCGTCGATGCAGTGAAAGGATGTACCCGTCTTGCTCAACAGTACAAAACCTCTGATGGTCTGCATGCACTTAACATTGTTGATTTTCCTGGGATCGGTGAAACGCCCACGCTTGATAATATTTATGCCAACTTGTACCAACACTGGCTGAATAAGCTGGACCTGATTGTCTGGGTGCTGAAAGCTGATGATCGTGCCTGGAATGACGATATCCGATGTTATCGGCGGTTAGTTTCACAGGGTGCAAATCCCGCCCACTTTCTGTTCGTCCTCAACCAGGCCGATAAAATAGAGCCTTGCCGGGAATGGGATGCTGCAGCCCATCAACCTTCTCTGCGGCAGCAGCAGAGCCTTCAAGAGAAAGTGACCCAGGTGAATACTGTATTTTCTCCCGTTCATCCTGTTTTGGTGGTTTCTGCCTCTGAAGGCTTCAATATACCTCGGTGGGTCGAAACCCTAATCACCGTTTTACCCGACAAAGCCAGCAGTGCGGTTACCCGACAGCTTGAACCTGAGTATCGGACGGAGAAGGTGACCACCACGGCACAGGAGGGTTTTAGCCGCGTTGTAGGTGACATCTTTGATGAAAGCGTGGAAGCCCTGCTGGAATCACACACATTAAGAAAGTGGTTAAAACATGTCCGCTCTCGACTGCTCTCTCTGGCCAAATTGCTCTGGCATCGCTTCTTTTAATACATGTCGAGAAACCGGCCATGCGTTCGATCTGTTTCGCCGATCGAATATAGATTAAAAATAGTTTTTGACTATTGATAATCATTTAATGATCGGTATTAACGATAGGTTTCAACGATCAGTTTCGGTTTATCGATCTTCACTAACGATTATCCCTCCTCTTTACATCCCGATACGATCCTCTCGCTGGGGAGGCCGTTTAATCCCACTATTTCTAATTAATTATTAATAAAGGAATTTTTCTCTATGTTGAAACCTTACCCGTTTCTCAAGCAAGACACCTACGCTTGGTGTTTATCCATTGGCCTTCCGGTTATCTGGATACCCTTCGCCATTTTCTTTCCTAAAGAAATTGCTCTTGGCCTGTATATGGTGCTCTCCCTTATTTGGGTGTTGCTCGACCGACTCAACCTGATGAAACAGGAAATCACACCCCCTTCAATGGGATGGTTCTTGCTACCGATGGTTTATCTCCGTCAACGTGACGAGCGTCAGGGTAAGCCCTGGCGTTTGTTGCAGGTATGGCTGATTTGCACGGTGTTGTCAGCCGTAGCTGGTAATCATTTTAAAACGCAATCTAATACCGAGCGGCTGGCACAAAGTGCTTGCCCGCTGGTCACTAAAATCCTGCAGCGTCAGGGTATCGAGGAGCACTGTATCCGTATCACAGATATCAGGGAGGAGGTAGCAGGGCGTTTTTATCAGGCTCAGGCTTTGCTGAATACTGGCTCAAAAGAGCCGCTGACGATAGAAGTGCGCTCTGGCGGGAATATTTACGTCACGCTCACAGATTCGGAATGAGTGATTTTTATCAAGGAGAAGATGAACATGAAAGAAATGATAATGATGTTTACCCTGTTGGTCAGTACTCTGTTGAGCCAGGCCGTTTGCGCAGCGGCTTATGATCCCAAGCCGGTAGAATACCAGAACGTGGTGGCTGACAACGTACAGGTTGAGCATGACCGTATTATGGCGGGTGTTGATGAATTTATCATCACCGGCAGGAAAGGGGAGTTTACGGAGAAATTCAGGCTCACCTGCAACGCTGATGAAGCGCGTTTGAATATCCTGTATTACCTGAAAGATATCTATGGTGATAAGGCTGATGGGGCAACGGGAATGACTCTGCAGTATTACCCGGTAGGGACTCATCAAATGAACATTAGTATCGATCATCCCGATACGTTGATGGATAGTCTGCTGACAGCCAATTTGGCACAGGCTGTTTCAAAAATGCTGAATCACAAGACTGGAACCTTTGTTTTTCACTTCTACCATAATGACAGCAGCTTCGATCATGTCCCTCTGGCTTACAGCTTCCAATACCCTGCGAAATTGCTGGCCCCAGCCCTAGGGAAGGCATTGGTTGATGCTAAGGCTACATCATGCGATATCAAATCAGGCAATAGTCAGTTATCACCACTCAAACGTCTTGTTGATCACCAATAGCTATTGAATAACGCCACTATTCTGTTACTCACTTCGAGCCCTGTCGCTGATCGCGATGGGGCTTTTTGTATTAAGGAGCCAAGATGACCTATTTCAAGCAGTCTTCCGCGTTACCGATCAAAAAATCCTGAATGCAGTGCCATCATGCATATGAACGACTAAAACAACGGGACTACCTCATGAACTTAACCTTATCCCCGGCAGTCACTGAACTGCCATTAAGTACGCAGCGTACTATCAAACGTGCTCTGGCCTTGCTTGAGACACATCTGCGTGAACCGGGAACCTCATTCACATCACTCGGGACCGTCAGCGATTGGCTGAGACTGCGAATGGCTAGACTGGAGCGCGAAGTTTTTATGGTGCTCTGGCTGGACAATCAACACCGGCTGTTGGCCCACGAAACGTTGTTCACTGGCAGTATCAACAGTACCGAGGTCCACCCCCGCGAAATCGTGAAAGCGGCACTGCAACACAATGCTGCAGCGGTACTTCTGGCACATTGCCATCCCTCCGGCCACGCTGAGCCCAGTGTTGCCGACCGACAAATTACCGGCAAGATTAAAGATGCTCTGGCACTGGTTGATGTCAGGATGCTGGATCACTGTATTGTCGGCGGCATGACGGTGTATTCGTTTGCTGAGCACGGCTTGTTATAGGGGGAGATACGATGTCATCAATTACTACCCCAGGCTGGGGACTTAAACGCAACGTCACTCCGCAGTTTGGTGCCCGCCTAGTACAAGAAGGCGACCGGCTGCATTTTCTGGCCGACCGTGCCGATATCAGCGGGAAATTCAGTGACGCGCAGGTACGTGATTTGAATAACGCCTTCCCGCAGTTTATCAACCACCTGGAACTGATGCTGCTCTCCGGTGAACTCAATCCACGTTATCAACACTGCGTCACGCTCTACCACAAGGGACTAACCTGTGAAGCCGATAGTCTGGGTTCACACGGTTATGTGTATCTCGCCATTTATCCTACACCCCAATCAACAGCATAAATCTTCGCCTTTTATACCTATCGATTTTCTCCTTTCAGCTAGCTAACTACGAGATAACCAACATGCAGACCTTACCTGTCACCCCGAAACGGGCGGCCTACGCTTGCCCATCACCCGTTGTTGTCTGGCAATCCATGCTCACGTATCTGTTAGAGCAGCATTACGGCCTGCTGCTGAGTGACACCGAGTTCAGTGATGACGCCGTTATCCACGAACATATTGATGCCGGTATCTCTCTGGCTGATGCGTTGAATTTCACGGTGGAAAAGTTCGACCTGGTTCGCATCGATCGCCTGGGGTTCTCATGCCAGGCACAATCTCCCTTCATCACGGCTATCGATATTCTCCGTGCCCGTCGAGCCACCGGCCTGATGACCCGTCTGGGTTACCAGACCATCACCTCAGTTATCCGGGGCGAAAAGCAGACATGAGCCTGTCCGGATTACTGCTGGCATGCTGATAACCCGCGTCCAGTGCAGTACAGCCCACTATGTTTTTAACACTATCACTACCCAACACCCGCCCTTAAACCGGCGGGTGTTTGCGTTTATGGAGAAAGGAATATGCAGACTGAATCCGAAGTTTTAACTGACCATACTGAGGTGATTTGCTCCACCAGCATCGAACGCGTTGTGTCTGGACGTAATGCCGCTCTGGCGCAGATTGAAGCCCTTATTCACAAGCTTGAAGATATCTCGGCCATCACTAACAGCATCGGTGGAGGAATAGCAAGAGATTGGGCCATGCGACAAGATTTCCGCTGTGGTTGCTGGCTGATGGAAAAAGCAGAAACAGCCATGCCAGTGATCACCCGCAATCTTGATCGCAGTGTCTGGCGTGACCTAATGCTGAAATCCGGAATGATTTCTCTTATGGACGCGCAGGCCCGTGATGAGTGGCATAAGAATCTGGAGGATGGGGTTCTGCCAGAAATCAGCGAGGAAAACATTCTGACCACCTTTGAGTATTTGCACCACAGTAAGGGGGAAGTGTTCGAGCGTGGGGTGGTCAACGTATTTAAGGGGCTTTCATGGGATTATAAAACTAACAGCCCATGTAGTTTTGGCAAAAAGATCATCATCAATAACCTGGTCACTCACAATCGCTGGGGCTTTAGCCTGAACTGGGGCTGGCGTCGTGACCAATTAACGGATCTGGAACGGATGCTCTTCCTGTTGGATGGTAAACCCATTCCTGACAATCGCGGTGATGTCACGACCCGGCTAATGGAACATATTCGCGATCATCCAGGTGTGCAGTCGTACGAAGATGATTTTTTCAACATTCGTTACTTTCAGAAAGGAACCGCACATCTGACATTCAAGCGTCCGGAGCTCATAGAAAAGATGAACGACATCATCGCAAAGCACTATCCGGGAATGTTGGCAGCGCGGTAGTTCATCGTTACAATCACCGGGCTCGAAATCGCAGATGTTTTCAGCGAAATACGATTGGGGGCCTAATTGGGGGCTCCGGCGTTTTTCGAACAGAGATAAATCCTGTAATAACAAGGGCTATATGGTCTATGTTCGAATCCTGTAGGGCGTTTACATCCCTTTAAGTCTACTTTTCCCTTAAAAATCAGAATATAAATCTTTTAACTGGTCCATTTCGGTCTAGGGTCACCGTAAAAATTCTGGCTGTGAACAACAGCTTTGAGCTTATCGCTCTTGAGTGGCATGAGCACAAGAAGCTATCGTGGTCTAAACGTTATGCCACAGATATTCTGGAATACCTGAAAAAGGATATTTTTCCTCACATTGGCAAAAGACCTATTGCAGACATTAATGCAAAAGAGATGCTTGATGTTTTTCGCAAGATGGAGAAGCGGGGAGTTCTCGACAAGCTAAAGAAAACCCGTCAGGCATGTCGCCAGATTTTTACCTATGCAGTGATTTCTGGCAGGGCTGAACACAATCCCGAATAAAAGCCTTATTGGTTTTTTTAAAACAGGTATCGCTAGTCAGCAGAAATTTCCGATACTCCTAAATCGCGTCATTCTTCGATACGACGAATCAGACTGCAATAAAGAAAAAAATCGTAAAAAATGCCTGTCTGTTCTGTGTATGATACTTTTTGAAGTATCAACAGGATTATCAGAATCCCTATCTGAAAGGGCCAGGCAATATAATTGTAGTTTTGAGTTCGGCTTTGCTCAGTCCAAACTTCTATACAATACCTTCAACTGTCAGTCTCGAACGAGTGCTGTATTTTTACAAGTTTATTATCGAATACATTATCTGGAATGAGTACGAAGTAGAAAGAATATTTGCTACTCAAAAACAGAGCTTTACGCCTTCACCAGAGCCTAAAGCAGATTTTTTCAAAATGAAAAAAAGGGTTTAGGATATACTTTTTTTTGAAAATGACGATACAATATCTATGCCATATGATCCTTACACTTAACTTAGGGCGAGTGTTCTGCAAATGGATCATATGGCATCCATGATTTAATAAATCATTTGGTATCAAGTCTGTTAGGGAAGGAACAGGAGCGTATAATGGTTGTAGGAAGAGGAAAGTTTACCTTTAAAAACAATATCAAATCTAATATAATAAAAGTGGTTGCACTATATTTTATTGTTTTCCTTTTTTCTTTGTCAGGTTTGTATTTCGAAAGGTTTTTTAACCTACCTTATAAGTTTTTATTTATAAGCCCTTCAATATATAACAACACAGATTTTAACTGGACTACAAGCGTCTGGGGAAGTGTTTTAGGTATACATGGCACTATTGCTGCATTATCTATAACCTTCATGAGTATGTTTGTAGGTCAAGTTTCAAGTTATTCTGAGTATGGTTTTGAGTCAATATCGAAAATATTATTATTGAGGGATAATAAATTCCTTGATTTCAGCATGGAATCAATATGCAGTTTGATATGTGGTGTTTTGCTTTTGACTATTGGTTGTGGTTTTATTGGATATTTTTTATCACTTTATTTCTCCCTTTTATTTATTATTAAATATGGGGTGATGTACTACAAGCTTTATGAGTTTATGGAGAGATCAGACACAATAAGGATTCTGCTTTTTAATAATATAAAGTCTGTTGCGTCTGCCTACTCGCTTGTAAATATAGAAAGAAAAGAATTAAATCAAAGATTTCACGAAAAGTTAAGTTCCAGTGATTATATTCAGTCTGAATTAATTGGAGGTCACTTTTCATCTAATGTAATCGAATTAGATATTTTCCCAATCAATGCAAACTACTCATTAGTTGGGTTTAATGATAAAGTTTTGATTAAATTTTATGAGATGATTGAGGAGTTGGGCAAATCTAACAACTTAGTGCTCTTGCTCAATGTTGATTTTTTTTCTCCTTTAATAAAACCAGTGGCTAAAATTGTTACTAGCAGTGATAAATCTGTAGATAATTCTATGGTGTTAAAAGTTACTGAGTTATTGAAGGGAGCTTTAGTTGTCGGAAAACTTCCGCCTATCTATGAAAGTTTTAAGGCTTATGAAGAAGCACTTTTGGTCAACCTTAGAAAACATTTAATGAAAGGTGATGAATGGGCACTTGATTTCGGCGTTAAAGTTTTTTATGAACTTACAACTACTGACAATTATTCATTCACTTTGAGGAATTTTGATTTATCCATAGTTGAATTAAAAAATAAAAAAATATTTAATATATCTGTTTTTTCAAGTTTTTATGAGAAAATGATATCTTATCCTCTGAGGAGTGGAGAGTTAGTCAAGGCCGCCGGTATCATGTCATCGTTAATCAACCTGTCGAGATATATTTACAGTAAAGAGGATTTTGCAGCTTTCTATAAGAGTACATTTCGTAATTTAGAGAGTAGGGTTAGATATGGCATTGACGACAGTGAATATGTTTTCTTGGATTTACTTATAGATAATACCATTAGTAATTTAGTAAACATGAATTATATAGCATTTGAGTGTGATACCGATTTAGTTACTTACAAGATGAGATTTTTAGAAAAAAGTAACAAAATTGATCATGAGTCTTTAAATGGAATCCAAAAAAAAATCCTTCGGTGTGTTTTAGAAGTTGTTACACTACTTATTTTGCGCGTGCAGCACATAATTAAGAAAAACGAACCAGAGAATGATGAGTTTATCCTTTTAAGAAAATTATTAAAATCATGGATGAATGCTCGATTTTTAGAAGAGCTATATTATAAAGAAGAAACTTATTTTCTGTTGTTCTCTATTCCTAAGGACTACAGATCTTTCGGTGCAGAATCGAAATTGCGTGAAATTCCAGACGGTGAAGTGACAACCCTATCAATTGCTAATGATAGTTACAAAATGATTGCTATGTTTTTGATACATTCAGATTTCAGAAATAATCATTTTGATTTTATATTCATTAGAGATTTTGCAAGCTTTAAATCTTATACTGATTTAAATACTCATCAAATTAAGTCAATTATCTCAATTTTAGAAGATGAATCCTTTCATAAAACATATGAAGCTATAACAGGTGAAAATTTGGATAATAAAAAAATAAAACCTGTTGCAGATAAACTGAACACGCTATTGTTTAAATTTAATGAAATCATTCTTAAAGAAGTTATAGAGAGTGATCTTAATACTGATCTCGTTAATCAGTATATTGTAGAAACAAAATCTGAAATAGAAAAATACCTAAAATCGATTTTGAATTTAGATGATATGCCTAAATCCCAGAGAATTATCGGATCAACATTTATGTCATTAATAAACAAAAGGGAGTTGCTTACACCTATCGACGGAGTGCATTATTCAACAAATGTTCATAATTTAAGTTTAAACTTAGTATATGATTGGCTTAGGTCATTATTGCCTTACTTCCAAAACGGACATTTTGAAATACAGGAGTTAGGAAATTATAATGAAATTGAAAATAAGGGTGCTTTTTGCATTGAGTATAAGGTGAGTGATAGAGTAAATACATTCAGATATACGAAAGGATTAAAAATGACTGATGACAGTGGTGTGTTAGGCTTCGAAAGACCAGGGATATACTACTTCATGTTGTCAGATTGTTTTACTATGGAGAGGTCTTTGGATCTATTGAATCTTAGTGTTAATTCGATAAATGAACAAAATTTAGGTTTATTAAATTCCAAATTTAACATCGATAATGAGAGTCCTTTCCTATATGCTTTAATGAATGTCACTTTCAATATTGATATCATACCTCAAGAAAAATTCTATATATACTTCCTTTCTGAAGAAAGATGTAAGTTTTTAAATGACAGGCAAGATCAGGAGATCGAGCAGTTGTTCAAGTCGGATAAGGAAATAAATATAAATAAGAGTTTTTAGTCTTTCATAAATTAGAAGCCAGAATACTTGAACAAGTGTTCTGGCTAAAAATATAGTCACTTTAAAAGCTTAATTTTTATTGATTAAATTATCAAAGATATGCATCCAGCGCTTAAGTTGCAGTTCTGTATCACGGATACCATCATGCGAGTTGAAGTCACCTTTTTGCGGAAAGAACATGACTCGCCACTCCGGGTTTTGCACATCATCTACTGTAAGCATCCCGGTAAACCGAACCATTCGCTTTTAGAGATCTTCCGACATACTGATTATGTCCTGTGAGGAGATCACCATGCGTAAAGCCCGATTCACCGAACACCAGATCATTGCCGTTCTGAAGTCCGTCGAAGCCGGACGTACCGTTAAGGATGTCTGCCGTGAAGCCGGTATCTCTGAAGCCAGCTATTACAACTGGAAAGCGAAGTTTGGCGGTATGGAAGCCTCTGATATAAAAAAGATGAAAGACCTGGAGGATGAAAACCGTCGCCTCAAACAGATGTTTGCTGATCTCAGCCTTGAATGCCGGGCACTTAAAGAAGTCATCGAAAAAAAGCATTAAAACCAGCGATAAAGCGTGAGCTCGTCGGTTACCTGACTGCGCAATTTACCATGAGCATTCGCCAGGCCTGCAGGACGTTATCGCTGAGCAGGACGGTCTATTTTTACCAGCCCGATACCCGGCGTGATGAACCGGTGATCCAGGTGCTGACTGAGCTGGCAGAGCGCTACCCGCGATACGGCTTCAAAAAACTGTTCCAGCTGCTGCGCAGGCAGGGTAACACCTGGAACCATAAACGCGTTCACCGGATTTACTGCCTGCTGAAACTGAATTTTCGTCGCAAGGGAAAACAGCGTTTACCCGCGCGTAACCCGGCGCCACTGGCTACGCCGGAAGCGCTTAACCAGAGCTGGTCCATCGATTTTATGCATGATGCGCTGGTCTGCGGCAGACGCTTCCGGACCTTTAATGTGGTTGATGACTTTAACCGCGAGGCCCTCGCCATAGAAATCGATCTGAATATCCCGGCACAGCGGGTGGTCAGGGTGCTGGACAGAATCGTGGCAAACCGGGGTTATCCACTTAAACTGCGGATGGACAACGGACCAGAACTGGTCTCACTGACGGTGGCACAGTGGGCTGAAGAACATAGAGTGATGCTGGAATTTATCAAGCCGGGAAAACCAACGCAGAACGCCTTTATCGAACGGTTTAACCGGACGTACCGAACAGAAATCCTGGATTTTTACCTGTTCAGAACGCTGAATGAAGCTCGGGAAATCACAAGTCGCTGGCTGATGGAATACAACAGCGAGCGGCCTCATGAATCCCTGAATAACCTGTCACCGGAGGAGTACCGTCTGATGGCCGTAAAACCGGAAACCTCAAAAAGTGCGTGGAACTAAAACGGGTGTGCTTACAATAACACTCACTTGATTCCAGTCGTTTTCATAGTCTTGAGCCTTGACGAACATGTCTGCATCAGGAACATCTACATCATTGCTATTCCCGCTGTATAGCTTCTTCAAAGCACTGATCGTGTCACTGGTTACATACTTTGAAAGGGCAGAGTAATCAGTCAGAGGAGATTTATCCTGCAAGAGTTGACCGACATACCATTTGTTGAAATTTAGCGCGGCTGATTCCACACCTTTAACATTAGAATCGGCAAATGATAAAGGAGTAAAAAGCATCAATGCTAAAAGTATTTTTTTCATTTTTTTAATTGTGCCTTAGATGACATGGTTTAATCTTTATAAATTATAGCTTTATCACTATCGGTTTGAAGGTAAGTTTTACCGTCTATTGTTATAAACACTTTACCATTTATGCGGCCCCTAACGACTAACGCTATGCTGTTATAAACACATTTCTTATGCTCGCCATTATTATCATCAAAGCAAGTATAGTCATCAATTGATCCATCTCTGGTTCCGGTAGGTAATTTTTCATAACCACCGAAATTCATGACTATAACTGTGAAGTTATCAGGGGTATTGATGATGTGATATTTATTATCAAGTAATTCTCTGTTTTTCAACCACCAGTTTAATTTCCCTTTTGTAGTCATTGGCAAATGTTCTACAAAAACCGCACCATTATCAACTCTGACTATTTTTGCAGGTCTTATAGCAATCCATATGCAGTATGCTATTATTAAAAAAACTAAAAGTGCTCCAATCCTTTTATAGTTAAACATTGTTTTCTCCTGTCAATGTTATAGTGGCTTCGAAATTTGTGAAAAATGGCTTTTGAGCAAAATGCTTAGCCCTCTGTAGAACAAACCATATTCTGAAGAAACTAATTGAGTTGAATTTAATCTTTAAGATATCTTCTTTATCTAAGCCAAAATGGTCTTGTGCTCTATATTTGACAACCGCAGTATATTTATTGCCTTGAAAGGTCAGGCTTTCAATAGAAATTTCTGTGCTGTTTATGTCATGCACGGTAATCCCCATACCATTGACGAAATCTTTCCATCTTGTGTATTTAGGTAAATGGCTTTTAGATAACACAGTTGAGAAATGTTCTTTCGTTAATTGGGACTTGTTGAAATCAAATTGCTCGATAGTATTTTTAATTATGGATAGTGTGCTATCGACAGATTTGTCACTCAAAATAAGATTTCTGTAGGCATTGTTCATAGTCGGATGCTGATAATCTTTTCCATTATTGCGCTGCATATGATTGAAAAGATCTATGATCAAGCCCTGGTATGGTCCTCGGAAAGAAAAGACATAGGACTGAGATCTTAGTTCATCGTATAACATCGCTATGGCTCTTTCCCTGCTAACTGGCCGTATGGAGTTAGTAGCGGGATGCTGATAGGAAGGACCAAAAGTAGTCCAGTCTATGAAAGTTGATACTTGTCCGAGATGGTAATGCTTTTTCAGCGTATCAACATCCATATCGCCACTTTGCATGTCATCGGCGTTTCTGTCATTGAATCTTTTTTTTGTGGTGAAAATGGTTAGTTTTTTGTCGATTCCCTTCATTCAAAATCAATCCCTTTCAGTCAAATGATTAAGTATTATACATCTTCTGTTTATTAGGTAGGCTAAGAATTTTCTTAACATTCTCTATGCTAAGAGTCATCGAAGCTCAGACAAGCACTCATTGATAAACCACAGTCATGGTGGTGAGCACTTTGTTAAGGGGGCATATCTGGGGGCAGGTCACAAACTAAAATGAAAAAAACACATATAGAACAGATGACTAGCTAGAAGGTTTGAATCCTGTAGGCCCTCTTCTGTTTACATCCCTTAAAGTCTACTTTTCCCTTAAAAATCAGAACATAAATCTTTTAACTGGTCCATTTCGGTCCAGGGTCACCTGTTGCGTTCTTATCCAATATGGGGGAAGTCAGTGGTACGGTATGCATCAACTCAGCATTGCTGTATGACAAAAATATTGAGGATGTGTGTAATATTTCTTAGGTGGAAAAAATACCAGAACCTGCTTTTTAAATGCAAAGAAATAAAACCAGCGTTTTCCTCATGCGCGTTGTCTACAATAAAAAATAGTAAAAGCTGGTCTGTGGAAAGACCAGCTTTTATTCAATAATTTTTCTGAGAACCGGGAAAAGATAAACTTTAATCTTTGATAAAACTGTTTGCAGAAAATACTGGAGCGCTTTCTTTTACCATCTTCTCTGCTTCAGTATTAATACGATGTTCAAATACTTCTTTCTCGATAATGAAATCTTTTTCCTCAATAACCAGTTTGTAATTAGGTATGTGTTCAGATATGTACTGAATATAAGTTGTTACGTGCAGCTTAAAAGGTAAGTTAGAGGATAGTTTATCCACTTTTATTGCTTTATCACCGGATAAACCTTGTTGCTCGTTAGCCCGATTTGCTATTTTTGTTAACGCATTATGAATATCGCCTGAGAAATTGTTTGGATCTAAATTAGTCAGGTTTATTTCTTTTGGTGCGTTATCCGATGCAGCCGCTAAGGTAATATCCATCCCACGTTTTTCACTATAAATTTCACCGAGGTTCACACTCCCTGACGTAGTCTTAATGACGTGTTTTTCTTGAAGGATGAGTCCTTTGTTAACCATCGCTGCACAGAAAATGGCACCGCCCAGAATAAGAGATGATACGAGCAATGGGACGCCATACTGTTTTGCATTCATAAAGTTAAGTCCTTTTGGTTGATGATTTTTTATTGGGTTATTATACATCAAATTGATAAGTGCTAACCATGGAAAAGGATGGTTTATTTAGCTTTATTAATGCTTTTGCAAGCGCGTAAAAAGTGAATGTTGTTTCTGATAACGGCCTTATTGAGGCTGAGCCAGTGCGGTCCCTCTGGCTTATGATGTTTTTATGAACGAAACCGTTTGGCAGAAACATTATTTATGCGTTATTTTCACTGAACATTAAATATTCTTTAAACAAACAGCCCCTAATGGCTTTTGTCTGAAATCTCAGCTTAAAGCACAGTATGTTTATTCCTCGTTTATTCCGCTTTCTTTACCTTATTCATTACCAGTAAGCGCATACGCCTCCCTTTTTGTAATGAGTTCATCCAGTTTTAAGTGAAATTGAGAGAAACATTGCATGAACAATGAGGCATATGTCTGAGACGAACTGGGTGAAGGTCTCATCTGTACAGCTTACGCACGAACATTATGACTGAATCAGCATGGACAGGGTGAAGTTTAAATCAGTCCATTAACGTAAAAACCGGTAGGGCAGGCTAGTAAAGCGTGAATACAAGACATTGCCAGAGGGGCTTTCCTGTTACACGGGCTGCAGGCCCGGAAAGCTTTTTACCTCAAACATTTGCCAGTAAAAGTGCGACTTACATATACCCGACCCGGCCTTTTTTACCTGCATCTCAGCAAATCTCACTCCTGTTGTGCATGGTTGTCTTCACCTGCTGGCTACTACCGGGGCTTGTGGGTCATGAGCCGTGGAAGCCGGATGAGGCTTATACCTTTGGGCTAATCCGTCATATTGCCCAAACCGGTGACTGGGTAGTACCTACGCTGGCGGGCGAACCCTTTATGGAAAAGCCGCCGCTCTATTTCATTGTGGCCTCTCTCTTCCTCCGGCTGTTTAGTCCACTACTGGGCGAACCGGATGCAGCACGTCTGACAACGGGCCTGTTTATCTTAATCACCTGTTACGCCATCGCGCTGACGTCCCGGGAGCTCTTTGGCAGGGGAGCGGGCCGCTGGGCGGTGCTTATTCTGTTTGCCTGTGTCGGTTTTCCTGTCCGGGCTCATCAGATGATTACGGACACTGCTTTGCTAGCAGGCGGTGCAATTGGCATTTACGGTTTCGTTTTGGGAATTCGCCGCCACATGTTGGGTGGAACGATACTGGGCGTTGGCGCAGCCATCATGTTCCTGTCTAAAGGGCTTCTCGGCCCCGGCATTCTTGGGCTGACAGCGCTGGCGCTACCTTTGCTGAATGCAGAATGTCGTAGCAGACGCTATGCCATATTTTGTGCCATCGCGGTGCTGGTCTTCTGCCCGCTGGTTGCGCCGTGGTTATATGCGCTCTGGATGCGTTCAGAAAAACTGTTTTCAACCTGGCTGCTGGTGAATAACGTTGGCCGTTTCGATGGCACCGCTAAACTTGGCCCCAAAGCGAAACACTTTTTTTACTTCAAACTGCTTCCCTGGTACGCCTTTCCTGCATTGCCGATGGCTTCATGGTGGCTCTGGCGCACATGGAAAACCGGCATTCGTGCGCCTGCGAAGGTGCTGGTAACGTTTTTTTCAGCCGGTTTCGTTACGTTGTCAGTCGCTTCCGATGCGCGTGAGCTTTACGCCATGCCGCTGCTTCTGCCGCTGGCCATACTGGCCGTTGGAGCCTGCCAGCAGAAAAGCACCTGGACAGAAAAGTTACGGCCCTGGGCACTTGGACTATTCTGCCTGCTCCCTGTGGTCATGTGGGGGGCAGGGATCATCCTGATGACTGGCTGGCCTGCACCGTTGTGGAACAAATGGGTCTTGCACGGCGCACCTGGCTTCACGCCGCAGCTCTCTCCGGTGATGCTTATTGTGGCATTACTGGCAACGCTGATGCTCAGTGGGCTGGTGTTGCTTAACCGCACCTGTCGGCAATGTCCCTTAGCTATTTTTACCAGCTGCATCACGCTGTGCTGGGTTTTAGCCATGACATTGGGCATGCCGTATCTGGATTACACTAAGCGCTATTCTGATGTGTTTATCCCGTTGCGGACCTGGTTACCGAAGGACGAGTGTGTGGCAAGCAAGCACCTTGGCGAGCCGCAGCGAGCTTTACTGGAATATTATGACGGGCTGATAACCTTACGAGAAGGGAAGCACAGTGGTGCTTATCGTTGTCACTGGCTGCTGGTGCAGCATGATAAAAAGCATCCTGAAGAGTATGTCGACGGAACATTGGTCTGGCAGGGGGAAAGGCCTGCGGATAATGAAGAGAACTACCAGCTTTACCGACTGAACAGGTAAACCGAAATATTACGGACTTAACGCGCCTGCGTTCATCCTGCAGGCGATGTTAATATTCCACACTGACGCTATCGTCATTCAGGGGAGTGAAAGATGAACTTCATTTTCCTTTGGCGCCCAGTCTCTGTCCGAGAATTCATCAACAGAATGGGAAACATTGCGCAGCCCCTGGGTGCCAAGGAAGTTTTTGACGCCTTCCTGAAGGTTTCCGTCTCGGAAAAGTTCGGCAATAACAAACAGCGCATCGGAAAGTGACAGCGTTCTGATTTGAGCAGGTAGCCAGTTTGTACGCGTAAAGATCAGGTGATAAAGCGCCTCCTCTCCTGATAAAGGAAAATAGCGCGTACCAAATTGTTTGCGGTGTTTGTCCAGAATGATTTCAAGAATGAATATTTGAGCCGTACGTTGCCTGATCTGATTAACAAAAACATTTTCGGAATTGCCCATATCCAGCGTCGTGGCATCGTTGTTCTGCTTGACGCGCGTCTCAATAGCATTCCAGAGATTGTCATACTGATTCATAGCTTACCTTGTCCGAAAGTGTCGTTATCATAACAACGTTAGCAGAAGGAACTCGTGCGGCAAAGGTTGCAAGCATAATCAGCCGCTTTCGGACGTAAAAAAACAGTATTGGGTTTTACCGCTTCAGTGCCGCTGCGTAGTGCCCTGCAAAGTCGGGCTGTGCAGTATGCCGTTTTTATGAAGCGGAGAAAGCAAAATAGCAGAACTTACGTTTGATGCAGTGAAAACAAAAATGGCCACAAAGGGCCATGTCGAGGAATTCAGACGCGATTAATGCAACACACCGGCTGTGGTTAAACAAAGTGTGCAAAACGCAACGCTGAATGCAGAGAAACCCACCAGACCAAGAACGACGAAACCGAAATTTCTCATATCGACCTCCACCGTGTCCAGGTGACACAGCCAAATCATAGGGCTGGCGGGTAAAAAAGTACATACTGTTAATAAAGACATAGAAAATACTGCTGTGACATTCATTAAATGGCTACATTTTTTTGCGTACATAGGCGCGATATAAATGTCGGCGGTGCTTTTTAAAATCTCTTTTTTATTGAACATCACATCAGTAAAAGGAACAGATCATGCTTTTATATTGTGACCAGGATTGACTGACGGTAACCACAGCGAGTCTTTTCGCACGGCATTCACGTTGTTTGACGTGCGTCGCCCTGGCACTGTCTCTTTAATGTGATTGCCTGTACACGCTTGCTATACCGATCATGAACAAGAATATAATGTGACCTGTCAGAATTTGATTCTGATACTATCGCAAGATATCCGCTATGCATGACCATTCCCGGTAAATACGACTGATCCCCGACGATAAGACAGATTACGACACACGCATTCCGTGCTAATCAGCTACGTTTTATTAAGCCAGTCGAAAAAATACTATTAAAAAGGGAACGCTTTCATCTAAATAGCCAGGAGCAATGCATTATAAAGTGATTTCATGAGGTCCTGAATAAATTAGTCAAATTATATTGGTTTTTTATGTCAGGTTTTTTCTGGTGCTGATATTTTTCGCGTCAAGAATAATAATTTTTTATTGTCTGGTGGCGCGAAGTGAAAGCTTTAATTTTAACTATTTCTTTAACTGAATACAGAGTTATTGATGTATCAGATTCCTGACATCGTTTATCATTTTTTATCTTCGACTAATCAGTGTTAGTGCAGGATTTCCTTCTGTTTTTTTCAGGAAAACGCTGACAATGGGGGGCAAAACCGATAAGTAACTTCACGTATCAATCCTTGTTATCGCTCTACTACCCGTCCACGACCTGTAAGTGAATTTAATGCAATTTATTGTAAAATAAGCTTTTATTTTTGATTGTGTTTGAGATCTTGTCACCGTCTTTTGCTTTGCGTTGCTAAGTCGGTTGCTCGACTCATTTCTACCCATCAGTAACTCTTAAGTCAGGGGTTGTTTTTTTGTGGTTCGGCATGAATAATGCGCGCATTTGTTACATCTAATTACGATTTATATAATGAAAGTTAACTTTAAAGGGACTTTTCTCATTGCCTGGGGTTTTCCGGGCGGTGTGCTTGCATCGTTTTTTTTGACGGTAGCATTTTTACCTTTGCAGGTTTGCGCCGCGGATGGCGACGCCTTAAATGCGTCCACTGGCATTGACGCAAATGAGCAACAGCGCCAGCAGGAACGTGAGCGTGTCTTGCGTGAACAAAATGCACCACGCGCAGATGTTCGCCTTGAACGTCCTGACATGGCTCTGCCGGATTACCCATCTGATGAAAAACCCTGTTTTGTCATTAACACCATTGCGCTACAAGGTGAGGCGTCACAACAATTTCAGTGGGCGCTGAATGCCGTAGCCGACGCCCAAGGGCGTTGCCTGGGTGGGCAAGGCATTATGCTGGTCATCAAAAAAGTCCAAAATGCAATCCTGGCTAAAGGCTATGTCACTACACGCGTCATGGCTCAGGAGCAGGATCTGACTAAAGGTACACTGACACTCACGATTCAACCCGGCAGAGTGGCACACGTTCGTTTCGACAAGGACGTGTCCTGGCGCGGCCGGTTGTGGAATGCAGTGCCTGCCTCTCGCGGTGACATCCTCAATCTGCGTGATGTTGAGCAGGGCCTCGAAAATTTCAAACGGATTCCCAGTGCTACAGCGGATATAAAAATTGTCCCCGGCGAGCAGGAATCCACCAGTGATCTCGTGGTGAACTGGCAGGAATCACGTCCTGTCCGATTAAACATCGGGCTTGATGACAGCGGATCTGAAAGCACCGGACGTTATCTGGGGACGGCTACCCTGGCCGTAGATTCGCCTTTGGCCCAGAACGACCTGTTCTATGCCAGTATCGGAAAAAATATGTTTGAGCAGGGGCCGTTTGGTAACCGTTCCCATGCGGTGAATTACTTTTTTCCTGTCGGTTACTGGGCGTTCTCTGCAAATTACAACGATTACACCTATCACCAGAATATCCCTAATGCGAACGAAGTCCTGAGCTATGACGGTAAAAGCGAAAACGTCGTACTAACGGTCTCAAGGCTGCTTTATCGCGATCAGTCCAACAAAACCACGCTCAATGTGCGCACCTATCGCCGTCGGTCTTCAAACGCCGTGAATGATATTGACATTGACCAACAGCGGCGGCGAACAGCAGGGTGGGAACTGGGATTAAACCAGCGCAGTTATCTGGGCAGCGCCACGCTGGATGGCAATATCAACTGGCGGCACGGCACCGGTGCCTGGGGGGCGACACCCGCACCGGAAGAGTCTACCCAAAGCGGTAGCGCGCGTGCGGGAATGTTATTCGGTGATATTGGCCTTAACCAACCCTTCTCGGTGCTAGATCAGCCGCTACGCTATTACACCTCGGTGCGTGGTCAATGGAGTAGCAGTGCACTGACGCCGCAGGAGAGACTGGCGATCGCCGGACGTTATTCGGTTCGCGGCTTTGACGGCGAGCAAATGCTGTCGGGGGAAAAAGGCTTTATCTGGCGAAATGAGATGGGATGGAACGTTTTTGCCAGTGGTCATGAATTTTATCTTGCGGCGGATTATGGTCGCGTCGATGGGCCGGGCACACGTTACCTGGTCGGGCATCAACTGGCAGGTGCTGCAGTGGGCATCAGAGGCGCTGTTATTAAGCGTGTCAGCTATGACCTTTTTGCCGGCGTTCCGCTAATGAAACCTGATAATTTCCATACCTCCGGCGCGACGGCAGGATTTAGCATCAACGTCGAAATATGATGCCTTGCACTGTAATGACCCCGATCCAGACCTCATGGATTTGAGAAGCCAAATAATATGAACAAACATTGTTATCGCCTTATTTTCAGTCGTACTCACGGCGAGTTGCGCGTTGTGTCTGAACTGGCCCGAAGTTGCAGTAATGAACCGGGCCAGACGCGTGGAACGGGAGCCGCGCGCGTCTGGGTAACAATGCGTCGTTTAGGATGGTTAATGAGCCTGGTGCTGTTTAACGGCCAGGCGCTCGCTGAAGGCATTGTCGCGGACGGCAGTGCCGCAGCAGGCTTGCGCCCTGAGGTGATTAATACGCAAAATGGCCTGCCGCAGGTTAATATCACCGCGCCAAATCAGGCGGGGGTTTCTCATAACCAGTACAGCCAGTTCGACGTTGATCAAAAAGGCGCCATTCTCAATAACTCTGCAGTCATGACCTCTACGCAAATGGCGGGCATGATTCAGGGCAATCCCAATATCAACCCTAATGGTGCGCCCGCCCGGGTCATTCTCAACGAAGTAAACAGCACTAACCCCAGCCAGCTTCGGGGCTATATGGAGGTGGCTGGTGGTCGTGCGCAGGTTATTGTCGCCAATCCATCAGGGATTGTTTGTGATGGCTGTGGAACCATTAACGCAGGCAGGATGACGCTCACCACAGGTAAACCGCAGTTGAATGCCGACGGCAGTATCGCGGGTTATCAGGTTGAGCGCGGCGTCGTGCGCATTGAAGGCGGTGGCCTGAATGGCGACTCGCGGCATGACACCGAATATGTTGATGTGCTTGCGCGTGCCGTGGAGGTGAATGCGGGCGTTTGGGCGAAAGAGAAGATCAACGTCGTTGCGGGAAAAAATACTGTCAGTGCGGATGGCAACACCGTGACGCCTTCCTCCAGTCAGGAGGGGGGGAAGCCTGAGCTAGCAATAGACATGGGCGATATGGGGGGAATGTACAGCGGCCAGATTCGTATGATCGGCACCGAAGCCGGGGTCGGTGTGCGTAATCAGGGTGGGCAGTTACAGGCCGGAAAAACCCTTACTGTCAGTAGCGAAGGCCGTCTGGTGTGGCAGCCGGGCAAGCAAGAGTCTGTGACCCAGGCGGGTGAGTCCGTCACCCTGACCGCCAAAGACAATATCGAACATGCGGGCAAACTTTACAGCGGTGGCACACTTAACGTGCAGAGCCGCACAGGTGAGATTAAGCAGTCTGGGACGATGGCTGCTGCTGGCGATGTTCAGCTAACCGCAGTTGGCGGAATTGAAAACAGCGGTCATCTGCTGGCGGGCAGTGATGTGAACAGCACGCTCAACCGTGAAGCCGATCTCACCCTGAGCAGCCAGGGAACCGTTCGTTCAACAGGCAGCCTGCTGAGCAAAAAAAATGTCGCCCTGTCAGGGAAACGCGTTGATCTCAGTGAAGGACAGCTTGCTGCGAAACAGGCAACAGTCACCGCCCAGAAAGAAGGGGTTGGCTTAACGAAAACTAAGATCGACAGCCAGAAACTGCACATTAGCAGTACGGGCGATATTGATGCCCGACAAGCAGAGATCAAGGCTGGCAACTGGGATGTTAATGCCGATAACCTGTTTAATCAGCAGGCAGTCTGGTCGCAGACTGGCTCTGGAGATAACCGTTTTACGCTGCAAAATCAGCTTGATAATACCGGTGGTTCAATAGAGGCGCAGCACCTTAGCCTGGAGGCCGGGGCGCTAACTAACCAGAACGGCAGACTGGTCGCTCTTGATGGAAGCGATCAACAGTGGCATGTGACAGGGCTGACCGATAACCGGTCGGGCGAACTGGGCGCTAACGGGAATCTGTCGTTAAGCACCGGAAGCCTGACAAACCTGGGCGGTTCGGTAAAAAGCATGCTCTCTCTGCAGGTCGATGCTAAACACGAGCTCGATAATACCGAAGGCAAGCTCCTGGCGGGCAATAACGTCACGCTACAGGCGGAGACGCTGGTTAACCATGCCGGTGTACTCAATGGTGAGGCAGTAAAAATTACCGCCCAACAGCTTGATAACGTGCAAGGTAAGATCGTGAGTCAGCAAGGCCTGGCGCTTGACGCACAGCAGAGTCTGGACAATCACCAGGGCCTTATCGCCGCCGGGCAGAATGCAGACGTTCATACTGAGGGGAACTGGAACAACCAGGGCGGCACGGTACAGAGCGAAACACAGTTAAGGCTTTCAGCGGGTAACCTCAATAACACGCAAGGCAAGCTGCTGTCTGGCGATCTGCTCATGCTTAAAGCGAGCGGTGACGTGAATAACGGTGCAGGTGAAATCAGCGGCAGCGCGCTGGAGATAGGTGTACAGAACCTCGCTAACAATAAAGGTAAAGTCATCGGCGGGCAGTCGGTGGTACTTGATGCCAAAAACGGACTCGATAACGCCCAGGGACTGCTGGCAGCCGGCCAGACGTTGAACCTGTCCACCGAGGGCGTGCTAAACAATCTCAACGGCGGCGTCAGCGCGGCCAACATCGATCTCACCGTCAGTCAACTCGATAATACGCAAGGGAAAATCATTGCGGATAACGGCCTGAACGTGCGGGCACAGCAGGCTATGGATAATACGCTCGGTTTGCTTGAAGCGGGTGAGACACTTAATGCCAGTACACAGGGCAACTGGAAAAATCAGCAGGGCACAGCACAAGGCGGTAAAGCTGTTATCGCCGCTGCGCATGATTTTGATAACACAGGCGGCAGGCTTCAGTCTGGTGGGCTGCTGCAGTTTGACAGTGCCGGCGATGTCATCAACCAGGGCGGTAAGCTGACAGCACAGAAAGACCTGACGTGGCGTGGCACAACCAACAGCGTATTCAATAACGATAACGGTTCGCTGCAGAGTGGGAACAGCCTGTCCGTAACGGGAGGCCAGCTGACTAACCGCCAGCAGGGCATTGTGCTGGGACAGGATGCCCTTTCATTCGATTTGGCGGCCGATCTTGATAATCAGGACGGTCAGCTGACAGGCGGTGGTCAAACGGTGCTGCACGCAGGCAGTCTCACCAATGCACACGGCAAGATCAATTCTCTTGGCAGTCTGGAGATGCAGCTCAGTGGTCAGTTGGACAACAGCAACGGCCGTATTTTCAGCCAGCTATCCCAGAAGCTGACGGCTGGTAATATTGCCAACGAGCAAGGCTGGATGGGAAGCCAGGGAGAATGGCGCGCCACCACAGGTCATTTCGCTAATACGCTAGGCAGTGTACAAAGCGAACAATCGGCATGGCTTAACGCGGCTGCGTTGAATAACCAGCAGGGGCTGGTGCAGTCTGCTTCCGCGTTAACGATGAGAGTCACGCAGGGGATCAACAACCGTACCGGTAAAATCAGCGCTCAAACGCAGCTGGACGCACGCGGGGATGATAACGGCGCAACGACGGGCGCCATTGATAATACGGGTGGTCAGTGGCTGGCGGGAGAGGTGCTAAACCTGGCGGCACAGATGCTGGACAATACCCAGAATGGCCTGCTGTATAGCCAGAAACAGCTTCATCTTCTGTTCAGCGACAAGCTGAGTAATCAGCAGGGCAAAGTGCAGAGCGAAGAAAGCCTGACGCTCGCTGCACAATCGTTGCAAAACGATGCAGGGTCCATTGCCAGCCAGCAGCAGTTAACTCTCAATGTAACAGGCGAGCTAAGCAACCAGGGTGGCACGTTACGCAGCAATGGTGTCCAGCAGGTCAGCGCAAACCATATCAATAATCAACAGGGCACAATCAGTAGCCTTGACGCTCTTGGTGTCAACGCCGCGCAACTTGATAACGCTTCGGGCACCCTGATAAGCCAGGGAACCGGCATCTACCGTATTGATACGCTGAATAATCAACAAGGCAAAATTCATAGCGGCCGTGCTCTGACGCTGAACAGTAATGTGGTCAATAACCAGGCGGGGCAGTTAGTTTCGACCCAGGATCAGGTCATTAATGCGGCGCAGGTAAACAATGCCAGCCGGGGAACGATCAGCAGCCAGGGAGCACTGGATGTACAGAGCAGCAAACTGGATAACCATGATGGCGGCCTGATTCTGGGCACTTCGCGCACGGGCATCACCGCCAGCGAGGTGAATAACAGCACCGGCCGTCTGCAGAGTGCAGGAGCCATGACGCTGGCAGGGCTGTCGCTGCTGGATAATCGCCAGGGAAGCCTTGTAGCAAATGGACCACTCAATATTAATAATGGCAGTAATGCGCGTTTTGCCCGGCTCGCTTTTACTGCGCCTTCACTGGCTGTATTAAATCAGAACGGCGTGATGCAGAGCGGCGCAACGATGACCGTGAATGCCCGTACGCTGGATAACCAGAGCGGTAAACTTCAAAGCCAGCAAGACCTGACGTTGAGCGTGCAGCAGGATTACGTTCAACGTGCCGGTGATATTTTAACCAGCAATGGCACGCTGACAATGTCAGTCGCGGGCGTGTTTACTAACCTGAATGACTGGCTGCTGCCCGGTAATCTGAATCTTACCAGCACGCATTTTACTAACCCGGGTACGCTGGTCAGTAAAATCATGCAAATCACCACTGGGCAGTTTACCAACCGTGGCCGGGTCGAAGCCGACACGATGACGCTTAACGTCGACACGCTGGACAACCCTACCGCGGTGATGGGCGACACTATCACCGTCAACGCGCGCATTATTGATAACTACGGGGCGGGTGGCGTTATTGCAGCGACGCAGTCGCTCAACCTGCGTGGCAACGAGCGGCTGACTAACCGCGATGGCGCGCTTCTGTTCAGCAGCGGAAATATGCAACTGGGCAGTAACGACCTGATTGAAAACCGGGCAAGCGCCATTGAGGCAAGCGGCGATCTCACGGTAAACGCACAGCGTTTAATCAATCAGCGCATCGGGTTAAATATTGCCCGTGATGCAGAGTCTGAATCGTACAAATGGCATCGTTATAACTATTACTGGCGCTCCTATGACTCGCCTGTAAATAATGATAAAAATACGATGGCACCCGTTAAAACGTCCTTAACTTTCCAAAATGAATCAGCGGCGAGCAGCAATATTTACGGCACCATTATGGCCATTGATGCGAGTAGTAGCCGTGCTCAGGTACGAGTGAAGGACGCAAGAGGGCAGCTCACAGACTTGTGGGTCAACTATCTGGCCCTGACGCCAAATGCTGATGGCAGTTATGCCATGACTTTTTATGCCACACGAGGTTTCAGACAAAATTATGTGCCAACGCCATATCAGAACACGGTGTGGCGTGAAGTTGACCAAGGTCGTCTAGAACAGTGGGACCCGACAAAACACATCGATATCTACGCGGCACCTAACGTCAACGATTATAACAATTTACGTGAGCGTACAGTGACTGGATCACTGACGCGTGACCGCCTCTTGTCTGAAGGTACAGGGGCACGTATGTTGGCCGGCGGCAATATGGCCCTGCATGTTACCGGTCAGTTGCTCAACGATGCGAGCGTCATCACGGCAAATGGCAATCTGGGTATTGACGGTGGCGGAAACGTCGATAACCGAGGGTATTCGGTTAATGAACATCGTATTGAAACCATCGTTGATCATTACGACAGAGATGAGAGCCACTGGTATCCCACGTCACATTACGATGGCACCACGGCGCTACAAACCATTGATGGCATTATCTCTGGCAATGGCAGAGTGAGCATCACAGGAACGAACATCTCAAATACCACCGTCAATCAGGCGCAAATCAGCAGTATCGAGGCGGTGCTTAAGGCCGTGGATGCCGAGCGCGCAGAATGGGAGCGTAATCCACTGGCGTTTAACGTGAGTGGTGCAAACGAACAACATGCGGATACCCAACTGTTACCTGCCGGTCAGATCACCGCAGGCCAGCCTTCCTCACTTGGACGCCCGTTGCTTCCGGCGGAACTGGCCTTCACGGCCAGACAGCATCTGGCAAGCGTGGCGACGAGCATTCCCAATAACGGCTTGTTCCGCCAGTTTCCAGCAAGCGGTAGCCCTTATCTGGTGATGACCGACGCGCGCTTTACCAGCCGTACCCAGTTTATCAGCAGCGATTATCTTCTTTCGCGCGTGGGTTATGACCCGGCGGCCGTGCATAAGCGTCTGGGTGACGGGTTTTATGAGCAGAGACTGGTACGAGATCAGGTGTTGAGCCTGACCGGACGTCAGTCGGTGCACGGTGAAGATGCAATGGCCCAGTACCAGGCGCTGATGAATAACGGTGTGAAAGTGGCGCAGGATTTCCGTCTGGTGCCCGGGGTGGCGTTAACACCGGAACAGATCGCCTCATTACAGCAGGATATTGTCTGGCTGGTGAGCGAAACGGTTAATACCGAAAACGGCCCGCAGACCGTCTGGGTGCCGAAAGTCTATCTGGCCCAGTCCACGCTGCGCCTGACTGACGACGGCGCACTCATCGCGGGGGGCGATCTACAGCTCTCTGCTAACAGCGTAACCAACGCCGGTAATCTGCTGGCAGATAAGGCCCTGAGCATTGATGCCTCAGCGTTTTCTCATCAGAGTGGTGATATCAAAGCAGACAGCATCAACGTACATGCTGACAGCCTGAGCATGAGCACCAATCTGCAGGATGCCTTACGGCAGGCGAGCATGAGTGCGGGCGATATCAGCCTCAGCGGCAATGACATTCGTCTGCAGGGCGCGAAGCTGAGCGCAACGGATAACCTGGCGCTTAGCGCCCGTGACAATCTTGAGATCAGCGCTGCAAAACAGAGCTATAAAGCGAATGTTGAGGTGATCTCGGGGGCCATGGGAAACCGAAGCAGTGCCGGGATGGAAGAGGCTGGCCAGCGCATGGCGCAGGTTAGCGGTGAATGGCAGCTTGCCCAGGGCAGTGAGCTGAAAGCGGGCGGCAATCTGGTGATGAAAGCCGGTAACGACATTACGCTGCAGGGCAGTCAGGCACAGGCGGGCGGACAAACAGCGCTTCAGGCTGGCGGCAATATCCGTTTATTAGCGGATAAAACCACTAACAGCACGCATGTCGAAGCGAACAGCCGTACTTCTTCTGTCAGCAACAGCCGTGAAGAAGATCAACTGCTCCTCAGTACGCTGGGTGGCGATAAAGGCGTGACGATCATTGCTGGCAAGGACATGCTTGCTGAAGGTGCGCAGATTGACAGTAAAGCAGGGGCCATTGGCATTGGTGCTGAAAATGTCACGATAAAAGAGGCACGACGCTCAACACATGCTTTTGATAATGAGCAGTCGCGTGACAAGAATCATATCCGTATTGAGGATTCTTCTAAAGAAGAGGCCATTGGCAGTACGCTCAGTGCGCAGGACGGCATTACAACGATTGCTCGCACGGGTGATATCACGGTCACGGGCAGTACCTTGCACAGCGAGCAGGGCGCTATCGCACTTCAGGCCAAAAATGACGTTACGCTTAACAGTGCGACAGAACGGGAATCGGAATATCTGGATGAGCGCTCTCAGAAGAAAGGTTTCCTGAGTAAGAAAAGCAGCCATACCGTGCAGGACGATCGTGTCACACGTGAAAAAGGAACGCTGTTAAGCGGGAGTAGCGTTAGTGTTGTTGCCGGAAACGATCTCACCGTAAGTGGATCGGCTATTGCAGCCGATCAAAATGTGGATTTGCAGGCAGGAAACAATGTCGATATTTCTGCCGCCACCGAAACCGGTTATCACTATCTTCTGGAAGAAAAGAAAAAGAGCGGCCTGATGGGCAGCGGGGGAATTGGCTTTACGGTCGGCAAACAGTCAACGCGTCATGAAGTTAATGAAGACGAGATCGTTCAGAGCCAGAGCTTCAGCACCATCGGCAGCAGCCAGGGGAACGTTAATATCACAGCAGGTAATAAACTGCATATCGGCGGGGCCGATCTTATAGCCGGTAAAGATCTTAACCTGAGCGGCGACAGCGTGGATATTGACTCTGGTTTCGACCGCAATAATCGCACGGAAACATTTGAGTCTAAGCAGAGTGGCTTTACGCTGGCGCTGTCGGGTACGGTGGGTAGCGCGCTGAACACGGCCGTCAGCGTGGCACAACAGGCAAGGAAAGAGGGCGACGGTCGACTCCGTGCGCTGCAGGGAACCAAAGCCGCGCTGAACGGCGCACAGGGCGCAGCGGCTTATGAGAATGACAGTGCTCTTACCGAGGCGGCAAACGCCAAAAATGCCGCAGCAGGTATCGATCCTAAATCCGACGAGGCGGCTCAGGGCGCGACAAACACTGTCGGCATTACGCTTTCATACGGTAGCCAGTCATCGAAAAGCGAATCTCACAGCCAGAGCAGTCAGGCGCAGGGAAGCACACTCAATGCTGGCAGAAATCTGTCCATTACGGCGACCGGTAAAAACAAAGGCGAACAGAGCGGTGACATTACGCTTGCCGGTACTCAGATGAAAGCAGGCGGGGAGATGACGCTAGATGCGGCCCGTGATATCAACCTGCTGTCATCGCAGAATACGCAACAGACCGACAATAAAAACAGCAGCAAAGGCGGATCGGTCGGCATCGGCATCGGTGTGGGATCAGGCGGCTATGGCATTACCGTCTCTGCCAGCGTCAACAGCAGCAAGGGTCGTGAAAATGGTAACTCGCTGACGCATAACGAAACCACGCTGGATGCAGGTGGCGGGATCAATTTAATCAGTGGCCGCGATACCACTTTGAAAGGTGCTCAGGTTAACGGGGAAACTATCAAAGCGGACGTTGGACGTAACCTGACACTTGCCAGTGAGCAGGATAGCGACCGCTATGACTCAAAACAGCAGAGCACCAGCGCGGGCGGCAGCTTTACGTTTGGCTCCATGACCGGTTCGGCGAACGTCAACGTATCCAAAGATAAAATCCACAGCAATTTCGACTCGGTGAAAGAGCAGACGGGACTGTTTGCTGGTAAAGGTGGCTATCAGATAACTGTGGGGAACCACACGCAGCTTGACGGGGCGGTCATTGCCAGCACGGCGGATAAAGACCGCAACATTCTGGATACCGGCACCCTGGGCTGGAGCGATATTCAGAATCAGGCAGACTATAAATCGGAACATCAGAGCGCGGGCTTCAACACCGGTGGCCCCATTGGTTCGAATCTGTTGAGCAATGTCGGCGCGCTGCCCATCAGCGCTGCAGGCGGAAGCGGACACGCTGAGGGCAGCACAAAGGCGGCGGTCAGCGACGGAAATATCATTATCCGCAACCGGGATGCCCAGCAGCAGGAGCTGTCGGGCCTGAGCCGCGACACGGAGCATGCCAACGACGGCAGCATCAGCCCGATTTTCGACAAAGAGAAAGAGCAGCGTCGCCTGCAGCAGGCGCAGCTGGTCAACGAGGTTGCCACCCAGGCGCTTGACGTTTACAACACCTATGAAACCGCCCGCGCCACGCGTGCCGCCACGGCCAGCCTGGCGGATACCGATACGCGTACGGCTCTCGAAGCGCAGGCCAGAACACTACTGGATGAGGCGCATGAGAATGATCCAAAAGTCGACAACAGCAGGCAGGCGGTGGTCAGCAAGGCATGGCAGATGGCCTACGACCAGGCGATTGTCCGCCAGGGCGCGGACATGGGCGGAAGCGTGCGCACCGGGGTCAACGCGGTAGTCAACGCCCTGCAGGCGCTGGCGGGCGGTGACATAAAGGCTGCACTGGCGCAGGGCGCGGCCCCTTACCTGGCTGCAAAGGTCAAGGAAATCACCACCGGTAATGCGCCCTATGGTGAACTGACAAACGCACAGAAACTGAATAACCTGATGGCGCACGCACTACTGGGCGGCGTGGTCGCCGAGCTGAGCGGCGGCAGCGCAGCAGCAGGCGCCACCGGTGCGGTAACGGGAGAGCTGGCGGCACCGGCCATCGCGCTGGTCCTTTACGGCACGGCAGACAGTGATAAACTGAGTCCGGACCAGAAGGCGAATCTGAGCGCGCTGGCGACGCTGGCGTCAGGAATAGCAGCAGGCGTGAGCAGCGGCAGCACGGCGGGTGCGGCGACGGGCGCGCTGGCGGGTAAGAATGCGGTTGAGAATAACAATCTGGCAGCCGTTGTGCGTCTTGGTGCTACAGCATGCGCGGAGATCGCTTCATGCCGTAACATGGTTGTGGAGAAAGGGTTAGGCGCATTGCTGGGTCTCGGTGTGGCGAAAACGGCGATGGACAACCTTTCCGAGGCCGATCGTACATTGATACTGGCAGCGGCCATGACGGGTAAAGCCGATGAAATAGAGCGGCTGACTCCGGCACAGCAGGCGGTATATAAGGAAATGGTCGAGAGTCAGAAAGGCACTCTGCTTCCCTTACCGGCGCTTGACCGGCCGCTGGTTGACAGGACGCTGACGAATCCCATCCCGGAGCATAACAGAGGCACGACGCTGACCACACAGGATCAACGTGATCAGAACGGCAGCAGTCATACCGGGAATACCAGTGGTGTGCCGGATACAGCCGGCAATACCATTGTTACACCCATTCCGGATGGGCCGAATAGGGATGATTTGGCTTACTTAGCCGAGGGAAAAGATAATAGATTGCCTATTCCTGAACCTACCGTGGCAATGAATGGATTAAAAGTTGAATCAAATACTAAACATACGCCTGGCGCACAAGGGTTTAGACCCAATGCGGGTATTGAACCACGAAACTCCTTAGAGTTATTTGGACGTTCAGTATCTGTTGACGGAAATAAAGCCCGTTATAGTATGGGAGCTGATGGTGCTATACATCGTTACTTTCCGGATAATGCAGGAACCTATCATTGGTCTGGTAGTACTGGTGACTCAAAAAATGCAATGCAGTTAGATAATAAGACGAAAGCTCAATTACGCAAACAGGAAGGATGGAAAGTTAAATGATAATTGGTGACCCATACCGAATTGCTATACAACTGGAACAATTAGATGTTTTATGTTCTCCCAGTGGTATGTTTAATTTTATTATCAACGATTCACTCATACCCGGTAAAGGAGTAACAATAGATCTTTATATTGTTATTTCTTCTTTAAAAGAAAGTTTTAACTTAGAGATTGATAAGTATCAGATGGATATTGGCAATGTCCCTGTGAGCGAAATGGATTTCTCTGAGGGTGAACCAGATAACTTGATGCGATTGAATGTTGCAGAGTTGCATGACTATGGATGTAATTTCTGGTTAGGATTTGATGGTGATGAAGATCGATTTATTTATTCAACGGATTTCGAGAATAGCTTTTCTGAAATTCGTTTGCCTCGAGGGACAGTTGAAAAATTAATCAGGGGATTACCTCTGGCAGATAACTTAATTATGGATAAAATAGATAATATTATAATTACAAAAATAAATTAAATAGCAATCTCTGCCCTGAGGCGGTATTTTACTTTATACACGAGCTAGTTACTGCTTACTGATACGATTATAGCCACAGGTATCAACGGATTAATCTAGGTAAAAGGGTTCTGGTTCAGTGAAGCAGCAAGTATTGCGGGGGCGTATGCCGGGCTAAGTTACAAGGGAAAGATGCTGCAGCGCCGATGATCGGAGCAGGTTTAGGAACCCTTGGAGACGCAACGATAGGTAAAGGAGTTGAGAAACTGCAAGCCACAATTCCTCAACTTACTATACCTAAAATAACAGGAGCAGTAGCTGAATCTGCTGGCTCTGAATATCTTGGGAATTTCGCACAAAGTCTAGCTGAAAAAGTTCAGAAGAAATTGGAGAAAAAGAGTGATGCAAAATAAGAAAATTAGACTCTTATTATTATTGGTCACTTTATGGACTGTTGGCCTATTCATTACTCTTGTAGGTGGTCGGTTGCTTATATCTCTAGCATCCTATTTTTTAGTGAGTGATTTTAATTTTTATCGAAATGACTTAATCAGAGGAACTGAAATATCAATCGGATGCGGGATTATTATTGGCGTGGGGCAATGCCTCATGTCTAAAGAGAAACCGGCCTCGCCTTTAAATCCCAAGTGACATACGCAAATCCCGGCCGATGAGCCGGGGTTTGGGGAGCAGTGGAACAGTAAACACCGTTAAGCGGTCAATTTGTAAGCATACCTGTTTTAGTTCCACGCACTTTTTGAGATATCCGGTTTTTCAGCCAGCAGCAGGAGCTGTCCGGCCTGAGCCGCGACACGGAGCATGCCAACGACGGCAGCATCAGCCCGATTTTCGACAAAGAGAAAGAGCAGCGTCGCCTGAAGCAGGCGCAGCTGGTCAACGAGGTTGCCACCCAGGCGCTTGACGTTTATAACACCTATGAAACCGCCCGCGCCACGCGTGCCGCCACGGCCAGCCTGGCGGATACCGATACGCGTACGGCTCTCGAAGCGCAGGCCAGAACACTACTGGATGAGGCGCATGAGAATGATCCAAAAGTCGACAACAGCAGGCAGGCGGTGGTCAGCAAGGCATGGCAGATGGCCTACGACCAGGCGATTGTCCGCCAGGGCGCGGACATGGGCGGAAGCGTGCGCACCGGGGTCAACGCGGTAGTCAACGCCCTGCAGGCGCTGGCGGGCGGTGACATAAAGGCTGCACTGGCGCAGGGCGCGGCCCCTTACCTGGCTGCAAAGGTCAAGGAAATCACCACCGGTAATGCGCCCTATGGTGAACTGACAAACGCACAGAAACTGAATAACCTGATGGCGCACGCACTACTGGGCGGCGTGGTCGCCGAGCTGAGCGGCGGCAGCGCAGCAGCAGGCGCCACCGGTGCGGTAACGGGAGAGCTGGCGGCACCGGCCATCGCGCTGGTCCTTTACGGCACGGCAGACAGTGATAAACTGAGTCCGGACCAGAAGGCGAATCTGAGCGCGCTGGCGACGCTGGCGTCAGGAATAGCAGCAGGCGTGAGCAGCGGCAGTACGGCGGGTGCGGCGACGGGCGCGCTGGCGGGTAAGAATGCGGTTGAGAATAATTTCCTCGGAAAAACATCTTCAGACAAGCTCTTCGATGCCATTGATAAAATTAAGGCTGGTGACAAGTCTTTAGCTACCGCTAATGAGCTAATTAAGATGGAAAATGCAGATCAACGCAGTGAAATGCTTTTGGATAAGTTCAAGCACGACCCCTCTTCATTATTAGAGTCTGAACAGATCGAATTGAATGCCTATGTCAGGGTCTATGCGGCTGAGATGGAGTCTGCACATGGTCCCGATGAGGCTAAGCGAATGGTTCAGGGGCTTTTTGCCAACACCGGTTATAAGCGTAATCCTGACACTGAAGTCTTAAATCAGGCTGAAGGCATTGTAAATACCTGGGGCTACCATAAATCAAATGCCAGTATTGGTGATGCACCGCTGATCATGGCGGGAAGTGTGCTGGGGCTTACCATAAAAGGAATGGCGGCTAACGCAGCAATCGGTGTGGGAGTTAATGCTGGCGTTCAGCTTACCGGAAAAGATCCGTTCAACTATGTGGATGTCATTATGGCCGGTATGACGGCAGCTCTGACAACAGGAAAAGGCTTTGTAGTCTCAACCCCTATCAATATTGGCGGCGCGGCTGTTGGGAGCAGTATTAAGGGGGAAGATCCTACCAACTCTGCCGTTGGGGCTGGTTTGGGTAGCCTAGGAGGTAGTGGAACGAGTGCAGTTATATCTGGTGCTTTAGGTTCTTCTGTAAAAGCCGGTGCATCAGAAGCTGTAAGTGCCATTGGTGGTTCGCTTGCAGGTGAAGCTGTTAGAAATATAGTTAAAGGAGTGCTTGATGAAGCTGAAAAAAATAATAAAAAATAGATCCAATGCTACTATCAGTACCTTGATTTATTTGATAATTATTTGCTGCTTATCTTTTACTTTTCTTTTAATGACAAGTTGTTTATTAGGCAGGGCGATAGTTTATATCAAAACAGGAGATTGGATTTTTAATTGGATAAAAGACCTATTTTATTCCTTAAGAATAGGTATTTCTGCAGGTGTTTTGACTGGTATAGGTGTTTGGATTAAAACTAAATATCTTGAGCGAAAAGGTCGAGAATAACTCGTTGTCTGATGATAAATCCCGTGAATCCATGAAGTAAATAGCGGAATCTCTGAAGAATCAGGTCAGGGAAACGCTTGGTGATGGTGCAACATCAGCCATTGCAAACATCATCATTGGTGCTCTTGCGGATACTGGTGACTCGGTGTAAGCATACCTGTTTTAGTTCCACGCACTTTTTGAGATATCCGGTTTTTCAGCCAGCAGCAGGAGCTGTCGGGCCTGAGCCGCGACACGGAGCATGCCAACGACGGCAGCATCAGCCCGATTTTCGACAAAGAGAAAGAGCAGCGTCGCCTGCAGCAGGCGCAGCTGGTCAACGAGGTTGCCACCCAGGCGCTTGACGTTTACAACACCTATGAAACCGCCCGCGCCACGCGTGCCGCCACGGCCAGCCTGGCGGATACCGATACGCGTACGGCTCTCGAAGCGCAGGCCAGAACACTACTGGATGAGGCGCATGAGAATGATCCAAAAGTCGACAACAGCAGGCAGGCGGTGGTCAGCAAGGCATGGCAGATGGCCTACGACCAGGCGATTGTCCGCCAGGGCGCGGACATGGGCGGAAGCGTGCGCACCGGGGTCAACGCGGTAGTCAACGCCCTGCAGGCGCTGGCGGGCGGTGACATAAAGGCTGCACTGGCGCAGGGCGCGGCCCCTTACCTGGCTGCAAAGGTCAAGGAAATCACCACCGGTAATGCGCCCTATGGTGAACTGACAAACGCACAGAAACTGAATAACCTGATGGCGCACGCACTACTGGGCGGCGTGGTCGCCGAGCTGAGCGGCGGCAGCGCAGCAGCAGGCGCCACCGGTGCGGTAACGGGAGAGCTGGCGGCACCGGCCATCGCGCTGGTCCTTTACGGCACGGCAGACAGTGATAAACTGAGTCCGGACCAGAAGGCGAATCTGAGCGCGCTGGCGACGCTGGCGTCAGGAATAGCAGCAGGCGTGAGCAGCGGCAGTACGGCGGGTGCGGCGACGGGCGCGCTGGCGGGTAAGAATGCGGTTGAGAATAATTCCTTCAGTGATGGCTGGAATAATATATTGCCATCAGGAGGTATGGATTACGGTGCGGCAGTTTCTTCATGGAACCAGTATGCTTTGGATAACGATCTATCACCTGGGCAAAATCAAGGTGGGTTAAAACAAATTGCTACTGGAGAAGGGCCATCTTTAGGCGCAGAAGGTAAAGTCACCACGGTAGTTCAGGTTAATGGTGACGTTGCTGTCGTCGTCGGCTATACCATTACTGGCTCTATAGACAATAAACATTTATCAGTAACTGGTGGAGATATATACGGCTTTGGTGCACACGCAGGTGCATCAGTTGGATTAAGTTTTGGTCCTTATTTTCCTGGCGTATTGGGGAGTCCTGAACGAGATTATTCATTTAATTTAGGTGGTGGAGTTTTTTCCTTCAGTGCAACTGGAAACAAGGATGGATTGGGTTTTTCATTTGGTATTGGACCATTCTGGGGGATAAGCGCAACTGAAATTCGTGGCGTTGATTTAAATGGAACAGCTACTAGCGAGATTTATAGTCATGAGTTTAAATAATTTACATTACATTTCAATTTTTTTTATATTACTTTCTATGATTGTTTTTTTTGCATGCTTTGTACATTTTATATGCAAAGAGTTGGGAGGGGTTAGAATAGGAAGGGATACCTTTCTGTTTTTTGATTTTATGTTTTTTGGTTCAGGTTTTAAATCGAATATTGCTACGCTGGCGATGGCTGTGATTATATTATTTAGTAGATTGTCTGTTTATGGTAAAAGTCATGATTTAACTGCGCTGTATGAAGGTTTTATTAGTTTTTTTGCGATGTTTTTTCTTTTGATACATTGTAGGTTTTTTTCCCAAATTAGCTATGACAAAGGCAGCATTAAATTAATTAGAGAGTTTTTTTTGAATTTAAAGTTAACTAAAATGTTTTTTTTCTTATGGCTTTCCAGAGTTTTTTATATTGCACTGATCTTTTGCGCTTATGGTGTTTGAAGGTTTTTTTATTGTCATTTTTGAATTTTCGGTATTCTTTTTTTATTTTTAAATTTATTCCTTTTCAGGTGGTGAAATATGTTTTTAAGGTTAGGGCGTTACTAAAAATTGTAATGCAAGAAGCGTTGTACTTTTCTTTATTCTGAAGGTGAAAATATTTACTGTCAGAACAGGGTAGGCTCTTGATTCGTTTATAACATTGAGCTCAAGGTGAGCGCCTTTGTCATATCTGTTCTGTTGCCAGCCATGGCTGCTGCGTGAAGTTTTTTCGGAGCGGGTGCAATCGATGGTTCGGTAAATTTTTTCAATCAACTGAGCAGTGGAGAACCATTCAGTGCCACGGATGCGCTTATTGCTACTGGTGTTAGTGCATTGACACAAGGTAAAGGTTCTGGTTTACGGAAGTGGCAAGTGTAACTGGTGCGTATGTAGGAGCTAAGTTGCAGGATAGCAATGTTATAGCTCCGATGATTGGTTCAGGTTTTGGAACTCTTAGTGGTGCCGTTATAGGTAAAGGCATCGAACAACTACAATACACAATACCTCAATATACGATACTAAAAATTTCAGGGCTGTAGCTGAACCCGCTTGTTTTGAATACATTGGAAGTTGCGATCAAAAGTTGGCCGAAAAATATCAACAGAAAATGGATAAAAAAGACAATGCAGAATAAGAAAATTAAGCTGTTTTTATTTTTGGTTTTTTCATGGGTGTTTGGTCTTTTTGTTATACTTGTGGGAGGGAGAGTGCTTTTATCTCTAACGTCTTGTTTTTTAGTAGGCGAGTTTGACTTTTGTTTTTCTGACTTAATTAAAGGAGTTGAGATATCAATTGGGAGCGGTTTTATTATAGGTGGCGGACAATTCATTATGTCTAAAGAAGAAAGTTAATCCCTGTTGATTTCGTATTGATAGTTATATTCTGACTATCAGCTTTTCAGAACTTTATGCGATCTGGACTTACGAACCTTTACCATGGAGTGGTTTTTATAATCATTAGTGTTTTTTATTTTAACTAAATTAATGAAATCAAATTTTTTAGGGGCTTGTAATGGATTGCATAGAATGTCAGTTTTATGAAGCCAATAAAGAATCCCAGTCGATGATTCAGGGTGAGGGGCTGAAGTGTTGACTTTATTGACCTTAACGTTATCTAATCCTGCTTCAAAAGCTGCATCTGGTCGTCTGTTGCCGTAAGTGACTAATTGTCCGTCAACATCAACTACATTCAATGGAGACCTGTTCCAGTCCCACTGACCTTTTTTCATAATTTCAGCATAATTATTTGCCGAAATTGTCCTCTGCAAAAAATTGATATCCTTAGGATTAACTCATTCAACTCTCAAACCCAACGGATCCACCCAGCTCAGCGGGTTCGGTGCATGCTGATACAGGTTCCAACCGCCTTCCAGCCCTATCGGGTCCTGAACCGTAAATTGCCTCACCAGCGGGTCGTAATAGCGGAACTGATTATAATGCAGACGATTTATTCTGCCCGCACTGATCCGCATTACGCAGTAACTGATAGGGCAATACTGACTGTTCCGTCAGCAGTACAGAACTGTTTGTTTACCTTTATATTTATGATTATTTTCAAGTGAACATATTTATGTCATCCAGCGCATCTTCGGCTCTTGATGCTATTATAGGATTATCGCTTTTCATTTTTTCTTTAAGGAAAGGAATGACTATTTTTTTATCAATTTTCCCCTGTATTCTTGCTAAGTGACCTAAGCAAGTAATCGCTAGACCACTAATGTCTTCATCGTAATGGTCTGCTTTTTTCATAAATTCTTTTTCAGCCCACTCTATATCACTGATGTTATGAGCAATAAATAAAAGTGTGTCTGACATCTTAACTAGATCATCAGAGCCTAAAATTTTCTCGAGTCGTAATTTATCATTATTCACAGCAAATTTTTCCTCTTCTCGTGGTTTTTCCAGATTTAATTAATGCTGATTGTTGTTTGTTATCTAAAGCATCCCACTCACGTACATGTCCGTGATATTCATCTACTTGATCAGACAAAGACCGTGTTTTATCTAATACAACAATCTCATTATTTTGCACATCAACGCCAACTCTTCTTGGGGACGTTGGTTTTACCTGAATAGAATTGTCCAAAGCTGACTGGCCGTTGATGGGTGCTTTACTTTTTACGGCGTTATCTGAGGCGCCATGATATGGAGCATCTTTGTATATATTGATTTTATCAACACTCAACCCCAGCGGATCCACCCAGCTCAGCGAGTTCGGCGCATACTGATACAGGTTCCAGCCGCCTTCCAGCCCTATCGGGTCCTGAACCGTGAACCGTCCCACCTGCGGGTCGTAATAGCGAAACAGATTGTAGTGTAGACCGGTTTCGCTGTCCGCATACTGGCCCGCATAGCGCAGCGGCTGATGGGGCAGGGCAGACTGTTTCGCCAGCCGGGTAAAGCCCTCTGTCTGCCGGCGCACTTCACCAAAACTGCTGTACTGGCCGCTCCAGCGAATGTCGCCGCGTTCATCGGTTACCTCCAGCGGCGCCCCATTTAGATCGGTATTGAACCACAACACATCGCCCCGTCCGCCGTCAGCCATATGGTCGATGCGCGTCAGCGGGCTCCAGGCCTCGTATAGGTCTGGCACTGGCCGCTATTCTGCTGTTCCTGTAACAGACGATAGCCCTGCCAGAGTAATCGGGTTTCTGTAATATTTTTCCATAAAATAAATTAATTGCTCCTGAGTGTGGCAAAGAACCCTTATATAATTTATAAAAAAATATTTGATATTGATTTGAGATGAATATTTAAATTTTACCTTAATGATAATAATTGCAATAACTACCATTTGGCTTTTTCAATGCCATATTCGCTACTAAGCACAACAAAGCCTCTGCTGAAATCCTCTTTGATAAAGATTCTGTCTCTACTATTTTTCATAGTGTCAACGCCACTCAAAAAAAATTCTGGATTATCTTTGATAATTCCACATTTTATTTTTAAAAAAAATACATTGCTTTCGGTAACGAAGTATGTGATCAGATATTCAATGCTTGGGAACGAATTGATGAATTTTAGAAAGCATTCTCTTTGCGGGTTAATGTCAAATATATCTTTTTCAAGCACTAAGAGATCGTAAACATGATCTACTACCTCTTGATAAGAGATGCTACTAACTTCGATGCTATCTTGCCTGCATCCAGTTTCTGAAGTTATAAGTTCGATCAATTTCTTTAACTGACCCTTTTTTTTTGCTTCCTTTAATTTCTCTTGTAATGTCAGGGGCATCTTTTTTTTTCTCGCATATTTGTGATTCCAGTTTTACTTTCAGGTATATGTCCGGAGTGCTGATTGTAACGAACATTTTTCTCTAATGGATTCCCATGCAAATCATCAGCAGTGTGTAAATGAGGCCCCCGGCCAAATTTGTCATCTTCATGCATAATGATATATTTCTTATCGCCGTTGTGGTTAAATTCCCATACTGTTCTGTTTTCATATTTAGCGTCGAAAACCTTTACAGCTTGTGGTGTATTCGTATTTTTAGGTATACCTAATTTCCTTTTAGCTTCCCTAAACATAGCCCTGAAGGTTGTGGGAATATTACTCAACCCCAGCGGATCCACCCAGCTCAGCGGGTTCGGCGCATACTGATACAGGTTCCAGCCGCCTTCCAGCCCTATCGGGTCCTGAACCGTGAACCGTCCCACCTGCGGGTCGTAATAGCGAAACAGATTGTAGTGTAGACCGGTTTCGCTGTCCGCATACTGGCCCGCATAGCGCAGCGGCTGATGGGGCAGGGCAGACTGTTTCGCCAGCCGGGTAAAGCCCTCTGTCTGTCGGCGCACTTCACCAAAACTGCCGTACTGGCCGCTCCAGCGGATGTCGCCGCGTTCATCGGTTACCTCCAGCGGTGCCCCGTTGAGATCGGTATTGAACCACAACACATCGCCCCGTCCGCCGTCTGCCATATGATCGATGCGCGCCAGCGGGCTCCAGGCCTCGTTGGGATCATACACATAGGTCTGGCACTGGCCGTTAGCCTGCTGCTCCTGCAACAGACGATAGCCCTGCCAGAGGAAACGGGTTTCTTTGCGATCGTCCCGGCTTCTGACTACCTTGCGGGTGCGTCTGCCCAGCGCATCGTAATGATAGTGTGCGGTAAATTCGCCGTCCGGACCATTGCCTTTGGCGGTGATGAGCCGGTTTTCGGCATCATAGGTAAAATGCTGCTCATGCAGGCCGCTACGGCGACGGACCAGGTTGCCCCAGCCGTCATATTTCATAAACAGATTCTGCCAGTGATGCAGCCGGTTGTCGGTAACCGGCAACGCGTGCAGTGCATCGTCGTTTGCCGCCAGGTTGTCCGCGTTATCGTAAGCAAAATGCGACGTGCTGTGGCCCTGTCTGGCTTCATAGTGCTTCAGCAGGCGGCCTTCATCATCGTAACCATAGATAATGTCGCCGCGCAGCGTATCACTGACAGACTCCAGTTCACTGCGTGCCGAATAGCGGAAAGCGCGTTCCAGAATGGCTTTTTCCGGTAGGAGCACCTCGCTATGCAATTCACTGCGCTGCATCGTGCGCCTGCCAAGACTGTCGTACTGGCGCGCCTGCTCCCTTGCGCCCTGACTGCGGCGGATTTCCCGGTGCAGACGGTCGCGGGTAAATTCACTGACCAGTTGCTGATTAAAGCGGATGGCGCTGACATGGCCAGAGCCATAATGCAGCCAGGCAAGCTGCTGTTCCTCCGACAGGGTCAGATGGGTGAGGTTGCCGAGGGCATCCCATTCGTAATCCAGTTTTCCGTTTATACCGGACTCGGATAATAACTGGCCTGCTGCGTCATAGGTGAAGGCGATTTCATCCTCTTCGATACCGAGCGCGATCCCCTCTGCAGTCGGGGTACGAACCAGGCCGGCGAGTTGTCCGCTCCGGTGGCGGCGATAGTGGTATTCGGCATGCTGCGTCGTGCGTCCGGTCATCAGGCCGCTGTCGTCGTAGCGAAAGTGCTGCCAGCGACGGGCTGCGCCACCATCGAGAGCGGGCTTGCCGTTTTCCTGTAAACCGCTGAGAAAACCCTGCACGTTCCATTCCAGATTACGCGAGGTTTTATCGGGTCGGATTTCACTCAATGGACGACCGAGCGGATCGCAGGTAAATCGGTATTCACCGCCGTTGCCGTTTTCCAGACGGAGCACATTGCCGCGAGCATCATAATGCCAGCGACGTGTGCGACCAATCCGGTCTGTCAGGCTCACCGGTAAACCCAGCGCGTTATAGGTCCAGCGCACCTCGGCTTCCAGCGGATCGCGCCACGCGCTGAGCTGCCCCTGGTGATTCCAGTGCAGGGTTTCACGGCTGCCGTCCGGATGAATGATGGCGCACAGTTGCCCACTGTCATTCCATTCGCGCGCTGTAACATGGCCTTCAGCATCTACGCTGCGGATAAGCTGACCAAATCGGTCATAGCTGAACGTCGTTACGCTGCCGGAGCAGTCGGTACGCCGTGTCAGCAGCCCTTGCCGGTTCCATTCCAGCTTTACCACGCCGCCCGTTGCATCGATGATGCTGTCTGGCAGCACTTCTGTGTCATCAGGATAGTGATAGGTGGTGATGTTATTGAGCGCATCAGTTTCACTGAGCAGGCGAACGTTAAGATCGTAAGCCGCCTGGGTAGCAGTAAGATCGGGATAATCGGTACGGATGATACGATCGGTCATGCGGAACCAGTGCCGGGTGGTTCGTCGTCCAACCGGGTCGATCTCCTGCGTCATGCGTCCATAGCGGTCCCAGTTGCTGCAGCGCATAGCCCCGCCGGGCAGAATGACATCGCACAGCTCGCCCGCGCGATAAACCAGCATTGTCTGGCGACCATCGAAATCGGTAAAGCGGGCGACGTTATCGTCATCGTCGATCAACCAGTGCGCCTCAACGCCGTCATCACGCCGCGCGCGTCGGATGCCATTATCAAAATCGTACTCAAAATCCAGCTGCTCGCCGCCGCTGTGACGGAAGGCCACCACACGGGGCAAACCATCAATTGTCTGCCAGCGATACTCACTCAGCAGGCCGTTTGTATCCTCATGAGCGACCATAAGACCGTCGCGCCACTGGAAGCGTCTACGCACGCTACCGCCCCGGCCCGTTACCGTAACGAGCTGGCCCATATCGTCATAAGCGTAACTGACCAGACAAATTTCGTCATCCAGCCAGGCTCCGCTAAGCCTGTTATCGGCATAGCGACATACCACGCGCTGACTGGCGCTGTCTGTCAGCGCGTTCAAGGTATGATCGGGGTTCCAGTCAAAGGTTATCTGGTTGCCGCAGGGGTCGGTGAGGCAAAGGGGAAGAGAGGGGCCGTCGTCGGGCAATGGCATAAAATGCCAGCGCTCGCCGCTGATGTCATACAGTGACCAGCTGTCGTCACGGTGATGTTCCAGCCAGCGTTTTTCCGCTTCGCAGTAAGTCCGCTGTCCCTTTGGTACCCGAGGGAAAGAGACGTAATCGCCGGAGGGCGCGCGCCAGACCAGTCCATCCTGATAGTGCTCCAGCCGGGTTTCCCAGAACAGGTTCCAGCCACGGCCCAATATGCTGTCGCCGGGATTACCGCTGCGCCAGTAACGCTGCCAGCTAACGGGCAGCCGGGAAGGGAGCACAAAATCCAGCTCATCGTCGCCGCTGAGAAATTTCTGGCCGCTGACAATATCCACCGGGCGGGCAACAATACCTGCGGCCGCCACACCGGTCATCAAGGCACCAGCACGGCAGGCCACTCGGGCGATTTTGTTGATGCCGGGAATCTTGCTCAGTAATTTACCCAGCGCCCCGACCTTGCCGGCCGCGCCGCCCACGCCACCGGCCAGGCCGGCAAACAGCAGAGTGAGGTCCGATGCTTTATAGGCCCATTCAGGCACTTCAGGCTTGATGGGGAGCGTTTGCTCAGGTTCGCCGCCGATGTAGACGTTGTCAGAGCCCGTCATCACTTTTGCATCGCAGGTGGTGCGATCGTCGATACGTGCTGCAGGCAGGCCGTTGATATAAACCCGGGAGGAACCTTCCGCCATCTGCAGCGGACCATCGTCCGAGCAGGCCACTATGCTGTTGGTGGCCATAGCGGCAGGTTTACTGTTAACAAACACGTTGGGTGAGCCGGTAGTAATCGTGCCTTTTTTGGTCATGCTGGCCGCGCCAGCATCCGCTATCCCATCCCGGGCGGCGGTAGCCAGTTCTCCGGTGAGATAACCCACGCCGATGCTGAGCCCAACCAACAATACGCCAACGCCGAGACAGGATGCGCCTATGCCGGCGACCATCAATGCACCCGCCGCAATACCGCCTGCCGCAGCGATCAATCCACCGACGAGGGTACCCGCAATCATGCCTGCCAGCGCATGAGAGTGACCGATATCATCGCCGAGGCGTGCAGCTTCAAACATGTTAATTGCCCTTGTCGTTAAGCGTTAAAGCGAAAACTTTTAAGCAGCGTTTGAAACTGTGCCTGATCAGCGTCACTGATGGCGGACATGGAGGTCATGGCAAAGACCAGCACTTTGTGATTATCCGGCGTGAAGACCGACTGCTGTTGCCAGGTGCGTTTGCCGTCACGCAAAAAATTAGCGTGCACGCATTCGCCTTTAAGCAGATCGTCACCCAGTACGGCAGGGCCACGTTCAGTCTGTTTCCATCCCTTAATGTGTTTTTGCATCAGCGTTAACTGACGATCGATGTACGCAGGCAGCGCTTCACCGTCGGCGAGCGTATCGCGTGAGAGAGTAAAAGCGGGGGCATTGGCAGCAGAAGCGGTGAAAGCATTAACCGTGCGGTCCTGATAATCCTCAGGCAGTGTGATTTGACCTTCCGTAAACAGACAAGCGATGTTTGAGCCTGACATCGTACACATTCCTTATCCTTAAGATGTGCTCAAGTTTGTCATGAAAAGCGGGGAATCTCCAGCAAAGGCAAGGGCGGGAAGAGGGCCTGGCTGGAATGTCAGAATAATCCTTATCGGCAAAGGGATAATGGCCTCAAGGCGAGGCCATTATGGGTTACCTGTGCGGACCGCCGCCAGGACCGCCACCGCCACCTGGTCCCATCTGTCCCGGGCCGCCGCCGGGTCCCCAGTATGGCCAGATGCAGCCCGACAGGGCAGAAACACTTGCTAACGCGATAACGAACAGAATCACTTTTTTCATACGGGCTCCTGATTGATCTGAATGACTCTATCAGGCCCTGCCTGTACAAGTATGTGGCGGATGAAAAAGGCTCGGCAGGATAACGTAAAAGTTTCGTTAACCGACGCGTTCGGGGCGCAGACCGGCAGCCAGCCTGTTTTATCTGCCAGTGTTGCGGGCTTTACCTTATGAATGTCTGGACAACCCGTTAGCGGTGTTGCCCATCATCTTATAACCAGACCACGGCGTGTATTACCGCAGGCTGCCCTTATTTGTCCTGGTGCACATATTTGTCCTGGTGCACATATTTGTCTCGGTGCACAAAACAGATGCGCCCGTGAGGCGGAGTAACGCAATCCAGGGTTCACCCCGGCGTCACATTTGAGCGGTGACGTGCTTCTTTGCATCAGAAGTGTGCACCGCTACGCGGTTTTAGTCGTGAACCGACCGCAGACTGGCATGGCACAAACCCTCGCCCCTGGCCCACAAATTGCAATGGTCGTGGTACGAAGTCACATTAACACTTAGCAAAAAGGAATCAGACGAATGTCCGTGAGCCGTTTATATGTTGCCCGCCTGTGTTTACCTGCAATTTTTACGAGTTTGTCGTTCTCTTCGGTGGCCTTTGGGGCAAATGTACCCAATGGCGTGGCGCTGGCCCCTGTGCAGGAGATCGTGCGGGGCAACGGTGATGAGCCTTCAACCCTGGATGTCGATAAAGCCGAAACCAATGATGCCTTTGCTGTGATTAACGATCTGTTTGAAGGGTTGGTGCGGACAGACCCTGAGGGCAAAATCATGCCAGGACTGGCGAGTTCGTGGGAAACGACCGACAACAAAGTCTGGACCTTTCATCTTCGCCCTGATCTGACATGGTCAGACGGATCGCCTCTCACCGCCGAAGATGTCGTCTTCAGCTGGCGTCGTCTGACCGATCCAAAAACCGCCTCGCCTTATGCGTCTTTTGCTAACTATGCGCACATCCTTAATGCCGATGCGGTAACGGGCGGTAAAAGCCCGTCTGACAGCCTGGGCGTAAAAGCGTTAGACGCTCACACCGTGCAGGTCACCCTGGATCAACCGGTATCCTATTTTCTGCAGTTTGTTGCGCATCCTTCTCTGTTCCCGGTCAGCGAAAACAATATTAAAAAGTTTGGCGATGCCTGGATCAGACCGGGCAACATGGTCAGCAGCGGGGCGTATAAACTGGATCAGTGGGTGGTAAATGAAAAAATTACGCTGACCCGTAACGATCGTTACTGGGATAATGCCCATACCGTAATTAACCGGGTGACGTTTTTACCCATTCACGACGTTTCAGCCGAGCTTAACCGCTACCTGGCTGGTGGTATTACGATTACGGAGAATATTCCCGCCATTGACTTTGCGCGGATGAAAAAAGAGCGGCCCAAAGAGGTTCACAGCACGGCTGTTTATAGCGTGTTCTACTTTCAAATTAATACGCATAAACCGCCCTTTACCGATGCTCGCGTGCGTCAGGCGCTGGATTTGGCACTGGATAAAGGCATCATCGCCGATAAAGTCATTGGCATGGGACACAAAGCGGCTTATACCGTTCTCCCTCTGTCCATGGGGGAGGTCACGCTGTCGCCGCCTGAGTGGGCTGGCTGGACGCAGGCGCAACGGGTAAAAAAAGCGCAGGCGCTGCTCAATGAAGCCGGTTTTTCCGCCAGTCATCCTCTGAGTTTTACTCTGCTCTACAACACCAATCAGGATAACCAACGTATCGCCATCGCCGCGGCCTCGATGTGGGGGAAAACATTAGGTGCAAAGGTCACTCTGCAAAACCAGGAATGGAAAACCATGTTAGATACCATGCATCAGCGACAATATGATCTGGTGCGCTACACCTGGATTGGTGACTACAGTGAGCCCTCTACCTTTTTAAATACCTTCCGCAGTGGCGACAGCCAAAATAGCTCAGGCTATGCCAGCACAGGGTTTGATGCGGCCGTAAAAGCCGCGGGGATGGATACCGATCCCCATGCTGTAACCCAGGACTACCAGAAAGCCAGCGACATTATCGCGAAAGATACGCCGGTCATACCGGTTTTCTATGGTGCGCTCAACAAGTTGGTCAATCCAAAGGTCGGCGGTTATGCACCCTCACATCTGGGGTTCTACTACACCAAGGACCTTTATCTTGTTAAGTAAGGCTGGCCGCTGCTTGCTCTTATCCGGACGGCGCTTTTAACTCATCTGGGGCCAGATTCTGGCCCCAGACCGCCTGGTGCAATCTCCGGCCTTTCCTGTCAGCGCCGGAGAACGCCCATCCACCACGCAGTCAACGCACATTTTCGCCCAGCTAAATCCCACCGATTGAAACTCGCTTGCAAAAGGTAACGACTGGAAATGTTCTTCTGTTTTAAAACTGCATGCGGAAATGGGATGTTATGCGCTGAGGTAAATCAATGACCCGATCCGCCGTGAATAAACTGCACGTATAAAACATCGGTGACCGGGTGCCTTGCCCAGTAATATCCCCACGCACTTATTTGAAGGTAAAAAATGGAAAAACCATTTTTTAAGAAGCAGATAGTTGACTCTTCCAGCGCTGAGTGCGGTGAAACGCTGTCCCCGTGGGTGCTTTTACTCCGGCGAAACTGGGTGTCTTTTGTACTGGGAAGTATGACCGTGATCTGCTTCGTGCAAAGCCACCCGCTGCACGCGCGGCTGGCGGCGGCAACGCATGCCACGCTGCCACGACCGTCTACTTCCAGCGCAGCTTCAGATGCCAGGATGAGCCAGAGCCAGGCTGCGCTCACCACAGCTTCACTTGAGCTTGCCTCTGCCCAGGCTAAACTGGCGGCGGAAAAGATTCGGCTCGTCAGTGCGCAGCTAAAGCTTGAACAGAGCAGCCTGCTTCAGGACATCGATCATACCCAACAACTCGCGTTTCAGCAGGTCAGCGACAGCCGTTTCCAGCAAGCCATGCTGAATGGTCAACTTGCGCAGCTGGCAGAGCAAATTAAAATTGAATCGGCGCAAATCGGTATGGCTCAAAAGCTGGTCAACACCTGGCGGCCGTTGTTAGCAAAGGGGTACATCTCCACGCTTCAGTTTGAGCAGGAGCAATCGACCGTATGGGGTTATGAGAGCCAGTACCGTGCGCTGCTACAGCAGCAGTATGGTGCCCGTCAGCAGTTAAGCGTATTGAACGATCGACAGCTTCAAATACCCCTGGCGACCGCCGTTAAGCTCAACGTTATGCGCCGCCAACTGGCGCAGGTGGATGAGAGCCTTTCACAAAATGAAAGCACCCTGCAGCAGGCGCTTTATACGCCTTCTGAGGATTCGGTAAAATCCATTCCCGCGAAAGCGGGCGCGGGTGAATCCGGCAATTCGCAAAACACTATCACTGGATTAACATCCGGTAAGCCCGTCGCTGTAACGCCCAGAGATAATCATGCCGAACCGCATTTTCAAAGAGTAAATGCCCAGGCCGGTAATACCTTCAGCAGTGGGCATCATTCGGTCTCAGCGCATAATGTGTAATCCGGTTAAGGCTGGTGGCTGACGCACAGGGGAAGAATATGTATTTACACCATCAGCCCGGCAGGATAGCCTCATTTCTCACTTCCCTTTCAGGCGAATCGTAAAATGCCCGATTACTGTTTCTATCAAAAAGGTCAGCACACCGTTGTTCTGGAAAGAAATGATGCGGACGGCGCTTATCTGCTGGAAGAAAAGGGCTATGAAAAACAATTTGAAGAGGTGAGTGCGGTTAACAGTAATCAGGCGCTTAACCGCTTTGCTGATATTCGCCGGAGTAATCGCCATGACCATTACGACTTTCTCTCGGGCGCTATCGCTATGCCATTGATGGGCGTGCTAACCGCAATTGCTGTTTTACTGTTACGGAAAAAATAGTCAGGACGTCGATAGTGCTGGGCGGTGATGGTATGACATCCCGTTTTGTTTTTTGCCTGCTCTGGGTTAACCCCCGCTCGCTGTCCTGAACCCGTGCGTTTAAAACCACGCCTTGCTTACCCGCTCCTGTTCCACCGGCACTGCTGTCTGATAACGGTCATGATCGCGCGGTATCCTGAAGATGGGGAGCCATAAAGAGCGTTGTGGCCTCACGTCATAACATCGCCTGTGGTCATCCAGTCCAGACATTAAAACGCCACAGATAAGCGTTCACGATCATGCGCGGGAGCCTAAATCATGTCAGAAGTGCTGGAGCAGGAAGGGTGGAAAGAGAATGCCATCGGTGAAAAGTTTAACGCTAACGGTGAGGTACTGCCTTTCAGAGGAAACACGCTGATTTGTCATCTGGCCCAGGACAGTGAGATGGTCGGTGTAACTGGCGAAATGGTGGACGCGATGAAAGCCGCAGGATTGGGTCGCTGTTATGCGTTTCTGCCGCCGTCGAGCTATCACATGACGGTGTTTAATGGTGCCAACGATCGGGCACGGTATCATCCGGCCTGGCCACAAGATCTCAATCTTGATGTTTCGATGGATGAGTGCGATCGGCTGTTTGCCGCAAAACTGGCAGATTTCAGGCTAACATCTTCTTTACCTTTGCAGATGCGCATTGGCGGAATTGCGCTAAAGCAAGGTGTTTCCCTGTCGCTGGCACCCCTGGACTGGGCGGAAAATAGCAAAATACGTTCACTCCGGAACGCGCTCAGCAGCACACTACACTGCAGACGAAGCAATCACGATGTCTACGAGTTTCATATCAGCGTGTCCTACCTCATCAACAAACCGGTCGATGAGGAGCTCTGCCTGCTGCAGATGTTAAGAGCAATGTATCTGGAAAAACTGATGCGGGTTTCCCCGGTTATTAAGCTGGGCGCGCCTGAGTTTTGTACGTTCCGGGATATGTTGGGTTACAGGCCGTTGTTGAGGCTGGAATAATCAAAATTTCTTTTAGCTGCTAAGAGGCTAACATTGCGGCACAGCACTGATTAAATCGGCGTGAAAATTATATAAAATGATTTTTTTATAGATTATTTAAAAGGCTTAAGTTTAAAAAAATCCGCGAGTCGCCTCAATAAGACAGCTCGCGGAATATATTAATTTGAAACTTTATCTGCTTGTATTGTTGCACTACCTGTATTGTCAACGCAGTTATCGTCTGTCACAAACGCCATAAAGGTTGCGGTAGTAGGCACGTTGACGGTGATGGGCGCGCTACCAACGGTGGTGCCCCAGCGAGCATTACCTAAACCGCCTTGTAAATAGACGGAGCTTATTTGGCAGCCATCGCTTAATGAACCATTTGCACAACTCATGTTATTTGAGAGCAAGGACATAGTATAGGTACCCGGTTGCAACTGAAACTGTAATGCGGTACCTGATTGCACCCTGACGTTACTTAATGGCGGGTAGATACAGTGATCTTTTGCATTAATTGTAAATGAGGCAGCCTGGCTGCCAAAAGAAAATAGGGATAATAGTAATAAGGCATTAATTTTGGTTTTCATACAAAATATCCTTGTTTCAATGTCAGGTGAAGTTTTATGAAGCCAACACGGTTTTCAATTTTCTGATAATGATCTTCGTAAATAATGTGGATGATTTTTTCTGTTAAGCCTCTCTGGTTTAGTGAGGAGTAAGAGTGACTCTAACTGTTTCCGTTCGAGAGCGTGAATGAGCAATGCTTACGTACTTACCACCAGGCTTAACGGTCAATTGATCTGAGAGAATCGAGAGAAATGCGTGAGCATAAGGTAAAGAGAAGGGTAAAAGCTGAGGCTGCTAATAAGCCTTAAGCTCAACACAGGTAAGGTGGCCCGTCTCACTACATTTTATTCGCCATTAGGCGAATGCCGGGGCTGGCTATTCAGTATATAAGCTATGAATTCCGTCACGGTGATGACAGCCTCCAGGAGCATTGTTTTACTATTTGTTGTATCAGACCGATTCACACATCAGACCGGATAGCGTGCGGCTAAACATACGCGTTAAAGGGCAAGGCGCAGCTAAGTTGAATTCTCGTTAGCGGGCATATCTTTTCATAGCGATATGCCCGTATCCGAAAGCTTATGTAAAAGCAGTACAAGGCATGAAGCGGTCAACCAGAAATTGCACGGCAAAATGACTGTCTGTATCGCAAACACTGTGCTCAAAGTTCAACATACGCCAGCCTTTTCCGCGAGCGCGAGGGTGTTTCAACGATTGCACTGGCAATCGCAGCACCGATATCGGCACAGACCGTCAGCCCCTGCACAAAGGGCTGGTCATGCATCAAATAGGGCAGTGCGGCAAAGGCGATACGTCCCCGGGCGGAAGCGGGAGACAGCAAGGTATAATCATCACCCACATCAGGAATCTCATCGCCGCAGCGCTGGATCTGCTGTTTCAGTGTGGCAAATGGCAGATCTTTAGTTTTGAGCGCCTTCTGTCCTCGCGCATCAATAAACACGTCAAACGTGAGCTGTTGTTCCCCGCTAACAATGCGCGTTTTCGTCTGCTGCCTTTGCAGTTCATACTCTTCGCCGAGTGCAAGGATGCTGATAATGCCGGCCTCGCGTAGTGCCAGCAACCGACGGATCGACTGTGAAGGAATCGCCGCGTAGTTATCGATAAACACTTTGGCGAGGCCGCCTGAAAAGCGTTTACTGTCGCTTTCGTTAAGAAAGGGAACGATTTCCTCAACCACTTCGTGCAACCGCAGAATGGTATAGCGCCACGGCACGGTTCGCCTGTCGCGTTTATTGCGTTCAACTTCATTCAGATTGGTGCTGGCCCAGTGGAAAGGGTCCTGCTTCTGTCGGTTGGCAAACCAGGCTTCCGGAAAACGGTCGACATCAAGCGTGTTCAACGCAATCGCTTCGCTCCACGCAGGTGCCGCCTCTTCAAGCTCTTTCACCATCAGCGCAAACACCCGATCGAGCAATCCCTCTGCGCCCGCAGCAATCGCGTCGTCGATGGCGCTCTCTGTTACCACGTTCAGCGGCTCATAGGGAATCGGACAATAGAAGTCGGCCTCCGGCAGAATGCCCGAACGGGACATCAGGACGATCTTCAGCGCCTCATGGCCTTTATCCAGCGTAAAGGTGATCTCTTCATCATCGGCTTCCACAAACTCGCCATGCTGGATCGCCACGGCCATGGCGGCATCGATGCCGCTCAGCGAGGTGCCCATAATGCCGACATCACAGGCCGGTATTCTGGCCTCCATCAGACCAGACCAGGGGCTGGGGAAATAGGTGCGGGTAGACGCACTGTCGTCCGGCCAGACGTGACCTGTTGCGATCACCACCTGATCAAAGGTTACAGGTGAGTCTTCGCCCTGCGTCCAGAGTTTTACCCCTGCATCGGTAGCCTCAAGATCGGTGACCTGACAACGCTCATGGATTTTTACCTCAAAGCCTTGATCTGTGGCGCGGGAAACCAGTGTCAGAAACTGGTCGCGGAAATACTCGCCAAGCAGGATACGCGGCAGAAACTGGCGAATATGCAGAGCGCCGGGATCGACATTATATTGCCTGAGATGGCTGTCACTCTGGGCGCGCAGCCAGTCGATGTAGGTCATAAACACCGGGGGAATTTCGATACTGGCGATGTTTGCCAGCATCATCCGGGAGTTCTCTTCATCGCTGTAAGGCATGCCGACGCCAGCCTCGTCGCCTTGTTCATAAACGGAAATGGCAAGCGGCACGTTATGGCCCAGAAGTGAATAAAACGTGTAAATGCCGGTTGGCCCGGCACCGATTATCGCGATCTTTTTCATCGATGTTCGCACCTTGTTATTGTTATGGGGTTCGGTCGCAGGCTGTGTTTTGCGCATGCTGCAGGAAAGGCGACGCATTCATGCACGTTTTTCTCCTCGCCGGTATCATCAAGTTTACTCGACTATTCCAGAACTGCGCGGGCTAAGGATAGGTGTGAAAACTAAGCGCAGCGGCTGTCAGGCACCGAGCGTGGCATGTTGGACGAAGAGAAAAGGTAAGCTGAAATTAAGGTGAGAAAGAAAAAAACCGGCTCAGGGCCGGATTTTCTTAAGACTGCGGTTGGCCTACCGGCCCTTTGCCTAATGGCCCGCCGGGAACGGATTGTCCGCTTGGCGCGTGAGGACGACCATCATTACCTATGGCACCGCTTTCCTGCTGGCAACCTGACATGACGAGCAGGCTGGAGATGATGAATAAACTGGCAAATACGCTTTTCATGGCTTTCCTCTTGAGCATTAAAGGGAGAATAAAATGACCTCTTAAGCCTGGTTTGTATTTCCGCGAAGTCAATGCGGCGATGGCTGTCTGTGTTGAAGACGGCAAACGCAGGCCGCATCGCGAATCCCGCATTACAGCGTTCGAGGATGTCGGCAGCAGAATCAGGGCTCAGGCAAAGGAAGGACGGGAAAATCAGCCTGATTTCGCGCGCCGCTTAGTTCAACCATTGAATCTGCTCAGCCTCACCCGAATAGCGGGTCAGATTGCCTTAGCACGACGATGATCCGGTATGAAAAATGGCACTGCGAGGAGGATACAGAAAATATGCGCCATGGCGTGCGGCAGAAGGGTTATGTAAGGATCAGTTAAGACGCGACCAGGCTGTCCGCCAGCGCGTTAAGGTTAACCAGACGGCACCGCGTTGTCCGTTTTAAGCCAGGAGAAAGAATGCCTGATGACTCATCGGCTATTTGATGTGGCTGAACTGACTATGCTCAGTTAATAGGGTTCAGACCATTATTTTCAAGCCATTCAGGGCGAAGAATACCCATCGCCACGCGATCGGAGCGCTTATTATCACGATAAACGGCCTGCCTGATCACGCCTTCTTTAACAAACCCATTCCTTTCATAAAGACTCAGCGCATGAGCATTACAGGAAATGACTTCCAGACTCAGACGATGCAAATTGAGTTCCATAAAGGCATAGCGCATGATTAATTTCAGGCCTTCATCAGCAAAACCCTGTCCGCGATCTTTTGCCTGTCCAATCCCCATTGCCAGGCTTGCCTGCTGATTATTCCATTCAATACTGTGCAATGTGACAAATCCAATCAGGCGGTCATCGGCCTTTGTTCTGATATGAAAATAAAAATCGTTGTCAGCGGGAAGCATGATTTTGGCCAGTTTCTCTGCAGAAAGCGGAAAAGCAGGCTCTGTATCTACGCTGCGAAGATAGACATCGTCCTGATACCACAATGCCATGGTGTCGATATCTTCCGCTCTGGGTGCGCAAATTCGAATACGCGCTGCCGAAAAAAGCCTGTTTTCCATCGGGTAGTCGCCGCTTATTTCAGGATGTCAGCACTATATCACTGGGCGATCGTTTAAAAATAAACGTTTCGGCTTTAAGAAGAACATCAATCCTGCCTGTCGGCAGCCGGGAAATGCCGGGTATTACATAACCTGCGGGAGCCATAATGTCATGGACTAAGCAAACGCACGTTATTGCAAAAAGCGTGTAACATTCAGCGGGAGTATTAAGGCTGTCATCAATGAGGGGATAACATGATGCCGCCTCACTTCACGCTTATCAGGAGAATGTATTGGAACTGTGTCATCATCTTGAAAGCATTTACGCGGCACGATCCCGCCAAACGCTGACCCAATGGCAGGGCGCGAATGCGTCTTCGGCGTGTACGGCAACGAAATCTTTTTACCCGGAACATTTATACGCACTGACCAGCGGCATCCGGCCTGCACTGAATCCGGCAATAATCGCATTACTCCACGAGCTGGGCGCACTGACTGCAGGAGATCCCTGGGCGGATATCATGCATCCAGATAATTTCCATGTGACCTTTCTTCCCGTCACGCCTGCACAGTATCAGCGCCGTGAAACGATGCCTTCTACGCTAAGCCTGGAAAAAGCCTTCAATCAAAGCGTTAAGCATCGCCACCTGCAGGTCGATATGCTGCGGCTGGTGGCGCTTCCTGACCAGTTATTGCTGGCGGGCGTACCCGATGAGCTCGCCGTGACAGAAAGGGCGCTGTTTTGGGAAACATTAATGTCGGGAGAATGGCGTGAACCGCTACAAGAAAGGCATGCGAGAAAAACCAGCCCGCCGGCGTTCTGGCACACCACCTTGCTGCGTTATCAGGCCGCGACCTTACCAGCCAGCCTGCGCGCGTTTTTTATTGCCAACCAGCATCAGTGCTACGGTTCGGTGCAGGGCACAATCAGACTGGCCGCAACGACCTATAACTGGTCAGATGTAAATTTTTTAACTGATTGAAATAAAATGCAAAAAACACAGGCCACGTCTTAGCGCGATCTCCGTCACACTTATATTCGCCTCAGTAGGATAGTCCATATCCTGGACGAATTTCCCCTCATCCTTCTTTGCCACCGCTTTATATCCTGTATGGACATTGCATGCTGTATAAGCGGAGCTTAATGATGTCTCATGTAAATACTTTGAATATTAATAGCCAACACCAGCAAAAAGTTCGGCGTATGAACCTGTTTATCTCCATATCGGCGGCGCTGGCCGGATTGCTTTTTGGCCTGGATATCGGCGTTATCTCGGGCGCACTGCCCTTTATCACTCAGCACTTCCGTTTAAGCAGTCATGAGCAGGAATGGGTGGTGAGCAGCATGATGCTGGGGGCGGCTATTGGTGCCATCTGCAACGGTTGGGTGTCACACAGCCTGGGCAGAAAATACAGTCTGATGGCCGGGGCCGTGCTGTTTATTCTGGGATCGCTGGGCTCTGCCTTTGCCACCAGTGTGGAAGCGCTGCTGGGCTTTCGGGTATTACTGGGGGTTGCGGTGGGCGTGGCGTCTTATACCGCACCGTTATATCTGTCCGAGATGGCCACGGAGAACGTGCGGGGAAAAATGATCAGCCTTTATCAGCTGATGATTACCTTTGGCATTGTGCTGGCTTTCCTGTCCGATACCGCGTTCAGCTACAGTGGCAACTGGCGCGCCATGCTGGGCGTGCTGGCCTTACCGGCGGTTATCCTGTTCATTATGGTTATCTTCCTGCCTAACAGTCCGCGCTGGCTGGCGGCAAAAGGCCTGCATGTGGAGGCAGAGGAAGTGCTACGGATGCTGCGGGATACCTCAGGAAAGGCCCGCCAGGAGCTGAATGACATACGTGAAAGCCTGCGCATGAAGCAGGGCGGCTTTGCATTATTCAAACGTAATCCCAACGTCAGACGGGCGGTATTCATGGGGATGTTGTTACAGGGCATGCAGCAGTTTACCGGCATGAACATCATCATGTATTACGCGCCGCAGATTTTTAAAATGGCGGGCTTTAAAAGTACCCAGGAGCAAATGATCGCCACGGTCGTGGTTGGTCTGACGTTTATGTTTGCCACTTTTATTGCCGTTTTTACAGTGGACAGAGCAGGCAGAAAACCCATTCTGAAAATCGGCTTTTCCGTCATGGCGTTTGCCACCCTGGTGCTGGGTTATTGCCTGATGAAAGCGGGGCAGGGTGAGATCAGCAGCGGGTTATCCTGGGTTTCCGTTGGTATGACCATGCTGTGTATTGGCGGATATGCCATGAGCGCAGCGCCTGTCGTCTGGATTCTGTGTTCTGAAATTCAGCCGCTCAAATGCCGTGACTTTGGTATCACCTGCTCGACCACCACGAACTGGGTAGCGAATATGATTATCGGCGCGACCTTTCTGTCGCTGTTGGGCAGTATCGGCGCGGCGGGCACCTTCTGGCTGTATACCGGGTTTAACCTGCTGTTTATTGTTATCACGGTTTACCTGGTGCCGGAAACCAAGAATGTTACCCTGGAGCGGATTGAGAAGAATTTGATGGCGGGTGAGAAGCTGCGGGATTTGGGAAAATAACGTAACAGTCCAGAAATGGCATCGTGTGTATACGATGCCATTTTTAGCAGTAATATAAAATATTATGCCTTCTGATACGTAATGCTGTTAAGGACTGAAACTTCATAATACTTAGCTGACTTACCTACAGTTTTTCAGAAGCAATAATATCTATCAATGCTTTATGAAACCCGGATAACTAATAAACCAGCATAGCAGTTATAAAACTTCTCGCGCATCACTGAAAATGTATTTGATGTCATCATCGTCCGGCGTGTATTCGAATTGTTAATTATATGTGTGCGATATGCTACAAGTACGGCTGCTAAAGCAGTGTGTCGTTTTATTCTATTTGACGATGCATCATTCCTCATTATGTTGTTTGCTCACTCTTCCTTTGGATTTTTATTCTTTTTTTATGCTTATTTTTGGCTTGAGGATGTCGTTTTTGCCATTATTTATGCTTTATCTTCTAAGTTTTTATTTTTTTGCAGATAATTCTTCTCGCCAATTATGGGGTTGGGCTGAATCGAACCTTACAAACCAGTAAGCACTTTTCGCCTCCGGGATGAATTTCTTTAAGAAAACTCCACCGTTTTTGGCTTTGAATTTTGGCAAATTGTTAAATACATGGGATTGAATGTAATGAAAATGAATAAGCTCGCGTCTGTTCTGGCTCTGACTTTAAGCATGGTTGCTGTTTCAAATGTTTATGCAGCAGATGACGTCGCTAACCAGGGCCAGGGCCGTATTACCTTTACCGGTTCAATCATTGACGCAGCGTGCTCTATCAGCCCTGAAACCTCCGATCAGGAAGTCTCTCTGGGCCAGATTGCCGCTTCTCAGCTTGCTGACAGTGGCGTTTCAAAACCTGTCAATTTCCAGATTGACCTGCAGCACTGCACCACGAACAGCACCACGTCAGAAGGTACAGATGGCAAAGATGTCGTTACTACCACTGCGCCAGCAGTAACAGTAACTTTCGGTGGTTCACCTGCCGTTGAAGGTGACAACACCTGGTTTGGTATTACTGGTACCGCTTCAGGTGCTGGCGTGGTGATTACCGATGCATCAAGCAACAAAATCCCAGTGGGTGGTACCACCACAGCACGTGAGTTAATTGAAGGCGACAACACCATGGGCTTCTCTGCATACCTGCAGGGTCTGGGTGACAAAGTGACTACAGGTGAATTCACCTCTATCGCAGACTTCACGCTGGCTTACGAATAAGTTAACGCCAGAGCTGATAAAACATCCCTGGGCATTGGCCAGGGATGTTCCGATGGAGACTGGCATGTATCTGCGCATATTGTTTTTAATGACGTTTTCAATGATGTGGACTTCCGCTCAGGCTGCAAAATGGATCGATCATGGCCATGGTCATGTACATGTAAACGGCCAAATTCAGGAGTCAGCCTGCAGTATCCATACGGATGATGTCTGGCAGGAGGTCACTTTTCCACCATTCTCTTCAGCTGCCCTGATAAACAATGGGCTGGCGTCGGAATTACCGTTTTCGTTAAGGCTGGTTAACTGCGATTTAAAACGAGACAGCGGCGGTGAATGGAAAAGCGTCTCGGTTACTTTTGATGGTGATAAGGTCGAGCATCATCCTGAATTATTTGCGATTTCAGGCGAAGCACAAGGATTCGCCCTCACGGTATCTGACAGTGCTGGCCATATTGCCTATCCTGGCGAAATGATGGATGAAGTACCCCTAAATAAAGACGGCACGGAACTGCGTTATCGTTTGGCCGTGGTTCCAACAGGCGATGATTTTGAGGAGGGGAAATGGTCGGGAACCGTACGCTTTATGGTTACCTACCAGTAAAAGTTTATTTGTAATTCCATTTCAGGCTTTGACCAACCTCTGTAAGTTAAGAAGATTATATAAATGGGTAAATCACTGTTATTACCGCGTAATAAGCTGGGTGCGTGTGTTCTTCTGGCTTTATCTGGTTACATTTTTCCGGCTTATTCCGTTGAGTTTAATATGGATATTCTGGATGCTGAAGATCGTAATAATATTGACTTATCTCATTTTTCCGAAGCCGGTTATATTATGCCGGGTAAATATTTGCTCACACTGAAAATAAATGGCAGCACTATTGGCGATCAGGACATCATCTTTAAAGAGGCCGCTTTTCATGGGGATGAAAAAACACGTATCAGAGCCTGTCTGAATCGTGAACAGGTCGCGATGCTGGGGTTACGTCCCGATGCGCTAGCCAAAATAATTTTTAATGACGAAGGAACCTGCGCAAATTTTGATGGCCTTGACGGGGTGGTATTAAAAGGCGACCTGTCGCAATCGACGCTGGACGTTTCGGTTCCCCAGGCATGGCTGGAATACCAGGATGCGACCTGGCTCCCGCCTTCGCGCTGGGAGAATGGTATCCCGGGCGTGATGCTGGATTACAGCCTGAACGGTTCGGTCACAAAAACAGCGCAAGGGGCACGCTCGCAGACTGCCAGCGGCAGCGGTACGGCGGGTCTGAACCTGGGGGCATGGCGTTTACGTGGTGACTGGCAGGGTAACTACAGTGAAAGTGGTGCGCGCAGTGGCGCAGCAACTAAAAGTTTCAGTTGGGGGCGGTTTTACGCTTACCGGGCACTGACTTCAATCATGGCAAAACTGACGCTGGGTGAAGATTACTTATCCTCCGACCTGTTCGATTCCTGGCGCTATACCGGAGCTTCACTGGTCAGCGATGAAAGCCAGCTTCCACCTAAGCTGCGCGGCTATGCACCGGAAGTCAGTGGTATTGCGCGTACCAATGCCAAAGTCACCATTAGCCAACAAGGGCGAGTCATTTATGAGACGACTGTGGCAGCGGGACCGTTCCGCATCCAGGAGTTAAACAGTGCGGTGAGTGGCGATCTGGATGTCACCGTTACCGAGCAGGATGGTAGCGTTCAACATTTTCAGGTGACCACAGCAACCATTCCTTATCTGACCCGGCCTGGACAGATTCGTTATAAGTTTACTACTGGCCGATCTTCAAATTACAGCCACAATGTGGAAGGGCCGCTGTTCGGTACGGCAGAGGCATCATGGGGTATTAGTAACAGCTGGTCTTTATATGGTGGTGGCATATTCTCGCCAGATTATAAAAGTGTGGCAGTGGGTCTGGGCCGTGATTTATTTCAGTTCGGTGCGCTCTCGGCAGATATTACCCAGTCTATGGCAAATTTACCGAATGAAGGGGAATTGCAGGGGCGTTCGTACCGGATCAGTTATTCTAAAAGGTTCGATTCGATTAACAGTGATATTACGTTCGCGGGTTATCGTTTCGCCGAACGTAATTATATGACCATGCCGGAATATCTCGATAGTCGTTATCACGGCAGCACCCGAGGTAACAGTAAAGAGCTCTATACCGTTACCGCCAGTAAAAGTTTTACCGATCTTCGTTTATCGGCTTATTTAAGCTGGTCGCATCAGACTTACTGGAATAAACCTGAAACGGATCGCTACAGCCTGTCATTAAGTCGTTATTTTGATGTAAGTGACTGGCACAATATTTCTGCATCACTCTCTGCGTCGCGCAGCGATTACAACGGTAAAAAGGATGATGCGCTGTGGCTTAGTCTGGGCATGCCTTTAGGCTCAGGAACAGCAAGCTATAACGGTAACTATGGTGGTAAAGCATTTAGCCAGACTGCGGGCTGGTATCAGTCGCTGGAAAACGGTGACAGCTACCGTATGACGGCAGGCACGCGTAGCAACAAAGACGGCAGCAACACCACCACTCAGGCCAGCGGCATGTATAACCACAATGGCGATCATGCTGATGTGACGGCGAATGTGAGCTGGCAGGAAAAAAGCTATACCTCCGCCAGCCTTTCAATCAGTGGGGGCATGACGGCAACGCTCGAAGGCGCGGCGCTTCATGGCGCCAGCAGCCGTGGCGGTACGCGTATGCTGATCAGCACTGATGGCGTAGCGAATGTACCAATAGGGCACGATGGCAATACCAATATGTTTGGTATTGCAGTGATGCCTTCCGTGCCAAGCTATTATCGCTCTTCAGTCAGTGTTGATGTGAATCGTCTGCCGGACGACGTTGAAATGGGGGATTCACCAGTTGTAGAAGCTGCACTGACCGAGGGCGCAATTGGCTTCCGTCACATTGACGTGCTCAAAGGCGCCAAAGTGGTGGCCATTCTGCGCATGGCGAACGGCGATCACCCGCCCTTCGGCGTCTCAATATTAAATGCGAAAAAACGTGAAGTAGGCATGGTGAGCGATGGTGGACTAGCCTGGATTACGGGTGTTAATCCGGACGAAAAACTCACTCTGCAATGGAGCGGGAGTATGCAGTGTACAGCGACATTACCGCATGTGATTCCCACCAGTCAGTTATTACTGCCGTGTGAGTAATTTATATTTTCGACAATGAACTTTGCTAACGAGTATTATTTGGATAAGAAATTCATGAACATTAATAAGCGATTTATATCAACGCTGCTGGTCACAGGGGCGATATGTTTTAGTTTTTGTCATCAGGCTATTTCTGCCGTTTCACTGGACCGGACACGGGCGGTATTCAACGGTACTGAAAAAAATCTGATAGTCAATATTACTAATGACAGTACGAAGAAACCTTATCTCGCGCAGGCATGGCTTGAAGATGCGCAGGGAAAAAAACTCACAGATTATTTGATGGTTACGCCGCCGATGCAAAGGCTGGAGCCTTCACAAAAAAGTGTTATTCGTATCACGTCGTTGCCTACGGTAAACAATCTGCCAAAAGACCGTGAAAGCTTATTTTATTTTAGCGTAAGAGAAGTGCCGCCAAAAAGCGACCATCCGAATGTGTTACAGCTGGCGCTGCAAACTAAAATTAAACTTTTTTACCGCCCGGCAGCCATCGTGGCTGAACGTTTTAGTCAGCACGATGACCAGCTTGTACTGCACAAAATGAGCGGCGGATATAAAATCGTTAATCCATCACCTTATTACATGACGGTGCTTGGTATCACAGGTAAACCGGGTCAGGCGGTGGCAAAAGATTTTAAACCCGTCATGATTGCTCCCAAATCCAGTGAAATGGTGCGCTCGGCCATTTTCTCTGAGCCGCATGTGATTACGATTAATGATTTTGGCGGCAAGCCTGTGGTGCCTTATAGCTGTCACGGGGATATCTGTCAGGCCAAAGCAAAACAGGCTTAAACTCAGGATGGATGTATGAACGTCTTTAGTCATATCGTGCTGTTATTTGCCACGATTATGTCTGTCAACGCCATTGCTTCAGGTACTACCGGTAAAGAGAGCGATAACTGGGATGTAGATGGTTTAAATGGCGCTATCGTGGCAAATGGCATGCTGGTAAGTTCACCGTGCGTTTTGTCTGATGACTCACTTGAGCAGGAGCTGGATTTAGGCGCGATATCGCAAAAAGAATTAGAAAAAACGGATGATGTTACCGTTCCGGTAGCGATACATATCGTCATGGATGACTGCCCGGGAGGTGTACATCAGTTGAATGATAAACAGGATATGCGCCGTAATCTATGGCTCGCGGATCAAAGCGTCGCCAGTATGACAATCATGGGGGACGAAGAACCCTCTGATCCACGCTTTTTTCGTCTCAAAGGCACCACATCAGGTTATTCGTTGCGCATTGAAGACGCCAATGGTGAACAACTTATGCCCTCGGTATCGGAGCATCCGATTGCTTTGGGGCAGGGACGTAACGATTTGATCTTCAAGGCACAACTGCGTCGCAATGACCAACCCGTTTCAGCCGGTGAATGGACTGCTGTTATCCGGGTTGGTATGGAGTATGACTGATGAAACATGCAATTCCATATTCAACGCGCGCGCAGGTAATCATTTCAGTTGTAATAGGCTTATTAATGTTGCCTTTTTTGTGCTTATCCGTGAGAGCCGATACCGATGTTGAATTCAGCGGTACATTAATTGCTGAACCTTGTCAGATCGACTCAGATTCAGAAGATATGACGATAGAGTTTGGTGCGATCGCGGCAAAAACCTTTATTGACCATGCGGAATCAGCACCAAAGCGATTTTCTGTTTGGCTTCGCGAATGCGATCTGGAGTTAGGTTCGCAGGTTATGGTGACGTTCAACGGCAATAAAAATAGTGAAAATGCTGATTATTTCGCCGTTAATGGTCTGTCTAAAGACATTGCCCTTAAAATTGTGGATGGTGAAGGGGACATTGTTAAACCGGGCAAGCAGCAAGAAAAACAAGAATTGAATAAGGGTGATACAGAGCTTCAGTGGCAGGCCAGTATTATACACACATCAGATGATGACGTTATCCCTGGTGATTTTTATTCAACGGTTAATTTTTTACTTGAATATCCCTAGCATTCACTAAACTTAAAGTATGCTCTAATGTTAAGAAAGATAAACGGCATTCGATTGCAACCTATCGTACGGCTGAAAGATAATACGGTGACAGGGTACGAGGTGCTGTCAAAAATAACATCCGATGACAATGTTGAACGTTTCTTTAACGTATTGCCAGAGAAGGACTATGTCACCTTGTTAATGAGGCAGCTGGAAATTATTCATGGAGTCGGGATAAATGAAACGCTCTTTGTTAATTTGCCATTAAGGATTTTCTTAAACAAGTGTGAGTTGGATTTTTTCGTGCAGAGAGAGGCAACGGGCGAGAAAAAGATAAATATTGAAGTTCAGGATGCCTTTTTACTGGAAAAAGTAAATTCCCTTCAAAAACGTAGTGTCATAAAAGCCATGAACAGGTGTAAAAGCCACGGCTATGACATCTGGCTGGATGACTACACGGCCGGAATGGGCCGGTGGCTCGATAACCCAGCAATAACGTTCGACGGTATTAAAACAGACTACCGGGAAATACGCAGGTTGAAAAGAAAGGCTTTATCAATGAAGCCATTGGTTGATGAAGCGAAACAGTTTACGAAGCGCATCCTGGTCGAGGGAATTGAGACAGAGAGCGATTTGCGCTATGCACGTGCCAGTGGCGCGACCCTTGGGCAGGGATATCTGTGGCCAGAGCGGGTAATTCTGACGAGAGTTGTTTAGCTAATGGCTCAGCACGCCTAAAAAATCAGGTGTTCCATGATGCAATAACATAAAAACATTGATAATCAGGTGGTTAACATCTTTTTTTCGACAAGATATTTTTGTGCGGAAGCCACCGAAACGACATGATCATCTGATAACGCTTTTTCATCTGTTTTAAATGAGCGGATTTCACTACGCAGATGCTAATTAAAAGATTTGTTGTCGTAGAGTTTCTCTTTAGCCTGGGTATAAAAATATTGCCTGCTTTGTCGGTAAAATAACGCCTGTCTTAACTTTATGACAAATTCTCTAAATTGACTGGGGAAGCTTCAGACGCAGCAGCGGATACATTTTAGCAGGGAGTTTAAAGTTAAAAATCTGGATTATCAGTTAGGGGCAAGTATGAAAAATGCATTGTTAATCACTATAGTACTCTCTGCTATGTCAGGCTGTTTACATACTGCTCAGGCAGCCTTGACGGTAGATCGTTCACGCTTGATTTTTAATGAAGATGAAAAATCAATCAGCGTCAACGTGACCAACAGAAATACAAAAGATCCCTACCTGGCGCAGGGATGGATTGAAGACAGTAATGAGAAAAAAATTACTGGTTTGATGATGGTGCTTCCGCCGGTTCAGAGGGTCGAAGCCGGCGCGAAAACGTTGGTCAGAATTCAGGGGTTACCGGATATCAAGACGCTGCCAAAAGATCGGGAAAGCGTATTCTATTTTAATTTGCGTGAAATTCCGCCAAAGTCAGATAAGGCGAATACGTTAATACTTGCTATGCAAACCAGAATGAAAGTGTTTTATCGGCCAAAAGCCATTAAGGTTGATCGTATGGCGGATGTGGTTAAAGGAACAGAAACGCTGACGCTCAACAGACAGGGGGATAGTTATATCCTGACTAATCCAACGCCCTATCACTTTACCTTTGTCGAGGGACGAACATCACCAGATGCAAAAGGTATTGCGGGGTTTGAGCCTGTTATGGTTTCGCCGAAGGAAAACATTAAGCTACCCGTTTCGGCGGCTAAACTGGGTTCGGCGCCTGTACTGATGTTTGTGAATGACTATGGTAGTCAACGTGTGTTGTCGTTTACCTGCAGCGGCTCTGCTTGTAAAGTGTGTAAGGTATCCGTTCCTGATGATAAAGCCACCTCACAAAGTGCTGAACCGAAAAAAAAATCTTTTGAGTGAGGTGTTATATGAAGAAATTGTTGACTCATTTTTTACTTTTGTTTTTTATAACCAGCAGTTTGCCGGTTAGTGCCGTGAATGAAGGAGATACGACGACCTTAAACATTTCAGGGACGATCGTTGAAGGAAATTTGTGCACTATTAATCATGGAAATACAATACAGGTTAATTTTGGTGATGACGTCTTTATTGATCAGATTGACGGAAGTATTTATAAAAAAACAGTTATTCCCATTAACCTGGATTGTTCAGAAGCAACACCAGGAACGATTCAGTCCTTAACATTTAAAGCAAATGGTGTAGGTACAGGTTGCGATAAATATCTCTGCACGGATCATGATGGTTTAATGTTAAAACTCTATCGTGATACGAAAGAATTAAGCTTTGGAGAGGAAGTTAACTATGTGACCCTGTCTGATGGTACAGCCATGGGGATGGGGGGAGGTCTTGATTTTTATGCAGTCCCTATAAAAAAAGAGGGCGTAAAAATTAAATCAGGTCTTTTTTTAAGTGCAGCAACTATTGTTGTCGATATGAAATAGAATCAGAGACTTGGAAAAATGAAAACAACGTATTCATCATGGTTTTTTGATTTTTTTATCTTTTTCCCTCTACTGATCCTTTTTATTGTACCGACTCACGCATCACCCACATCGGTTATTTTTTCAGGCGTGTTACTGGAGTCACCACCTTGCGTCATTAATGACGGTAGCAGCGTAGTGGTTGATTTTGGTGATGAGTTAATGACGACGCATATTGATGGCGACCAATATCGAAAAAAAATAGAGTTTACGCTTGATTGTTCTTCAGCCATCAGTTCTAAACAAAGGATAAGAATTAGCGGTAATACCTCTGTCACGGGCTTTAATGGGGAGGTATTAGCCACACCAAAAGCTGGGCTAGGTATTGCAATTTATCATGACAATGTCCGCTATTCTCCAGGGGAATGGATAAATTTTAACGCTCCGACTATCCCCACTTTTTACGCTGTTCCACAGAAGCAGGATGACGTCAAACTTACTGGAGGAGAGTTTCATGTGACGGCTTCTCTGGTTATTGATTATCAGTAAATATAAACAGGATTTTCTCGGTGGTAACGTTAAAAGAAAAATGCAGCAGTCAACTTCTCGCTGAACAATACAACGCAAAAAAATGCGGCGTTAAGGAAATAGTGAAAATTTTTTTACTTTCTTCATGCATTGCTACGGGAAACGGTTTTGCCTCGGATGCTGAAAATCTTGAATTCAGAGGGACACTAATTGAACCGCCACCTTGTAATCTGAGTGCTGAAGGCACGATTAAGGTTAATTTTGGTGACAAAGTTGGCGTAAAAAAAGTGGCTTCTGGCGTTTACCGCCAGCCTATACCGATAAGTTTGCATTGTGAACAGGACAGCAGCCATTCGGCATGGCAACTCATGATATCTGTCAGCGGTAATCCAGCCAGCTTCGATACCGATAATGCCACGGTCGTCACGTCAGAGCGTGAGGCACTAGGCGTGAAACTCTATGCCGATGGAAAACCGTTCGAGCTGGATTCGCCCGTCAAGGTAAACGGAACGACATTGCCTGCTCTTGAAGCGGTTCTGGTTCAGAAAGAAGGTGAGACGCTCAATGAAGGGGCATTTACGGCTCATGCCACTCTGCGGGTAGCCTATGAATGATGGCCGCCCTCTGGCAGGAGGCATGGCGCTGGCTATGCAATCAGCGCAGACAGGCGCCCGTCAATGCCGATATCTGGTAGCTGCGGTATCGTGCCAAAACACTGCTCCCCTTAATCAGGCACCTGGCAGAAGGCGGCGTATATCAACTCTCGCCTGTGCATACCGGGCGCGGTGGACAATCTGGGCCGGCAGTTTGCTGAAGGCAGCCAAATAGATAGGTTACTGCCTAAATCTGATGAAGTAGGTGAAAGGGGATTGTCCCCCGTCCCCAACAGATGACGCATTGTACCCTGACCGCGCCGGTGAACGTTGCTGGACGACCGACGAAAGGGAACCGCGATGTAAACGTCGTCAAAACAGGAGTAGGAAGTGAAAAACAAAACCCTAATGGCAGCCGTGCTGCTTATCATCACTACGACCAGAGTTATGGCCATAACGTATCCATTTCCTATTGTCACCTCAGTGATATTTGACCACACCAACCTAATAAGCAAGCAGCACGTTTATCGCTTCCAGGTAGCTACAGCCTACGTGCACGACGACCGGATCGCGAACGACACCACTGTTGAGAAAGCACTGGAGATACTAACGGGATTACCCGTGACGGCACAGTTGATCACGGGGGAAACGCTCTTTAACTCTAACGACAAGTACGCTATGGCGATGTCTGGATGGCGGGACTACCATGCTACCAGTCGAGACCAACCCTTTATCGAGTTCATGCAAAACTGGACAAACGTGACTTTGGATAACCAAAATGGAACCAAGCCGTGGACAAGGACTGCTGACGGCGGAGTGCTGTGCGTGACTAACAGAGTGTGGACCGCGCCCCGGGCCACATTGTTTCGCTCGATGTATCAGAGCACATGGGGATTGGACACCTATGAGACCTGCGCAAAAGCGCCACCGACGACCGGGCGGTGCGACTTGATCTCTGAAACCATTGATTTCAACTATGGGGCTCTGAGTGCAGGCGAAGCGAATGGAGCAACACTGGAAAAACCTGTTCACGTACAATGCACCGCCTCTACGAAATACAAACTGAATGTGCTTGGCGGGCCCAATATTTCATTAGACAACGGCATGACCGCCAACATAATGACAGACGGAATCGAAGCAGGGGAAACCCTGAATAATGCAGTAACAGGGGATAACACAGTCACTCTACGCGCAACGCTGCGTGGTACACCAGCGAAAACGGGGGCCTTCGCTGGCAGCGGGATAATGGTCGTTTCGTATCCTTGACCGGATGGCGTGTGTGCCCGCGGGACCCGGCTATAACGCAATCCTTAAAGTCTACCTGCAAGCCACTCGCATGAAACATCTGTCGGAAGAGTGGTAGAGCGGCCGACAAAGCCACATGATGATATTTGCGCATGCGGGTGGAGTGAAACGAATGCTCAAAACCCGCGGTTTTCCATACATAAACATGACACTTGAAGTTGGATCATCGTACCAACACAGATACCAATTTCTGCCCCACGGCTGGAGTATTGACAATCTGCACGCGCTTGACGTGGCTTAATGACATTAGAACCAAAAGATTAATAGAGGGTCTGCATGAAACTTTATGACGCTTTCTTACTCAACAGGGCATTAATAAGTTATGTACGAATGCCCCCACTTAACGAACGAGCTCCTCGCAGATTTCTACTGTCCACAATTTGAGCACTGAGTCGTTTAGTATCCACCCTTAAAAGTTCTTTCAAAAAACATCACTAAAACTTATCATTAATAAGAATTTTCTTAGGATAAAGACGATATGAAAAAGGCAATCGCAGTCATTTTATTAGCATTCGCCCTCACTGGATGTGGAGAGCCTAAGATCGATGGTTCTTCAGAAGAGGCTTTTAAGACATCGCTTCAAAAAGTTCGAGACTCACTCGCGGAAGATAAACGCGCCGCGTTTAACGATGCGATTCAGGTTGTCGCCTTCAGCCAGGTCAGCATGAAAGAGCTGATGCAGGCGGGCAGCGGTGACGAAGGCGGACGTGCCCTGATTGATAAAAAGATCAAAGGCGCGCTGGCTGGCAAGACCGGTGAAGAAGTCATTGAGTATGCAGATAAGATCAAAAAAGACCGCACGGCCAACTAAGCTGAGCGCGTTTTTATCTCAGACCAGCCCGTTGCGTGAGGTCTGATTTAACGGTTGCTGCACAAAAGAGGCCTGTTTTACAGGCCTCTTTTTTTATGCCATTAATTCATGCCAGCCATAACGAAACGGTGGGTGCTTGTTCTTTGCTGGCGCAGTGCCACAGGTACGCGAGTCACGCTGCAGGGGGGATTTTAATGGTGACGTTGCACTGGTTGAATGCATCGGGAAGCCTTGCTTCCTGTCGCGAAGGGATAGAAGCGAATATCGATCTTGCGATATCACGCATAGCTACCCAGCTTACGCTGCCCGATATCGACGTTCTGGTGCAAAGAACGACGTTCGAGGTAATTGAGGAAATGGGCTTTTCAGGCAGAGCCTGGGGACCGCATCTGATGTCATTCTATCTTGATACTGACAGCCCAAATTTGCAGAGCAGCCTGGCGCGTTATGACCTGGCTCGGCAGTTCGCGCATGAGACGCACCATTGCCTGCGTATGGCGGGCACGGGATATGGTTTTAGTCTGGGTGAAGCGCTGGTTAGCGAGGGGCTTGCCGGGCACTTTGCCAGCATGACTTTTGGATCGCCGCCAGAAATATGGGAGTGCGCCGTTGGCAAGGAAAGATTAAAAAATCTGCCGCTCTCTGATGAGCTTCTCAGGTCACAGTCATACAACCATGCTGAATGGTTTTTCGGGCAGGGCGATCATCCCCAATGGCTGGGATACAGTCTGGGCTGGCACCTGGTTGATGCGTGGTTACAAGCCGGTAGCCGAAGTCTGGATGAAAGGATTAATGTTGAGGCCGACGATGTATTGGCGTTTTTACCAACAGTAATCGATTAGCCGCTTTGCATAAAAACGATAAATATTCCCGTATGGATAAATAACGCAAACCTTCTTCTACTGGCTACCGTCATTACGATGTCTTGCGGCAAACAAGCGTTGCGTGATCCCACCACGTATTCTGATTAACTGAGAAACAGCTAACGTTAAAACCGGCGGCTGCTATTTCCGCGGTCAATGCTTCCAGCGGTTTCAAGGTGCGCCAGGGCGTGCCGTCTTTCATTAACAGATGCTGGACGCGGTCATAACAGATATGATCACCCAGGTGTTTGGGCAAACCACACATGCTGCTGATAATTAAAGTCCCATCACGGGTTAATATACGGCGCACGGCTTTAAGGCAATCACTACGCTGTGTTCCCGTCAGGCAATGAAAGCAGCTGCCATCAAATATCACATCAAACTGAGCATCTTGATACCGGGAAAGATCACATACATCGCCCCGGTCAAAATGACCGACCAGACCCGCTTGACTGAAACGTTCTCGGGCCCAGTGGATGGCGACGTCTGAGATATCGACCCCGTAAACGACAAACGATCTGCTGGCAAAATAGTGGGAGGCCATGGCGCCATTACCACAGCCAAGCTCAAGAACGGTTCCACTGCCGGGAAGGTATGGCGTTTCTTCAAGCTGATGAAGCACCTCGTTTAGCTGCTGCCGAGCCCGCGTGAAGCCGCTTCCTGTCCAGGCTTCATAGCCTCCATTTTTGAGGTGCTGATAGATATCGTCATAGCTTTCCACACTAACGCAACGCCTCCTGTCATTATCTTATGGCTGTTTTGACTCAGCCTGCCTGGGCGAATGAATTTAACATTTTGACCACTTCTCAAGCGCCTGACGCTAAAGTGCTTTACCCAGGTGGATCGCCCTGAGTACTGTTACTGCCTGTCTGTTCACTCACTCGCTATTATGATCCTGCTCACTGCTGCTTACTGGATAAGACGTATTCGGCCGCTCGTCGGCATTTTATTACTGATAAGTGCGGCCAGCCAGGCACAGTCAGGAGACCGGCGCGTGGTGACTCAGCCGCGCCTGCCGCCCGTCTGCCAGCGGCTAAGTGCTGGCTCTGATGTCAATGTGGCACAGGTGATTCAGCAGGCGCTGGATACCTGCCCAAAAGGTAACATGGTGATGTTACAGCCTTCCAGCCAGGCCAGTGTGTTCTTTAGTGGACCGTTGCAGGTGCCCTCGGGCGTGAGTCTGGCGATAGGTAAAGGCGCGGTGCTAAAAGCGATTGCCGATCCACATTTATACGATAACGGGCACCAAACCTGTGGCGCACTGGATCGTCAGGGGAATGGATGCATGCCCTTTATTACCCTGAAGCATGCCAGAGACAGCGGTATTTACGGCCAGGGTGTCATTGATGGTCAGGGCGGCAACCTGATGACGGGGCAACCTCAGACCTGGTGGCAACTGGCAGCCAGCGCCAAAAACAGTGAAGATAAACAAAATGCGCCTCGCCTGATTCAAATCGATGACAGCAGCGATATCACGCTTTATCAAATCACCTTGAAGAATGCGCCTAACTTTCACGTGGTGATCAGTAACAGTCAGGGCGTTACTTTGTGGGGCATTACGATCGCTACGCCCGCCACGGCGCGCAATACCGATGGCGTGGATCCCATGGGGTCGACGGATGTTTCCCTGATTAACAGCGATATCAGCACGGGCGACGACAACGTGGCGATTAAGGCAGGCAATGCGCCTGCTGCGCATATTTCGGTACTGAACAACCATTTCGGTGCCGGGCACGGCATGTCAATTGGCAGCGAGATCAACCGTGGCGTCAGTGACGTGCGGGTGGATGGACTGACGCTAACCGGCACAACTAATGGTTTGCGGATTAAAAGCGATCGCTCACGCGGCGGACGAGTAAGTGCCGTTCATTATCAAAACGTCTGCATGGATAACGTTGAAAACCCGATAGTCATGGATACGCATTACGATCCCCATGTTAGTGGTTCACTCATACCAACCTATCAGGACATCACGTTTGAGCATATTCGTGCGGGCAACGGAAAAATCACCTTGCTGGGCTACAGTGACGCCTTGCCGCTGGTCATCGCGTTAAAAGATGTCTTGATTGGCGCACGCGCCCAGGTGGAGCAGCAACATGCCGTTATCCACGGCGTATTTACGCGCACCAGCCAGAGCGGGTACCCGTAAAACAAGGCAGGCTGGCAGTGGTGATGACATAGTCGCCCTTAGCTCTCGCTCGCCTCACCCAGACCGCCTAAAAAAATTGTCCTGCCGTTTCTTCCCGACCACCGGCGACTGGCGTAAAATCGGCGAACCAAAGTGGATTGTCTTGCAGAGTGGGCATTATGCTAATCAGCACGGAAACCGAACGGACGTATATCGCTGACAGCCGTCTCGCCTGCACCCTTGCCGCCGTGGCGGGCGCGTTAAACACCGCAGCATTTGAAATTGTGGGATTCTTTTCCGCCAATATGACCGGCAATGTCTCTTCGCTGTCCGATTTTCTGGCGAAGGCAAACCTCCACAGCGGCCTCTTTTTCCTGTTTATCCTTTGTATGTTCATTGTGGGGGCGCTCTTTTCCACAATGATTATCAATGCCGGGCGCAGACGCAAAATTCGCACGATTTACGCGGTGAATATCCTGATTGAGGGCATTGCGTTGGTGGCGCTGGGCGTGATTGAAGCCCGCTTCCCCATTGCCGCATCAGGCGTCCTGCTTATCCTGAGCCTGAGTTTTTTAATGGGGCTTCAAAATGCGGTCGTCACGCGCATCTCCAATGCGCGCGTCAGAACTACGCACGTGTCCGGCACCTCCACAGATATCGGTATCGAACTCGCCATGCTGTTCGATGTGCTACGGCGCAAAGAATCCCCCAAAGATGCGCCGCTCTATCTGGAGCGCCTGCGGCTGCATACCTACACTATTCTTGCTTTTCTGGCGGGCGGCGTGGCGGGCATCTGGCTCTGGCATGCGCTGAACTACTATTTTCTGGTGCTGATCGGTCTGGGGCTGATGAGCCTGGCGCTGGCCGCCATGCTCAAGCCTCAGCCTGCTGATGTGGCCCGTTAAGGATGCCGGTGTTCGGGAGCCAGCACCTTAAGCGCATTATTGATAAGGCGAAAGTGGGCAGGCGTTTGCCCAATAATCTCGCCATCGGCATTAATAGAGTGCGGACGGCGTGTATGCAGCGTTAGTGCGGTGGTGCTAAAGGCGCGAACGTTACGCCAGCGGCCATGTGTCCCGCGACGCAGAGCGGGGAACAGCGCCAGCAAATGCCAGCTTCTTTTCAGTTCAAGGCTGTAAACATCCAGTAGCCCGTCATCCGGTGCTGCGCTTTGCTCAACGGTCATGCCGCCGCCATAGAAACGGCCGTTGCCAACTGAAACCTGCACGGTTTTGATCGCGATAGCCTCTCCCTCATGATGTAAGGTCGCCCTAAAGGGCCGGCTTTGCCGCAGAATACGCAGTGCGGCAAAGGCATAGCCCAGAACGCCCCAACGCTTTTTGGCCTGGGCGGTGAGATTGCGCGCCAGCTCCGCCGAGAAACCAGTGCTGGATACGTTCAGGAACAGGTGATCGTTTACCTCGCCCAGGTCAACAAAACGGGTATGTCCCTGGCTAATGATGCTGACAGCCTGCTCCAGTTGAGGCGGAATCCCGAGCGTACGGGCAAAATCGTTGGCGGTGCCCAGGGGTAAAATGCCCAGAGGTAAACCGGTTTGCAACAGGCCTGAAGCTGCGGCATTTAATGTGCCGTCGCCCCCGCCGACGATCACCAGCTCAACACGATGGGCATACGCGATGATAAGCTCGGTGTAGCTGCGGCTGTCGTCAGGATCGGGTTGCAGCAGGGTAAAACCGGATTGCTGCAGCAACTGCGTGGCGCGCGTGGCATCAATACGACCTTTACGTGAGCGTTGGTTGATCAAAAGTAACGCTGTCTTTACCCTTTGCGACATGCTTCGTCCATTTTTTGATGAAGTAATAATGATGAAGTAACCAGAAAGTAAACATGCGGGATTATTCGTTACAACCTTGCTTGCGCTACTTTACGTAAGTGCAGGACGGCCGGGGAACCTGACAAACTGGGTCGAGGTTGTCTACACTGCCAGAAACGGCACGACTCATGGGAGCAACGATGACAGAACAACAATTTAGAAGCCTGTTGGCAGAAAAAGGCTTTGCAGAGCCGGTGATGGTAGAGCGGGGGGCAAACAGCGAACTGGATCACCATGAGCACCCGTTTGAGGCAATGGCACTGATCCTGAGTGGTGATATCACCCTGTACACAGAAAATCAGGCTGCCACCTATCGGGAAGGCGATATCTTTCATCTGCAGGCAGGGCAGCCGCACCGCGAGACGTTTGGTGATAGGGGCGTTCGCTATCTGTCAGGCAGAAAAAGCTGATCTGGTCGATGAGCCTGTGATGAAAACTTTCGACGCGCTTTTTCAGCGATTAGCCCAATCCCCTTTCCGTCAGCGCTTCCGTCTGGGGCGGAATGAATATGATTACTGCCTGACAAAGGGCGAAGCCGATGTGGCGGCGCATGCGGCTGCGTTTGTTCAGCAACGGCTGTCTGCCATGGCTCCCCAGAACGACGGCAAGCAAACGCCGATGCGCGGGCATCCGGTTTTTATCGCTCAGCATGCCACGGCGACCTGCTGTCGTGGCTGTCTGGCGAAATGGCACGGTATTGCCCAGCATCAGGCGCTGGACGATAAACAACAGGCTTACGTGGTGGCGGTGATCATGCACTGGATACACAGGGCCATGACGCAACCTGCTCCGGCACCGCGTGCGCGCAAAACCAGGGCAAACACAACATCGTGTTTGCCGGACAGCCCGCAACTGGACTTGTGGTAGAAAAAGATTATCTGGCTGGTGGACTTTTAACCAGTCAGGTTAGCCATATTTCATTTCAGGTCTATTCTTAAATCGTTCTTTGGTCTCCTGTGCCAGGATAATCACGTAAGACGACAAATTTCACACAAGAGGGAATTACGATGAAGAAAGCAATTATTGCACTGTCTGCTGTTTTACTGGCCTCGCCAGTTTTCGCTGCTACCACAACGGATGAAACTGTCGCTGAAGCGCATAAAGGCGCAGATACCGCGAAAGAAAAACTGCATCAGACCGAGCACAAAGGCGAAGAGCTGAAGCTGAAGTCTGAGCACGCTGCGGAAGGTAAGAGTAACTCGACCTCCAGCAAAATCTCTGAAAGCACCCAGAAAGGCTGGCACAAAACGAAAGAAGGCACCGAGAAAGGCTGGGATAAAACCAAGCAGGGTGCTGAAGACCTGAAAAATAAAGCGACTAACTAAGCCGCTTTACTATGAAAAAACCCACCGTTGGTGGGTTTTTTCATGACCTGTTTTTATTCTGGCTGGGCCGGCAGCGTTTTCGGCTCTGATGACCTGGCCTTTGCGGCTTCCGTTTTCGCACTTGATGACTCAGCCTTCGCGGTTTCTGCATCTGCCGCGTCCTGTTGTGCGGTATCAGACTGTTTTTTCCCTTCTTCGATAAACTCTTCATCGATCTCTTCGATGTTTTCACGGTTATCGCGTCCGGACAGCAGATTCCAGCAGGCAATAAACAGGGCGGCAATCACCGGACCAATCACAAAGCCATTGATCCCATAGATTTCCATGCCGCCCAGCGTCGTAATCAAAATCATGTAGTCGGGCATTTTGGTGTCTTTGCCCACCAGCAACGGGCGCAGGATGTTATCCACCAGGCCGACAATCACCACAAAGAAGCCGACGAGGAACAAGCCTTTCCACAGTGCACCGGTGGCGAAGAAGAAGATCGTGGCCGGCACCCAGATGATGGCGGAACCAACGGCAGGAACCAGTGACAGGAAGCCCATCAATGCACCCCACAGCAGACTGCCGTCAATGCCGGTAAACCAGAAGGCCAGACCGCCCAGAATCCCCTGTACCACGCCAACGACTACCGTGCCTTTGACCGTTGCACGCGATACGGCGGCAAACTTCATAAACAGATGATGTTTAACGTAGGTGGACAGCGGTAGCGCTTCCAGAATCAGATGCACCAGATAGGAACCATCCTTCAGCAGGAAGAACAGCAGGTAAAGCATGATACCGAAGCCAACGGTAAAGCTGAACGTGCCTTTACCGATGATAAACGCGCTGCCCGCCAGGTACTGACCACCTTTAAGGGCAAATGCCGACAGCTTTTGCTGAATCTGCGTGGCATTGTCCAGGTTATTTTCAGCCAGGTAGTGTTTGGCCCAGCCCGGTAAATGCTGTAACAGATCGGCGAAGACGACAGGAAACTGGGCGGAGTTGGTCTGCAGTTTGTGATAAACCGTGTTCACCTCCACTACCATCGATGAGGCGATGATCGCTAACGGGGTAAAGACGATGAGGCAGATGCAAAACAGCGTCAGCAGTGCGGCAATACCGTTACGATCGCCCAGCTTGCCACGCAAAAACGTTTTAAGCGGATGGAAGATCACAGCCAGCACCGCTGCCCATAAAATGGCAGAGAAGTAGGGCGATAATACCTCGAAAAAGGCAACGGTAGTCATTGCCAAAATCAGAAGGAAAAACCCGACAGTAAGTCCTTTAAAGCGCATTGGATAACCTCATGTAAACATCCCTTGATAAGCACGCATGCCGATGCGGGCATTCGCAACCCGAGAGTGTATGAATGTTGCATCGGTAATCAACGATCAATTCTGTTTTTAATCATCGCCAGACGGCATTTCTGCGGCAAAGCGCCCGATGCCATAAGCAGGCCCTTTAATACCACAGTCAGGTAATACCTTGTTATCTGTTGATAACATCTGCCCGTCCTACCTTAGCGTAGCGGGTTCGGCCGTTTTTGCCGCTAACGATCGGCGGTTTATTTGAGGAATAAAGTAAACCCAGGGTAAACCCCTGGCAGAACGGCTGAAATAAAACTGTCATACGGCAATGCTAGCGTGAAATCCGGCAAGATCAGAGATAATCAGAGACCAAGGAATAATAATGAAAATGAAATTCACCCTGATTGCGGTAGCACTGCTGGTGGCGCAACAGGCACAGGCAATGACGTTGTCCGAGGCCAGTGCACTGGCGAATCAAACGTCACAGGGATCGTCCAGTCCGGCATTTAACGCACTTGAATTACAGGCGCTGACCGCAGAGCGGGCGGCGATACAAAAGGGCGCGCCAGCGCTCAGTCGCGATCAGCTTAAGCAGGCTAAGCAGAGTGACAACATTGCCGACTATCAGTGGCTAAAAGCCAGTGGTTATGATTTCCAGAGTGATGCGTTGCAGAAGGCGGGCATTGCGCTGTTGTCAGGATTTAGCACGCTGCCGGATAAGGTTCTGGAAGCCAATCGGGCCACGGTCACATCAATCAACCTCAATGCAACCCAAGGCGAACGCCATCAGGCGCTGGCAGACGCAGAAGGAATCAGCTACCTCTATTTTCTTGCCGACGCATTGGGACCTCGTTTAGGTAAAGCCTTTCTGGCGGCCTATGATAAAGGCGAGATTAACAAGGCGGCGGCCCTGATCAAAGCCAGTGAAGTCAGCACCGGCGCGGCGAAAAAACATTTTAACTATCCGCGTCCTTTCCTGCATACAGGCAATACGATTCATCTGGTGCCGGATGATACGGTGATCAAAGACAATCATCCCTACACGGCCGATGGCGGTTCGTTCCCCAGCGGACACACCAATACGGGTTATACCGATGCGTTGTTGTTAGCCGAGATGGTCCCGGAGCGGTTTGAAGCCTTACTCCAGCGCGGCGCACGCTACGGCTATTCGCGACTGGTTCTGGGTGTGCACTATCCGCTCGACGTGATGGGTTCACGCATGGTGGCACAATATAACGTTGCACATTATCTGAACGATGCCGCTTATCGCGCGTTATTCAATGATGCCCGCCAGCAACTGCGCAGCGCGCTGGAAAAAGAGTGTGGAACAACCGTAGCGGCGTGCGCAAAACCCGCCGGTAGTGATGATCCCTACGGCACAGGCAGCATGAAGCCGTTTTATCGCTTCACGATGAGCTATAACCTGCCGAAGCTGGCAGACAACAAAGCCAGATTCACGGTACCGGGTGGCGCAGAAGTATTGCTGGAAACGGCTTTGCCGCATCTGTCAGTAAAGCAGCGACGTGAGCTGATGGTGAAAAGTGCATTATCCGCCGGTTATCCACTGGGTGGACCGGGGGCGGACCAGGCGTTCTGGCAGCGACTGGATCTGGACGCGGCCTACGCACAGGCTAAGTCGCACTGATAAAAAAACGGGCGGGACATCTCGCCCGTCTCGCTGACAGCGTCGCCTGGGTTGGCATCATGCCAGGCACCAGAATTGTGATGGTCGCGGGCCTGATTGCCATTTCTGCTATTTTCTATTCGCTCCTCAAGGCCTGATCGTCGAGGCTTCCGGCGCGCCGTCCTGTCTTTAGCCGGGGCGGCCTCAACCTGAGGCGAGGGCTCAGACGTATTCATTAAACAAAGGTTTATATTTGTTACGAATTAGCATGTTAAAGTTAACGAGAATAATTCTTATTTCTTAACAGGGTTAACAAACATGAAATTCGGTATTTTTGCAGCAACGTTGCTGGCGTCAGCGGTTTGCTCGGCGACCACCTATCCTCTGACCGTCACGGATGTGGATGGGCAGACTATTACGCTGCAGAAAGAGCCTCAGCACATCATTTTACAGGATGGGCGAGATATCATGGCACTGGCGCTGCTGGATCGTAACGATCCTTTTAAACGTGTTGTGGCATGGAACAACCTGCCCAAAAAACAGGACACGCAAACCTGGGCGCTTCTGAAGAAAACCTGGCCACAGGCTGAAAACATTGTGGATATGGGGTTCAACGATCAGGGGCAGGTAAATCTTGAAAGCGTACTGGCTAAAAAACCGGACATGATGATTGCGCAGTTACGTGCTAAACCTGCTCTTATGCAGTCTGGTGTTCTGACCACGCTCAAAAGCCTGAATATCCCGGTCGTGTTTGTTGACTACGAACTGCATCCTAAAGAAAACACCGTGCCCGGGATTACCCTGCTGGGTAAAGTGCTGAACCGCGAAGCCGAGGCGAAGGCTTACACCGATTTTTATCAGCAGCACTGGCAGAACCTGCAGAAGGGCATTGACCAGGTAAAAACCAAACCCACCGTTTTTATTGAGCCGATAGCCGGTAACAGCGACAGTTGCTGCTTTACCCATAGCCATAGCGGTTGGGGCGGACTGGTTGAAGCGGTAGGCGGCAAAAATATCGGATCAGCGTTGCTGCCGGGTAACGCTGGCTTTGTTTCCCTGGAAAAAATCATCGCCATGAAACCGGATGTTTACATCATGACCGGCTCAAAACGTCCAAACAGCAATGTGCTGCCATTTGGTTACGGGGCGGACAGGAAAGATGTGGCGGCAACTTTTACGACTTTATTAAAGCGCACCGGCTTGTCGCAAATAGAGCCGGTCAAACAGGGACGCACGTACGGTATTTATCACCACTTTTATAACCATCCTTACAACATTATCGGGATGGAGATTCTGGCCAAAGACCTCTACCCAAAACAGTTTAGTCAGCTCGATCCGGTTGCGGATTACCATCAGATCATCCGGCAGTTTACAAAATTACCGGACGCGCCTGTGCTGTTGAGTTACCCGTAATTTTCATCAAGGTCAGGCGCGAATGACGCCTGACCTTGATGGCGCAGACCACGGTATTAACCGCTTTAGTTTGTCTGTCAGTCATCTGCACTGGGTTATTTTTCTTAACGATAAAGCGCCTTGTTAAAAATAAGCGTGCCATTTTTCATCGAACTGTCACTAACGCAGCGTTATTATTTCATCGCGACACTGGTGATGTGGTGTTGTCTGTTTTGCTTTTCCCTGATGCATGTTAAGGGGCATTTTCCAGTTAACTGGGTTTAAAGATGACTTCCCGATCTGCGGATCGGGGCTTTATTTTTTATTGGCTTTTATGTCACGCCTGCCCTGATTTCCTTAATACCCGCAGTCTGTTATGTCATCAATACTCTATCTCTGTTTCACGCGGTTTACTGCATGCCTGACGAAAGGATGAAGGCCAGACCGCGCTGGTTTACAGGCGCTGACTTTTAAGAGTTTTGGTGATTCTTATTTTTTGCTGCCGCGACAATAGTAGTGGCAACGGTGCGTAAGCGCCGTTACCACTGGAGGCAGTACCATGAAAAAAATAAAATCTGGTTTGATTATCGCCCTTTTAGCATACAGCACGATGTACAGCAGTTCCGCTCTGGCACAAGGGCCAGGCGGCCCAGGTGGACCCGACGGGCCGTGGCATCACCCTGGTCGCGGTCCCGACGGCGACGGCCCGCCCGGCCTCGATCGCGATGGGCCTCCCGGCCGTCGGCCAGGACCTGGCGGACCGCCACCGCCCGATGTGCGCCGTGATTATCACCCGGATCGCTTTGCCTGGCGTGGTCATGAGTTCCGCCGTGGCGGCCCGGCTCCACGGGAGTATTGTGGCGAGGATTACCGTATTGACGACTGGCGTGAGCGCGGCCTGAGAGAACCGCCTCCGGGCCAGCACTGCGCCGACATTGACGGTAACTATGTGCTGATTGCCGCCGCAACCGGCATTATTACCTCACTGATACTGAATAACGCCTTTCAGTAGAGACACAGGGATGGCATCGGCCATCCCTTTTTTTTGTGCACCCTGTTGCCCGTTACCAGGCTATTCTGACAGTAAATTCTGAACGTTTACCGGCTAAGGAGTTCTGATGACCACGGTTAAGATGGTGGCTGTTGATATGGATGGCACATTTCTGGATGACAAAAAACAGTACAACCGCTCGCGTTTCCTCGCCTGTTACCACCAGCTCACTCAGCGAAATATCAAATTTGTCGTTGCCAGTGGTAACCAGTATCACCAACTCCGATCGTTTTTTCCTGAAATCGCCAGCGAGATCGCCTTTGTGGCAGAAAACGGCGCATTAATTATCGATCGTGATGAGGAGCTGTTCTGTGGCGCGTTTACGCGTGATGACATAGATGCGGTGCTGGATACGTTAAAGAATGGTCACTATCCCGACCTGCGCTATCTGCTTTGCGGGCGTGACAGCGCCTATTATTTTGAAGGAATGGATGAGAAGTGGCTGGTTAAGATGCAGCATTATTGCCATCGCCTCCGCCCCATTCGTTCTCTTGATGAGGTTGCCGGGGACAAGATACTTAAGTTTGCGCTTAATCTGTCAGACGATTATGTGGAACCCCTGATGGCAGATATTCAGCGCCTGCATCAAGGCGCGGCGGCGGCCACTTCCAGCGGTCACGGTTCGGTAGATTTAATCGTTCCCGGTCAGCACAAAGCAAACGGCCTGAACCTGCTGGCGCAGCGCTGGGGCATTTCTCACGATCGGGTACTGGCATTCGGTGACGGCGGCAACGATCTGGAGATGCTGGAGCAGTCCGGCTTCAGTTTCGCTATGAGCAATGCCCCGCAGCGGGTAAAAGAGACCGCGCGTTTCCTGGCACCTGCCAACAATGATGAAGGTGTGTTACAGGTCATTGAGCAGATGCTGGCAGGCGAACCGCCCTTTACGCCGGCATAGTGACGGGCACCAGGCTACAAATGTCGAGAGTCAACTGTGCGGGCGGTGGATAAGCCCGCACAAGGACTATGCGCTAACCGGCCAGGCACGAACCATCATGTCGCGCATTTCATCTTTGCTGTAACTCACCAGGCTGTTTTTACTGTTAGCCCGGGCCAGAACCCAGTCGATGTCAGACGGGCTGAGCGCTGGACCGTCCTGCCAGAAAGCCGTAATGGCTGAGCGCTGTAGCCAGGCTTTCAGGTAGTGCGCCGGAGAATCGGTGTGCGCGTCAAAAAGCTGTTGATGCATGTCGGCCATCAACTGACACTGTTGCGGGTGCTGACTGTCTGCCAGATGATCCAGAAACGTAAAGAGCAGTCTTCCGCATACTTCACCGTGGTGGAAGGGCTTAATCGCGCCCAGTTCGCCCGCAATCCCGTGAATGACGCCCAGCCCTGCGCTGCTCAGGCTGATCCCGCCCAGCCAGGACGCCATCATCATCGCCTCACGCGCGCGATCACCGGCCTCATCTTGCTGGTTTTGTGCAGGCCAGCCCTGAATGAACTGACGCAATCCGGTGAGGGCTAACTGGCGGGTGAAGAGGTTGCCCTTGTTGGACAGATAGGCTTCGAACAGGTGGGTAAATGCGTCGATTCCGCAGGTAGCCAGCACCTTGTCGGGGGCGCCTTTCAGCAAATCGGGATCAAGGATGGCGACCTGTGGCACAAATACCGGATGACGCAGTGACGCTTTGATCTGAATATCCCGCTGATCCGTAACGACGGCGTTTTGCGTAACTTCACTGCCGGTGCCCGCCGTGGTAGGGATCGCAATCAAGGGCAATGTGATGGCACTGACCGCCGTATCCCCGACCTTTTCCAGATAGCGTGCTGTCGGTAACGGATGCTGAATCATGGCGCTAAAAGCCTTAGCGGCATCCAGAACGCTGCCACCGCCCACCGCCACGACTCTGTCAACATGACCACGCCAGCGCGCGACCCAGGCATCAATATCGCCGGGTGAGGCTTCGTTATTCACAATCTCATAACCGACAATATGATCGTTGAGCGTGGATTTGAGCCGGGCGTAAGCTTCGCCTTGTAAAAATGAACGACCGCAAAAGAGCAGGGTAGCCTGGGGTTGGGCAGCCAGCAGGGGAATCAGCTTATTGAGGCTTCCCCGGCCAAAAAAGGTTTGTTGATTGCTGTACAGCTCACTCAGATTCTCACTCACCAGCGCATCCTTTTATATCTTCGCTAAAATCTGAGTGTAACCAAAAGCCGGCGATCGGCCCCGCGAAACTTTCTTATTCCGCAGGGAGGAAAAGTTGATCGCCTTCGCAAAACGCAAATTCATCCACGGTGGGGTGATGCTTTAACCAGGATGTTACCCTTAACATGTTATCGGTAACAGGGGTTGTCAAAATGTTACGACTCTTGCAGAACCCCGGTTTTACATGTCCTCAGGGACCACGATAACAAAGCGGCACTGAAACTATTCAGGGCATCAGGTGGAGAAAAATTATGCCATTACTCTATGTGGCGATTGGCGTGGCATTACTGTTACTGCTGATGATTCGCTTTAAACTCAATGGCTTTATCGCACTGATTTTAGTCGCCCTGGCAGTTGGCGTCATGCAGGGCATGCCGGTCAACAAAGTGATTCTTTCGATTAAAAATGGCGTCGGTGGGACGCTGGGCGGCCTGGCGCTGATTATGGGCTTTGGCGCAATGCTCGGTAAGTTACTGGCCGACTGCGGTGGTGCGCAACGTATCGCGACCACGCTGATCGACAAGTTCGGCACAAGGCACATCCAATGGGCACTGGTGCTGACCGGATTTATTGTGGGTTTTGCCCTGTTCTATGAAGTGGGCTTTGTCTTGATGCTGCCGCTGGTCTTCAGCGTTGCCGCATCGGCACGCGTACCGCTGCTGTTTGTCGGCGTTCCTATGGCGGCGGCATTGTCCGTGACCCATGGTTTTCTCCCGCCTCATCCCGGCCCCACGGCAATTGCCACGCTGTTTAATGCCGATATGGGCAAAACACTGCTGTTTGGAACCTTACTGGGCATCCCAACGGTGATTCTCGCCGGGCCAGTTTATGCACGTTTCCTGAAAGGGATTGATAAACCTATTCCAGAAGGGCTTTATAACCCCAAAACGTTTAGCGAAGCGGAAATGCCCAGCTTTGGCGTCAGCGTCTGGACATCCCTTGTTCCCGTCGTCCTGATGGCGCTGCGTGCGGTAGCCGAAATGGTCTTGCCCAAAGGCCATGCGTTGTTGCCTTATGCCGAGTTCTTTGGCGATCCCATTATGGCGACGCTGATTGCCGTGCTGATTGCGATTTTCACTTTTGGTCTGAACCGTGGACGCAGCATGGAACAGGTGATGGATACGCTAAGCGACTCCATCAAAATTATCGCGATGATGCTGCTGATTATCGGTGGCGGCGGTGCCTTCAAGCAGGTTCTGGTGGACAGCGGCGTGGATAAATACATTGCCAATATGATGCATGCCACCAATCTGTCGCCGCTGTTTATGGCCTGGTCTATTGCTGCCGTGCTGCGCATTGCCCTGGGTTCTGCAACCGTGGCGGCGATTACCGCAGGGGGGATTGTGGCACCGTTGATTGCAACCAGCGGGGCGAGCCCGGAGTTAATGGTGATCGCTGTGGGTTCTGGCAGCGTGATTTTTTCACACGTGAATGACCCCGGTTTCTGGTTGTTTAAAGAGTATTTTAACCTGACGATTGGCGAAACTATTCGGTCATGGTCGGCACTGGAAACCATTATTTCGGTATGTGGTTTGGTGGGATGCTTACTGCTTTCCTACGTGGTGTAAGGTGCCTGCATAAAGCAGTAGGGCCGCGCAGGACCGGCGGCCCGTACTGTTAATCTGAATCTTCAAATCCCGCTTTTACCATCTGTTCTCGCAATGCGCGGGCAATTTCACGGTTACCGCCGGTCACCGGATAAATCACGTTATTAACGACATCGTCAAGATAGTGCACCGCAAACTCCTGTCGGGTAAGTTGCGTGCCGCCTTCATCATTGATGGCGAAAAAACCTTTGATTTGATCACCGCTGTATTTTGCCTTGAGGCTATAGCGGCCCATACTGGTATTTATGCTACTCATAAGGTCTCTCCCTACTTTGCATTTTTAGTGTCAAAACCGACGAGTTGTCTTGTCCGCATAAATTTTAGCCAGGATTAATCCGCAAAACGAAGCGGCAAGGCAGGTAAAAACCTGCTATGCGATGCTTCTCACAGAAAATAACCATTAAAGCTGAATGTTGCTTCGATGGATGAGATCGCAATAAGCAAAAAGCACAGCCTCAAATCTTGCCTATACTGTTATGGGAATGTTTTTTTAGGTAAGGGAGAGGAAATGAAAATAATTCTGTGGATTATCGCCATTATTTTTATCGTGGGACTACTGACCCTGACAGGGGTATTTAAACTGATTTTCTGATTCTATGGGCACCTCAACGGTGCCCAAATCCTTTCTGACCACCCTTGTCGCATCAACCCGCGCTATTTATTCTCTTCCCTGTAAGCCTGTAAGCCTGTAAGCCTGTAAGCCTGTAAGCCTGTAAGCCTGTAAGCCTGTAAGCCTGTAAGCCTGTAAGCCTGTAAGTTCTACCTTCATCGCTATCTCTCTGGCGTCTTTGCTCGTCAGCCGCGTCTACACAGGTTCGTCCCTGATGCAATAATTTACATCAAAAACTATTAATTATTTCTTTATTAATCTAGTGATTAAACGGCGTTTATTCGTGCGCCGATTGCGCCCGTTTTGTTTTTTAGCGGGCACAGCGCGCAACTGGTGGCGTTTAATAAAGGCAGGATAATCACCTCATTTAGCGAGAATATGGCAAGTGCTGGTTGTTTGGCTCTGGTTCATCTTCCCTGTTTTAAAATCCCTCACGCTTTAGCTCGTTAAGCATAACGACATGCCGAACAGACTCCAGAAGGGTTTCGCTCTCTCTGCTGCAGGCGGGTTTTTACGTTGTTGTTTTCAGTATGGAACGCTGGATTTAGCCAATACAATAAAGGTAACACCGAAGTGAACAGGTCTTTTATCGCACGCTTATCAGCGCCCTTACTGGCGCTATTTTTTTCATTTTCTCTCCAGGCGGCCATGCTCACCCAGCAGATAAAATCGGGCTGGGACACTTTCACTGATAATGTCCAGCAAACCTGGCAACAGCCTGACTCCATTGATGTTTATGTGCCCGCCATCACCTGGCATAACCGCTGGACGTATGATGATGAGCATATCCACAGATATAACGAACGTCCCTGGGGAGCGGGTGGTGGGGTTTCACGTTACGATGAGAAAGGTAACTGGCACGGCCTTTACCTGATGGCGTTTAAAGATTCCTTTAACAAGTGGGAACCCTTTGGCGGCTATGGCTGGGAAGCAACCTGGCGACCACTGGCGGATCAGAATTTTCACTATGGTTTGGGCTTTACCGCTGGCATCACGGCGAGGGATAACTGGGGATACTATCCTGTGCCGGCATTATTGCCGTTGGCATCAGTAGGTTATGGGCCGGTTAATTTTCAAATGACTTATATTCCAGGGACTTACAACAATGGTAACGTGTATTTTGCCTGGCTGCGCTGGCAGTTTTAAGCCTCAGAACCCCTGAATAAGTCACTAAAGGGAAAATAATAGCGATATTTATCACTTTTTCATCAATTCAGGCTGGACAAAACCCTCAGCAATTGCTGTACTAGATGGCGACACAGTTTAGTGTCCATTTTTCATGTAAAGGTAATATAGATGTCTAAGATTAAAGGTAACGTTAAGTGGTTTAATGAATCTAAAGGATTCGGTTTCATTACTCCTGAAGATGGCAGCAAAGATGTATTCGTACACTTCTCTGCGATCCAGAGCAATGGCTTCAAAACTCTGGCTGAAGGTCAGCGTGTAGAGTTTGAAATCACTGACGGCGCAAAAGGCCCATCTGCTGCTAACGTTATCAGTCTGTAAGTTAACAGTCAGAATTCTAAAAACCCGCCTTCTGGCGGGTTTTTTTATGGCTGCACGTAACCACACCGTTGGTTTTCAGCCCGGCCTCAGGCGGAACACTTACACAATGGCTTCGCTCTTATCCCACCGTACTTCCCCTCGCATCATCACGTTCTCGCGTTAACCCGGGCCGCACCTGGTTCTACTGCTACATCGAACTCAGGCACATTCTGCAGCACTACAACGACTGGCAAACTGCGGAGCGAGTCACAGATAATCCCCGTAACATAATCATAACAACTCGCAGGAGCAGCATTTTACGGCGTCTCGGGTTATAACTGACTCTCCGCATCGCAGATAAAGAGGTGACAGGATGAATATTCGTCCTGCTCAGGCGAAGGACAGCTTCGTGTTGAGCGCGTTGTTAAGTGAACTTGGTTATGGCGGTACAGAGCATTTTATTGAGCAACGTCTTGCTCAACTGATGACCGATCCGAATGAGAAGCTGCTGGTTGCAGAGCACGGCAATCAGGTGCTGGGATTTATCTCTCTCCATTTTATTCCTCAGCTGGCGCTGGCGGGTGATTTTGCTCGCATCAGCTACGTGTGCATTGCCGAAGGTGAGCGTAGCAAAGGCGTCGGACAGAAGCTGCTGCAGCACGCAGAAGCGCTGGCGGCTCAGCACGGCTGTGATCGCATGGAAGTGCACTGTCATGCCTCGCGCCTCAAAGCAAACCAGTTTTATGGCCGTGAAGGTTATGTTGAATCGCCACGCTATCATGTGAAAGCATTACAGCCTCTGTAAGATGACAGGCTCACCATTGGGCTCACAGAGCGACACGGCGTCGCTGGAGAAGGGATAATGAAAGTCGCGCTAGGGCAATTTGCAGTTAAGCGTGAATGGCAGGAAAACGCCACAACCTGCCTGAGCATGATGGATCAGGCCAGCCGTGCTGATGCCGACCTGTTAGTCCTGCCTGAGGCGGTGCTGGCCAGTGACATCACAAACCCCGATTTAATTCTGGAAGCCGCACAGCCGCTGGATGGACCATTCCTGTCGCAATTGCTGGTCGCCAGTAAGGGCACCAGACTGACGACGGTCCTGGGAATGCATGTACCCGGTAATAACCATAAAGTCTTTAACGTGCTGGTGGTGATTCGCGACGGGAAGCTCGTGGCAGAGTATCGCAAGCTGCATCTCTATGATGCCTTTGCCATGCAGGAATCAACGCGAGTTGAAGCGGGTGAACAGGTTCCACCTCTGGTGGAAGTGGCGGGCATGAAAGTAGGGCTGATGACCTGTTACGATGTGCGTTTTCCTGAGCTGGCACGGCGGCTTGTGCTGGATGGTGCCGACGTGCTGGTCTTACCTTCAGCCTGGGTCAAAGGGCCGTTAAAAGAGATGCACTGGGATTTACTTACCCGCACGCGTGCGCTGGAAAATACCTGTTATGTGGTCGCCGTTGGAGAGTGCGGGACGCGTAATATTGGCAATAGCATGGTGGTTGATCCGCTGGGTGTGCCAATAAGCCGTGCGGCCGAGTCTCACGCACTGATCTTTGCCGAGCTTGACCCGCAAAGAATCGCTACGGCACGCGCAATGTTACCGGTGCTGGATAACCGCCGGTTTAGTCGGCCTGAACTGGATGCGTCGCGCCAGGTGTTATTCGGCAGGACGGGGCCTGGGACCTGAAGGAGAGCCACCGCGATCTTACTCTGTTACAGATTACGCTTGAGCTTAGGGCTAAACTGCGCCTAAATAGGCGTTACCGTTATTCGCCAGATTATAAAGGTTAAATATGGAAGGTATCAGTATTGCCAAGCTGCTGATTATCGGTGCGCTTATCGTACTGCTTTTCGGCACCAATAAGTTACGTTCTCTGGGTGGCGATCTGGGTTCTGCAATCAAAGGCTTTAAAAAGGCCATGAAAGACGAAGATTCCAGTGCAGCACGCACCACAGCGGAAGAAACACCTGCAGAACGCGTTTCTCACAAAGACTAATGCCACGTCAGTTTTAGAAAAGTGTTAATTTTTATTTCTGACCGCAGTAAAAAAAACCAGATTGCGGACAATCTGGTTTTTTTGTTTTTTAATGACGGCGGTTGAGCGAACGCTATTTGACTTCCAAACCTTTTGCCTGCATATCGGCGTGGTAAGACGAGCGGACAAAAGGACCACAGGCCGCATGAGTAAAGCCCATCGCCATCGCCTCTTCTTTCATCTCATCGAATTCCGCTGGACTGACATAGCGCTGAACGGGCAGATGGTGACGGCTGGGCTGCAGATACTGACCCAGCGTTAACATCGTCACACCGTGACGACGCAGGTCGCGCATCACTTCAACGATTTCAGCGTTGGTTTCACCCAGACCCACCATCAAACCGGATTTCGTCGGCACCTCTGGATGGGCTTCTTTAAAGCGCTCCAGCAGTTTCAGCGACCATTCATAGTTTGCGCCCGGACGCACCTGGCGATACACGCGCGGCACGTTTTCAAGGTTGTGGTTAAACACATCCGGCGGAGTTGCAGTCAGAATCTCAAGCGCACGATCCATACGACCACGGAAGTCAGGCACCAGGGTTTCAATTTTAATGCTGGGGCTTTTTTCCCGGATGGCGGTGATACAGTCGGCAAAATGCTGCGCGCCGCCATCACGCAGATCGTCACGATCCACCGAGGTGATAACGACATAGCGCAGGGCCATATCGGCGATGGTCTGGGCGAGTTTACCCGGCTCGTTCGCATCAGGCGCGTTAGGACGACCGTGTGCAACATCGCAGAACGGGCAGCGACGGGTACAGATTGCGCCCAGGATCATAAAGGTCGCCGTACCGTGGTTAAAACATTCGGCAAGGTTAGGGCAGGAGGCTTCTTCACAAACGGAGTGGAGTCCGTTTTTACGCATTGCCGCTTTTATGCCCTGAATACGACTGGAGTCCGCAGGCAGTTTGATTTTCATCCACTCCGGCTTGCGTAAAATCTCTTGCCGGTCGACGGCCACGGTTTTCACCGGGATCAGCGCCATTTTGTCTGCGTCACGATATTTGACGCCGCGTTCCATCTGAATTGGTTTACTCATAAATCAGCAGGTTCCGGTCGGATTGCGATTTGAAAGCTGTCTCACTCAACCCGAGAAGGCGGCTTTCAACTTTATTTGAAAAAAGTGCAAAAATTATATCATCTCATCGACCAGGAAGCAGCCAAAGACAGAGCCGATAAGTTACATATTTGTAAATACGCATTCACAGTTAACTCAGTCCGAGGTCTTAACCGGGTGCCATTCGACCTGCTGATAACCCAGCTGCTGGGCAAACGCCTCCGCCAGCAACGGCTGGACATCGGCGAGCGTGACCTCAGGCCGAAAGTGTTGCAACTGCGTCATGTTCATTCCGGCATAGCCACAAGGATTGATACGTAAAAAAGGTGACAAGTCCATCGCCACGTTTAACGCCAGTCCGTGAAAAGAACAGCCCTTACGAATACGCAGTCCCAGCGAGCAGATTTTCTCGTCACCCACATAGACGCCAGGCGCATCGGGACGGGCTCGGGCAGCCACGCCAAAGCGCGCCAGCACGGCAATCACGGTTTCCTCTAAGGCGGTAACCAACTGACGCACACCGGTTTTGCGGCGTTTAACATCAATCAGTACGTACATAACCTGTTGTCCGGGGCCGTGGTAAGTCACCTGGCCGCCTCTGTCGCTCTGTACCACCGGAATATCGCCGGGCATCAGCAGGTGCTCGGCTTTTCCTGCCTGGCCTTGAGTAAATACCGGGTAATGTTCAACCAGCCAGACTTCATCCCGGCTTTCGGCGTTGCGCTGGTCGGTATAGTGGTGCATGGCGTCTGAGGTCGATTGCCAGTCACATAAACCAAACTGGCGAATAAGAAGCGTGTCAGCTGACAAAACGAGTATCCGTTAAAAGGCGAGAGGCTGAGTATAACGCTGGCGGCGCTGAAGTTAAACGCCTTCGCGATGAGGCGGTTATCGTGGCGCAGAGAGGTTTAAGGTGGGATCGGTGCTGGCATATCGCCAGCCAATAAAAATGGGTCAGTGCGTTACCCGCAGCCTGACCCGTTTACCCTTTTTTGAGGAGGTTACAGCACCATCCGCACGATTTCGATTTTGCCCAGTTCTTCATACAGGGTTTCAACCTGTTCGATATGGGTGGCGTTGATCGTGACATTGACCGAGTGATAGTTACCTTTGCTGCTGGGTTTCACTTCTGGGCTGTAATCGCCGGGTGCATGGCGTTGCACTACCTCAAGCACCAAATCAACCAGCTCCGGCTGTGCCAGCCCCATCACTTTGTAGGTAAACGGGGTAGGGAATTCGAGCAGTTCATTCAGTTTGGTTTTCATAATCACTCCGGTACATAAAAAACAGGCTCCCGCCGAAGCGGGAGCATCATATTAACCTGTAATGGGGGCAAGGTGGCGGTTTTTCAACCGCCCTGCGCCATTAACCGAACCAGTGATGGAACATCAGTTTGATGTAGTCAACGATACGGCTGAAGAAACCGCCTTCAGAAACTTCGTTCAACACCACCAGAGGACGCTGATCGATCGTTTTGCCATCCAGTTGGAAATTGATACTGCCTACCACCTGATTTTTCTTCAGCGGTGCATGCAGTTCAGTATTGGTCAGCACATAGCTGGCTTTCAGATCTTTCATGCGGCCGCGCGGAATCGTCAGGTAAGCATCTTTCTCGACGCCCAACTGTACGCGATCGCTGTTACCAAACCATACCGGTTCAGAAGCAAACTCTTTTCCGGCTTTCAGCGGCGCGACGGTTTCAAAGAAGCGGAAGCCCCAGGTCAGCAGCTTTTTACTTTCGGTTTCGCGGCCTTTATAGGTATGTCCGCCCATCACGGCTGAGATCAGACGCATCTGGCCTTCTGTCGCCGAGGCGACCAGGTTATAACCTGCTGCCGCGGTATGGCCGGTTTTGATGCCATCGACCGTCAAACTGGTATCCCACAGCAGACCGTTACGGTTCATCTGACGGATATTGTTAAAGGTAAACTCTTTCTCTTTATAAACCGCGTACTCTTCCGGCACATCACGGATCAGCGCCTGGCCGATCAGCGCCATGTCACGTGCCGAGCTGTACTGTCCTTCCGCATCCAGACCATGAACCGTCTGGAAATGGGTGTTTTGCAGACCCAGCGCTTTGACGTAGTTGTTCATCAGGCCAACAAAAGCATCCTGGCTGCCGGCGACATAGTCCGCCATCGCTACGCAGGCATCGTTACCAGACTGCAATACGATGCCACGGGTGAGCTGAGAAACCGGTACCCGGTCGCCTGGTTTCAGGAACATTAACGATGAACCCTTGAACACCGGATTGCCGGTTGCCCACGCATCCTGACCCACAGTAACGATGTCGTCCTGATGGATCTTTCCGGCTTTCACTGCCTGACCGATAACGTAGCTGGTCATCATCTTCGTCAGGCTGGCTGGGTCGCGACGGGCGTCCGCGTTTTTCTCTGCCAGCACTTTTCCTGAGTTGTAGTCGATGAGAACGTAGGCTTCGGCATCAATGTCCGGTACGCCCGGAATCATGGTCTTGAGATTAACATCATCAGCGATAGCAACATGGCTGAGAGAGAAAGCGATCAGTGATCCCACTGTCAGGCGTTTTAACAAACGAGAAGGTTTCAGCGTGTTCATGTGTGGGACGACAACATCCATGGGTTTAGGGTTTAAAAAAGTCACTCATCATAACAAATGCCTGATTTACAGGCATCCGGCTTAATGACTGGGTTGTTAGCAGACGTTACCAATCAGGGCATCTCTGTCGGTTAACGGCCTGCTGTGGTCACGAAGGCCGCGCTCTGGCCTTCACTGCTCAGGCGTTGCTGTAAAGCAACGGCTTCAGCACGGGTTTTATAACCACCAAGTTGTACGCGGTAGACATTGCCTGCATTTTCCACTGCACCGGGGACACCGAAGCGCTGGCGCAGACTGGCGAGCAATTGCCGGGCACGTGCAGCATCATTGATGGCACTGACCTGAACCACATAGCCTGAAAGCGATGATCCGCCCTGAGCCGCGGGTGCCGGGTGAGAGGTCGCGGCACTGGCCGCAATCGGTGCTGTGGCTGCTGGAGCCGCTGCAGCAGGTGCGCTGGCGGCAGACTCGCTACCTTCCAGCACGCCGCTCGCTAACGGCTGCGGGGCACCCAGAAAACCGCCGCTCTGCACTGGTGCGCCCATGGCATCATGACTTTGCAGGGTGGCATTGCTCACCGGCGAGACATTCTGCGCATCGGGTTCAGACATCGGCGCTGTCTGCTGCTGACTGCCACCGCTCATCACTGGCTGGCTGCTACCGTTCATCATCGGCTGGCTACCACCACCGTTCATCACGGGTGGGCTGCTCATGACCGGGCCGTTCAAATCGGGACGCGAAGGCAGGGCATAGCTCTGTTTGGCGACCACGGTGCCGATGGTGCCGGGACCGGAGAGCGTGCCGTCTGGCGCGACGCTGATGTAATCAACGCGCACGCGGGAATTATTGGAGATGTTCAGGCGGTCACCCGCGGCACGAGACAGATCGATAATGCGCCCCGGCGTATAAGGGCCGCGATCGTTAACGCGCACGACAATCTGACGCCCGTTTGCCAGGTTAGTGACGCGCACATAGCTTGGCAGAGGAAGCGTCGGGTGGGCGGCGGTCAGGGCATCGGGATCAAAGGTTTCCCCCGTCGCAGTACGATTACCCTGCGCTTCTTCACCGTACCAGGTGGCCAGACCCACTTCGCTATAGTTGGCCGGATTTTTAATGATGCGGTAGTTTTTACCGTTGACGCTGTAGTCCTGATTGGTCGACGGATTGACCGGCTCATAACGAGGCTCAACGCCAGGAATTTCAACCACCGGGCCGTTATAGGCAGGCTGGGGTGGCGCACTTTGTTGTTGCGGTTCCTGGGTAGAACATGCAGCTAAAACCAATGAAGCCAATAAAACGCCAAGCCAGTCCTTACGCATCTGCGACCTCTTAAACACTTTTAGATAACATTTTTCGGTGTGTGTGGATCGACATGACGATGCCAAATCCTGCCATAAGTACAATAAGCGCCGATCCGCCGTAACTGACCAGCGGCAGTGGAACGCCAACCACCGGTAAGATACCACTAACCATGCCAATGTTAACGAAAACATAGACGAATAAAATCAACATTAACCCCCCGGCCATCACGCGGCCAAAGGTCGTCTGTGCACGGGCAGCCACAATCAGTCCGCGCATAATTAACAGCAGATACAGCACCAGCAGCAGCAGTACGCCTACCAGTCCCAGCTCTTCTGCCAGCACGGCAAAAATAAAATCGGTATGGCGTTCCGGTAAGAACTCAAGCTGTGACTGGGTTCCATGCAACCAGCCCTTACCGCGCAAGCCACCAGAGCCGATGGCAATTTTCGACTGAATGATGTGATAACCCGCGCCAAGCGGATCGGTCTCGGGATCGAGCAGCATCATCACGCGGTCTCGCTGATAATCATGCATCAGGAAGAACCACAGAATGGGAATAAAGGCTGCGACCAGCAGTACGGCGATACCAATCAGTTTCCAGCTCATCCCGGACAGGAACAGCACAAACAAACCCGATGCCGCCACCAGAATTGAGGTACCAAGGTCAGGCTGCGCCGCGACTAACAGGGTAGGAAGAAAGATCAGCACCAGCGCAATTGCGGTGTTTTTTAACGTCGGCGGGCACACGTCGCGGTTGATAAAGCGGGCCACCATCAAGGGAACCGCGATTTTGGCAATTTCAGAGGGCTGAAAGCGGACAAAACCCAAATCCAGCCAACGCTGGGCGCCTTTACTGATTTGCCCAAAGGCATCCACGGCAACGAGCAGGATGACACAGACAATATACAAATAGGGGGCCCAACCTTCGTACACCCGGGGCGGAACCTGTGCCAGCACCAGCATGATAACCAATCCCATGGCGATCTGACCCAGCTTACGCTCCATCATACCGGGGTCCTGGCCGCTGGCACTCCAGATAACAATGGCGCTAAAGGTCAGCAGCGCGAGGATAATCAGCATAAAGAGCGGATCAATGTGCATGCGCATCCAGATTGTCCGCTTCTGCGGGCTGTCATTCATCGACATGATTATTCACCTTCATAGCCTGGCGGTGTAGGAGCCGCATCTGGCAGGACAGTATTATTGTCACCTAACATTATGTGATCCAGTATCTGACGCATTACCGTACCCACGGCCGGTCCGGCCCCACCGTTTTCCAGAATCATCGTCACGGCAACACGCGGTTTATCATATGGCGCAAATGCGGTCATCAGCTTATGGTCACGCAGGCGTTCTGCGATTTTATGCGCGTTATAGGTTTCGTTCTCTTTCAGACCAAAGACCTGAGCCGTACCTGATTTGGCGGCAATTTTGTAAGGCGCATCGGCAAAGCTTTTGTGGGCCGTACCGTTAGGGCGATTGGCAACGCCATACATGCCGTCTTTGGCAATTTCCCAATAGCCTGAATGGATGTCACCAATCGGTTGGGAAGGGGGCTGACGGTAAGGCACCAGGGTGCGGCCCTCGCGGGTAGCGCGCAGCATATGCGGCACTTTGATAACCCCGTCATTGATGAGAATCATCATCGCTTTATTCATCTGCAGCGGTGTTGCCGTCCAGTAGCCCTGACCGATACCGACAGGAATGGTATCGCCCTGATACCAGGGCTTTTTAAAGCGGCGCATCTTCCAGTCGCGCGTCGGCATATTGCCCGCACTTTCCTGCGGTAAATCAATCCCCGTACGCGATCCATAGCCGAATTTGGTCATCCATTCGGACAGACGATCGATGCCCATGTCATAGGCAACCTGATAAAAGAACGTATCCGCAGACTCTTCGAGCGACCGGGTGACGTTCAGACGACCGTGGCCCCATTTTTTCCAGTCACGATAGCGCTTCTCGGAGCCGGGCAGTTGCCACCAGCCGGGATCGAACAGGCTGGTATTTCGATTGATGACGCCAGCGCTGAGCGCGGACACGGCGACATAAGGTTTAACCGTTGAGGCAGGCGGATAGGCGGCCTGGATGGCGCGGTTATACAGCGGACGGTTCTCATCTTCCAGCAATCCGCGATAGTCTTTGCTGGAGATGCCGTCAACGAACAGGTTCGGATCGTAGCTGGGCGTTGACACCATCGCCAGGATTTCCCCGGTGCGGGGATCGCTCACTACCACGGCGGCACGGCTACCGGCTAACAGCGTTTCAATGTACTGCTGCAGTTTCAGATCAATCGTCAGATAGATATCGCGCCCGGCCTGCGGGGATTGCTCGTGCAACTGACGGATCACCCGGCCACGGTTGTTTACCTCAACCTCTTCATAACCGGTTTTACCGTGAAGCAGGTCTTCGTAATAGGCTTCGATACCGAGTTTACCGATATCGTGCGTAGCCGCATAGTTTGGCCATTTCCCTTCTTTATCCAGACGCGCCACATCCCGATCGTTGATTTTCGAGACATAGCCCACAACGTGGGTCAGGGTTTGCCCAAAGGGATAGTAGCGGCGCTGATAGCCTTTGACTTCTACGCCGGGGAAGCGGTACTGGTTCACGGCAAAGCGCGCAACCTGCACCTCATTAAGGCCGGTTTTTACCGGGATAGAGGTAAAGCGACGTGAGCGCTTACGCTCTTTTTCAAACGCCTCAATATCGTCATCGGTGAGGTCGAGCACCGGGCGCAAATTTTGCAGCGTTTGTTTGAGATCGTCGACCTTTTCCGGCACCAGCTCGGCCTGATAAATCGTACGGTTCAGGGCCAGTGGCGTACCGGTACGGTCATAAATAATGCCGCGGCTGGGCGCAACCGGCACCAGCTTTATACGGTTTTCATTTGACCGGGTACTGTAGTCGTCGAAACGGAGAATCTGCAGATGATAGAGATTGACCACCAGCACGGAGGAGAGCAGTAAGATGCCGACAAAAGCGATAAAAGCCCTGCGGACAAAGACTTTTTGTTCGGCGCTGTAATCGCGAAAGGCGTTGCTTTGTAATTTCATCCGCTACTTGTAATGTCTGGAGTGAGCTTATCGGTTATTCACGATGATAAGGATGATTTGTCGTAATGCTCCATGCACGATAAAGGCTCTCTGCAACCAGCACGCGCACCAGCGGATGAGGCAACGTTAACGCCGAGAGAGACCAACTCTGTTCCGCCGCCGCTTTACAGGCTGGCGCTAATCCTTCAGGGCCGCCAATCAGCAGGCTGACATCACGTCCATCCTGCTTCCAGCGCTCCAGCTGCTGCGCCAACTGCGGGGTTTCCCAGGGCTGTCCGGGAATATCCAGCGTCACTATGCGGTTGCCTTTACCTGTCGCTGCCAGCATCGCTTCGCCTTCCTTTTCCAGAATGCGTTTGATGTCGGCATTTTTCCCTCGTTTACCCGCAGGCACTTCCGTTAATTCAAACGGCATGTCTTTGGGAAAACGACGCAGGTATTCCATAAAACCGGTCTGAACCCAGTCAGGCATTTTGGTACCGACGGCAACAAGCTGCAATTTCACCGCTTAACCCCAGAGCTTTTCCAGTTCATACAACTGACGGCTCTCTTCCTGCATCACGTGCACAATCACTTCACCGAGATCCACAACGACCCAGTCGGCGGCCGTTTTGCCTTCCACGCCCAGTGGCATCAGACCGGCAGCACGGGATTCCTGCTCGACGTGTTCTGCGATAGAGGTCACGTGACGAGTGGAGGTACCGGTACAGATGATCATGAAATCAGTGATGCTCGATTTACCCTGTACGTCGAGGGTAACGATGTCCTGACCTTTCAAATCATCAATCTTATCAACAACGAACTCTTGGAGTGCTTTACCTTGCAAAAGGTTCCCCTTTAAAACTGGATGAGAGCGGGCTGGCTGAAACCCGGAAGACAGCCGAAAAATTTAGCGGCGCAGTATATCACGCCCATATCAGTCGCGATATAAGCCGGCGCGGTCTATGTAGGTAATCACGGAGGCGGGCAGTAAATCGTCACAGGCGAGATGTTGATGGCGACGCTGCCTGATCTCGGTGGCAGAGATGGCATACAGCGGGGTTTCTGCCAGCCAGATCGCCCCAGCCGGGCGTTGCCTGAGCTGTTGGCTGTCCTGAATGACGTGGCGATCCAGCCAGCGCTGCATGTCTGGCGACGCCATTTCCGTCGGATAGCCTGGCCGCTTACATACTAAAAGATGGCACAGGCTGAGCAGGTCCTGCCAGCGGTGCCATTTGTTCAGCGACAGCAGGGAGTCCTGACCGATAATAAAGCCCAGCGGTTGTTCGCCCCGTTCGGCCCGCAGCGCTTCTAAGGTGTCCATCGTCCATGAAGGCGTATCACGTTGTAATTCTCGCGTATCAATGTCAAAAAGTGGCAACGTTTTTATGGCGCACTCAAGCATTTCAACCCGCTGTTGCGGGCTGGCTTCGGGCTGTGGCCGGTGCGGTGGCACATTATTGGGCAGCAGGGTAACCCGGGACAGGCCAATCTGTTCGGCCAGTTTTTCTACCGGGCGGAGATGACCAAAATGAACCGGATCGAAGGTGCCGCCAAACAGGGCATGTAAGTCAGACATGGGCAAGGCTCGCAGGGAACGCGCGATTCGCGATCAGCATTGACAGCGTCTGCAACTGTGGCCAGACCGATTGACCATAATCCTGTTTCAGCGTGATCTCGATTTGCATCAACAAGTGAATAGCCTGCTGTAATCGCGCTGCATCCAGGCGTTGCAGTGCCTCGGTAAACAGGTTGCGGCGATTCTGCCAGATACGCTGCTGATCCATGAGTGTACGCAGCGGCTGTTGTGACTGATGGCGCTGCAGATGCAACAGGGTCAGCAAATCGCGCTGCAGGGTGCGCAGTAATATCGCGACTTCGCTCTCTTCTCTTTCAAGCTGCTGCAGAATATGCAGTGCGCGTCGGCTTTTGCCGCCAAGCAGCGCATCAACCCAGTGATAAGGGGTAAAGTGAGCGGCATCGCTGACGGCGGCTTCAACGCGTGGCAGCGTTAGTTTGCCATCGGGCCACTGCAGTGACAGTCGTTCAAGCGCCTGGGACAACGCCAGCAGGTTACCTTCATAGCAGTAGCAGAGTAACTGGACGGCAGCATCATCGATGTCGAGCTTAAGGGCTTTTGCACGGCTGGCGACCCAGCGAGGGAGCTGAGCCTGTTCTGGCGTCTGGCAGGGGACCAGCACGGCATGGGCCGAAAGCGTTTTAAACCAGACGCTGTTTTCCTGGGCTTTGCTGAGTTTTGCCATTCGGCAAATCAGTAGAATATCGGCGTGGAGCAGCGGGGCCAGCTTGATGAGTTGCTCCGCGATAGCCGCATTCGGTCCATTTTCAGGAAACTGTAACGTCAGCGTCTGGCGTTGAGCAAACAGGCTCATTGACTGACAGCTAACAAACAGGCTGTCCCAGTCCGTTTGCGCATCGAGCGTAAAACTCAGATGCTCTTCAAAACCCTGCGCCACGGCGCTGGCACGAATCGCATCTGCACTTTCCTGCAACAGCAAGGGTTCATTACCGGTTAATAAATAACAGGCGCGCAGCCCCTCACGGAGCTGCGCGCTGAGTTGTTCCGGGTAAATCCTGATCATTGCGGCATTTGCGTGGCGGAAGAAGAAACCTCCGCAGCAGGTTGAACCGGTTTGGAAACCGTCGATTTGGACGACATTTGCTGAGATTCCATCTGCGCAGCATGAACAGTAAGCAGCTTACGCACCAACTGTTCGCCTGCGCGCTGGCGCATCTCCTGAATAATCATGTCCTGCTCAGCGTCTTTCGCCAGTGCCGCGTTCGGGTTATCAAAGAACGAGCGGTAAACGGTTGCACTGATAGGGTAGATCCCTTTATTCGGGATCAGCACCTGAGCAGGGACCGTCATCGTCAATTGATACTCAGCTGTGGTACCGCTGATAAATACGGAGGCGGTACTACGGCTTTGTCCTTCTCCGCCAAGACGTAGCGTTGGCACGGTCATGCTGTTTTTCTGCGTGGTTTCAACAATATTCACGTTGTTGAGACGCAACTGCTGACGTACGGTACGCGCCAGAGGGCCGTAAGGGTCACCACTGTCTAAAACCAGCGTTCTCAGTTCGGTTGGCACCTGAGTGGTGCCGCGCGGATGAAAACCACAGCCAGCGGTGATGACCACCGCCAGCATGACAAACAACCTGATAATCGGATGTCGCACAGTTCCTCCTGAACTTAACCCACAACCAGGTTAAGCAGTTTGCCCGGTACATAAATGACTTTACGAATGCTAACACCATCAAGGTATTTCGCTACTAATGGTTCCTCAGCCGCACGCGCCTGAACCTGTTCCTGGGTTGCATCGGCGGGTACGGTAATTTTACCACGGACTTTACCGTTAACCTGAACGACGACCAGCAGAGAATCTTCAACCATCGCGGCGTCATCGGCCACCGGCCATTCCGCATTGTCGATAGTGCCTTCACCACCCAGCGTTTGCCACAGTACGTAGCAGGCATGTGGTGTGAACGGATACAGTAAACGCGTCACCGCCAGTAACGCTTCCTGCATCAGGGCACGATCCTGTTCGCTGTCCTGCGGCGCACGCGCCAGCTTATTCATCAGCTCCATCACGGCCGCAATCGCGGTGTTGAAGGTCTGACGACGGCCAATATCGTCGGAAACTTTGGCAATGGTTTTGTGCAGATCGCGACGCAAGGCTTTCTGATCATCGTTCAGACTGGCAACGTCCAGGGCAACGGTAGCCCCTTTCTGCGAATGGTCGTAGGCCAGTTTCCAGACGCGTTTCAGGAAGCGGTTAGCGCCTTCAACACCGGATTCCTGCCACTCCAGCGTCATATCAGCCGGGGAAGCAAACATCATGAACAGACGCACGGTATCTGCGCCATAGCGCTCAACCATCAGCTGTGGGTCAATGCCGTTGTTTTTCGACTTCGACATTTTGCTCATGCCCGCGTAGATCACGTCACGGCCCTGCGTGTCTACTGCTTTCACGATACGGCCTTTCTCATCACGATCAACAGTCACATCAACAGGAGAAACCCAGTTACGTTCGCCGTTAACACCCAGATAATAGAACGCATCCGCTAACACCATCCCCTGACACAGCAGACGTTTGGCGGGCTCATTCGAATTCACCAGGCCGGCATCGCGCAGCAGTTTGTGGAAGAAACGGAAATACATCAGGTGCATGATGGCGTGTTCGATACCGCCCACATACTGATCCACCGGCAGCCAGTAGTTCGCCGCCGCCGGGTCCAGCATGCCGTCTTTATAATCGGCGCAGGTGTAGCGCGCGTAATACCATGAAGACTCCATAAAGGTGTCAAAGGTATCGGTTTCACGCAATGCGGGCTGACCGTTTACGGTCGTTTTTGCCCACTCTGGATCGGCTTTAATCGGACTGGTAATGCCGTCCATCACCACATCTTCAGGCAGGATAACCGGAAGCTGATCTTCTGGCGTTGGCATTACGGTGCCGTCTTCCAGCGTGACCATAGGAATCGGCGCGCCCCAGTAACGCTGACGGGAAACACCCCAGTCGCGTAAGCGGTAATTGACTTTGCGCACGCCAACGCCTTTCGCGGCCAGCGCATCAGCAATAGCGTTGAACCCGGCGCTGTGATCCAGACCGCTGCACTCGGCTGAGTTAAACAGCACGCCTTTATCGGTCATCGCGGCAGCGCTGACATCTGGCTCGCTGCCGTCCAGGTTAAGGATAACCGGTTTGATCGGCAGATCGTATTTAGTGGCAAACTCCCAGTCACGCTGGTCATGGGCCGGCACCGCCATGACGGCACCGGTGCCGTACTCCATCAGCACAAAGTTAGCGACCCAGACAGGAACAGGCTCACCCGTTAATGGATGCACAGCAAACAGCCCGGTAGCCATCCCTTTCTTTTCCATGGTGGCCATGTCAGCTTCAGCCACTTTGGTGTTGCGGCATTCGGCAATAAAATCAGCCAGGGCAGGATTGCTTGCGGAAGCCTGCAGTGCCAGCGGATGGCCCGCCGCGACGGCAACGTAGGTTGCGCCATAGAAGGTGTCCGGACGCGTGGTATAAACCGTGACTTTCTCGTTGCTGTCCGCAACGTCAAAGGTGATTTCCACCCCTTCAGAACGGCCAATCCAGTTACGCTGCATGGTTTTGACCTGCTCAGGCCACTCTTCCAGCGTATCCAGATCGTTCAGCAGCTCTTCAGCATAATCCGTAATTTTGATAAACCACTGCGGAATCTCTTTGCGCTCAACTTTGGTGTCACAGCGCCAGCAGCAGCCATCGATAACCTGTTCGTTAGCCAGAACGGTCTGGTCATTGGGGCACCAGTTCACCGCCGAGGTTTTTTTGTATACCAGGCCTTTCTCATAGAGTTTGGTAAAGAACCACTGCTCCCAGCGGTAATACTCTGGCTGGCAGGTGGCGAGCTCGCGGCTCCAGTCATAGCCAAAACCCAGCAGTTTAAGCTGGTTTTTCATGTAGGCGATATTGTCATAAGTCCAGGGCGCCGGTGCGGTATTATTTTTTACCGCCGCGCCTTCCGCAGGCAGACCGAATGCATCCCAGCCGATAGGCTGCAGCACGTTTTTGCCGAGCATGCGCTGATAACGCGCGATGACGTCGCCGATGGTGTAGTTACGAACGTGGCCCATATGGAGGCGGCCAGAAGGATAGGGCAACATGGACAGACAATAATATTTCTCTTTGCCTTCCTGCTCAGTCACTTTAAACGTTTCGTCTTCATCCCACTGCTGCTGAACGCGGGATTCAATCTCTTCCGGGCGGTATTGCTCTTGCATGGCTGCCTGTGGTCCTTAATAAATGACACTTTGCTGACTTTACGATCCGCATAGCATACCCATAAGGCCGCACATCAACAACACTTCCCACTTTATGCAGGGGCGATTTATCGCTAAAGCGTCAGCGTTTTCACTCTTTTACCATTCCTTACCCAGTGAACCGGGCAAATGTGACAAAGTAGCTAAACTTAGTACAGGTACTGAGCGCAAAAAGGAGAATAAAATGAATAAAGTGGCACAGGAGTATCACGATTCGTTGGCGGTATTAACCGAACGTCTTCGCCACGGCGATCGCGATCTGGATACATTGGTGGAAGATCGGCGTCGTCATTTACGTGCGCACTCAGATCTGACACCAGATGAAGTTGATCGGGCACTGGCCTCGGTGCGTCGCGATTTAGCCGAGTTCGGTCGTAACTATGCAGAAGCGGAAGAACCGGTGGCGGATTCGGTCTTTATGCGCGTGATCCGCGAAAGTATCTGGAAAGAGCTGGCAGACATCACGGATAAAAGCCAGCTGGAGTGGCGCGAAGTCTTCCAGGATTTACAACATCACGGCGTTTACCAAAGCGGTGAGGTGGTGGGGCTGGGCAATCTGGTGTGCGAAAAATGTCACTTTACTCGCGCGATTTATACGGCGGAAACCCTGTCACGCTGTCCGGAATGCAATCACGATCAGTTTTATCGCCAGCCATTTGAGCCCTGACAGAAACAGGCGGGCACCGTGCCCGCCTGGTTTTTAGTGCAGAATTTTTGCCAGGAAATCCTTCGCCCGCTCAGACTGCGGATTATTAAAGAAGTCCTCTTTTTTGGTGTCTTCGATAATTTTGCCTTCGTCCATAAAAATGACCCGGTTCGCCACCTTACGAGCAAAGCCCATTTCGTGGGTGACGACCATCATGGTCATGCCTTCCTGCGCCAGTTCCACCATGACGTCCAGCACTTCATTGATCATCTCAGGATCGAGCGCCGATGTCGGTTCATCAAACAGCATGGCAATGGGGTCCATGCAGAGCGCCCGGGCAATCGCCACGCGCTGTTGCTGACCTCCCGACAGTTGTCCGGGAAACTTGTCGGCATGAGCAGACAGACCTACGCGGGTCAGAAGCTTCAGACCTTTATCGCGGGCAGCCGCCTTATCCCGCTTCAGCACTTTTACCTGTGCCAGTACCAGGTTGTCGATAATGCTCAGGTGAGGAAACAGCTCGAAGTGCTGAAACACCATGCCGACTTTGCTGCGCAGCGTCGCCAGGTTGGTTTTTTTATTGTTCACTTCGGTGCCATTCACCGTAATGCTGCCTTGCTGGATCGGCTCCAGACCATTGACGGTTTTAATCAGGGTTGATTTGCCTGAACCCGACGGCCCGCATACCACCACCACTTCACCTTTTTGTACCTCGGTAGAGCAGTCGGTCAGCACCTGAAATTGACCATACCACTTGGAAACGTTTTTCAGGTTAATCATTTAAACCGTCCTTTTTCTTTTTAGATAGCTGACCAACAGTGATGCGCTCAGGCTGATCACAAAGTAGACCAGACCAGCAAACAAAATCATTTCTACCTGGGTACCGTCACGTTCGCCAATAGTGGACGCGGTGCGGAAGAAGTCAGCCAGACTCAGGACATAAACCAGCGAGGTATCCTGGAACAACACGATGCCCTGGGTCAGTAACAGCGGAACCATGGCGCGAAACGCCTGGGGTAAAATAATCAGTCTCATCGACTGCCACTGCGTCATTCCCAGCGCCAGCGCAGCGCTGGACTGCCCCCGTGCGATGCTGATAATCCCGGCGCGAATGATTTCAGAGTAATAGGCGGCTTCGAACAGGGAGAATGCCACCATGGCTGAGATCAGACGGATATCGGTCTTGGGCGAAATCCCCAACACCTGCTGTAAAAAGCTGGGTACAACCAGATAGAACCACAGCAGCACCATTACAAGCGGCACCGAGCGGAACAGGTTGACATACAGCCTGGCAAACCAGCTGATGGGCTTGAAGGTGGACAGGCGCATTACCGCCAGCAGTGTGCCCCAGAGGATGCCAAACACAACGGCGGTTAGGGTGATCTTGAAGGTGATGACCAGACCACTAAGCAGATAGGGCAGGCTGGGAGGAATAGAACTCCAGTCAAATGCGTACATCATTTGCCTCCCGCGTTGCCAGGCAGACGCACTTTGCGTTCAACCAGGCCCATCAGCAACATAATCACCAGATTAATTGCCACGTAAGCCAGGGTAATCGCGGTGAAGGATTCATAGGCGTGCGCGGAATAGTCCAGCAGTTTTCCTGCCTGTGCTGCCATATCAACCAGACCGATCGTCGAGGCAATCGCCGAGTTTTTAACCAGGTTAAGCATCTCTGACGTCATCGGCGGCACGATAACCCGATAAGCATTGGGCAACAGCACGTAGCGATAGGTTTGTGGCAGCGTCAGCCCCATGGCCAGCCCGGCGTTCTTTTGGCCGCGCGGCAGCGACTGAATGGCGGCACGTACCTGCTCGCAAACGCGTGCAGCGGTGAACAAGCCCAGACAGATGACTGAGGAGATAAAGAACTGCAGGTTAGGGTCCAGTTCTGACTTGAACCACATACCGAGATTCTGTCCCACCAGCTCTGGCGCAACCAGATACCAAAAGAAGAACTGAACGATAAGGGGGATATTACGAAACAGTTCTACATAGCAGGTTCCTATCGTGGATAACAGGCGATTAGGAACAGTACGCAGAATGCCAAAAAATGAACCTACACAGAAAGCAATAATCCAGGCACAGCAGGAGACGGCTATCGTCACCTGAAAACCGGACCACAACCAGCCGAGATAGGTGGTATTACCGAACGGGGCCTGTTCGAGAAATATGCCCCAGTTCCAATCGATACCCATAACGAGCTCCGGTAAAAAAGGGTAGCAGAGCTACCCTGAAGATTGATGAGCGACTTAATTCGCCTGATTCGGGGGAACGACCCGTGCAGGCTGTCTGTCCACGTCGCAGTTTCAGCAATCGAGAGGGCGACAATGCCGCCCTTGTTATCGTTGTTAATTCAGTGCCTTGTCATTAGGCGTTTTGAACAGCGTTTTCATGTCATCAGACAGTTCAAAGTTCATGTTCAGGTTTTTAGGCGGGATAGGCTGCTTAAACCAGATATCAAACCATTTTTCTGCCTGGCCTGAGGTCTGGGCTTTCGCAATGGTGTCATCCACCAGGGTTTTGAACTGTGGATCGTCTTTGCGCAGCATACAGCCATAGGCTTCTTTAGACTGCGGCGTACCCAGGATTTCCCAGTCGTCAGGCTTTTTCGCTTTGGCACGTTCGCCAGCCAGCAGCGCATCGTCCATCATAAAGGCCACGGCACGGCCGGTTTCCAGCGTGCGGAACGAGTCACCATGGTCTTTCGCGCTGATAATGCGCATATCCATTTTTTTCTCGTCGTTCAGTTTGTGCAGCAGCACTTCTGAGGTGGTGCCTGAGGTCACGACGACAGTCTTACCTTTCAGATCGTCGAAATCTTTAATCGGACCGCCTTTCTTGACCAGCAAACGGGTGCCGATAACAAAAATGGTATCGGAGAATGCCGCCTGTTTCTGGCGTTCAAGGTTATTGGTGGTGGAACCGCATTCGTAATCGTATGTGCCGTTCTGCAACAGCGGAATACGGTTTTGCGAGGTAATAGGGATCATTTTAATTTGCAGATCGGGCTTATTCAGTTTGGCTTTAATCGCGTCTGCAATGGCATTGGAATAAGCCTGAGAATAACCAACCACTTTTTGCTGGTTGTCGTAATAAGAAAAGGGAACTGATGATTCACGATGCCCGATGACAATGACGCCATTGTCATTGATTTTCTTCAGGGTACCGCTCAGATCTTCCGCCTGGGCCGCTCCCGCTGCTGCGCTTAACAGCAGAAGAGATAATGCCACTTTGCGTAATTGCATGTTCCAACTCCTTCATGTGGAAATTGCACAGGATCTACCCCTGTACTGATTGTGATGTTGTGTGTATTTTGCGCTGCTTTTCTTGTTATCCCTTCGCGCTTAAGCGCTGAGAATATTCACTAACATAGCGGATTGTTAACTCAATGAAACAAAAAAGTTTCTTTTTTGCGATGTCATTCGCACCAAAAAAAGGCAAATAAAGGCCAATGCACATAAAGGGTGCGCATCAGGACTCTTTTTGGTGCGCCGCGCCCGCTAACAGGCCTGAATGCCGGTGAATACAGAAACATTTTGCAATCATCGTGCCAAAATAAAATGACAATCTGGTGAAACGTTAGTTTTATTGCAGAAGCAGAAGCAGAAGCAGAAGCAGAAGCAGAAGCAGAAGCAGAAGCAGAAGCAGAAGCAGAAGCAGAAGCAGAAGCAGAAGCTGAGAAGGAAGAGAAGGTGTGGCGAAGCCGCGCTTCGCCACAGGGAATTAGCGGTGACGTCTGATAAAGGCGATCAGCCCGGCCAACAGGGTGGCTAACCATACCGGCCAGAGACCGGCTCTGGAATAGGGGGTTTGACCGCGGGTGGGCGTTACCTTGTCCACTAAAACATCCCGGGTGAACTGCGGCAGAACTTTCTCCACATCGCCATCGGCATTCACCACGGCAGTCACACCGTTATTAGTGCCGCGCAACAGTGGCCTGCCCAGTTCGAGTGCGCGCATGCGTGACATCTGGAAATGCTGCCAGGGGCCAATCGAGTGACCAAACCAGGCATCATTCGAGACGGTTAACAGAAAGTTGGTATCCGGACGGAAATTGGCGCGCACCTGCTCCCCTAAAACGATCTCATAGCAAATGGCCGTCGTCAGATGATAATTTGCCACGTTGAGCTGAGGCTGCAGATAAGCGCCGCGACTAAAGGCGGACATCGGCAAATCAAAGAAAGGGGCCAGCGGTCGCAGCAGGTCAGCCATGGGAACGAATTCACCAAAGGGCACCAGGTGGTGTTTCTGATAGCGGTTGGTGCTGAAGTAGTTATAAGGCTTCGGTCCGCCCAGAACGATTACCGTGTTGTAGTCATGGTAGCGATTCTGCTCCAGACGCGAATCCACGATACCGGTGACCAGCGAACTGCCGCGCGCGCGTAATTCATTATCCAGCGAACGCAGGAAAGGTTGCTGATTACTTTCCAGGTCGGTAATGGCCGACTCCGGCCAGATAATAATGGGGGCTTTGCCCATTAGTGGCTGGCTCAGATCGCTGTAAATACGCAGGGTATTCAGCAGCTGTTGCGGGTCCCACTTCATTGACTGGGGAATGTCGCCCTGCACCAGCGCCACATTGACTGCCCGTGCTGGCAGCGGTTGATACCACTGCAGATAGCGTAACGGCCAGCACAGGGCCAGTAATGCCAGCGCACCCACCAGGCTTTTAATATTGCGCTGCTGCAGGGCGTACACCAGTAACCCGGCAACGATCATCATCAGGAAGGTGATGCTTTCCACACCCGCCAGAGGCGCAATACCTTTCAACGGGCCGTTGATCTGGCTATAGCCAAACTGTAACCACGGAAATCCGGTCAATATCCAGCCGCGTAAAAACTCCGTGACCTGCCATAATGCGGGGGCCGCCAGTGCCAGCCGCCACAAGGTGGTTCGTGGCCAAATGCGGTTAAGCACCCCGGCAAACAGGGCCGGATAAATCGCCAGATACGCCGCCAGCAGCACGACCAGGAATACGTTAACCGGCCCCGGCATTCCGCCGAAGGTGGCAATACTGACATAAACCCAGTTGATACCGCTGCCAAAAAGGCCAAATCCCCAACTGAAACCGATGGCGCTGGCTTGTGGGCTGGTACGGTTTAAGGTCAGGATTTGCAACCCGCAGAGCGATAGCAGAGCAGCAGGCCAGAAATCATAAGGGGAAAAGGCAAGCGTGCCACAGGCGCCGCTGAGTAAAGCCAGCAGCAGACGTACCCGCTGCCGCTGGTAAAGAGAGGCTAATGCCATAAAATTATTCGTCATCCAGTTGAGGTAGCGCCGAATTTTCCGGAATTTTTACATGAACCTGGATGATACGACGGCTGTCAGCCATGGCAACTTTGAACTGGTAACCATCGATGTCGATGCTTTCGCCACGCGCCGGTAGATGACCAAAGCCCTGCATGACCAGCCCGCCAATGGTGTCCACTTCATCATCGCTGAACTGGGTGCCAAACACTTCGTTGAAATCTTCAATCGGCGTGAGTGCACGAACGGTATAGGTCTGACGGTTAAGCTGACGGATATCACGATCTTCTTCATCGTCATATTCGTCTTCGATTTCGCCAACGATCAGCTCCAGAATATCTTCAATCGTGACCAGCCCGGACACACCACCAAACTCATCAATCACAATCGCCATATGATAGCGCTGCGAGCGAAACTCTTTCAGCATGCGATCAACACGCTTGCTCTCAGGGACAACCACCGCCGGACGCAGGACTTTTTCCACGCTGAAAGGTTCAGATTCACTGCTCATAAACGGCAGCAGATCTTTCGCCATCAGGATGCCTTCAACATGGTCTTTGTCTTCGCTGATCACCGGAAAGCGAGAGTGTGCTGAATCGATAATCACACTCAGGCACTCTTCCAGGTTCTGATTTCGTTTTAGCGTAATCATCTGGGAGCGTGGGATCATGATGTCCCGCACGCGCTGTTCTGCAATATCCAGCACGCCCTCGAGCATGTCCCGGGTATCCTGATCAATCAGGTCTTTTTGATTGGAGTCACGGATAAGACCCAGTAGCTCATCACGGTTTTTAGGTTCACCGTGGAACAGTTGGTTGATTAGTAGGGAAAAAAATCCCTTTTTACTACTGGGTGCATCGCTGTTTTGAGAATGGTCGTCGCTCATGGCGGTTTTTAAAGATCTCTCTGGTAAGGAAATTACGCTGCCGGCCTGTTCGCCAGCAGCAGGATGGCCTGAATCACAGCTTCAGGTGTTTTCTTTCTCCGAAATGTACGGATCAGGATAACCAAGAGCAAGCATTATCTCTGTCTCAATACCTTCCATCTCTTCGGCTTCGCCGTCTTCAATGTGATCATAACCCAACAGATGGAGCGTGCCATGGATCACCATGTGCGCCCAGTGGGCTTCTGTGGTTTTTCCCTGTTCCTGCGCTTCCTGCTCAACCACCTGACGACAAATGATCAGGTCGCCTAGCAGCGGTAATTCGATGCCGGGCGGGGCTTCGAAGGGAAATGACAGCACGTTGGTCGGCTTGTCTTTGCCACGGTAGGTCAAATTAAGCTCATGACTTTCGGATTCATCCACCACACGAATAGTCACTTCACTTTCCGGCTGAAAGGGCATGACTGCCGCTTCCAGCCAGTGTTGAAACTGACTTTCCGTCGGTAAATTATCGGTCTGCTCGCAGGCCAGTTGCAGATCGAGGATCACGTCGCTCATGAATTCTCCTGGGCGCTGTGTTGGGCCGCAAGGGCGTCGCGTTTACGCTCTTCAGCTTGCTGGTCACGACGTTTTTGATCGGCTTCTTCCCAGGCTTCATAAGCGGTAACAATACGTGCCACAACCGGGTGACGCACGACGTCTTCGCTGTGGAAGAAGTTGAAGCTGATCTCTTCAACCTCGGACAGCACCTCTATTGCATGGCGTAAACCGGACTTGGTATGGCGCGGCAGGTCGATCTGCGTCACGTCACCGGTAATGACCGCTTTAGAGTTGAAGCCAATACGCGTCAGAAACATCTTCATCTGTTCGATGGTGGTGTTCTGGCTTTCATCCAGAATAATAAACGCGTCATTCAGCGTACGACCACGCATGTAAGCCAGCGGAGCCACTTCAATCACGTTGCGCTCCATCAGTTTCTCAACCTTTTCGAATCCCAGCATCTCAAACAGGGCGTCGTAAAGGGGGCGCAAGTACGGGTCCACTTTCTGGCTCAGGTCGCCCGGCAGAAAGCCGAGTTTCTCACCCGCTTCTACGGCAGGGCGCGTCAGAAGGATGCGGCGAATCTCCTGCCGTTCCAACGCATCGACCGCGGCTGCCACGGCCAGATAGGTTTTACCGGTACCCGCAGGACCGACACCAAAGGTAATGTCATGGTCGAGGATATTCGCGATGTACTGTGCCTGGTTCGGCGTGCGCGGCTTAATCACGCCACGTTTGGTCTTAATGTTGACCGCTTTGCCGTAGTCCGGCACGCTTTCCGCTGTTTGTTCCAGCACCCGGCTCTCTTTGATGGCCAGATGAATCTGTTCAGGTTCGATATCCGGGATCGCGCCGCGTACGGGCGCGGTATCGACATAGAGCGTTTTCAGGATATCAACGGCGGCATTCACACACAGCACCCGACCAACCAGTTTGAACTGGTTGTCGCGGCGATTAATCTCAATGCCAAGACGACGTTCCAGCTGTTTTACATTGTCATCAAACGGACCACACAGGCTCATCAGACGGCGGTTATCAGCCGGTTCAAGGGCGATTTCACGGGTTTCAATATTCAAACGAATCCTTTGGGTCACTCAGGGCCAGTTGAGAGGGTTTGCTGCTGCATCAAACGCCTTAAGCGGATGCATCGTAACGAAATTATTTATGCGGTAGCGCCGGGGCGCAAGCGTATGAAGTGATATTTGGGCGGCACAGGCAGAAACCAAGTGCAAAACAGCAGAATGTGCGGCAGCCAGTGCTGCGCCGCCGCACATAACGAGGGATCAGGGCTGGAAGACCCCGACGCCGATGTCATTTTCTTTACGGGTGCGGGCAATAACAGACGCAGGGCTTTCCGCAACGCGTAAACCGAGTTCATCTTCCGTGCGAATCAGCTTCCCACGTAAGGAGTTGGTATACACGTCCACGATTTCGACGTCGGCAAATTTGCCAATCATCTCTACCGACCCTTCAAAGTTCACCACGCGGTTGTTTTCGGTCCGGCCTGTCAGCTCCATCACGTTTTTACGTGAGATGCCTTCCACCAGAATCCGCTGCACGCTGCCCATCATGCGGCGGCTGATCGCCATCGCCTGCTGGTTAATGCGTTCCTGCAGAATATAGAGACGCTGCTTCTTCTCTTCTTCGCTGACGTCGTCAGGCAAGTCCGCCGCTGGCGTGCCAGGGCGCGCTGAATAGATAAAGCTGTAGCTCATATCAAAGTTGATGTCGCCAATCAGCTTCATGGTTTGCTCAAAGTCCTGCTGGGTTTCACCCGGGAAGCCAATGATAAAGTCAGAGCTGATTTCAATATCAGGACGCGCCGCACGCAGTTTACGAATGATGGCTTTGTATTCCAGCGCGGTATGGGCGCGCTTCATCAGCGTCAGAATACGGTCAGCGCCGCTCTGTACGGGCAGATGAAGGAAGCTCACCAACTCTGGTGTATCGCGATAAACTTCAATGATGTCGTCAGTGAATTCAATCGGATGGCTGGTGGTGAAGCGAATACGGTCAATGCCATCAATGGCCGCGACCAGGCGCAACAGTTCAGCAAAGGTGCATACGTCGCCATCAAAGGTTGCGCCACGATAGGCGTTAACGTTCTGACCTAACAGATTGACTTCGCGTACGCCCTGCGCGGCAAGCTGCGCGATCTCCAGCAGAATATCGTCGGAGGGACGGCTGACTTCTTCACCGCGGGTGTAAGGCACCACGCAGAAAGTACAGTATTTGTTGCAGCCTTCCATGATGGAGACAAACGCGGTAGGCCCATCGGCGCGCGGTTCAGGCAAACGGTCAAATTTTTCGATTTCCGGGAAGCTGATATCGACAACCGGACTTTTGCTGCCGCGCACGGTGTTGATCATTTCGGGCAGACGGTGCAGGGTTTGTGGACCAAAGACAATGTCCACGCAAGGCGCACGCTGGCGAATATGATCCCCTTCCTGCGACGCGACGCAGCCGCCAACACCGATGATCAAATCCGGGTTGCGCTCTTTCAGTTTTTTCCAGCGCCCCAACTGGTGGAAAACCTTCTCCTGCGCTTTCTCGCGGATAGAGCAGGTGTTGAGCAGCAGAATATCCGCCTCTTCAGCTTCCTCTGTCAGGGTGTAGCCGTGCGTGCTGTTCAGCAGGTCAGACATCTTAGATGAATCGTACTCATTCATCTGACATCCCCAGGTTTTGATATGCAGTTTTTTTGTCATCGAGCTAGCCATTAAATCAGTGCAGTGAAGTGCTGGGGGCGTATTGTAATGCTTTGCTGCGGATGTGACCAGCCTGAGGGCTTTTCTGATCGTGCCTGATTTTTCCGGTACACTTTGCAGTAAGACAACCGCGCTGAAAAGTGACGGCATATGAGAGGGATACAAGTTATGCAGGATAACCAGTTTGATGTGGTGATTGTGGGCGGTGGCATGGTCGGTGCCGCGCTGGCATGTGGGCTGATGCAGCACAAGTTCCGTGTGGCGGTCGTGGAGCGGGCAACGCCGCCGCCTTTTGATCCACACAGCCTGCCCGATGTGCGTATCTCTGCTGTCGGTTCCTCTTCTGTGGCACTCCTGAAGCAACTGAATGTCTGGCAACGTGTTGAAGCGATGCGCTGTGCGCCTTATCGCAAACTTGAAACCTGGGAGTGGCAAACGGCGCAGGTGAATTTCGATGCCGAGTCGCTGGGGCTGCCTGAACTGGGCTATATGGTTGAAAATAACGTGTTGCAACGTGCCCTGTGGGAAGAAATGGAGCAGCGCGGGATTACGTTACTCTGTCCGGCGACCATGGACGATCTCCAGCCCTGCAATGGCGGCTGGACGTTGTCTTTAAGCGATGGGAACGCGGTGACGGCAGCGTTGGTGGTGGGCGCAGACGGCGCTAACTCGCAGGTGCGACAGATGGCCGGCATCGGTATTCATGGCTGGCGCTATGCGCAGTCCTGTTTACTGATCAGTGTGACCTGTGAACATCCTGCGGGTGACGCCACCTGGCAGCACTTTACCCCTCAGGGCCCTCGCGCTTTTCTGCCGCTGTTTGGTCATCATGCTTCTCTGGTGTGGTATGACTCTGCTGCACGCATTCGTCAGTTGCAGGCCATGCCGATGCCGCAGTTGGAAAAAGAGATCGCCAGCCACTTCCCGGCACGGCTGGGGCGTTTTCAGGCGCACGCAGCAGGCGGCTTTCCGCTGGTCCGTCGTCACGCCTTGCGCTATGTCTTGCCTGGGCTGGCTTTAGTGGGCGATGCCGCGCATACCATTAATCCGTTAGCAGGGCAGGGCGTGAACCTGGGTTATCGGGATATCGACGCACTGATGGATGTGCTGATTGACGCGCGTGGCAAAGCAGAAGCCTGGTCATCGGAACGGGTGCTGCTGCGTTATCAGCGCCAGCGTCGCAACGATAATCTGCTGATGCAGAGCGGGATGGACCTGTTCTATTTTACCTTCAGTAACCGCCTTGGGCCGTTAAAGCTGGTACGTAATCTGGGATTGATTGCCGCTGAACATTCGGGCGTGCTGAAGCGTCAGGTATTACGATACGCATTAGGATTGTAAGCGCTCGCCACGCGTTGCACTGACGTGATGCGTGGCAGTATCAGCAAATGCCAGATGCCAAAAACAACAAAGCCCGCAAAAGCGGGCTTTGTTGCTTAATTTGGCTGGGGTGCAGGGATTCGAACCCCGGAATGCTGGTATCAGAAACCAGTGCCTTACCGCTTGGCGACACCCCAATGGTGTCAAATCAAATTGTCTTAAAATGGCTGGGGTGCAGGGATTCGAACCCCGGAATGCTGGTATCAGAAACCAGTGCCTTACCGCTTGGCGACACCCCAAAAAAATGGTGGCTACGACGGGAATCGAACCTGTGACCCCAGCATTATGAGTGCTGTGCTCTAACCAGCTGAGCTACGTAGCCAAATTGTACTGCCTTTCGATGATGGCTGGGATACCTGGATTCGAACCAGGGAATGCCGGTATCAAAAACCGGTGCCTTACCGCTTGGCGATATCCCATTCGTCCCACTCGCAGCCACGAGATTCATCGAAATTGGCTGGGGTACCTGGATTCGAACCAGGGAATGCCGGTATCAAAAACCGGTGCCTTACCGCTTGGCGATACCCCATCCATGCTGCCGAATCATGAAATGGTGCGGGAGGCGAGACTTGAACTCGCACACCTTGCGGCGCCAGAACCTAAATCTGGTGCGTCTACCAATTTCGCCACTCCCGCAGAAAAAAGATGGTGGCTACGACGGGAATCGAACCTGTGACCCCAGCATTATGAGTGCTGTGCTCTAACCAGCTGAGCTACGTAGCCATCTTTTTTTCGCGCAACCTTCATCGGCGTTGCGGGGCGCATTATGCGGAGTTGACTACACAGCGTCAACAAGTTTTTTGCCGTTTTTTGCCTTCAAACGCCTGTTTGTCTGGCTTATAACCAGGCTGATGCTTTATTCGGCAATTTTTCAGTGAATACAACGCCAATAACAAAAAAAATGGGCCGTATTCGGCCCATTACGCACTCAGTATAGCACTTATTTATAAGCGGACTGGTGCACGCCTACGGCGCGTCCTGACGGGTCATCCATGTTTTTGAATGCCTCATCCCACTCAATGGCTTTCGCCGATGAACAGGCAACAGAAGGGCCGCCCGGGACGCATTCAGCCGCGCTCGGCAACGGGAACAGTTCTTCAAAGATTTCGCGATAAAGGTAGGCTTCTTTTGAGCCCGGCGTGTTGTGTGGGAAACGGAAGTGCGCCGTCGCCAACTGCTGATCACTGACCTGTTTCGCCGCCACTTCTTTCAGCGTGTCGATCCAGCTGTAGCCAACGCCGTCGGAGAACTGCTCTTTCTGGCGCCATGCCACACTTTCTGGCAGGTAGGGCGAGAAGCATTCACGCAAAATGTGTTTTTCCATCTTACCGTTACTGCCGCACATCTTGTCCTGTGGGTTGATGCGCATAGCCACATCAAGGAATTTCTTATCCAGGAAGGGCACGCGGGCTTCAACGCCCCAGGCCGACATGGCTTTGTTGGCGCGTGCGCAGTCAAACATGTGCAGGGCCAGCAGTTTGCGAACGTTTTCCTCGTGGAACTCTTTCGCGTTCGGTGCCTTATGGAAGTACAGATAACCGCCAAAGACTTCGTCAGCACCTTCGCCTGACAGCACCATTTTGATGCCCATCGCTTTGATTTTACGCGACATCAGATACATCGGCGTGGAGGCGCGAATCGTCGTCACATCATAGGTTTCGATGTGGTAAATCACGTCACGAATGGCATCAAGGCCTTCCTGCACCGTGAAATGAATTTCATGGTGGACCGTACCTAAATGCTCGGCCACCAGCTTTGCAGCTTTCAGGTCCGGTGAGCCTTCCAGGCCGACGGCAAAGGAGTGCAGCTGCGGCCACCAGGCATCGCTCTTATCCTGATCTTCCACTCGCTTAGCGGCAAAACGCTTGGTCACCGCTGAAATGATGGAGGAGTCCAGACCGCCAGACAGCAGCACACCATAAGGCACATCTGACATCAGGTGGCTTTTTACGGATTCTTCCAGCGCATGTTTCAGCTCGGCTGCATCAGTCACGTTGTTTTCAATATTCTGGTATTCCATCCAGTCACGCTGCCAGTAACGACGGATTTCACCATCGGTGCTGGAAAGGTAGCTTCCTGGCGGGAATTCTTTGATTGAACGACACACCGGCACCAGCGCTTTCATTTCAGAGGCGACAAACAGGTTACCGTGCTCATCGTTGCCCATATAAAGCGGGATGATGCCAATATGGTCACGGCCAATCAGATAGGTGCGTTTTACGCTGTCATACAGGATAAAGGCAAACATGCCTTCCAGTTCGTCAAGGAAATCGACGCCTTTCTCCTGATACAGCGCCAGAATCACTTCGCAGTCTGAACCGGTCTGAAAAGCATAACGATCGCTTAATTTTGCGCGCAGAGCCTGATGGTTATAGATCTCGCCATTCACTGCCAGTACGTGGGTGTGGTCAGCGTTATACAGCGGCTGTGCGCCGTTGTTCACGTCAACAATTGAGAGGCGCTCATGAGCAAGAATGGCATGATCGTCAGCGTAAACGCCTGACCAGTCCGGCCCACGGTGACGCATCAAACGTGAGCTTTCCAAGGCTTTTTTGCGTAACTCAACGGGATCGCTTTTCAGATCCAGCACACCAAAAATAGAACACATATCTGACTCCTGAACTCACCTGCGGCGATGTAATTTTACGTTTGTCCGGCAGCCTGTCGCTGCGTAATGTATAAGAAAATGCGTTATTTCCCACCCTCAATGCAAGAGGAATCGTCTTTTGCTGATGAAAATGTTGGTGGCGAGCGACTAATATTGAATTTCATCTAATGAAATAAGGTTTTTATTGCTGGATCGGCAATGAAATGGAATTTCAGCACGCTTTTTGAACGCTGATAATGGCTTTAACGGGCCAGAAAGGGGAGACGCACCGCCTGTTTTGCCAGTGCGTCATAAGAGAAAGGCATTAAAACAGGTCGATATCCGCGACAGACGGGAAGATCCAGTCGGGGCGGAAAGGCATGGCATCGATATCGGTAAGGGTAGAAACCCCTGAAAGCACCAGAATCGTTTCCAGACCGGCCTGAAAACCGGCCAGGATATCGGTGCGAAGATTATCGCCCACAATGACCGTTTCCTCTGAATGGGCCTGCATCTTGTTCAGCGCGGCACGCATAATATAGGGGCTGGGTTTCCCGACATAAAACGGCCTGCGACCGGAGATCTTCTCAATACCGGCACAGAGTGCGCCGCAGGCTGGCACGAAGCCCCGGGCGTGGGTATCCGGGTTCGTTGCGATGAAACGCGCACCGTTTGCCACGAAGAAGGCCGCCTTATGCATCATATCCCAGTTAAATGAGCGGGTTTCACCGACAATCACGAAGTCCGGGTTGACATCAGTGATGGTAAAACCGGCTTTATACAGCTCGTGTACCAGCGCGCCCTCGCCAATCACATAGGCTTTTTTGCCTTCCTGCCGACGCAGAAAGTCAGCCGTAGCCATGGCGGAGGTGTAAAACACCGAATCCGGTATTTCAATGCCTGCCGAGGAAAACCGGTTCGCTAAATCGCGCGCCGTCTGTGAAGGATAATTAGTCAGCACCACCAATGGCATATCTTTCGCCAGAATGCGCTGCAAAAACTCCTGCGCGCCGGGTACCGCCGTATTGTCGTGCATCAGCACGCCATCAATGTCACAAATTACATTTTTAATCGTCATAAATGGGTTCCGATGCGCGCAGCCATGCGTCAGGCTGCGCTTAGTCTTCCAAAAGATGTTGCAGCAGAATGCCGTTTAACATCGCCCGTTTTGCCAGGGCAAATGCCCCGATGGCGGAGCGATGATCAAGTTGAGAGCGCACCACAGGCAGATTTTTACGAAAGGCTGCCAGCGCCTGCGTATTAATGCAACTTTCAATGGCCGGCAGCAACACGCGTTCAGCTTCAGTAATTTCGCCGGCCAACACAATTTTTTGCGGATTAAACAGGTTAATGGCAATGGCAATGGCTTTACCCAGATAGCGGCCGACATGCTCAATGACCTCACTTGCCAGCGCATCGCCCTGATTAGCCGCCTGACAGATTTGTGGCATCTGGCAGGCGTCCTGCGTCAGTACACTGGGATAACCTTTATTCAGCAACTCTCTGACGCGGTGTTCGATGGCACCGTTAGCCGCGAAGGTTTCGAGGCAGCCAAAGTTACCGCAATGACAGCGCTCGCCCAGCGGATCGACCTGAATATGACCGATTTCACCGACGTTGCCATTACTGCCCAGAAAAATCTGTCCATTGGCAATAATCCCCGCGCCGGTTCCCCGATGCAGCCGCACTAATATCGAGTCGGCGCAGTCACGCGTTGCCCCAAAATAGTGCTCAGCCAACGCCAGACTGCGGATATCATGCCCAACAAAGCTGGTAACGTTAAAGCGGTTTTTCAGGTTTGCCACCAGGGGCCACTGATCCACATTAATGTGCGGCATATAGCGAATAACGCCATTAAGGGGATCGACCAGGCCTGGCAGGATCACTGAAATGGCGATCAGCTCACGAATTTTGGCTTCGCTCTGCTGAATAAAATGCGCGATGGCCTCGAACAGCGCCAGCTCCAGCGTTTCCTGCGTGGTTTGCGGCAGGGGGTAATCCTGCTGAGCCAGTGATTTACCGCTCAGATCGAACAGCGTTAAGGTCGCATCGTTGCGGCCAAGGCGCACACCAATGGTATGGAAGTGACGGGTTTCAGTGACGATGGAAATGGCGCGGCGACCGCCGGTGGATGCCTGTTGCTCCACCTCTTTGATCAGGCCGCGCTCAATAAGCTGGCGAGTGATTTTCGTCACGCTGGCGGGAGCGAGTTGGCTGAGATCCGCAATCTGAATGCGTGAAATCGGTCCCTGTTGATCGATTAACCGATAGACGGCTGCGCTGTTCAGTTGCTTGACAAGATCGACATTTCCAATTTGTGTCTGGCCGCCAGTGGTCATTCAGTGCTTACTCGCTCAGGACGTTATCTCCATTGACTAACGTCTTTATAATTTTAAAGTCGCGTGTAAAGACGGTCAGGTTGGCGATTTTTCCTGCCTGAAGGGAGCCTGACTGCTTTTCTACGCCCATTGCCCGTGCCGGATAAAGTGAGGCCATACGCAGCGCTTCATCCAGTGGAATGCCGGCATGCTCAACGCTGTTTTGCACGGCTTCGATCATGGTCAATGCTGAACCACTTAGCGTGCCATGCTCATCAACGCATAATCCATCACGATAATAGATTGTTTTACCAGCAAAAATAAATTTATCGATTGCGGCACCTGCGGGGGCAGTGGCATCGGTCACCAGAACCAGCTTATCACCCTTGATGCGCTTGGCATTACGAACGTTAGCGTAATGGACATGTAAACCGTCTGCAATAATGCCGCAGTATACATCAGGCGCATCAAACAGCGCACCGATAAGGCCGGGTTCACGTCCTGCAAAGGTCGGCATAGCATTATAAAGGTGCGTGGCAAAGCGAATACCGGCAGCAAAACCCGCCTTGGCTTCTTCAAAGGTAGCATTAGAATGGCCAGCTGAAACCACAATGCCGGCTTCGCTGAGTTGACGAATCACGGCGCTTCCGACAACTTCCGGTGCCAGCGTAACCTTACTAATCACATCAGCATTGTCACACAGGAAATCCACCATCCGCGGATCTGGCTTACGGATGAGCGCAGGATTGTGCGTTCCCTTTTTGACCACATTCAGCCAGGGACCTTCCAGATGTAATCCCAGCAGATGGTGGGGATATTTCTGCAAAAAGGCGCGCATGGTTTCCACGGCGCGCACCATCAGTTCATCACTGCTGGTAATCAGCGTCGGCAGAAAACTGGTGCAGCCCGACTTTACGTTGACCCGGTGCATGGTTTCCAGCGTTTCTACGCTAATGGCATCGATGTCGTCATTAAACTGCACGCCTCCGCAGCCGTTGAGCTGCAGATCAATAAAGCCGGGCGCGATAATTGCGCCTCCGACATCCTGTTGTTCAATGCCTGGCGGCAACGCTGCCAGCGGGCAAACGCGCTCGATTTTGCCGTCAGCGATGACGACGGCATGATTATCAAAAATGTCATCGCCGCTATAGATACGGCCGTTCACTAATGCGTACATCTTATTCTCCCGGCTTGCCTGCCGTTAATGCGTCTAACCGCAGGTGACGTAATGACTGTATTAAACGCCCTGCATGTTTTCCGCTTCCATTTCACGGAAGTATTTCACCGTTTTGACTTTCAACTCCATGGTGGCGGGTTCATCACAGACCACCACGGATTTAGCATGAAGCTGGAGACAGCTGATCGTCCACATGTGGTTGACATTACCTTCCACGGCTGCCTGCAGCGCCTGGGCTTTAACATGACCCGTAACCAGGATCATCACTTCTTCGGCATCCAGCAGCGTGCCAACGCCTACGGTAAGCGCGTACTTTGGCACCTGATCCACATCACCGTTGAAAAAGCGTGAATTTGCTACGCGCGTATCGTGAGTCAGGGTTTTGATTCGGGTCCGGGAAGACAGAGAGGAGGCCGGTTCATTGAACGCAATATGTCCATCATTACCAACGCCACCCATAAACAGGTGAATTTTACCCAGTGTCCGAATTTTATCTTCATAACGGCGACATTCTGCGTCAATATCTGGCGCATTACCATTCAGCAGGTTGATATTTTCTGGTTGTATATCAACGTGGTCAAAGAAATTACGGTACATAAAACTGTGGTAGCTTTCCGGGTGCTCTTTAGGCAAGCCAACGTACTCATCCATATTGAAGGTCACGACGTGTCTAAAGCTAACCTGGCCCGATTTGTGCATGTCAATCAGGTGTTTATAGGCTTCAAGTGGGGTTCCGCCGGTTGGCAATCCCAGGATAAAAGGCTTGTCAGCGCTCGGATTAAACGCATTAATACGATTCACAATATGGCGCGCTGCCCATTTGCCGACCTGCGTGGGTGTGGATAAAGGAATCAGTCTCATGTTGCACCTCGAATGTGAGTTAATGATCTGACGCGCAGTAAACATGTGGGTGAAGCCTAAAAGGCAGGCTCAAAGGCAGAGGAATCAGCGCGTCTTGATATTTCGCATCATAAAATAAGTCGGTCTTTAAAGCCAGTAAGAACGTCCTTAAAAATCGATTTTTGGTGATAATTGTCACAGATAGCAGCTATTAATTTGTGAAGCGAATTAAATTATTATTACACTCTACAGCATTGAGTGTAATGCCGTCAGAGGCTTGCTGCTGACATAACAACATTAAGCGGCAGCAAAGCTATAAAGTCAGTTTAAAGGGGGATGGGTCAATGTTAAGTTACTTACAACGAGTGGGGCGGGCGCTAATGGTGCCGGTCGCCACTTTGCCTGCTGCAGCAATATTAATGGGGATCGGCTACTGGATAGATCCGGACAGTTGGGGGGCGGGTAATGCCTTTGCCGCACTGCTGATCAAGTCCGGTGGTGCGATTATCGAAAACATGTCGGTCCTGTTCGCGATTGGCGTGGCGTATGGCATGTCAAAAGACAAAGACGGCGCGGCCGCGCTCACTGGCTTTGTCGGCTTCCTGGTGGTCACCACGCTGTGTTCACCTGCTGCTGTGGCGATGATCCAGAAAATACCGGTGGCTGAGGTACCGCCTGCCTTCGGTAAAATCAGTAACCAGTTTGTCGGTATTCTGGTCGGGGTGCTGTCGGCGGAAGTGTATAACCGCTTTAGCCATGTTGAACTGCCGAAAGCGTTCTCGTTCTTCAGTGGCCGTCGCCTGGTGCCCATCCTTGTGTCTTTCCTGATGATCCTGGTGGCGTTCATCCTGATGTATATCTGGCCATTAATTTTTAATGGTCTGGTCAATTTTGGTGAGCACATTCAGAAGCTGGGATCGGTGGGCGCGGGGGTTTACGCCTTCTTTAACCGCCTGTTAATTCCGGTCGGCTTACACCATGCGCTGAACTCCGTTTTCTGGTTTGACGTGGCAGGGATTAACGATATTCCTAAGTTCCTCGGCGGCGCTCAGTCGCTGGCGAATGGTACGGCAATACCTGGGATCACCGGTCGCTATCAGGCAGGTTTCTTCCCAATCATGATGTTCGGTTTGCCTGGTGCCGCGCTGGCGATTTACCACTGCGCGCGTCCTGAAAATCGGGTGAAAGTCGGGAGTATCATGCTGGCTGCGGCCTTCGCCTCGTTTTTCACCGGTATTACCGAGCCGCTGGAATTCTCCTTTATGTTCGTTGCACCCGTGCTGTATGTGATTCATGCCGTGCTGACAGGCATTTCCGTGTTTATTGCGGCCAGCATGCACTGGATTGCGGGCTTTGGCTTCAGCGCGGGGCTGGTGGATTTGGTGCTGTCTACCCGGAACCCACTGGCAACCCACTGGTACATGCTGATTCCGCAAGGTCTGGTGTTCTTCGTCATCTATTACGTTGTGTTCCGTTTCACCATCAAAAAATTCAATCTGATGACGCCTGGCCGTGAGCTGGCGGTTGCCGGGGATGAAACCGATGGTTATGACGTGAATGTCGACACCACCGATAATGGCGAAAGTGCGACCGAATCGCTGGCGCGTCGTTATATCAGTGCGGTGGGCGGTTCAGAAAACTTAACCGCTATTGATGCCTGTATTACTCGTTTGCGCCTGAATGTGAAGGATGCCAGCCAGGTCAATGAAGGCGTGGCAAAACGCCTTGGCGCGTCAGGTGTAATCCGTCTGAACAAACAGAGTGTCCAGATTATCGTGGGTACGCAGGCGGAAAGCATTGCCATGGCGATGAAAAAAGTGCTGGTGAAAGGTCCGGTCGCGGCAGCAGCAGCCAGTAGCGCCAGCGCGCCAGCAGGGACCAGCGACGTGAAACCGCAGGCCGTACTGAACAGCGAAAAACGCGTTATCGCGACTTTAGTGGCGCCCGTGAGCGGTGAAGTCGTGTTGTTGGATGCGGTACCGGATGACGCCTTCGCCAGCAAAGCGGTCGGCGACGGTGTAGCGATCAAACCGAGCGATAAGCGCGTCGTTGCCCCGATTGCGGGCACGGTGGTGAAAATCTTCAACACCAATCACGCCTTCTGTCTGGAAAGCGAAAACGGCGTAGAAATCGTGGTGCACATGGGGCTGGATACCGTTGCGCTCGGCGGTAAGGGCTTTACCCGTTTAGTGGAAGAGGGCGCTCAGGTGACGGCAGGCCAGCCGGTACTGGAGATGGATCTTGACTACCTTAATGCGAATGCCCGCTCGATGATCAGTCCGGTGGTGGTCAGTAATATCGAAGACTTCTCGGGTTTGACGCTGTTGACCCAAGGCCAGGTCGTAGCAGGCGAAACGCCGCTGTATGAAATAAAAGGCTAATTCGCTGTATCCACAACAAAAGGCAGGGAGCGATTCCTGCCTTTTTTATTTTAAACGCCCAACAAACGGTTGTTTCTCTGCAACGCTTTGTGGATCATACCCGGATATTACGTGGTATAAACCACCCATTCTACGCGTTGAGGATTTTGAGATGAGTGAGGCTGAAGCCCGCCCAACTAACTTTATTCGTCAGATTATTGACGAGGATCTGGCAAGCGGGAAGCACAGTACTGTGCACACCCGTTTCCCGCCAGAGCCAAATGGTTATCTGCACATCGGTCATGCTAAATCAATCTGCCTGAATTTTGGAATTGCTCAAGATTATCAAGGTGAGTGCAATCTGCGTTTTGACGATACCAATCCGGTTAAAGAGGATATGGAATTTGTTGAATCCATCAAGCGCGACGTGCAGTGGTTGGGTTTTACATGGAGCGGCGACGTTCGTTATTCATCTGACTATTTTGATCAGCTTTACCACTATGCGGTGGAACTGATTGGCAAAGGCCTGGCCTACGTAGATGAACTGACCCCGGAAGAAATCCGTGAATACCGTGGCACCTTAACCGCACCGGGCAAAAACAGCCCTTACCGCGATCGCAGCGTGGAAGAAAACCTCGCCCTGTTTGAAAAGATGCGCAACGGTGAATTTGCAGAAGGCAAAGCCTGTCTGCGTGCAAAGATCGACATGGCCTCAAGTTTTATCGTCATGCGCGATCCGGTGCTGTACCGCATTAAGTTTGCCGAACATCATCAAACCGGCAACAAGTGGTGCATCTACCCGATGTACGACTTTACCCACTGTATTTCCGATGCGCTGGAAGGCATTACGCATTCGCTATGTACTCTGGAATTCCAGGATAACCGCCGCCTGTATGACTGGGTGCTCGATAACATCACGATTCCGGTTCATCCGCGTCAGTACGAATTTTCGCGTCTGAATCTGGAATATGCTGTGATGTCAAAACGCAAACTCACGCAACTGGTCAGTGAAAAGCATGTGGAAGGCTGGGACGATCCGCGTATGTTAACGGTATCCGGCCTGCGTCGCCGTGGTTATACCGCGGCTTCGATTCGTGAATTTTGTCGCCGTATTGGCATCACCAAGCAGGACAACATTGTTGAAATGGCCTCGCTGGAATCCTGTATCCGCGACGATCTCAATGAAAATGCACCACGTGCGATGGCGGTGTTGGAGCCGGTGAAGCTGGTGCTGGAAAACCTGCCTGCGGGTCATAACGAAGTGCTCAGCATGCCTAACCATCCGAACAAACCTGAAATGGGTACACGTGAAGTGCCATTCAGCCGTGAGATTTGGATCGATCGGGCCGATTTCCGTGAAGAGGCGAACAAGCAATATAAACGCCTGGTTCTGGGTAAAGAGGTTCGCCTGCGTAACGCCTACGTGATCCGTGCTGAGCGCGTTGCAAAAGATGAAGAGGGCAATATTACCTGCATCTATTGCACCTGTGATGTGGATACGCTGAGTAAAGATCCGGCTGACGGCCGTAAAGTTAAAGGCGTTATCCATTGGGTTTCTGCTGAACATGCGCTGCCTGCAGAGTTTCGTCTCTACGATCGCCTGTTTAGCGTGCCCAATCCCGGTGCGGCAGACGATTTTCTGACCACAATCAATCCGGATTCGCTGGAAATCAAACAAGGTTTTGTTGAGCCCGGCCTGCGTGACGCGGCAGCCAGTGCACCTTACCAGTTCGAGCGTGAAGGCTATTTCTGTGCCGACAGCCTGTATTCCACGCCGGCGCAGTTAGTGTTTAACCGTACCGTCGGTTTACGCGATACCTGGACGAAAATCGGCGAATAACCGACGCGTCATTTTCATCACTGGATAATCAAAAGGGCAACTTATCGCCCTTTTTTGTTATGGATATTTTTTTTAACGCCGACATTTCTTCTGCGCACCCCAACAGCCATTAATTTTATTTTTGTGGAACCGCTCTCAGTTTAATTTTTTTAATAAATTTCCAGATGTTAATTCTTTTTTTTCAGGTACGCTAACCCTCTAAAGTCTCAGTTTGCGGGTTTAAAAGGAAAAATGACGGTTTTCGCACAGGAAGCTAAACACAGCGTTGTCGTGTTACATCAGCTTATTGAACATATTTTTAATCATCGTCATGCCAGTGGCGACAGCTTTCATCTGCTGCTCTCTCACTTTCATCCTGACTTTCGCATGGTCACGCCCCAGGGAAAGCAGCTGAATCTGAATGAGGTCGAAGATTTGTTTCTTCGATTGCAGGGGGCAAGGGAGGGGATGCGCATCGCGACCAGCGAACACGTGATTCTTTCAGAGCATGCCAACGAAGTGACGATTCAGTACCGTGAATTGCAAATGATGAACGGAGAAAACAAAAGCCGTATTTCGCTGGCGATTCTGGATTGCACCACCTCTGTTCCTCGCTGGCGCTATCTGCAGGAAACGCTGGTGGTCTGACTGACAGGCATAAAAAAGCCGATGCAAGCATCGGCTTTTTTACTTCAAAACGGAAAGAGGTTATTTGTCGTGCAGTGTTTCGTCTTCACGGCAGTCGCCCAGTGCACAGTGACCGTACAGGTACAGGCTGTGGTTGGTGAGCTTAATACCGTGACGCGTCGCGATCTCACGCTGACGCGTCTCAATAGATTCATCACTAAACTCAATCACTTTACCGCAATCCAGGCAGATCAAGTGATCGTGATGGTGCTGCTGTGTCAGCTCAAACACCGATTTACCGCCTTCAAAGTTATGGCGGGTTACGATGCCTGCATCATCGAACTGGTTAAGGACACGGTAAACCGTGGCCAGTCCGATCTCTTCGCCCATGTCGAGCAGGCGTTTATACAGATCTTCCGCGCTGACGTGATGGCATGCAGGTTCCTGAAGCACTTCCAGAATTTTAAGTCTGGGCAATGTGACTTTCAGGCCAGCCTTCTTTAATGCGGTATTGTTGTCAGTCATGCGGATATTGTCCTGTTACTTTAGTCACTCTTGTGGCACGTAGCCTGTATGTCGATCGACCGCCATTCTCATTTGCGTCTCATTATAGAACTGATGCGCTGAAATGAAAACCGATGCTCCTGCGGTGCGCCAGCGGCGATGTTCGCTGCACATGGCATGGAGAGCGGATGCTGGCATTTCGCGTTTTGTCATCTCAGTTCCAGGGAAATAAGCAGATGATCGATGCGGGTATTCTACAGATTAAATGGGGAAAGTTACAAAAATGTAGCTATTATTTTTATAGGAAAAGACATTCGCCCAGTGTGAACCTGCGTCCACACTGAGCTCAGCGCGATCAGGCTTCAATAATTTCTTTCAGCTGCAGCTCATCAAAAATCTGCTTCACCCATTTCTCAACGCGTTCGTTGGTCAGCTCTGGCTGACGATCTTCGTCAATGGCCAGGCCAAGGAAATGGTTATCGTCTGCCAGACCTTTTGAGGCTTCGAAATGGTAGCCCTCGGTCGGCCAGTGACCCACGATGATGGCACCGTTAGGTTCGATAATGTCACGAATGGTGCCCATGGCGTCACAGAAGTATTCTGCGTAGTCTTCCTGATCGCCACAGCCAAACAGCGCAACCAGCTTACCGTTGAAGTCGATCTCTTCCAGAGTAGGGAAGAAGTCATCCCAGTCGCACTGTGCTTCGCCATAGTACCAGGTGGGAATGCCCAGCAGCAGGATGTCAAAGGCTTCTAAGTCTTCTTTAGTGCTTTTCGCGATGTCGTGAACTTCTGCAACGTCTTTACCCAGTTGTTTCTGGATCATTTTTGCAATGTTTTCGGTGTTACCGGTATCGCTGCCAAAGAAGATGCCTACGATTGCCATGGGTAAAATAACCTCTTAAATCCTGATGATAGAATGAATGCCGAAGCCTATTCAGCAAATAATAGCAGACCGGGCAAACGGGCGGAACGTGTAAAGCCGCGACATTTGTTTCTGTGTGCGGTTTACGCGCGTTAGTCCAGTTTGAGCTGTGCCAACAGCATTTGTTCAATTAATTCGCTGCGGCTGAGATTACGCTGTTCAGCAAGCATGTTCAGCGCTTCCACCGCGTCGCTGTTCATTTTGAGTTCGACACGGCGAAGCCCGCGCCCTTTGTCACGTTTCAGTTGATTGCGTTTGTTGATACGCAGTTGTTCATCGCGCGTGAGCGGACTGGTTTTGGGGCGACCAGGGCGACGCTCGTTAGCGAACAGATCGAGCGTGGTGCGGTCAGTGTGTTCTTTTGCCATGACTTAATACAACTGAATGGGCGCGAACGAGGCGTTTCCGCTGCGCAGATTAAATTATTGACTCTTCCCGCGGGTAAGTTGCCCCACGGCAAAAATTTAGCGCGCCATCATACTCCAGGCTAACCACGGACGCCAATCTTAAACTTTTACAGCCAGTTAAGCCGTTTTAAAGTGCAAAAAAGCGTCGAATACTGCGTAAAACCGCATCCGGTTTTTCAGCGTGCACCCAGTGCCCGGCACCGCCGATGACATGCGCATGGGCGGAGGGAAACTGCCGGAGTATCGCATCACGGTACTGGTTATCCAGATAGGGCGAATCGCCACCGCGAATAAACAGCGCAGGATGGGGCCAGGCCGGCACGTCTTGCCAGCCGGCGATCAACGCATAGTTGTCCCACAATACTGGCACATTAAAACGCCATTCGCCGTTGCTGAAGGATTTCAGGATGAACTGAATCACGCCGTCTTCATGGATGTGCGTGCGCATCACCTCTGCGGCTTCACTGCGCAAAGTGACGCCCGCCGCCGTGACCGCACGGATAGCAGCAAAGATCTCATCGTGCCGACGTGTCTGGTAATCAACCGGGGCGATATCGATCATCACCATCTGTTCTATGCGCTCCGGTGCCAGTGCGCTCATCGTCATGGCAATTTTACCGCCCATGGAGTGACCGATGACTGAAACCTGAGCGATCCCCTGCGCATCCAGTGTGTCCAGCATATCCTGCGCCATGACAGTGTAGTTCATCTCGTCAGCGCGCGGCGATAACCCATGATTACGCACATCAACCTGAATCAAGGGGCGATCGTCTTTAAGCCCACGGGCCAGTATGCCAAGGTTATCGAGACTGCCAAACAGACCGTGAATAAGCAGGACAGGCGTGGAATCAGCAGGAGATTGTTCAGTTTGCAGACGGGCATTCAAAATCATAGCAAAGTTCTTAAGTGTGAGACCTGAGCTTAGGTTATCATGGTTTCACCTTTTCAGGCGCGCTGCTTCCAGCGGCATTAGGACATATTCTGACTTTTGCCCATAAACCGTTTGAATGCTATCAGCCTGTCTGAATTTAACTTTATAATCTTCATGTTAGAACCTGCCCCCTTTCTGAAATGCCTGCGAGCACGTCAGGATTTTCAGAAAATCGCTGGTTCTGTCGTGAGCAAAAAAACCGTACGGAATAAGATGAAAACGATCGAAGTTGACGAAGAGCTCTACCGTTATATTGCCAGCCACACGCAACATATTGGCGAAAGTGCATCCGATATTCTGCGCCGTATGCTGAAGTTCACGGCCGGTCAGTCAGCGACTGTGACTGACGCACAGCCTGTTGCCGCATCGGCACCCTCAAAAGCGGCACAGTCGGCGGGTAATGAATCGCGTCCCCAGGATCGTGTGCGTGCGGTGCGTGAATTACTGCTTTCTGATGAATATGCTGAGCAGAAGCGGGCGGTTAATCGCTTTATGCTAATCTTGTCAACGCTCTATCGTCTGGATACGGCGGCGTTTGCCGAGGCGACAACGTCGCTGCAGGGCCGCACGCGCATCTATTTCGCGGGCGATGAACACACGCTGCTACAAGGCGGTACCCATACTAAGCCGAAGCACGTACCCGGCACGCCGTACTGGGTCATCACCAATACCAATACCGGTCGTAAACGCAGCATGGTCGAACACATCATGCTGTCGATGCAGTTCCCTTCGGAACTGACAGAGAAAGTTTGCGGCACCATTTAAACTGAAGCGTCAGGGAGAAGCGCCAATGGCCAATCACCCCCGTGCCGGGCAGCCTGCCCAGCAGAGCGATTTGATTAACGTTGCACAATTAACTTCACAATATTATGTCCTGCAGCCCGATGTGGCGAACCCAGAACATGCGGTGAAATTTGGCACATCAGGCCATCGCGGTAGCGCAGGACGCCACAGCTTTAACGAAAAGCACATTCTGGCGATTGCCCAGGCGATTGCGGAAGAGCGTAGCAAGAACGGGATTACCGGTCCGTGCTACGTAGGCAAAGACACGCATGCGCTTTCTGAACCTGCGCTGCTGTCCGTGCTGGAAGTGCTGGCCGCAAACGGTGTGGACGTGATTGTTCAGCAGGACAATGGCTACACGCCAACGCCGGCGATTTCAAACGCCATCCTTGAGCACAACAAATCGGGTGGTCAGCTCGCGGATGGTATTGTGATTACGCCGTCGCACAATCCCCCCGAAGATGGCGGGATTAAATACAATCCGCCGAACGGTGGACCTGCCGATACCAACGTCACTAAAGTGGTCGAAGACCGCGCCAATCAGTTGTTGAAAGACGGCTTAAAAGACGTCAAACGTCTGCCACTGGACCAGGCCTGGGCCAGCGGTCGCGTGGTCGAGAAAGATTTGATCCAGCCTTACGTTGAAGGGCTTTCACAGATCATCGATTTTCCGGCGATTCAAAAAGCCGGCCTGAAAATTGGCGTCGATCCGCTTGGTGGTTCCGGTATTGCCTACTGGCAGCGTATTGCGGAGCACTACAAACTTGACCTGACGTTGGTGAATGACGCAGTTGACCAGACTTTCCGCTTCATGCATCTGGATAAAGATGGCGTGGTGCGCATGGACTGCTCGTCCGAATGTGCCATGGCGGGCCTGCTGGCGTACAAAGACAAGTTCGATCTGGCCTTTGGTAACGATCCGGATTACGACCGCCACGGTATCGTCACGCCTGCCGGGCTGATGAATCCGAACCATTATCTGGCGGTGGCGATCAACTATCTGTTCCAGCATCGTCCACAGTGGGGCAAAGACGTTGCCGTGGGTAAAACCCTCGTATCCAGTGCCATGATTGACCGTGTGGTTAACGACATCGGCCGCAAGCTGGTGGAAGTGCCGGTTGGCTTTAAGTGGTTTGTCGATGGCCTGTTTGACGGCAGTTTTGGCTTTGGTGGCGAAGAGAGCGCGGGCGCATCCTTCCTGCGCTTTGACGGTACGCCATGGTCAACTGACAAAGACGGCATCATCATGTGCCTGCTGGCAGCGGAAATTACGGCCGTTACCGGCAAGAACCCGCAGCAGCACTATGACGAACTGGCCGCACGCTTTGGTGCACCAAGCTATAACCGTCTGCAGGCATCTGCCAGCTCGGCGCAGAAAGCGGCGCTGTCTAAGCTGTCACCTGAAATGGTCAGTGCGGATACGTTAGCGGGCGATCCGATTACCGCGCGCCTGACGGCTGCGCCAGGTAATGGCGCGTCTATCGGCGGATTGAAAGTCATGACGGAAAACGGCTGGTTTGCTGCCCGTCCATCGGGCACCGAAGATGCGTACAAAATCTATTGTGAAAGTTTCCTGGGCGCAGAGCACCGTGCACAGATCGAAAAAGAAGCGGTAGAGATTGTCAGCGAAGTGCTGAAAAACGCCTGATAAGTCAGTTAAATGAAAAAAGCGCCGCTGGCGCTTTTTTTTATGGCATAAAGCGGTAGCCGATGCCGGTTTCCGTTAACAGATGTACTGGCTGAGTAGGATTCGCCTCCAGTTTCTGTCGCAGGTGTCCCATATAGATGCGCAGGTAGTGGCTGTGCTCGACGGCGTTCGGCCCCCAGACCTGGCTTAACAGCTGACGCTGGGTCAACACTTTACCCGCGTTGTTCAGCAGGGTCGTCAGCAAGCGAAACTCTATCGGGGTGAGATGAACTTCCTCTCCGCCGCGCAGCACTCTGCGCGCCGCAATATCCACGGTGACATCGGCGAAGCTGACTTTAGGATCGGCATGTTGCCCGGCGTGGCGACGCAACGCAACGCGCACCCGTGCCAGCAGTTCACCAATGCCAAAGGGTTTCGTCAGGTAATCATCAGCGCCTGCGTCCAGCGCATCGATCTTATCCTGCTCGTCGATTCGGGCCGACAGAACAATCACGGGCAGCGCGCTCCACTGGCGTAGTTCGCCAATAAAGGTTTTGCCGTCGCCGTCAGGCAGCCCGAGATCGAGAATGACCAGATCGGGTTTTCGCGTCGCTGCCTCGATCAGCCCGCGCTGCAGCGTCTCGGCATCGAAAACCTTCAGGCCTTCACTTTCCAGCGCGATGCGCACGAAGCGGCGAATTTCTTTCTCATCTTCAATGATTAAAACCGTGGTCACACCAAGCCTGCCATTGCCTGAAAAGGGAAAACACACTGTACCAACTTTTCAGTCGTTCGTCCGTGTTGCCATAAACCTGCCTCAAAGATCATCGCTACAACCGTTATTTAACCAAAATGTAACTAATTTTCAAATTGCCGAAAGAAGAACAAAAAAAGCTCAAATATAGTGGTCAGATGAGTAGTAAAATTACACAATCAGGCGTAATATTAGACGCAGATCACATTTAACCCCGATTTCGCGCCAGGAGGAATCCATGTACCGGACCTATTCACGCCATAAAATCATTTTGCGCCGTACGCTGGTTATCCTGTTGGGCCTGCTGGCACTGCCGGTCATGCTGTTTCGCCAGGATCGCGCACGTTTTTACAGCTATCTGCATCGTATGTGGTGTAAAACCAGCGCAAAACCGGTCTGGCTGGCGCAGTCTGAAGCCGCAGCCGGTATTTTTTGGTAAGCAGGCTGCGCTAACCGCATCCATCTGCTCACCGACAGGCCTGTTCCCTTGCTCGACTCGAAGGGAACGGGCTTTTTTTTAGGCGTTATCGCACTCTGCTTCATGGTGAAGGCTGATTTCCGTTATTTTTTGAGCTACACTTAAACCTCTACAAGTTTTCGGAGGTTGTACAAGTATGAGCGAAAAAATTCCGGTTGGAATCAGCGCTTGCTTGCTGGGTGAGAGCGTCAGATTTGATGGCGGCCACAAACGCCTGGCCTTCGCCACTGAGCAACTTACCCCATTCGTCCGTTTTGAACCTGTCTGCCCTGAAATGGCGATTGGCCTTCCTACGCCTCGTCCAGCGCTTCGCCTCGTTAAAACCGGCGATGATGACGATCTTCACCTGTGCTTTAGCAAAGAAGGCGGGGAAGATATCACTGATAAAATGCGCAACTGGTCCGAAAACCGGGTTAAATCTCTCCATCATCTTTGCGGCTACATTCTGTGTGCAAAATCACCCAGCTGCGGGATGGAACGCGTACGCATTTATGAACCGGCCACGAACAATAATCGCAAAGCGGGGACCGGCATTTTTACCGAATTTCTGCAACGTGAAATGCCCTGGTTGCCGCTTGAAGAAGATGGACGCCTGAACGATCCGGCGCTACGCGAAAATTTTATTGGTCGCATCTGCGCGCTCCATGAGTTTTATCAGATGTGGAAAGCGGGCCTGACGCGTCACAGCCTGATTGCCTTTCACAGCCGCTACAAGCTGTTGCTGCTGGCCCATTCGCAAAAAAAATACCGTGAGCTGGGGCCCTTTGTTGCCTCAATGAACCAGTGGGAATCACTGGAGGCTTTTGCCTCTGAGTACCGCAACCGGCTGATGGATTTGATGTCTCAGCCCGCTTCTCGCACCAACCACACCAATGTTTTGATGCACGTTCAGGGATATTTCCGTAGTCAGTTAAGCTTGCCTCAGCGTAAAGAGCTGACGTCGCTGATTGACTGCTACCGCCAGGGAACGCAACCCCTGTTAGCGCCCATCACCATCCTTAAACACTACATGGCGGAATACCCACATCCGTGGCTGACGCAGCAGCGTTACTTCGATCCTTATCCCGAAGCCCTGCGCCTGCGATATGGACAATGATTCAGGAGCATTATGACCACCCATTTAGTCTGGCTGCGAAACGATCTGCGCATTAACGATAATCTGGCACTGCACGCGGCCTGCAATCAACCTGATGCCAACGTGATTGCGCTGTTTATCGCAACGCCGGGACAGTGGCAACAACATGAGATGGCGCCCCGGCAGGCCGCTTTCATTCACCAGAATCTGTGCATACTACAGTCTTCCCTGGCGGAGCGGGGCATTCCGCTGCATTTTCATCAGTGTGATGATTTTGCGGCCAGCATCGAGTTCCTGGTCGAATTCTGCCAAAAGCAGCAGGTTGATCAGCTGTTTTATAACTATCAGTACGAAGTTAACGAACGTGAGCGGGACGCCAGGGCTGAAAAACGGCTGCATGAAGTGGACGTGGTTTGTCAGGGCTTTGATGACAGCGTACTGCTGTCGCCGGGGAGTATTCAAACCGGTGATGGCGAGATGTACAAAGTGTTTACGCCGTTCAGCCGCGCCTTTCTCCGTCGGTTACAGCAGGGGCTACCTGAGTGCGTACCCGCCCCTAAAGCCCGCACAGGTGCGCCGCTTAGCGGACAAGAAAGCATCCCGCCTTTCGATTATCCCCACGCCGATATTGACGCGTCGCTGTTTCCGCCCGGTGAACAGGCGGCGATTAAGCGGTTACGCGAGTTCGCCAAAAAAGCGGTTCTCGATTATTCAGTGCAGCGCGATCTGCCTGCGCTGGACAGTACCAGTCGTCTGTCGGGCTATCTCGCTGTCGGCGTGCTCTCGCCACGGCAATGCCTGCATCGCATCCTCCATGAACAGCCGAAGGCACTGGATAACAGCCCGGCTACCGTATGGATCAATGAACTGATATGGCGTGAATTCTATCGCCATCTCATCGTGGCGCACCCGCGTTTGTGTAAACATCAGCCCTTCGTCCACTGGACGCGCAATGTGGAGTGGCAACGCAACAGTGCGCATTTCGAGGCCTGGAAAGCGGGTAAAACCGGTTATCCCATCGTGGATGCGGCCATGCGCCAGATGCATACGCTTGGCTGGATGCATAACCGACTGCGTATGATTACGGCCAGTTTTCTGGTTAAAGATCTGCTTATCGACTGGCGGGAAGGCGAGCGTTACTTTATGCAGCAACTGATAGACGGTGATTTGGCCGCCAACAATGGCGGCTGGCAGTGGGCGGCCTCAACCGGAACGGATGCTGCACCCTATTTCCGCATTTTCAATCCGACCACTCAGGGCGAGCGCTTTGATAAAGCGGGTGAGTTTATCCGCCGCTATCTGCCTGAGCTGAGTGCGGTCCCTGATAGTGATATTCACCAGCCGCATCAATGGGCGCAGAAAAATAACAAGACACTCGATTATCCAGCGCCAATCGTGGAACATAAAGACGCACGTAAAAAGACACTCGACGCCTTTGAGCGCGCGAAGAACGCGGCCTGAGGCGGCAAGGAGCAGAAATGAATCATCATGAGTTAGAAAGCATCGTCAACCAGCAGTTGGACACCCACAGCTTCAGCGATTACGCGCCAAACGGCCTTCAGGTAGAAGGGCGCGCCGAGGTAAAAACGGTGATCACCGGCGTCACCGCCTGCCAGGCGTTACTGGATGAAGCCGTGGCCCGTCATGCCGATGCGGTGCTGGTGCATCACGGTTATTTCTGGAAAAACGAGCCTGCGGTCATTAAAGGCATGAAGCGCCAACGGCTGCGTACCCTGTTGACTAACGATATTAATCTCTATGGCTGGCACTTACCGCTGGATGCGCACCCTCAACTGGGTAATAACGCGCAGCTGGCTAAACTGCTGGACATCAAGGTGATGGGCGAGATCATGCCGCTGGTGCCCTGGGGCGAATTTACCCAGCCAGTGACAGGTCAGCAACTGGCCCAGCGCATTACCGAGGTGCTGGGGCGTGAGCCGTTGCACTGCGGCGATAATGCGCCTGCTGAAATCCGCCGTGTGGCCTGGTGCAGTGGTGGCGGTCAAGGGTTTATCGACAGTGTGGCTGCCTTTGGGGTGGATGCTTTTATAACGGGTGAAGTATCTGAGCAAACCATTCACAGCGCACGCGAGCAGGGCCTGCACTTTTTCGCCGCCGGTCATCATGCGACCGAACGGTGCGGCATCCAGGCACTGGGTGAGTGGCTGGCGACAGAGCATGGCCTTGATGTGACCTTTATTGATATCCCTAATCCTGCCTGATCCTGTGGGTTCTGTATAACGCGACAGAACCCAAATCTGTTGACACATCTCTGTCACTTTCGCATAACTACCTTCTTCAGGCCGCAACACCAGGGCCTGCTTTTGGACGCCAGCATGATGCCTGAGCGCAATCATTCAGTTTACCGGGAGGTGCGTGTTGCAAAAAACACGATGCTATATGCTGGGCGAACGTGCGGTGGTGCTGGAACTGGCACCGCCGGTTTCACTGGAAAGCCAGCAGCGAATATGGCACCTGAGCCACCGCGTGCAGTCACATGATGCGATACGGGACGTGATTCCCGGTATGAACAATCTCACCTTGCTGCTGCACGATGCGCCCGCTGATGCGCAGCAGGCGATCGATCAGCTCAACCACTGGTGGCAGGAAAGTGAGGCACAGGTCATCGAGTCCCGTGTGATGCAGATACCGGTTATCTACGGCGGTGAGGTGGGGTCAGACCTGACGCTGGTGGCGGAAAACGCCGGCATGTCAGTAACACAGGTGGTGGAGTTGCACAGCAGTCGCGATTACGACGTTTTTTTTATTGGTTTCCAGCCAGGATTTCCCTATCTGGCCGGGCTTGATCCTCGTCTGCACATGCCCCGCCGTGCGGAACCCCGCGTTGTCGTCCCTGCCGGTTCGGTAGGGATTGGCGGGAGTCAAACGGGGGTTTATCCGTTAGCTTCACCCGGTGGCTGGCAGCTCATTGGTCAAACCCAGCTGGCGCTCTTCACGCCACAGCAGCAGCCACCCACGTTGCTGCATCCGGGCGATAAAGTCCGTTTTGTTCCGCAAAAGGAAGGCATATGTTAACAATTCTTCGGGCGGGGCTGGCAACCAGTATTCAGGATTTTGGCCGCAATGACTGGCGGCAATACGGTATCGGCGTAAGTGGCGTTCTGGATCAGCCCGCCATGATCACGGCAAATTTACTGGTCGGTAATCCGCCGGGCAGCGCCGTGCTGGAAATTGTCCTGGGTCAGTTCAAAGCAGAATTCAGACGTAATGGCTGGTTCGCCTTAACGGGGGCCGGCTGTCAGGCCGAACTGGATGGCAAGCCCGTCTGGACCGGTTGGCGGCTGCCGGTCAAAAAAGGTCAGGTGCTGGTGCTAAAGAAACCGGTCCACGGGATGCGCAGTTATCTGGCAATACAGGGCGGGTTCGATGTGCCGGACGTGCTGGGTTCATGCAGCACGGATTTGAAAGCCGGATTTGGCGGTTTTCAGGGGCGCACCTTGCAGGATGGCGATCGTCTTCCTTTAGGCCAGCCGGGGCAGCCTTTCACCCATAAAAAAGGCGTAAAGCAGTTGCTGTGGGGCAACCGTATTCGCGCGCTGCCGGGGCCGGAATATCACGAATTCAGTGAAGAGGCCCAGCAAAAGCTGTGGCGAGCGGCATGGACACTCAATCCACAAAGTAACCGCATGGGCTACCGTTTGCAGGGGCCTGCCTTGCAACGTGAAACCTCACGCGAGCTGTTATCCCATGGTCTGGTGCCGGGCGTCATTCAGGTGCCGGGTAGCGGGCAACCTATCGTATTGCTGGCCGATGCACAAACGACCGGCGGCTATCCGCGCATTGCCTGCATTATAGAGAGCGATCTCTACCATCTGGCGCAGATCCGTCTGGGGGAACCGATCCATTTTGTGCCCTGTACGCCACAAGAGGCGCAGGCAGCAAAACGGCAACAGCAGCACGCACTGGATCAAATAGCATGGGGACTGGCTAATGAAAATTGACTTAAACGCCGATCTGGGCGAGGGCGGCGACAGCGATCGTGCGCTGTTGCAACTGGTGAGCTCCGCCAATATCGCCTGTGGGTTTCACGCGGGCGATGCACAGACGATGCTGCAATCCGTGCGCTGGGCCAGCGCATTTGGTGTGGCGATTGGCGCACATCCCAGCTTTCCTGACCGTGAGAATTTTGGCCGCAGCGCCATGCAACTGCCGCCCGAAACCGTTTACGCCCAAATTATCTACCAGGTGGGCGCGCTGAAAAGCCTGGCGGAGAGCGAAGGGCAATCGCTGGTCCATGTAAAGCCCCATGGAATGTTGTACAACCAGGCTGCCGCCGACGCCGTGCTTGCGGACGCCATTGCCCGTGCCGTTAAGGCCGTCGATGCCGGACTGATTGTCGTGGGGCTGGCGAACAGCGAATCCATTCGGGCGGCGGCCCACTACGGCCTGAAAACCCGCGAAGAAGTGTTTGCCGATCGCGGTTATCTCAGTAGCGGTGCCCTGGTGCCACGGGGTCAACCTGGCGCGCTAATTGAAGAGGAAGCGCAGGCTATCGACCAGACCCTGGCGATGGTGCAGCAGGGGCGGGTAAAAAGCCTGAGTGGTGAGTGGGTTGCGGTCAATGCTCAAACCGTCTGTGTGCACGGTGATGGGGAACATGCACTGCAGTTTGCGCAACGATTACGTGCCAGCTTCGCCAATAACAATATTGCTGTAACCAGTCAATAAAGCGGCACAGCCGGGCTGATAAGCTCAGGCTTTTTTTCATATCTTACGAGGGGAAAATATGGATAGCGTAGTGAATCTCTGGCCACTCCTGGGCATTGCTGCCATCGTAGTCGGCTTCGTTTTGCGCTTTAATCCGGTGCTGGTGGTGATCGTCGCGGGCTTTGTCACCGGACTTGCCGCCATGATGCCGCTGGGCGATATTCTGCAAAAACTGGGTGAAGGTTTTCTGAATACCCGCAATCTGCCGCTTATCCTGCTGTTGCCACTGGCGGTGATCGGCTTACTGGAACGCCATGGTTTGAAACAGCGTGCCCAGACGTGGATTGCTCAGATTAAAACCGCGACGGCGGGGCGACTGCTTATCGTCTATCTGTTTGTGCGCGAAATAACCGCGGCACTGGGGCTGACCAGCCTCGGTGGGCATCCGCAAATGGTGCGGCCATTGCTGGCCCCGATGGCCGAAGGTGCCAGCGAAAGCCGGTACGGCGCGCTGTCTCCTGAGATACGCCACCGCCTGCGTGCCATGTCTGCCGCAACGGATAACGTCGGTTTATTCTTTGGCGAGGACATCTTTGTCGCTTTCGGTGCCATCATCTTCATGCACAATTTTATGCAGGAATCCGCCGGTATTCAGACCGAGCCGCTGCATATCGCTTTATGGGGCATTCCAACGGCTGTCGCTGCCTTTTTGATTCACTCCGCGCGTCTGTTAAGGCTGGATCGTCAACTGGCACGTGAACTGAGCGCTATTAACAGTCAGACCAGCAAAGCCAAAGGAGCTCGCTAATGTTCCAGCAACAGTATTTGATGTGGCTGGCCGGCGTTATCTTGCTGGTGGTGGCCTTGTTGTCCTGGCGCGACAGCGCGAACCCGCGCCGTTTTACTACCGGACTGTTTTGGGGACTGTACGGCCTGATTTTTCTGGTGGGTGACTGGACCACGCGCTGGATGTCACAGCTCATGGGGTCAACAGAGAGCGGTACGCGCACCCTGCATATTACCGTCGGCGTTGCGGTCGTGCTGATGGGGTTGATTGCCGGATGTGGGGGCGTAAAGCTCGGGCGCTATCATCAGCGCAGCGAAGAGGAAAAGCAGGCCAGCGCACAACGCCTCAAAAATAAACTCTTTCTGCCCGCCTTAGCGATTCCTGTCGTAACGGTTATTGGTGTCCTGGCCTTTAATAATATTCCCGGTTTACAGAGCGGGTTATTTGGACCAGGCAACCACTCTACCCTGGTCACGCTGTTTTCCATGACGGTGGGCTGCCTGCTGGGTTGGCTGATTGCCATGAAACTGACCCATGAAAAGCCGGTGCAGTCGATGCAGGAAACCCGACGCCTGCTGGATTGTGTGGGCTGGGCCTTTCTTTTACCGCAAATCCTGGCCACGCTGGGGCTGTTATTTACTGCTGCAGGTGTGGGCGGTGCCATTTCCCATATTACCGAACAGTATCTGGCGGTGGACAATCGCTTCATTGCGGTAACCGTTTACGCGGTCGGTATGGCGCTGCTGACAATGATCATGGGGAACGCCTTTGCTGCCTTCCCGATTATTACGGCGGGCATCGGTATTCCCATTCTGGTGCTGCAGCATGGTGGTAATCCGGCGGTGATGGCGGCAATCGGTATGTTTTCAGGCTACTGCGGTACGCTAATGACCCCGATGGCGGCAAACTTTAATATCGTGCCTGCCGCGCTGCTGGAGTTGCCAGATCGTAATGCGGTTATCAAAGCTCAGGTCCCGACCGGTGTGCTACTGTTAATCGTTAACGTATTTTTACTCTATTTCCTGATGTTTCTGTGAGGCAGCATGAAAACGGTATTAATAACGGCGTTTGAACCCTTTGGTGGCGAATCCATTAATCCATCATGGCAGGCGGTGAGTGCGCTGGAAGGCCAGCAGATTGCCGGTGCGCGTATTGTCACGCGCCAGTTACCGGTCGTGTTCAGCGAGGTGCTGGGCGTGTTGTATCAGGCGCTGGATGAGATTAAGCCGGATGCCATTATTTCCGTCGGACAGGCCGGTGGGCGCAGCGATATCACCGTCGAGCGCATTGGCATTAATGTTGATGACGCGCGCATCCCCGATAACGCGGGTCATCAACCCGTGGATGAGCCGGTTGTGCAGGATGGACCGGCTGCCTATTTCTCACGCCTGCCGATCAAAGCCATCGTGGCTGCTGTGCGCAAAGCCGGAATTCCGGCCTCGGTGTCGCAAACCGCCGGCACCTTCACCTGTAACCGGGTGATGTACGGTTTGCTGCACTGGCTGCACCAACACGGCAGTGCGGCACGGGCGGGATTTATCCATATTCCTTACCTGCCTGAGCAAGCAGCGCATCATCCAGGCCAACCCAGCATGGCCGCCGCAACCGTGATCGAGGCGCTGAAAATTGCTGTACACACCACGCTGGAAACCACCCAGGATCTCAAGGAAGCGGGTGGCGCAACCCATTAAGAGGACGAGTGATGCCAGAAGGACCGGAGATCCGCCGCGTGGCGGATCAGCTTGAAGTTGCCATTGTCGGTCAGCCTTTAACCGACGTCTGGTTTGCTTTTCCTGCGCTAAAAACCTATGAGCCAGCATTAGTGGGGGACAAGGTGGCGTCAATTGAGACGCGCGGCAAAGCGCTGCTGACACACTTCAGCAACGGTCTGACGCTCTATTCTCACAACCAGCTTTACGGCGTCTGGCGCATTGTGCCGCCCGACGTGCAGCCAGAGACCCGGCGACAGTTACGCGTGCGTCTGGCAACAGCAGACCAGGCGATATTGTTGTACAGCGCCTCAGATATTGCGTTGCTGAATGCGGAAACGCTGGCCAGCCATCCGTTTCTCAATCGCATTGGGCCAGATGTGTTAAGCCACGCATTGACGGTGGAGAACGTCACACAGCGGCTGCTTTCAGCGCAGTTTCGTCGTCGCCAGTTTAGCGGCTTATTACTGGATCAGGCGTTTCTGGCTGGATTGGGTAACTATCTGCGTGCGGAAATCCTCTGGCTGGCACAGCTGCTGCCGCACCACAACGCGCAGTCACTGACCGGGTCACAGCTTGCTGCCTTCAGTGATGCGTTGCTCTCTGTGCCGCGTCATGCCTATCGTATGCGCGGGACAATGAAAAAGTATCACAGCGAAGCGGCCTTTCGCTTTGAGGTGTTCCACCGTCAGGGTAAGCGGTGTCGGCGCTGCGGTGAGACGATTGAAAAGGGAGTGTTATCCTCCCGGCCGTTTTACTGGTGCCCGGGCTGTCAGATGTAAACGCCAGGCGGCTCTGACCGACAGCGTGGCAGCAAAACGATGGCTCAGGTTAATTCACAGGTTTCTGTTGCAGGACATCACGATGACGCCTGAAATTGTGACTGAACGACTGATATTAAAACCGCTGACGTTGCGGGACGCTGACGCGATGCAAGCGACGTTTCCCCGATGGGAAATCGTCCGCTACCTGATCGATTCGGTTCCCTGGCCTTATCCGGACGGGGCCGCCAGAGACTATATCGCCAATGTGGCCTTACCCGCCGTCGCCGCGGGAAAAGGCTGGTACTGGACGTTACGCCGCCGGGAAGAAGAACAGGTGATGATTGGGGCGATCTCCCTGATGGACACGCCGGACAATCATCGCGGCTTCTGGCTGGTACCGGAATGGCAGGGGCAGGGTTACATGACGGAGGCCAGCAATGCCGTTACTGATTTCTGGTTCAATGTGCTGCAAAAAACGGTACTGAGAACACCCAAAGCCGCGCCAAATCAACGTTCGGTCGCTATCTCGGTTAAAAGCGGTATGCGTTGTATCAGAACGGAAAAGCAACGCTATGTTTCAGGCGAACATGACTCCGAACTCTGGGAGGTGACGCGGGATGAGTGGCGCAAATTCAGAGCGGCTCAGGCTGGCGAAACCGCCGCGAAAAAGTAACATTGTGCCGTGATCCGACAGCATCTTTAGCGATAAGGTTAAACCTGTCCGACCTCAACGGAACCTGCATCCTTCGGGCACAAAAAAACGGCTATGCGTTGTCAGCATAGCCGTTTAGTCGTCGATGGCCCGGTGCGATATTCGCCCAGGCGACAGGCTTATTTATCCAGCTGTGACGTAAAGTCGCGCTCGGTATAACCGGTATACAGCTGACGAGGACGGGCAATTTTCATGCCTTCGTCGTGCATCTCTTTCCAGTGGGCGATCCAGCCAACGGTACGTGCCATGGCAAAAATCACGGTAAACATGGAAGACGGAATGCCCATGGCTTTCAGGATAATACCGGAGTAGAAGTCCACGTTTGGATAGAGTTTACGCTCGATGAAGTACGGGTCGTTCAGCGCAATGTGTTCCAGCTCCAGCGCCACTTCCAGCAGGTCATCTTTCATGCCCAGCTCGTTCAGCACTTCATGACAGGTTTCACGCATGACGGTTGCGCGTGGGTCATAGTTTTTGTAAACGCGATGACCAAAGCCCATCAGGCGGAAGGAGTCGTTTTTGTCTTTTGCACGACGTACGAATTCTGGAATGTGCTCAACGGTGCTGATCTCTTCCAGCATGCGCAGACAGGCTTCGTTTGCGCCACCGTGCGCCGGTCCCCACAGGGAGGCGATACCTGCAGCGATACAGGCAAACGGGTTAGCGCCAGACGAACCGGCGGTACGCACGGTAGAGGTGGATGCGTTCTGCTCATGATCGGCATGCAGAATCAGAATGCGATCCATGGCGCGTTCAAGCACAGGGTTAACCTTGTATTCTTCGCAAGGTGTCGCAAACATCATGTGCAGGAAGTTACCCGCGTAAGAAAGGTCGTTACGTGGATAAACGAACGGCTGACCGATTGAATACTTGTAACACATCGCTGCCATGGTAGGCATTTTCGACAGCAGGCGGAACGCGGCGATTTCGCGATGGCGTTCAATGTTCACGTCCAGCGAATCGTGATAAAACGCCGCCAGTGCGCCGGTCACGCCGCACATCACGGCCATTGGGTGCGAATCGCGGCGGAAGCCGTGGAACAGACGCGTAATCTGCTCATGAATCATGGTGTGGCGGGTGACGGTGACTTTAAAGTCTTCGAACTGTTCCTGCGACGGTGCTTCACCATTCAGCAGGATATAACACACTTCAAGGTAGTTTGAGTGGGTTGCCAACTGGTCGATTGGGAAGCCACGGTGAAGCAGGATACCTTCATCGCCATCGATAAAGGTAATTTTTGATTCGCAGGACGCTGTAGACGTGAAACCAGGATCGAAGGTAAACAGGCCGTTAGAACCCAGTTCGCGGACATCAACGACATCCTGGCCCAGCGTGCCTTGTAACACACTCAGTTCAATAGGCTTTTCGTCGGGTAGGGTTAGCGTCACTTTTTTATCTGTCATTTTCGTCTCCATAGCGCCTTGGGCAGGTAAGGATCTTTCGACACCTGAAACGCGTGCATGTTGCATTTAGGCAGTACTTCACGGTGTCACTCTGCATTATAAGCAGTGAAGGGTACAGAGTGAGAGGCGCGTTCCACAGGAAATGTAAAGCCGTGACATGTGCATATCGCGGTTGTTAAAGATCCGGTCAGGACATAACTTCTTTGTAACCAATAACCTGATGGTTTTAAAAACTGTTACTGGCAATGTTACATAACTTAAGCTTAGGAGAAAGTGTATCCCCATAACTTTTGTGCATCATAGGATTTTATCGGATTAGTTTGTAACTGAATTGTTGAACTATTGTCAAATCAGATAATTAAATTTGTATGAATTGTGAAAAACGTGAGAATGATCACTGTTCTACCCAAAATTCTCCAAAGAGTTTGTAGGGGAATTGTAATCAGAATGTGATCGTCCTATACTTCCGGCCAGGTCTCCGGAATACCCTGACACCAGGAGCCACCCAGCGTTTGTACCACGTCATTTAACACTGGATGTTGCTATTTTGGTGACGGATAAAGTCTGAACAGCGTTGCGGTTCAGGTCTTATGTCCGGAGGAAGCAAAATAAAAAAGAGCTGTGTGGGCAAAACCGTGAAAAAACAAAGACCTGTCAACTTGGATCTCTCGACGATCCGGTTTCCCGTTACTGCAATATCGTCCATTCTTCATCGCGTTTCCGGCGTCATCACTCTGGTTGCTCTCGGCATCCTGTTATGGCTTCTCGGTCTTTCTCTCTCTTCTCCTGAAGGTTTCCAGCACGCAGCGTCTATCATGAATGGCTTCTTTGCGAAGTTTATCATGTGGGGCATTTTAACTGCGCTGGCCTATCATGCAGTGGGCGGGATACGTCATATGTTAATGGATTTTGGTTATCTGGCCGAAACGCTGGAAGCGGGCAAGCTTTCTGCGCAGGTGACGTTTGGTATTACTGTCGTGCTTTCAATTTTAGCAGGAGTCCTCGTATGGTAAGCAATGCATCCGCGTTGGGTCGCAATGGCATTCAGGACTGGCTGTTGCTGCGCGCGTCGGCAATCCTCATTACGCTTTACATCATCTACATCCTTGGTTTCGTGGTGATGACAGACACGCTAACGTATGACATCTGGCGTGGCTTCTTCGCTTCTGCATTTACAAAAGTGTTCACGCTCCTGACGCTGTTTTCCATTCTGATCCACGGCTGGATTGGTATGTGGCAGGTGTTAACGGACTACGTTAAATCCGTGGCGGCGCGTCTGCTGTTACAGTTGGTTATCGTAGTGGCGCTGTTGTCATATGCTATTTATGGATTTGTTGTGGTGTGGGGTGTGTAAATGAGTTTACCAATCAGAGAATTTGATGCCGTGGTAATCGGCGCAGGCGGCGCAGGTATGCGCGCGGCACTGCAAATTTCCCAATCGGGTCAGACCTGTGCCCTGTTGTCTAAAGTCTTCCCGACCCGTTCTCATACGGTATCCGCGCAGGGCGGTATCACCGTTGCGCTGGGTAATACCCATGAAGATAACTGGGAATGGCATATGTACGATACCGTCAAAGGTTCCGACTATATCGGTGACCAGGACGCCATTGAATACATGTGTCACGTCGGCCCGGAAGCGATTCTGGAACTGGAGCATATGGGTCTGCCATTCTCCCGTCTTGATGACGGCCGCGTGTATCAGCGTCCGTTTGGTGGTCAGTCGAAAAACTTCGGCGGTGAGCAGGCGGCGCGAACTGCCGCAGCGGCCGACCGTACTGGCCACGCTCTGCTGCATACGCTGTATCAGCAGAACCTGAAAAATAAAACGACGATCTTTTCCGAATGGTATGCGCTGGATCTGGTGAAGAATGACGACGGTGCGATTGTAGGCTGTACGGCAATCTGCATGGAAACCGGCGAAACGGTCTACTTCAAAGCGAAAGCCACCATTCTGGCGACCGGCGGTGCAGGACGTATTTATCAGTCCACCACGAACGCCCACATCAATACCGGCGACGGTGTCGGCATGGCGCTGCGCGCTGGCGTGCCCGTGCAGGACATGGAAATGTGGCAGTTTCACCCGACCGGTATTGCCGGTGCAGGTGTACTGGTCACAGAAGGTTGTCGTGGTGAAGGCGGTTATCTGCTCAACAAACACGGTGAGCGTTTCATGGAGCGCTATGCCCCTAACGCCAAAGACCTCGCCGGTCGTGACGTTGTGGCGCGTTCGATGATGGTGGAAATCCGTGAAGGTCGCGGTTGTGAAGGGCCATGGGGCCCGCATATCAAGCTGAAACTTGATCATCTGGGCGCGGAAGTGCTGGAATCCCGTCTGCCGGGTATCCTTGAGCTGTCCCGTACCTTTGCTCACGTTGACCCAATTAAAGAGCCGATTCCGGTCATTCCAACCTGCCACTACATGATGGGCGGCGTGCCGACCAAAGTGACGGGCCAGGCGCTGCGCGTTAACGAGCAGGGCGAAGATGAAGTGATCCCGGGCCTGTTCGCCGTGGGCGAAATCGCTTGCGTATCAGTACACGGTGCCAACCGTCTGGGCGGTAACTCGCTGCTGGATCTGGTGGTATTCGGCCGTGCGGCTGGCGTGCATTTGCTTGAGTGTCTGGAAGAGCAGGGCGAACTGCGCGAAGCCAACCAGGAAAACATTGATGCTGCGATGGCGCGCTTCAATCGCTGGGAAAACAACACGACGGGTGAAGATCCGGTTGAAATCCGTAAAGCGTTGCAGCGCTGTATGCAGAACAACTTCTCGGTCTTCCGCGAAGGCGATGCGATGCGTGAAGGGCTTGCTGAGCTGAAAGAGATCCGTGAGCGTCTGAAGTCAGCCCGTCTGGATGACCGTTCACCTGACTTCAATACCCAACGTATTGAGTGCCTTGAGCTGGACAACCTGATGGAAACGGCTTACGCCACTGCTGTGGCGGCCAACTACCGCACCGAGAGCCGTGGCGCACACAGCCGTTTCGATTATCCGGAACGTGATGATGCAAACTGGCTGTGCCATAGCCTCTATGTTCCGCAAACGGAAAGCATGACGCGCCGTGAGGTGAACATGCAACCGAAACTGCGTGCGGCCTTCCCGCCTAAAGCGCGTACCTACTAATTGCGGAGATCATCATGAGACTTGAATTTTCGATCTATCGTTACAATCCGGATGTCGATGACAAACCGCGGATGCAGGACTATACCCTGGAAGCGGAAGACGGCCGTGACATGATGCTGCTGGATGCGTTGATCCGCCTGAAAGAGAAAGATCCTACGCTGGCGTTCCGTCGCTCATGCCGTGAAGGCGTGTGCGGTTCAGACGGTCTGAACATGAACGGTAAAAACGGCCTGGCCTGCATCACGCCGGTTTCGGCACTGGGCAACGGCAAGCAGAAAATCGTTATCCGTCCTCTGCCGGGCCTGCCTGTGGTGCGCGACCTGGTGGTGGACATGGGGCAGTTTTATGCCCAGTATGAGAAAATTAAGCCTTTCTTATTAAACGACGGTGAAAACCCGCCAGCGCGTGAGCATCTGCAGTCGCCGGGCGAGCGTGCACATCTGGATGGATTGTATGAGTGCATTCTCTGCGCCTGCTGCTCCACCTCTTGCCCGTCGTTCTGGTGGAACCCGGACAAGTTCATCGGTCCTGCGGGCCTGCTGGCCGCTTACCGTTTCCTGATTGACAGCCGCGACACCGAAACCGATGCGCGTCTGGATAATCTGAGTGATGCCTTCAGCGTTTTCCGCTGTCACAGCATCATGAACTGTGTAAGTGTTTGTCCTAAAGGGCTTAACCCAACGCGCGCTATCGGCCATATCAAGTCGATGCTGCTGCAACGCGGCGCCTAGTTGTACCACCGGGAACCTCAGGTTCCCGGTGTTTTACGGAAGCCTTTGTAAACGCGGTTCCGACCACGTTTACAAAGGTTCCCTTACGGGCCGGGCGCGCGCTGCGCACAGTGCTCGTATCGCTGAACTCACTACGGCTAACCGCGAAAGCGGCAACAAATGAAACCTCAAAAAAGCATAACATTGCTTAAGGGATCACAATGCAGAACAGCGCGATGAAGCCCTGGCTGGACTCCTCCTGGCTGGCCGGCGCGAATCAGTCTTACATAGAGCAACTCTATGAGGATTTCCTGACCGATCCTGACTCTGTGGATGCAGTGTGGCGCTCGATGTTCCAACAGTTACCAGGCACGGGAGTGAAACCTGAGCAGTTCCACTCCGCGACTCGCGAATATTTCCGTCGCCTGGCGAAAGACGCATCTCGTTACACCTCCTCAGTCACCGATCCGGCAACCAACTCCAAACAAGTGAAAGTGCTGCAGCTGATAAACGCGTTTCGTTTTCGCGGACATCAGGAAGCCAATCTCGATCCGCTTGGCCTGTGGAAACAGGACCGTGTTGCCGATCTCGATCCCGCCTTTCACGATCTGACCGACGCCGATTTTCAGGAAAGCTTTAACGTAGGTTCTTTTGCCATTGGCAAAGAAACCATGAAGCTGGCCGATCTGTTCGACGCGCTGAAGCAGACTTACTGTGGCTCTATTGGTGCAGAATACATGCACATCAATAACACCGAAGAGAAACGCTGGATTCAACAGCGTATTGAATCCGGTGCGAGCCAGACCTCATTCAGTGGCGAAGAGAAAAAAGGTTTCCTGAAAGAGCTGACCGCGGCAGAAGGCCTTGAAAAATATCTGGGCGCGAAATTCCCGGGAGCGAAACGCTTCTCGCTGGAAGGCGGTGATGCGCTGGTGCCCATGCTGCGCGAAATGATTCGTCATGCGGGCAAAAACGGCACACGTGAAGTGGTACTGGGGATGGCGCACCGTGGCCGTCTTAACGTACTGATTAACGTACTGGGTAAAAAGCCACAGGATCTGTTTGACGAATTCTCTGGCAAGCACAAAGAGCATCTGGGCACTGGTGATGTGAAATATCACATGGGCTTCTCTTCGGATATTGAAACCGAAGGCGGCCTGGTGCATCTGGCGCTGGCGTTTAACCCGTCTCACCTGGAAATTGTCAGCCCGGTGGTCATGGGATCGGTGCGTGCTCGTCTGGATCGTCTGGCTGAGCCGGTCAGTAATAAAGTTCTGCCTATCACCATTCACGGTGATGCTGCGGTTATTGGCCAGGGCGTCGTTCAGGAAACGCTGAACATGTCTCAGGCGCGCGGCTATGAAGTCGGCGGTACGGTTCGCATCGTCATTAACAACCAGGTTGGTTTTACCACCTCCAACCCGAAAGACGCGCGTTCAACCCCGTACTGTACTGACATCGGCAAAATGGTGCTGGCCCCGATTTTCCACGTCAATGCTGACGACCCGGAAGCAGTGGCTTTTGTAACACGTCTGGCGCTGGACTATCGCAATACCTTTAAACGCGATGTGTTTATCGATCTGGTGTGCTATCGCCGTCATGGTCACAACGAAGCGGATGAGCCAAGTGCAACGCAGCCGTTGATGTACCAGAAAATCAAAAAGCATCCGACGCCGCGTAAAATCTACGCCGATCGTCTGGAAGGTGAAGGTGTTGCCTCTCAGGAAGATGCCACCGAAATGGTGAATCTGTACCGCGATGCGCTCGATGCGGGCGAATGCGTGGTGCCTGAATGGCGTCCAATGAGCCTGCATTCGTTCACGTGGTCGCCTTACCTGAACCACGAGTGGGATGAGCCTTACCCGGCACAGGTTGACATGAAACGCCTGAAGGAACTGGCATTACGCATCAGCCAGGTCCCTGAACAGATTGAAGTACAGGCACGCGTTGCCAAGATTTACAACGATCGTAAGCTGATGGCCGAAGGCGAGAAAGCGTTCGACTGGGGCGGTGCAGAAAATCTGGCCTACGCAACCCTGGTTGATGAAGGGATTCCGGTTCGCCTCTCGGGTGAAGACTCCGGTCGCGGTACCTTCTTCCATCGCCATGCAGTTGTTCACAACCAGGCGAACGGCTCAACCTATACGCCGCTGCATCATATTCATAACAGCCAGGGCGAGTTCAAAGTGTGGGACTCGGTCCTGTCTGAAGAAGCGGTGCTGGCGTTTGAATATGGCTATGCCACTGCAGAGCCACGCGTGCTGACCATCTGGGAAGCGCAGTTTGGTGACTTTGCCAACGGTGCTCAGGTTGTTATTGACCAGTTCATCAGCTCTGGCGAACAGAAGTGGGGCCGTATGTGTGGCCTGGTGATGTTACTGCCGCATGGCTACGAAGGTCAGGGCCCGGAGCACTCCTCTGCACGTCTGGAACGCTATCTGCAACTCTGCGCCGAGCAGAACATGCAGGTTTGTGTCCCGTCAACACCGGCTCAGGTGTATCACATGCTGCGTCGTCAGGCGCTGCGTGGTATGCGTCGTCCGCTGGTGGTGATGTCGCCGAAGTCGCTGTTACGTCACCCGCTGGCTATCTCTTCTCTGGAAGAACTGGCGAATGGCAGTTTCCAGCCTGCGATTGGCGAAGTCGACGATCTGGACCCGCAAGGCGTTAAGCGCGTCGTGATGTGTTCCGGTAAGGTTTACTACGATCTGCTGGAACAGCGTCGTAAAGACGAGAAAAACGATGTTGCCATCGTGCGCATCGAACAGCTTTACCCGTTCCCGCATCAGGCGGTACAGGAAGCATTAAAAGCTTATTCTCACGTACAGGATTTTGTCTGGTGCCAGGAAGAGCCGCTGAACCAGGGCGCCTGGTACTGTAGCCAGCATCATTTCCGTGATGTCGTGCCGTTCGGTGCCACGCTGCGCTATGCAGGTCGCCCGGCATCGGCTTCACCGGCCGTGGGTTATATGTCCGTACACCAACAACAGCAGCAAGACCTGGTTAATGACGCTCTGAACGTCAATTAATTAAAAGGAAAGATAATGAGTAGCGTAGATATTCTCGTTCCCGACCTGCCTGAATCGGTTGCAGATGCCACAGTAGCAACCTGGCACAAGAAACCAGGCGATGCAGTAAGTCGCGATGAAGTCATCGTCGAAATTGAAACTGACAAAGTCGTGCTGGAAGTGCCAGCTTCTGCCGATGGCGTGCTGGAAGCGGTGCTGGAAGACGAAGGGGCAACGGTTACCTCCCGTCAGATCCTGGGTCGCCTGAAAGAAGGCAACAGTGCTGGCAAAGAAAGCAGTGCCAAAGCGGAAAGCAATGAATCGACGCCATCTCAGCGTCAGACGGCTTCTCTGGAAGAAGAGAGCAGTGACGCACTGAGCCCGGCTATCCGCCGCCTGATTGCCGAGCATAATCTTGATGCTTCGCAGATCAAAGGCACCGGCGTGGGTGGACGTTTAACCCGTGAAGATGTTGAAAAGCATCTGGCGAACAAACCGCAGGCAGATAAAGCCGCAGCGCCCGCGGCGGCACCTGCTGCTCAGCAGCCAGTGGCTAACCGCAGCGAAAAACGTGTACCGATGACGCGTCTGCGTAAGCGTGTTGCGGAGCGTCTGCTGGAAGCCAAGAACAGCACCGCCATGTTGACGACCTTCAACGAAATCAACATGAAGCCCATTATGGACCTGCGTAAGCAGTACGGCGATGCGTTCGAGAAGCGTCACGGTGTGCGTCTGGGCTTTATGTCGTTCTACATCAAGGCCGTCGTGGAAGCGCTGAAGCGTTACCCTGAAGTCAACGCCTCTATCGATGGCGAAGATGTGGTTTACCACAACTACTTCGATGTGAGCATTGCCGTCTCTACGCCACGTGGCCTGGTAACACCGGTACTGCGTGATGTTGATGCGTTAAGCATGGCTGACATCGAGAAGAAAATTAAAGAACTGGCTCTAAAAGGCCGTGACGGCAAGCTGACGGTTGAGGATCTGACTGGCGGTAACTTTACCATCACCAACGGTGGTGTGTTTGGTTCACTGATGTCTACGCCAATCATCAACCCGCCACAGAGCGCGATTCTGGGCATGCACGCCATCAAAGATCGTCCAATGGCGGTCAATGGTCAGGTTGTGATCCTGCCAATGATGTACCTGGCTCTCTCCTACGATCACCGTTTAATCGATGGCCGTGAATCTGTCGGCTATCTGGTCGCAGTGAAAGAGATGCTGGAAGATCCGGCGCGTCTGCTGCTGGATGTCTGATTCATCACTGGGCACGCGTTGCGTGCCCAACCTCAATACTCTTTTCAGATCTGAATGGATAGAACATCATGAACTTACACGAATACCAGGCTAAACAGCTGTTTGCACGGTATGGCATGCCAGCACCGACCGGCTACGCCTGTACTACACCACGTGAAGCAGAAGAAGCAGCATCGAAAATCGGTGCAGGCCCGTGGGTAGTTAAATGTCAGGTTCATGCCGGTGGCCGCGGTAAAGCGGGCGGTGTGAAGGTGGTTAACAGTAAAGAAGACATCCGTGCTTTCGCCGAAAACTGGCTGGGCAAACGTCTGGTAACTTACCAAACTGACGCCAATGGTCAGCCGGTAAACCAGATTCTGGTTGAAGCCGCGACCGATATCGATCAGGAGCTGTACCTGGGCGCCGTGGTTGACCGTGCGACGCGTCGTGTCATCTTTATGGCATCGACCGAAGGCGGCGTGGAAATCGAGAAAGTGGCTGAAGAAACGCCACACCTGATCCACAAAATGGCGCTGGACCCTTTAGCCGGTCCACAGCCTTATCAGGGCCGTGAGTTAGCCTTTAAACTGGGCCTGACCGGTAAGCAAGTCAGCCAGTTCACTAAAATTTTCATGGGTCTGGCCACCATGTTCCTGGAGCGTGACCTGGCGATGGTTGAGATCAACCCGCTGGTGATCACCAAGCAGGGCGACCTGATCTGTCTGGATGGCAAACTGGGTGCCGATGGCAATGCCCTGTTCCGTCAGCCAGAGCTGCGTGAAATGCGCGATCCAAGCCAGGAAGATCCTCGTGAAGCGCACGCGACACAGTGGGAACTGAACTATGTTGCGCTGGAAGGCAACATCGGTTGTATGGTTAACGGCGCAGGCCTGGCAATGGGTACCATGGACATCGTTAAGCACCACGGTGGCCAGCCAGCGAACTTCCTGGATGTGGGCGGCGGCGCGACCAAAGAGCGCGTAACCGAAGCCTTTAAAATCATCCTGTCTGACGACGCCGTGAAAGCGGTATTCGTTAACATCTTCGGCGGCATCGTACGTTGCGACCTGATCGCAGACGGCATCATCGGTGCAGTAGCAGAAGTGGGTGTTAACGTACCGGTCGTGGTACGTCTGGAAGGTAACAACGCTGAACTGGGCGCTAAGAAACTGGCGGACAGTGGTCTGAACATCATTGCAGCAACCAGTCTGACAGACGCGGCACAGCGTGTTGTTGCTGCTGCGGAGGGTAAATAATGTCCATTTTGATCGACAAAAACACCAAAGTCATTTGCCAGGGGTTCACCGGCGGACAAGGGACTTTCCACTCTGAGCAGGCGCTGGCATACGGCACGCAACTGGTTGGCGGCGTTACACCAGGCAAAGGCGGCACCACGCATCTGGGCCTGCCAGTCTTTAACACCGTACGTGAAGCGGTGGAAGCGACCGGCGCAACGGCAACCGTCATCTATGTTCCGGCACCGTTCTGCAAAGACGGTATCCTGGAAGCCATCGATGCCGGTATCAAGCTGATCATCACCATCACCGAAGGCATCCCGACGCTGGACATGCTGACCGTGAAGATGAAGCTCGATGAAGCGGGCGTACGCATGATCGGTCCAAACTGCCCAGGTGTGATCACCCCAGGCGAATGTAAGATCGGTATCATGCCGGGCCACATTCATCAGCCGGGCCGTGTTGGTATCGTATCGCGTTCAGGCACCCTGACCTATGAAGCCGTTAAGCAGACCACCGATATCGGTTACGGTCAGTCAACCTGCGTTGGTATTGGCGGTGACCCGATCCCAGGTTCTAACTTCATCGACATCCTGAAAATGTTCCAGGACGATCCACAGACGGAAGCGATCGTCATGATCGGTGAAATCGGTGGTAGCGCTGAAGAAGAAGCCGCTGCTTTTATTAAAGAGCACGTGACTAAACCGGTTGTCGGCTACATTGCTGGCGTAACGGCCCCGAAAGGCAAACGTATGGGCCACGCTGGCGCCATCATTGCCGGTGGTAAAGGTACAGCAGACGAGAAGTTTGCTGCGCTGGAAGCGGCAGGCGTGAAAACCGTACGCAGTCTGGCTGATATCGGCGATGCCGTTAAAGCCGTCCTGCCAGCCAAATAACAGGCCTGAGTATTATCACAGAGCCACCTTCGGGTGGCTTTTTTACGTCTTTGCATTGAATAATCCACGGCACCGCGTGGTTAATTTTAGTGCCGCCCATAAATAACATAAAATAATCTTAAGTATTCCTGTGATGTTTGCTATTATTAATTTGGCTTAGGATTTCATCCTGGCCGCAAAAAAAGTTATTCAATAAGATATAAAGTTAAATATTTATAGAAAAGCAAATTGCCCGATGACAGTTTTTTAACAAAGTCTTCGTGAGAACATATTTCCCATCTCTTTTCATTATTCCAAATCAATTTTCTGTCATTTATAACAAACTTTACTGCTAGCAAAGGATGCGGTTAAGCGCTTAAATTGCGCTGCATCAATCCAGCCTTTTAAAAAAATATTCATACGTTTGTTCAAATACGGGAAAGCATCAATTTTTCATTTATTACCCGTTAAACGTTTGAGCCACGCTGCTGCATTGGTGTTTCACAGGTTTCTGTTAACCGTTACGCCCTCATCCCAGGCCGCACACAGATCTGTCCTGTCGATGACAAAACTGGAATCAATAATCAGTCGTTCCTGACTCTTATTCAGTCTGTACGGATACAGAGTTAAGGTGAGGAGCAAGGAGTCATTATGCTAGATATTGTCGAGCTGTCGCGTTTACAGTTTGCCTTAACGGCGATGTACCATTTCCTTTTCGTCCCATTAACGCTCGGTATGGCGTTTTTGCTGGCAATAATGGAAACGGTCTATGTGCTGAGCGGTAAACAAATTTATAAGGATATGACGAAATTCTGGGGCAAGTTATTTGGTATTAACTTTGCGCTGGGCGTGGCAACCGGGCTGACGATGGAGTTTCAGTTCGGCACCAACTGGTCTTACTATTCTCATTATGTCGGCGATATTTTTGGTGCGCCGCTGGCCATTGAAGGTTTAATGGCATTCTTTCTTGAGTCTACCTTTGTTGGCCTGTTCTTTTTCGGTTGGGATCGTCTGGGTAAAGTTCAGCACCTGGCTGTCACCTGGTTGGTGGCGCTGGGCTCCAACATGTCTGCACTGTGGATTCTGGTGGCAAACGGCTGGATGCAGAACCCCATCGCCTCTGAGTTTAATTTTGAAACCATGCGAATGGAGATGCTGAGCTTCTCGGAGCTGGTGTTAAATCCGGTTGCACAGGTGAAATTTGTTCACACCGTTGCGTCGGGTTACACCACAGGTGCGATGTTCATTTTGGGCATCAGCGCATGGTATTTACTGAAAGGGCGAGATCTGGCTTTTGCTAAACGCTCTTTTGCCATCGCCGCCAGTTTTGGTATGGCAGCCATACTGTCCGTCATCGTGCTGGGTGATGAGTCAGGTTACGAGATGGGGGATGTTCAGAAAACCAAGCTGGCTGCCATTGAAGCCGAATGGGACACCCAGCCCGCACCGGCCGCGTTTACCCTGTTTGGTTTGCCCGATCAGGCATCGCAGCAGAATCATTATGCCATTCAGATTCCCTATCTGTTGGGGCTGATTGCTACCCGCTCAACGGATACGCCCGTAACCGGTCTGAAAGAACTGATGGCCCAACATGAAGTGCGCATTCGAAACGGCATGAAAGCCTATGCACTGCTAAACGCGCTGCGCAGCGGCAATACCGACCCGGCCGTGCGTGAGGCGTTTAATCACAGTAAAAAAGATCTGGGTTATGGCCTGCTGTTGAAGCGCTATACGCCAAACGTCTCTGATGCCAGCGAGGCGCAAATCAAACAGGCAACGCAGGATTCCATTCCGCGCGTGGCACCGCTGTATTTTGCTTTCCGTATCATGGTGCTCTGTGGGGTGCTGTTGCTCGGCGTTATCGCGCTGTCGTTCTGGAGCGTCATTCGTAATCGCATCGGCAAAAATCGCTGGTTACTCAAAGCCGCGCTGTATGGCATTCCGCTGCCGTGGATTGCGGTTGAGGCAGGGTGGTTTGTCGCAGAATATGGCCGTCAACCCTGGGCAATAGGTGAGGTGCTGCCTACGGCCGTGGCGAATTCGTCGCTCACCGTTGGGGATATTCTGTTCTCAATGGGGCTGATTTGCGGCCTCTATACGCTGTTCCTGGTGGCCGAGATGTATCTGATGTTTAAATTTGCCCGCCTGGGGCCAAGCAGCCTGAAAACGGGTCGTTATCACCATGAGCAGATGGCGAAAAATGTTCAGCCGGTACGTGGATAAGGAGAACCGCCATGTTTGATTATGAAGTTCTGCGCTTTGTCTGGTGGCTGCTGATCGGCATTTTGCTGGTAGGCTTTGCCGTCACTGATGGCTTCGATATGGGCGTCGGCATGTTAACGCGCCTGTTAGGCCGAACCGATACCGAGCGTCGGGTAATGATTAACACCATTGCGCCGCACTGGGACGGCAACCAGGTCTGGTTAATTACCGCAGGTGGTGCGCTGTTTGCTGCCTGGCCGATGGTTTATGCCGCCGCGTTTTCAGGGTTTTATGTGGCGATGATCCTGGTGCTGGCTTCGCTGTTTTTCCGTCCGGTAGGCTTTGATTACCGCTCAAAGATTGAAGACAAGCGCTGGCGCGGGGCCTGGGACTGGGGCATTTTTATCGGCAGCTTCGTGCCGCCTTTGGTGATTGGCGTGGCTTTTGGCAACCTGTTGCAGGGCGTGCCGTTTCACGCCGATGAGTATATGCGCCTTTACTACACCGGAAACTTCTTCCAGTTGCTGAACCCGTTTGGCCTGCTGGCCGGTGTGGTCAGCGTGGCGATGATACTGGCGCAGGGGGCAACCTATCTGCAAATGCGGACAACCGGCGAACTCTATCTGCGTTCACGTACCACCGCACAGATCGCCACGCTGGTGATGATGGTGTGTTTTGCGCTGGCTGGTCTGTGGGTGAAGTACGGTATTGCGGGTTATGTGGTGACCAGCACGCTTGATCACTATGCCGCTTCTAATCCGCTGGGCAAAACCGTGGTGCGTGAAGCCGGTGCCTGGATGGTGAATTTCCAGCAGCATCCTGTGTTGTGGCTGTTCCCACTGCTGGGCGTTGTGCTGCCCCTGCTGACGGTGCTGTGCTCACGGATGAACAAAAGCGCATGGGCGTTTGTGTTCTCTTCACTGACGCTTGCCTGCGTCATCATGACGGCCGGTATTGCCATGTTTCCGTTCATTATGCCTTCCAGCACGGTACCGGGCACCAGTCTGACTATGTGGGATGCGACATCCAGTTTGCTGACGCTGAAAACCATGACCTTTGCCGCGATAATTTTTGTGCCCATCATCCTGCTCTACACCAGTTGGTGTTACTGGAAGATGTTTGGCCGCATCACCAAAGAGCATGTTGAAAGCAACAGCAACTCACTGTACTGATTAAGGAGTCAACACATGTGGTATTTTGCCTGGATTCTTGGCACCTTGCTGGCGTGCGCCTTTGGTATCATCACGGCGCTGGCCATAGAGCATATTGAAGACGGCGCGACGTCGGATCGGCAACCCTGATGGGCCGGTTGATTCAGACGGCGTATCGTCTGATGGATAAGGGCCCGTTCCGGGCCCTTTCGCTGATTCTGGCACTCTGGCTGGCGGGATGCCTGTTATGGAATCCCGCACGCTTTGCCAGTGACTCAGGCAGCATTCTGCTGTGGCAGGGGATGTTGCTTATCTGGGCGGTGTGCACGGGCGTTATTCACGGCACCGGGTTTCTGCCGCGACGATTGCGCTGGCGCGCTTTTTTTACCCCTTTACCTGCCCTGGTGGTACTCTTGTGGGGGGTGAGCCGGTTTTATCTCTGACTGCCTGGCAGCATAATGCGCTGAAACGTGAGTTTACTTCAGCGTCTGGTCAAGAAGCCTCCATTAAAGCCTTCCGGTTGTAACCAACTGATAATTATTTTCTCCTGGCCCTGGCAGCCCATTCCCAACCCCAATTGTCTTGCGTATAGTAGCAACGTTTAAAACGAGGCCGGGATGTAGAGTGAGTACAACGCTGTTTCGCTGGCCGGTTCGGGTCTACTATGAAGATACCGATGCCGGTGGTGTGGTTTATCACGCCAGCTATATCGCTTTTTATGAACGAGCACGTACCGAAATGTTGCGTCAGCATCATTTCAATCAGCAGACGCTGTTAGAACAGCAGATTGCTTTTGTGGTACGGCGCATAACGGTGGACTATCTTTCGGCGGCGCGTCTTGACGATCTTCTGGAAATTCAGAGCGAAGTGACATCAATGACCCGGGCGACGATGACATTCACCCAGCGTATCGTGAATGCAGAAGGCAAAGTGCTCAATGAGGCAGAGGTCCTGATTGCCTGCATCAACCCACACCTAATGAAGCCGATTGCGCTTCCCAAGTCTATTGTCGCGGAGTTCAAGCAGTGACTGACATGAACGTTCTTGATTTGTTCCTGAAGGCGAGCCTTCTGGTCAAACTTATCATGTTGATTTTGATCGGCTTTTCGATTGCTTCATGGGCAATCATCATCCAGCGCACGCGTATTCTGAATGCGGCGGGAAGGGAAGCTGACGCCTTTGAAGACAAATTCTGGTCCGGCGTTGAGCTTTCTCGCCTTTATCAGGAAAGCCAGGCGCGTCGCGAAGAGCTGTCAGGCTCAGAGCAAATTTTTTACGCCGGTTTCAAAGAATTTGCGCGTCTGCATCGAGTCAACAACCATGCACCTGAAGCCGCAGTGGAAGGGGCGAGCAGGGCAATGCGCATTTCCATGAATCGTGAGCTGGAAGCGCTGGAAAACCATATTCCTTTCCTTGGCACCGTCGGTTCCATCAGCCCGTATATCGGTCTGTTTGGTACGGTGTGGGGGATCATGCATGCCTTTATTGCCCTCGGAGCGGTAAAACAGGCAACGTTGCAGATGGTTGCGCCAGGTATCGCAGAAGCCTTGATCGCTACTGCCATCGGTTTGTTCGCGGCGATTCCAGCGGTGATGGCGTATAACCGACTGAACCAGCGCGTGAATAAACTGGAACAGGGCTATGACAACTTCATGGAAGAGTTCACGGCTATCCTGCATCGTCAGGCCTTTTCCAGCGACAGCGCTAAGTAAACAGAGGTAAATGATGGCCCGAGTGCGTGGTCGCGGTCGCCGCGAGCTAAAGTCGGAAATCAACATTGTTCCGCTGCTGGACGTTCTGCTGGTGTTGTTGCTGATCTTTATGGCGACAGCCCCAATCATAACCCAAAGCGTGGAAGTGGATTTGCCGGATGCGACGGATTCTAAAACGGTTTCCAGCGATGATAATCCTCCCGTGATTGTAGAAGTGTCGGGTGTCGGCCAATACAGCATGGTGGTGGATCACGATCGTTTATCGCAGCTACCACCGGAACAGGTGATTAGTGAAGCGCAACGTCGTCTGGAAGCGAATCCGAAAACTGTCTTTCTGATCGGCGGTGCGAAAGAGGTGCCTTATGATGAAATCATTAAGGCGCTGAACCTGTTGCATCAGGCTGGGGTTAAATCTGTCGGTTTGATGACGCAGCCGATTTAAAGTCGAACCGTTTTTGGGAACCGAGTGTGTCGAAGGCAACCGAGCAAAACGAAAAGTTAAAGCGCGCGATAATCATTTCGGTGATTCTGCATATCGTGCTGATTGCCCTGCTGATATGGAGCTCGTTTAATGAGCATATCGAAGCCAGCGGCGGTGGCGGCGGTAGCGATATCGAGGCGGTGATGGTCGATCCCGGTGCGGTGGTTGATCAATATAATCGTCAGCAGAATCAGCAAAGTGACAGTCAGCGCGCCGAACAGCAGCGCCAGAAACAGTCACAGCAGCAGGCCGAAGAGCTACAGCAGAAACAGGCGGCTGAACAGCAGCGGCTGAAAGAGCTGGAAAAAGAGCGCTTACAGGCACAGGAAGACGCGAAACAGCAGGCGAAAGCCCAGGCTGAACAGCAGAAGGCGGCGGAAGCCGCCGCGAAACAGGCCGAGTCACAACAGAAAGCCGCAGAAGCGGCTGCAGCGAAAGCCAAAGCGGATGCTAAAGCGGAAGCCGATGCGCAGGCCAAAGCGGCCGCTGACGCGAAAATAAAGGCTCAGGAAGACGCTAAGCAGGCCGCAGCAGAGGCGAAGAAGCAGGCCGAGCAACAGGCGAAAGCCGCGGCGGCAGAAGCGAAGAAGCAAGCTGAACAGCAGGCCAAAGCCGAGGCAGCTAAACAAGCCAAGGCGGAAGCGGCGAAGCAGGCTAAAGCGGAAGCGGCTAAAGAAGCCAAGGCCGCAGAGGCCAAAGCTGCCGCGGAAGCCAAAGCCGCGGCAGCTCAGGAAGCCAAAGAAAAAGCAGCGAAAGAAAAAGCGGAAGCCGCAGCAAAAGCCAAAGCTGATGCTGCCGCGAAAGCGAAAGCCGACGCGAAAGCCAAAGCGGAGGCCAAAGCCAAAGCCGCAGCGGATGCAGCCAATGACAGCGACGTTGATGATCTGCTGGGCGGTTTAGCGTCCGGTAAGAATGCGCCGAAAAGCGGGGCGTCCGGTGGAGCAGCCGGGCAGGGCAACCAGAAAAAAGCGGGTGCCTCTGGGGCCGAGGTGAATGCCTATCTTGGGCAGATTACCAGTGCTATTCAGAGCCGTTTTTACGATGCGGATCTTTATAGCGGTAAAAGCTGTGACTTACGTATTAAACTAGCGCCTGACGGTATGCTGATTGATGTGAAATCAGAAGGGGGCGATCCGGCTCTCTGCCAGGCCGCAATCGCAGCGGCGAAGCAGGCACGCATTCCGAAACCGCCTTCACAAGCGGTGTACGAAGTGTTTAAAAACGCACCGATGCGTTTCAGACCGCAATAATGCAGTAACCTGCGGCAGGTTGATCTATGGTTAGCTTGCCGTACTCTAGTTGTACTCGTGGTTTTCAGGAACAGTGCCAATTATCGCGGACTCAGGTTCAGATAAGGGAGATAAAATGAAGCAAGCTCTTCGCGTAACGTTAGGCTTTTTTATCCTGTTGTGGGCAGCGATGCTGCATGCAGAGGTTCGCATTGAAATCACCCAGGGCGTAAACAGCGCGCGTCCAATCGGTGTGGTTCCGTTCAAGTGGGTTGGCTCAGGCGCGGCACCGGAAGATATCGGTGGCATCGTCGCGGCTGACCTGCGTAACAGCGGTAAATTCAATCCGCTCGACCGCTCTCGTCTGCCACAGCAGCCGACCAGCCCCCAGGAAGTGCAGCCTGCTGCATGGAGTGCGCTGGGTATTGATGCTGTCGTGGTAGGACAGGTTCAGCAAAACGCCGACGGCAGCTATCAGGTTTCTTATCAACTGGTCGATACTGCAGGTGCACCGGGCACCGTGCTGGCGCAAAACTCCTATAAAATCACTAAACAGTGGCTACGCTATGCGGCGCATACCGTCAGTGATGAAGCGTTCCAGAAGCTGACGGGCATTAAAGGTGCGTTCCGTACCCGTATCGCCTATGTCGTGCAGACCAACGGTGGTCAGTTCCCTTACGAACTGCGCGTTGCCGACTACGACGGCTATAACCAGTTTGTCGTGCACCGCTCACCGCAGCCGTTGATGTCACCAGCCTGGTCGCCAGACGGCAGCAAAGTGGCCTATGTGACCTTTGAAAGCGGTAAGTCAGCGCTGGTTATTCAGACGCTCGCTAACGGCGCGGTACGTCAGGTTGCCTCATTCCCACGTCACAACGGTGCACCGGCGTTCTCGCCTGACGGCACTAAGCTGGCGTTTGCGTTATCGAAAACCGGCAGCCTCAACCTGTACGTGATGGATCTGGGCTCAGGTCAGATTCGCCAGATCACCGACGGCCGCTACAACAGTACTGAACCGACCTGGTTCCCGGATAGCCAGACTCTGGCTTACACCTCTGATCAGGCTGGCGCACCACAAATTTATAAGATTGGTATCAATGGTGGTTCACCACAGCGTATTACCTGGGAAGGTGCTCAAAACCAGGATGCTGATGTGGCCAGCGATGGTAAATCAATGGTGATGATTAGCACCAGTGGCGGTGCTCAACACGTCGCCAAACAGGATCTGGTAACGGGAGCCGTTCAAACGTTAACGGACACGTTCCTGGATGAAACGCCGAGCATGGCACCCAATGGCACCATGGTAATCTACAGCTCTACTCAGGGTATGGGTTCTGTGTTGCAGTTGGTTTCCACTGACGGTCGTTTCAAAGCGCGTCTTCCGGCAACTGATGGACAGGTCAAATTTCCTGCCTGGTCGCCGTACCTGTAATGTTTGAGCTTTCTGACATTACAAAAAAATAAACAATAATGGGAATTTTCAAATGCAACTGAACAAAGTACTGAAGGGTTTAATGCTGGCTCTGCCAATCATGGCAGTTGCGGCGTGTAGCTCACACAAAAATAACAACAACGACCAGTCTGGCGCAGGTGCTGATGGCGCTTACGGTGCGAACTCAGGCATGAACGGCAACGGTAACATGTCTTCTGATGAGCAGGCGCGTCTGCAGATGCAACAGCTGCAACAGAACAACATCGTTTACTTCGGCCTGGACAAATTTGATGTTCAGTCTGACTACGCTCAGATGCTGGATCAGCACGCTAACTTCCTGCGTAGCAACCCATCATACAAAGTGACTATCGAAGGTCATGCGGATGAGCGCGGTACGCCAGAGTACAACATCGCCCTGGGCGAACGTCGTGCTAACGCCGTTAAGATGTACCTGCAAGGTAAAGGCGTGTCAGCCGATCAGATGTCTATCGTTTCTTACGGTAAAGAGAAGCCGGCTGTTCTGGGCCACGACGAAGCGGCTTACGCTAAAAACCGTCGTGCCGTACTGGTATACTAAGAGAATCACATGGTTAGTAACTTCAGACATCACCTGTTGAGTCTGTCGTTACTGATTGGCGTAGCGGCCCCCTGGGCCGCTAATGCCCAAGCGTCAATCAGTAGCGTTGGCTCCGGCTCGGTCGAAGACCGTGTCACCAGTCTTGAAAGAATCTCAAATGCCCAGGCACAGCTGATGCAGCAACTGCAGCAGCAGATGAGTGATAACCAGCGGGATATCGACTCATTGCGTGGGGAAATCCAGCAAAATACCTATCAGCTGAACCAGGTTGTTGAGCGCCAGAAGCAGATCTATCAGCAGATCGACAGTCTGAGCAGCAACAACAGCAATGCCAGTCAGCCAGCCGCCGGTGCCAGCGATAACGCCGGTGCGGGTGCTGCAGCCTCTGGCACGGAGTCTGGTGCAGCGGCAGCCGGTGGTAGTGCGCCGGTCCAGAGCGGCGATGCCAACAGCGATTACAATGCTGCTGTCGCGCTTATTCTGGAGAAAAAACAGTACGACCAGGCGATCACTGCGCTACAGGCGTGGGTGAAGCGCTACCCGGATTCGACGTATCAGCCGAATGCCAATTACTGGCTGGGACAACTGTTTTATAACAAAGGCAAGAAAGACGACGCGGCGTATTATTACGCCACGGTGGTGAAGCAGTATCCAAAATCCCCCAAGGCTGCTGAAGCGTTGTTAAAGGTTGGCGTGATCATGCAGGAGAAAAACGACACGGCGAAAGCCAAAGCCGTTTATCAACAGGTGATCAAACTTTACCCGGATACCGAATCTGCTAAGCAGGCGCAAAAACGTTTGTCTGGTATGTAATTTGTGCAGGTTTGACCGGATATCGTGTGATTTCTGGTCTTGCCGCATGAAAGGTAGGCAATTGAACCCCTTAACAGAAAATAAGGGTTGCGCTACCTCGGTAAATCAGTAATATATGCCGCCGTTGCCGGGACACATTGCAGATGTGTCTGGCAAGCCTGAAGATGGGTCGTTAGCTCAGTTGGTAGAGCAGTTGACTTTTAATCAATTGGTCGCAGGTTCGAATCCTGCACGACCCACCATCTCCCGCAGGACGTTGTTCCCCAAGAGAACCTTCAGTATTGCTTCACAACCATTAAGATGGGTCGTTAGCTCAGTTGGTAGAGCAGTTGACTTTTAATCAATTGGTCGCAGGTTCGAATCCTGCACGACCCACCATCTTAATCTCAGGCATCATTGGTGAATGTGTTTGAGCGGTTGTAAGCCCCGAGCGGGTCGTTAGCTCAGTTGGTAGAGCAGTTGACTTTTAATCAATTGGTCGCAGGTTCGAATCCTGCACGACCCACCAATACAGAAAAGAGCGCCCACCGGGCGCTCTTTTCGTTTGTAGGCTGCGCAGTCAAACGTGCGGGATGAGAACCTGCAGCAGGGTCGACTGAATCGCGCAGCGATTCAGGCTGATGCGCCAGCATCACCCGAAGGGCGAGGCCCGAACGGGCCGAGGCAATCCTGCACGACCCACCAATGTTGAAAGGCGCCCTAAAGGCGCCTTTTTGCTATGCGTAAAACGTGCGGGATGAGAACCTGCAGCAGGGTCGACTGAATCGCGCAGCGGTTCAGGCTGATGCGTCAGCCTTACCCAGTGGGCGACCTTACCGTTAATGCCATAAAAAAGCGCCCAACGGGCGCCTGTAGTCGTGGTGTTACTGCGAGTCGCTTAGCGCTGTATCGCTTGACCCGGCTCCAGATTGAACTGTTTTAACAGCGCTTCAAGCCGCAGTGCCTGATCTTCCAACGCCGTAGCGGACAGGGCAGACGCGGAGACCAGCGTGGCATTTTGCTGCGTGGTACTGTCCAGCTCCGATACTGCACGGGCAATCTGCTCAATACCGCGGCTTTGCTCGTCAGAAGCAGAAGAGATCTCACCGACAATGTGATTGACGCGGGAAATGGCATTCACCACCTGTCCCATTCTTTCACCCGCACGCGCCACACGATTGTTGCCCTCGGTAATCTGACCGACTGACTCACTGATCAGGCGTTCAATGTCTTTCGCTGCCTGAGCGCTTCGCTGCGAAAGATTGCGTACCTCACTGGCCACCACCGCAAATCCGCGTCCCTGTTCACCGGCACGCGCCGCTTCAACTGCCGCATTGAGCGCCAGGATATTGGTCTGAAACGCGATGCTGTTAATGACGGCGGTGATTTCGGCAATTTTCTTTGAACTGGCCGAGATGTCGCCCATGGTTTGCACGACTTCGCTGACCGCGGCACCGCCTTGTTCAGCCTGCAGAGAGGCTTCAGCCGCTATCTGACTGGCATGGCGGGCGTTGTCGGCGTTGTGCTTAACGGTAACAGTCAACTGCTCCATACTGGCAGCGGTCTGCACCACGGCCGCGGCCTGTTGCTCAGTCCGTGAAGAAAGGTTGTGATTGTCGCTGTTGATACTGCTCGCCGCCTGGGAGACGGTGAAGACGCTGTCGCGCACTTCCTGAATAATCGTCCGCAGACGGTGATTCATTGCCCCCATTGCCCCCGCCAGCTTGCCCAGCTCATCACGGCCGCCAGGCGTGATAGTGGCACTTAAATCACCGCTGGCGATGCGCTCTGCCAGCATCAGGTTTCTTCTCACCGGATGTGTAATCTGGCGGCTAATCAGCCAGGCGATCAGGATGCCCAGCAGCACCGCAATGCTTACCGTCAGTAGCGTCAGGTTGATAGCGCCGTTGGTCAGGCTGCTGTTTTGCGATTTCATCTGCTGCAGAATATTTTTGATAATGGCACTGCTTTTATCGCCGTCTGCTTTAACCGCGCTCTCCGCCACGTTGAGGGCACGAAAGCCCGCTGCATAACGCTCACTGAGTTGCTTCACGTCGAGAGTCGCGCTCCATAATGCGTTCAGCTGCGTCTGTGCTTCTGGTGGCAACTGCGGTAATAAGGCCGTGATGCTGGACTGAATCGCGTTGGATTGCTGTTGAAGCTGCACGTCTAGCGCGGCAGCATTAGCAGGATCGTAACGGAGTAACTGAAGCTGGTCGCGTAACTGGCTGATGGCAAGAAGTTGCTGGAACAGCACGCTGGCATCGGTCACCTGGGTCTTAATCAACGCTTCATACAGTGTTGACTGGCTTTGCATGTTGCGTTGATCAAGCTGTTTTCCCGTTGCCGCCAGCGCCTGCATGGCTTGCGTCATCGCGGTGATACTGCTCTGAAAGTGGCTGAGTTGGCTGGCGATATCCTGAAGCTGAGTTTGCTGTTCCGGCTGCCACGGGTACTGCTGAGCATCCTGGGTGAGCAGAGAGGCATGAGCAATGTAATCTGCCATGACTTTTCCCGCTTTTTCATCCCCATACAGCAACTTCAGTCGGTTTATTTTTGCCTGGAATACATCGATGTTGATGTCGTAAATCACGTTGCTCTGTTCATAAACGTCATGGATGTTTTTAAAGCGTAATACGCTAATACTGCCCGATCCCACGACTAACAATAAAACGAGTCCAAATCCCAAACTGAGTTTATGCGCTATTTTTGTATTTTCTAACCGCAACGCCATGACTGCTGCCTCCTGCCCATGTCAACGATGTTAAGCCAAATTGGTTATCGGTTGCCCGGCGCAGGAGTTTAGTGAGGATGCGGTTATTTTTCTGATTATGCGTAATCGCAAAATCGCTGTGCGATCATCACAGGCTTTTCCAGATATGCATCACCGCATAGCTGCGCCAGGGACGCCATTGCTGTGAACGCGCTTCTGCGGCCTTGGGCGTCAGGCCACCCAGGTTATTCCGTATGGCGATATCTTCTTTTGGAAACGCATCCGGCCAGCGCAGAGCGCGCATGGCGATATAATGGGCCGTCCAGGGACCAATGCCCGGAAGTGCCACCAGACGCGCCATGATGTCATCAGGCGTGAGCGTGGCGTTAAACCGTAAGCTGCCCGCCACACAGGCGTCAGCGAAGGCCAGAATCGCTCTGGCGCGTGCGCTGACAATGCCAAGGCTGGCAATCTCATCGACCGTCGCCTGCGCAATGCGCTGCGGTTGGGCAGAGTAGCGAGACAGGTCCGCGAAAGGCGTCGAGCAAGGCTCACCAAACGCCTGGGCAAACCGGCTGCTGAGGGTTGTCGCTGCTTTAACGGTGACCTGCTGGCCCAGAATGGCGCGGACGCCCATTTCAACGCTGTCGAACGCACCGGGCACGCGCAGGCCGGGAAAGTCATGAAGGCTTTGTGCCAGCAGCGGGTCTTGCTGCAGGTGGGCAGCAATGCGTTGTGGCTGGGCGTTCAGGTCAAAAAGATCGCGCAGGCGGCGCAGTAGCGCTGGCAGCACGGGCGTCAGAGACGGGGTGAACTCGACCTTGAGCGCCTGCTTAGCCGGAAGGTTCGACACGCTGACCCAGCCACGATATTGACCCAGCACGACGGTCCGTCGATAGGTTTGCCCCTCAACGCTCTCGATCTCTTTCATCAACCGTAACTGCAAAAAATCCAGCATCGCCTGCCAGTCGTAAGGCGGACGATAGCTGAGCTGTAACTGCATGGTATCGCCAGGCTGCTGAACGGACTGTGCAGCCGTTTTACGTAAAGCACCCGGCGTCATACGATAGCGGGCCTGGAACACGTCATTAAAGCGCCGCAAACTGCCAAAACCGCTGGCATAGGCAATATCGGTCACCGACAGGGTGGTTTCGGTCAGCAGCTGTTTAGCCAGTAACATGCGACGTGTCTGTTTAAGCTCCAGCGGGGTAACGCCCAGCTCCTGGTGCACAATCCGGCGCAGTTGACGTGCGCTGATGCCAAACTCGGTGGCGATATCGTCCAGCCCTGTATGCTCTTCCAGCAAACCTTCTTCGATGCGCTGCACCAGGCGATCGGCCACTCTGTGCGCATTGTCTACGGGCGCATTGCCCGGTGCCAGCTCAGGACGACAGCGCAGGCAGGGGCGAAAACGGGCTTTCTCCGCGGCTTCCGCGCTGCTGAAGAACAGACAGTTTTTTTTCATCGGCGGCTTAACCGGACATATCGGGCGACAGTAAATGCCGGTTGAGGTTACGCCAACAAAAAATACGCCGTCAAAACGCGTATCCCGCGACGTTAGCGCCTGGTAAGCCGTATCTGGATCAAACATGGTTTCTCTCCGGCAAATAGCGACAGCGTAGCGCTGGCAGAAAGGATTGACTGGCTGTTTTCGGACAGCACATCAGTTTATTGTAATGACCGAAAACAGCCAGTTTAGCGCTAAAAAAATGCGATAATGCCAGACAGAATTGTGATGGGAGGAACCGCATGTATTACTGCAAACCTGTAACAACCCCGGTGGGAGAGCTGACGCTGATTGCCAGCGATCGTGGCCTGGCGGCTATTTTGTGGCAAGACGAAGTACGCAGGCATCCTCGCTTATCGCCCGTAGAGCGGGACGATAACCATCCGGTGCTTCAGGAAACGGAAACCCAGTTGCGCGAATATTTTGCAGGGACGCGCCAGCGCTTTACGTTACCACTGGATTTCGCCGGCACGGCATTCCAGATAAAAGTGTGGCAGGCATTACTGAACATTCCTTTTGGTGAAACGCGCAGCTATCGGCAAATTGCCGAGCAGATTGGTCATCCTGCCGCGGTGCGCGCGGTGGGGGCAGCAAACGGTCGAAACCCGTTGTCGATTGTCGCGCCCTGTCATCGTGTCATTGGGACCAACGGCAAACTGACCGGCTTTGCAGGCGGGCTGGCGGTCAAAGCGTTTTTACTCCAGCTGGAAGCACCACAGCCGGGTCTGGTGGGGCTCTCTTCAACATGACCGCGAAATAAAACACGACACTCTGCCGCTTTTCCGCTATCGTGTTTAGCATATAAAACACGATGGCAGTATTTACGTCCTGTTAAGCCATAACTGGCGATTTTCGTTAATTTTACAGAACGAGAGCGGTGTCATGAGTACAATCTTCGATCCTGAAAACGCGGTTTATCCTTTTCCGCCCAAGCCTGCCCGGCTGAACGACGAGCAAAAAACCTTTTATCGGGAAAAAATCAAAGCGTTGCTGAAAGCCCGCAATGCCGTGATGGTGGCGCATTACTACACCGATCCGGAGATTCAGGCCCTGGCAGAAGAAACCGGCGGCTGTGTCTCTGACTCGCTCGAAATGGCGCGTTTTGGCAGCCATCACACCGCCAGTACGCTGCTGGTGGCCGGGGTGCGGTTTATGGGGGAAACGGCCAAAATCCTCAGCCCGGAAAAAACGGTACTGATGCCCACGCTGGAAGCCGAGTGCTCGCTGGATCTGGGCTGCCCGATTGACGAATTTAACGCTTTTTGTGATGCGCATCCCGATCGTACGGTGGTGGTGTATGCCAATACCTCGGCGGCGGTAAAAGCGCGCGCCGACTGGGTGGTCACCTCCAGCATTGCCGTGGAATTGATAGAACATCTGGATAGCCTGGGGGAAAAAATTATCTGGGCACCCGATCGGCATCTGGGGCGCTACGTCACCCAGAAAAGCGGCGCCGATGTTTTATGCTGGCAGGGTGCCTGTATTGTCCATGACGAGTTCAAAACCCAGGCGCTCCAGCGGATGAAAGCGCTGTATCCCGATGCAGCGGTATTGGTTCATCCCGAGTCGCCCCAGGCCATCGTGGATCTGGCCGATGCGGTTGGCTCAACCAGCCAGCTGATTCAGGCCGCTAAAACCTTGCCCCATCCCCAGATGATCGTCGCCACCGATCGCGGCATTTTTTATAAGATGCAGCAGGCGGTGCCCGACAAAATATTGCTGGAAGCGCCAACAGCCGGTGAGGGCGCCACCTGCCGCAGCTGTGCGCACTGCCCCTGGATGGCGATGAACGGCCTGAAAGCCATCGCCGATGCGCTGGAGTCGGGTGGTCAGGCTCATGAGATTCAGGTGGAGGCGGCCCTGCGGGAAGCCGCGCTGGTGCCGCTTAACCGTATGCTATCCTTTGCGGCAGATCTTAAACATAACGTGAAAGGAAACGCGTAACGCGCGTCGTTAACAGGTGCCTCATATGGATTTTTTTAGCACGCAGAATATTTTGGTTCACATCCCTCTTGGCGCCACGGGGTACGATCTGTCATGGATCGAAGCCGTCGGAACGCTCGCTGGCCTGCTGTGCATCTGGCTGGCCAGCCTGGAAAAGATCGTTAACTACGCCTTTGGTCTGATCAACGTCACGTTGTTTGCGGTGATCTTTTTTCAGATCCAACTCTACGCCAGCCTGCTGCTACAGCTGTTCTTCTTCGCGGCCAATGTCTATGGCTGGTACGCCTGGAGTCGACAAACATCTGACAATCAGGCGGCGTTAACCATACGCTGGCTGCCGCGGACAAAAGCCATCGGCTGGGCTGGTGGCTGCGTCATCGCGGTGGCCTTAATGACGGTGTATATCGACCCGGTATTTGCATTTCTTACCCGAATTACGGTCGCCATTATGAACGCGGCGGGCTTTGCCGTGGCCATGCCGACACTGCAGCCGGATGCGTTTCCGTTCTGGGATTCCTGCCTGATGGTGCTGTCGATTGTGGCCATGGTGCTGATGACGCGGAAGTACGTGGAGAACTGGCTGCTGTGGGTGATTATCAACGTGATTAGCGTGATGATTTTTGCCCGCCAGGGGGTTTACGCCATGGCGCTGGAATATGCAATTTTGACGTTGATTGCGCTGAACGGCTCAAGGATGTGGATAATCAGCGCACGAAAACAGGGTTCTCGTGCGCTGTCTGCTCAGTGATGATGCGCGTGCTCACCGTGCTCGTGATGGTGGTGAGCACCCTCAATCACCGGCGTGTTCAGTGCGCAATCCGGTCCGACACAGGGCTGAAACTCCATCTGTACCGTCGCGTGTTCAATCTGGTAATGGTCGTGCAGGTAAGTGTGAATGCGGCGCAGCAGGCCGTCATGATCCCGTGGCGGGATAACCTGCACGTGCAGCGTTAATACCGGCTTCTCGCCTACCTGCCAGACGTGCACATGATGAACATCGCGCACTTCGGCGATTTGACGCTTCAGATCGCGTCTGAGCTGATTCACGTCTAGTGAATCAGGTGCGCCTTCCAGCAGCTCGTGAAAACTTTCCCGCAGCAATGCCCAGGCGTTACGCAGTATCAGCAGTGACACCAGAATCGATAAAATGGGGTCAGCGGGCGTCCAGTTCGTGAGCAGAATGATCACCGCGGCAATGATGGCACCAACCGAACCCAGCAGGTCGCCCATCACATGTAAGGCTGCCGCCCTCACGTTCAGGTTCTTCTCTTCACTGCCGTGATGCAGCAGCCAAAACGAGAGAATATTAGCCAGTAAACCGCCAATGGCGATGCCCAGCATCAGGCCGCCGGTAATTGGCTGCGGATGGGAAAAGCGCTCAATGGCCTCCCAGACGATCAGCAGGGTGATCAGGATCAGGGCAATGGCGTTAACAAAGGCTGCCAGTGTGGTGAGCCGCAGCAGACCAAAAGTATGACGATCGCTGGGTTTGCGTTTAGCGAACTGGACTGCCAGTAAGGCCATCAGCAGCGCAGCGGCATCGGTCAGCATATGACCGGCGTCGGCCAGAAGGGCCAGCGAGCCAGAAATCCAGCCGCCAATAACTTCTGCCACCATAAAGATGGCCGTCACGGCAAAGGCCGCCATCAGGCGCTTACGGTTGGTGTCCTGACCGCTATGAGAGTGCGTGTGTGCCATATGTTTCCAGTTTGAGTAATAACCTGTCGGTCAATGATATCAGCAATTGCCACTCAGCGGAGAGAGCCTGATGTTGCTTCGCCTTGTCCGACAGCTGCTGACAAAGCGTTGCCCCTTCTTCAATACCTATCAAAAGCCAGCTTCCTTTCATACGGTGTGCTGACTCGGCTAACTGCATAGCGTCACCTGCCTGATGTGCGGCGTGCAGTTGTGCCAGGTCCTTCTCCAGGGTATCACGTAACGTTTTGCCCAAGCGGTTAAGAAATTTCTCGTTTTGCTGCGCCAGCTGCCACAGGTTGTCATCCAGTGATGCCAGTGGATCGTCATGAAAGGCCGTCAGCACCTCGCCTATATCCTGTAGCTGCACCGGTTTAATCAGCACGCGTTCATGCTCACCCAACCGCACGTTAAGTAACTGGGCATCGGCTGAACACAGCACCCGTAACTGCACGCCGCCGCGCTGACGCTGGCGACGACGCAACAGACGCAACAGGAGCGTGCCATCAGGGCGCGGCATCATCTGATCGATAAACAGCAGGTCGTAAGGGCGCTGCGCATCGGCCAGCAGCAGGTCGCGACCCTGTTCAAAACAATCCGCCTGAATCGCGAAGCGGGCAAGCTGCTGCTCCATCACGATCAGGTTCGTAGGATGATCGTCTACCACCGCCACGCGCAGGCCAGGAAAGCCCGGCAGGGCAGTTGGATCGCTATCCGGAAGCCGATCGCAGGGGATCAGCGGCAGGGTGATGGTCACCTCCGTGCCTTTGCCAGGCACAGAATGCAGGGAAATATCGCCACCCATGCGTTGCACCATCTCCCGACAAATAAACAACCCTAAACCGCTGCCCTGGACCGATACGGTTTTACCCGAGGGTGCCTGATACCAGGGATCGAACAGTTTAGGCTGCTCCTCCGGCGGGATTCCGCTGCCGTTGTCGCTGACGGTTAGCTGCAGCATGTCCGTGGCCGATAGCGTCAGACGAATCAGGCCCTGACGGGTAAATTTAAATGCGTTGGTGATGAGATTGTTCACCACCTGCTGCAGGCGATCGGCATCCATCATCACCGCGTCAGGCAGTGGCGTCAGCGCTTCAACCTGCAGACGCGGGCCGTCCGGGCGCATCAACGGATGATAAAAATGGCGCTGCTGCGCCAGCCAGGGGGACAGCGCCAGCGGACGCGGCGACAAGGTAAAGCTGTTATTTTCAATACGGGCGTGATCTTGAAGATCGTTAAGCAGCGTCATCAGTGACTGCGCGCTACGGTGCAGAAGCTGCAGATTTTCACTGGAACGCTGCTGTTTTTCCAGCTCAAGCAAGCCCAGTATCGCCTGCATGGGCGTGCGCAGCTCGTGACTGACCGTGGCTAGAAACTGGCTTTTCATGGCGTTGGCGCGTTCGGCCTGCTCACGCTGTTGGCGATCGCGCCGCTGCTGCCAGTAACGTCGGGCAAGCAGCAGTAGCAAAATAACGATGGCAACACCGGCCGCCACCAGAACGGCTACCGGCAGGACGCGCATGGCGGTAACGCTGCCAGGCTGAGGTGGCATTGACCAGCGATCGCGCATCTGGTTTTGTGTCTCGACGGGGATCTGCTGCAACGCGCGATCCAGCAGTGAACGCAGTACGGGTTGATCGGATGCGATGCCAACCGCAATGGGCCAGGCAATATCGCTGGCGGCAAAGGCCAGATGAATCTGCGGATCGTTACGACTGGCAATCCGCCAGCGCGCGGACAGCACATTATCGACTAAGGCGTCAATCTGACCGGCTGCCAGCGCATCGTACAGGCTGTTTCGGTCAACATAACGTTGAACCTGCATATTCTCAGGGATAAGGCGTTGCGCCAGGTCATCCTGCAGAATACCTATGCGCTTGCCCGCCACATCGCTCCAGTGCGACCAGCCAGCTGGCTGGCGGATATAAATGCCCCACAGCGCGCGCCAGACGGGCAGGCTGGTGCTTTGGGTTTCGCCGTTAAGCGGCTGCATCAGCTGCAACATAACCTGATGCTGAGCCAGCAGGCTGGCAGCCTGCTGAGGGTTACTGACCCAGCGCGGGGTAAAACGTAATCCTGTGCTTTGGGCGATGGCGTTAAGCAGGTCGATCCCGTAGCCGCGGGCAGTGCCGTTACTGTCCCGATAACTCCAGGGATAGTTATCCGCTTCAGCCGCGTAGGCCACGATCGGGTGGTTCGTCATCCACTCGCGCTCGCTGGCGCTGAGCATCAGGGTCTGCGTGTCCTGATAGCGGGGAAGGTTACTGCTCCAGCGCGCCTGCAGGGTGCTCATCAGCTCGGCGGGAAGCTGGCGCAGGCTTTGATTCAGCCACTCGATAAGCGCCGGATCGCGTGCGACGGCGCGCAGGTTGAGCTGTCCGGCATCGATACCGGAGGCAATCTGATAAATTTGCCCCTGCTGTAACTGGCTTAGCAAGAAACCGGCGCTGGTTTCATCTGCCACCACATAATCGTTCTGCTGATTCAGCAACGTATAGAGCGCCTGAAGATCGCTGCCGTAGGTGCGCCACTGATGGCGGGCTGCCAGCGCCGGTGGCAGTTGTGCCAGCGTGAGTTGGCTGATTGCCAGTTGGGCATTATGACTGTTGAACATCACGGCACGCTGGTTCTGCTGGTTACGATAAATACGCAACGGGCTGCTAAACCAGCTGTCACTGGCCAGCGTATTCATGGGTAAAGGCGGGGCTATCATTCCCAACGCAAAATCAATCTGTCCGTCGTGCAGCGCGCGCAATAAGTCTGCCTGAGTGGCATATAAACGGAGCGTGAACTGCGCACCGGTTAACTGATGCAGCGCCGCCAGGTAATCGGCATCGATGCCATAAAGGTCTTTACCGACCAGCATCGTCCAGGGGGCGTTATTCTCCTCCAGCAGACCGACTCGCAGCACTTTGCCCTGCATCAGCTCGGCACCTTTCACCGGCATCATCATGGGCAAGTTGATGCTGCTGACCGGGCGCACGTCGCCGTAGGCCAGCGAGGTAAAGAGCAGCAGGAGCAGCAGCCAGCGTATCACTGCTGTGCTTTCCACAAATCGGCTAACTCAACCACAGAGTGGGCACCGGTCTTTTCCAGGATGTTCTTTTTATGGGTGCTGACGGTTTTGTTACTGATATGCAGTCGTTCGGCAATTTGCAGGTTGGATAACCCACTGGCCAGCAAAGCCAGTATCTGACGTTCTTTACTGGTTAACGGCAGTTCCGGCTCGTCAGGGCAGTCGGGGAAGGTGGCATGTCCACCGAGCACCGCCAGAATCGCACTCAGCAACTGCTCCATGCGCTGGCTCTTCACCACATAGCCAGCGGCACCCAGCGCCTGGGCTCGCCTGACGTAGTGGCGGGTTTGCTGGGCTGAATAAATCAGAACCGGGCAGTCGGGTAAATGGATTTTCAGGCGGCGCAGGATCTCCAGCCCGTCACCATCGGGTAAGCCGATATCCAGCACGATAATATCGGGTGGCAATTGCAGAAAAGGGCGGGCGGATTGTTCGCTGCTGGCGGAAAAAAGTTGCATGGGAATCGGTGATTTAGCCAACGCAGCTTCAAGTGCTACTTCAACCAGTGGATGATCGTCAATCAGAAGCAGTGAGGCCATGAACATTTCCCTGTTAATTTAACAGGCTCAGCATAGCGGAAGTTACGGCAGGATAAAATAAAGGAGAGCCAGGCTCTCCTTATCAACTCAACCGTCCGGTCTTACTGCGTGGTGCCGTCGGTTTTGGTATTAACGTGACCGCCACCTTTTTTGGTATGAACTTTTTTGTTCATATCAGGGCATTTACCGTCTTTACACTGGCTATTCTTATCAATCTCGTCAGCCGTCATATGTTTGCTGCTGGACATGCTGTCAGCGGTCGGAGACGATTTCTCGGTGCCTGTGTTATTAATTTTGCTGTTATCAACTTTGTTCGGTGGCAGGTTCTCGTTAGCACCGCCAGCTACTGCGCCTGCGGCGGCGGCCTGGTTAGAGTTTCCGTTAGCAGCCATTGCTGCGCCACTGCCCAGAGTCATTGCTGCCGTCAGAAAAATTATTGCAAACTTATTCATCATTATGCTCCCGTTAATAAATGATATTTGCTGTCTCTAACCCGCTGCGATGTTTGGTTCAGAGAAAAAGCGCCCTGAGCGAAATAAAATTTCGCTGGTTAGCTTAAAGACAGGTATTAATAAAAGTAAGTCACCGTTCCTCAGTGGTTACCTTTAAAAGTCTAGACGCATAACCCATTTATGCAAATTTCACGCATACATTATACGTTCATCAGGAATTTACACCCCGTGCGCTTCGGGCTACATTGGCTGGGTTGTGTCCGGCGGGCGCCGGGCCAGAAATTATATGGAATGAGTATGAATTACCAGAACGATGATTTACGCATTAAAGAGATCAAAGAACTCCTGCCACCCGTAGCCTTACTGGAAAAATTCCCTGCAACCGACCGTGCTGCGCAGACCGTTTCGCAGGCTCGCCAGGCGATTCACCAGATTCTGAAAGGGGAAGACGATCGTCTGCTGGTGGTGATTGGGCCTTGCTCCATTCATGATACCGAAGCCGCACAAGACTATGCTGCGCGTCTGTTAACCCTGCGGGAACAGCTTAAGGGTGAACTGGAAGTCGTGATGCGCGTTTACTTCGAAAAACCGCGTACCACTGTCGGCTGGAAAGGGCTAATCAACGATCCTTATATGGATGGTTCCTTCCAGTTGAACGACGGCCTGCGTCTGGCGCGTAAGCTGTTGGTAGAGATTAACGATTCTGGTCTGCCTGCCGCTGGCGAGTTTCTGGACATGATCACGCCGCAGTACGTTGCCGATCTGATGAGCTGGGGCGCGATCGGCGCGCGCACCACTGAATCACAGGTTCACCGCGAACTGGCTTCTGGCCTTTCCTGCCCGGTCGGGTTTAAAAACGGCACGGACGGCACCATCAAAGTGGCGATTGATGCCATTAACTCCGCCAGTTCACCGCACTGTTTCTTGTCAGTCACCAAATACGGGCACTCTGCGATCGTGGAAACCCGCGGCAACGGCGACTGCCATATTATTCTGCGTGGTGGTAAAGAACCGAACTACAGCGCCGCGCACGTCAGTGCGGTTAAAGCCGGTCTGGAAAAAGCCGGTTTACCGCAGCAGGTGATGATCGACTTCAGCCATGCCAACAGCAGCAAGCAGTTTCAGAAACAGATGCTGGTAGCAGATGATGTGGCGCAACAGATGATCAATGGCGAGCGCGGCATTATCGGCGTGATGATTGAAAGCCATCTGGTTGAAGGGAATCAAAGCCTGGAAAGCGGCGAACCGCTGGTATACGGCAAGAGCGTGACGGATGCCTGTATTGGCTGGGACGATACCGAGAAGGTGCTGCGTCAACTGGCCGATGCGGTCAAACAGCGTCGCGGTTAACAGGGCGCAATAAAAAAGGGCCAAACAGTGTCTGGCCCTTTTTACAGAGAAGCAAAACTTACTTCGCTTTACCCTGATTCGCCACGGCTGCGGCTTTAGCTGCGATCTCGTCAGCATCACCCAGGTAGTAGCGTTTGATCGGTTTGAAGTTTTCATCGAACTCATAAACCAGCGGTACGCCGGTCGGAATATTGAGTTCAAGAATCTCATCTTCGCTCAGGTTGTCCAGGTATTTCACCAGGGCACGCAGTGAGTTGCCGTGTGCAGCAACAATCACTTTCTCACCGCTTTTGATACGCGGCAGAATGGATTCGTTCCAGTAAGGAATGACGCGTTCGATGGTCAGGGCCAGACTTTCGGTGGTCGGCAGCTGCTCAGGCTTCAGCGAAGCATAACGCGGGTCGTGTCCAGGGAAACGCTCATCGCTACGATCCAGCTCTGGCGGGGTTACCGCGAAGCCACGGCGCCACTGTTTTACCTGCTCGTCGCCGTATTTGGCGGCGGTTTCTGCTTTATCCAGACCCTGCAGCGCGCCATAGTGACGTTCATTCAGACGCCAGGATTTCTCAACGGGCAGCCAGGCCTGATCCAGCTCATCCAGCACATTCCACAGGGTGTGAATGGCGCGTTTCAGCACGGAGGTGTACGCGAAATCAAACACGAAACCTTCTTTCTTCAGCAGCTGTCCGGCTGCTTTAGCTTCGGTACGGCCCTTGTCAGAAAGGTCTACATCATACCATCCGGTGAAGCGGTTTTCGTTGTTCCACTGGCTTTCGCCGTGTCGCACCAGAACCAGCTTAGTTACAGCCATAGCTTAACTCCTTAATACTTGATGTTTCTGAGATAATGGAAACCTGCGGTCGCCAGCCCGTTGGCTGACCAATTGCGTTCTACCATAGCGGAAAACAGCGCACTGCGTAAGTCTGTCTGTGACGCACTGCGCGTTTTTCACCCGGTTGCTCAGCGTGGCGTAAAGCGATAGCGCGTGACGGATTCCCAACGATCTCCCGGCTGTAACCAGCAATCATCCTGTGGCCACTCGGAATGATTAGGCGAATCCGGTAAAAATTCACTCTCCAGCGCGATCCCCTGAAACGCAGTATAGCGTTCCTGCTCCCGGGCGCGCGTGCCGGCCAAATAGTTACCGCTGTAGAACTGCAATGCCGGCGCCGAGGTGGTGACGCTTAACTGCAGTTTACCGTCCTGCGACCACAACTCAGCCGCAGGCTGACTGTCATCGCCTGCGCTGTTGAGCAGGAAAGCATGGTCATAGCCTTTAACCGCCTTCTGATCGTCATCGGCAAGAAAATCCTGCTCAATGCTTTTGGCCTGACGGAAATCGAAACTGGTGCCGTCCACCGCCTTAAGTGGTCCGTTGGGAATCCCCTCGCTATCCACGGGCAGGTAACGATCGGCGTGCAGTTGTAATCGATGCTGACGTGCATCGCCATGATGCGCGTCAAGATTAAAGTAAGCATGATTGGTCAGATTGACCGGGCAGGGCTGATCGCACTTCGCCTGATAGTGAATCGACAGGCAATTATCGTCGTCCAGGACATAGCGTAAATCAGCAATAAGATTGCCGGGATAGCCCTGATCGCCATCGGGCGAGTCGAGTCGATAATGCACTTCACTTTCTGACTGGCTGACGATTTGCCAGCGGCGTTTATCAAACCCCTCAGGGCCACCGTGTAGCTGGTGGTCGCCCTGATTCGCGGCCAACTGCCGGCCTGTTTTAGTCAGTTTTGCGCTGGCGATACGGTTAGCATAACGGCCTACCGTGGCACCCAGATAAGCATCCTGATGCAGGTAATCGGAAGGCGTTGCGCAGCCAAGCAATGCTTCACGTACGTGACCATCCTGCAACGGCACCCGCGCCGATAACCAGGTCGCGCCCCAGTCCATAAAGGTGGCAATCATGCCATTGGCATTGCGCAGCACGGTGATGCGCCACGGCTGACCGTCCGGCGCATGGGAATTGACATCGCTTAACATTGGCCTGCTCCTTCTGATGCTTTACAAACGTAGAAGGTCTCCTTGATGCCCGTTTTGGCTTCATACTGGCTGGCGACGGCGGCCTGCACCTGATCAACCAGCTCAAGCGGCATCAAAGCAACAATACAACCGCCAAAACCGCCGCCGGTCATACGGACACCGCCACGATCGCCGATCTCGGCTTTAACAATCTCGACCAGCGTATCGACCGGTGGCACGGTAATTTCAAAGTCATCACGCATTGATGCGTGAGATTCGGCCATCAGTTCGCCCATGCGCGCTAAATCACCACGAGAGAGCGCCTCGGCGGCCTCCAGCGTACGGGCATTTTCGGTGATGACATGACGTACGCGCTTAGCGACCTGGGGATCTAACTGAGATTCCGCGGCGTTAAACTCAGCGAGTTCGACATCCCGTAGCGCCTTTTTGTTAAAGAAGCGCGCGCCGTTTTCACACTGCTCACGGCGGACATTGTATTCGCTGCCCACCAGGCTCCGGCGGAAGTTGGAATTAATGATAACTACGGCAATATCGTCCGGCATAGAAACCGGCCGGGTGCCGAGCGTCCGGCAATCCAGCAGCATGGCATGATCTTTTTGACCCAGCGCGGAAATCAGCTGATCCATGATGCCGCAGTTACAGCCCACGAACTGGTTTTCCGCTTCCTGACCGTTCACCGCAATCGCCGCACCGTCCAGCGCCAGGTTAAACAGCTGCTGGAAAACCGTCCCGACAGCCACTTCCAGCGAGGCAGAAGAGCTGAGGCCCGCACCCTGTGGCACGTTGCCACTGATCACCATATCGACACCGCTAAAATCCGGCGCGCGCTGCTGTAAATGCTTCACGACGCCGCGAACATAGTTCGCCCACATGGGTTCTTTTACGCTGGTAATCGGTGCATCCAGCGCAAAGGTGTCCTGCGCCTGATCGTAATCGACGGCGACAACACGAACCTGGCGGTCGTCACGCTTCGCACAGGCGATAACCGTTTGGTAATCGATGGCACAAGGCAGCACGAAACCGTCGTTGTAATCGGTGTGTTCGCCAATCAAATTGACGCGGCCTGGGGCCTGAATCGCGTGGGTTGGCGCATAGCCAAAGGTTTCAGTAAAAACCTGCTGCGTGATGGTTTTTAAGCTCATTGTTGTGCCTCACGGAAATGAATATCGCTCACGGAACGCAGGCGTTCTGCTGCCTGTTCTGCGGTTAAATCGCGTTGGGTTTCAGCCAGCATCTCGTAGCCGACCATAAATTTGCGCACCGTTGCTGAACGCAGCAGCGGGGGATAAAAGTGGGCGTGCAACTGCCAGTGTTCATTGTCGTCACCGTTGAACGGCGCGCCGTGCCAGCCCATGGAGTAGGGGAAGGAGCACTGAAACAGGTTGTCGTAACGGCTGGTCAGGCGCTTGATGGCGTTAGCCAGATCGTCACGCTGCGCATCGGTCAAATCGGTCAGGCGCTTAACATGGGTTTTTGGCAACAGCAGGGTTTCAAACGGCCAGGCTGCCCACCACGGCACCACGGCCAGCCAGTGGTCCGTTTCTACCACGGTACGGCTGCCATCCTGCTGTTCACGCGCGCTGTAATCCATCAGCATCGGCGAGCCCTTTTGGGCAAAGTAGCGGCGCTGAAGATCATCTTCACGCTGGGCTTCATTAGGCAGAAAGCTGTTGGCCCAGACTTGTCCATGTGGATGGGGATTGGAGCAGCCCATGGCGGCGCCCTTGTTCTCAAAGACCTGTACCCACGGGTAGTGCTGACCCAGTTCTGCCGTTTGTTGTTGCCAGGTGCGGACGACTTCTTTCAGTGCGCTCAGGGACATTTCTGGCAGCGTTTTACTGTGATCGGGTGAAAAGCAGATGACACGGCTGGTACCGCGCGCGCTTTCGCAGCGCATCAACATGTCATCACTTTCTGGCGCGTCTGGCGTATCCGTCATCAAGGCCGCGAAGTCATTGGTAAAAACGTAGGTGCCTTGATAATCAGGATTCACATCACCTGTGACGCGCGTGTTGCCCGCACACAGAAAACAGTCAGCATCGTGTGACGGCAGCGTATTCACTGCAGGCGTTTCCTGGGCACCCTGCCAGGGACGTTTGGCACGATGAGGAGAAACCAAAATCCACTGGTCAGTCAGGGGATTGTAACGGCGATGGGGATGATCGGCCGGGTTAAATTTTTCCATGTTGCATCCTGGTCAGCGTCAAAATAAAAAAAGGCATCGATAAAACGTAGCACATCAGCCGCGTTGAAAACGTGATCCAGCCTGGATAAGTGGTATCGTTTACACAAGCTGAATATTCTTATTTAAAGGCGAAGTGGCACATTTCGCACATAAAAAGTGGGTTTAAATGGTAGCGTTTACATTTTATGGGAAACAACGCCGGGGTGACGGCGTTGATAAGGTCAAACGCTGTCCTGCCGGTAGCGATAACCGCCTTCGGGCTGCGCCACAAAATGCAGCCGGTGAGTAATACATTGGGGGGCATCTTCCGCATGGTGGGACACGAACAGCAACTGGGTTCGTCCTTCACCAATTAAGATATCGACAAAACGTCGCACTAACTGACGATTAAGCGGATCTAATCCCTGTAACGGTTCATCAAGTATTAACAGGGTAGGATGTTTAACCAGCGCCCGGGCGATTAACACCAGCCGTTGTTGTCCCCAGGATAAACCGTGGAAGGGCATATCGCCCATCGCTGAATCCATACCCAGCAGCGCCAGCCACTGACGCGCCAGGGCCATTTGTCGATCGGAGACGGCCTGATAAAGCCCAATAGAGTCAAAAAAGCCGGATAAAATCACGGTGCGCACGTTGGCGCTCACCCGGTAATCAAGATGCAGGCTGCTGCTGACATAGCCAATATGTTGTTTGATATCCCAGATGGTTTCCCCACTGCCGCGGCGAAGGCCGAACAGGGTTAAATCATTGCTGTAGCCCTGCGGATGATCGCCGGTGACCAGGCTGAGCAATGTCGATTTGCCCGCGCCGTTTGGCCCAATAATATGCCAGTGCTCACCAGCATTAACCTGCCAGTTAAGCCCGTCAATGATGCGCTGGTCGTTATAGGACACCACGCCGTTACGCAGGATGACCCGTGGCGCATTATCGGCCAACTGGGGAAGTGCATCCGCGACATCGGCCTCTGGCAGTGCCATCCCGTCCAACTGCTCACTGCGTGCCAGCTGTGCGACCAGCGCCTGCGCCAGAATCGTCTCGCGCGGCCCGACGTGCGTCAGGCTGCATTCGGCCAGCACGCCAACCTGGTCAACATAATCCGGAATATCGTCAAAGCGGTTAAGCACCAGCACCAGGGTAAAATCTGCCTGCTGCAGGTTATTCAGGGTGGCTGTCAGGTTGGCGCGTGAATCCACATCCAGACCGTCAAAAGGCTCATCCAGGATCAGCAGGTCAGGCTGCTTCATTAACGCCTGGCACAGCAACGTTTTACGCGTTTCACCCGTTGACAGGTATTTAAAACGGCGGTTAAGCAGGCCGGTGATACCAAACTGCGCCGCCAGGTGTTCACAGCGCGTCCTGTCTTTGACCTCATCCTGAATGATTTCAGCCGTGGTTCGGCCGGTGTCATCCTCACCCTCACTCAGCAGATCGGTATTATTTCGTTGCCATTCATCGGCGACCAGCTGTTGAAGTTGCTCCAGAGACAGGCGGCTGGGACGCTGGAAATCACGCCTAACCTCACCTGACAGCGGCAGTAGCTCACCTGACAGGGCGCGGGCCAGCGACGATTTGCCGCTGCCGTTGGCTCCAACAAAGGCCCAGCGTTCACCGCGTTGCAGATGAACATCGGCCAGAGACAGCACCCGGGTATCATTAAGATGAAATATGCCTTGCGAAATTTGCAATGAAGCCATGATTCGTTCCATTTTTTGCAGCGTTAACCGTTGTTTTAGCCACTGCATCGGATGAAGTCAAACCAGGATAACACATCAACGCAACGACGCGACGATGGCATGGCTGGCGCTGAAGCTGGCGATCACGGCGTTGCCGGGCTGCCACTGCCGCCGTTCGATTTCACTGTTATCCAGCGTGGCGCACAGCGTTTCACCGCCCGGCAGGCGCATCAGGACTTCACTGACCTGCTCGCCACGCTCGATAGCGCTTATCGTGGCGGCAAGCTGATTCTCCGCCTGAGTGGGTTGAGTATGAAGGCTGATCCAGGGGGCTTTGATCAGCACCAGCACCTCTTTACCGCTCTTGAGCTGCAGGCGTTCCGCACTGCGCTCGGTGAGGGCGACCTTGAGCCGGGTTAGGCCGTCGGAGAGCAGAATGGTCAGGTGCTGCAAAACGTGCTGTGCGTCGTTGTCTGTTACCGTGCCAAACAGTTGATTACGCGCGCTGGTTTGCAACGAGGCGCGGGCAATAGCGGCCAGCAGGCTGCCCAGCGGCAGGCTATCCTGCTGCAAAGCATCAAAGGCATGTTGCTGAATCTTTTCCATCAAACCAAACAGCTGTACCAGGCGCTCGCCATAGCGGGTTAACTGCGCGCCACCGCCGCCTTTTCCGCCGGTTGCGCGCGCCACGATTTCCTGTTCAGCCAGCTGGTTCATCTCGTTGATGGCATCCCAGGCGCTCTTGTAACTGATGCCCGCCAGTTTCGCCCCCTGGCTGATCGAACCGGTTTGCTGCACGCGTTTTAGCAGTTCAATGCGGCGTGGATCGGCAAACAGTTTTTGCTGCAGGCGGATATGAAGGGTGAGTTCGGCTTGCATGGTGGCTCCGGCAAAGGGTGATCGCGTTATCGGGCAGATGATAGCGAGCTTTCCGTCTCAAAGTAAAAGCACGAAAAGGACTGCGCAAAATTTTACTGAGCCGTTACAATCCCATCTTTAATACGCAAAATGGGACTTTCCATGCTGGAACTTATTAAAAGCCTCGCCGTGGCGGTGATCATGGTACCTGTGGTTATGGCAATCATGTTAGGCCTGATTTACGGCCTGGGTGAAGTGTTCAACCTTATCTCTAAAACGGGTCGCCGCGACGATAACAAGACCCGCTCTCAGCATTAATTCTCCTGCAACGTCCGCCTCAGCGCGGACGTTGTGGTTTTTACCCCGCATCACGTCTCCTCTCCGCTTTTGCTAATTTGGTCCTGCTGGCAGATAATGCGTTGTATTATCCGATATATAACGATCACTGGAGAGAAATCATGCGTTTCGCATTTTATCGTTTGAGTATGGCGGCAGTATTGACGGTTTCCCTGAGCAGCCAGGCGCTGGCCGCCGAAAAAGTGACTGTTTTTGCCGCCGCCTCATTAATCAATGCGCTGGAAGAGATAGCCGCACAGTACAAAAAAGAACACGGCACGGAGGTGGTGTCATCTTTTGCCTCTTCTTCTGTGCTGGCGCGTCAGATTGAGCAGGGCGCGCCTGCCGATCTGTTTATCTCAGCCGATCAGCAGTGGATGGACGATGCCGTTGCCAAAAAAAGTATGATCGACACCACCCGTTATACGCTGCTGGGTAATGATTTGGTGCTGATTGCACCGCGCAGCGACGGTGCCAAGCCGGTGACGATTAACGATAACACCAACTGGAAAAGCCTGCTGAAAGGTGAACGCCTGGCCGTGGGCGACCCTGATCATGTACCGGCCGGCATCTATGCCAAAGAGGCGCTGCAGAAACTGGGTGCCTGGTCTTCCCTGTCCCCGGCACTGGCGCGCGCCAATAATGTGCGTGCCGCACTGGCACTGGTCGAGCGTAATGAAACCCCGTACGGCATTGTTTACGGCTCAGATGCCGTGGCCAGTAAAAAAGTCCAGGTGGTGGGCACCTTTCCGGAAGACAGTCACAAACCGGTCGAATATCCTGTGGCGATTGTTAAAGATCGCGACAACGCGGCCGTTAAGGCTTTCTATAACTACCTGAAAGGGCCGGAAGCGGCCGCAGTGTTCAAACAATACGGATTCACGCCTAAAAAATGATACTCAGCGATGTTGAATGGCAGGCGGTCATGCTCAGTCTGCAGGTGTCAGGCATAGCCGTGCTGTGCAGTCTGCCATTCGGTATCCTGATGGCATGGGTGCTGGTACGTTGCCGCTTCCCCGGCAAAGCCATCCTCGACAGTGTGATCCACTTACCCCTGGTGCTGCCACCGGTGGTGGTGGGTTATCTGTTGCTGATAGGTCTGGGCCGACGCGGCATCATCGGTGAAAAACTGTATGACTGGTTTGGCTTTAGCTTCGCGTTCAGCTGGCGTGGAGCGGCGCTGGCCTCGGCGGTGATTGCCTTTCCACTCATGGTGCGGGCCATTCGTCTGGCACTGGAGGCGGTGGATATCCGCCTGGAGCAGGCGGCGCGGACGTTAGGTGCCGGGCGCTGGCGGGTTTTTTTTACCATTACGCTGCCCTTAACCCTGCCCGGTATCATCGTCGGTACGGTGCTGGCCTTTGCCCGTTCACTTGGCGAGTTTGGTGCCACTATCACCTTTGTGTCTAACATTCCTGGCGAAACCCGCACGATTCCCCTGGCCATGTATACGCTGATTGAAACACCGGGTGCCGAAGGGGCCGCCGCACGTCTGTGCGTGATCGCGATCGTTCTGGCGCTGGCCTCGTTACTGATTTCTGAATGGCTGGCGCAGTGGGGCCGGAAACGGATGGGCTCCTGATGCTGACGCTTAATTTTACTCAACGGCTGGGCGAACACCAGCTTGAGATTGACGTGACGATTCCCGCCAGCGGCATCACCGCGATATTCGGCGTATCCGGTGCGGGCAAGACCTCATTGATTAATGCCATCGGCGGCTTAACCCGGCCCCAGCGTGGACGCATTCAGCTTAATGACCGGATACTGTTCGATGCAGAACAGCAGGTCGCCTTGCCGCCGGAAAAGCGCAACATTGGTTATGTTTTTCAGGACGCACGGCTGTTTCCGCACTACAGCGTGCGGGGCAATTTACGCTACGGCCTCTCGGCCAGTATGAAAAGCCAGTTCGATTCGCTGGTGGCGTTATTAGGCCTTAACCCCTTACTGAACCGTTTCCCGCTGTCGCTCTCGGGCGGAGAAAAGCAGCGCGTTGCCATCGGACGCGCCTTACTCAGCGCACCCGACATCCTGCTCATGGATGAGCCGCTGGCGTCACTGGATTTGCCGCGTAAGCGTGAGCTGATGCCTTACCTGCAGACGCTGGCGAAACAGGTCGATATTCCCGTGTTGTATGTTTCCCATAGCCTGGAGGAGATACTGCAGTTGGCGGATAACGTGCTGGTGCTGGATGAGGGTAAAGTAAAAGCCTTTGGTCCCCTGGAACGTGTCTGGAGCAGCAGCGCGATGCGGCCATGGCTGCCCGCAAGCGATCTGACCAGCGTGCTGCGTGTGCAGGTACTGGAGCATCATCCGGACTATCCCATGTCGGCGCTGTCTCTGGGCGATCAACATATCTGGGTCAGCCGGGTCAATTTGCCGGTTAAATCGCCGTTGCGGATACGCATTGCCTCGGCGGATGTTTCACTGACGCTGCAACCCGCGCAAAACAGCTCCATCCGAAATGTGCTGCCTGCGCAGGTCGTCGAGCTTATTGAGGTAGGCGATCAGGTTGAAGTGAAGCTGCGTATTGGCATCAGTGAGCTGTGGGCGCGTATCACGCCCTGGGCGCGCGACGAGCTTAATATCCGGCCCCAACAGTGGCTGTATGCGCAGATTAAAAGCGTGTCGGTCACGACCTGAGGTGCCCGGTGGCATGTTGTTCCACCGGGGCAGACATCATGACAGGACGTGCTGATAAAGCGTGTCGGCGATACCCGTTTCAAGGTTGGTGCCAGTCACCATTTTTGCCCGCGACTTGATGACGTCGTCCGCATTGCCCATTGCCACGCCCAGCCCGACGTTTTCCAGCATGCTCAGGTCGTTGTAGTTATCGCCAAACGCAATCACGTCATCCATTGTCAGCCCCACAGACTCGACCCACTGCGCCAGACGCTTCCCTTTGCTGTTGCCGCCGCGCGCAACGTCAACCTGATCGTGCCATGACCACTCGCAGGCCAGCCCCAGTTCGGCTTCTGCGCGCTGGGCAAACTGCTGCAGTTCTGCGGTGTTCTCGTGGGAAAGCGCAAACTTCCAGATCGACTGCGCCTCTTTGGCGGCCTGCGTCAGGCTGTCCACCTGCGTAAATACGGGGCGCTGGTGCGGCGGGAGCGACTCACTCCACTTCAGCGTGCGAATCACATGACCGGTCGGGGTTTGATACAGCATCGCATCGTCCACATACAGCAGGCCGTGAATCTGATGTTCGTCCAGCATCTCAATCACGCGTAGCGTAACCTGCGCATCCAGCGGGTCAGAAGCCAGCACTTTTTTGGCCGGATAGTCATACAGATAGGTGCCATTACAGCAGATGGCGGGCGTATCCAGATTTAAGGCCTGATAGAAAGGATGAATGGCGCAGTGGTGACGTCCGGTCACGATAATCACCTTGACGCCAGCCTTGCGCGCTTGCGTAATCGCTTCCACGGATTGTGGCAGAATGGTTTTCGTCGGGGTCAACAGCGTGCCGTCAAGGTCGAGGGCGATTACACGATAGCTCATTAATCCTCTCATCGGAATGGGTTAGCAGAGCAGCAAGTCTACACCCGACCAGGGTACGGAAACAAAAATCAGGGCACAAATCATTCCAGCGAGACAGAAAAAAACGCGCTACAGTGACCTGCAGAACAACATGAGTCAGCGAAAAAGGAGAATACATGAAGCAAGTTGTCTACACCGCCAGTCCTGAGAGTCAACAAATCCATGTCTGGCAGTTGAATGAAGATGGCACCTTGACGCTACTACAGGTTACGGACGTTGCGGGTCAGGTTCAGCCTATGGTGGTGAGTCCGAAAAAAGATTTCTTGTATGTAGGCGTGCGTCCCGACTTCCGCGTACTGGCGTTTCGCATCGCCCCGGACGGCACGCTGACCGAAGCCGGACAGGCACCGCTGCCGGGAAGCCCGACCCATATCTCCACCGACCATGCTGGCCGGTTCCTGTTTTGTGGTTCCTATAACGATGCGTGCGTCAGTATCAGCCCAATAGGCGAGGACGGCGTGCCACAGGCACCGAGCCAGGTGATTAACGGTCTGGCGGGATGCCACTCCGCCAATATCGACAATGCCGATCGCACGCTGTACGTACCTGCGCTGAAGCAGGATCGCATCTGCCTGTTTGATCTTGGCGCTGACGGTCAGTTAACCCCGCATGCACAAGAGCAGGTCACGACGGCGGAAGGGGCCGGGCCGCGGCACATGGCGTTTCATGCCAACGGACAGTACGCCTACAGCGTCAATGAGCTCAACAGCACGGTCGAGGTCTGGGCGCTGAACAATGCGCATGGCAAGGTCGAGTCGGTGCAAACGCTGGATATCATGCCGCCAGATTTTACCGGTACCCGCTGGGCTGCGGATATTCATCTGACGCCAGATGGCCGTTTCCTGTATGCCTGCGATCGCACCAGCAGCATGTTAACGGTGTTCAGCATCAGCGAAGACGGCGCCGTTCTGACGCGGGAAGGGTTCCAGCCTACGGAAACCCAGCCGCGCGGGTTCAATATCGATCATACGGGTCAGTACCTGGTGGCGGCAGGGCAGAAGTCGCACCACATTGAGGTGTATAACATTACCCCGCCACAGGGATTACTGAAGCCGGTAGGCCGCTACGCCGTTGGACAGGGTCCAATGTGGGTGGTGGTTCATCAACTGGCAGGGTAACGTTCAGGATGGCCGCTTCCGGTAAGATGTTTAGCCGGAAGCGGCATTGTCAGGCGACGATCAGACGTAATGAACAGTTAACGCTGCGCTGGCTAACACGTGAAAGTGCACGTTAAACCCAACCATCGCGCCGCTGGCACCCTCATCAACCTCGATTTTATCCACATCCAGCGCATGAACGCTGAAGATATAACGATGGGTTTCACCGGCGGGTGGTGCCGCGCCGCCGTAGCCGGCCTGGCCAAAATCGGTGCGTGTCTGCAGCGCGCCGGCTGGCAGCGCGGCTTTACCGGAACCCGCTCCCTGCGGCAGCGATGTCGTGTCGGCCGGAATATTCGCCACCACCCAGTGCCACCAGCCTGAGCCTGTAGGCGCATCCGGATCGAAGCAGGTGATCACAAAACTTTTGGTGCCCTCTGGCGCGTCTTCCCAGGCCAGGTGGGGTGAAAGATTATCGCCCTGATAACCCATTCCGTTAAAAACGTGTTTTTCCGGCATTTTGTCGCCGTCATGTAAATCCTGGCTGTAAACTCGCATCACATCTCCTTGCGTTAATGGTCACTGCCTTTTCATCTTAACCAAAAGCCGGTTTACGTCCAGCCGTTGAAACATTAAGAAAGAAAGTGTGCCGGCTTCTCAAGCGCCGCACCTATCGCATTGACCAGCGCATTCAGCGCCTCAGGCGTGATGATATAAGGTGGCATCAGATAAATCAGGCGACCAAACGGCCGAATCCAGACGCCCTGGCTGACAAAAAATTGCTGTAAGGCCGCCATGTTGACCGGGCGATGGGTTTCCACAACGCCAATGGCTCCCAGCACGCGAACATCGGCCACTTCGGGGGCGTGGCGCAGGGGCAGCAGCGTGTCACGTAGCTGACGTTCTATTGCGGCAACCTGATGACGCCAGTCGCCTTCCTGCACCATCGCCAGGCTTTCTGTTGCGACGGCACAGGCCAGCGGGTTCGCCATAAAGGTGGGGCCGTGCATAAAACAGCCCGCCGGGCTGTGGCTGATGGTATCAGCCACCTCCCGCGTCGTGAGGGTGGCGGCCAGGCTCATGGTGCCGCCGGTCAGGGCTTTTCCGACACACATCATATCCGGCGTAATCGCCGCATGTTCGCAGGCAAACAGCTTACCAGTGCGGCCGAAGCCGGTGGCGATTTCGTCTGCGATCAGCAGGATGCCATAGCGGTCACAGCATTCGCGCACGACCTGCAAATAGCGCGGATGATAAAACCGCATCCCGCCTGCGCCCTGAACCACGGGTTCCAGAATCACCGCCGCCAACTGGCTCTGATGTTGCTGGATCAGCCGGACAAAATCCTCAGCATCGCGCGCCTCCCACTCATCATCAAACCCGCACTGCGGTGCTTCAGCGAAATGGTGCTCGGGCAGGTAGCCGCGCCACAGGCTGTGCATGGAATTATCCGGATCGCATACCGACATTGCGGCAAAAGTGTCGCCGTGATAACCGCGTTTGAGCGTCAGAAACTGCTGACGCGTTTCTCCTCGCCCCAGCCAGTATTGCAGCGCCATCTTCATCGCCACTTCGACGGCAACGGAGCCGGAATCCGCCAGAAACACGCACTCCAGCGCGTCTGGCGTCATGGTGACTAACTGACGGCAAAGGGCTACGGCGGCAGGATGGGTAATGCCGCCGAACATCACATGGGACATCTGCGCCATCTGCTGTTGCAGCGCCCGATTCAGGCGCGGATGGTTATAGCCATGTATCGCCGCCCACCATGACGACATCCCGTCCACCAGCTCGCGACCATCTGCCAGTTGCAGATGGTAATCCCGAGCCGCAACAACCGGATAGCAGGGCAGTGGCTGCGCCATTGAGGTATAGGGATGCCAGATATGCTGGCGATCAAATTCAGCGTCCTGTGGAGTAAACATTGGAGTTGTAAACCAAAATAAAAAGATTTAGTTTACAAGTATAACCACGTTAACTGTCGGGATGACACCTTTTTTGGAGTATGTAATGTCACAACGTTGGACTATAGCCCAGGCGCAGGCGCTGTTCGATCGGCCTTTTCTTGAACTGATGTTTGAGGCACAGCAGGTGCATCGCCAGCACTTCGATCCCCGTCAGGTTCAGGTCAGCACGCTGCTGTCGATCAAAACCGGGGCCTGCCCTGAAGACTGCAAATATTGCCCGCAAAGCGCCCGTTACAAGACCGGTCTGGAATCGGAGCGCCTGATGGAAGTGGATGAGGTACTGCGTTCCGCGCAAAAGGCCAAAGCTGCCGGTTCGAGCCGCTTCTGCATGGGTGCCGCGTGGAAAAACCCCAGTGACCGCGATATGCCTTACCTGGAAAAAATGGTGGAAGGCGTTAAAGCGATGGGCATGGAAACCTGCATGACGCTTGGCACGCTGAGCGACAGCCAGGCCCAGCGTTTAGGCAGTGCTGGACTCGATTTCTACAACCACAACCTGGATACCTCGCCGGAGTTTTACGGCAATATCATTACTACACGTAGCTATCAGGAACGCCTGGATACGCTGGGTAAAGTGCGCCAGGCGGGCATTAAAGTCTGTTCCGGCGGGATTGTGGGCCTGGGTGAAACGGTGAACGATCGCGCGGGCCTGCTGGTGCAACTGGCGAACCTGCCTACGCCGCCTGAAAGCGTGCCGATCAACATGCTGGTGAAGGTCAAAGGCACTCCGCTGGCAGAGAATGATGACGTTGAGCCGTTCGACTTTATCCGCACCATCGCCGTCGCCCGTATCATGATGCCGACCTCGCATGTTCGCCTGTCGGCGGGCCGTGAGCAGATGAGCGAGCAGACCCAGGCGATGTGCTTTATGGCAGGTGCGAACTCCATTTTCTACGGATGCAAACTGCTGACCACGCCGAACCCGGAAGAAGATAAAGATATGCTGTTGTTCCGCAAGCTGGGGCTGAATCCTGAACATACCCAGACTGACAACGGCGACAATGCACAACAGCAGCAGTTAACGGAGCAATTGCTTCACGCCGACACAGAAAAATTCTATAACGCGGCGCTGTAATGAGCTGGCAGCAACGCATGCAGCAGGCGCTGACGCAGCGCCGGGCTGAAGATGGCTGGCGTGAACGGCGGGTGATTGAGGAGAACCAAACGCGCCTGATCCGCCATGCCGGTCAGATGTATCGCCACTTTTCCAGTAACGACTATCTTGGACTGAGCCAGCATCCTGCCGTGATCGCGGGCTGGCAACAGGGCGCGGCGCAGGCGGGAGCTGGCGCGGGTGCATCAAGCCATGTCACCGGCTATCATCGGCTCCATGCCGAGCTGGAAGCCCAACTGGCGGACTGGCTGGGCTATCCGCGCGCACTGCTGTTTATTTCGGGCTTTGCGGCCAACCAGGCGATCATTCACCTGTTAGCCGAAAAAAATGACCGCATCCTGGCCGATAAACTCACTCATGCTTCGCTGCTGGAGGCCGCCAGCCACAGCCCGGCGCAGCTGCGCCGTTTTGCACATAACGATCCACATAGCCTGGCTGCCCGGCTGGATGCGCCCTGCGAGGGGCAAACGCTGGTGGTCACCGAAGGCATTTTCAGTATGGATGGCGATAGCGCGCCCTTACAGGCGATTGCTGCTCAGGCGAAACAGGCCCGCGCGGGGTTGCTGGTCGATGATGCGCACGGTATTGGTATCACCGGCGAACAGGGTCGGGGCAGTTGCTGGGCGCAGGGCATTAAACCTGACCTGCTGGTGGTGACCTTTGGCAAAGCCTTCGGCGTCAGTGGCGCCGCGTTGTTATGTGATGAGGCTACCGCCGATTATTTTCTGCAATTTTCCCGCCATCTGATTTACTCCACCGCGATGCCGCCGGCCCAGGCCAGCGCGCTGTTAGCCGCGCTTAAACAGGTGCAAGTGGGCGATGAACATCGCCAACGTCTTGCTCACAATATCGCCCATTTTCGTCGCGGGGCAGCCTCATTGCCCTGGGCGCTCATGGATTCGTCCAGCGCGATTCAGCCGTTGATCGTCGGCGATAACGGGCAGGCGCTGGCGCTGTCTGCGCGCTTAGCCCGTGCGGGCTGCTGGGTCAGTGCGATCCGACCACCAACGGTGCCACCGGGTACAGCGCGTTTACGTATTACGCTGACGGCCGCCCATCAGCCAGACGATATTGACGTCTTACTGGAGGCGCTGCATGACGCTGCAGGTTGATAAACGCGCCGTTGCCAGAGCCTTTGGTCGCGCGGCCTCCCAGTATGATCACCATGCCGAACTCCAACGGTTGAGCGGTGATGCACTGCTGGCGTGGGCACCCGCGCGCACTGGCCTGCAGGTGCTGGATGCCGGTTGTGGGACCGGCTGGTACAGCCGGATATGGCACGAGCGGGGCAAACAGGTCACCGCGTTGGATCTGTCAGCGCAGATGTTGCACCAGGCCCGGCAAAATGGCGTCGCGCATCACTATCTGGCAGGGGATATCGATGCGCTGCCGTTGGCAAACCAGTGCATTGACCTGGTATGGAGCAACCTGGTGGTGCAATGGAGCGAAGATTTGCAGGGGGCGCTAACGCAGTTTAACCGGGTACTAAAGCCCGGCGGCTGTTTGCTGTTTTCCACCCTGAGCGCGGGCTCTCTGCACGAAGTTCATCAGGCCTGGTCGCACCTGGATGGCAGCCTGCACGCTAATCGCTTCCTGCCCGCGCAGGAGATTGCCGCCGCCTGTGAAGCTCAGCATCTGCACTGCCATGCACAAACCTTTATCTTGCATTTCCCCGATGCCCTCAGCGCGATGCGCTCTCTGAAGGGCATCGGGGCAACCCACTTGCATAGCGGGCGATCCGCCTGTTTGTTGACGCGTCAACGTCTTGCTCAACTCGAAGCCCACTGGCCCCGGGATGAGCAGGGTTTTCGCCTCAGTTACCATGTGATGTTTGGAGTGACGAAATCATGAAACGCTGGTTTGTGACCGGCACCGACACCGAAGTCGGTAAAACGGTGGCCAGTGCGGCGCTGCTGCAGGCTGCCACGGCTGCAGGTTATCGTTGTGCAGGCTATAAACCTGTTGCCTCGGGCTGTGAGTTAACTGCGTCAGGCGTGCGTAACAGCGATGCGCTGGCGTTACAGCGTTACAGCAACGTCGCGCTGCGCTACGAGCAGGTGAATCCGCTGGCGTTTATGGAGCCAACCTCGCCGCATATCGTCAGCGCGGATGAGGGCAGACCGATTGAGTTTGCCACCCTGTCGGCGGGGCTGCGTGAACTTGAGCCGCTGGCCGAGTGGATTCTGGTCGAGGGAGCAGGCGGCTGGTACACGCCGCTTTCTGCGACGCAAACCTATGCAGACTGGGTAGAGGCGGAGCAACTGCCGGTGATTTTGGTGGTGGGCGTTAAGCTGGGATGTATTAATCATGCCATGCTGACGGCCGATGCTGTCCGCGCACGCGGTCTGCGACTGGCGGGCTGGATCGCCAATACGGTACAGCCGCCCGGTCGGCGCTATCAGGAATACCTCACGGCCTTAACACAGCGCCTTCCGGCACCTTGTCTGGGTGTGATTCCCTGGTTAACGGATGAGGACCAGCAGGCTGACTGTGGTCAGTACCTGACGCTGCCTGGCGAATCAGGCCACGGTTAACCATTTATCCAGGGTACCGTCATCCAACTGGGTGACGTTGCCCTGAGCCACATTGCGGCCGCGATGCAGCAGTAAAAAGTTGTCAGCCACGCGGCGAATCAATGAAACCCGCTGTTCAAGCAGCAAAATCGTCAGACCATAGTCGCGGTTCAGGCGACGAATCAGATTCCCCATCTCTTCTTCCAGCCAGGGCGCCATACCGTCGGCAGGCTCATCCAGAATCAGCAGGCGCGGCTGTAAGACCAGCGCACGGGCCAGCGCCAGTTGCTGCTGCTGATAGACGGGCAAATCGCCGCTACGCTGTTGACGCAACGAATAAAGCGCCGGCAGCAGGTCGAATATCATTTCCGGGATAGCCCGATAGCCGTCACGCGGTTGTGCGCCTGCCAGTAAAGCAATGAGTAAATTATCCTCGACGCTCATCTGAGTAAAAATATGTCGCCCCTGCGGAACATAGCCAATGCCCTGACGGGCGCGCAGCTCTGCAGGCTGCGACAACAGGTCTTCAGGCGGCGAACCATCCTGCTGCCAGCTAATGGTCCCGCTGTTTATAGGCAGCTTCCCCATAATGCAGTTGACCAGGGTGGTTTTCCCCATGCCTGGCCGTCCCAGTATGCCGGTGCAGGTGCCGGGAGGCAGGTCCAGATCCACATTCCAGAGAATATGATTTTTACCGTAAAACTGATTCACCGACCGTAAACTTAACATCTGACGCGCTCCTTCCAGATAATTAACCTGAATGCTTTCGCCGTTCATCTCTGGTAAATCGCTCTAATGAGATAGCGGGATCTTCAACACCGCTATTGCCTGTACTACGCTGGTAAAACGTTATGCAATTCCCAGGCCAGAGTCATTATTGCCCCCTGTGGCTGGCTTAACCTGCGGAAATACCATCATTTAAAGATAAAGAAAAATGAACAATGCCAGCCTTAGCTTAAGGCGCGGTGCAACGGCGGTGCAGGCGAAAGGCGTGATGAAGTGCGTCTGCTCGCTAATGGGGCAGGTGCCAGACCACAAAAAATAAAAAAAAGAAAAGGGGCTGTCGCAGATCAAGGCAAGCGCCGCTGCGGTAGCTCAATCCTGCCAGTTAGTGTCAGAAATTAAGCGAAAAAAAAATTTTTTTTAGGGCCGCCATGACGACGAAAAAAATTATACACAGCTGATGTGCAAAGGGCTGTCATCAGTTATCCACTATTCCTGTGGATAACCTTGTGCATTAGATAATGAAAACAGGTTAGAAGCGAGGAAATACGGGGCCTGGTAACTGGATGATGAGAATCTGGGCTTTTTAAAGTAGCGGCTATAAATCAATGGGTTATCAAAAAACAAGCCTGCCGGATTGGTGCCGATTCATCAAACTGCAATTTTATGACACATGCTTGACAAATGTTAAATCAGGGCCTGGCTTGGGGATAACCTGGCGCAACAAAAACAGCTGACAGCAAGGGATAAAGCCAAAGAGTCAAGCGGAAAGTGATGTCCGTTACTGTGCATCATTACTGTTATTATATCCAGTATTTTTTTCTGGCAAAATCGGCATAGCAGAGTAAAATAATGGGCTGCCCGCCGTCTTTCTTCTGCAGGAACCGTATTCATGAGTAAAGATTTTAAACTGAACTCCGCTTTCAAGCCTTCTGGCGATCAGCCGGAAGCGATTCGTCGTCTGGAAGCCGGACTGGAAGATGGACTGGCGCACCAGACGTTATTAGGCGTCACCGGATCGGGTAAAACCTTTACCGTCGCTAACGTAATCGCCGATCTCAATCGGCCCACCATGGTATTAGCGCCCAACAAAACCCTGGCGGCGCAGCTGTATGGTGAGATGAAAGAGTTCTTTCCGGACAACGCCGTGGAGTTTTTTGTCTCCTACTACGATTACTACCAGCCTGAAGCCTATGTGCCGAGTTCCGACACCTTTATCGAAAAGGATGCCTCGGTTAACGAACACATTGAGCAAATGCGTCTTTCCGCCACAAAAGCCTTGCTGGAGCGGCGCGATGTTATCGTCGTCGCATCGGTGTCGGCGATTTATGGCCTGGGCGATCCCGATCTTTATTTGAAAATGATGCTGCACTTAACGCGCGGCATGATCATCGATCAACGCAGCATCCTGCGCCGCCTGTCAGAGCTGCAGTACACCCGCAACGATCAGGCGTTCCAGCGCGGAACCTTCCGGGTGCGCGGCGAGGTTATCGATGTGTTCCCTGCGGAATCCGACGACATTGCGCTACGGATCGAATTATTTGATGAAGAGGTGGAGCGCCTGTCACTGTTTGACCCGCTCACTGGCCAGGTTGAGTCAGTGGTGCCGCGCTTTACGATCTATCCCAAGACGCACTATGTCACACCGCGTGAGCGCATTTTACAGGCCATGGAAGACATCAAAGTCGAGCTGGCCGACCGGCGTAAAAACCTGCTGGAAAATAACAAACTGCTGGAAGAGCAGCGTATCACCCAGCGTACCCAGTTTGATCTGGAGATGATGGGGGAGCTGGGCTACTGCTCCGGCATCGAAAACTACTCGCGTTACCTTTCGGGCCGTGGGCCTGGAGAAGCGCCGCCGACCCTGTTTGACTATCTTCCGGCGGATGGCCTGCTGGTGGTGGATGAGTCCCACGTGACGATTCCGCAAATTGGCGGCATGTACCGTGGCGACCGGGCGCGTAAAGAGACATTGGTGGAATACGGTTTCCGTCTGCCCTCGGCGCTGGATAACCGCCCAATGAAGTTTGAAGAGTTCGAGGCACTGGCACCGCAAACGATTTATGTATCGGCGACGCCAGGCAAATACGAGCTGGAAAAATCCGGCGACGAGGTGATTGACCAGGTGGTGCGACCGACCGGCCTGCTGGACCCGATCCTCGAAGTGCGGCCCGTCGCGACCCAGGTTGACGATCTGCTGTCAGAGATCCGCAAACGCGTCACCGTCAATGAACGCGTACTGGTTACCGTCCTGACCAAACGCATGGCCGAAGACCTGACCGAGTACCTGGAAGAGCACGGCGAAAAAGTGCGCTATCTGCACTCGGATATTGATACCGTGGAACGTATGGAAATCATCCGTGACCTGCGTCTGGGTAAATTTGACGTATTGGTGGGGATTAACCTGTTGCGAGAAGGGCTGGATATGCCCGAAGTGTCGCTGGTGGCGATTCTGGATGCGGACAAAGAGGGCTTCCTGCGTTCGGAACGCTCGCTGATTCAGACCATTGGTCGTGCGGCGCGTAACATCAACGGTAAAGCGATTCTCTATGGCGATAAAATCACACCTTCAATGGCGAGGGCGATTGAAGAAACCGATCGCCGCCGTGAAAAGCAGCAGCGCCACAATGAAGAAAACGGCATTGTGCCGCAGGGCCTGAATAAGAAAATCACCGATATCCTGGAGCTGGGCAATAACGTGGTGAAAACCCGCGGCAAAGCCAAACCCAGCAAACGCGGTGCGGCCGAAAGCAACGCCGATTACCTGGCGTTATCGCCGCAGGCATTGCAGAAAAAGATTCACGAGCTGGAAGGGCAGATGCAGCAACATGCGCAAAACCTGGAGTTCGAACAGGCGGCTGGCCTGCGCGATCAACTGCAAGAATTGCGCACGTTATTTATTGCGGTGTCGTAATTCAGTTAAACCCCTGAATAGCGTGTTCCAGCGCGGCGCGGAGCAGCTGGCGGTCGTGACGATACTTGATATCGGCCGCCTCCAGCGGTTCACGAATAATCAGGCGGTTTTCCACCCGGCTGACATCTGTGGACGGGCCAACCACGATGGCGTCAATCACCCGCTTGCCAATGTAGTGTTCCATCATCGCCAGTTTATCGGCCACGGTAAGTGTGGCTGCCGCAGGACTCAACTCCCGGCCCAGATTGCCGATAAACACCATATTGGCGGGAGTGCGCCGTAACGCCTGGGCCATCTCTTTCATGAGCAGAATAGGCATCAGGCTGGTGTAAAAACTGCCAGGCCCAATCAGGATCAGATCGGCCTCTGCAACGGCGTCGAGCGCTTCCCGGGTGGGGTGTACGGCAGGGTGCAGCATCAGTTCCTGAGGCGGAAGTTTCATCTCGTCGATGGCGGTTTCACCGTAAACGGCATTGCCCTCGACATCGGTTGCCACTAAATCAACCGGCTGTTCAGACATAGGAATTAAAAAGGCGTCGACCTTTAGCAGGTTCCGGATGATGTTAACCACTTCCAGCGGGCGTACGCTAAGGTGATCCAGCGCTTTGAGTATCAGGTTGCCCAGGTTGTGTCCGGCCAGTTCACCGTTGCCGGTAAAGCGGTATTCGAACATGGCGGATGCCACGCTCGGCTCGGTAATCAACTGGTTAATACAGTTACGCAAGTCGCCCCAGGCAATACCGCCTTCGGCGCGACGAATGCGGCCTGTGGAGCCGCCGTTATCGGTGGTGGTGACAATGCCTGTCAGGCGTGAACCCAGGGGAGACAGGGCAGACATCACGCGTCCTAATCCGTGTCCGCCCCCTAAGGCTACCACGCGATCAAGGTCCGCCAGTGTTCGATTCATACTTCTCCTTTTTCGCGTCTGCGGCGCTTATGCGCACTATTGATGCAGACGAGGGTGATTTACGTCAATGCTTACCGGCCATGTTAACTTATCCTGTGGGCGAAATACGGTGAAAGTTAACGTTACGGGAGCACAGAGAGTAAAAGCCGTGGATGGCGCATAATCACTAATCGCGCTACCATCTGTAGACCGCGTTGACCAGCCGGTTAACGTACACTCAAGCCTGAATGCCTACGTCTGCGGATAGGGGATTCAGGCCGTAGCCTTCGCGCTGCCAGGGTGCAGGAAGAAATGACTGCATCTCCCGAATTGGAAAGGTGTTCTGGTGTCACAATTTACTGATGCATTTTCGCGCAAATTTTACTATTTGCGCCTGTCGGTCACGGATGTCTGCAACTTCCGTTGTACCTATTGCCTGCCGGATGGCTACCAGCCAAACGGTATCCGCAATAAAAGCTTTCTCTCGCTGGATGAAATTCGTCGGGTCACCCGCGCCTTTGCGGCGGCGGGCACAGAAAAAGTGCGCCTGACCGGTGGCGAACCTTCCCTGCGCCGCGACTTTACCGACATCATTGCGGCGGTCAGGGAAAACGCGGCGATTCGTCATATCGCCGTCACCACCAACGGTTACCGGCTGGCGCGTGACGTTAAGCAATGGCGCGATGCCGGACTTACCGCCCTTAACGTCAGCGTAGACAGCCTTGACGCACGCCAGTTTCACGCCATTACCGGCCAGGATAAATTCCATCAGGTCATGGCGGGCATTGACGCGGCGTTTGAGGCTGGGTTCAGCCAGGTCAAAGTCAATAGCGTACTGATGCGCGATGTGAACAGCCATAATCTGACGACCTTTCTTGACTGGATTCGTACCCGTCCCATTCAGCTGCGTTTTATTGAGCTGATGGAAACCGGTGACGGCGGTGCGCTGTTTCGCGAGCAGCATGTGTCCGGCGAGGTGATCCGCGATAAACTGATCGCGCAGGGCTGGCAGCGCCGCATCAGCGGTCGCAGCGATGGCCCGGCCCAGGTGTTTTATCACCCCGATTACGTGGGTGAAATCGGGCTGATCATGCCGTATTCCAAAGATTTTTGCGCCAGCTGTAACCGCCTGCGGGTTTCCGCGCAGGGCAATCTGCACCTCTGCCTGTTTGGTGACGGCGGGATTCCGTTACGGGATCTGCTCGCGTCAGACGATCAGCAGCAGGAACTGCAGGCGCGTATTGCCAGCAGTCTGGGACAGAAGAAACAGACGCATTTCCTGTTACAGGGGAATACCGGTATTACACAGAATCTTTCTTATATTGGCGGTTAATTGCAGGAGCAAATATGGGTAAACCAGCCAGCGCGTTTCAACCGTTACAGCTTGCTACGTTAACGGTTTCAGACAGCCGCGATGCCGGCAACGATACATCCGGTGATTATCTGCGTGAAGCCGCGATCGAAGCCGGACACAGCGTTATCGACCACGCCATCGTCCCAGACAATCTCTACCGTATCCGGGCCATTGTGTCACGCTGGATCGCCAGTGAAGACGTGCAGGTGGTGATCGTTAACGGCGGAACCGGTTTTAACCTGAAAAACAGCACACCCGACGCGCTGCTTCCCCTGTTCGATCGGGAAATCGAAGGCTTTGGCGAGCTGTTTCGCATGATTTCCTATGAAGAGATTGGCGGATCGACCTTACAGTCCCGTGCGGTCGCCGGCCTGGCAAACCAGACGTTGATTTTTGCTGTTCCCGGCTCGACGTCGGCCTGCACCAGTGCCTGGGAGCGCATCATCGCCGATCAACTGGATGCCCGTACGCGTCCCTGCAACTTTGTCACCCATTTAAAGAAACGTTAAGCATGTCACAACTCACACACATTAACGCCGCCGGTGAAGCCCATATGGTGGATGTATCCGCTAAAAATGACACCGTACGCGAAGCCCAGGCTGAAGTGCTGGTGCTGATGAAGCCAGAAACGTTACAGATGATCATCGAGGGCAGTCACCACAAAGGGGATGTGTTCGCGACGGCGCGCATCGCGGGCATTCAGGCAGCAAAACGCACCTGGGAGCTGATCCCGCTTTGCCATCCGCTGATGCTGAGCAAAGTGGAAATCGCACTGGTGGCGGAACCGGAATCGAACCGGGTGCGCATTACGTCCCTGTGTCGGCTCAGCGGGAAAACCGGCGTGGAAATGGAAGCCCTGACTGCGGCTTCCGTAGCGGCACTGACAATCTATGACATGTGCAAAGCCGTACAAAAAGACATCGTGATCGATCAACTGCGTTTGCTGCATAAAAGCGGCGGCAAAAGCGGCGATTTTCAGGCGGTTGCCCATGATTAAGGTGCTGTTTTTTGCCCAGGTGCGGGAACTGGTGGGAACCGATTCGCTCACCCTGGCTGCGGAGTACCCCAACGTGGCGGCGCTGCGCGCGGCGCTGGCGCAGAAGGGCGATCGCTGGGCGCTGGCGCTGGACAGTGAACGTTTACTCGCCGCCGTTAACCAGACGCTGACCGCGATGAGTCATCCCTTGCAGGACGGGGATGAAGTGGCCTTTTTCCCACCGGTCACCGGAGGATAAATGGAAACGCAAATTCGGGTGGGCCCGGCTGCTTTTGAAATGGCCCAGGAGTACCAGTGGCTGGCGGCATGTAAAGAAGACGGCGCCGTGGTGACCTTTACCGGCAAAGTGCGCAACCATAATTTGGGTGATGATGTCGCCGCCCTGACGCTGGAACATTATCCCGGCATGACGGAAAAGGCACTCAAGGAAATCGTCGATGAGGCGCGCCAGCGCTGGCCGCTGCAGCGCGTTTCAGTGATTCACCGCATCGGTGAACTCTTCCCCGGCGATGAAATTGTGTTTGTCGGCGTCACCGGTGCACACCGCGGCAGTGCATTTGCCGCCGCGGAGTTCATTATGGATTACCTGAAAACCCGCGCGCCGTTCTGGAAACGTGAAACCACCGGACAGGGCGATCGCTGGGTCGATGCGCGCAACAGCGACCGCGAGGCCGCTCAGCGCTGGGATTAAGGCGTTGAAAGCTGTTCTGCGGGGGCAAACTGGGTCTTTCCGTGTGCGTGTTCGCCTCCGCCCTTGCCACGTTGCAACTGAATGACGTCACCGTCCTGCCAGGCGTTGGCACCGGGAACCACCGGGTGCGCGTCAATATCGGCCCGTTCAGCACGAATTTTGTGACTGTCGAGAGCAAAACGGCGATCGCGATCGGCCAGTAAGCGCGAGTCCATTTGCCCATCGGCGGTAAAGCCCATCATCAACGCCGGAATCCCCAGCGGCAACTGTTTGTCACGGTCGGTGTGCCAGGTATGCCACGTTTTACCGTAGGTGTTGACGATGCGCGTCATCAGCGCATGTTCCGCGGCGGCAGGCAGGCCGGGTGCGACCAGCGAACCGGATTTCACCTCGTACTGATGGCTGTGCCACAGCTTCTTTTCCTCGTTGGGCAAGGTCCGGTACAGCCGTTCGCTGATGATATATTCCACGCCCATCAGGCGCGCATCGCGCGTGTTGCCGTCATAAATCACCGCCTGCATAACGTCATCATTTAAGACCGTGACATAGTGATGCGCTTCCATCTGACCGTTTTTGTCACCGTTATAGAAGTGAAAACCATCCAGATAGGCATTGATCGCGTCAATCGGCGGTCGTGATTGCAGCAGGGCGGCACCGCTGTCCAGCGCTTTCAGGCCAGGGGAGGTTGGGGCGCCAGGCGAACGGACCTGGGCGGGCGTTGTGTTACCGCCGCAACCGGCCAGTAACAGGCTGAGTAGGGTAACTGTCCAGAGTTTTGACATAAAGCATCCCTTTTTCGCTAATTTCGCTAAAAGAGATAACCTTAGTTCAGATAATCAAACCTGCCCTGCGAAGCGGGGCAGTGTTAAGCTAGGTTTTTTCCCCCTCAGAGGACAGGTATGTCATTCACTTCATTACCAAAACGTCTGACGCTGCTCGCCATACTGATCCTGGCGGGCTGTAGCAGTAAAAAAACGCCGGAAGCGCCTGCAACGCAGCCTGAGGATGTGAAAGCACAGATTCAGCGCCTGCTGCCTGCCAACGTCAGCAACAAATCAGGCTGGGCTGATGATATCTATACCTCGTTCCGTACCCAGGGGCTTGAGGCCAGCGACAGCAATCTGTGCGCGGTTATTGCCGTCGCGGGCCAGGAGTCAGGTTTTGACGCCAGCGGGAATGTACCCGGGATGTCAAAAATCGCCTGGGATGAGATTGACCGTCGGGCGGCTAACGTCCATGTTCCGGCGTTTTTAGTGCGCACCGCGCTGTTAATTAAGTCCACCAACGGCGAAAGCTATGCCGCGCGGCTGGATAAAGCGAAAAGTGAAAAAGATCTGAGCGATATTTTCGACGATTTTATTGAGATGGTGCCCATGGGGCAAACGCTGTTTGGCAACCTCAATCCTGTGCACACCGGCGGGCCGATGCAGGTCAGCATTGCCTTTGCTGAGGCACATGCCAAAGGCTATCCGTGGCCGGTAGAGGGATCGATACGGCGTGAAGTGTTCACCCGTCATGGCGGGGTTTACTTCGGCACGATGCACCTGCTGGGCTATCCCGCCGATTACAGCAAGCCGCTTTACCGTTTCGCGGACTATAACGCGGGCTGGTTCGCCAGCCGCAATGCCGCTTTCCAGGCGGCGGTGTCCCGCGCTACAGGCATGAAACTGGCGCTGGATGGCGATCTGATTCAGTATGGCTCCGACAACGCGGGATCGACGGAACTGGCGGTGCGTACCCTGGCGAAGCGCCTCGATATGAGCAACAGCGAAATTCGCGACGATCTTGAGCTGGGCGAAAAGGCCGAATTCAGCGACAGCGACGTGTGGAAGCAGGTCTTTGCGCTGGCGGATAAAATGGCCGGACGGCGATTGCCGCGTGAAATATTGCCGGGAATCAAGCTTGAAAGTCCCAAAATCACCCGCAATTTAACCACGGCGTGGTTTGCACAGCGCGTCGACAGCCGGTATCAGCAGTGCATGTCACGTCGATAAGCACGGCGTTGTGGCGCAGTTGAACAGAGCTGTGCCACACTTAACCAGGCTCCCCTGTCAGGGGAATAACCCATTCGTTTAACAAGAGGTGCATCATGGACCGATATCCACAGAATGATTCAATAGTTCAGCCTGCATCTCGCGGGTTGCAGGCTTACATGGCACAGGTTTATGGCTGGATGACCTGCGGATTATTACTTACCGCGTTCGTTTCCTGGTTTGCCGCCCGCACGCCAGCGGTCATGGAGCTGGTTTTTGCAAACCGGATAACCTTTTTCGGCTTGATCATTGTGCAACTGGCACTGGTGTTCTTCCTCTCCGGCATGGTGCATCGCCTGAGCGGTGCCGTGGCGACCGGGTTGTTCATGCTCTACTCGGCGCTGACCGGGTTAACCATGGCCAGTATCTTCCTGGTGTATACCTATTCGTCTATCGCCAGTACGTTCTTTGTGACGGCGGGGATGTTTGGTGCCATGAGTTTCTACGGCTACACCACGAAACGCGATCTGAGTCGCCTGGGCAGCCTGCTGTTTATGGCGCTGATTGGTATCCTGCTGGCATCACTGGTGAACTTCTGGCTGAAAAGCCCGGCGTTAATGTGGGCGATTACTTACATCGGCGTGGTGGTGTTTGTGGGGCTGACGGCGTATGACACGCAGAAACTGAAAAACATTGGTGAGCAGATTGACGCGCGCGACACGGAAAACCTGCGTCGCTACTCGATCATGGGCGCGCTGACGCTCTATCTTGATTTCATCAACCTGTTCCTGATGCTGCTGCGTATTTTCGGTAACCGCCGTTAATAAAACAGGCTGCTCTGGTTTGCCAGAGCAGCCGCTCCTCGGTTATGACTTCTGCAGTTTCTGCTCGTTTTTATGGCGCATATGTTTCGCGCGGCTCTCCAGTCCCAGATACAGCACCAGTGCCAGCAGCAGGGGCAAAATAAAATAGAGCACCCGGTAGGCCAGCAGGGCCGCAATAATCGTACCGTGAGAGAGATCTTCGCCGCTCAACAGCGCTAAAAACACCGCTTCAAGCACGCCAATCCCCGCCGGAATATGAATAATCACCCCCGCAATGCTGCTGATCAACAGAACGCCCAGCACCATCGGATAGCCGACATCCTGACCCAGCAGCAGCCAGATAATGGTGCCCATCACCATCCAGTTGGCACAGGAAACGGCAAACTGAAACAGCGCCATGCGCAATGAAGGCAGTTGCAGCGTCTGGCCTTTGACCGTCCAGCGGCGACGTTTGGAAAAGGCACAGGACCAGAGATAGAACGCCACCAGCACCAGCAGGACAACCCCAATCAGTCGCAACGTGGTTTCGCCAATAAACCAGCCGCTGGGAATGGAAACCATGCCAGCGCTGAATACCACGCCCGCCAGCAGGATATAGCCTAGCCAGTTGGTGGCGATGCTGAGTGAGAAAATGCGCGTAATAGTGCCGCTGTCCAGGCCAAGGCGCGAATAGAGCCGGTAACGCATCGCCACACCGCCAACCCAGGTACTGAGCGTCAGGTTAAAGGCATAGCAAATAAAGGATACCAACATCACCTGACGCTTTGCCAGTTTATGGCCGCAGTAGGCCCGGCCAATCAGGTCGTAACAGCCATAAACAAGGTAACTGACAATGACCAGGGCGGCCGCGGTCAGCACCACGTAGCGGTTATAGTTAACGATGACGTCATAAACGTCACCCCAGTTCACCTTACGTGCATAGATGACCAGCAACACAATGACGGCAACAAAGAACAGGCCGGTAAGAATCTTTTTCGCCAGCTTCCAGCGCGGATGCGTATTTGCCATCAGGATTTCGCTCCTTCGTTATTGGTTTCGACGCGGTCTTGCGTCTCCATTTCAGGCTGAACAGGCGGATCAATCTGGGCCAGCTTAGGGGTATGTGCAGGTAGCCATCCGGCGATAGCAGGGAAGTGCCGCAGAAAGTGGAACACGACCACGCTTTTGGTCAGTTGCCACCAGGTGCGCGGCGGCAGTTTGTCCTCCTGAACACGCTGACAATCTTCTGCCAGTAAATGCTCAAGATTGTCGCGTAATGTCTCGTTAAAGTGGCGATCGTGAATGATCAGGTTGGCTTCGAGGTTCAGCGACAAACTTAAGGGATCAAGGTTACTGGAACCCACTGTCGCCCACTGCTGATCTTTCACGGCCACTTTACCGTGCAGGGGCCGACGGCAATATTCATAGACTTCAACGCCCGCATCCACCAGATAGTTATAGAGCAGTTCTGCGCCCACTTTAACGATCGGCATATCCGGTTCACCCTGCACAATTAAACGGACCCGAACCCCGCGCTGCGCGGCATTGCGCATTTCCCGCAGCAACCGATAGCCGGGGAAAAAGTAAGCATTAGCAATGATCACATCCTGTTTGGCGCTGCGCAGCATGTCCAGATAGTGCTGTTCGATATCGTCCCGGTGCTCGTTATTGTCGCGATAAACGAACAGCACCTGCGCGTCACCGGGCAGGGCATTTTTCGCCGGGCGATGTGAGCGCTGTCCCCACCAGCGGCGCGTGGTGGCTTCACTGCCAATCGCTTCTTGCAGGTAGCGGGTAATATCGGCCACCACCGGGCCTTTTACTTCTACGGTGTAGTCTTGTTTCGCTTCAGGACCGTAATCCGTGTTGTGCTCGGCAGAGAAATTGATACCACCGACAAACGCGATAACCCCATCAACCACCACGGTTTTTCGATGCAGGCGGCGGAAGACATTGGTGCGCATGCCCATCACCAGCGGACGCGGATCGTAATAGATAAAGCGGACGCCTGCCCGGGTGAGGCTGTTCACAAAGTCGTCTGACAACTCGGAAGACCCGTAGCCATCCACCATCATTTCAACCTTTACGCCGCGCTCTGCTGCCGCCAGCAGTTCACGGTGCAAGGCATTGCCCACATCATCTTCAAAGAGGATAAAGGTTTCCAGCAGCACGCTGCGTTCGGCGCGCTGAATGGCGCCAAACACCCGAGGAAAAAACGTATCGCCATTTTCCAGCAAGCGCAGTTTGTTGCCTTCTTGCCATTCAAAATTCATAGATGGATCTCCACCGCCAGCGGCGCGTGATCGGAAAGGTGTGACCAGGGTTTACGCGGCAGCGCCCAGGGATGACTCACCGTGGCATTGCGGACGTAAATACGATCCAGTCGCAGAAGGGGGAAACGTGCCGGAAAGGTGCGCGCCGGTCGACCATTTTTGAGGCTAAACACCTCTTTCAGTCCCGCCCCTTTTTGCAATATTTTATTGGCCCGGCCTTGCCAGTCGTTGAAATCGCCGGCCACCACAACCGGAGCATCGGGCGGCAGCGCCTTCACCATCTCGTTCAGCATCGCCATTTGGGCGCGACGGTGGGCCGCTTTCAGGCCGAGATGGACACAGATGACGTGCAGCGTGCCGTAAGGCTCGGGAAGCGCGATTTTGCAGTGCAACATGCCACGGTTTTCACTCCCGGCAACAGAGACATCGCGGTTCTCATAGTCGGCAATGGGAAAGCGCGACAGCACGGCGTTGCCGTGGTGTCCTTCCGGATAAACGGCGTTGCGGCCATAGGCGAAATCGTTCCACATGGTGTCAGCCAGAAACTCATAATGTGAGGTGTTGGGCCAGTTTTCATGTTGCAGTGGGTGGATATCATGTGTTCCCATCACCTCCTGTAACAAGACGATATCTGCCGATGTTGCACGTACCGCGTCGCGCAATTCAGGCAAGATGAAGCGTCGGTTAAACGGGGCAAAACCTTTGTGGGTATTGATCGTCAGGACTTTAATTGAAAATCCTTGCTTAATTTGTGGCATACTCGCGACGCGCTCCTTTTCATCTTCGTTAACGACAAAGTGTAGTCTTTGTCACAAATGGAGGGTGAAGAAGAGGAATAATTAAGGCGTTATCTGAAATTTGCTTTACATTGAGGAAACCGTCCCTGGCCGGATTCGGTTGCATTTGAGCAACTCGCCAGGTCTGCAGGAGAAAAATATGAAATTGTCTAATCGCTTTCAAATTATTACCGGTCAAACCTGGGCCCACATCGCTATGCACGTGTTGGTGATTGCCGCGCTGGTATGGGGCTGGAAACATAAAGCACTGGTCGAAGTGTGCAGTACCCTGGTGGTGACGTATGCAGGGGTGTTTATCGCCATGCTGATCACGCAGCGTAGTGCCCGTTTACGCACCCTCGGTGATTACCTGGAAGAGGCGACCACCACCTACTATTTTGGCGCCGCCATGATGATGCTGTTTCTGGTCTCGCGCATCTTCCACAACAACCTGCTGTTAGCCAGCCTTGGCATGGTTATGCTGCTGGGCCCGGCGCTGGTTTCTCTGCTGGTGAAAGAGCCCGCACGACGTATTGAGAAAAAACGCAGCTAAGTTAGCCGCCCAATGAAAAGCCACCGCAAGGTGGCTTTCTTGTTTAAGGGGTTATGTAATCAATTGTGAGCTATCTCGCACAGAGACGTTAAAGCTGTTACACTCCGCCGCTTATGCATCGTAGTTTGCACCCTTTTCACGCGTCAGCGTCAGCTGGCGTCACTATCCCTCTGAAAACTACACCGTGAAACACGGTCAGAGTGGACCGGAGTAATACTCGTCATGTCTTTTGACTCTCTCGGCCTGAGTGCCGATATTTTGCGTGCGGTTGCTGAGCAAGGCTACAGCGAACCCACTCCTATCCAGCGCCAGGCTATTCCTGTGGTGCTGTCCGGTCGCGATCTGCTGGCAAGCGCGCAGACCGGCACCGGCAAAACGGCCGGTTTTACGCTGCCTTTATTACAGAAGCTGTCGGCAAATGCGGGCGCGGTGCGTGGACGCCGTCCTGTGCGTGCCCTGATCCTGACGCCAACCCGTGAACTGGCCGCCCAGGTCGGTGAAAACGTGGTTGAATACAGTAAGTATTTACCGCTTCGTTCACTGGTGGTTTTCGGTGGGGTAAGCATTAACCCGCAGATGATGAAGCTGCGCGGCGGGGTCGATATTCTGGTGGCAACGCCAGGCCGTTTGTTGGACCTGGTCCATCAGAACGCGGTTGACCTCTCCCAGGTCGAAGTGCTGGTACTGGATGAAGCCGATCGCATGCTCGACATGGGCTTTATCCATGACATTCGTCGCCTGCTGGCAAAACTGCCTGCCAAACGTCAGAACCTGCTGTTCTCGGCGACGTTCTCAGATGAGATTAAAACCCTGGCAGAAAAACTGCTGCATAACCCAGAGCAGGTGGAAGTGGCGCGCCGCAACACCGCCTCTGAGCAGGTTTCTCAGCAGGTGCATTTTGTTGATAAGAAACGCAAACGGGAATTGCTGTCGCAGCTGATCGGCGAAGGTAACTGGCAGCAGGTACTGGTGTTTACCCGAACCAAGCATGGTGCTAACCACCTTGCCGAGCAGTTGGGTAAAGACGGCATTACCGCAGCGGCGATTCACGGTAACAAGAGTCAGGGAGCACGTACGCGCGCACTGGCCGATTTTAAATCCGGTTCGATTCGCGTACTGGTTGCTACCGATATTGCGGCCCGTGGCCTGGATATTGAAGAACTGCCACACGTCGTGAACTACGAGCTCCCCAACGTGGCTGAAGACTATGTGCACCGTATTGGTCGTACCGGTCGTGCCGCGGCTACTGGCGTCGCGTTGTCACTGGTGTGCGTGGATGAACACAAGCTGCTGCGTGATATCGAGCGTCTGCTTAAGCGTGAGATTCCGCGTCTGGCCGTGCCTGGCTATGAGCCCGATCCGAGCATCAAAGCTGAGCCTATTGTGAATGGCCGTCAGTCGCAGCAACCCCGTGGTCGTAGCCAGGGCGGACAGGGTGCGGGTGGCGCGCGTTCACAAGGGGATAAACGTTCCCAGCCGCGTCGTCAGGGACCGGCAACGAGCCAGTCTGATAAGCCTGCTGCTCGCCCACGTCGCCCTGCGCCTAAGCGTAGCGGAAACGCCTGACAATGCGGGTTTTGCTGGCACCAATGGAAGGCGTACTGGATTCCCTGGTACGCCAGCTGTTGACGGAGGTCAACGACTACGATCTGTGCATTACAGAGTTTCTGCGTGTCGTTGACCAGCTCCTGCCGGTAAAATCCTTCTATCGTCTCTGTCCAGAACTGCACCATGCCAGCCGGACGCCATCGGGCACTTTGGTCCGTCTGCAGTTGCTCGGACAGCATCCTGACTGGCTGGCGGAAAATGCCGCCCGCGCGGTCACGTTGGGTTCCTGGGGCGTCGATCTCAACTGCGGTTGTCCGTCAAAGCTGGTCAACGGCAGCGGCGGCGGTGCCACCTTGTTAAAAGATCCCGATTTAATCTATCGCGCGGCGAAAGCCATGCGCGCCGCTGTGCCTGACGCTTTGCCGGTCACGGTGAAAGTCCGTCTTGGCTGGGATTCCAGCGCACGCAGCATGGAAATTGCCGATGCGGTCCAGCAGGCCGGTGCCAGCGAGCTGGTGGTACATGGCCGTACCAAAGAAGATGGCTACCGCGCCGAGGCGATTAACTGGCAGGCCATCGGGGAAATCCGTCAGCGCCTGCGTATTCCGGTTATCGCCAATGGTGAGATTTGGGACTGGCAAACGGCCCAGGATTGCCTGCAGACGACCGGCTGTGATGCCGTGATGATTGGTCGTGGCGCGCTCAACGTGCCTAACCTGAGTCGGGTCATCAAATACAATGAAGCCCCGCTGCCCTGGCCGGAGGTGGTCGCGCTGTTGCAAAAGTACACCCGGCTGGAAAAGCAGGGCGATACCGGCATGTACCATGTGGCACGTATCAAACAGTGGTTGGGTTATCTGCGCAAAGCCTACGGTGAGGCCGGCGAGCTGTTCGGAGAGATTCGCGCGTTAAAATCTTCTCAGGAGATTGCCACAGCGATTGACCGTTATGCCGAATGGCACGGGCAGACCTGTCATTAATCGTGCGGCGTTTTTTGGCGTCAACAACGGGTAGCGCAGCGTCCTGCCGCGCAGACCATTAATACTTTTCAGGCACGATCATATTGTCCGGCACGTCGTTACGGCGGTAATCCTCAGACCGTTCGCGCGGTGGCAGAACGATTTCATCATGGGGAGAGTCTTCATAAGGCACCTGTTGTAAAAGGTGGCTGATGCAGTTCAGACGCGCACGCTTTTTATCCACGCCCTGAACGACCCACCAGGGCGCATCCGGGATATTGGTGCGGCTCAGCATCTCTTCTTTTGCTTCGGTATAGTCTTCCCAGCGGCGGCGACTTTCCAGATCCATCGGGCTGAGTTTCCACTGTTTGAGCGGATCGTGGATGCGGCTCATAAAGCGCAACTCCTGCTCCTCGTCAGTAATGGAAAACCAGTATTTGACGATTTGAATACCGCTGCGAGTCAGCATTTTTTCAAACTCCGGCACGCTGCGATAAAACTCCTCGACCTCCGCCTCATTACAAAAGCCCATTACGCGTTCCACGCCTGCCCGGTTGTACCAGCTCCTGTCGAACAGCACCATTTCGCCCGCAGCAGGTAAATGCGCAATGTAACGCTGGAAATACCATTGCGTTTTTTCGCGATCGTTAGGCGCTGGCAGTGCGGCAACCCGGCAGGTACGCGGGTTCAGGCGCTGCGTAATGCGTTTAATCACGCCACCTTTACCGGCAGCATCGCGGCCTTCGAACAGGATAACCAGGCGGTGACCGGTGCGCATCACCCAGTCCTGGAGCTTAACCAGTTCACCCTGCAGGCGCAGCAGTTCGCGAAAATAGTGACGACGCCAGGCCTTTTCATCCGTTCCGGCTGGCGTGGTATCGCCAAAACGCAGATCGTCGAGTTCCAGCTCCAGTTCTTCATCGTAGCTGTCGTAGAACTCCTGCAATAAACGCTGATTAAACGCGTCGCGGTTGAAACTGTTATCGTGTGTTGCCATGACGATTCACCTGGTCAGATGTGGATAAACAGCCCGTAGAGCAGGGCCGAAAGTAAGACGGAAACCGGCAGCGTTAATACCCAGGCCACAGCCAGATTCCGCAGCGTGGACATTTGCAGGCCTGAACGGTTTGCCGCCATGGTTCCTGCTACGCCGGACGAGAGAACGTGCGTGGTGGACACCGGCAAACCGAATGCGTCGGCCGCACCGATGGTCACCATCGCCACCATTTCGGCGCTGGCACCCTGGGCATAAGTCAGATGTGTTTTACCGATACGCTCGCCCACGGTGACCACAATTCGTCGCCAGCCAACCATGGTGCCCAGCCCCAGCGCGATAGCAACGACCACCTTCACCCACATCGGAATAAAGCGCGTGGCGCTGTCCAGCTCGGTCTTGACGGCTTTCAGGTTACGTTGCGTCTGATCCGGTAGGGCGACGTTAGCGGTTTGCAAATGCTTAATGGACTCCGAAGCCAGATACATTTGATTTCGGGTATTGGTTACGGATTGCGCCGGAATATTTTCCATGGAACCGTAACGGCGAATCTGATCGCCCACGTCGTGCAGTGTCATGGCCAGCGCAGGCAGAACGTTGGGATTGGGTTTCCCGCTGCTGACAAAATCGGTTAACACGTCGCGTGGAACAGGCGCGGGCGTGGCGGCAGGCTGAATATGCAACAGCTGTTGTGCCGTGACTTCGGTCAGTGCGGCAACGCGGGGTATCTGGTCGGACGGCAGAGAACGGTTCAGGGCATAGGCGATCGGCATGGTGCCGACCAGAATCAGCATGATCAGCCCCATGCCTTTTTGTCCGTCGTTCGACCCATGGGCAAACGAAACACCGGTACAGGTCAGAATCAGCAGTCCACGAATCCAGACGGGCGGCGGCTCGTTGCTCTGCGGAGCCTGATAAAGTTGGCGGTTACGAATAAACAGCTTCATCGTCCACAGCAGCAGGGCGGCGCAGACAAATCCCACCACCGGCGACAGCAGAAGGGCATAACCGACTTTCAGGGCCTGCTCCCAGTCAACGCCACTCAAGCCACTGCGACCGTGCAGCATGGCATTCGCGACGCCGACCCCGATAATGGAGCCAATTAAGGTGTGCGAGGAGGAGGAGGGCAGGCCGAGATACCAGGTCCCCAGGTTCCAGATAATCGCCGAGAACAGCAGGGCATAAATCATGGCAAAGCCGTTACCGCTGCTGGCCTGCAATATCAGCTCGACGGGCAGCAATGAAATAATGCCAAAGGCGACCACGCCGCTGGAGAGCATCACGCCAAGAAAATTACACAGCCCTGACCAGACCACGGCAACACCGGGCGTCAGAGAGTGGGTATAGATGACCGTGGCGACCGCATTGGCGGTATCGTGAAAGCCGTTCACAAACTCAAAGCCCAGCGCAATCAGCAACGCCAGGCCTAGCAGAAAGAACGGCAAATAACTGGTGACGGGCGTATTGGTTTTTTCAACATCGTGGAACAGGTTAAACCCGGCAAAAGCCAGACCGGCGATCAGCAGAACAATGAAGATCGTTTTTGTGAAGCGGCTACCTTTGCCATTGAAATCAGGGCGTCCATGAGTCGAACCTGAAGAGGGTAAACTGTTTTCGCTCATGCAAAACCTCTTAGCGGATGCAGATGCGGATTTACATCTGGTTAACGCTGTTTGATACCCGCTTTTTGTGACAAAAAAATGATCTACGCCGTGCGAGGTCATTTTGCTGTAACAAAACTGCAGCAGGCTGAGAGTCTTTATTGATGATGCTGACAGGATTGCCATGGCGACAGACGTTGTACTTCCCCCACAAAAACGTGATTTTGATGATGATGTGGCCGGACTCATCCATGGTTATCTCTTTTCTCCCGACGCTCTCCCTGTCCGCCTGAATGCCCGTGAAGCGGTCAAACTCGGGGAGGCGCTGCCTGACGACGGCTTTCTCTGGCTGCATATCAACCTGAATCATGCCCGCGCGCAGAACTGGGTGCAGAGTCACTTCCAGGTGGATGATGACTTCTTCGACGAAATTCACTCTGCCTCACCGCGTACCCGACTGGCGGAGCAAAGTAGCGCGTTGCTGGCGGTGCTAAACGATGTCACGCTCAATCAGGAAAACCGCAGTACGCAAAATGCGACCCTGTGGATCTGGTGTCGGCGCAATCTGGTGATGAGCGCCCGTTATCGCCCGTCGGTGATGATTGAAAAGATGCAGCAGGGGTTAACCCGACACAGCTTTCCCAGTGCAGAAGCCTTGCTGCTTTATCTTCTTGGCGAGCAGGAGTTACAGCTGGAACAGGTGGTGCGGCGTATCAGTCAGGTGGTCGACAGCATAGAAGAGCGCTTATTAAGTACGGCGATTAAAGCTAACCGCAGTGAGCTGGGGCATTACCGACGTATGCTGTTGCGGATTCAGCGTCTTCTGGCACCGGAACCGGCGGCACTGTTTCGCTTGCTCAACCGGCCTCCGGCCTGGCTAAACCGCGACACGCTTCGCGAGCTGCGTGCGTTTACGGAAGAGTTCAGCGTGGTGCTTAACGATCTTGCCAGCCTGATGGAGCGCATCCGGCTTCTGCAGGAAGAGATTGCGGCTCGCCTGATGGAGCAGAGTAACCGGACACTTTACCTGTTAACCGTCATTACGGTGCTGGCTCTGCCGATTAATATCGTGGCGGGGTTTTTTGGTATGAACGTGGGCGGGATTCCGCTGGCGTCGAATCCGCACGGTTTTTTACTGCTGGTGCTGATCGTATTCGTTTTTACCTTGCTGGCAGGCTGGTTGACCTTTCGACGACCCTCGGCGTAGCGGCCTGAGCGCGTAAGATCGGGCCGGGGTGACGTCATAAAAAAAGCCAGCGCGGATTATCCTGCGCTGGCTTTTTAACAACCTGAAGACGGACAGCCTTACAGGCTACCGTTACCCGCTGGAGCCGGTTGCGACGGCTGCACGGGCTGTTGCTGGGCAGGCTGTGACTGCGGCTGTACAGGCTGCTGCGGAGCAGATTGCTGTTGCTCTGCAGGCTGCGACTGTTGAGGTGCAGGTTCCTGCTGTACAGCGGCCGGGTTAGCAGGCTGTGACGTCAGCGGCGTCATTGGCCCTTCCTTCGGCTCGGCATCTTCACCTTCGGTCATCTGAACGGGCGCGGGCACGACGTTGTTTTCGGGTGCGTTAACCTGAACGGGCATACCAGAGCGGTTCTGAATGGCCTTATCCACCTGAGACTGGTTGATGCTGCCATCAACCAGCACTTTGCCAACGGCCTGGGTCAGCGTAATCGGCACCAGCTCACGAGAGTTAAACTGCTCTTCCGTGGTAGACAGCGGATTATGGACTTCCATCCAACGTGAACCGTCTGGCTCAACCGAGGCTTTTACCGGCTGGTTGATAAACTGTACGCGCGTGCCAACTGGCACGTGGTCAAACAACCACTTGATATCGTCGGCACGTAAACGCACGCAGCCGTGGCTCACACGCAGGCCAATACCGAAGTTGGCGTTGGTGCCGTGAATGGCGTAAAGACGACCGATATAGAGCGCATACAGCCCCATTGGGTTATCCGGGCCAGCCGGGAAGACAGCAGGCAGGTTCTCACCCCGAGACGCGTACTCAGCATGCATCGCTTTCGTTGGCGTCCAGGTTGGACCATCTTTTTTACGCTGAACGGTCGTTGTCCAGTTCAGCGGCGTGTCTTTACCCAGTTCACCAATACCGATAGGCAACACCACAACCGTTTTGCTGCCTTTCGGATAGTAGTAAAGCCGCATTTCAGCACTGTTAATCACAATGCCTTCACGCGGTGCGTCAGGTAACAGTAACTGCTGTGGGATGATCAGTTTGCTGCCAGGTTTAGGCAGATAAACGTCAACGCCCGGATTGGCTTCCAGCATATTGCTGAGGCCCATTTGAAACTGTGCTGCAAAAGCTTCCAGAGGCAATTTACTGTCCTCAGGAATGGTAATTTCAACGTTTTGCCCGGTCAGACGGCTGTTAGCCGGCGGTAAAGGGTAAACAACAGCAAGGGCTGACTGACTGAATGCCGCCAAAGCCAATGCAAGTGAAGCGAACGCGCGAATGCTTTTTTTCATATTTTACAAGTCTTTATCGCCATGTTTCAGGCTTGTCAATGTATCGAACCCATGCTGGTCACTATGACCTGCTGCGCATTATATGTTCATTAAACTGATGTTGTGAATCAGGATTTTAACCACTTTGAAATACTTTACCTGACTCACCTGCGTTATCCGCCTTTGTTCTTTACCATTTTGGGCGGAAACAGGCCCTTATGGTTGCCATAAGGTAATGTCCCCGTTCAGCTTACGGTTGAGAAAAAACGCGGCACTGATCAACGCAAGATGCGTCAGCGCCTGGGGCGTATTGCCTAATGCCTGGCCATGACTGTCAAACTCTTCAGCATATAAACCCAGCGGATTAGCGTAGCTCAGTAATTTCTCGAACTCAAAATGTGCCTCGCGAATGCGTCCGGCACGCGCCAGACATTCCACATACCAGAATGAGCAGGCACCGAAAGAGCCCTCTGCGCCCGTCAGCCCATCTGCCGGCGTTTCATGGATGTTATAACGGCGTACCATGCCATCGCTCACCAGGTTCACCTGGATGGCATCCAGCGTTGCGATCCAGTCCGGATCGGTAGCACCGACAAAGCGGACTAACGGCATCAACAGCATTGAGGCATCAAGGTGTTCACCGTGACGGGTAGAAACAAAATGCCCGCGTTCGCTGTTCCAGAAGTTTTTCCAGATATCATCACGAATCTCGCGACGGGTTTTGTCCCAGCGCTCATAGGGCATCGGCAGTGAACGTTTCATCGCAAGGCGCAGGCCACGATCCAGGGCAACCCAGCACATCAAGCGGGAATGAAGGAAGTGCTCGGGCTCACCGCGCATTTCCCAGATCCCCGCATCCGGCTGATGCCAGTTATCGCACAGCCAGTCCAGCATCTCTGACACATGGTTCCAGCCACGTTGAGAAATGGCTTCGCCGTATTTATTTGAAAGATAGATGGCATCCATCAGTTCGCCATAAATATCTAACTGTTTTTGCCGCCAGGCACCGTTACCAATGCGCACCGGACTGGAGTTGGCATAGCCGGACAGGTTAAGCAGCGACATCTCCTGAAGATCCGTACTGCTGTCCAGGCGGTACATCACCTGCAGCCGCATTTCATCATGGTGGCTGTTCTCTACACAGCGACCGACCCATTCCGTAAAGTGCTTGGCTTCGTCCACGTAACCCAGCCGCATCAAGGCGTACATGCTGAATGAGGCATCGCGTATCCAGGAGGCGCGGTAATCCCAGTTGCGTTCGCCGCCCAGTTCCTCGGGCAGGCCAAAGGTGGCAGCCGCAGCGATGGAGCCGTGTTGCCAGGAGGTCAACAGTTTAAGTACCAGTGCAGAGCGTTGTACCATCTCCTGCCAGCGACCGTGATAGGTGCTGCGGCTGCTCCATTCACGCCAGTAGCTCAGCGTTTCTTCAAAGCAGTTAGCGGTGGCCAGCTTTTCGATGTGGGCATCGTGTACGCTGCCAAATTCGAATTCGGCATGTTCACCGGCTTTAAGCTCAAAGTTGGCGGTGGCGTGATTGCCTTCCAGCGTCATCACCACCGTCGCCGCCAGGCGCAGCGACGGCTGATCGGTGGCGTGAAAATCAATACAGCCACGTTTTACCTCAGCGCGCGTGTCTGCACGGGCGTAATCATGGCGCGGGGAACAGACCATGTTAAAGCGCGCCCGGCCGCGTACCATTTTTACCCGACGGATGATACGCGGCAGCTTATCCTCGCGATCGCAGATCGGCATGTAATCGGTGATTTCAGCCACGCCTTCTTCAGACAGCCAGCGGGTCTGTAAAATATTGGTATCAGGAAGATAAATTTGCTGACGACGGGCGTTTTGCCAGTCGGGTGCCAGGGAAAACAGGCCTGCCTCATCGCTGTCCAGTAAGGCTGAAAACACTGACGGGCTGTCCAGTTCCGGCCAGCAGAGGTAGTCAATAGTGCCATCGTTTGCGACCAGCGCGCAGGTGCGTAAATCGCCTATTACGCCATGATCGTCAATCTTACGTTTAACCTTACTCATCGGTTTCTCCCTGTCAGTGTCAGCCTTAACTATAGCCGGGCGCCTGCATACCGCTTCGTTCTGGCACAGATCGTTAACCTGCCCGCTGCTCCGCCCGCTAAGGGCACAATTTTCATTGCGGTATATACTTTTCATACACTTCCAGAGGAGACCGTCATGACTACACCACAACGAAAAGTGGCAATCGTTACCGCGTCGGATTCAGGCATTGGCAGTCGTTGTGCTGAAATGTTAGCAGAGCAGGGATTCGATATTGGCATCACCTGGCGGTCGGACGAAGAAGGCGCACTGCGAACGGCAAAACGGGTGGAGGAGAGTGGGCAACGCGCCGAGATGATCCAGCTCGACCTGGCCGATCCACCCGCCGGAGGCAAAGTGCTGCAGCAGTTGATCGATAAGCTGGGCCGCATCGACGTTCTGGTCAACAATGCCGGAGCAAATTTCAAAGCCGACTTTATGGACGTGACCTGGGAAGACTGGCGTAAGACCTTTAGCGTGGATGTGGATGGCGTTTTTATCTGCGGGCAGGTGGCGGCACGCAACATGATTAAGCAGGGGCAGGGCGGACGCATCATTAATATCACCTCCGTGCACGAACATACGCCGCTGCCGGGTTCCGTCGCTTACACCGCAGCAAAACATGCGGCAGGCGGATTAACCAAGTCGATGGCGCTGAGTTTGCTGCCGCACAATATTCTGGTGAATGCGGTGGCACCGGGCGCGATTGCCACGCCGATGAATAAAATGACCGATGCCGATGCTCATAACGTCAAAATGCCTGAGATTCCTGCGGGCCGCCCGGGTGATACCCATGAAATTGCCAGTATGGTGGCCTGGCTTAGCTCCGAATGGGCCACCTATACCACCGGTCAGTCCTTTATTATTGACGGTGGCTTTATGCTGGCGAACCCGCAGTTCAAGGGTTACTGATCGTCAGCTCGACGGTTATTCCAGTGGCGAATCGCCCAGCGCAGTACGAAGGCAAACACCACGGCGGCAGCCAGCCATAAAAGGTGTTTAAAGTGCTGATCGAGCTTGTGCAGCCAGGGGGCGATAATGCCGCCTGCAAAATAGCCGAGCGTGACAAACAGCAGTGACCAGATAGCCGCCCCGATGATGTTGAGCACCAGAAACTTCAGCGGATTAAGGCGGCTTGCACCAATAATAATCGGGCCAATCAGGCGAAAGCCGTACATAAAGCGCGCGCCAATCACGAACAGGCTGGGGCGGCGCTTGATCAACCGGTTGGCTTTAACAATTTTGTCCTGATGCTTTTTAAAGCGCCGTAAAATACGGGTACCAAAGCGTCTGCCAACCCAGTACAGCAGCTGGTCACCCATAATGCCGCCCGCCATTGCCGCCAGCACCACGCCGGAATAATGCAGTAACCCCTCATGAGCGGCCACGCCGCCCAGCAATAAGAATGTTTCTCCTTCGGCAATACAGCCGATAAACAGTGCCAGATAGCCATACTGCGTAATTAATCCGTTGATATCCAAATGCAAGATGCACTCCCTGTGTGAAGACATTTTCTTTCAGTTTATACCTGATTTGTTACGTCATCCGTTTACGCGTTAATAAGCGATCTTTTTTGCCGTTTTTTTGCACAAAGCCCACAGAAATTGCCTTGCCGTTTATACTGTAAGCAATGCTGCCCTTACGTGGTTCCTGCATCAGAACGGGGTAGCCCAACTGCATCAGAGGAGTAAGCGTATGAACCATGTCTGGGGTTTGTTAGCGCATCCTAATCAGGAAATGCGCACTATCAAGCAAGAGAACGAAACGGTTTCGCACCATTACACTCATCACGTTCTGTTGATGGCGGCCATTCCGGTCATCTGCGCCATGATCGGAACCACGCAGTCAGGCTGGAACCTGGGTGAGGGACAGTATGTACAACTGAATATGCTGACAGCATTGGGCTTAGGTATTCTGTTTTATCTGTTGATTTTGGGCGGCGTGGCGGTGATGGGGCGGGTTATCCACTGGATGGCGCGTGACTATCCTCAGCGTCCCGGCGTCCAGCGCTGTACCGTGTTTGCGGGCTACGTGGCGACACCGCTGTTTTTAAGCGGCCTGGTGGCGCTCTATCCACTGGTATGGCTGTGCGTATTTGCGGGCGCGCTGGCGTTGCTGTATACGGGTTATCTCTTGTACGTGGGCATTCCGCTGTTTCTGAATATCGACCGGGATGAGAGCCTGCGGTTTTCCAGTTCCACGCTGGCCATCGGCGTACTGGTGTTTGAAGTTTTACTGGCCTTGACGGTGATTCTGTGGGGCTACGGCCCGAACCTGTTTTAGCACCCTGTTGCCGCTTCACCAGCGGCAACATCTTTTTAACGCTCAGAAACAATCTCACCAGGAAAAGTTCACGGCTTCAGCGTATGATGCTGCGGCCAGCCCGCGCTCTGCCTGCTCAGTCGTCGGCGGCCTGTGTTTTCACAGCGCACAATCTTAACCGGGTCTTTTTTCCACGATGCCTGCAAAAATTCGCTTTTCACTGTTAACGCTGGCGCTGCTCGTTTCCGGGCAGGTTTTCTCACTTCCAGCACAGGCGACCACCACGCTGTCGCAAATGGCCCCCATTGCTCAGCCGCAAATCGCCTCAGGCAGTGCCCTGATCGTCGATCTGACGAGTGGCAAAACCTTATTCTCCAGTCACCCCGACCGGGTGCGGCCTATTGCCTCGATCACGAAACTGATGACGGCGATGGTGGTGCTGGATGCGCATCAGCCAATGAACGAGATGGTCACGGTTGATATCAGTCAGACGCCGGAGATGCGCGGGGTGTTTTCACGCGTGAAGCTGAACAGCCAGATCAGCCGCCGGAGCATGCTTATGCTGGCGCTGATGTCATCAGAAAACCGTGCGGCGGCCAGCCTGGCCCATGCTTATCCCGGCGGATACAATGCCTTTATTAAGGCGATGAATGCCAAGGCGCGCGCGCTCGGGATGAACCATACGCACTACGTGGAACCCACGGGGCTGTCGATCCAGAACGTTTCCAGCGCAGAGGATTTGGTGAAGCTGTTAAAAGCCACGCGCGAGTACCCTCTGATGGGCGAACTGAGTACCACCAAAGAAGAAACCGCCGTCTTTACGCATCCCAGCTATGCGTTGCCGTTCCGTAACACCAATCATCTGGTTTATAAAAATGGCTGGCACATTCAGCTGACCAAAACGGGCTACACCGATGAAGCGGGACATTGTCTGGTCATGCGCACCATGATTAAAAACCGGCCGGTCGCGCTGGTGGTACTGGACGCATTTGGTAAATATACCCATTTTGCTGATGCTAATCGTCTGCGTGACTGGCTGGAAACGGGCAAAGCTGCCCCGGTTCCGGCTGCTGCGCTGGCCTACAAAAAACAGAAAGCGGGTGAGGTTGCCAGCAACGCCGCCAGCGGTTCTACTGAAGAATAAAACCTCGCCGGGTCGTTGCTGGCGGCCCGGTCGATATTGATCGGTATTCCTATAGTTTCATGGCAGGCGACCACCTAAACTACCCGCAAATGGCGAGGGTGATTCGCCTGATTACTGTGCCGGAATCTCATTCATATGCTTACGTTACGATCGTTTATTGTTCTGATATTTTTAGCGTCGTTCACCCTTGCGCCTGCGTTAAGCGTTGCCGCGGATGATCCGGCTCAGGCGACCCCCGCGACGCAGCAGCCCGATGACAAGCCCAAGGTCAACGCGTCAGTCGATCTGCCCAAAATGCAGAAAATCCTCGACAAAATTAAGAGCCAGGTGTCCGTTGAAAGTGACGAGAACAAGCTCAGCCGACTTAATGAAATGGCGCTGGAGCTGTCAGGCAATACCGATACGCTTGCTCAGGCTTTGCAGCCCGATCGTCAGCAGCTCGAAGCTCAGCTGGCGGTGCTTGGTCCGGCACCCAAGCCGGAGAGTGGCGTAAAAGAGACGGCAGACGTCACGCGCAAACGCAGCGCGCTGGAAAGTCAGAAAAGCAAGCTCGACGATCAGATTAAGCAGGCGGAAGGCATTAAAAACAGTGCCCTGATGCTGTCATCGCAAATCGTCAACCTGCGTCGCGATCAGCTAAAAAACAAACTGGCGCTTAACTCCGGCAGCATTTTTGGGCCGCGTTTCTGGTCGCCGGTATTTAGCAGCCAGGATCTTGACGATGAAAAAATTGGCGACTTCTTAAGTGAGCTCAAGGCTACCGCTGCGCTGTCATGGGAATCGGGCTGGCGTCTTGGCACGATTGGCTGGTTGCTGGCCGCCGTGCTGGTGATGACGCTGGGACGCCGCTATGGTGAAGAGTTTTTAGCCTGGGTCAGCATCAACAAATTGCCGGAAGGACGCCTGCGCCGTAGCTTTTTAGCGACCGCCGTGGCCCTGACCAGCCTGGCGGCGGTGGTACTGACCTTTGCGTTTGTGTCCCAGGCCTTTACCCGCCGTGATGAAGTGTCCAGCGACGTGCAGGATTTTATCTACCGCCTGGTCGAATTAAGCGTTTATAGCGGTTTGATTGCCGGGCTGGGGCGTGCCTTCCTGTCCACGCGTCGCCCAAGCTGGCGTTTACCCACCATTTCCAATGAGGTGGCGCTGGCCCTGAAACCTTTCCCGCCGATCACCGCACTGTTGGTGTTTATTTTCCAGACGGTGGAGTCCTTTAACTACACCGCCGGTACCAGCCTGAATACCAGTATTTTTGCCAATGGCCTGACCGCCTTGCTCATCGGCAGCACGGCGCTGGCAATCAGCATGCGCACCAAGCGCGTACGTCGGCGTCTGGCCCAGGAAGGAACGCCGCCGGAAGCGCGCTCTACGCTGGTCGGGCTGATTCAGATGGCCCTGACGCTGACCTCCCTGACGATTCTGGGGTCGCTGGTGATTGGTTACGTCACGCTGGCGCGGTTTTTAAGCTACGAGCTGGTGTGGTGTGGCATTTTGTTTGGTTCGTTTTACATACTCAGCCATCTGATTAATGACGGCTGTGAAAGCCTGTTCTCAGTCAATAACACCACGGGCAAGCGCATTCAGGGCTCACTGAATATTGATGAGCGCCACCTGCAGCAGGTGGCGATCATTCTTGCGGCGATCGGCAAAACCTTCCTGATCTTGTTCGTGGCCCTGGCGTTGCTGAACGGCACCTTTGCCTCCTCAACCCCGATTGAGCTGCTGCAAAAGGCGATTGAGTTTTGGGGCGGTAAGGGCCTTGAGTCGCTGAATATTGTCCCGGCGCACCTGGTTAACGCGCTGCTGTGCCTGATCGTCGGTATTTACATCCTGCGCTCGGTACGTCGCTGGCTTGATAACGACTTCCTGCCAAAGACCACGATGGACAGCGGCATGCGCATGTCATTGGTGACGCTGTTCAGCAACGTAGGCTATGTCCTGATTATTTTGCTGACGCTGTCAATCATGGGGCTACAGTGGAATAAACTGGCCTGGATCGTCAGTGCCCTGTCGGTAGGTATTGGTTTCGGTCTACAGGAAATCGTTAAAAACTTTATTTCCGGTCTGATTTTGCTGACCGAACGTCCGGTCAAAGTCGGGGATTTGGTGACGATCAGCGGGGTTGAGGGGGATATTCGCCGCATCAACGTGCGTGCCACCGAAATTCAGTTAGGGGATAAATCGACGGTGATCGTACCTAACTCACAGTTCATCTCTCAGAACGTGCGTAACGCCACCATGGGCAATGCTCAGGGCGTAGTGACCATTACGTTAACGTTCCCGCTGGATATTGATCCGGTGCGGGTACGGGAGATCCTGCTGAAGGTATATGAGGAAAACGAGCGCATCCTGGAGAACCCGGAACCCTCGGTGTCTTTCAAAGATCTTACGTCCCAGGGCATTGTGCTGAGCGTCACCGGCAACGTCGCCAGTCAGCGCCAGATCGCCGGGGCAAAGAGCGATCTGCTGTTCGATATTCTGACCCGCTTACGCAAAGAGGGCATTGTCCTGTCTACGCCGCAAACCATGATTATTGAGCGCCGCCAGCTGGTTGCTGCTGACGCGGCTTCTGACCTGACGTCAGACGAGCAGCCTCGCTAAATAAACGGGCGGCCGTTTTTGCCAGCCGCCCGTATTTCTCGGTGTCGATATGCTTTTTGCGCAATCAGGGCTGCTTTACCGCCCAGCCTTTCAGTTTACTGGTTTTACCAATTCCCGGATTAAAGCTGTTTGTCGGATCGAGCTTGCGATAAAACGAGGCCAGCTGCGGCTGGGCTTCATAAAGATGCCCGACGTTATGCTCTGCCGGATATTCCGCGCCGCGAGTATGCAAAATGGCCAACATCTTTTCTTTTAACGCATGCACGTCAACGCCTTTTTTCACAATGTAATCCTGATGGAAGACATGACAGAAGAAGTGCCCGTAATAGAGGCGATGGCTTAATGACTGGGTAATCTCATCAGGCAGGTTTTCAAACCACGCTTTATCGTTACGACGCAGAGCAATATCCAGCGCCAGAATATCTTCCACCTCATCAGCATGAACCGCGTGATAACGCACCGCCGCGCCTGCTGCGGCAAACCGATGCAGGAAGGCGTGCGCCCCTTCTTTGCCTTCACATTCGAAAAACTCGCCACCGCCCTCGCGAAAAAACTCACGCAGGTAGTCGCGTGCTTCCGCAATGCCGTCGCCCGACATTTTCAGCATCAAATGATGTTGGTATTTATCACGGTACTGTTTCATGCGCCTGGGAAGATGGGCAGGAAAGAGACGGCTGAGGCGTTGCAGCAGTCGATCGCTTAAATGGGGTTTGATAAACGATACTTTACTTAACCAGCCATCAACCCGGCCTTTGAGCGTGAAAAACAGCGGCATCTTGTCGGTGCCGAGCTTATCAATCATCAGGAAGGTGTCTTTGCCATACACTTCGGCGATGTCGTAAATATCCCGATGCATATATTCAGCGGCGACGGGCAGGTTTTTAAAATTCGCCAGCATATGACAACGCAGATCGCCCAGGACGCTGGCATCATTGGTGCCGATATAAAACACCTGCTGCTGGGGTTCGCGCGCAAAAGTATCCAGGCGCACCGCAAACACCGCCAGCTTACCTGCGCAGCCGGACGCTTCAAACAGGCGGCGGGCATCGGCGTTAAAGCGGGCGGGCGTATCGGCATGGACGTCGCGCACGCGTTCGGCATAGTCGTGGTCGGACGCATGGCGGCCGTCATGCAAAACGTCGTTCGGTTGCCAGCGGTCATCGTCCAGCCGTCCCAGAATTTCTTCCGGCGAGGTACCCAGATCGATACCGAGATGGTTGACTAACTTCAGCCGTCCCTGGGCATCAATTTGGGCAAACAACGCCATCTCACTGTACGCCGGGCCGCGCTTGATCAGCGAACCGCCGGAGTTGTTGCAGATGCCGCCCAGCACCGACGCGCCAATGCAGGATGATCCAATCACGGAATGCGGCTCACGGCCCAGCGGCGCAAGCATTTTTTCCAGCTGATACAGCGTACTGCCCGGAAAAGCCAGCACCTGTTTGCCCTTATCGATCAGCTGTAGCTTATCCAGCCTCAGGGTACTGATAATCACCAGCGGGCGGTCGTAGTCGTTCCCCTGCGGGGTTGATCCTTCTGTCAGGCCGGTATTGGCTGCCTGCATCAGAATAATGGCATCCGCATTAACCAGCGTTTGCAGTACGCGCCACAGTTCCAGTAGCGTCGCAGGAAAGACCACGGCCAGAGCATCTCCGTCACCAGAACGGAAGCCTTTGCGATAGCGGGCGGTGTGAGCAGCCTCGGTAAGTAGGTTACCAGAGCCGACCAGGCGGCGGAGATCGGCGATCAGGGCAGAAGGTGTCATCATGGGCAATTCCCTTGTCTTATGCATGCGTCATTACTGTAGCACGTGAGTTGCATTGGGCGCAGTGTGATAGCGGCAGGCTACATGCTATGCTCTGAAGATGGCATCCTGCATTTAGTCGATATTGCGCAGTTACTTAAGAGAACCCAACCTGATGAAATGGATTTGCTCTGTTAGCCTCGCTGTTTCCCTTGCTATGCAACCTGCATTTGCCGGGGAGCCCACCGCTCACCATCCCATGACTGAAAAGGCGCGTGATGCCTACGTGAACAACCTGCTGAAAAAAATGACCCTGGACGAGAAAATCGGCCAGCTACGGTTAATCAGCGTGGGACCGGATACGCCAAAAGAAGCCGTGCGTGAGATGATCCATAAAGGTCAGGTTGGCGCCATTTTTAATACCGTAACGCGTCAGGATATTCGCGCGATGCAGGATCAGGTCATGCAGTTGAGTCGCCTGAAAATTCCCCTGTTTTTTGCTTATGACGTGGTACACGGGCAGCGAACGATTTTCCCTATCCCGCTGGCACTGGCATCAAGCTGGGATCTCGACGCCGTGCACGATGTGGGCCGTATTTCCGCCTATGAAGCGGCGGACGATGGGTTAAATATGACCTGGGCACCGATGGTTGACGTCAGCCGGGAACCACGCTGGGGCCGGGTTTCAGAAGGCTTCGGTGAGGATACCTATTTAACCTCTGCCATGGGGCGCACCATGGTGCAGGCGATGCAGGGCAAAAGCCCCGCGGACCGCTACAACATTATGACCAGCGTGAAACACTTTGCGCTCTACGGCGCGGTGGAAGGCGGACGGGATTACAACACCGTGGATATGAGCCCGCAGCGCATGTTCCAGGATTACCTGCCGCCGTATAAAGCCTCGCTGGATGCCGGCAGCGGCGGCGTGATGGTCGCGCTGAATTCAATTAATGGCGTGCCCGCCACGGCCGACAGCTGGCTGCTAAAAGATCTGCTGCGTCATGAATGGAAATTCAAAGGGATCACCATCAGCGACCACGGTGCTATTAAAGAGTTGATCAAGCATGGTGTGGCCAGCGATCCGCAGGACGCGGTACGTATCGCCATTAAATCTGGCGTCGATATGAGTATGAGCGATGAATACTACAGCCAGTATTTGCCCGACTTAGTGAAGCGTGGCGTCGTCAGCAAAGCCGAAATCGATGATGCGGCACGGCACGTATTAAACGTGAAATACGATATGGGATTATTTAACGATCCCTACAGTCACCTTGGCCCGAAAGAGAGCGATCCGCAGGACACTAACGCGGAAAGCCGTTTACACCGTGCTGAAGCCCGTGACGTGGCGCGCAAAAGTATGGTGCTGCTGAAAAACCGCCTTGATACCTTACCGCTGAAGAAATCTGGCACCATTGCCTTAATCGGACCGCTTGCCGACAGCCAGCGTGACGTGATGGGAAGCTGGTCGGCGGCGGGCGTCGCCAAACAGTCAGTTTCGCTGCTGCAGGGCATGCAAAACGCGACGGAAGGCAAAGCCACGTTGCTGTATGCCAAAGGTGCCAATGTGTCAGATAACAAAGGCATTCAGGACTTCCTCAATATGTATGAACCGGCCGTAGCCGTCGATCCGCGTTCGCCGCAGGCCATGATTGATGAGGCCGTCGAAAAGGCGAAGCAGGCTGATGTGATCGTGGCGGCGGTAGGGGAAGCGCAGGGCATGGCGCACGAGGCGTCCAGCCGCAGTAATCTGATGATCCCACCTTCGCAACAAAAGCTGTTAGCCGCATTGAAAGCCACAGGCAAGCCGCTGGTGATTGTACTGATGAATGGTCGCCCATTGACGCTGGTTGATGAAGACAGAATGGCCGATGCCATGCTGGAAACCTGGTTCAGCGGCACGGAAGGGGGCAATGCTATCGCGGATGTGCTGTTTGGCGATTACAACCCTTCGGGTAAACTGCCGATGTCCTTCCCCCGTTCAGTGGGTCAGATTCCGATCTATTACAACCATCTTCCAACCGGTCGTCCTTACAATTTTGCCAAGCCGAACAAGTACACATCACACTATTATGATGCGGAAAACGGCCCGCTTTATCCGTTTGGTTATGGTCTGAGCTACACCACGTTCACCGTATCGCCGGTCACGCTGTCATCCGAAACGATGGCGCACAACGGCAGCATTGATGCCAGCGTCACCGTGACTAACAGCGGAAAAGTGGATGGTGCAACCGTAGTTCAGCTTTACCTGAACGATCCGGTTGCCAGCATCAGCCGTCCGGTAAAAGAGTTGCACGGCTTTAAACGCATTATGCTGAAAGCGGGTGAATCCCAGCAGGTCACCTTCAAGATTGACGTTGATGCGCTCAAGTTCTGGAATCAGCAGATGAAGCAGGTTGCCGAGCCGGGCAAATTCAACGTGATGATTGGTCTGGACTCTGTCCGTACGCAAAACACCCAGTTTACCTACCAGTAATTCCCCGCACGGCCAGCGTCCCTGGCCTTGCAGATGTAAGAACCGTTTCTCCTTCGGGGGAGCGGTTCTTACCCCTCTGCTTCTCATCCTGCCTGAACACATCCACTTTGAGAGTTTTACCCTTGCCTGTCATAGCGACAGACGTGATCCTGCTCTAACCTCGGGGAAAATGGATTCCTCAAGTATTGACGAGGCGCTATGACGTATCAATCACTGATTGCTGAAGTCCACAATCAGCAGCGCACCCTGACGGCCATTGTCGAACAGGATGCGCGTACTGCTTATTTCTATATCTGGCCCACCGATCTGTTTCGTAGCCAGTTTGCGGTGCGTGGCTGCTGGTTACGTAACCTGCTACCTGCCCCTGTCGAGGAAGATCATCAGGCCATGGAGCAGGGCATTGCCCCTCTGCTGAGTGCGGAATACTGCCGTAATCTGGACGCTGAACCGCCACTGGATGCGGCGGGCCTGCAAATACTCTGGGAACCGGGCGATGCGGGTGCGGCACTGTGGTACTACGGGCAACTGCTGGCGGTGATCCCAGGCTGGAGCCTGTATCAGGATAAACAGGTCAGCTTTTCAGCGGGCTGTATCAAAAAGAACCGTCTTACCGCACCGCTCGGGTCTGCCTCCACCAATCATTACTATGCGCTTGCCGAACAGCAGCGCCAGTTCTGGCGTGAATGGCACGACGGAAGTGAATGGGACAAGGTGCAACAGGATTTACTGGCCTGCTATCAGGCGCAGTTTGGTGAGTCGGTAAAATACTATGCTATCGATCAGGGTAACTGGCCGCCCATGGCCCTGTCTCAGCACTATCACCAGGGCATCTGGTATTTCCTGACGCTGGGTATGAGCATTCGTCCCATGCCGCAGGTCGATTTTCTGTTTGATGAGCTGGCACCACAGTATCGCCGCGCAGAGCTGGCGATGGCGGTCGATGGCGAGGTGATGACAGAAAGCAATGCGGTACAGATGGCCAGTGCACTGGCGGAATTTGTGCATCTGCCTTGGGCGCGACTGACCTGGCTGGGTGAGGGACATACGCTGGCGTCCGAGGTGGCACCGGTGGGGTTTGAAAGTTACCTGTTAGCGAACGAACTGGCCCCGGAAAGTGCCCAGTTTTCGTTGCCGCGGCGCGAGGGTGACCGGCCAACGCTGCTGTGGGCCACGCCTGTCACCGAAGCGGAACGCCAGTTTGCCCAGAGCGAAGCCCAGGGCGGGCAGCACCTGCGTGAGCGGCTCTCCGCCAGCGGGAATACGCATATATTCCGCCCGCGCGAGCAGGTCGTGAAGACAGAATAATCACCGCAGACAGGGCGGTGATACCGCCAGGCTTAAAAAAAAGTTACTGACATGGCGTAATTAAATTTCTTTATTGTTAAATGACTTGTTAAATTTGTGATCTGGTCTACTCAAGTTCCCCTTTGCCGTGCCGTTAACCCCGATCAGGCAATAGCGCCACGAAAGGTCCAGGGGAACAATGATGTTAAAGACCACGCAATCCCGCTTCACAGCAACACTCATCGGCTTCTTTGTTGCGCTAGTGTTGATCACTGTTTGGGTGATCAACCAGTTTGTCGCACCGCAACTGGTCGACAATGAAAGCCGCCTGATTCGCTATCAGGTGGATTCCCTGGCAACGGGCATTGTTGAGCAAATGAACCGTGTGCAGGCACAGCAACGTGCCATCACCGAGGCCGCGTCGGTGATCGACAGCGCCGCCATCGACACCTTATTACCAGCATTGGTCAACCAGTATCAGGACAGTAACGTCTTCGGCGGCGGGATCTGGCCTTTACCCAACCGTCGGGAGGCGGGTAAAGAGAAAGACAGCAGCTTTTTTGCACGCGATACCAGTAACAAGCTGCAGGTTAATACCTACTGGAACTCTGATGCAGCCGACAAATACTGGGAGCAGCCCTGGTATAAAGACGGTATGGCGGCACCAAAAGGGCAGTGCGCCTGGGCTAAAGCCTATCAGGACGCCGCCAGCCCGCAGCCGCGTACCAACTGCGCCATGGCAATCTACCGCGACGGCTCCGTCTGGGGCGTTTCAACCATCGACGTTACGCTGGGTTTCTTCAACCAACTGGCTAAAAAAATGGGCGAGGCGATTCATGGAGACGTACTGATCGTTGAGGCCGACGGCAAAGTCGTGGGAAATGCGGCGCTGGTTAACGGCACGCCAAAACTCGAAAACCTGAGCGACCTGCAAAACCCCATGGCTGCACCGCTCAAAGCGCTGCTTGCAAGTGCAGGCACGCAGTCAACGGAATCCACTTACAGCGGCAATGACGGCGAGCAAACGCTGTTTCTGCAGGCCATTCCGGGCAGCCCGTGGTATCTGGCCAGTAGCGTATCGTCCAGTCTGCTGAAAGCCCAGTCGCACAACATGTTGATGCGCCTGGGTCTGGTGCAGATCCCACTGGCCATTATTCTGTTGCTGGTGCTGTTGGGTTTTATGCGCGCAATGATGAAGCGTTTGAGCATGCTCAACCAAAATATCGAAGCCTTGTCGACCGGCGGTGCCGATTTAACCCAGCGTCTGCCAGCCAGTAACAGCCCGGAGTTTAACGCGGTAGCGCAGAGCTTTAACCATTTTATCAGTTACCTACAGGGGCTAATGCAGCAGGTGGGCAGCAGCGCGCTGGCCATATCCGCAGCGTCGCGTGAAATTGCCAGCGGCAACACCAACCTTTCGTCACGAACGGAAGATCAGGCCAGTTCGATTGTTGAAACGGCGGCCTCAATGGAGCAGCTGACCGGCACCGTCCGCCAGAACGCCGACAATGCCACCCATGCTAACCAACTCGCCGGTGAGGCTTCGAAGGTTGCGGCGCGCGGAACGGAGGTTGTCCGTCAGGTGGTAACGACCATGGGCGAGATTCACCACTCTTCGCGTAAGGTGGTCGATATCATCAGCGTCATCGACAGCATCGCCTTCCAGACCAATATCCTGGCCCTGAACGCCGCTGTTGAAGCGGCACGTGCTGGCGAGCAAGGCCGGGGTTTTGCCGTGGTCGCATCGGAAGTGCGCAACCTGGCGCAGCGCTCAGCCAACTCGGCCCGCGAAATTAAAAAACTGATTGAAGAGTCAGTCGCTAATATCGATGCAGGCAGTCAACTGGTTGAACAGGCAGGCCAGACCATGGACGAACTGGTGCAGGGCGTAAGCAGCGTGACAACGCTGATGAGCGAGATCATGGCAGCCAGCCGTGAGCAGAGCATGGGCATCGAGCAGGTTAACGTCGCGATCACCCAGCTTGACGGGACGACTCAGCAGAACGCCGTGTTAGTGGAAGAGGTGTCTTCTGCCGCTCAGGCGATGGAAGCGCAGAGTCTTCAACTGGAACAGGTCGTACAGAGTTTCAAACTGTAATCGACAGTCAGGCCAGCCTCGGCTGGCCTGACGTTTTCTGCCGTCAGGGCCGTCCTCTGACAGATTTGTGCATAAACAGCACAATTTTATCCCCTCAACCCCTCCGATCTTGTGCCAGAATAATGAGGAATAAACTCAAGGAATCCTCATGTCTGCTATTGAAGTTATCCTCGTCGACCATCTTGATCGTCCCACCGGCAAAATGGAAAAGCTGGAAGTGCATGAAAAAGGATTACTGCACCGCGCGGTAACGGTGTACGTTTTTAACGCCCGGCAAGAGCTACTGCTTCAGCGTCGCGCCAGTGATAAATATCACTGCGGCGGATTGTGGAGTAATACCTGCTGTGGACATCCTTATCCTCATGAATCCACCAAAGATGCGGCCGAACGTCGCCTGCGTGAAGAAATGGGGATGACGCTGTCGCTTTCCCCCATCTTTGAGCTGAGCTATAACCTGCCGCTCAGTAACGGGCTGACAGAGCATGAGTACGGTCATGTGTTTTTCGCGGTCAGCGACGAGCTGCCACAGCTTAATCCGCAAGAGGCGGACGCATTTGATTATCGCTCGATGCAGGACATTGCACAGCAAATGCAGCAGCAGCCGCAGCAGTTTACGCCCTGGTTCCTCCATACGTTTCCCCGTATTCCTGCCTATCTCGACCGTTTCAACTTCCCGGCCTAACCTGCGCACCCTGACCAGTGCGGTCAGGGTTTAGCGGCATCGGATTTCAGGACAAAACAGGTCGCGCAATGCGATTGCCAGGCTACGCTTTTATTGCAGCCAATAAAATATTGCAGCGAATAAAATGGTGGGCGCGCCTGTTACGGTATTCACACGGCCAACCGCTACTCCAGGTGAATGATTTAATAAGGAAAGTAACATGGCAAACATGCGCGGTTTGGTCGGCATCAGCGTTTTACTGCTTAGTCTGGGGATGGCGCACGCTGCCGATCCGGTACGGGTGGGCTCCAAGATTGATACGGAAGGTTCCCTGCTGGGCAATGTCATTCTGCTGGTGCTGGAGAAGCACGGCGTCAAAACCGTCAATAAAATCCAGCTCGGTGCCACTCAGGTGGTGCGGGGGGCAATTACCGCAGGAGAGCTGGATATCTATCCAGAATACACCGGCAACGGGGCCTTCTTTTTTAACGACGAAAAAGACAGTGCCTGGAAAAATGCCCGGGAAGGCTATGAAAAAGTCAAAAAACTGGATGCCGAGAAAAACCATCTGGTGTGGCTGACGCCCGCACCGGCTAACAACACCTGGACCATCGCGGTGCGCAATGATGTAGCCGAGAAAAACCAGCTTAACTCCCTGGACGATCTCAGCGCCTATTTAAAAAAAGGCGGCACCTTTAAGCTGGCGGCTTCAGCGGAATTTATCGAACGCGGCGATGCACTGCCCGCATTCGAAAAAGCCTATGGCTTTACGCTTAAGCAGGATCAGTTGCTGTCGCTGGCGGGAGGCGATACCGCCGTCACTATTGGCGCCGCCGCGCAGCAAACCTCCGGCGTCAACGCCGCCATGGCTTACGGTACCGATGGCCCGGTTGCCGCGCTGGGTCTGAAAACCCTGAGCGATCCTAAGGGCGTTCAGCCCATTTATGCTCCCACACCGGTCGTGCGTGAAGCGGTCCTCAAGGCTTACCCCCAAATGGACGCGTGGCTAAAGCCCGTTTTCAGCGCGCTGGATGAAAAAACATTGCAGCAGTTGAACGCCAAAATCGCAGTCGAGGGCCAGGATGCCAACAGCGTGGCGAAAGCGTGGTTAGTTCAGAACAAGCTGCTGTAGCCGATGTTGCTATCGCGGGAGGCGCTAAACCGGTCAAGGCGACAGCCGGTGGCCCTGGTGCTGGTTCTGTTACTGAGCCTGATGCTGAGCTGCCTGCCGTTTGTCAGTTTTGCCGCCAATCGTCTGGTGGCAGGGCAGCCGCTGATGTTCTGGCAAACGGCGCATGGCATGGTGATTCTGCCCCTGCTGGCTTTGCTGTGGTTGCTGGTGTGGGCCAGACCAACGCGTGTCCGTTTTGCGCTGCAGTTAATGAGCGCAGCCCTGCTGCTGGCCGCGATAATCTGGCTCAGCGGCGATCAGGCCAGGATACTGGCCGAACAGGGCAGCCAGTTATCACGCACCCGTTTTGCAAGCGGCATGTGGTGCGCCAGTGCCGTCACGTTGTTGCTGATCACGGACACCGCACGGGCGTTAACCCGTCATAAAGTGTGGCAGCTGTTACTGAATCTCCTGGTATGGCTTCTTCCCCTCTGGCTGCTGTTCAGCGGCCAACTGGCCTATCTTTCCTTACTGAAAGAGTATGCCAATCGCCAGGCGGTGTTTGATGCGGCCTTACTGCGTCATCTGACGCTGTTAGCCGCGACCGTGCTGCCTGCTTTGCTGATCGCCTTCCCGCTGGGGAGTGCACTTTATCGCTATCCTGGCTGGCAAAGCAGCGTATTCGGCGTACTGAATGTGGTTCAGACGGTGCCCTCCGTGGCGCTGTTTGGTTTATTAATCGCCCCGCTGGCGGGGCTGGCAAAACGCTTTCCATGGACAGGCTCGTGGGGAATCAGCGGCATTGGCATGGCGCCCGCGCTGATTGCGCTGGTGCTGTATGCGCTGTTGCCGCTGGTACGCAGCGTAGTCACCGGACTGCAACAGGTGCCGCCGGAGGTGCGCGAAAGTGCGCGCGGCATGGGGCTGACTGGCAGACAACAGTTTTTCGCGGTGGATGTGCCGCTGGCCCTGCCGGTATGGCTGGCAGGTGTGCGAGTGGTGGTGGTGCAGACGCTGGGCATGGCGGTGGTGGCAGCCCTTATCGGTGCCGGCGGATTCGGCGCGATTATCTTCCAGGGGCTGCTGAGCAACGCGCTGGATTTAGTGCTGCTGGGCGTGATACCGGTTATCGCGATGGCGGTGACGCTGGATGCGTTATTTCGACTGTTGATTTCCCTGCTGGAGAGAAAAGATGATTCAGTTTGATAACGTCACCACGTTTTTTGCCGGTAAAGCCGCGGTGAAAAACCTGTCGCTGACCGTCGAACAGGGCACCTTTAGCGTGCTGCTGGGCACCTCAGGCTCCGGTAAATCGACCACACTGAAAATGATTAACCGCCTGGTGGAGTATGATCAGGGAGATATCCGTTTTGCGGGCCAGTCGATTCGCCAACTGGATGCGCAGGCATTGCGCCGTCGTATGGGTTATGCCATTCAGTCGATTGGTCTGTTTCCACACTGGACGATCGAAAAGAATATTGCCACCGTGCCCGCTTTGCTGGGCTGGTCAAAAGCACGGCGGCGTGAACGTATTGCCGAGCTGATCGCACTACTGAATTTAGATCCTGCCTTACTCAGCCGCTATCCGCATCAGCTTTCAGGTGGACAGCAGCAGCGCGTTGGTGTCGCGCGGGCGCTGGCGGCCGATCCGGAGGTGCTACTGATGGATGAGCCTTTTGGCGCACTGGACCCGGTGACGCGCAGTGCGCTGCAACAGGAGATGCTGCGCATTCACCATCTCTCAGGGTGCACTATCGTGCTGGTCACGCATGACATCGATGAGGCCCTGATCCTGGCCGATAACATCGTGCTTATGCACGACGGTGAGATTGTACAGCAGGGCAAACCGATAGAACTGCTGACCCGGCCAGGCAATGACTTTGTGCGTGATTTTCTGGGGCGCAGTGAAATGGGGCTGCGGCGGCTGGCGCTTGGGCAAGTGGGAAGTGCGGTGCGCCGTGGGGAATGGCTGGAGACCGAGCCGGTCACCGCTGAACTGACGCTACGTGAGGCGCTATCGCAATTTATCAGCCGCGGCACGGATAAACTGCCGGTGGTAGATGTGCATCAGCAACCCTTGGGCGTTCTCTACTTTAGCGACCTGCTTCATCACTCAGAGGGCCAGTGATGCGACGGTTAGCCGATCCTCTGCTGTGGCTGGTGCTGCTCTATCTGGGGCTGCTGGCGGCAATGCCTTACAGCGGTCCGCTGTTTGCTGCCTGGTTTCCCGATCTTGCCCGTCCGCTCTATCAGCAGGACAGCTTCTGGCAGCTCACCCTGGCGCACCTGTTTCTTGTGGTGACCGCCAGCCTGATGGCCATTATGCTCGGCGTGGGAAGTGGCGTACTGGTGACTCGCCATGCGGGGCGGGCTTTCCGGCCGCTGCTGGAAACCCTTGCCGCTGCCGGACAGACGATCCCGCCGGTCGCGGTCCTGGCGATTGCCGTGCCCGTCATGGGGTTTGGCGCATGGCCTGCTATTGTGGCATTACTGCTTTATGGGTTACTGCCGATTTTGCAGGGAACCTTAGCGGGGCTTGATGGTGTCCCAGCCAGCAGCCGTGAGATCGCAATCGGTGTGGGCATGAGCAGTTGGCAGCGTTTGTGGCAGGTGGAACTTGCGCTGGCGGCGCCGGTGATTATTGCGGGGATACGCAACGCCGTCATTATCAACATTGGCACGGCTGCGATTGCCTCCACGGTCGGGGCAAAAAGCCTGGGCTCGCCCATCATCATCGGTTTAAGTGGTTTTAATACGGCCTACGTGATTCAGGGAGCGTTGCTGGTGGCGCTGCTGGCCATCGTTAGCGATCGGCTTTTTGAGCGGCTCCAGCGCCGTTTTAGCGTGAATGAACGATAAGTGAATAGCCAACCAGCATAAGTCCACTGGTGCCGCCGATAGCCATAATGGCGAACAGCGTGGCAAAAAAGGTTTTTTTCCAGTTCATAAATAACCTGAGGGTGATGACGTCGAGGCGGGGATGATAGCGCGCGCAAGGCAGCCGTCATAGTGCCGAGCGTGCGTTTTTGTCTCAGTGTACGTCGTGCAAACGCACAGAGAATCCCTGTTCCTGCCAGTGTGCCAACTGTTCCTGCTGGCGGCGCGTCAGTCTTTTACCCGTAAAAACAAACATATTCAGCCCCGGGAACAGCTCCGGGCGGGGAACGTCGAGGGGTTCTGCGAGCACATCGATGCGCCAGCCATGCTGGGATAAACGCCAGCCTTCCAGCCAGATGCGCGTACGATCTTCAATGCCCCAGCCAATAATCAGCGCTTCCTGACCGGCTTTTTTACGATTGCAAGCCAGACAAAACGCCACATAGTCGATCAAAATGCCATCCAGCAGGCTGCACATGGTGCGTGCGGTATTTTGATCAAGACTGAGCTTCTGCCTTATGGGCATAAAAACATGATCGATTAGGGCATCGACCGCATATTCGCGACCAATTAAGGCGATTTTATTGCGTAGCTTAGCCGGCCTTACATGGCGCAGTATGCTGATGAGTTCGTCCTGCATGGCCGTCCAGCCATCATGGGCGTCAACATCTCCACCTTCCAGTAGCGCTTTGACTTTGCCCACTGGTACTCCACTTTCAATCCAGCGCATAATTTCCTGAATACGCTGAACATCTTCTTCATCGAACTGTCGATGACCGCCTTCGGTGCGTTGTGGCTTCAAGAGCCCATAACGTCGTTGCCAGGCGCGTAAGGTAACCGGGTTTATGCCACAGCGCTCGGCGACATCGCCGATACTGTATACGGTCATATTTACCTCTTTCACTGACCTGAGTGAGACCACCATAACGAAGCCTGTTAAGTTGTACAACCAATTTTTAGGTGTACAACTTGACGGCTGCGCTTAAATGTTGTTCTATCTCAATTATGAGATTTTATTTTCATAAGTGAGATAAGAATGTCTTTTGATAATACGGAACAGCGGTTAGCGGCTCGCCTGGCAGAATTGCGTCTCAAACAGGGCTGGTCACTGGATGAACTCTCTACCGCCACGGGCATTAGCCGGCCAACATTATCGCGTATCGAGCGCGGGGAAACCAGCCCAACGGCCGCACTGCTTAACCGGTTGTGTGTTGCCTATAGCCTGACGATGTCGCGCCTGCTGAGCGAAGTCGAAGAGGGCAGCGATCTGCTGATCCCCCGTGAACATCAGCCGGTATGGAACGATGAAGCGACAGGATTTAGCCGCCGCAACGTTTCACCGCCTGCCCATAATTTTCGCTGTGAACTTATAGAAGGCACGCTGCGGCCCGGCGCGCGCATCGAATATGATGCCCCACCGCTGCAGGGCATGGAGCAACATATCTGGATGCGCCAGGGGCAACTGACCATAACGATGGGTGCCCAGAGCTGGTTACTGGGGCCGGGCGACAGCCTGCGCTTCCATCTGACCGGCGCGTCTGCTTTTCAGGCGCATCTTACCGAAGGCGCTCGCTACTTACTGGTGGTGTGTAAATCATGATGACATATCAGCAACTCAGTGCCGGTGAAGCACTGCAGGTCTTACCCGAACTGGTGCAGGTTTTACAGGCCTGTGTCGCCGACGGGGCCAGCGTGGGTTTTATCGATCCTGACGACACTGCGGCCATGCAGCTTTTCTGGCAGAGACAGCTTGATGGGCTGGAAAAAGGCCAAAGTGAATTGCTGGTCGCCCGCCAGCATGACCGCGTCGTGGCGACCGTTATGCTCAACTACAGCGCCATGCCCAATGGGGGCCATCGGGCCGAAGTCAGCAAGCTGCTGGTCCACCCACAGGCGCGACGGCAGGGGATTGCGCGCAGGCTAATGCAGCAGGCCGAACAACGGGCACGCCAGCAGGGGAAAAATTTACTGGTACTGGATACGCGAACGGGCGATGTGGCCAGCGATCTCTATCGCGCGCTGCACTGGCAGGTCGCGGGCGCGATCCCCGGCTATGAGCAGTCCATTGAGGGGGTACTGGATGCGACCACGGTGATGTTTAAGGTGCTGGATTAGTCATAACCCGCCAGCCGAACTAGCAGATTTACGCGTTAACATTTGCGGTAAAATGATCAACCCGTGCCCGGACTTCTTCATTGATTGTGGTTTTAAGGGTCTCGATGTTGTGGCAATCCTTTGCCCGTTTTTCTAACGCTGTAATCTGGCTGAGCAGGGGGTGAACAGCCTCATAAATGGCCGCCGCAATGCGGGTGATATTTTCCTGATAAAAGGGGCTGGCTACGTGGTAACCAGGCATGATGCTTGCGTTAATTTTATCGAGAATGGTGTGCTGTAAATCTGATTCGAGGGTTGCCCGATGTTCGCTGACGCTGCCAAAGTGAAGCGTGGTTTTGAGCCACTCAATGAGCGACCCGTCGCCTTCTCTCAGAAAAGGCCTTCGCGTAAAATATGAGGCCTTAACATCGTCATCCACATATGAACTGCAGGCGAGATAAATGTTCTCAATCCGAGTCGTAATGTGTTTATTAAAGGTCGCACAAAAAATCGTGTAGTCCGGTTTTTGGTACATGCCCTCAAGTGCCTGGTTTATCAGCACGTGAAAATTGGCGATAAAGGGCAACTTCCTCACGTAGTGCTCATCGACGACAAGATATTTTCCTGGCAGATCATAAAAAAGCGCGATGCAGAAATCGACCTCAGAAAATAGCGCATTGATTTCTGTCAGATGATGCCCTGTATCGTGCCCTCTGTAATTTTCAGCAGGGCCGAGATAACTCCCTGATACATAGTAACCGTTAAGTTTTGCCTGATTCATTAACAGCAGGCAAAGGCTATCGCGAAAGGTTATGCGCAATTTTTCCGTTAATTGTTTAACGTCAATATCGCGATTGCGCATCGAGAGATGCTCAAAAAAAGCATAGTGCCTGAGATTGGCGTTAAAACCTTTATAATCCTCATAGTCCTTAATATGCGGATAGCCGTTATTGGTAATGAGCGTATTGATGGCGACGAGTTTTAACAGATTATCAGGAATAAATGACCTGACCAGCGACGCATATTTTTTGTTGGCAGGTTGTCCGTTGTCGGGCGTTCGCTTGCGCTGCTCGTCATGACGAATGGTTTTTAATGTGTGGTGTAATAACCTCATGTAAGGGCTCAATACGGGATGCCCTCTTACGGTCATAACGGCGCGTTCAGTATTATTTTCTTTTAAAATAGTGTCTGAATGACCGGATTTTTCTGCGGCCTTTGCATCGTTCATCCAGTGCTTAATATTATTCATTTCATGGTTGTGCTGTTCAAGAATAAGATTAAACATCTGCTGATAGAGATTTTCATGGCTGGCCTGCTCCGTGGTTTCTGCCGCTTTTTGCGCAATCGAACTTTGGCGAATAGCATAAAACAGTGCAAGAGCGGTAGCGGCGGCACCGAACTTCTCAATATTGCCCCAGATATAAGCGGCTGCCTGTGGAAAGGCGGTTGCCACAATCATGCACAGGAGCATTAACAAGAAAACATAAAGCGTGGTGATTTTTACTTTCACGAACCGGCTGCTCCTTTTCATGACAGGCGTAAGTCAGGCATCATGCCATCAAGATATGAATGAATACGTCAGGCAGGCAGAAACACACATCATAGTAGATTGCAAACAGGGAACCCAGCATTTAAAGCCTACCAGGTGTCGATGGTTTTCCCTGCGGCAGGCATAAAATACGAACCCTTTAGGAAGCCAGCACGAAAAAACAGATCGGAAAGCTGACGGCACTGCGATACTGTGTAAAAATACAGGCCATTTAGTAAAGCGGTAATCTTAACATGGCCCTGACAGCAGCATTAAAAAGCCAGATAGCACAGTGGTATAAAGCGCTGCAGCAACAGGTGCCAGACTTTATTCCTCGCCCGGCCCAGCGGCAGATGATCGCGGAGGTCGCGAAATGCCTGTCGGGTGATGACGGCCGCCATCTGGCAGTAGAAGCGCCAACGGGCGTGGGCAAAACCCTTTCGTATCTTATTCCCGGCATCGCCGTCAGCCGCGCAGAAGAGAAGCGGCTGGTGATCAGCACGGCAAACGTGGCGTTGCAGGATCAAATCTTCAGCAAAGATCTGCCGCTGCTCAAGAAAATCATTCCGGATTTAACCTTTACTGCGGCCTTTGGGCGCGGGCGCTATGTCTGCCCGCGCAATCTGGCTGCGCTGGTGGCAGACGATAATCAGCAGGCCGACCTGCTTTTCTACCTGGATGATGAGGCGATCAGCAGCACCAAAGAAGAACAGATCCAGTGCGGACGGCTGCAAAAGTCACTGGACCGCTACCAGTGGGACGGCCTGCGCGATCACAGCGAGGAAAACGTCAGTGACAGCCTGTGGCAACGTCTGTCCACTGACAAAGCCAGCTGTCTTGGCGTGCACTGCCGCTGGTACCGCGAATGCCCGTTCTTCATTGCGCGTCGGGAAGTCGAGCAGGTCGATGTGGTGGTCGCCAACCACGCGCTGGTGATGGCGGCCATGGAAAACGAGTCGGTGCTACCCCCGGCCAAAAACCTGATGCTGGTCCTGGATGAAGGGCACCATCTGCCGGAAGTGGCGCGTGATGCGCTGGAGATGAGCGCAGATATCACGCCGGGCTGGACCAGCCTGCAGCTTGATCTGTTTGTGAAGCTGGTGGAGGCGATAATGAGCCAGATGCGGCCCAAATCGCCACCACCGCTGGCCAACCCCGAACGTCTTAAAGCCCATTGCGATGAACTCCGCGAACTGTTAGCCACCATCGGTGAGGCGTTAAACCCGTTACTCCCGCCGCACAATCAACCGGGCGAATTTCGCTTTGTCCTGGGCGCATTACCTGACGAGCTGCTGGCGCTGTGTGCGCGGCTGTTCAAGCTGAGCGACGGACTACGCGGGCTGAGTGAAGGGCTGATTAACGCCCTGAGTGAACAAACCGGGAGCGTCGATCTGGTGCGTTTACACCGCAATTTATTACAGCTTAATCGCCACTTTGGCTGGTTTGAATCCATCAGCAAACTGTGGCGGCTGGCAGCCATGGAAAAAGCCTCTGGTGCGCCAGTTTCAAAATGGATTACCCGGGAACTGCGTGACGGTCAGGCACATCTGTTGTTCCACTGCGCGGGGATTCGCGTCTGCGATCAGCTGGAAAAAATGCTCTGGCGTAAAATCCCCCACGTCGTCGTGACCTCCGCCACGCTGCGCTCATTAAACAGCTTTAGCCGTCTGCAGGAGATGTCCGGGCTAAATGAAAAGGCGGGCGACCGTTTTGTGGCGCTGGAGTCGCCGTTTAGCCATGTCGATCAAGGCAAGCTGGTAATCCCGCAGATGCGCTACGAACCTCTGATGGCAAATGAAGCGGAGCATATCGCGGAAATGGCGGCTTTTTTTCGCCAGCAAATGCAGGCTGAAAAGCACAAAGGAGTGCTGGTGCTGTTTGCCAGCGGACGCGCCATGCAGCAGTTTGTCGAGGCGCTACCGGAATTCCGTCTGACGATGCTGGTACAGGGCGATCAGCCGCGCAGTCGCCTGATCGCGCTGCACCGTAAACGGGTAGAACAGGGCGATACCAGCATCTTGATCGGCCTGCAGTCGTTTGCAGAAGGGCTGGATTTAAAAGGCGAGCTGCTTAGCCAGGTGCATATTCATAAAATTGCTTTTCCACCCATAGACAGTCCGGTAATTTTAACCGAGGGTGAATGGCTGAAGAGCCTAAAGCGTTATCCGTTTGAGGTGCAAAGTTTACCCAGCGCCTCTTTTACGTTGATTCAGCAGGTAGGACGTTTGATCCGCAGCCATCAGTGTTTCGGTGAGATCGTTATTTACGATCGCCGCCTGTTGAGTAAAGCTTACGGGAGCCGACTGTTAGCGGCGCTGCCGGTGTTTTCGATTGAGCAGCCGGTAACGCCCGAACCCGAGGCCATAAGCACCAAACCCCATACCGGCACGCGTAAACCGCGTGCGAAGCGGCGTTAAGTCGTTGCCACTGACCGGAAATGCGTGATGGAACTGAATAAAATTATCAAAGAAGTGGGGCGGGGTAAGAATCACGCCCGTGATATTGATTTCGACAGTGCTGTGGCCCTCTACGGCGCGATGCTGGACGGCGAAGTGCCGGATCTTGAAATGGGCAGCATTTTAATCGCTCTGCGAATCAAGGGCGAAGGCGAAGCGGAAATGCGCGGGTTTTATCAGGCGATGCAGTCGCGGGTGATGCGCCTGCATGCGCCAGCCGGTCGGCCGATGCCCATCGTCATCCCCAGCTATAACGGCGCGCGGCGTCAGGGCAACTTGACGCCATTACTGGCGCTGGTGCTGAACAGGCTCGGTTTTCCCGTGCTGGTTCATGGTGTGAGTGAGGATGCAACGCGTGTCACCAGCGAAGCCGTCTTTGCGGCGCTGGGCATCGCGCCGGTCGCCACGGCTGAGCAGGCCCAGTCAAAACTCGACAACGGTGAGCTGGTCTTTATCACCATCGATAACCTCTGTCCGCCCATGGCAAAACAGCTGTCGTTACGTTGGCGGATGGGCGTACGTAACAGCGCCCATACGCTGGCGAAGCTGGCTACGCCGTTTGCTGAACGCGAGGCACTGCGCCTGTCGAGCGTGTCTCACCCGGAGTATGTACCGCGCGTCGCAACCTTTTTTAGCGCGATTGATGCGCCAGCGATTCTGCTGAACGGGACAGAAGGCGAGGTTTATGCTAATCCGCAGCGCTGCCCGGCCATCAGCTATGTGGGTGGCGACGGGCAGCAGGCCGAAGTCTGGGTGGAGAGACAGCCGGAAGTCGCCGTGTCGTTGCCAACTGACAAATCCGCAGCCGAAACGGCCCGCTGGACGCAAGAGGTGCTGAATCATCAGCGTCCTCTTCCTGAGGCTCTCCGACTGCAAATTGCCTGCTGCCTGCGCGCCAGCGCTCAGTGTGCGTCGCTGGACGCGGGTCTGGAAAGACTGACGGCGGCCGGTTTTTAACCGCGATCCTGCGGCAGTGCGTGTTCCACCAGGTTTTGCCAAAAGCGAATACCGGTGGGAATCAGTGCATCGTTGAAATCGTAGTGGGCATTGTGTAGCGGTGCGGATGGGGTGGCACCATCTGCGCCAAGCCAGAAATAGGCTCCGGGGCAGGCTTCCAGCATGCAGGCAAAATCTTCCGAAGCCATAGAGGGATTCACCTGCCAGCGCGCCTGTTCTTCGCCCAAAGTCCTGACGGCGACGTCATGCACCTGCTGAGCCGGGCCGGCATGATTGGTGGTCACCGGATAGCCAGGCAGCCAGCGAATCGCCCCGCAAACGCCAAAGGGTTTCGGCAGCGTCGTCACAAAATCATCGATAAGCGTATGAACCCGATTGCGTACATCGTCTTGCAAACAACGCACGGTGCCGCGCAGAACAATCTGTTCTGGAATGACGTTAATCGCTTCGCCGCCGTGAATCTGGGTGACGCTCACCACGGCAGAAGACAGGGGCGACAGGCGACGTGACGGAATGGTTTGCAGGGCCAGGATCAGCTCAGCTGCTACCACCATCGGATCGGCGCCGCTTTCCGGCATAGCAGCATGGCAACTTTTACCACTCAGGGTAATTTCAAAGGCGTCCAGCGAGGCCATCATCGCACCGGCGTTCACCGCCAGCGAACCCAGCGGTAAGCCCGGCCAGTTGTGCATGGCGTAAACGGCATCCATAGGGAAACGTGTGAACAACCCCTCTTCAACCATCTTGCGGGCACCGCCAAGGTTCTCTTCCGCTGGCTGAAAGATAAAATGAACTGTGCCGCTAAACTGGCGCGTGGCCGCCAGTTGTTTCGCAGCCGCCAGCAAAATGGCGGTGTGACCATCATGCCCGCAGGCATGCATCACGCCGGGTTTACTGGAGCGCCAGGCGGTATCGCCTTTTTCGTTAATTGGCAGTGCGTCCATATCCGCCCGCAGGCCGATAACCGGCCCGGTGCCATTTTCCAGCGTGCCAATCACACCCGTACCCGCAAGACCGCGAAACACCTGTAAGCCCGCCTGCTCAAGTTCATGAGCAACTTTGTCGCTGGTCTGATGTTCCTGATAGCCCAGTTCGGGTTCGCGGTGAAACTGGTGGCGCCAGCGCAGCGCATCATCGAGTAGGGCAGAGGAAAGAGTCATGCAGTATCGCGCTCCATATCATTCAGGAAGCTTCACTTTAGAGGCCGCGCGACAGCGCGTCTATCGCCAGAAGCGATAAAATGGACAATGCGCTAAATCAAAAAGGAATAAGTAATAAACAAGCGTGCAGGCGTGGCAGATTTTATGCCGACGCGCGTTTTATTAAATGAAAGCCGATATCAATAATGCTCTCTTCAACCGGGCGCTGCTCGATACGGTCAGCCAGCAGGGTCGCGGCGCGTTGGCCCATAGCCACCCGATCGACGCTAATGGTGGTGATGGCAGGCCGATTGCTGGCGGCAAAAAAGTCTCAGAGAAAATCACGCTGGCCCAGTTCAAAAACGTTTGTGTCAACCGCATGATGATAGGGGGTGATATTGGGCCGTTCTGCGTAACCTCACTTACCGGGTTCTTTCTGACCTGGTTCCCCACCTACCTTTATTGTCGGGCCTTTAGATCGTATTACGCTGAACTCCGCTAAGTCTGAGTAAACCTGTTCATGCGTTTTACTCCGCTGTTCCGGACATGCATGCCCCGGAACAGCGTTTTTCAGCTTAACGGTATCTAAAAATACCGGCGTTGTGGTTTATTGCATGGGTAAGTTCAGACCATGTTTTGTCGCACAAGTCTGTGCCAGCTCGTAGCCTGCATCGGCATGACGCATCACGCCAGTCGCGGGATCGTTCCACAGTACGCGGCCAAGGCGGGCATCAGCCGCTTCCGTACCGTCGCACACAATGACCACACCGGAGTGCTGTGAGAACCCCATGCCCACGCCACCACCATGATGCAGGCTCACCCAGGTCGCGCCGCCCGCCGTATTGAGTAGAGCGTTGAGCAGCGGCCAGTCTGACACCGCATCCGACCCATCTTTCATGGCTTCGGTTTCACGGTTTGGCGAAGCGACGGAGCCACAGTCCAGGTGATCGCGACCAATCACGATCGGCGCTTTCAGCTCGCCAGTGCGTACCATTTCATTGAACGCCAGCGCGGCAAGATGGCGCTCACCCAGCCCCAGCCAGCAGATGCGAGCCGGTAAGCCCTGAAAGGCGATGCGTTCCTGCGCCATATCCAGCCAGCGATGCAGCGTCTTATGCTCAGGAAAGAGTTCTTTGAGTTTGGCATCCGTTTTGTAGATATCTTCAGGATCGCCAGACAGCGCCACCCAGCGGAACGGCCCTTTGCCTTCGCAAAACAGAGGGCGGATATAGGCAGGCACAAAGCCGGGGAAGTCAAACGCGTTGCTGACGCCTTCATCCAGCGCGACCTGGCGAATGTTATTGCCGTAATCCACAGTAGGAATGCCCATATGACAAAAGTCGAGCATCGCCTGTACATGTACCGCCATGGACGCGCGAGCAGCCTTTTCTACGGCTTTGGGATGGGTTTTCCGCTCCTGCTGCCAGCGTGCAACGTCCCAGCCCAGTGGCAGGTAGCCATTGATGGGATCGTGGGCCGAAGTTTGGTCGGTGACGATATCGGGCTTAGGTCCGCCAGCTTTCGCGCGTTTCACCAGTTCTGGCAGAATCTCTGCGGCGTTGCCCAGCAGGCCAACGGAGATCGCTTTTTTCGCTTGGGTGGCGGCGTCAATCAGGGCCAGCGCCTCATCCAGCGAGGTGGCTTTATGATCGACGTAACGCGTACGTAAACGGAAATCGATACGCGACTCCTGGCACTCTATCGCCAGCACACAGGCACCCGCCAGCACGCCTGCCAGGGGTTGTGCGCCGCCCATGCCGCCTAAACCGGCGGTCAGGATCCAGCGTCCGCTTAAATCATTGTTGTAATGCTGCCGTCCTGCCTCGACAAAGGTCTCATAAGTACCCTGAACAATCCCCTGGGCACCGATGTAAATCCAGGAGCCAGCGGTCATCTGGCCATACATCATCAACCCGGCTTTATCCAGCTCATGGAAGTGATCCCAGTTGGCCCAGTGGGGAACCAGATTGGAGTTGGCCAGCAGGACGCGGGGCGCATCGGCATGGGTACGGAATACACCCACGGGTTTGCCCGACTGGATCAACAGGGTCTCGTCCGGCTGCAGCAGCTGGAGCGAGCGTAAAATTTGCTCAAAACATTCCCAGTTGCGCGCGGCTTTACCGATACCGCCGTACACCACCAGGTCTTCCGGGCGTTCTGCCACGTCGGGGTCCAGGTTGTTCTGGATCATGCGGTAAGCCGCTTCAATTAACCAGTTGGCGCAGTGCAGTTCATTTCCACGCGGCGCACGAATCTCGCGTGCCACCGCTTTTGTCAGGGTTTCGCTCATTACGGATTCCTTATTTAACTGAATGTGTGCCCATGCTGGGTAACAATGCGGTGAGTGCCTGCGGCCAGTCGCAGCGGCTTGCCCACTGACGCATCGCCTCGATGTCCGGAGCCAGCAGGCGGTCTTCCTCAAGGAAGGCCACGCGTTCGCGGATGCTGTCGATGGCCTGCTCTATCAGGGCAGAACTTTGCAAGGGACGATGAAACTCAATGCCCTGTGCGGCCGCCATCGCTTCAATGCCCACCACGGCGGCGCTGTTAAAGCACATCTCGCCCAGACGGCGAGCGGCATAGGTCGCCATGGAAACGTGATCTTCCTGGTTGGCCGAGGTCGGTAAGCTGTCTACGCTGCCGGGATGGGCCAGTGATTTGTTTTCGGATGCCAGCGCCGCTGCGGTAACCTGGGCAATCATAAAGCCGGAGTTGACGCCTCCGTCGCGCACCAGGAAAGGCGGCAGCCCGGACAGGCCGGTATCCAGCAGCAGGGCCAGCCGACGTTCAGAAATCGCCCCAACCTCGGCAATGGCTAACGCAATAATGTCAGCCGCAAACGCCACCGGTTCAGCATGGAAGTTGCCACCGGAGATCACCTCGCCGGTTTCGCTGAAAACCAGCGGATTATCAGAGGCAGCATTGGCTTCAATCTGCAGGACGCGGGCGGCATGTGTGAGATTATCCAGGCAGGCGCCCATCACCTGTGGTACGCAGCGGATAGAGTAGGGGTCCTGTACGCGGCCACAGTGTGTATGTGATCCCAGGATCTCACTTCCTTCAATCAGGTGGGTGACCGCGGCGGCGACGGCAATCTGGCCATGCTGGCCGCGCGCCTGATGGATACGCGCATCGAAAGGCTTTAACGACCCCTTGATGGCTTCTAACGATAGCGCGCCCGCCATTAAGCCTGCGGCAAACAGGTTCTCGGCTTCAAACAGGCCACGCAGCGCCAGGGCCGTGGAAACCTGAGTGCCGTTGAGCAATGCCAGGCCTTCTTTAGGGCCAAGTACAAAAGGCGTCAGGCCGACGCTGGCCAGGCCCTCTGTGGCGGGGATCAGTTCGCTCTTGACCCGCACCTGACCTTCACCAAGCAGCATCAGCGACATATGTGCCAGCGGCGCGAGATCGCCCGAGGCGCCCACCGAGCCCTTTTCCGGAATGCAGGGCATGATGCCGGCATTAAACAGAGCCAACAGGGCGTCGACCAGCTCAATGCGCACGCCGGAATGGCCCCGCGAAAGGCTGATAATTTTACTGGCCACAACCAGCCGCGTCACACTATCGGGCAGTAAATTCCCTAACCCCACGCTGTGAGACAGCACCAGGTTACGTTGCAGGTCTGCAAGACGAGCCGCAGGGATTTGTGTCTGTGCCAGTTTGCCAAAACCGGTATTAATGCCGTAAACCACACTGCCGGAAGCAACGATCGCTTCGACGGTACGGTGCGCCTCGGCAATGGCGCGGCGGGCATCATCGTCAAGGCTGAGGGTGACGTTGCCCTGATAAATTGCGCGTAACGTCGCGAGATCGACGTTACCTGGAACCAGGTGTAATACCTGAGTCGAACCTGACATAACCTGCTCCTGTCTATACAAGGGTTGGGTTGCCACAGGGCATCTTTATTGACCCTGATCAACTGAATAAAGCGAGTGAAACATAACTGTCTATTCTTGTCTATACAAGTTGCAAGCGGCGTGCCAAACCGATCACAAAAATGATCGGGCGTCAGTTCTGGGGAGGGCAAACGATCACCGTTATTCCTGCACCTTTATCAGGCAACAGGTGCACGGATAAAGTGCTGATGGCGCGCCTGAATGTATATACATCCAGCCCTTCAGGCAGTAAACTCTGAGCATTATCAGTGAAAGGAAGACGTTATGGCCGAGCATACGGCAATTGCACAACTGGCGGCCGCCATGAGCGATGAACCGGCGCCCATTTATCAGCGGGTCAAGCAGGCCATCGTCAGCCAGATTCGTGAAGGACACTGGAAAGCCAATCAGCGGGTCCCCTCCGAAAGCGAGCTGGTCAATGAGCTTGGCGTAAGCCGAATGACCATTAATCGTGCTTTACGTGAGCTGACCAGCGAAGGGTTTTTGGTGCGTATGCAGGGCGTGGGGACGTTTGTCGCCGAAATGAAAGGCTATACGGCGATGCTCGAAGTCCACAACATCGCCGATGAAATTGCCCAGCGCGGTCATCAGCACAGTTGCAAAATCCTGACGATGGGCCAGAACAAAGCCGATCCTGAGCAGGCCTCTTTGCTGGGGCTGACCACCGGGCAAACGCTGTTTCATTCGCTCATCGTGCATTACGAAAACGAGTTGCCGGTGCAGTTAGAGGACCGTTTGGTCAATCCACAGCTGGCCCCGGACTATCTGGCCCAGGATTACCATACGCTCACGCCTTATACCTACCTGATGCGGGCTGCGCCGTTAACGGCAGGCGAACACATTGTTGAGGCGGTGATGCCAGATGCGCGTCAACGTAAACACCTGGCGATTGATGAGCATGAGCCGTGCCTCCTGATCCGTCGCCAGACCTGGAGCGACAATAAGATTGTGACCTACGCGCGCTTGCTTTATCCAGGCTCGCGTTACAAGCTGCTTGGGCGCTTCAAAGCACACGGGTAAGGCGTACGAACAACAGCCTGGCATCGCTGCTGTCGGGTTGTAACAGGATGGTGTGATCCACCCACCATGCACCCTGCTGTGCGTCTAACCGCGTGTCACCTGCGATGTGCCATTTTCCGGCTAAAACCCATGCCACGCCGTGCTCGCTCACCACGGCTTCCGTCACGACGTCGGCCTGCGCCCGCCATTCACCCCGCCGCGTCATCACGTTAAAATCCTGACTCGGCTCGTTGCCTTGCAGACTGGCCACCAGCGCCCATTCACCCGCGAAAGCCCAGGGGGCTTCAGGCAGCAAGCGGTGTTCGCATGTCGCGCCGTGAAGCAGGACCGGGCTGCCGTTTAGCAGCGTAATAGTGCGATCCACCCCGTTGAAGGTCGAAAACGGGCCGTCGCAGGCGATGGTCGCGATACTGGCTCGCCAGGCGAAGTCGGCGGCATCAGGGGGAAAGCGGATAATTTCGCGTGTTTCGCCCCCGCCGTTGCGCCAGCGGCTAACGGGTAAACTTTGCAGAGAAAAAACACGTCTCATCGCAGGGCCGCCATTGCCTGGGCGAAACGGGCTGCGCAGGCGTCTTCTGCAGCATGATGCCCGTCGCTAATCACCCTGTTGCCCGCCACATACACGTCGCGAATCTGATCGCGCTGGCCCGCAAACAACCATCGGTTGAGCAGGGCGCGTTCATCCACGCTGCCCAGCCAGGCCGCATCACGTAATACCAGCCAGTCGGCGCGCTGCCCGACGGCCAGGGAACCACTCTTAATCCCGCAGGCCTGAGCGCCGCCCGCCGCCGCCTGCTGCCACAGCAGATCGCCAACCGAGGGCTGGTTTGCCAGCGTAATGCGGTTGCGGCGGCGGTCGCGCAGACGCTGTGCGTATTCAAGCCAGCGCAGCTCCTCCTGGACGCTGAGCGAAACATGGCTGTCAGAGCCAATTCCCCAGCGGCCGCCCTGGGCGATATAGTCCACCGCCGGGAAAATGCCGTCGCCAAGATTGGCTTCGGTGGTCGGGCACAACCCGGCTACCGCACCGCTGTTAGCGAGGCGCGTGACTTCGCTGTCATCAAGATGCGTGGCGTGAATCAGGCACCAGCGTGCATCGACCTCAAAACGATTCATCAGCCAGCTCACCGGACGCTCGCCGCTCCAGGCCAGGCTGTCGTTCACCTCTTTTTCCTGCTCGGCAATGTGAATGTGAACCGGTAGCGAGCGATCGCTGGCGGTTAACACCTCGTGCATTTGCGCCTCGCTCACTGCCCGCAGCGAGTGGAAACAGAGGCCCACGTTGTGCAGCGGCTTGTCTTTCACCCACGCCTGCAGGCGCGACTGCTGTTGCAGGTAGCGGTCGGTCTGCTGAATAAAGCGTTTCTGTCCCGCCACAGGAGGCTGCGCGCCAAAACCGCTGTAGCTGTAAAGCACCGGAAGTAGCGTCTGACCAATCCCTGCGGTATCGGCGGCGGCAATCAGCTGCTGCAGCATGGCATCATCCGCATAGGGCTGGCCGTTAACGTCGTGATGCAGGTAGTGAAACTCTGCGACCTGGCAGTAGCCACCTTTTAACATATCGATGTACAGCAGGGCGGCAATATCGCCGACCTGTTGTGGCGTCAGGCGCTGTACCATGCGATACATTAGGTCACGCCAGGTCCAGAAACTGTCCTGCGGATCGCCCGCCACTTCCGCCAGCCCGGCCATGGCGCGCTGAAACGCATGGGAGTGCAGATTCGCGATAGCGGGGATCACCTCGCCGTCCAGACGTGTTGCCTGGCTGTCATCACTGTCGGGCGTGATGGCATCAATCAATCCAGCGGGACTGACGCTGATGCGGACCTGTTTATGCCAGCCATCCGCCAGCAGTGCGCGGGGCGCAAAAAAAATTGCCATAGTTGATCCTCAAGGGATGTAGTTGTATATACATATACATACTTTAAAACAGACTGTAAACGGCGAGAGCAACGAGAGGCAGGAATGGCAGAAGAACTCCAGGTAGACAGTGTGTGGACCGGCGCCGATGTGGTGACCATGCGCGGCGGCCGCTACGCGATTATTGAACAGGGCGCGCTGGCGGTGAAGGCAGACAAGCTGGTGTGGGTAGGGGCCGCAGCCGATATGCCTGCCTTTATCGCGCAAAAACATCACCGGCTTGCGGGCGGTATCATCACACCGGGACTGGTCGATTGCCATACTCACCTGGTTTTTGGTGGGGACCGCAGTCAGGAATTTGAACAACGTCTCAACGGGGTCAGTTATGCGGACATTGCGGCACAGGGCGGAGGGATTCTCTCTACCGTTCGGGCCACGCGCGCAGCCAGTGAAGCGGAACTGGTTACATCGGCCCGCTGGCGGCTGAATCGCTTACTGGCCGAGGGCGTGACCACCGTCGAGATCAAATCCGGCTACGGTCTGGATGAAGAGAGTGAATTACGCATGCTGCGCGCTATCCGTCAGTTGCGTAACACGGTGGCCGCAGATGTGCAGGCAACCTGCCTTGCCGCGCACGCTTTCCCGCCGGAATTTAAACAGAATCCTGATGGCTGGATAGCAATTATCTGCGAACGCCTTCTGCCTCAGGTCAAAGCCGAAGGCCTGGCTGATGCGGTGGATGCTTTTTGCGAACATCTGGCTTTTTCACCTCAGCAGGTTGCGCAGGTGTTTGAGCGGGCTAAGGCACTGGGGATACCGGTAAAACTTCACGCGGAGCAGTTGTCTGCGCTGGGTGGTGCGGCGCTGGCCGCGCGCTATGGCGCACTCTCAGCCGATCATCTGGAATATGCCACCGAAGAGGATGTTCAGGCGATGGCTGAACAGGGTACTGTCGCGGTGCTGTTGCCCGGTGCATTTTACCTGTTGCGGGAAACGCAGCGTCCGCCTGTGGCGCTGTTTCGACACTATGGCGTGCCCATGGCGCTGGCGAGTGATGCCAATCCGGGTACCTCTCCGGCCCTGTCGCTGCGTTTAATGCTGAATATGGGCTGCACCCTGTTTGGCATGACACCGGAAGAGGCGCTGGCAGGCGTCACCTTGTGGGGGGCGAAGGCACTGGGACTGGAGGCGAGTCACGGCTCGCTCGAAGCGGGCAAAGTGGCCAGTTTTGTCCACTGGCCGCTGGCACGTCCGGCGGAACTTGTTTACTGGCTGGGCGGCGAGCTGCCCTGTACCGTCATCTATCGCGGAGAAACACAATGACCCCTTTTCATTTCACGCAGGGCAGCATTCCCTTACTGGTCAGCATTCCCCATGCCGGTACGCTGTTGACGCCGGACGTTGAGGACGGACTGAGCGAGGCCGCCCGCAGTTTACCTGACACCGACTGGCACATTCCTCAACTTTATGATTTTGTCCGTGATATGGGGGCAAGTATTATCATTGGCCGCTACTCACGATTTGTTATCGACCTCAATCGCCCGTCCGATAATCAACCGCTCTATACCACCGCCACGACCGGGCTCTTTCCCGAAACCCTGTTCGACGGTACGCCCACCTTTGCTGAAGGTAAAACCCCCACGCAGGCGCAGCGCCAGGGCTACGTTCAGACTATCTGGCAGCCTTACCATCAGCAGATCCAGCAGACGCTGGCGCAAATGAAAGCGCAGTTTAGTTACGCCTTACTGTTTGATGCGCATTCCATTGCCAGTGAAATCCCGCGTCTGTTTGAGGGCCGACTGCCGGATCTCAATATCGGCACGAACGACGGGGCCAGTTGCAGCAGCGCCGTTATTAACGGGCTGACCTCGGTGTGCAGCGCGCAGGATCAGTTCAGTTGGGTGGTGAACGGCCGTTTCAAAGGTGGCTATATCACGCGCGCCTACGGCCAGCCACAGCAGCAGGTTCAGGCCGTGCAGCTGGAGCTGTCGCAAATCAACTATATGGATGAAAGCCCGCCGTTTACCTGGCATGAAGCGCGCGCTGCGCAGCTGAAGAAGGTGTTAAAGCCGCTCCTGCATAGCTTTCTCGAACAGGGAAAAAAGGCTGAGACGTAATCCGATCAACCGAAACAGCCAGGCGGGTTGTTTCGGCGACATGAGACTAACGGGCGTGATGTGTGTCTGTCACGCCAGTCCCATTGTCATGGCATTGCCTCGCCGGGCGTGACGCGCGCCTACCGGCAGCCGCTTTTTACGTCTTTCCCGATAACGCGGAACCATGACGTTCAGCACAGCGTGCTGCACGTGGGATACCGCCCGTTCAGGTACTGTCCGCAGGTGGCGGGTGGCCTGAGCGGTCAGATTAAACTCTGAGACGGCTCCCCAAAAACCTTAAGAAGGGCTGACAGAAACCCAGGGTGCTTATCCGCGCCACTTAACATGAACCCACAACCTGCCGCCAGACGGTTTTTGCGCTAAATTCGTGCAGCCTTTGCACGTTTGTTGTGCATCCCTCTGTCGGCTGTTGCAACACACAACCCTTGTGCTGCTGGGGAGAATAACGACCAGTCTGGCACGGCCTTTGCTAGCTTGTATGTACAAGTAACCTCTGAACGAAACCCCGTTGTTATTTATCGTGTCTGGCTCACAAAAACATCAAGCCGACAATGAACTCGATAACGTTAACTTGTATATACATGACTCATCATCTTGTGAATTTTTTGTTAAACCAACATCGATGCTGTTAAAACCTTTTTCATCCAGGAGAAGCCGTATGAAGCACCACGTAGCGTTTCGCCGTTTTTGCCTCACGACCCTGTTTTCCAGCCTGCTGCTCAGCACCGTTGCGGTGCAGGCTAAAGAGTGGAAATCGATCACGATAGCCACGGAAGGCAGCTATGAACCCTGGAACCTGACGCTGCCCGGCGGCAAACTTGGGGGTTTTGAGCCTGAGCTGATGGCCAACCTGTGCAAACGTATGGGCATGGAGTGCAAGCTGGTGGTTCAGAACTGGGATGGCATGATTGCCGGGCTGAATGCCGGCAAATATGACGTCATCATGGATGCCATCGTGATCACGCCGGATCGTAAAAAAGTGGTCAACTTCACCCTGCCTTACGCCTCCACACCCGCGACCTTTATTACCGTCAAAGGCACGCTGTTGCCGCCGGGCAAGGGCGTGACGAAGTTGCATGACGATGAGAAAGAGATTGAAGCCGCGCTGGCACCGTTAAAAGCCGCGCTGAAAGGCAAAACCATCGGTATTGCTTCCGGCACGGTATATACGCCTTTTATCGACAAATATTTCAAGGGCGTGGCTGACATACGTGAGTACACCACCTCCGCCGATGCCATTCTGGATTTGCAGGCCGGACGTATTGACGCGGTGTTTGATGACGTGACCTTTGCCAAATCGATGCTGACACGTAAAGACAACAGCAACCTGACCTTCAGCGGTCCACAGCTCGGCGGTCCCATCTGGGGTGAAGGCGAAGCTATGGGTGTGCGCATGGCGGACAACGACCTGAAGACCAAACTGGACGACGCGATTAAGGCTGCGCTGGCTGACGGCACGGTGAAAGAACTTAGCGAAAAATGGTTTAAAACTGACGTTACGCCATAAGTGAGGTCGAGCATGATGAACCTGCTGGGTTTTGGCGCAGAGGGCTGGGGATGGCTGATTGTCAGCGCAACGCTTACCACGTTGCTGTTGTCGCTGGTCGCGCTAATGGTCGGTGCCATCGTGGGCTCAGCCATCGCCGCCGCGAAACTGTCGTCTCATCGCCCTTTACGCTGGTTAGGCGAGGGCTATTCGGTGATTTTTCGCGGCATCCCGGAGCTGTTAGTGATCTACCTGTTCTACTTCGGTGGATCGGGCCTGATCACGCAGATCGGTCAGTTATTCGGTGCGGAAGGGTTTATTGAAGCGCCGCCGTTTCTGATCGGTGCCCTGGCGATCGGGCTTATTTCAGGCTCCTATCAGGCAGAAGTCTATCGTGCGGCTCGGCTGGCGCTCTCCCACGGTGAAGTGGAAGCGGCGCTGGCGATAGGCATGTCACGCTGGCGTCTTCGCCAGCGCATCCTGCTGCCTCAGGTGGCGCGCTATGCGCTGCCGGGCTTATCCAATGTCTGGCAAATGAGCCTGAAAGACTCTGCGTTGGTCTCGGTGACCGGCATCGTGGAACTGATGCGCGCCAGTCAGATAGCGGCCGGGTCGACGCGTGACTACTTCACCTTTTACCTGATCGGCGGGGGATGCTATCTGTTGTTAACCATACTGTCGAATCGGGCTTTTCTGCGCGCGGAAGCCCGGCTGGGCCGTGCCTGGTTAAGCCGGACAGCGGCACAGCATTAAGGAACTGCACCATGATCGATTTTGCCTTTCTTGCTGATACCTTTCTTAGGTTAAGCGCCGCACTGCCGGTCACGCTCGGCCTGTTTATCAGTTCATTCCTGTGCGGCGGCGTGCTGGCGGTGGGCATTCTGGCACTGCGGATGAGCCGCTGGCGTATCCTGAGCGGTTTTGCCCGTGGCTATATTCTGGTATTTCGGGGCTCGCCCTTAATGATCCAGCTGTTTTTAATCTATTACGGCCTGGGGCAGTTTGGCGTGATTCGTCACAGTTTTGTCTGGCCATTTTTACGAGAGCCGTTCAGCTGTGCCGTGCTGGCGCTATCGCTTTGTACCGCAGCGTATACGGCAGAAATATTGCGTGGTGCGTTGCTGGCGGTGCCAGCCGGGCAGGTGGAAGCCGGTATGGCATGTGGTATGTCGCGCTGGCTGCTACTGAGGCGCATTATTGCACCGGTCATGTTGCGCTATGCCTTGCCCGCCTATTCGACGGAAGCCATTCTGCTGGTCAAATCCACCGCACTTGCCAGCCTGGTCACCGTGTGGGATGTCACCGGGGTGGCGCAACAGATTATTCAGCGCACCTACCGCACGATGGAAGTGTTCCTGTGTGCCGCCGCGATTTATCTGATCCTTAATTTTATTATCGTGCAGCTGTATGCCCTGCTGGAGCGTCGTTTGACGCCGGTTCATCAGCCCGCAAAGAAGCCGTTAGCGGCCGTTAAGCCCATCACTGGAGGGGAATGAGATGCAGGATTCATCCACCGTTACGCTGTCCGCCAGCGATATTCATAAATCATTCGGCACCATGGAGGTGCTGAAAGGGATTTCATTACAGGCCCATAAAGGTGATGTGATTTCTATTCTCGGGGCCAGTGGATCGGGAAAAAGCACCTTGCTGCGCTGCATTAACCTGCTGGAAACACCCGATTCCGGCGTGGTAAGCGTCGGCGGGGAAACCATTGAAATGAAGCGCCATGCGCGCGGGCATCAACTGGCCGCTAATCCCAAACAGGTCGAACGTTTGCGCTCACGTCTTGGCATGGTGTTTCAGAGCTTCAATCTCTGGTCGCATATGACCGTGCTGCAAAATGTGATTGAAGGGCCGCACTATGTCCTGAAACGCGATAAGAAAACCTGCATCGCTCAGGCCGAGCAATTACTGGATCGCGTCGGCCTGCTTAATCGCAAAGGCTTTTATCCGGCCCAGTTGTCAGGCGGGCAACAGCAGCGCGTCGCCATTGCCCGCGCGCTAGCCATGGACCCGGAAGTGATGCTGTTTGATGAGCCGACCTCGGCGCTTGACCCGGAGCTGGTGGGGGAAGTGCTGAAGGTCATGCGCAGTCTGGCAGAAGAGGGGCGCACCATGTTAGTGGTGACGCATGAAATGGGGTTTGCCCGTCACGTGTCTAATCGCGTGGTGTTTATGCATCAGGGCACCATTGACTGCCAGGGCACGCCAGATGAGATGTTCGGCGAGGGCGGCTCGGCGCGCTTCAGGCAGTTTATCTCCAGCCACCATACACCGGAGTCTGTGTTATGAGTCGCGTTGTTACATGGGGGGATGCCCCCGTAACCTGGCAGGAGGTGGTCGCGGTGGCCCGCCATGATGCCGAACTGGTGCTGAGCGAGCATGCCTGGCAGCGCATTGCCCAGGGCCGGGAGATTGTGACACACATCGTCGCGAGTGGTCAGATAGCCTACGGCATTAACACAGGGCTGGGTGCGCTGTGCAATATCATGCTGGCGGAAGAAGAATTAAGTCAGCTGTCACGCAATACCTTATTAAGTCATGCCTGCGGCGTCGGGCCGCTGCTGGCGAAGCAGGAAGTCCGCGCCATCGTATGCGCCGCGATAGCGAATTACAGCCACGGAAAATCCGGCGTGTCGGTTGAACTGGTGCGACGGCTGTTGGCGTTGCTGAACCAGCACATTACTCCTCAGGTGCCCTCACAGGGGTCGGTGGGGTATTTGACCCATATGGCACACATTAGCCTGACGCTGATTGGCGTAGGTGAGGCGGAATGCGAAGGGCAGATCCTGCCCGCCAGTGAGGCCCTGACGCGCGCCGGACTTACGCCTTATCGACCCGGAGCAAAAGAGGGACTCAGCCTGGTTAATGGTACGCCGTGCATGACCGGACTGGCCTGCCTGGCGCTGGACGATGCGCGGCGTTTGCTGGACTGGGCCGATGTCACGGGCGCCATGAGTTTTGAAGCGTTAAGAGGGCAACTGGTGGCTTTTGACGAAGAGGTGCTGTCCCTGAAAGCCAGTCCGGGTATCCAGCGCAGCGGCGAGCGGTTACGGCGGTTACTGGGCGACAGCCCGCTGTTAAAGGTAAGCAGTGGCATTCGGACGCAGGATGCACTGAGCCTGCGATCCATGCCGCAGGTACACGGTGCCTGTCGCGATCAGTTTGCACATGCAGAGCGTCAGATAGAAACCGAACTGAACGCCTGCACCGATAATCCACTGGTACTGGGCACACCGCAGGCCTGGCGCGTGGTCTCGCAAGCCAATCCACATGGTGAATCCGTTGCCATGGCCTGCGATCTGCTGGCGATTGCGCTGGCGGAGCTGGGCAGTATTGCGGAGCGACGTCTGGACCGTCTGGTGAATCCACTGGTCAGCGGCTTACCGCCTTTTCTGGTTGCCCAACCCGGCGTCAACTCCGGCATGATGATTGCGCAATACGTGGCAGCCTCGCTCTGTGCTGAGAACCGCCAGCTGGCGCAGCCCGCCGTGCTGGATAACTACATTACGTCCGGGCTACAGGAAGATCACCTGAGTCTGGGGACCGGTGCGGCACTGAAATTGCTCAAGACCGTGAATAACGTTTATCAAATTCTGGCGATTGAATACCTGCTGGCCGCCCAGGCGCTGGAGTTTCATGGTGAAGCACAGCTGGCACGCAGAACCCTTCAGGCCTGGTGCCAACTGCGTCAGGTGGTGCCGAGCTGGCAGGACGATCGCTGGCTGGCACCAGAGATTGCCTGCGCAGTAAATGTCATCCGCGCGCATCCCGCGGATGCACTCTGATGCTTACCCCCGACGCGCATCCGGGCGCACCAAATCAAAGCGCTGCGCCTCACTGATACCGTAATAAGCGCTGGGGCCGCCAGCGCGTAAAATCGGTTCGGCTTTCGCCGTCTGATAAATGCCGTTTTCCAGTAGCGTTTCATCAATGTGGATGGCGACGGCTTCACCCAGCACCAGCCAGCTGTCGAGGGCGTTGCCGTGCGCATCCTGCAACTGAATAAGCTGCGTCAGTTTACACTCAAAATTCACCGGACTTTCCTGCACCAGACTGGCTTCAACCTGCGAGGCGGCAAGGGGCGTTAAACCGGCAAGGGCAAACTCATCCTGATCGGCGGGTGCAGAAATGGAACTTTCGTTCATGGCGTCGGCCAGCGGCCGGGTTGCCAGATTCCAGACAAACGCTTTGGTTTCAGCAATATTTTGCACACTGTCTTTCCAGCCGCTACTGGCGAAACCAATAATGGGTGGCTGGTAATTGAAACAGTTAAAAAAACTGTAAGGCGCAAGATTGCGGATGCCTTTGGCGCTGATGGAGCTAATCCAGCCAATGGGACGTGGGCCGATAATGGCGTTGAGTGGATCGTGCGGCAGCCCATGTCCGGCGCGAGGCTGATAAGAATAACGTTTGTTCATGGTTGTCTCCCTGTAAAAGCTGATTCAAGCGTGGTGGGTAAATGGCTGTTGCCGTGGCAAACCTGTAAAAAGGCCTCGATCAGGCACCGGATTATTCCTGAATAATAACAGCCGTTACTTTCTGTGCTAACGGATGAATTTTTATTTATATCAGTTAGTTAAATATTATTTACCGATTTTGCTACTGAAAACAGGTGGTGCAAAAGTAAACGAAAAGTAAACGAGTACATTTTATACATTTCGTGCTAGCAAAGGTTTCGTATTTGTTTAACGAAAATAGCGCAATATACAACCTCATCAATTGTTCTCGTGGTCGATATGAAAAAAATTCTTGTTACAGGATCTTCTGGATTCGTTGGTGGTGCAGTCGTGGCAGAATTGCTGATGCGCCAGGATGTTGAGTTGCTGCTGCTTATCAGAGCCAGCGATGCTACCCAGGGACTGGAGAGGGTTAAAGATAATTTATCTAAGTTTTCATGTTCGGCACAGGCTATTCAGCGCCTGACCGTAGATCAGATTCTGGTCGGCGATCTCCTGGCGCCTGAACTGTTTCTGGATGATGCGCGCATCGATCAGGTCAGCCACGTCATTAACTGCGCGGCGATTGCGTCATTTGGTGAAAATAACGATATCTGGCGGGTTAACGTTGAAGGAACCTTCAAACTGGCCGCCAGAATGGCAGCACTGCCTGCGTTCGTGAAATTTGTCCACGTTGGTACGGCCATGTCTTCCGCGCCGGATCAGGGTGAAATCGTAAAAGAGGATCTGGTGCTGTCTTCCCGTGAAGATCACATTGTCGATTACACCTATTCCAAATCCTACATTGAAAACAAGATCAAGCAGGAACTGCCTCACCTGCCGCTGGTCATTGCCCGTCCATCCATCGTGGTTGGTCATTCTCAGGAAGGTTGTACGCCGTCAGGCAGTATTTTCTGGGTATTCAAGATGGTGATGAAGCTGGAAAAATTCCTCTGCTCACTCGACGACCGCGTCGATGTGATCCCCGTGGACTACTGTGCTAAATCATTGGTTTTCCTGCTGGATCATGGCTGTACCAAAGAGATGGTTTATCACATTTCTGCCGGTGAGCGCAGCAGCAATACCTTCTCTGAAATTGATTCGGCGTTTGCCACAGCAGAAAAAAGTGCACCGCTGGCACCTAACTATCTGCAGGTTGATTTCAGCGAGATCGTTAAAGAGCGCAAGAACTTCAAAAAGATTTACGGGCCTTGTAATGAACGCCTGATGCTGCGCGCAATGCGCCTGTACGGTGAGTTCGCCCGCCTGAATGTGGTGTTCTCTAACGACAAATTGCTGCGCCTGGGTATGAGTTCACCGCCAGGCTTTACCAGTTATATCGATCGTTGCGTAGAAACCACGAAAGGCATGCCAATCCAGGATTTAATGCGCGTCGATTTTAAATAATCCCGCAGGCTTATGATGCGCCGCCAGCACGTTTGCTGGTGGCGCATTTTTTATTGCTAAGCTAACGTCTTTCTCCTTCGCCTGCGCTTTTATTCCCTCATTAATACCGCAAACAGGGGGTTATACCGCACAGGGCACATTGGCTTATCCGCCACCCTGTCTTCATGCAGCCGAGAATGCTGTTTATTTTCTGCCAGCCACAGCGTATTGTACGCGCGCCTGAAAACATGAGAGAACGTATGAAAAAGTCAGCCAGCCCGTCGCTATTCCACGCCCGAAACCGCCATCAAGGTGAATATGATTTTGCTGCCCTCACGGCGGCACATCCGCCGCTGGCCGCAAAAGTCCGGCCTAATGGTTACGGCGTGATGTCGGTTGATTTTGCCGATCCTGAGGCGGTGATGTTGCTGAACCAGGCGCTGCTCAAACTTTTCTACGGACTTGACTGGCAACTGGCCCCGGGATCGCTTTGTCCACCCGTGCCGGGACGTGCTGACTACCTGCATTATCTGGCAGATTTACTGGCACTGGATAACCAAGGCAAGATCCCTTCGGCGGACGTGTTGGATATTGGGTGCGGGGCAAACTGCATTTATCCGCTGATTGGGGCTGCTGAATATGGCTGGCGTTTTACCGGGACCGAAATTGATGAAGCCGCGCTGAAAGCTGCAGGTAAAATTGTTGCCGCCAACGCCGGTATGCAGCGCCTGATCCGCTTACGCCGACAAAAAAATCCGCAGGCGGTGCTGAATGGCGTGGTGAATAAAGATGCGTTTTTCCATGCGGTCATCTGTAACCCGCCGTTTCATGCGTCGGCCGAAGAGGCGGCGGCAGGTTCACAGCGCAAATCGCGTAATCTGGGTTTACAGCCTGCCGCACCGCTTAACTTTGGCGGTCAGCACAATGAGCTGTGGTGTGAAGGCGGTGAAAAAGCCTTCGTGGGGAAAATGATTGCGGAAAGCGCCGGCATGGCGAACCAGGTGGTGTGGTTTACCTCGCTGGTGTCGCGTAAAGAGCATTTGCCTGCCCTGGAAAAACAACTAAAAGCACTGGACACCGAAGTCGTGCGCGTGGTGAATATGGCGCAGGGGCAGAAGCAGAGCCGTTTTCTGGCGTGGAGCTTTATGCCCGCCGCCCAGCGCGCACAACGGCTGTCTCGCTAACACAGCAGCCCGCAACGGGCTGCTGTGTTAATCACTCAGGAGACGTGCTGTAAAAATTCGCGCAGACGTTCGCTGGGAGGGTGACTGATCAGGCTGTCAGGATCACCGTCTTCGGCAATACGGCCTTTATCGATAAAGATCAGCCGTGATGCCACTTTCTGCGCAAAGCCGACTTCATGCGTGACGATAACCATCGTCATGCCTTCTTCAGCCAGGTCCTGCATCACTTTCAATACTTCATGACGAAGTTCCGGGTCCAGTGCCGAGGTCGGCTCATCGAACAGCATCATTTTGGGCTTAACCGCCAGCGCGCGCGCGATCGCCACACGCTGCTGTTGGCCGCCGGATAGCTCTGAAGGAAAGTGATGGGCGCGCTCGGCCAGGCCTACTTTAGCCAGCAGGCTCTGCGCCAGTTTATGCGCCTCTTCTTTGCTGGCACCGCGCACCCGAATCGGGCCGAATGCAACGTTATCCAGGGCACTCATCTGTGGGAAGAGGTGAAACTGCTGGAATACCATGCCTGCTTCCTGACGAATCAGACGGTCGTCGACTTTAGGATCGTTAACTTTCAATCCATCAACAATCAGCTCGCCGCTGGTAATCTCTTCTAATTTATTGATACAGCGCAGCAGGGTAGATTTACCGGAACCGGATGGACCAATAATCACCACCACTTCGCCCTGCTTAATATTCAGGTCGATATTGTGTAGCACCTGGGTTTTGCCAAAATGCTTTGAGACGTCTTTAAATTCAATCACAGGATTTTCACCCTTTTCTCAATGCGGCGCAGCACAAAGCTCAACACCAGCGTAATCACAAGATAAATAATCGCGACCGCACTCCAGATTTCCAGTGCACGGAAGTTACCGGCAATAATTTCCTGGCCCTGACGCGTCAGTTCGGCCACACCAATCACAATGAACAGGGACGTATCTTTAATACTGACAATCCACTGGTTGCCAAGCGGGGGCAGCATACGGCGCAGCGCTAAGGGCATAATCACATAGCGCAGGGTTTCACGGCTCGACAGGCCCAGCGCCAGTCCGGCTTCGCGAAAACCTTTATTGATCGACAGCACCGCACCGCGCGTAATTTCGGCAATATAAGCGCCAGAGTTAATCATGATGGTCACCACGGCGGCGGTGAAAGGATCGATACGCAAATCCGGGAAGGCCATTGGCAGGGCGAAGTAAATAAACATCACCTGCACAACGATAGGCGTGCCGCGAATAATTTCAATAAAGACCAGGGCAATATGATTGCTTATCCAGCCGCCGTACGCGCGCGCAAACCCCGCGACCAGACCGATAATTAACCCGCCCACCAGGCCAATGATGGAAATAATTAAGGTCATTTTCGCGCCTTCGAGCAGCGCTGGCATGGCTGGCCAAATGACGCTCCAGTCAAACTCCATGGTGAAACTCCACTTGTGTTGCGATGGAAAAAAGCAGGGAAATATTCCCTGCTGAAAAATGAACGCAGACTCAGTTATTATTTAGGATCGGTGCCAAACCACTTTTTATAAAGCGTGTTGTAGGTTCCGTTTTCTTTCAGTGTTTTCAGCGCGCCGTTTACTTTTTCACGCAGTTCGTCACTGCCTTTCGGGAAGGCAATACCGTACTGTTGTGCTTCAATCGATTCGCCTACCGCTTTGAAGCGGCCTTTACCGGCAGTATTAATGAAGTAAAGGATGTTTGGCGTATCATGCAGTACCGCGTCAGCACGATTGGTACCCAGTTCCATATAGGCGTTATCAATATTAGGGAACTGACGCAGGTCTTTCGTTTTGATGTGGCTCTTAGCGTAATCCACTGAACCCGTACCGCTCTTCACTGCGACCACTTTACCATTCAGGTCGTTAATGCTTTTGATGTCATTTTCATTGTTGCGAACCATTACCAGCAGACCACTTTTATAGTAGCCATCAGAAAATTCGATCGCTTTTTTACGCTCATCCGTAATGGTGATACCGGCTAACGCCAGGTCAACGTTGCGCGTTTGTAGTGCAGGGATGATGCCACTGAAGTCCATCGGTTTCAGGGTATAATCCAGTTTCAATTGTTTTGCGATTGCATCCCACAAATCCACATCAAAACCAACATACTTATCACCCTGTTTAAATTCAAAAGGGACAAATGCAGTATCGGTGGCGACGATGAGTTTCTTTTCAGCGGCGGTAGCGGAGAGGGAGAAGGCCAGCGCCAGCGCGGCCACAGAGATGTTAAACAACGATTTCATCATTTTTCCTTATTACGACCAGGCGTCAAGGCCCAGGTTTGCGAGCTATCATATGAAAAAAATATGCCAACTTTGCAAAATACATAAAATCGACTGCCTGACACAAAATCGCTGACACGATTCTGCACGGGGAAGTGAGTTTGCACTAATTGGGTGCTTCATGGTGGTGCATAGTGCTACGGTGGTGCAGAGGTAGTGTGCATCAGAAGGGAAAAACAGGAAGAGCAGGAAGTGAAAACTGTTAACAAAGTCATAAAATTATAATAACACAGACGTAAAAAAGGCGGGTTTCCCCGCCTGTTTACAGTCTATTGTCTGACATTATTCAATGTTGGACTCGATAAACCACAGGAATTTATCAAGATCACGCGATGCGGCAGTGAAAATATCTGCGGTATCTTCATCTTTCACTTCAGAAATGGCTTTGCGCGTGTCGTTAGCGACAACGCTGTAGCGATCGGCCAGCGCTTTCAGGTGATCCTGAACGCTGTGAATATTCAGCGGATAGCTTTTCAGTGGCGTCTTGTCGTTCACCACCTGGGTTGTACCCAGTGCGACGCCACCCAGCTGTACCACGCGCTCTGCGATGGTATCCTGGTGATCGGTAATCGCGGTGCGGAAGCCGTCCAGCATTTCGTGCACACCGATAAAGTTTGCGCCACGCATGTTCCAGTGGGCTTGCTTAGTGATCAGTGACAGATCAATGAACTCCACTACCAGGCGATTGAGCACCTCAATGGTGGCTCTCTTTTCGTCATCTGCCACGTCATTACGGGTGTAAAGTAGATCAGAAGATTTTGTTTTAACCAGTTTAGCGGTACTCATTGTTTCGGTCCTCTCTTTCAATGGTTGTCCTAATCAAGTACGAGATTGAGTATAGCAGTGATTCAGGGCTTTGCAGGATTGGCTTAATCAATGGCTGAAATAGTATTCGCCTTCGCAACGGTCAGACAGTGCGTAAACGAGTTAATAAAGTGTTAAATTTACCAGCAAGTAAAAGTATTATAAAATCATAGGGTTAAATAATTATTCAATGAGCAGGTTGTAGATGTTCTAAATATTAACTTTCTATTACATTTTAGATGAAAATAATTATCAGGATGATTTTTAGTGTTATTTAGCCTGTTTTTCAACAGGCTGGCGCGCATTATTTCTTGGCCTTATCCTTCACTGCAATCTCATTCAGCTGGCTCTTTCTGGGGCGCATCGTCAGGGTTGCACCTGCAGACGCCAGGATAATTGCCAGTAACGCCAGGCACTGCGTTCCCGACAGGCTCTCGTTCAGATACATCATGCCCGACAGGGCCGCCACTGCGGGTTCAAGGCTCATCAGCGTGCCAAAGATCCGCGCTGGCAGGCGCGTTAGCGCGATCATCTCCAGCGAATAGGGCAGCGCCGTGGAAAGAAACGCCACCAGAACCGCGACGGGAATGACGCTCCACTGCCAGATGCCACTTGCCGCAAATGTCAGCCCGACGGGGACAAACACCAGGGAGGCAATCAAGGAGCCGATGGCAACGGTGGCAGCACCGTGCTCTGCGCCCGCCCGCTGTCCCGATAAGATATAGCACGCCCAACAGGCACCCGCACCCAGCGCAAACAGCGCGCCCACCGGATCAACGGAGGCAATGCCGGTGCTAAACGGCAGCAGGAACCAGAGTCCCGCCACGGCAAGGATGACCCAGATAAAGTCCAGCGCACGGCGTGAGCCGAGCAGCGCCAGCGTCAATGGACCCACAAACTCCAGCCCCACGGCAATGCCCAGCGGGACAGTGCGGATAGAGAGATAAAACAGGAAGTTCATTGCACCCAGCGACAAGCCATAAATAATGAGTGGCGTGCGTTGCTCCCGGCTAAAACGCAACCGCCAGGGTTTAAATATGACGCACAGGATGAGCGTGCCAAATCCCAGACGCAGGGCAGTAATGCCGGTGGCACCGACAGTGGGAAACAGGGTTTTCGCCAGTGAAGCGCCGCCCTGGAGTGACAGCATAGAGATGAGCAGAACGACGACAGGAATGAAGACTGGCGTAAATGACTTTAACGAAGTGGCTGACATCCTGTAGGCGCTTCCCGATCAATTTAGCTAACAAGATGACCAGTGTAATGGAAATGCAGGTCAAAAAGAGGGCGCAAAGTGATTTTAATTTTTTCTGTTTGGTTGGTTTTTGAGCAAAATTACGGGCAGATAAGTAAATTAATGTCAGGATTTTTTAGGAATTAACTTAAAGCATGAAAATTTGTTTAAGAGGTTTGTTGCAATCATATGACGTATTTTATAAGAAAAAATAATGACATAGGATACTTCATTAACTTCCTGTTACACCAAACTATGTGTTAGACAACAAAATGCGGGCAGAGTTTCTCGCTATTTTTTGTTATATTTTCAGCGTTGTCAGGAGAGAAGTACTTTCACATTTGAGGTGGTTATGAAAAAAATTGCATGTCTTTCAGCATTAGCCTGTGTGTTAGCAGTAGCAACAGGTTCCGCCATGGCACAGAGCACCGTAACCGGTGGCTACGCACAGAGCGACTACCAGGGCGTTGCTAACAAAGCAAACGGCTTCAACCTGAAATATCGTTATGAAGACGGTTCTAACCCACTGGGTTGGATCGGCTCATTCACCTACACCGAGAAAGATCGTACCGAAGATGGCATCTACAATAAAGGCCAGTACTACGGTATCACCGGTGGTCCAGCATTCCGTCTGAATGACTGGGCAAGCATCTACGGTGTGGTTGGTGTTGGCTACGGTAAATACCAGGCTAACGACACCACGTCACGCGACAAAGCAGACACCAGCGATTACGGTTTCTCTTACGGCGCGGGTATGCAGTTCAACCCAATGGAAAACGTTGCACTGGACGTTGGCTATGAGCAGAGCCGCATCCGTAGCGTTGACGTTGGCACCTGGATCGCTGGCGTAGGTTACAGCTTCTAAGTTAGCGTAGTCGAGTTTTAAAAAACGGCCCTTTTCAGGGCCGTTTTTATTGGTAACGAAAAATAAGCCGTCAGAGAGTATCTGAGTAGCCATCGGGTAATGCCGGATCGGGTGTGAAGACCTGCGCGCAGATACCACAGCATCACTGTAGCCTTAGAGGCACGGATAGGGCGTAAAGACCTGCTCGCAGATGCCACAGCATCACAGTGGCTGATTGCCTGCCCATGAGTGCTGCCCCGTCGGAGAAATCTGCCGCTGGCGCAACCGTCATCCGCAACTGGACTTCGCCGATGCCAGAGAAGGGCGCGCTACCGCAGGCGACGGTCTCTGCCTGTTATAAAGGGCGCAGATAAGGGATGATTCAGGGGACGGAAGCAGTACAGACGTACATGGGGAGCACAGATAAACGGCAGGCGTGGTCAGCGCGGCAACAGAAGAAGCCCGCGCCTTCAGGCGGTCAGCCAAAAGGCGATATCAGCTATCAGCCGCGCCAGATCAGTTTTTGACAGTGACGTTCTTCCGGTTCATTCCCCAGAAGTTTGTTTATCAACATCAGGCGCAGTGTAAAAGGGGAACGGGTCAGCAGGCACCACCAGGATTTCATACCTGATGTTGATTTTTCTGCCTGGAAGCATTTGCTGCAGTCAACACAGCTTTTCAGGGTGCTCATAACATCACCTCCCAATAAATTTAACGCAACGGTAAGCAGAGCGGCTTAATCGTGCTTTAATGCATCACTCTGTTTACATTATCGACAAATATAGCATTGGCTATATCATTTAGCCAAGGCTAACGACGAAAAATTTGAGCTTATTTGCGCCTGGTTTACAATGAGCGCAGCTAAAACCACATGGCAGGCCTGGTGTGGAAAAAATAAAGAGGAAGCTGAATGAGTCGTCGTGCCAAAAGCGTGGTTTCTGCCCCGCAAGGACCACTGAAAGATATTGAAGAGCATGTCGAAGGTTTTCGGCAGGTGCGCGAGGCGCATCGTCGTGAGCTAATTGATGACTATGTTGAGCTAATCTCTGATTTAATTGGTGAATTTGGTGAAGCACGTCAGGTCGATATGGCCGCACGTTTAGGTGTTTCGCAACCTACCGTAGCAAAAATGTTAAAGCGATTAGGTACTGCCGGACTGGTTGAGCAGGTGCCTTATCGCGGTGTCTTTTTAACACGTGAGGGGGAAAAGCTGGCTGAAGAGAGCCGTGCCCGCCATCATATTGTTGAAACCTTCCTGTTAGCGCTTGGTATCAGTCCGGAAACGGCCCGTCGCGATTCAGAAGGCATTGAACATCACGTGAGTGATGAAACGCTGGCTGTATTCCAGAAATTTTACGAAAACAATTAACTCTCAGTTAAGGCGCCGGACATCATGCCCATCGTGCTTCGCTCATTTTTGCATGACCATATATTGCACTTGTTAGTCGTTGTTGGGGTTGTTCTGCTGTTTCTTGCTGATTATCGCTGGCCGGATCTTCCCGCCGCGGTGGACTGGCATACCATCATCACCCTGAGTGGATTACTTATCCTGACGAAGGGGTTGGAAACCAGCGGTTATTTTGATGTGTTGGGTGGCCGATTAATTGCGGGCTTCAAGCATGAACGTACGCTGGCGCTGTTTATGGTGCTGGCGGCGGCCCTGCTGTCGACCTTTTTAACCAACGATGTGGCGCTGTTTATTCTGGTGCCACTCACGTTGACGTTACGCAAATTTTCGCATTTACCTATCTCGCGCTTGATTATCTTTGAAGCCCTGGCGGTAAACGCCGGATCGCTACTGACGCCGGTGGGCAATCCACAAAATATTCTGTTGTGGAGCCACGGCTCACTGAGCGTGGGCGGTTTTATTTTGCAAATGACACCGCTGGCGGTGTGGCTTCTGCTGAGCCTGCTGGTCGTCACCTGGTTCAGCTTTGCCAAACGCACTATTGAAAAGCATGACAACAGTGAACAGCACAGCTGGCATAAACCCCTGTTTGCCGTGAGTGTGGTGTTGTATCTGCTGTTTATTGCCGCGCTGGAATGGCATGTCACCGGCTGGGCGCTGTTGCTGATTCTGGTGTGTTTCCTGATTATGGCACGTCAGGTATTGCTGAATATCGACTGGAGCCTGCTGGTGGTCTTCATCGTGATGTTCCTGGATGTCTTCCTGCTGACGCGTTTACCGGTGATGCAGGCACATTTCGATGCCATTACCCATCTTGGCAAAGGGGAACTCTATCTGCTGGCTATCGGCTTGTCGCAGATCATCAGTAATGTCCCTGCGACGATCCTGCTGTTGCAAAAAGTGCCGCCAACGGAAGCGCTCGCCTGGGCAGTTAATATCGGTGGGTTCGGTTTGTTACCCGGCTCACTTGCTAACCTTATTGCGTTACGTATGGCCAAAGATCGCGCCATCTGGTGGCGTTTCCACCTGTTCTCCGTTCCTTTACTCGCCTGGTCCATGCTCACCGGCTGGCTGTTGCTAAAACTCGTCGCCTGATCCAGACACATCCTGCCACGGTGCAGGATGTGCTGCCTTTCTCAAGTTACGTAAAGTTGTACTGGATTTTGTCAGTTTTCGATCTAATGTTTAGTGGACTTTCTACGCCCAGGATAGAGGGCCTTAGCCAGCGACGGAAACTATGAGCGAGAACAACAACCGCGATTCACATCAGGAAGACGCAGAACACGCGCCGGATAACAACAGCCAGTCCCACGATAACCCGAGTAATAACGATGAAAAACCGCGTAAACGCCCCGGTAAAAAACCGTTAATTATTTTGGCCGTTATCGTGGTGGTGATGGTGATCGTGGCCTTTTTCTTTTGGTTTACCACCCGTAACGAAGAAACCACTGACGATGCTTTCACTGAAGGCAATGCGGTAACTATCGCCGCTAAAGCGTCTGGCTATGTCGTCAAGTTACTGGTGAAAGATAACCAACGGGTGAAGAAGGGCGATTTACTGGTAGAAATCGACCCCAGCGACAACGAAGCCCAGCGCGCCCAGGCTAAAGCTCAACTTGGTCTGGCAATGGCACAACTGCACCAGGCCCAGGCGCAGCTCGCGCTCTCACGTGTTCAGTATCCGGCCCAGCGCGATCAGGCTCTGGCAGACCAGGCGAAAGCCGAAGCAAATTACCTGAATGCGCAGGCTGACTACCGTCGTCAGCGTGGCGTTGATCCTCGCGCTACCAGCCAACGCAATATTGACGCTGCTTCTGCTCAGTTGCGTTCTGCGCAGGCCCAGTTGCAAAGTGCCAAAGCGCAGGTGGAAGTTGCCTCGCAGGTTGCGCTGCAAATCCGCCAGCAGGAAACCAATGTTGAAGCACGTCAGGAACAGGTTGAGCAGGCAAAAGCCCAGCTCAACGTGGCGGAGCTAAACCTCTCTTATACACAGGTTCGTGCGCCTTACGATGGCTTTGTGACGAAGCGCAACGTGCAGATGGGCACCCTGGTGCAGGCAGGCAGCGCCTTGTTCTCGCTGGTTTCTCCGGATATCTGGATTACCGCCAACTTTAAAGAGTCGCAGTTGGAGCGTATGAATCCGGGTGACAAAGTGACGATCAGCGTTGATGCCTGGCCGGATATGAAGCTGGAAGGCCACGTCGACAGCGTTCAGATGGGCACAGGATCGCGTTTCTCAACCTTCCCGTCTGAGAATGCCACCGGGAACTACGTGAAAATTGTCCAGCGCGTACCGGTAAAAATCGTGATTGATAAAGGACTTGATCCAAACCGGCCGCTGCCACTGGGATTATCGGTTGAACCGAAGGTAACCGTGGAATGAGCGAATCGCAGAGCTGGAAACCCGCCAGTAATCCCTGGCTAGTGGCCATTACGGTCACGCTGGCGGTATTTATGGAAATTCTCGATACCACCATCGTAAACGTGGCCCTGCCGCATATCGCGGGTTCACTCTCCTCCAGTTACGATGAATCGACTTGGGTGTTGACGTCGTATCTGGTGGCGAACGGTATCGTGCTGCCCATCTCTGCCTTTTTCAGCCGTCTGTTTGGCCGTAAACAGTTTTTTTTAATCTGCATCGTGATGTTTACCATCTGTTCATTCCTGTGTGGTATCGCCACTGAACTCTGGCAGATCATCCTGTTTCGCATCCTGCAGGGCTTTTTTGGTGGTGGCCTTCAGCCTGTACAACAGTCGGTGCTGCTCGACTATTTCAAACCGGAAGATCGGGGCAAAGCCTTTGGCCTTTCCTCTATCGCCATCATCGTGGCACCGGTTATTGGCCCGACGCTGGGCGGCTGGATTACGGATAATTACAGCTGGCGCTGGGTTTTCTTTATCAATATCCCGGTCGGCGTGCTGACCATCATGGCCATTTTACCTTTGCTGGAAGATCCGCCGTGGGAGCGTAAATGGGCCAAGGGTAAACTCAAGATCGACTATATCGGCATCAGCCTGATTACGCTGGGCCTGGGCTGTTTGCAGGTCATGCTGGATCGCGGTGAAGACGAAGACTGGTTCGCCTCGCACTTTATCGTTTTGTTTGCCGTGCTGGCGCTTGTGGGCATCGTCGGGGCTATCTACTGGTTGATGTATGCCCGTAAGCCCGTGGTCGACATTCTGGTGATGAAGGATCGCAATTTCTGGGTCGCAGGCTTATTAATGGCCGGGATGGCGATGATACTGTACGGCAGTTCGGTGGTCTTGCCGCAGTTGGCACAGCAGGATCTTGGTTATACCGCCACCTGGTCGGGATTAGTGCTGTCTCCTGGCGCGGTGTTGATTGTCCTGACCATTCCGCTGGTCTTGAAACTGATGCCGGTGGTGCAGACCCGCTATATTATTGCCTTTGGTTTTAGCTGTCTGGCGTTAGCCTTTTTCTATTCGGCATCCTTAACGCCGAATGTGGACTTCACCACGCTGGTGCTGATGCGCAGTGCACAATCCATTGGCCTGGGTTTCCTGTTTGTGCCGCTGACCACCATTGCCTTTATTACGATCCCCCAACGGTTAAACGCGGACGCCTCGGCGCTGTTTACCATGTTCCGTAATGTCGCGGGGTCGATTGGCATCTCGTTGTCCACGGCGGCGATTACAGAGCGAGAACAGGCGCGCTCGGCCCATATGGTGCACAACATGACGCCGCTGAATGAACAGTTCAATATTACGGTTCAGCACTGGGCACAGGCGATCCGCGACTTCACCTCTGCGGTGGGCGATCCCGTCACGTTGGCAACCGGTCAGCTCTATAAAGAGATGATTGTCCAGTCACGCATTCTGGCTTATATCGACGTCTTTTCAGGCTTAAGTATCGTTGCCCTGATTTTGATTCCATTTTGTTGGCTGCTGTCGCCTGTCAAAAGCGAAGGCAGTGCAGGAGCACACTGACATGAAAGTTATGAGTACGCATCGCCTGAATCCGCTCAACCTGATGCTGGTGCTAGCGCTGGCGGGATGCAGCGTCGGCCCGGACTATCAGGCACCTAAGCCCCAGATGCCGGGCAGCTATCACGCCCTGGATTCGCAGGAAAATTCGAAGCCACAAACGTCAGCGGTGGATTCACGCTGGTGGCGTAACTTTAAGGACCCGCAACTCGACAGCCTGATTGCACGCGCTATCGAAGGTAATCTGTCCTTACAACAGACGGTATTACGGATTGCCGGCGCGCGTGAGCAACTGTCGCAGGCGCAGGGCGGATTATTTCCCAGCCTTAACGGTTCAGCCAAGGTCACACGACAGCAACTGGGGCTGGAAGGGCTGCTGAAAGCAAACGGTGCCGACCAGCTCGACAGCAACGTTGCCAGCCAGCTGAACGGGCTGACGCAACCGGTCACCTTGTATCAGGGCAGTTTCGACGCCAGTTGGGAACTGGATCTGTGGGGCAAAGTGCGGCGCCAGGTGGAGTCAGCCAATGCCCAGCAGCAGGCGGCTATTGAGCAGCGCAACGACGCACTGGTGTCGCTCGAAGCGGAAGTGGTGCGCGCATGGCTTCAGCTGCGCGGCGCGCAGGCAACGGTAAACACACTGCAACAACAGATTGCCGTGGCCGATCAGACCTGGCAGTTGACGGAAAGCCAGCAGCGTAACGGCCTGGCACCGGTGACCAATGTGGAAAATGCCCGGGCGCAGTTAAGCAGCCTGCAGGCGCAGTTGCCGCAGTATCAGGCACAAACGCGCCAGGCGATGAACGGTCTGGCTGTACTGCTGGGTAAAACGCCGGGTGCGCTGGATGCCGAACTGAGTGAGCCGAAAGCGCTGCCCACATTACCCGCGTTTGTCTCTGTCGGCATTCCGTCTACGCTGGCACGACGTCGTCCTGATATTCGTCAGGCAGAAGCCACACTCCATGCTCAAACCGCCGAGATTGGCGTTTCTGTCGCCCAGCTGTTCCCCAGTCTGTCGCTGACCGGTCAGTTGGGTGTCCGTAACACTGACGTGAGTTACCTTGACGACTGGAGCAGCCATTTCTACAGCGTGGGGCCGTCGTTATCCATTCCCATTTTCCAGGGCGGAAGATTGGTTTCAAGCGTGAAGCTGGCGCGTGCTCAGCAGGCCAACGCGGCACTCAACTATCGTCAGACGGTGCTGACGGCTCTGCAGGATGTGGAAAATGCCCTGGTCAGTTATCGTGCCGACCAGCAGCGCGTCACCGCACTGGATGAAACCACTGGCGCGCTGCAACGCACCTTCGATCTCGCCAGTGACAGCTATCGCCAGGGATTATCGACTTTCCTTGAGGTACTTGATGCCCAGCGTCAACTGGCGCAGGCGCAGGAACAGGCTACTCAGGCGCGCATGCAAAGTGGACTGGATCTTGTCGCCCTGTACAAAGCCTTAGGCGGTGGCTGGGAAACCTACCAGAACGTGCAACTGCCGCAGTACGACGTATTTGGTCCGGCAACGCAGGTGAATTAACCGGTCTGGCCGTGGCCCTGTAACGGGACACGGCCGGAAAAAAGCCGTACTGATACCCGCGATGTATTATTTATGCGTTATACCGTCAAATAAAAATCATCAAACTTCCCTGTGCAGTCCCGTGATAACCCGCATCTGAAATAGCCTCTGCTATTTATCTTTCCAACGTTACCCAGCAAAAAAATGCGCGGCGGGTGTGAGTGCCAAACCTGCCAGCCCTTTATCTTCTGTCTGACGCGCCCACGTGCTTTTACGTCAGCAACACGCCAGAGAAGGGCGGCATAATCAACGTGGTTAGAAAAATTAACCCCGCTATTATCCGCGAGCCACGGGATAAATCCCCCGTTATACGCTGGCTATTTCAGTGGAATTCACTCTGAAGACGGCAAGAAAAACGGGCAGCCGGGCAAGGCATTTAATCCAAATTCGTTGACGATGATAAAAATAACCGGCAAGAACGTTATAAAATCTGAGGCATGATTCATGCAGTAAGCGTAATCAATGAAATCGTTTACATTGTGCGAGGATAGCCGCTATTTAGTGTTAATTTGTGGTTAATAATCTCTCCACATAAGCATCCTGAATACTTCACGGGCATTTAAAAAACCTATCGGAATTATCTGTAGTAATAAATTAATTTATTTTTTTATTTGAATTAGGTAATCTTGTCGCTACAGTTTAATTAAACCCCCTTAATCAAGGATATTGTGATGAGTGACGCATTTAAAGTTCTAAACAACATTCGCACATTACGTGCCCAGGCTCGTGAACTGCCACTGAGCGATCTGGAAGAAATTCTTGAGAAATTGACGGTCGTTGTAACTGAACGCCGTGAAGAAGCTCATGCTGAAGAACAACAGAATCGTGAAAAAGAAGAGAAGTTATCTAAATATCGCGAAATGCTGCTGGCTGACGGCATCGATCCTAATGAATTATTAGGTGCCCTGGAGCAGGGTAAAAAACGCACTAAGCGTGCGCCACGTCCGGCTAAATATTCTTATACCGATGAAAACGGTGAGAAGAAATCATGGACCGGCCAGGGCCGTACCCCAGCGGCAATTAAAAAAGCGCTGGATGAAGGTAAAAGCCTGGACAGTTTCCTGATCGATTAATCGACACAATCCTTGTAAGCGGTAGCCGGAGACATTTATGTCTCCGGCTTTTTTTATTTAAAAAACCCCTTTGTACTCTCTGACTATTTCTGGCATCGGCCTGTTAATTAATCGCCTGTTGGGTCAGGCAGAAGCCGTGCCGTTAGCGAATGCCACCGCGGCTTGCGTTTGCGCGGTGCTGAGCAGGCGAAAATCGGCAGGGGCAATAATTAAAAGCGTCGCGTTTTCAAGGGGCATTCAGGCAATCCTTGCCGGAGGCTGGCGTGCGCTACGTCACATCTGGCATAATAGCCGCCGTTTTTCCATCCACTCTCTTCACTAAGGTCAATGCCGTGTTAGTTAGCAGCAATATCACCATGCAGTTTGGCAGCAAGCCACTGTTCGAAAATATCTCCGTAAAATTTGGCGGCGGTAATCGTTACGGTTTAATCGGTGCGAACGGCAGCGGAAAATCCACCTTCATGAAGATTTTGGGTGGCGATTTGGTGCCATCGGGCGGCAATGTCTCTTACGATCCCAATGAACGTATTGGTAAATTACGCCAGGATCAGTTTGCCTTCGAAGAATATAGCGTGCTGGATACGGTAATCATGGGGCACCATGAATTATGGGAAGTGAAGCAGGAACGTGACCGTATTTATTCGTTACCCGAAATGACGGAAGAGGAAGGCTACAAAGTTGCTGACCTTGAAGTCCTGTATGGTGAAATGGATGGTTACAGTGCTGAACCGCGTGCGGGTGAGTTATTACTTGGTGTGGGTATTCCGGTAGAGCAGCATTATGGCCCGATGAGCGAAATTGCACCGGGCTTTAAATTACGTGTTCTTCTGGCACAGGCATTGTTCTCTAATCCTGATATTTTGCTGCTGGACGAACCGACCAACAACCTGGATATCGATACTATTCGTTGGCTGGAGCAGGTGTTAAACGAACGCGACAGCACCATGATTATCATTTCGCATGACCGTCACTTCCTCAATATGGTCTGTACCCACATGGCCGATTTGGACTACGGTGAGCTGCGTGTTTATTCCGGTAATTATGATGAATATATGACCGCTGCCACCCAGGCGCGCGAGCGACTGTTATCGGACAATGCCAAGAAAAAAGCACAAATTGCCGATCTGCAATCCTTTGTCAGCCGTTTTAGTGCTAACGCCTCTAAATCGCGCCAGGCGACATCACGTGCCAAACAGATGGACAAAATAAAGCTGGAAGAGGTCAAAGCCTCCAGTCGTCAGAACCCCTTTATTCGATTTGAGCAGGACAAGAAACTGTTCCGTAATGCGCTGGAAGTCGAAGCGATCACCAAAGGGTTTGATAATGGTCCACTGTTTAAAAATTTAAATCTGCTGCTGGAAGTCGGTGAAAAACTGGCGATATTAGGGGCTAACGGTATTGGTAAATCCACCCTGTTAAAAACCCTGGTCGGCGAACTGACGCCGGAAAGCGGCAGCGTTAAATGGTCTGAAAATGCCAAGATTGGTTATTACGCCCAGGATCACGCAGACGATTTTGCCGACGACCTGACGGTATTTGACTGGATGAGCCAGTGGAAACAGCAGGGCGATGATGAGCAGGCCGTACGTGGCATCCTTGGCCGTCTGTTGTTTTCACAGGACGATATTAAAAAGCCCGCCAAAGTGCTGTCCGGGGGTGAGAAAGGGCGCATGCTGTTTGGCAAGCTGATGATGGAAAAGCCCAATATCCTGATTATGGACGAACCAACCAACCACCTTGATATGGAATCCATTGAGTCATTGAATATGGCGCTGGAAATGTATGAAGGAACGTTGATTTTCGTTTCTCACGACCGTGAGTTCGTGAGTTCACTGGCGACGCGCGTGATAGAGATGAAAGCCGATCGTATTGTGGACTTCACCGGTAATTACGAAGATTACCTGCGCAGTCAGGGCATCGTATAAACATAACGGGGTAGCGATAGCTACCCCGTTATCGTTTGGGTCTGTGCGTCAGGTGGGATTGCCTGCGACGATCCGGCTTAACATCCTTTCTTTACCTGACCTGCAGCCCCCTCCGCTTTACGCATGAACCCTATCAATTAACGGCTCAATCATGATGACCGCACACTTCACACTCGGGGTCCTGCGATACCTTCATGGTGCGAAACTCAGCGCTCAGCGCATCGTACATCAGCAAACGTGAGCGAGCAGGAGAGCCGAAGTGCGTCAGCAGCTTGAGGGTTTCCATCGCCTGCATTGCACCCACCACGCCCACCAGCGGCGCCATGACGCCCGCTTCCACACAGCTCAGCACCTGAGATCCAAACAAACGGCTGATGCAGCGGTAACAGGGCGCACCGGGTTGCCAGTCAAACACGCTGAGCTGACCTTCCATACGGATCGCCGCACCCGATACGAGCGGCACTTTCAACTGATAACACAACCGGTTGATTTGCTCGCGCACCACCACATTGTCCGTGCAGTCCACGACCACCTGCTGCTGGGCGATAAGCGCCTTGAGTGCCTCATCGTCCAGTTGGCCGTGCACCGGATGCAGCTGACAGTGAGGATTAATGGCCGCCAGGCTTTCACGGGCCGATTCCACCTTGGTGCGACCAATATCCGCATCATGATGCAAAATCTGTCGCTGCAAATTAGAGAGCGATACCGTATCAAAGTCCAGTAGCGAAAGATTCCCCACGCCCGCCGCTGCCAGATAGGGCGAGGCTGCACAGCCTAAACCGCCCAGCCCCACGACCAGCACGTGGCTGGCTTTTAAGGTTTCCTGACCGTCAAAGTCAAAACCACGCAACACAATCTGTCGGTTATAGCGCAGCATCTCGTCGTGGCTCAGTTCGGGCAACATTATCCCTCCAGCAGCGGGTTAAAGGGTTCGACGTCCACCCATTCACCGGCTGCAACCGGGCCGCGCTCGCGTTCCAGTACAATAAAGCAATTGGCCTGAGAAAAAGAACTGTAAACGTGGGAGCCCTGCGCACCGGTGCTGATCACCTCTGGCTCACCCTGGCTATTCTGACGCAGAACGCCGCGCTGAAAATCCAGTCGACCGGGCGATTTTTTCAACGCGGTTGCCGTACGTACGCGCAGGCGAGCGGGCAGAGCGGAGGCGGTTTGCCCCGTCAGGGTGGCCAGCAGCGGTTGCACCAGTTGATAAAAGGTCACGACGGCAGAAACCGGATTGCCGGGAAGGCCGCAGAACCAACTGTTCGCCAGGCGGCCAAAAGCAAAAGGTTTACCGGGTTTCATCGCCAGCTTCCAGAAGCTAATCACCCCCAGCTCTTCCAGCATCGATTTGGTAAAGTCGGCTTCACCCACCGAGACGCCGCCGGTGCTGATGACCACATCAGCCTGGCGATCGGCTTCAGTAAAGGCGCTACGCAGTGCAGTGGGATCGTCTTTAATAATGCCGAGATCGATGACCTCGCATCCCAGCTTGTGCAACATCAGCGAAATCGCAAAGCGGTTGGTGTCGTAGATCTGCCCGGCCGCTAAGGGCTGGCCCACAGGTTGCAGCTCGTCCCCAGTTGAAAAAATAGCGACGCGCAGTTTACGCAAAACCTTTACCGTGGCGATGCCCAGCGAAGCCAGCAGGGGCAGTTCGGCCGCGCCCAGGCGCACGCCTGCCGCCAGAACCTGATGACCGGCACGGATATCATCACCCGTTAGTCGAATATTTTGTCCGGCGTTGACCGGCGCGGTGATGACAATATTATTGTCCTGCAGGCGGGTTTCCTCCTGCATGACGACCGCGTCACAACCGGCAGGAACAGGCGCGCCCGTCATAATTCTGATGACGCTTTCCGCTGGCCACTCTCCGCTAAACGGCGCGCCGGCAAAAGCCTTACCGGCCACCCGCAAAGGCTGTCCGCTGGCAACCTCCGCCAGTCTGACGGCGTAACCGTCCATAGCGGCGTTGTTAAAGGGCGGTACGTCTATCGGTGAGGTGACCGCGCAGGCTGTGATGCGCCCGGCGGCTTCTGGCAGGGTCAGCTCAAGCGACTCTGTGATGGGCGTCAGCTGCGCCAGCATCTTATGTTGCGCGTCCTCAAGGGAAATCAGTCCGGCAGTAAAGCTTTCCATACTATTCTTAGCCTGTCTGTTGCAATGGCTGTCTATTATGGTGACTTTTCCTTTCAGAGTCACATCGGCATAAGCCACAACGAAAGGTTATTAGCGCAATGTCAGTTTCCGCTTTACAACCTTTAGCGGGCTTTCTATATTCAAAAATGGTCTAAATTGACTTAAAACCATTCAAAATCAGTGTTTTTCCTTCTGATGCAACCACAGGGTAACGCTATGGCTAAAGCAGCGATCGCCATTCATGGTGGTGCGGGGGCAATAACCCGTGCGGCGATGAGCGCAGAAAAAGAGCAGGCATACCGTCAGGCGCTTTACGAGATTGTAACGCATGGGCAGAACATGCTGGCTCAAGGCGCATCTGCGCTGGATACGGTGACGGAGGCGGTACGTCGGCTTGAAGAGTGCCCATTATTCAACGCCGGTAAAGGTGCGGTGTTTACGCAGCAGGGGACGCATGAGCTGGATGCCAGCATCATGGATGGCAGGACGTTACAGGCCGGAGCCGTCGCAGGCGTTTCCCGTATTCGTAATCCAATACTGGCGGCACGTGCGCTGTTAGATAACAGCCCTCATGTCCTGTTAACGGGGACGGGCGCTGAAGATTTTGCCCGCGCGCAAGGCCTTGAACAGGTTGAACCTGATTTCTTTTCTACGCCCGAACGCTGGGAGCAGCTGCAGCGCGCGCTCGGCAGCGACACCGCGCTGCTGGATCATGATGGCGCGGCGCAAAGTGGCGATCCGCTTGATCCGGATCGTAAGTTCGGCACGGTGGGGGCCGTCGCCCTGGACAATGAGGGTAACCTTGCCGCCGCCACCTCAACCGGCGGTATGACCAATAAACACGTGGGCCGGATTGGCGACTCGCCGTTACCCGGTGCAGGCTGTTATGCGAGCAACGACAGCGTGGCCGTATCCTGTACGGGCACCGGTGAAGTGTTTATTCGCACGCTGGCCGCCTACGATGTGGCGGCACAAATGCGTTATGGCGGGCGCTCGTTACAACAGGCCAGCGTGAATGTTATTCACGACAGTGTGCTGGAGTTAGGCGGCAGCGGTGGGTTGATTGCGATCGATCGTGATGGCAACGTGGCGCTGCCCTTCAACAGTGAAGGCATGTACCGGGCTTTCGCCCGCGCAGATGAGGCCGCAGAGGTGGCAATTTACCGTGAAAGCTGACCGCGAGACCGTCCAGAACACGCCGCCCGGCGCAACACTGTTAACTGACGATCAGGTACTGGCCGTACGCGATCTCAACGTGCGTTTTCAGAACGATGGCATCGTGACGGAGGCGGTGCGCCACCTTTCACTCGACGTTTACCGGGGAAAGACACTGGCTCTGGTGGGAGAGTCCGGCTCGGGCAAGTCCGTGACCTCGCTGGCGTTGATGCGCCTGATTGAGCAGGCCGGCGGTGAGGTGAGTGGCGAGATTATGCTGCGTCGCCGCAACGGCGAGGTACGGGATCTGATGCGTCTGCCACGCGGCCAGATGCGCCAGGTGCGCGGGGCCGATATGGCGATGATCTTTCAGGAACCCATGACCTCGCTGAATCCGGTGTTCTCGGTGGGTGAACAGATCGCCGAATCCATTCGTTTACATCAAGGCCAAACCCACGCCGGGGCGCTGGCAGAAGCGCGGCGCATGCTTGATCGGGTGCGCATCCCCGACGCGCAAAACATTCTGGGGCGTTTTCCTCACCAGCTCTCAGGCGGTATGCGTCAGCGTGTGATGATTGCCATGGCGCTGTCGTGCAAACCTGCGCTGTTGATTGCTGATGAACCGACCACGGCGCTTGACGTGACGATTCAGGCGCAGATTCTGCAGCTGATTCGTGAACTGCAAAAAGAGATGCAGATGGGGGTGATTTTTATCACCCATGATATGGGCGTGGTGGCTGAAATGGCTGACCGCGTGCAGGTGATGTATCGCGGTGAAGTGGTCGAGAATGCCGAGACGGTGCAGCTGTTCAGCGCGCCGCAGCAGCCTTATACCCGTGCTTTACTCGCCGCCGTCCCGGCGCTGGGGGCGATGCGGGGCCAGCCGCTGCCTGCGAAGTTTCCCCTGATTGACAGTGATGAAAAGCCGGACGAGCCGCAAAATACCGTACGCCATGACCAGCCACCGATTTTACAGGTGCGTAATTTGGTCACCCGTTTCGATATCCGCTCAGGTTTATTGAATCGGGTGACAAGGCGGGTACACGCGGTCGAAAATATCAGTTTTGACCTCTATGCGGGCGAAACCCTGGCGCTGGTAGGGGAATCCGGATGCGGTAAATCCACCACCGGACGCTCCCTGTTGAAGCTGGTGGCCAGCCAGGGCGGCAGCATCACCTTTAACGGTCAACGTATCAACGATCTGTCAGGTCCCGCGCTGGCGCATCTGCGGCGCGATATTCAGTTTATTTTTCAGGACCCCTATGCGTCGCTGGACCCGCGCCTGACCGTCGGCTTCTCGATTATGGAACCGTTACTGGTGCACAAGGTCATGCCGCGCCGTGAGGCGGAACAGCGCGTCGCGTGGCTGCTGGAGAAAGTGGGATTATTACCGGAGCACGCAAGGCGTTATCCCCATGAATTTTCCGGCGGTCAGCGTCAACGTATTTGCATTGCACGGGCGCTGGCGCTCAATCCCAAAGTCGTGATTGCCGATGAGTCGGTTTCTGCGCTGGATGTCTCCATTCAGGCGCAGATCATCAACCTGATGCTCGATTTACAGCGCGAGTTTGGCATCGCCTTTCTGTTTATTTCCCATGATATGGCGGTCGTTGAGCGCATCAGCCACCGTGTGGCGGTGATGTATCTGGGACAAATCGTCGAGATGGGGCCGCGTCAGGCGGTGTTTGAACATCCGCAGCATCCCTATACCCAAAAGCTTATGGCCGCGGTGCCCATTGCCGATCCCGCGCACCGACAGCGCGAGCGTAGTTTATTAGTCGATGAGATTCCCAGCCCAATTCGTTCATTGGGCGATGAACCCGAAACGGTTTCGCTCAGGGAAGTGGCCCCCGGCCATTTTGTGGCGCGTCACGCCCTGAGCGCGAGCTGAATAATTAAGCGGTCGCTGCGGCGACAAATCAGACAGGGATTACAAGGAGAAGATAATGCAGATAACGATGCGTAAAGGGTTACTGGCTGCGGGCGTACTGAGCAGCGCAATGGCGTTACCCGCGTGGGCAGCACAGGATGCAGTGATTGCCGTTGCCTCTAATTTCACCACGCTTGATCCCTACGATGCCAATGACACCTTGTCACAGGCGGTAGCGAAATCCTTTTATCAGGGGCTGTTCGGCTTCGATAAAGATATGAAGCGCATCAATGTGCTGGCCGACAGCTACCAGGTGAGCGAAGACGGCCTGATCTATACGATTAAGCTGCATTCAGGCGTGAAATTTCAGGACGGCACCGACTTTAATGCCGAGGCGGTTAAAGCCAACCTCGATCGCGCCAGCAATCCTGATAATCATCTAAAACGCTATAACCTGTTCAAATACATCGCCAGCACTGAAGCTGTCGATCCCACGACGGTGAAAATCACACTCAAGCAGCCTTTTTCAGCCTTTATCAACAACCTGGCGCACCCTGCCGCGGTGATGATCTCGCCTGCAGCGCTGAAAAAATATGGCAAGGACATTGGTTTCCATCCGGTGGGAACCGGGCCGTTTGAGCTTGTGACCTGGAACCAGACCGATTTTGTTAAGGTGAAAAAATGGGATGGCTACTGGAAAAAGGGCTATCCAAAACTCGACAGCATCACCTGGCGTCCGGTGGTGGATAACAACACCCGTGCGGCCATGTTGCAAACGGGCGAGGCGAATTTTGCCTTTCCTGTGCCTTATGAGCAGGCCAAACTGCTGGAGAAAAACAGCAAGCTTGATGTTGTCACCACGCCATCGATCATGCAGCGTTATATCAGCCTGAATGTGACGCAAAAACCTTTTGATAACCCCAAAGTGCGAGAGGCGCTGGAATACGCGATTAACCGTCAGGCATTAGTCAAAGTCGCCTTTGCCGGTTATGCCACCCCGGCCACCGGCGTGGTACCGCCGTCAATTGAGTACGCACAAACCTATCCGCCCATTCCTTACGATCCGGCCAAAGCGAAAGCCTTGCTGAAAGAAGCGGGCTATCCGAACGGGTTCGACACCACGCTTTGGTCATCTCACAATCACAGTACGGCACAGAAAGTCCTGCAGTTTGTTCAGCAGCAGCTGGCGCAGGTGGGCGTTAAGGTGAAAGTGACGGCGATGGATGCGGGACAGCGTGCGGCGGAAGTGGAAGGCAAAGGTCAGAAAGAGAGCGGTGTACGCATGTTTTATACCGGCTGGTCAGCCTCTACAGGAGAAGCTGACTGGGCATTAACGCCGCTGTTTGCCACGGCTGCCTGGCCACCGGCGATCTTTAATACGGCCTTCTACAGCAATCCTAAAGTGGATAAAGATTTAGCGGATGCGCTGAAAACCACCGACAGCAAGCAAAAAGCCGAACGCTATAAAGATGCGCAGGATATTATCTGGAACGATCATCCGTGGATTCCACTGGTGGTGGAGCAGTTGGTTTCAGCCCACAGCAAAAACCTGAGTGGCTTTTATGTGATGCCGGATACGTCATTCAGTTTTGACGATGCCGAGCTGAAGTAATCCGGCGCGCCCGTTCAGGTTGTCGACAGCTGGGCGCTGCCCAAAGTTGGAACCTGAGCGGGTTTTTTGATGCCCGCTGTTTCAGTGCGTACTGAGGCTGCGCTGACGATACCGGGCAGGTCAGCCACGACGGCTGGCTGCTGTGTAGGATGTGACATGTTTAACTATTTTCTTAAACGACTGTTGGGACTGATTCCCACCCTGCTTATCGTGGCGGTGCTGGTGTTTATGTTTGTGCACTTGCTGCCAGGCGATCCGGCGCGCCTGATTGCGGGTCAGGACGCGGATGCCACGGTTGTGGCGCTGGTGCGACAGGAACTGGGACTGGATCAGCCGCTGCCGCTGCAGTTCTGGCATTTTATCGTGAATGCCCTGCAGGGGGATTTTGGTCAGTCGCTGGTGTCAAGACGGCCGGTATCAGAGGAGATTGCCGCGCGTTTTATGCCGACCCTGTGGCTGACATTAGTCAGCATGGTATGGGCGGTGATTCTGGGGATGGCGATTGGTATTGTTTCTGCGGTATGGCGCAATCGCTGGCCGGATCGCCTGGGAATGACGCTGGCCGTGTCGGGCATTTCCTTTCCGGCGTTTGCCTTGGGCATGTTGCTGATGCAGGTGTTTTCGGTGCAGTTGGGCTGGTTGCCCACGGTGGGTGCCGATAGCTGGCAGCACTATATTTTGCCGTCTGTTACCCTGGGTGCCGCGGTCGCCGCCGTGATGGCGCGCTTTACCCGCGCCTCGTTTGTTGAGGTGATGCAGGAAGATTACATGCGCACCGCGCGAGCCAAGGGAGTGCGTGAGTCGCGTGTGGTGATTAAACACGGGTTACGTAATGCCATGATTCCGGTTGTCACCATGATGGGCCTGCAGTTTGGTTTCCTGCTTGGCGGCTCGATTGTGGTCGAGGTGGTATTCAACTGGCCGGGGTTAGGTCGTCTGCTGGTGGATTCGGTGCAGATGCGCGATTACCCCGTTATTCAGGCGGAGGTGCTGCTGTTTTCGCTGGAGTTTATCCTGATTAACCTGTTTGTCGATATGTTATATGCCGTCATTAACCCGGCGATTCGCTTTAAGGACACCTGATGAAAAACTGGCGACGGGAAGCGGCACTTAAAACGATGCCGCTGTTAAACGGCAACCGGGTAAGAACACCGTGGCGGGAATTCTGGCGGCGTTTTCGCCATCAGCCCGTGGCATTGCTGGCTGGCGTCTTCGTGCTGGTGCTGATTGTGTTGGCCTTTACGGCTCCGGCTATTGCGCCGTTCGACGCAGAAAATTACTTTGACTATGACCGCCTGAACGACGGCCCTTCGCTTATGCACTGGTTTGGGGTGGATTCACTGGGGCGCGATATCTTTAGTCGTGTGTTGGTGGGCACCCGAATTTCGCTGATTGCCGGTTTTGTTTCCGTGGCGATAGGTGCCTTTATTGGCACTCTGGCGGGCCTGCTGGCGGGCTACTACGAAGGCTGGTGGGACAGGATAACCATGCGCGTATGCGATGTGCTGTTTGCTTTCCCCGGTATTCTGCTCGCCATTGCTGTGGTGGCCATTATGGGCACCGGTATCAGCAATGTGATTATCGCCGTGGCAATCTTCAGTATTCCGGCCTTTGCCCGTCTGGTGCGCGGCAATACATTGGTGTTGAAACATCAAACCTATATCGAGTCCGCACGAAGCATTGGTGCCTCCGACTGGACGATTATTCTGCGCCACCTTTTACCCGGCACGGTATCGTCCATTGTGGTGTATTTCACCATGCGCATCGGCACCTCGATTATCACGGCGGCGAGCCTGTCGTTTTTGGGGCTGGGCGCGCAGCCGCCGACACCCGAATGGGGCGCGATGCTGAACGAAGCGCGAGCCGATATGGTGATCGCCCCTCACGTGGCGGTTTTTCCGGCGCTGGCGATTTTTTTCACTGTTTTAGCGTTTAATTTGCTTGGCGACGGGCTACGTGACGCACTTGATCCTAAACTCAAGACATGAAACCTTTTGATTACGAACAAGACTTCAGCACCATCGATTTTCGCAAACAGCCTGAACGTTATCAGGTCGGCCGCGGGGAGCAGGGCGTGCTGATGGTCCAGCCCTATAAAGACGAAATCTTACCGCACTGGCGTTTTCGCACCGTTGAGGTGGCGAAAGCGTCTGCAGAAGAAATCATGACGTTGTTCGAAGCCTATCGCCAGCAGGATGACTTTGTGGGGATGGACATGGCGCGCAAATTTATCCAGATGGGTTATACCCGCGCCCGTCGCTACAGCAACCACAAAGGCGGCCGTAAATACGCTGCGGATGGCAAGGAGCTGCCCCGAGGCAGGGACGAAGAAAAGGCCGCTGCGGCGGCCATTTTCAAAGCGTACTGGGACAGGTTACGTGAAGACGATGACTATCTGGCGCGCAAGAAAGCGCACCAGCAGAAGTACGGTTAAGCGCGGCTGGCCCACAAATCGTATTCGTCCGCGTGTTCAACCTTCACGCGCAGGACGTCGCCCGGCTTAACATTGCTTTCACCATTCAGGTAGACGGCGCCGTCGATTTCAGGCGCATCTGCCATGCTACGACCAATCGCGCCTTCTTCATCCACTTCATCAATGATGACCATAATGTCACGTCCCACTTTTTCCTGCAGGCGTTCGGCAGAGATCTGCTGCTGCAACTGCATAAAGCGGTCATAACGTGCTTGCTTAACGGCTTCATCGACCGGATCGGGCAGTTGGTTAGCCGTTGCGCCCTCAACCGGGCTGTACTGGAAGCAACCAACGCGATCCAGACGGGCTTCTTTAATAAAGTCCAGCAGCATCTGGAAATCTTCTTCGGTTTCACCGGGGAAGCCGACGATAAAGGTTGAGCGCAGCGTTAATTCAGGACAGATTTCACGCCAGCGCTTAATGCGCTCCAGCGTACGTTCTACCGCGCCAGGGCGTTTCATCAGCTTCAGGATGCGCGGGCTGGCGTGCTGTAACGGGATATCCAGATACGGCAGAATTTTGCCTTCCGCCATCAGTGGAATAACGTCATCAACGTGCGGATAAGGGTAAACATAGTGCAGGCGAACCCAAACGCCGAGTTTCGCTAACTGCTCACACAGGCTCACCATGCTGGTCTTAACCGGCGCACCGTTCCAGAAGCCCGTACGGTGTTTCACATCCACCCCATAGGCAGAGGTATCCTGCGAAATCACCAGCAGTTCTTTGACGCCGGCTTCAACCAGGCGCTTTGCTTCGTCCAGCACTTCACCAATGGCCCGGCTGTCGAGATCGCCACGCATTGAAGGGATGATGCAGAAGGTGCAGCGATGATTACAGCCTTCAGAAATTTTCAGGTAGGCGTAATGGCGCGGCGTCAGCTTCACGCCTTGTTCCGGCACCAGGCTCAGAAACGGGTTGTGCTGCGGCTTTGGCACGTAGCGATGGACATGCGACAGCACTTGTTCATAGCTGTGTGGGCCGGTGATCTCCAGCACCTTTGGATGCACCTCACGAATCTGGTCGACTTTAGCGCCCAGACAGCCGGTCACGATGACCTTGCCGTTTTCGTTCAGGGCTTCACCGATCGCTTCCAGAGATTCCTGTACGGCGCTGTCGATAAATCCGCAGGTGTTGACGATAACGATTTCAGCATCGTCATAGCGTGGCACCACCTCATAGCCCTCGGTGCGCAGTTCCGTCAGGATGCGCTCGGAGTCGACAAGGTTTTTTGGGCAGCCAAGCGAGACAAATCCTACGCGCGGCGGCAGTGTATTCGTAGTGGACATAAGGTGGTTTCCGGTTCAGCACAGCAATGGCGCGCGATTTTACCTGTGTTGTGATGAAAATTGTAGCGTTATCTGTAAGGGATTGGTTAAGCGTAAAGTAACGCAAAAACCGGTAAAGGTCAGGCGCGGTTGCCGTTGACGAAACGGCAGAGCAGGCGGGCGGGGGGAAGGCACTAACTCACCGTTCCGTAAAAGAAATTCCAATAAACACCTAATAACTGGAGGGAATAAATATTTAACAATCCTGACTTTACTGGCGGGCTTTTGCCCAGATTCTCGGTTGATATTTGCTTGTTTTCATTAATAATGAATCGCTTAACAAGTACTGAAGGCACCGTTTCTTCAGATCATGACGTGGATAATGTGAGAGCGAAATAATGAAAGAGATCATCAACGGGTTTCTGAGTTTTCAGCAGACAGTCTTTCCCGAAAGAAAAGCGCTTTTTAAAAGTCTGGCATCAAACCAGAATCCAAAAGCGCTGTTTATCTCTTGCTCAGACAGCCGTCTGGTGCCGGAACTGGTGACGCAGCAGGAACCTGGGCAGCTGTTCGTTATCCGCAATGCGGGCAACATTGTGCCCTCTTTTGGCCCGGAGCCGGGCGGTGTGTCAGCGACCATTGAGTACGCGGTCATGGCGCTGGGCGTTTCTGACATCATCATCTGTGGTCACTCCAACTGTGGCGCAATGAACGCCATCGCCTCCTGTGCCTGTATGGATTCGATGCCAGCCGTTGAGCACTGGCTGCGTTACGCCGATGCGGCAAAAGCGGTGGTTGAGCAGCGTGAATACGATTCGCCTGAGAAAAAACTCAACGAAATGGTGCAGGAAAACGTGATTGCCCAGCTAAACAACATGAAAACTCACCCGTCGGTATCGGTCGGGTTACGTCAGGGTAAACTGCGGCTGCACGGCTGGGTGTACGATATTGAAAGCGGCACGATTCTGGCTCTGACGCCAGGCGGCAAAGAGTTTATCTCACTGGCGGAAAACCCGGACACCTGTTTCGAATAACCGCTTCCGCCCGCTATCTTACTGCGGGCGGTCTCTTCTCTTCACGATACCTTTTCGGTCGGCTTCTCCCGCGCCTGCCATTGCGCATCCTGCTGCCAACACCTTGTTTAATCTTTTGTAAATCCTTAACAGCATCCCCGACCCGCTGACTACGCTTAACAACACTGCACCTTGTGAGGAGAAGGCTATGTCCCGTGTTTCGATCCCGCTGTTATTCAGTGGCGCGCTACTCTTTTCCAGCCCGCTGTGGGCTGATGAACTCAAGGTTGAGGTGCTCCAGGATAAGCTGGATCATCCCTGGTCAGTGGCGTTTTTGCCGGATAATCAAACCCTGCTGATCACCGAACGATCCGGTCAACTGCGCAGCTGGCGGCCAGACAGCGGCTTGTCCGAACCGATTCAGGGCGTGCCGAAGGTCTGGGCGCAGCGTCAGAGCGGACTGCTGGACGTGGTGCTGGCACCCGATTTTGCGCAGAGCCGCCGCGTCTGGCTCAGCTATACCGAAGCGGACAGCAACGGCAAGGCCGGCGCCGTGGTGGGCTACGGCAAACTCAGTAACGACAATCGCCAGTTAACCGATTTTCATGAGGTAATTCAGCAAACGCCGCGCCTCTCAAGCGGTAACAACATCGGGACCCGGCTGGCCTTTGATCGTCAGGGCTTTTTATGGATTGCCTTTGGCGACAACTTTGTCAGCAGCGCCGCACAGGACCTCGATAAACTTCAGGGCAAACTGCTGCGCCTGAACGCGGACGGCAGCGTGCCAAAAGATAATCCTTTCGTTGACAGACAGGGCGCGCGGCCAGAAATCTGGGCCTATGGCCTGCGCAATCCGCAAGGTCTGGCGCTGAATCCCTGGACGCAGACGATGTGGGAAAGTGAACACGGTCCGCGCGGTGGAGATGAGGTGAATATCATCCAGAAGGGCAAAAACTATGGCTGGCCGCTGGCCACCTACGGTATTGATTACAACGGCAGTAAGGTCCCGGAATCTAAAGGCACGCACGTTGAGGGCACGGAACAGCCCGCGTTTTACTGGAAAGTCTCACCGGCGATCAGTGGTATGGCCTTTTATAACAGCGCGCGTTTCCCGCAGTGGAAAAACTCCCTGTTTATCGGGGCGCTGAAAGAGAAGAACCTGATTCGGTTGCACATTAACGGCGAGAAAGTGGTGGAAGAGCAACGTTTACTGGACGGGCGAAATGAACGCATCCGCGATGTCCGCCAGGGGCCAGATGGCTATCTTTATGTCTTAACAGATGAAGCCGAGGGTAAATTGCTGAAGGTAGGGCTGAAGCAGGACGCCAGCGCGTCCCGCGGTTAAATTAGCGGACCCAGTGGCAGACCTGCCAGCCGCGTTTTTCGGCTTCCTGGCGCAGCGGCTCGGCCGGGTTTATCACGTGTGCATAATCGGCCTGCGCCAGCATGGGCAGGTCATTCATGGAGTCACTGTAGGCCCAGGTATGTGCGTACTGTTCCGCAGGGCGTTCAGCCTTCCATTCTTCCACCCGTTTCACTTTGCCCTGCTGAAACGTCATGGTGCCATAGGTATTGCCGCTGTAGCGCTCATCCACCACTTCCACGCCGATAGCCAGCGCGCCACAGGCACCAAGCTGGCTGGCAATCGGATTCACCAGATGCTCGCCGCTGGCGGAAATGACGATAATTCTGTCTCCGCGCGCCTGATGCCAGTCGAGACGCGCCCGCGCTTCAGGAAAGACGCGCGGCATAATATCGCGGTGAATAAAGCGCCGAACCCATCCTTCCACCGTCATCGTTGCCATCCCGGCTAAAGGGGAGAGGGTTTTACGCATGTACTCGTCAATGGACAGCGTTCCGGCGTAATACTGGCGCATTAATTCCTGTTCTTCATCAAGCAGGTCACTGGAGGCGAAGCCTTGTGAGACCAGCCAGCGCAGCCACAAGCCGGTACTGTCCTCGCTAATCAGCGTTTCATCCAGATCAAACAGGGCTAAATCCATAGGGGGTTCTCCTCGATTGAATAAAGTCAGGTTAACCCAGTTTTGTGACGGCCTTAACTTTTTGATTAAAAAATCAGAATTTAGCGCATTTTTATGTGCGACATTCGTGAGGGAAAATGGCACGCGCGCGGCGCTCAGACCAGGGTTAATCTACTAAAATCTATAAAACTTTACGATTAAGCGGTTTTTTTCATTGACGCCAGCGGGTAGCGTTCTCACAGAAGGTGTTAAGCCTTTGACTTTCGTTTTACTAAGGACAATCCGGCCAAGCCCATGACAAATACTTGCTTTTCATCTCCCCTGCGGCGCATCGCTGCGACCTCGTTGTTACTCATCGCGCCGATGGCTGTTTTTGCTGAACAGGCACCCGCCGCGCCTCAAATTGATGCCAGGGCCTGGATCTTAATTGACTACGCCAGCGGTAAAGTTCTGACAGAGTCGAATGCCGATCAGCGACTCGATCCTGCCAGCCTGACGAAAATGATGACCAGCTATGTGGTCGGGCAGGCAATCAAATCCGGCAAAATTAAACCCGATGATATGGTGACGGTGGGGCAGGATGCCTGGGCTACCGGCAATCCCAAACTGCGCGGTTCTTCGCTGATGTTTCTTAAGCCCGGTGACCGCATTCCGGTGCATGAGCTGAACAAAGGCATTGTGATCCAGTCCGGAAACGATGCCTGCATCGCACTCGCGGACTATGTGGCTGGCAGTCAGGATTCCTTTATTGGTCTGATGAATAACTATGTCAACGCGCTTGGCCTGAAAAACACCCATTTTATGACGGTGCATGGCCTGGATGCCGAGGGGCAGTACAGTACCGCGCGCGACATGGCGCTGATTGGTCAGGCGTTGATTCGCGATGTGCCGGAAGAGTATGCCCTGAACAAGGAAAAAGAGTTTACCTTTAACAACATCCGTCAGATAAACCGTAACCGTCTGCTCTGGAGCAGCAATCTGAAGGTGGACGGTATCAAAACCGGTCACACCTCTGGTGCCGGTAATAATCTGGTGGCCTCCGCCACCGAAGGCGATATGCGGCTGATCTCGGTTGTTTTGGGAACCGCCAGCGATGCCATTCGCTTCCGCGAGAGTGAAAAATTACTGACGTGGGGTTTCCGCTTTTTTGAAACCGTGACCCCAATTAAAGCGGATGCCCCTTTTGCCCAGCAGCGCGTCTGGTTTGGCGAACAGAATCAGGTCAACCTTGGCGTGGAAAAAGACGCGGCACTGACCATTCCTAAAGGGCAGATGAAAAACCTGAAAGCCAGCTACAGCCTGACATCGCCGCAGCTAGAGGCGCCGTTGAAGAAAAACCAGGTGGTCGGCACCATTGATTTTCAACTGGACGGCAAAACGATTGAACAGCGTCCGCTGGTGGTGCTGCAGGATGTGCCGGAAGGCGGCTTCTTCAACCGTATCATTGATTTTGTGATGATGAAGTTTAACGGCTGGTTCGGGAAGTGGTTCAGCTAAAAAACGGAAGGGACGCCGCGGCGTCCCTTGTGTATTACCCTTGTGTCCAGCCTTTACGTATCGGTAAAGCGAACAGCGCCCGATAGAACGGGTTAATGATATTAAGCAGACGTTCGCCATACAGCTGCCAGGCAAGGTGCGACGCCAGGCAACTCAGCATTCCCACCAGAAAACCGCCCAGCATATCCATTGGCCAGTGCACGCCAAGATAAACACGTGACCAGGCAATCGCAGTGGCGACCACCATCAGGATAATGCCCGACCAGAGCCGGTGCCAGAACAGGAAAGCCAGCGCAAAGGTGAAAATCGTGGTGCCGTGATCGCTGGGATACGAGTCGTCGGCAGCGTGTGCCAGAAACTGATGGCCGAAATTGATCGCAAACGGACGCGGATGCGGGAACAGTTGTCCCACGCACCAGGAAATGGCTAATGCATAGAGCAGCGCGATGCCGGTTTTTAACACCAGCACTCGCTGTGACGCCACCTGATCGCGCGGTCCCCACAGCCACAATGCCACAATCAGCAGCGGGACAATGGCAATGACGTCTTTGGCTATGAAGAGGGCAAGCTGCAATAACCAGTGAGGTGAGTCTGAGGTAGCGTTAATCGCCATAAATAGTGTGCGGTTCAATTCTTCCATTATGTGGTCGGTTCCTCTTACTGATGTTCAGATTCTCTCAATCCCGGAAAAAGGGCTTAAGCCAACGGGCAAAAGCAGATTGAGTCTGTCGCATCTGCTAGCACATGTTGCTAACAAAATAAGCTGCCTATCCTGCGTGCAGACGGGCAGAGAGTCCATCACAAGGTTCTTAATCTGCACTAAGGTTGCAAAATGGTTTAAGTTTGGTGAAGTTTTAATGTTGAAGTGGGGCGGGCAGGATGCAAGGCATAAAAAAACCCGCTGGGAAAAAGACCAGCGGGCTCCACAATTTGGGGATTTCAAAGAAAAGCAGTGGCACTTATTCAGACTGTGGTCGGTAAAAAAAGTTCTGGACGTCAGTAAAAAAATTTTATAAGGGCAGTAACGGCCAGATAATAACGATTAATGTGCCCGCCAGCGTCAGCAAAACGTTCGCGATGGCGTAGGTGCCGGCATAGCCCAGCGCAGGGATATTACTGCGCGCCGTATCGCTGATAATCTCCATAGCCGGTGCGCAGGTGCGTGCACCCATAATGGCCCCGAAAAGCAGCGCGCGGTTCATGCGTAAAACATAAGCGCCAAACAGGTAGCAAATCACTACCGGCAACAGGCTGACCAACAGACCACACAAGAGCATCAGCGCGCCGTTAGCCGATATGCCATGGTCGATACCGCTCCCGGCACTCAGGCCAACGCCTGCCATAAACACCATCAGCCCAAACTCTTTAACCATCGTCAGCGCACCTTGCGGAATATAGCCAAAGGTGGGATGGTTAGCGCGCAGGAAGCCCAGCATAATGCCGGCAAACAACAACCCAGCGGCATTACCGATGCCAAAACTGAAGTTGCTGAATTGAAACGTAATCAACCCGACCATCAGGCCGATGATAAAAAAGGCACAGAATGCCAGCAGGTCGGTTATCTGGCTGTGAATCGCAATAAAGCCAATGCGATCCGCCACACTTTTTACCCGCCGCGCCTCACCACTGACCTGCAACACATCGCCTTTATTGAGCATGATATTGTCGTCAATTGGCATCTCAATCTGGCTGCGAATCACGCGGTTTAAAAAGCAGCCGTGATCGGTAAGATTGAGTTTGCTCAGCCGCTTGTTTACGGCGTTGTGGTTTTTTACCACAATCTCTTCGGTCACAATCCGCATATCCAGCAAATCGCGGTCAAAGACTTCTTTTCCATTACGGAAGCTGGCATCCAGTCGTGCGTGCGCATCCGGATAGCCCACCAGCGAAATATCATCCCCCAGTTGCAGCACCGCATCACCATCGGGACTGGCGAGGATGCCATTACGGCGGATACGCTCGATATAGCAGCCTGTCTGGCGATAGATCCCGAGTTCACGTAGATTCTTACCGCCGCTCCATGCCACCAGCTCCGGGCCCACACGATAAGCACGAATCACCGGCAGAAACACTTTGCGCTGGCTGTCAGCGTCAAGGCCGCGCTCACGTGCAATTTGTTGTGCGCTGGTGGGTAAGTCCTGATGTTGCAGACGGGGCAGATAGCGAGCGCCAAAAATCAGGCTGACTAACCCTATCAGGTAGGTAACGGCATAGCCCAGACTGAGTTGATCCTGCATCATGCTGAGCTGTTTAGGATCGCTGATGCTCTGGCGCAACGTATCGCCTGCACCGACCAGCACCGGCGTAGAGGTCATGGAACCGGCCAGAAGGCCCGCGGTCAGCCCGATATCCCAGCCAAAGAATTTGCCAAATCCCAGGGCCAACAGCAGGGCGCTGACCACCATCACGATGGCGAGCATGAAATAGTTTTTGCCGTCCCGAAAGAAAATAGAAAAAAAGTTGGGACCCGCTTCAATACCGACACAAAAAATAAACAACATAAAGCCCAGACTTAGGGCATCTGTATTCATCGAGAAGTGCTGCTGGCCTAATAATAACGAAACCACTAATACGCCAATGGAATTGCCGAGTTGCACCGAGCCAAAACGTAATTTCCCCAGACAAAGTCCCAGAGCCAGCACGAAAAATAATAACAGAATGTCATTACCTCTTAACAATTCTGCGATGTTAACATTCAACATTTTAACTTCTTGTTTACTTGTAACCTATTGAAGAGAGGCTTGTTTTTCGCTATCTTGAGCAAGCCGTAAGATTACCTTCAGCGATCATCGATTTCTGAAAAGGTAACGAGGCCAATATTCTAATCAGAAAAACCATTCTCAGCCATTGGCGACTTTCATTCGTATGGCAAACGACTGTTTATTTTTATTTCCACCGGGCTCAGCAAGGTCACAGACGATGTTTTGGCGAGTTTTTAATGAGTGGGGAGTTATGCCGCAGCGTTATTATTTCTGGGCAACCTGCCTGTCAGGTGGCGTGTTTTATTGTTTAGTCTTTATGTTTACTCAGGATTTCCGGCTGTTGGATAAGCAGGTGTTACACAGCCAGCCTGAACTGCTGCTTTTTTTGCTACCTGGTGCATTAATGGCGCTGATGCAACAAGAAGCACCGCTAAAAAGTACGCTGATTATGGCGTTTACCGGGACGCTACTGGCCGCGCTGTTATTGCATGGCGTTTTCGCTGAGCCTACCCGATGGGATTATATTGCTATCTGGAGCCTGAGCGGCATGTTTTGGGCGGGATGCGGTGCACTACTCGTGCGGTTGCTGCGACTGATCGCCGCGTCCAGACGTTAAGTGCTTATACGGGGTTATGTACTGCTCGTTATCCTGTTGAGTCAGGTCAGCCATTTCATTAAGGCGCGGCTGGCATCACGCCAGCGCGCACATTCAGGTTACCGCCTCTGTTGCTCAGGCAACAAATCCCAGATTCTCTTTTGTCCACGCCGCAAACTCGGTGTAGCCACCGATATGCTGATCGTCCAGGAAAATCTGCGGTACGGTGCTGACCGGTTTGCCCGCACTGGCTTCGAGATCGGCTTTGGTAATGCCTTCCGCCTGAATATCAACATACTGGTAGTTGAAATCATCACGATCGGCCTGCAGTTTATCCGCCAGTTCTTTGGCGCGAACGCAGTAAGGGCAGCCGGGACGACCAAAAATAACAGCAATCATTGAGAACTCCTTGCGAGGTACGTTGTGTGATGATGATCACACGACAAAGTCAGGAAAGCCGATAATGATGCCCGCTCGTCGCGCTTAAAGAAAGCAGGATTTACCTGTTAGTCTGATGCCTGCATCCTATGAATCCACAAAGTGAGTCAGAGCGCGATCTGAAACCGCTGATGTGCAATTTAAGGGATGTTATCCATAATTGAGAGTCAATTAGCCTTGAGGCAGGAGAAAGCTATGCGGAACATCGCAACGTTGCCTAAGACCATACTGGCAATGGAAGCGCTGGGCGGTTTGCTTATTGTCGGCGCGCTGGTCGTGGTTAACCGTTGGTTACCTGGCCTGCCCAACGGTGCCGGAAGTAAGCACTTAGCGACCGCGCTGTTTATCATCGGCATTATGCTGATGTTACCTGCCGCCTGGCTGTTGATGTGGCGCTGTGCCAAAGCACTGGCGCCGCAGTTGTTCAACCAATCTGAAAAAAAAGATAATTAGCTGGAGATTTTATGACACCGACTATCGATTTACTGTGCAGCCACCGTTCAATCCGTTCTTTCACTGACCAGAAGGTGAGTACTGAACAGCGTGACGCGATTATTGCTGCGGCGCAATCGGCGTCCACATCCAGCTTTTTGCAGTGCTCATCCATTGTACGCGTGACCGATCCGGCGTTACGCGATCAACTGGTCACCCTGACGGGCGGCCAGACGTGGGTGGCCGATGCGGCGGAATTTTGGGTTTTTTGCGCGGACTTTAATCGTCATCTGCAAATCTGCCCGGATGCCCAGTTAGGGCGGGCAGAACAGCTGCTGCTCGGCTGTGTGGATACAGCACTGATGGCGCAGAATGCCATGGTAGCAGCAGAATCCCTGGGGCTGGGCGGCGTATTTATTGGTGGTATTCGTAACAACATCGCCCAGGTAACCGAGCTGCTGGGGCTGCCAAAGTTTGTGCTGCCGCTGTTTGGTTTCTGCCTGGGCTACCCTGAATCCGTGCCGGATGTGAAACCACGTATTCCGCAGTCGATGCTGGTACATGAAAATCGTTATCAACCTGTGGACCCGGCTGTGCTGGCTGATTACGATAGCCGTACGGCGATCTACTATGAACAACGCGACAGCAATCAGCGTAGCGAAACCTGGAGCCAGTTGATTCAGCGCCTGATCATCAAAGAAACCCGCCCGTTTATGCTGGATTACCTGCATCAGCAGGGCTGGGCAACACGCTAATTTAACGCAAGGATTTTGATGGATGAAAATGGCCATTCTGTCGCGCGATGGAACGCTTTATTCCTGTCGCCGTTTACGTGACGTCGCCGAACAGCGCGGTCATTTTGTGCAGATCATTGATCCTCTCTCTTGTTATATGAACATTAACCCCGCCTCGCCCGGTATTCACTACCGCGGCGAGCTGTTGGGGCATTTCGATGCTGTTATTCCGCGTATTGGCACCGGTATTACCTTTTATGGCACCGCGGTGTTACGCCAGTTCGAAATGTGCGGCAGTTATCCGTTAAACGAATCCGCCGCTGTGACCCGCGCGCGCGACAAACTCCGTTCCCTGCAACTGCTGGCCCGGGACGGGATAGATATGCCGGTAACGGGTTTTGCCTCTTCTCCGGATGATACTCAGGACCTGATCGCCATGGTGGGCGGTGCGCCGCTGGTGGTGAAACTGGTCGAGGGAACCCAGGGCATTGGCGTCGTGCTGGCCGAGACGCGCCAGGCGGCAGAAAGCGTCATTGATGCCTTTCGCGGGCTTAATGCACATATTTTAGTGCAGGAGTTTATCCAGGAAGCGCGCGGACGCGATGTGCGTTGCCTGGTGATTGGCGATCGTGTCGTGGCAGCCATTGAGCGTCAGGCGAAAGAAGGGGATTTCCGCTCGAATTTACATCGAGGCGGTACCGCCTGTACGGTTGACATCAGCGAGCAGGAACGTGAGATGGCGGTAAAAGCTGCCGCTGTACTGGGGCTGGATGTGGCAGGCGTGGATATTCTGCGCTCAAAACGTGGCCCGTTGGTCATGGAGGTAAATGCGTCTCCCGGCCTTGAAGGCATTGAAACCACAAGCGGTCTGGACATTGCAGGCATGATGATCGACCACATTGAACGGCATGCTACCCCCGGGCTCCGTCCTAAAACCGCGGGTTGACCCGCGTTTTCCAGTGGTTTTCGTGGAATCTCACCCGGTTTTTCCGTAAGCTAGGTCGCTTATTTATCACCCCATGGGATTTTACAATGGATTCTCTTGTCGTTCCGGATATCGACCTGCTGCGTCGTTGGCTGGATCAGCAAAATATCACTTGGTTTGAATGTGATGCTTGCCAGGCGCTTCATTTGCCGCATATGCAAAACTTCGACGGGGTGTTTGACGCTAAAATCGACCTGGTCGATAACGTCATTCTGTTTTCAGCACTGGCGGAAGTCAAACCGACCGCATTAATTCCGCTGGTGGGTGACTTATCGCAAATCAACGCCAGTTCGTTGACGGTTAAGGCGTTCATCGATATACAGGATGACAATCTGCCTAAGCTTATTGTTTGCCAGTCAATGATGACCACGGCCGGGTTAACCTTCGGTCAGTTCTCGCATTTTATGAAGCAGAGTGAAGAAGAGATTTCCATGGTCATCATGGAAGCCTTTGCCAATAATTTGCTGATGATAGGTGAAGATGAAGAGCATGTTGCAAGCAGCGCCATGCATTCTGTCCTGCATTAAACCCCTGCGTTGATTAAGCCGTCATCATTGACGGCTTTTTTATTTCCGACGCGCCCTTTGTTACCTGCCACGTATTTCCCCTCCTGGCTGACGCCACAACGACGATTTTTGCGGTTCCGCGCCTGTAATTCTTAATGTTATCAATTGTGAACAACACAGGTTAATTTATAACCGTAATGTTTTATTCTGCATTAAGCCCTTAATTGCCAGATTAATGACGTTGTTTATGCCATAAAAGCCGAACCTCATAGCTTAAACATGCATAAAATATTGAGTTCAGGCGTTTTTTACGCTGAGATCTGGTTAACCCTGAACGGGGGGGCTATGCTTGCGGGGCGGCGACAACAGTGACAATGCCGTGCAGGTATAGGTTTTTACTATTAAACGTCCACTGAATAATGATTCATTGTGTAACTGATTTTTAATCACTAAACGCAAAACCGAATCACTGATGTGCAGCGTTGTTATAACCCGCTCAGGAGGATTAAAAGCATGTTCAACCAACGTCAAAAATGGTTGTCAGGTGTGGTGGCTGGGGTGCTGATGGCTGCTTCAGCCAGTACCATGGCGGAAGATAAGACGCTGCACGTTTATAACTGGTCGGATTATATTTCGCCAGATACCGTGCCTAATTTTGAAAAGCAGACCGGTATTAAAGTGGTCTATGACGTGTTTGATTCCAATGAAGTCCTGGAAGGCAAACTGATGGCTGGTAGCACCGGCTATGACATCGTGGTGCCTTCATCGAGTTTCCTGGGACGTCAACTTCAGTCTGGCGTGTTTCAGCCGCTGGATAAAAGCAAACTGCCAAACTATAAAAATCTGGACCCTGCCTTGATGGCGAAAGTCGCCCAGCATGACCCGGATAATAAATATGCCATTCCATATTTGTGGGGCACCACCGGAATTGGTTATAACGTCGAAAAAGTTAAAGCCGCGCTGGGCGCTGATGCGCCGGTAAACAGTTGGGATCTGGTGATGAAACCAGAAAACCTGGAAAAACTGAAAAGCTGTGGCGTTTCTTTCCTGGATGCGCCCGAAGAGATTTTTGCCACCGTACTTAACTACCTGGGCAAAGATCCTAACAGCAGTGATGCGAAAGATTATTCCGGTGCCGCGACGGATCTCTTGCTGAAGCTGCGTCCCAATATTCGTTACTTCCACTCTTCGCAATATATTAACGACCTGGCGAACGGCAATATCTGTGTGGCCATTGGCTGGTCGGGCGATATTCTTCAGGCGAAAAACCGCGCGGAGAAAGCGAAGAATGGCGTCAACATTGGTTACAGCGTACCGAAAGAGGGCGCACTCGCGTTCTTCGATATGATGGCGATTCCTAAAGACGCAAAAGATATTGATGCGGCTTACGCCTGGCTGAACTACATCATGGATCCGAAAGTCATTGCTGACGTGTCCAATAAAATGAATTACGCCAACGGCAATAAAGCCTCACTGCCGTTAATTAATGCCGATATCCGTAACAACCCCGGTATTTACCCCACACCGGATGCGATGGCCAAACTGTTTGTGCTGAAGATTCAGGACCCGAAACTGGATCGCGTGCGCACACGTGCATGGACTAAGGTTAAAAGCGGTAAGTAATTCGACAGCATATGTTATGCAACAGCAACAGAGGCGCAGTACAGGCCTCTGTTGTGCCATTTTTAGCGGCACTGTTTGCCGCGTTGTTCCGCCTGGCTCCGGAGAACTACATTCGTGAACGATGCCATCCCTCGCCCGCAAAATAAAACAGCAAAAGCGTTAACGCCGCTGCTGGAAATTCGTAATCTGACCAAATCCTTTGACGGCCAGCATGCCGTGGACGACGTCAGCCTGACCATTTATAAAGGCGAGATTTTTGCCCTGCTCGGCGCGTCCGGCTGTGGCAAATCAACCCTGTTACGCATGTTGGCAGGGTTTGAACAGCCCACCAGCGGCCAGATTGTACTGGATGGTCACGATCTGTCGCATGTCGCGCCCTATCAACGTCCTATTAATATGATGTTCCAGAGCTACGCGCTGTTTCCCCATATGACGGTAGAGCAGAACATTGCTTTTGGCCTGAAGCAGGACAAACTGGCAAAAGGGGAAATCACCCAACGCGTCGAAGAAATGCTGTCGCTGGTACACATGCAGGAATTTGCCAAACGCAAACCGCACCAGCTTTCGGGTGGTCAACGTCAGCGCGTGGCGCTGGCGCGCAGCCTGGCGAAGCGGCCGAAACTGCTGCTGCTGGATGAACCTATGGGGGCGCTGGACAAAAAGCTACGCGACCGCATGCAACTGGAAGTGGTGGACATTCTGGAGCGCGTTGGGGCGACCTGTGTAATGGTGACGCACGATCAGGAAGAAGCCATGACGATGGCAGGGCGTATTGCCATCATGAACCGCGGAAAATTCGTGCAGATCGGTGAGCCGGAAGAGATTTACGAGCATCCTACCAGCCGCTACAGCGCCGAGTTTATCGGCTCGGTAAACGTGTTTGAGGGCCTGCTGCGCGAACGTCAGGAAGACGGTCTGGTGATTGACAGCCCCGGCCTGAAGCATCCTCTTAAAGTCGACTCAGACGTATCGGTGGTGGATAACGTGCCGGTTCACGTCGCCCTGCGCCCTGAAAAAGTAATGCTGTGTGAAGACGTGCCTGACGATGGTTGTAACTTTGCTGACGGTGAGGTGGTACACATTGCCTATCTGGGCGATCTCTCCATTTACCATGTTCGCCTGCACAGTGGCCAGATGCTCAGTGCCCAGCTACAAAATGCACATCGCTACCGCAAAGGGTTACCGACCTGGGGCGATCAAGTGCGCCTGTGTTGGGACAGTGACAGCTGCGTGGTATTGACGGTTTAAGGAGGCGCGATGAACCAGATTTTTCAACGCACGAAAGCCCCGGCTAAGCTGCTCGGTACGCCGTTGCAGCGCTGGGCAACGCGCATAAAGATGCAGCACGGGCGCAAGCTCGTCATTGCATTACCTTACCTGTGGCTGATTCTCTTTTTTCTGCTGCCGTTCCTGATTGTTTTGAAAATCAGCTTCGCGGATATTGCCCGGGCGATTCCGCCTTATACCGAACTGGTCAACTGGGCTGACGATCAACTCAGCCTGGTGCTGAATCTGGGCAACTATGTCACGCTGAGCGACGATCCGCTGTATATCGACGCCTATTTACAGTCGTTAAAAGTGGCGGCTATCTCCACCGTGATCTGCCTGCTGATTGGTTATCCGCTGGCGTGGGCCGTGGCGCACAGCAAGCCTTCGATGCGTTCTGTCCTGCTGTTACTGGTGATCCTGCCGTCGTGGACGTCGTTTCTGGTGCGGGTTTATGCCTGGATGGGACTGCTGAACAACAACGGTATTCTCAACCGCTTTCTGCTGTGGACGGGCGTGATCGACCATCCGTTAGTGATTCTGTATACCAATACGGCGGTCTATATCGGGATTGTCTACTGCTATCTGCCCTTTATGGTGCTGCCCATTTATACCGCGCTGACGCGAATCGATTATTCGCTGGTGGAAGCCTCACTGGATCTGGGCGCGCGCCCGTTGAAAACCTTCTTCAGCGTGATCGTGCCCCTCACGAAGGGCGGTATCATTGCCGGTTCCATGCTGGTGTTTATCCCGGCGGTGGGCGAGTACGTTATCCCCGAACTGCTGGGCGGTCCGGACAGTATTATGATTGGCCGTATTCTTTGGCAGGAGTTCTTTAACAATCGTGACTGGCCTGTGGCCTCTGCGCTGGCGGTGATCATTTTGCTGATTTTGATTCTGCCGATTATTTGGTTCCACAAACATCAAAACCGTGAAATGGGAGAGAAGGGATGAACAATCTGCCAACGATCCGCTCTCCCTGGCGTACGGCGATTTTAGCCTGCTGCTTTTTGTTTCTTTATGCACCGATGCTGCTGCTGGTGGTTTACTCCTTCAACAGTTCGCAGCTGGTGACGGTCTGGGAAGGCTTTTCATTCAACTGGTATCGGGTGCTGTTTCAGGACAATGCCATGATCGATGCGGTGCTGCTGAGCCTGACCATTGCCGGGCTTTCAGCCTCGATGGCGGTGGTGCTGGGCACGATGGCGGCGGTGATTATCGTGCGGTTTGGGCGCTTTCGTGGTCATAACGGCTTTGCCTTTATGCTGACCGCACCGCTGGTGATGCCTGATGTGATCACCGGGCTGTCGCTGTTACTGCTGTTTGTCGGCTTAGGAAATGCGCTGGGCTGGCCAACGGAACGCGGTACGCTCACCATCTGGCTGGCACACGTGACGTTCTGTACCGCTTATGTGGCGGTGGTGATTAACTCGCGCCTGCGGGAGCTGGACCGATCTATCGAAGAGGCGGCGATGGATCTGGGCGCGACGCCGTTGAAAGTCTTCTTTGTGATTACGGTCCCGATGATTGCGCCAGCGATTGTGACGGGCTGGCTGCTGGCCTTTACGCTGTCACTGGATGACCTGGTGATTGCCAGCTTTGTGACCGGGCCGGGCGCCACCACTTTGCCGATGGCTATTTTCGCCACGGTGCGACGTGGGGTGAATCCGGAGATTAACGCGCTGGCTTCCCTGATCCTGTTCGTCGTGGGCATCGTGGGCTTTATTGCCTGGCGCGTGATGGCGCATGAAGAAAAGCAGCGCATAAGCGATATTCAGAAAGCGAAACGTGGCTAAAACCGCCGACTTTTGCCATTCTGTGAAGAGGCTGGTTAATCCAGCCTCTTTATCGTCATGGTGGAGTGAAAGACATGTCGGAAACCCTTAAGCACGGCTCTGTTTTACCCTCAGCCCCGGTGCCCGTCACGGTGGCTGGCGTGGCGATTATTGCCACGCGCTGTCTGAGCGTGCTGATGCTGGCGAATGCGCTGGGTTACGCCGAAATAGCCAACTTTGTGCACCGCAGTGCGCAGTCATGGGATTCCACGCTGATCTTTATCGCCAGTCAGGTCATTTTCTTATTTGAACTGCGTTGTGCTTTTACCCTGATGCGCGGCAGCAACCGGGGACGCTGGGGATTCGTGGTGGCGCAAATCGTGGTGCTGTTTTATATGCTCATGGCTTCCACCGGCTGGATCTATCCGGAAATCTTCAGCATTCAAGGGGATAATAACCTGCAGATTCTCCATCGCACGCTGCTGCAAAAACTGCCCGATCTGGTGGTGCTGTTGCTGCTTTTTCTCCCCGCCAGCAGCCGCGCATTTTTCCGTAAGCGGTGATACAATCGCGCTCCGCCAACCCTTCCGACCGTTAACACAGGCTTTACCATGCACTGCGCGCTCTATGACGCTAACCGTTGCCGCTCTTGCCAGTGGCTCGAAAAACCCTATCCCCAGCAGCTAGATGAGAAACAGTCCCAGCTGACCCTGCTGCTGGCCGCGTTTCCGGTTAAACACTGGCTGCCGCCGGTCACATCGGCTCAGCAAGGATTCCGCAATAAGGCAAAGATGGTGGTAAGCGGCAGCGTTGAGCGCCCGATTTTCGGTATCGTACAGCGTAACGGTGAGGCGACGGATCTTTGCGCCTGTCCGCTCTATCCCGACAGCTTTTCCCCGGTACTGGCGAGCTTAAAACCCTTTATCGCGCGCGCAGGCTTAACCCCTTACAACATCGAACGGCAGCGCGGTGAACTCAAGTATTTGCTGCTGACCGAAAGTACCCAGGGCGGGATGATGCTGCGCTTTGTTCTGCGATCGCACACCAAGCTGGAGCAACTGCGAAACGCACTGCCCTGGCTACAGCAGCAGTTGCCGCAGCTGAGAGTGATTTCAGCCAACATTCAGCCGGTTCATATGGCCATTCTGGAAGGGGATGAGGAGATCGCGCTGACGCCAGCGCAGTCGCTGGCCGACGTTTTTAACGGTGTGCCGCTGTGGATACGGCCCCAAAGTTTTTTCCAGACCAATCCCCAGGTGGCCAGTGCGCTGTACGCGACGGCGCGCGACTGGGTGCGTCAGCTTCCGATTACCAGCATGTGGGATCTGTTTTGCGGCGTGGGAGGATTTGGCCTGCATTGCGCTTCACCAGAGATACAGCTGACCGGGATCGAGATCAGTGCTGAAGCCATTGCCTGCGCACAACGCTCAGCACAAATGCTGGGCCTGGATAACGTCAGTTTTGCCGCACTCGATTCCACCGCCTTTGCCACTGAGCGTGATGCGGTGCCGCAGCTGGTGCTGGTGAATCCGCCGCGCCGGGGGATTGGACAGGGGCTGTGTGATTATCTCCGCACGATGGCGCCTGACTATGTGCTCTATTCAAGCTGTAATCCGCAGACGATGGCGCAGGATATTGCCCGGCTGAGCGATTACGATGTGACACAGGTACAGCTGTTCGATATGTTCCCGCATACGGCGCATTTTGAAGTGCTGACGCTACTGACGCATCAACGGCTGGGTGGGCCAGTCAGGTAATCTGCTGAACTGAGGACAGTGCAGAACCGGTCAGCAGAACACGCCGCTGGCCCATAATACTTATTCAGGGAACCATTTCTGATTAATTTTCTGCCAGCTACCGTTCGCTTTTAACGCCGTCAGAGCCTGATTAAATTTATCGCGCAGTGGGTCATTACCTTTGCGTACTGCAATGCCCAGGCCGGTACCAAAGTAATCGGCATCCGTTACGTGCTCACCGACGCTGGCCAGTTCGCTGTTACTTTTTAACCACTGATTGACGACTGCGCTGTCACCAAATACGCCGTCAAGGCGACCGCTTTTCATATCCAGAATGGCATTCTGATAGCTGTCATACGCCACGACTGTAATTTCAGGGTGCTTGTCCTGCAGATATTTCTGGTGCGTCGTACCATTCTCAACGCCAATTCGTTTACCTTTCAACGCATCGACAGAACTGAACTTCCCTTTCGGCGCAATCACGATGGCGGAGTTCGCGTAATAGGGTTGAGTGAAATCAACCTGCTTGCTGCGTTCGGCAGTGATGTCCATACCCGCAATGACGGCGTCATAGCGGCGGAACTTGAGCGAAGGGATCAGGCTGTCAAACGCCGTATTAGTAAATGAGCATTCCGCTTTCATCTGCGCACACAGCGCTTTCGCCAGGTCAATGTCGAAACCCACAATCTGGTTGTCGCTGTTCAGCGATTCAAAAGGAGGGTAGGTAGCAGAGGTGGCGAAGCGAATTTTGTCAGCCGCCTGGGCGCTTACCGCCAGGCTTGCCAGTACGGCGGCAATCATCCATTTTTTCATTACAGGCTCCCGTTAGCCATCAATAACACAGCAAGTGAATGCGCCACACGATGCCAGTAAATGAATTTTTATGCAATAAATATGATTATAAAATTAATCAGGCAGGTTGCCCTGCCGAAGGATTAATTCCGCCGTTCAAACGCCAGGGCGCGTTTTTCAATCAGGCGCATCATGAGGGTAAGCAGACCGTTAACACACAGGTAAATCAGCCCGGCAGCCGCGTAAACCGTGACGTCATAGGTTCGGCCATACAGCAGTTGACCATGCCCCATCACCTCCATCAGCGTAATAGTAAACGCCAGGGATGTGCCTTTAAACACCAGCACCACTTCGTTGGAGTAGGAGGACAGCGCGCGCTTAAACGCATAAGGCAGCAGAATACGCAGGGTTTGCCGGGGCGTCATGCCCAGCGCTTCACAGGACTGCCACTGACCAGCAGGAATCGCCCGAACGGCACCGTAAAACAGCTGCGTCGTATAGGCCGCGCTGTTGAGTGACAACGCCAGCATGGCGCACAGCCATGGCTGCGACAGCAGGTGCCATAACCAGGGCACCGTTTGCAGGCTGGGAAACTGCCCCGGTCCGTAATAGATCAGGAAGATCTGCACCAGCAGCGGCGTGCCGGTAAACAGGGTAATAAAGCCTTTTACCAGCGGCGAAAACAGCGGCGTTTTCAAGGCCAGCACGATGGTAAACATCAGCGACAGCAGCAGCGCGGTCACCAGAGAAGCGGCGGTTAAGCTCAGGCTGGTATTCAGCCCTTTCAACAGTTCGGGTAGATAGTGCAGCATCAGCGGTCCCCCCGCTCAAAACGGGTAGTGCGCAATTCAATTCGACGCAGCACGGCCTGACTGAACAGCGTGATCAGCAGGTAAATGGCCGCCGCCACTAAAAACCAGGTGAAAGGCTCCTGGGTTCGGGTCGCGATACTTTTGGTCTGCAACATAAGGTCGTTAACGCTAATCAGCGACACCAGTGCGGTATCTTTCAGCAACACCAGCCACTGGTTTCCCAGGCCTGGCAACGCATGACGCCACATTTGCGGCATGATCAGGCGGACAAAAATCGCTGACTTTTTCATGCCGAGCGCCTGGCCTGATTCCCACTGCCCAATCGGCACGGCTTTCAGCGCGCCGCGCAGCGTTTGCGACGCATAGGCGGCATAGAGCATCGCCAGCGCAATCACGCCACAGAGAAACGGGCTGACGTCAAAATTTTCAATCTGCATCTGAACCGGCAGCCTGAAAAAGCCGAAGTTCAGGACAACGCCATCGGATAAGGTCAGTAACACCTGTGATGCGCCAAAGTAGATAAACAGCACGACCAGGATTTCCGGCAGGCCGCGAATCAGCGTGACCAGAGCGGTACCGATCCATGCCAACGGCTTCAGCCGCATCGACTCCCAGCCGGCAAAAATCATAGCCAGCACCAGGCCAGCGATAAGGGCACAAACAGCAAGGCCGACGGTCATACCGGCGGCGCTTGCAAGCGGGATTATTTCATTCATCAGAAATTACTGCTGGAACCATTTGCTGTAGATGGTTTTGTAGGTGCCATCGGCTTTGATTTTATCAAGCGCAGCATTGAATTTGCTTTGCAGCTCAGTATTTCCCTGACGAACGGCAATGCCCAGACCGGTTCCGAAATAGTCTTTATCGGTCACTTTCTCACCCACCGGGGCCAGGTTAGCGTTCTGCTTAAGCCACTCGTTGACGACCGCGCTGTCGCCAAAAACGGCATCAATGCGGCCATTTTTCAGATCCAGCACCGCATTCTGGTAGCTGTCGTAGGGCACCACGGTAATATCCGAATGCTTATCTGTCAGGTATTTTTGATGGGTTGTCCCGTTCTGTACGCCAACGCGCTTGCCTTTCAGCGCTTCAATGCTGGCGACTTTGCCTTTCTGCGCAACGAAGGTGGCAGAGTTGTCATAGTAAGGTTTGCTGAACAGCACCTGCTTTTCACGTTCAGGCGTAATGTCCATGCCGGCCATCACCGCATCAAAACGGCGAAATTTCAGGCTGGGGATCAGGCTGTCGAAAGCCTGATTGGTGAACGTACAGGTCGCATCCATCTCTTTACACAGCGCATTAGCCAGATCGACATCAAAGCCCTGAATTTTGTTATTCGCATCAACAAACTCAAAAGGAGGATAGGAAGCCTCGGTAGCAATACGAATGGTTTCGGCAGCGGAAGCGCTCAGGCTTAATCCGGCAAGCAGTGCAGCAAGTACGACTTTTTTCATTGTTAGCATCCTGACTTAGTGCGAAAGATAGTGTGCAAACGCCTCGGTTTGCGGCTGTGTAAAGCGGCTGGCATCGCCCTGTTCCACAATGTGACCGTTTTCCATGTACACCACGCGGCTGGCCGTTTTACGTGCCACTTCCACTTCATGGGTGACGATCACCTGAGTAATCTGGGTCTGCGCCAGTTCGCGAATGATACTGACGATCTGTGCGGTGATCTCGGGATCAAGCGCGGCGGTAGGTTCATCAAATAACAGCACCTGCGGCTCCATCATCAGCGCGCGGGCAATCGCAACGCGCTGTTGCTGTCCGCCAGAAAGGTGCAGAGGAAAGCGGTCGCTGTAGCTGGTGAGACGCAGGCGATCGAGCAGTTTGTCGGCTCTGGCCCGGGCATCGGCTTTGCTTAAACCCAGTACGCGGCAGGGGGCTTCCATCAGGTTTTGCAGCACGGTCAGGTGCGGCCAGAGATTGTACTGCTGGAAAACCATTCCCACGTTTTGGCGCAGTTCACGTATCGCGGCCTCAGAAGGGGTTTTGCTGAAGTCGAAATCATTACCTGCAATGTGCAACTGACCGGAGCGGGGATGCTCAAGCAGATTCAGCACACGCAACAGCGAGCTTTTGCCTGCGCCGCTTGGGCCAAGCAGCACCAGCGTTTCGCCCTGCGGACAGTCCAGGTTGATATCAAACAGCGCCTGATGAGCACCGTAGAAACAATTAATCGCGTTTAGTTGAATACTCATGCGCCAATTTTGAATAGCTATTAGTTTTGCGGATTTTAACGTCACCAAAATAGTTATGCAATTAAGGTGGCTTAAAATTTACGAATAAGCGGTAAACACCCAAAAGATTAGCACAAGATGTTGTGAGGTGACCGGCAGGCGTTTCTGGAAAGCAGACAGGATGCCGTCTGAAAACGCACGGCCTTCAGGCCGGCGCTTTCAGACGTGAAAGTGAATCAGACGTGAGAACGAACAGGGGTTATTTTTTCGCCTTTTCAAGCATCTGGCTCAGCGAACCGCCTGCGGGATGCGATCCCTCTGCGACATAGCGCACATCGTCCACCACCCAGCAACTGCCCTGGTGGATCATCAGCACTTCATCCTGCCACTGCTTATTGTCGCGGCTCATTTTTACCCGTAGCGGAATATTGCGGGCATCCCGGTTCGGGATGGTTGATGCATCGGCAACGTCAGCCTGAGCGGGCCCCTGAGCAAGGCTGGAGAACACATCGCCGTTGCGCCATTTGGCGGCATTTTGGCTTTGACTCGCTTCCTGAAGCGAATGATAAAGCCCTTCGCTCAGGTAGGGACGATAGTTTGCCAGTGTCGTGCTATCAGGCAGACCGGAGGTAGGATGTTCAATCCGCATATCATAGAACTTTTGTGCCACGGTATCCGGGCCGCCTTCAATGCAAGGGGCGGTTCGTGGGCCATTATCCTTGGTTACCGGCTCTACTGTCGTACAGGCACTCAGCAGTAGCGCGGCCGGGAGCAAAAGCGCAAAACCTTTGTTTCTCATCTCGATTTCCTTATTGTTCTCTGGCAAGGTGCCTTTTTAACATAGAGTATAGTTCTGCTTTTAGGTGAAAGAGCCTTTGGTCGGTTTACGCAACGGGAGAACAGGATGAAATTTTCGACGACGCCCACGCTGGAAGGCCACAGTATTACGGATTACTGTGGCGTGGTGACCGGGGAAGCGATTCTCGGTGCTAACATTTTCCGCGATTTTTTCGCCGGTATCCGCGATATCGTTGGCGGCCGCTCGGGCGCTTATGAAAAAGAACTGCGCAAGGCGCGGGAGATCGCATTCAAAGAGCTGGAAGAGCAGGCCAACGCGCTGGGGGCCAATGCGGTGGTCGGTATAGATATCGATTACGAAACCGTGGGTAAAGACAGCAGTATGCTGATGGTGAGCGTGACGGGCACGGCGGTTATTATTCGTTGAAACGGCTGCTGCTGCTGTTGACGGTCTGGCTGCTGGTGGGCTGTCAGTTGGGCATAGAATCGCGACCAGGCTACTGGGTCGATCTGCGTCACCCTGCTCAGGGCGCACGACCACGGGTTAAAGTGGTGGTGATACATTATACCGCCGAGGATTTTTCCTCTTCTCTGGCGACGCTGACCGATCGTGAGGTCAGCGTCCATTATCTTATTCCCCGTCAGCCGCCGCAGCGTAAGGGCCAGGGCATTATCTGGCAACTGGTACCGGAGACGGATCTGGCCTGGCACGCCGGGCCAAGTTTCTGGCGCGGCGCAACCCGCATCAATGACACATCCGTCGGTATCGAGCTGGTCAATAACGGCTATCGCCGGACGCTCACCGGGCTGACGTGGCAAGCTTTTCCGCCTGGGCAAATCCGCGCCCTCATCGCCCTCATCAACGACATCACCCGGCGTTATGGTATTGCGCCAGAAAATATCGTGGGCCACAGTGATATCGCCCCTCAGCGTAAACAGGACCCAGGCCCGCAGTTTCCGTGGCAGCAGCTGGCTGAACAGGGCATCGGGGCATGGCCCGATCCGCAACGCGTCGCTTTTTACTTAGCCGGGCAAGATCGTGAAGCCGCCGTTCCGGTTCCCCTCCTGCTTGATCGTTTGCAGCGTTACGGCTATCAGGTAACTGAAGGGATGACGGCGCGTGAGCAACAGAACCTGATTGCGGCTTTTCAGATGCATTTCCGTCCTGCTCACTATCAGGGGTTCGCGGATGCTGAAACGCTGGCGATTGCGGAGGCGCTGCTGGAAAAATATGGGGAAGCGCAATAACCGGCGGTTACTGCGCTTCCGATCTAGCGACCCGCGTAAGGGGACGCCGACAGGGTAGATGTGTTGACGGCGGCATCGGGACGATGCTGCGCTAAAAACGCCCGCCAGTAGCCCAGTACCTTTTCCAGCACCGGGCGCTCAGCATCCAGATGGGTGACGATTCGGGTGACGTGACCAACGCTCATCAGGACATCATGGGATTTCATCCACTGGCCCAGCGCGTTAACCTGGTCTGATGGCACGCGCACGAACAGCATATTTGTCTGCTGCTCGGTCACCTCGACACCGATTTTTTGCAACTCCTGTCCCAGCCAGGCGGCATTCTCGTGATCGGTCTGCAAACGCGCAACGTTATGTTGCAGCGCATACAGCCCAGCCGCGGCCAGCACGCCAGCCTGGCGCATACCGCCGCCTGTCATCTTGCGCCAGCGGCGCGCACGTTCAATATAATCCGCATCGCCACAGAGCAGCGAACCCACGGGCGCGCCCAGGCCTTTCGACAAGCAGATGGTTAACGTATCGCAATAGCGGGCAAGGTTTTCAAGGGTGGTTTGCTGCGCCACGACGGCATTAAAAATACGCGCCCCGTCAATGTGCAGCGCCAGCTTATGCTCGCGGGTGAAATGCCACGCCTGCTCCAGATAGGCTGCAGGCAGGGCTTTGCCATGATGGGTGTTCTCAAGGCTAAGCAGTCGGGTGGGCGCAAAATGGATATCGTCGGGTTTGATAAATTCGGCCACCACATCCAGCGGCAAGCTACCATCGGCGGCAGCCAGAATGGGCTGGGGTTGAATGCTTCCCAGCACCGCTGCGCCGCCCGCTTCGTACTTATAGTTATGTGCCTGCTGGCCCACAATGTACTCTTCACCACGCTGGCAGTGGCTCATTAACGCCACCAGGTTGGCCTGGGTACCGGTTGGCAAAAACAGCGCAGCGGCTTTGCCGCTCAGTCGTGCCGCTTCGGCTTCAAGTGCGTTAACGGTGGGATCGTCCCGATAAACGTCATCGCCGGTTTCAGCCGTCATCATCGCCTGTAACATGGCAGCGCTGGGACGGGTTACGGTATCACTGCGTAGATCAATCACATTGTGCTCCTGGGCAGCGGAAAGCCAGGCGGGCGGAGAGCCCGCCTGTAACATCCATCTGTTTTACCGCAGCCAGTTAGTTTTTGCCAGTTCAAGTACTTCGTCACCGCGACCGTTTATGATGGCGCGCAACATGTACAGGCTGAACCCTTTGGCCTGCTCCAGCTTAATCTCTGGCGGCATCGCCAGTTCCTCTTTCGCGGTAATCACATCCACCAGAACCGGGCCATCGTGAGCAAAGGCCTGTTCCAGCGCGCCATTCAGCTCGGAGGCTTTCTCCACCCGAATGCCTTTCACGCCGCAGGCCTGAGCAATGGCGGCAAAATCAGGATTGTGCAGGTCGGTGCCATCGGTGAGGTAACCCCCAGCTTTCATTTCCATGGCGACAAAGCCCAAAGAGCTGTTGTTGAAAATCACCAGTTTTACCGGCAACTTCAACTGGGCAACAGTCAGGAAATCGCCCATCAGCATACTGAACCCGCCGTCGCCGCATAGCGCCACGACCTGGCGGTCACGGTTAAGTGACTGTGCGCCCATCGCCTGTGGCATCGCGTTTGCCATTGAACCGTGGTTAAAGGAACCCAGCAGGCGGCGTTTACCGTTCATTTTCAAATAGCGTGCTGCCCACACGGTTGGGGTTCCCACATCGCAGGTGAAAATCGCGTCGTCGGCGGCGAGCTCACTGATTTGTTGTGCCACATATTGCGGATGAATCGGCTGGTCATCATTGGCTGTTGCCAGCGAATCCAGATCTTTACGCGCCTCGGCATAATGCTTCAGTGCACTGTCCAGGTGACGCTGCTCGGTTTTGACCTGCAGTTTGGGCAGCAGAGCACGCAGCGTGGTTTTGACATCGCCGATATAGGCCTGATCCACATGGCAGTGCGAGCCCAGGCTGCCGGGGTTAATATCGATTTGAATGATTTTCGCTTTTTCAGGGTAGAAGGCGCGGTAGGGGAACTGGGTGCCAAGCAGCACCAGGGTATCCGCATTCATCATGGCATGAAAGCCCGAGGAGAAACCAATCAGCCCGGTCATGCCGACATCATAGGGATTGTCGTATTCGATGTGCTCTTTACCGCGAAGCGCATGCACAACTGGCGCTTTCAGCATCGCCGCCAACTCGACGACTTCACGATGTGCACCCGCACAACCACTGCCGCACATCAGCGTAATATTGGTCGCGCCGTTCAGGGTTTGCGCCAGGGTAGACAGCTCATCGGCGGACGGTAGCACGACCGGCAACTGCGGCGGATACCAGTCTGCGCGTGCGGATTCCGGTGCTGGCTGCAGCGCCACATCACCGGGCAGCACAATCACGGATACGCCGCGATTCAGAATGGCTTTGCGCATGGCAATGCCCAGCACCTGTGGCAGTTGCTCGGGATTCGACACCAGCTCGCAGTAGTGGCTACATTCGCGGAACAGCTCCTGAGGATGGGTTTCCTGAAAATAACCACTGCCGATTTCGCTGGAGGGAATATGCGCTGCAATCGCCAGTACGGGCACCCGGTTGCGGTGGCAGTCAAAAAGCCCGTTAATTAAATGCAGGTTACCGGGACCACAGGAGCCGGCGCACACCGCCAGTTCGCCACTGGCGTGCGCTTCTGCGCCTGCCGAGAAGGCAGCCACTTCTTCATGTCGGGTTGGCATCCACTCAATGGTGCCCATTCGGTTCAGACTGTCACTCAGGCCGTTTAGTGAGTCACCTGTGACGCCCCAAATACGTTTTACGCCGGCGTTTTCCAGGGTTTTGGCCACCAGCGCCGCTACGGTTTGTTTCATCTTATTCTCCTTGGTAATCCGTCGCCATCCAGGGGATAGCAGAATCAAACAACTCAAAGAAGCGTAGACGACGCTGATTCAACTCAACCGTAAAAAATTGCATCAAAAGTTGAATTGGGCGGTCAGGCGGAGAACAGGGCGATGAGTACTGGTGCCAACAGGCTCATGACAAAGCCGTGCACAATCGCGGCCGGGACGATTTCTGTACCGCCTGCCCGTTGCAAAACCGGTAAGGTAAAATCCATAGAGGTTGCGCCGCATAAGCCCAGTGCAGTGCTGCGGTGACGGGCGATCAGCGCAGGGATCAACATAATCGCGATAAGCTCTCGCAGCAGATCGTTGAAGAAGGCGGCGCTGCCAATTACCGGGCCGAAGGCTTCCGTCATCAGAATCCCCGATAAAGAGTACCAGCCGAAGCCACTGGCCAGGGCCAGCCCGGTTTTCAGCGGCAGTCCCAGTACCAGAGCCGCGATCATTCCCCCCAGCAGCGCACTGAGCAGCACCGCGAGCGCGACCATCATGCCACGACGGTTTAAGACCATCTGGCGCAACGTCATCCCACTACCGCGCAGTTGAATGCCCACCAGCAGGAGCAGAAAGATTAATGCATATTCACTGGCGGCGGCGGCATGATGCAGCCAGGGCCATTGGGTCAGGCCCAACGCAAAACCTACGACAACCACACCGCATAACGTGAGTGATTCCAGCGCCATATGCAGACGTGAAGGAAGCTTTTGCTGTTTGTGACTGTGCTGCCAGGGCAGCCGCTGCTCCAGCCAATGCAACGCCAGCAGGTTACATAGCAGAATGCATGTCGCTGTTACTGCCGCGGTATAAAACACCGTAAGCAGATTGCTGCTGAGATTATCGAGAAAGGCCAGGCTGATGCCCATAAAAAACAGAATGACGTAGACCATCCAGCCTAACAGTCGGTTGACGGCCTTGAGAAACGTCACGTGTCGAAGCGGAAACAGCCAGCCTGCCAGCAGGGGCAACAGGATAATTAAGAGTCCGGAATACATATTGATCGGTTCGTCCATGTCGAAAGTCTCGACACGCTAGCGAAAAAGCCCGGGTGAGTAAACCCTTGCAACAAAGTGACTTGACCGCCTGATGAAGCCGCTTCATTCTGCGGACAACAAAGAGGATAAAAACGCTATGATTCTGGAACATATCGATATCCGGGGATTTCGCGGCATTAATCAGCTCTCTTTACCCCTGACGCGTATAAACCTGCTGATTGGCGAAAACGCCTGGGGTAAATCCAGTTTGCTGGACGCGCTCAGCCTGCTGCTGTCGCCCCACTCGCGTGAGTATGTGTTTTCTCCTGACGATTTTCACTTTACGCCGGGCGAGGTCGACGATCGGGTTCATCGCCTGTCGGTCGTTTTCCACTTCAGGGATGACGACGCGGAAAACAGCGACCTGCTACAGCCGTTCTGGCAACCCGCCGAACAGGGACAACGCCGACTGAGTTACAGCGTGCACGCCCGGCGACGTGACGGCCAGATCACCTCAACACGGCGCTTTATCGATAGCCATGGTCATGTGCTAGCGGAAGAGGGAAGTGCGGCGGCGATAAGTTATCTGCTGCGCATGAATCCAGTATTACGGCTGCGCGATGCACGTTTTAGCCGACGTGTTCGCCCGGTCGAAAGCGGTATTGATGCCCGTCTGTCCACCCTGAATCAACTGGCGAAAGAGCTGGATAAACTGACTCGGGATCTGGAACAGCATCCACAGCAATTGAGTAATGACATGCTGCGTCAGGGATTACAGACCATGCAGCAGCTGATGGAACACTACTTTCTGGTTCAGCATCCTGAGAATGGCGGACAGATGCACCGCGTCGATCCACAATCACGTGACGGTATTCAGGGCTGGCGTTCACTGGACCAGCTGAATCACCTGATTGCCGCCACGGACGTCCGCAGCCGCCAACTTATTTTATTACGCATGTTTAGCTTGCTGGTCCAGGCGCGAGGAAGCGAACCTTTGGCACCGGGCGCCCGGCCGTTGTTGCTGATTGAAGATCCGGAAACCCGGCTGCATCCCATCATGTTATCCGTAGCATGGAACCTTCTCACGTTGCTCCCGTTACAGAAGATTGCGACGACCAATTCTGGAGAGCTGCTTTCTCAGGTCGCGGTGGAGAACGTTTGCCGATTGGTGCGTGAGCCAACGCGCGTGGCCGCATGGCGCATTGGTCCCGAAGGGCTGAGTGCGGAAGAGAGCCGCCGCATCGGCTTCCATATCAAAGTCAACCGGCCTTCAGCCCTGTTTGCCCGCTGCTGGCTTCTGGTTGAAGGTGAAACCGAAGTCTGGATCATCAACGAAATGGCGCGACAATGCGGTTTTCACTTCGCCGCTGAAGGAATTAAAGTCATTGAGTTTGCACAGTCCGGGCTAAAACCGTTGTTAAAATTTGCCCGACGTATGGGCATTGCCTGGCATGTGCTGACCGACGGGGATATGGCAGGGAAAAAATATGCAGCCACGACGCGCAGCCAGCTCCAGCCTCATGATGTCGAGAAGCATCACCTGACGCAGCTCCCGGCGGCGGATATGGAGCAGTTCCTTTACCAACATGGCTTTAGTGATGTGTATCATGAGGCAGCGCACCTGCCGTTAAACGTACCTGTTAATCCCAGGCGTATTATTACCAAAGCTATTCATCGTGCATCAAAACCTGAACTGGCTATCACGGTCGCTATGGCAGCAGCCGAACGCGGCAGCGAGGCAATCCCGGAACGCCTGCGGGAGATGTTTTCCCAGGTGATTACCCTGGCGCAGGGCAAAGCGGGATAGGGGTTACAGCGTAAAAATGCCAGCGCGGCAGGCTGGCATTTTTGACGGAGCGGTCCAACGTTGGGGGGATCTCAGGCTACGGCCTGTTGCACTTCAACAGGTACAATCAGACTGGCATGGTTGCCTTTAGGGCCTTGATGAACGTCAAAATGAACCTGCTGGCCCGCTTTTAGCGTTCTGTAACCATCCATCTGTATCGTTGAGTAGTGTGCGAAGATATCTTCTCCGCCCCCGATTGGACAGATAAAGCCGAAACCTTTGGCGTTATTGAACCATTTAACGGTACCTGTCTCCATGCTTTTACTTCCCTCGCAAGACATTTTATAAGTAGGTGAGGTCACTGAAGCCGTGAGTCGGGTTTGATTAAAACTCAATCAGCTTATGAAGGTAGAATGTAGAGAAACTGCCACGGTCGTCAAGCAAAGCACCGGGCAACGTGGGGAAAAAATCATCAAAATTTGAGGTAGTTAACGCTATTTGAAATTTTGTGATACAGGTCGCGTGCAGGTTTTTTTGCCTGAGAATGCATTAGCGACAGTGCACTTGACACACGTGTTAAACTCTACAGATGACCCTGGATTTGATGACGATGTACAGAATCACAACGGAACACTATGGCAAACACAAATGACTGGCTAAATTTTGAACACTTAGCCGACGAAAAAGTACGCGAAGGGTTAAAACCGCCTTCCATGTATAAAGTCATTCTGAATAATGACGATTATACACCTATGGAATTTGTTATTGACGTTCTGCAAAAGTTCTTTTCTTATGATATTGAACGTGCAACGCAACTGATGCTGAAAGTTCACTACCACGGTAAAGCAATCTGTGGTGTATTTACCGCAGAGGTCGCTGAGACCAAAGCGGCGCAGGTGAATAATTACGCGCGGGACAATCATCATCCGTTGCTGTGTACGCTTGAAAAAGCCTGAGCCTCTCTCCATACAGGAAGCAGGTCAGAGCGATTAACTGGAGGAGGTGCCTAATGCTCAATCAAGAACTGGAACTCAGTTTAAACATGGCTTTCGCCAGAGCGCGTGAGCACCGTCATGAGTTTATGACCGTCGAGCATCTGTTACTGGCGTTGCTCAGTAACCCGTCGGCCAGAGAGGCACTGGAAGCCTGTACGGTGGACATTGTGGCTCTGCGGCAGGAACTCGAAGCCTTCATCGAACAAACCACGCCCGTGCTGCCTGCCAGCGAAGAGGAGCGTGATACACAACCCACGCTCAGCTTCCAGCGCGTCCTGCAGCGTGCGGTTTTCCATGTCCAGTCATCCGGTCGCAGCGAAGTCTCCGGTGCGAATGTGCTGGTCGCCATTTTCAGCGAGCAGGAGTCGCAAGCGGCTTATCTGCTACGCAAACATGAAGTGAGCCGCCTTGATGTGGTGAACTTCATCTCTCACGGTACGCGTAAAGATGAGTCCGGCCAGGCGCCAGGCGCAGAAAATCCGGTTAACGAAGAGCAAGCAGGCGGGGAGGAGCGTATGGAAAACTTCACCACCAATCTTAATCAGCTTGCTCGCGTCGGTGGTATTGATCCACTGATTGGTCGCGATAAAGAGCTGGAACGTACCGTTCAGGTGCTATGCCGTCGCCGTAAAAATAACCCGCTGCTGGTGGGTGAGTCGGGTGTGGGTAAAACCGCCATTGCTGAAGGTCTCGCCTGGCGCATAGAGCAGGGCGATGTACCGGAAGTGATGAAAGACTGCACGATCTACTCGCTGGATATCGGTTCGTTATTAGCCGGCACCAAGTACCGTGGTGACTTTGAAAAACGTTTCAAAGCGCTGCTGAAGCAGCTGGAGCAGGACGAACACAGCATTCTGTTTATTGATGAGATCCATACCATCATCGGTGCGGGTGCCGCGTCCGGCGGCCAGGTCGATGCTGCGAACCTGATCAAACCTCTTCTTTCCTCTGGCAAGATTCGGGTGATGGGTTCCACCACCTATCAGGAATTCAGCAACATCTTTGAAAAAGATCGTGCCCTGGCGCGTCGCTTCCAGAAGATCGATATCACGGAGCCTTCACCAGAAGAGACCGTGCAGATCCTGAATGGCCTGAAGACCAAGTACGAAGCGCATCACGATGTGCGCTATACCGCGAAAGCGGTGCGCGCAGCCGTGGAACTGGCGGTGAAATATATCAACGACCGTCATCTGCCTGACAAGGCGATTGATGTGATTGATGAAGCGGGTGCGCGAGCGCGCCTGATGCCAGCCAGTAAGCGCAAGAAAACCATCAACGTCTCTGACATTGAAACGGTGGTGGCCCGTATTGCCCGTATTCCTGAGCAAAGCGTGTCAGCAAGCGACCGCGATACGCTGAAAAATCTGGGCGATCGTCTGAAGATGCTGGTGTTTGGTCAGGACAACGCCATTGAGGCGCTGACGGAAGCGATCAAAATGAGCCGTGCAGGTCTGGGTCAGGATCGTAAGCCGGTCGGTTCCTTCCTGTTTGCCGGGCCTACCGGTGTCGGTAAAACGGAAGTCACCGTGCAGCTGGCGAAAGCGCTGGGCATTGAGTTGCTGCGCTTTGATATGTCCGAGTATATGGAGCGTCACACCGTCAGCCGTTTGATTGGTGCGCCTCCGGGTTACGTCGGCTTTGATCAGGGCGGCCTGCTGACGGATGCGGTGATTAAGCATCCTCATGCGGTGGTGTTGCTGGATGAGATTGAGAAAGCACACCCGGATGTCTTCAACCTGCTGCTGCAGGTGATGGATAACGGTATGCTGACCGACAACAACGGTCGCAAAGCGGACTTCCGCAACGTGGTGCTGGTCATGACCACTAACGCCGGTGTCCGCGAGACTGAACGTAAGTCGATTGGCCTGATTCATCAGGACAACAGCACCGATGCCATGGAAGAGATCAAAAAGATGTTTTCTCCAGAGTTTCGTAACCGTCTCGACAACATTATCTGGTTCAGTCACCTGTCACCAGAGGTGATCCATCAGGTGGTCGACAAGTTCATTGTCGAGTTGCAGGCGCAGCTGGATGCCAAAGGCGTGTCGCTGGAAGTCAGCGATGAAGCACGCGACTGGCTTGCTGAGAAAGGCTATGACAAAGCGATGGGCGCTCGTCCGATGGCGCGCACCGTGCAGGACAGCCTGAAGAAACCGTTAGCCAATGAACTGCTGTTTGGTTCGCTGGTGGATGGCGGCTCGGTGTCAGTGGCGCTGGATCGTGAGAAAGGTGAACTGACCTATCACTTCCTGAGTGCTGAAAAACGCAAAACCGAAGGCACGGTGCATTAATCACCTGCTGCAGATATGAAAAAGGCCGGATTAAAATCCGGCCTTTTTTTTCGCTGCAAATTGCAGAGCGATGAGATTACTGCAAATTAGCGACTACGGAAGACAATGCGGCCTTTGCTCAGGTCGTACGGGGTCAGCTCAACGGTCACTTTGTCACCCGTCAGGATGCGGATGTAGTTTTTGCGCATTTTACCGGAGATATGAGCAGTAACCACGTGTCCGTTCTCAAGTTCTACGCGGAACATGGTGTTAGGTAACGTATCCAGTACGGTACCTTGCATTTCAATATTGTCTTCTTTGGCCATCGAATCCTCTGGGTGTACTACCTTTCAGTTGAACCGGCAAGATAATGCCCAATTCAACGAGTTATGTAAAGAACCGTCGGCAATAAAGCCAACGCATCGCCGTGCTTCGCTTATAACGCGAGCATGTCGGTTAAATTAGGGTGTTTATGTGACGTCTGCGGGGGATTAGCGGGCTAAGAATCTGAATCAACCGGTAACACGCGCACGATTGAAACAGTCCCGAGAGTGCGATGAGATTCCCAGCCTGGCAATTCCGGCTTGAAATTCAAGCGCGGACGACATACCAAACGCCGCTATTATAGCACTTAACCGACTTTGTGTGTGCAAAACATCTGCGCGAGCTTTAAAAAAGGGTCTGGTTGAGCCAGCAGCCGCTGTCAACGGGTTGAGATGACAGGTTTTTTACCGATTCCAGATAAGCCTCACGCGGGATTTCGACCGCGCCCAACGATGCCGTATGGGGATTAAGTATCTGACAATCCACCAGGCGTCCTTTGTGCTTAATGAAATGCTGACAAAAAACCCATAGTGCGGTTTTTGAAGCATTGGTTTGCAGGCTGAACATGGATTCACCACAAAATATCTGGCCCAGCGCCAGCCCGTACATGCCGCCTGCCAGCTGTTGCCCGCGCCAGACTTCAATGGAGTGAGCATGACCCAGCTCATAGAGTTTCAGCCATGCGCGTTTCACCTCAAAGGTGATCCAGGTTCCTTCTTCGCGGCCCATGGCACAGCCCTCAACGACATCAGCAAAGGCTTCATTCATGGTGACGCGATAAGGCGATTGCTGATGAAAGCGTTTCATACTGCGGCTAAGATGAAAATGTTCAGGGATCAACACCGCACGGGGATCGGGTGACCACCACAGAATCGGATCGCCCGGCGAAAACCAGGGGAAAATACCTTGCTGATAGGCGCTGAGCAGACGGGCAGGCGAAAGATCGCCGCCCATGGCCAGCAGACCATTGGGCTCGCGCAGGGCCATTTCCGGGGGAGGAAAGAGCAACGATTCCCGTGACAGTTGAACCAGTCTCATCGCGTTACGTTATCCATCAGCTTTTGCACGAAACTATAACGCAAAGCGTTGCTGGAAACGCCAGTAACGTCCACCTTTTGCGACTAATTCGGAATGATTTCCCTGCTCAATGATTCGGCCGCTGTCCATAAGGCAAATTCTGTCCATTTGTGCCAGGCCTGTCAGACGGTGAGTGACCATAATGACGGTTTTGCCTGCCGTAAGCTGCTGCAGCAAGGCGAGAATATGCTGCTCGGTCGCCGCATCAAGGCCTTCCGTTGGCTCATCCAATAGCCACAGGTCACCGTTATGCAGGAGAGCACGGGCAAGCGCCAGACGTCGCAGTTCGCCCCCAGACAGCGGACGACCGCCTTCGCCCAGCCAGGCATTTAGTCCTTCCTCGTTATCCAGCAGGGTCTGCAGACCAGTCTGCATTAATGCCGCAGTCAGGGTTTCGTCGCTGGCGTTGGGGCAGGCCAGCAATAAATTGTCACGCAGGGTCTGGCTGAACAGATGAACACGCTGGGTGACAACGCTGATGCGTTGCCGGAGTTGCGCCTCATCCCACTCAGTAAGGGGAACTGCGTTTAACCTAATCTCACCTTGCTGACTATCCCAGGCGCGCGTAAGCAGCCCAAGCAATGTCGATTTTCCACAGCCGGTCGGTCCGAGCAGCGCAACGTGTTCTCCCGCCTCAATGCTTAATGAAAACTGATTCAACACTTTTTCAGGGCGTCCCGGATAGCAAAAATCAAGCGCCTGTAGGCTTAGGTTTAATGCACCAGAAGGGATAACGGTTTTAGAGGGAAAAACAATTGCCGGTGTTTGTTCGATAATTTCATTGACGCGTTGGGCCGCCGTTATCACCTGAGACAGCGGCAAAAATGCGCCCGCGACCGGGGCCAGGGCTTCAAAAGCGGCCAGGGCACAAAATACCACCAGCGCAATGAATGGCCCGGGAAGTTGCTGCTGCGCAATGCTCTCTGCGCTGAGCCAGAGCAGCGCAGTAACCGTCATGCCGCTGCATATCAGTAACAGACTTTGCGCCAGCGCCTGTAAACGCTCTTGTTGACGCTGCGCCTCCTGCCACTGTTGTTCACTGCTGTCCAGTCTGATGCGCCAGACTGCAGCATTACCATATAATGTCAGTTCAGCCTGACCTGCCAGCCAGTGCATTAACTGCACGCGCCAGTGCGAGCGCTGACGGGTGATCGCAACGCCCGCCGGTGCGCCCAGACGGTAAAAGAGCGGTGGGAAGATGCAGAGCAGGGCGAGCAGGGCGCCGCCCAGGGTGAGAGCCAGCTGCAGGTCAATCAGGCTTAAACCGACCGTCACCACCACAATGACGATAAACGCACCCAGCAGCGGTGAGATTACCCGCAGATAGAGATGATCCAGCGTGTCGACATCACCGACAAAGCGGTTGAGCAGATCCGCCTGACGAAAGGCTGCAAGCTGAGCGGGTGCCAGCGAAATCAAACGACTGAAGGTGAAAACGCGTAAATGTTGCAACACCCGAAACGTCGCGTCGTGAGTGACCAGCCGTTCAAAGTAACGGGCCGCCGTGCGGATAATTGCCGCGCCGCGCACACCGGCGGCGGGAAGCATATAGTTAAAACTGTACAGTCCCGCAACGCCAGCGACAGACGAGGCCGCCAGAAACCACCCGGATAAGGTCAGCAAGCCAATGCTGGCTAACAGCGTGACGATGGCCAGAACCATTCCCAGCGTCAGCCGGAAGGGATGACGCAGCCACAAGCGCATAAAAGGACGCAGAGCAGACATCAGATGCACTCCTGTTGACGATGTTGCAGCAATTCACGGAACGGCCCAGGCTGTGAGGTAAGTTGCTGCCAGTGGCCCTGCTGCACCAGTTTTCCTTCCTCCATGAGCCAGATTTCATCCCAGTCTTGCAGCGAATCAATCTGATGCGTAATCATCAGGGTGGTTTGCTGCGTTGCAGCCTGATTTAACGCCAGCATAACGTGATGTTCACTTAGCGCATCCAGGCTGGCGGCAGGCTCATCCAGTAGCAATAGCTGAGCCGGTTTGTACAGCGCTCGCGCTACCGCAATACGCTGTGCTTGTCCGACGGACAACGCGTTACTCGCATCGCCAGGCGCGGTATCCAGCCCTTCAGGCAGCCGGGGGAGGAATTCGTTGATGCCACAGGCGGCGGTTAATCTGTCCAGTCTTTCCATATCCAGGGGCGCGTCCATGACGATATTTTCACGCAACGTCGCGGCCGGTAACTGTGGGTTTTGTCCAACCCAGGCAAGATGCCGATGCCAGTCGCGTCGTGCCAGGTCGCGAAGCTCAATGCCATTGGCTTTGAGCGACCCTTCATAGGGTAAAAACCCCAGCAGGGCATTTAACAGCGCGGTTTTGCCTGCACCGCTTTTGCCGACCAGCGCCACGCGCCCGCTTGCCCGTAGGGTGAAATGTAGAGGGCCGCACAGAACCTTGCCGCCGGGGGCGCAGACCACAAGGTTGTCAGCAACCAGCTCCAGCGGCGAAGTGGCGCTAAACGCGACATTACCTGAGGCCCTGTCTGACGACGGAGTGTCCTGCATAAACCGCTCAAGGGCATCGGCACCGCCGATTGCCTGTGCCTTAGCGTGATAGAAGGTGCCAAGATCGCGCAGAGGCTGAAAGAATTCGGGGGCCAGAATCAACACCAGGAAACCGGCAAACAGCGTGACGCCTTTACCATAATCGCCAAAATGCAGCTCGCCCAGATACGAGAAACCAAAATAAACCGCCACCACGGCGATGGCTAATGAGGCAAAAAACTCCAGCACTGAGGAGGAGAGAAAGGCCAGGCGTAAAACCTCCATCGTCCGTTGACGAAAATCTGTCGTCGTGGCGGCAATTGCCTGTTTTTCTGCATCAGCCCGGTGAAACAGCCGCAGCGTTTCCCGCCCGCGTAAGCGATCAAGGAAGTCACCGCTCAGGCGTGCCAGGGCCAGGAAGTTGCGGCGATTAGCATCGGCCGCGCCCATGCCCACCATCGCCATAAAGAGCGGAATCAGCGGTGCCGTAGCCAGCAGAATCAATCCGGCGGCCCAGTTCAGGGGGAACAGGGTAATCAGAATGCAGCAAGGGATTACCGCTGCCAGCGTCATCTGCGGCAGATAGCGCGCATAGTACGCCTGCATATCTTCGGTTTGTTCCAGAAGCAGTGTTGCCCAACTGCCTGCGGGTTTGCCCTGTATCCAGGCGGGCCCCAGATCGGATAAACGATCCAACACCTGTTTACGCAGTGCCTGGCGGATGGCCTGACCGGCCCGAAAGCCTGCCTGCTCGCGGGCATAGTTCAGCACCGCGCGCAGCACAAAGCACAACAGCAGTAACATAAAGCGGGGCAGGAGGGATTGCGGCGCTTGCTGCTCGACAATAAGTGCCTGCAGCAACGAAGCCAGCAGCCAGGCCTGCATGATAATCAGTAGTGCGCCTGCTGAACCTAAGAGTGAGGCAAGTCGTAGCCAGGGACCGGCATGATGGCGCTGTTGACGAAGCCAACGGGTAAGGTGCTGCTGCCGCGATTTGTTCATGCGAAACCCACTGTGGCGAAGACAAATGAAATGAGGCAAGTCCCTCACGCCTGGCGCATGAATTTAGCATGGTGATAATAAAAAAGGCGACTGAAAAACAGTCGCCTCAAACAATTAAGATCAGGTTATTAACAACTTACTTATCGTTCTTAACCAGACCATCAAGATAACGCTCTGCATCTAAGGCAGCCATACAGCCAGTACCCGCAGAGGTAATGGCCTGGCGATAGATATGATCCATCACGTCACCCGCGGCAAACACACCCGGAATACTGGTCTGGGTGGCATTGCCGTGCAGTCCTGACTGCACCTTGATATAGCCATTCTCAAGCGCTAACTGACCGTCGAAAATCGCCGTGTTTGGGCTATGGCCAATGGCCACAAACAGGCCAGCAACCTCCAGCGCTTCCGTTTCATCGTTCAGCGTTGAACGCAGCGTCAGCCCGGTCACGCCCATCTGATCACCCACAACTTCTTCCAGCGTACGATGAGTGTGCAGCACGATGTTGCCGTTGCTGACTTTTTGCATCAGGCGATCAATTAAAATTTTCTCCGCACGGAAGCTGTCGCGACGGTGAATCAAATGCACTTCAGCGGCAATATTGGCCAGATAAAGTGCCTCTTCTACCGCCGTATTACCGCCGCCGATAACGGCGACTTTCTGATTACGGTAGAAGAAACCATCGCAGGTGGCGCAGGCTGAAACGCCTTTGCCTTTAAACGCCTCTTCTGACGGCAGGCCGAGATAGCGCGCCGACGCGCCCGTGGCAATAATCAGCGCATCTGCGGTGTATTCGCCGCTGTCACCGGTTAAACGGAACGGACGATTCTGCAGATCAACGCTATGAATATGGTCAAAAATGATCTCAGTGTTAAATTTCTCAGCATGCTCGTGCATGCGTTCCATTAACGACGGACCTGTCAGATCGTGCGGGTCGCCCGGCCAGTTTTCCACGTCCGTCGTGGTGGTCAGCTGTCCGCCTTTTTCCAGCCCGGTAATCAATACCGGATTCAGATTTGCGCGTGCAGCATAGACGGCTGCGGTATAACCTGCTGGACCAGAGCCCAGAATGAGCAACTTACTGTGTTTAGCCGTACTCATGCGTTCCTCAGTTTCATTCGCCTGACATAGTCTGCGATTGTAGGGAATAAGCCGCATCATTGACAACACTTGCGCGCTTTTGTTGGCGATTGCTGTAAACGGCGTAGACGATGAATACGTTTTTCGCCTGTCACTTGTGCCAAAAGGGGGCAAAAATTCATTTCGTTGCACCACGCCGCACGAAAATACTCATTTAAAAACAGTGACCCAGCGAAGTGTCTGGCATCTTGTCCTGAATTTAGACATTTTACTTTGACAATCGCCTGCGCATTTGCGAAAACAGTGTAAGAAGCGAATGACATCTTCGGAACAAAACGGGTTTTGCCGCCGGGTTTTGGGCAATGTGCCGAACGAATTTTGTCGTCTGATATGGGTCATGACGCATGATGTGGACAGGCAATATGCGTCATACACATAGGTGCGAACGCACTCAGACTTTGTTATTTCACTTCAAAAAATGCCCCGAACAATGAGCGTTTTCAGGGGATGGCAGGTAAAGGGAAGGAATTAAGAGAGACAATAATAATGGTAGATAATAAGAAACGCCCCGGTAAAGACCTCGACAGGATCGACAGAAACATTCTGAATGAATTGCAGAAAGACGGTCGCATCTCAAACGTGGAACTTTCCAAACGTGTAGGATTATCGCCTACACCTTGTCTTGAGCGTGTACGTCGTCTTGAACGCCAGGGATTCATCCTTGGTTATACTGCGCAACTTAACCCTCACTACCTGGACGCCTCATTACTGGTATTCGTTGAGATTACTCTGAATCGTGGCGCGCCAGATGTGTTTGAACAATTTAACGCCGCCGTACAAAAACTTGAGGAAACTCAAGAGTGTCACCTGGTTTCTGGTGATTTCGACTACCTGCTTAAAACGCGCGTGCCTGATATGTCCGCCTACCGCAAGCTGCTGGGTGAAACCTTGCTGCGCCTGCCAGGTGTAAACGACACGCGGACTTACGTGGTGATGGAAGAGGTCAAACAGAGTAACCGTCTGGTGATCAAAACGCGCTGATGCGTGGCAGGTGCAAAGCCTGTGAAATTTCGGTACACTCCTGTGAATACATACAGGACCAGCGTCGGGTGAGCCCGGCGCTGTTGTTTCTTACTTTACAGGCACCTGGAGAGTTCTCTTGAGCCAGGAATACACAGAAGATAAAGACGTTTCGTTACAGTCGCTGAGCAGTGGACGCCGTCTGCTGGAAGCGTTGCTCATCCTGGTGGCGTTGTTTGCCATCTATCTGATGGTTTCCCTCGTCAGTTTTAATCCTTCCGACCCGAGCTGGTCGCAGACGGCCTGGCATGAACCTATCCATAATATTGGTGGCAAGGTAGGCGCGTGGTTGGCTGATACCTTACTGTTCATCTTTGGTGTGATGGCGTACGCCATTCCGCCGGTGATCCTGGGGCTGTGCTGGATAGCGTTTCGCCAGCGCGATAATCAGGACTACTTTGACTATTTCGCCATCGGTTTACGCTTAATCGGCGTACTGGCGTTGGTGGTGACCACCTGCGGTATGGCGGCACTCAATGCTGACGACATCTGGTATTTTGCATCGGGTGGCGTCATCGGCAGTCTGGTCAGTAATGCAATTTCGCCCTGGTTTAGTCCAGCAGGCGGAACGCTGACACTGCTCTGCATCTGGGCTGCCGGGATTACGCTTTATACCGGCTGGTCATGGTTAACCATTGCGGAAAGAATCGGCGGCGTTGTTATGGGCGTGCTGACCTTTGCCAGCAACCGTTCACGCCATGACGAACCCTGGCAGGAAGAGGATGAGGCAGAACATCATGAAGAGTCTGTGCCTGTCCTTCACGCTCAGCCGCATGAAGACGATGACGTTTTGCTTGCCGCAACGCGTAAAGCTCAGCCCGATCTGGATGAGCACGATCCGCTGCTGGCTAAGGCGGCAACAGCCACTCGCGCCGCCGTCGCTGCAACCGTCGACGCTTCCGATATGCCGGTGGCGTCCGCTGCGGTGCCGACCCAGCAGCCTGCCGTTGCCCCGGCGCTGTCCAATGCGGCGACCGCACAGTCAGTAGCCCCTGTCGCTCAGCCAGTGGGCGCTGTCCCTGCACAATCCGCCCATTTTGCCGCCGCGTCCGCGCAGGAATCGGCAGCACATTATTCTACTCCCGTGCGCAATGCTGCGCCGCTTGATCCTGTTCCGCAGGATAAACCGGTGAGTGAACCGCCTCTGTACCGTTTTGAAATGCCGGATGAAACGCCTGCATCCTCAAGCCCCTTTACGGCTTATGAGGATGATGAGCCGAAAATGGGCAACTGGCGCGAGGCAGCCTCTGCCGCGACGCTGAGCAGCGCGGTGACATCAGCCGTTGCCGCAAAGCAGGCGTCATCGATGTCGCCCCTGTTTGAACCGGTACCTGAAAATCAGGCGAATCCACAGGTGAAGCAGGGGATTGGCCCGGCGCTGCCCCGGCCGAATCCGGTGAAATTACCGACCCGACGCGAACTGGCCTCGTACGGGATCAAACTGCCTTCGCAGCGCATGGCGGAAGAGAAAGCGAAGCTGTCTGAAAGCCCCGCGTCTCAGCCAGTGCCTGAGGATACGCACAACCCGGACTGGTCTGCAGAGGAGCAAGACGCGCTGCAACAGGCCGAGTTACGTCACGCGTTTCAGTCGGAACAGCAACAGCGTTATGGCGAGCGCTGGCAACAGGATGAGCAGCACGAGGACGATGAACTGGCACTGCAACAGGCATCGCTGGCACGTCAGTTCGCCGAACAGCAGCAACAGCGCTATGAGGCGGAGCCCGACAACAACGCACCGGTTTTCAATCTGGATACCTCGGCGGCTTTTGATTTCTCACCGATGAAAGATTTGGTCGACGATGGACCTGTGGAGCCGCTGTTCACCATTGCGGCTGCGCCTGAAACGGATGACGTGGCGGCAAAACATGAGCCGTGGCAGCAAATGCAGGCCGCACCAGAACAGGCGGCAGCCCAGAGAACGGTGCCGACACAGAGCGTGGTGTCGGATACCTTCGTGGCACCTGTTCAACAGCCAGAACCCGTCGAAGACACAAAACCGTCGCTGCATGATAGCCTGATTCACCCTTTCCTGATGCGTCATGAGCAGCCGCTGGAAAAACCCTCCACGCCATTGCCTTCACTGGATCTGTTAACCGCGCCGCCTGTCGAAGAGGAGCCGGTTGATATGTTTGCGCTGGAGCAGACGGCACGTCTGGTTGAATCACGCCTGGGCGATTATCGTGTTAAGGCTGAGGTCGTCGGCATTTCTCCAGGCCCGGTGATTACCCGCTTTGAACTGGATCTGGCGCCTGGCGTGAAAGCCGCGCGTATTTCTAACCTGTCACGCGATCTGGCCCGTTCACTGTCGACCACGGCGGTGCGCGTTGTTGAAGTGATTCCCGGTAAGCCCTATGTCGGACTGGAATTACCGAATAAGCATCGTCAGACCGTTTACTTACGTGAAGTGCTGGATTGTCCAAAATTCCGTGACAATCCTTCACCTCTGGCCGTGGTACTGGGTAAAGACATTGCCGGTCAGCCGGTAGTGGCCGATTTGGCGAAAATGCCACACTTACTGGTAGCGGGTACCACCGGTTCGGGTAAGTCAGTCGGTGTGAACGCCATGATTCTCAGCATGTTGTATAAAGCCACGCCGGAAGAAGTGCGCTTTATTATGATCGACCCGAAAATGCTTGAGCTGTCGGTCTATGAAGGCATTCCGCATCTACTCACCGAAGTCGTCACCGATATGAAAGATGCGGCGAATGCGCTGCGCTGGAGCGTCGGTGAGATGGAGCGCCGCTATAAACTGATGTCGGCGCTTGGCGTGCGTAATCTTGCGGGCTACAACGAGAAAGTTGAGCAGGCGGAGGCGATGGGCCGTCCAATTCCCGATCCGTTCTGGAAACCGGGCGACAGTATGGACATGACGCCACCGGTGCTGGAAAAATTGCCTTACATTGTGGTGATGGTGGATGAGTTCGCCGACCTGATGATGGCCGTGGGTAAAAAAGTGGAAGAGCTGATTGCCCGCCTGGCGCAGAAAGCACGTGCGGCAGGTATCCACCTGGTGCTGGCAACCCAGCGTCCCTCGGTGGATGTGATTACCGGTCTGATCAAAGCGAACATCCCGACCCGTATTGCCTTTACCGTATCAAGTAAAATTGACTCGCGTACTATTCTCGACCAGGGCGGCGCAGAGTCGTTGCTGGGGATGGGTGACATGCTCTATATGCCGCCAAACTCCTCCATGCCGGTCCGTGTTCACGGTGCCTTTGTGCGCGATCAGGAAGTCCATGCCGTTGTGCAGGACTGGAAAGCGCGTGGCCGTCCGCAATACATTGAGAGCATTACAGCGGGTGAAGAGAGCGAAGGTGCAGGCGGTATCGACAGCGATGAAGAACTGGACCCGTTGTTCGATCAGGCGGTGGGCTTTGTGGTAGACAAGCGTCGCGCCTCTATTTCGGGCGTTCAGCGTCAGTTCCGTATCGGCTATAACCGCGCCGCGCGCATCATTGAGCAGATGGAAGCACAAGGGATTGTCTCGGCGCCGGGTCATAACGGTAACCGCGAAGTCCTGTCACCACCGCCACATGATATGTAGAGCCTGAGCGATAAGCTTTGAAACATAAATCAATGAGCCAGTTCTTGCTGGCTCATTGTTTTTTAGCGGTTAACCCCCATAGTTGATTAGGCTTTCGGTTTTTTCTCCTGTATTAAATGCAGGACAGCGACCAGGCTTAGTATCGTTATCAACGGGAAACGATTTAATAAGGATTTAAGCAGATGAAATTACGCGTAATCGCCTTCGGCCTGATGGCCGCTTTGGGTTCAGCCAGCGCTTTCGCTGATGCATCGACTGACCTGCAACAGCGTTTAAATAAAGTAAACAGCTTCCACGCCAGCTTTACTCAAAAGGTTACCGATGGCAGCGGTGCTAACGTGCAGGACGGGGAAGGTGAGCTGTGGGTTAAACGCCCCAGCCTGTTCAACTGGCACATGACCGCGCCTGACGAGAGCGTCATTATCTCTGACGGAAAATCGTTATGGTTCTACAACCCGTTTGTAGAACAGGCCACGGTAAGCCTGTTAAAAAACGCCACCAGTAATACGCCATTTATGTTGATTGCCCGTAATCAGTCGAGTGACTGGAAGCAATATAACGTCAAGCAGCAGGGCGACAAATTTGAACTGACGCCGAAGAAAAGCGATGGCAATCTCAAGCAGTTCACGATTGATGTGACGCCAGACGGCACCATCAATCAGTTCAGCGCCATAGAGCAGGATGGGCAGCGCAGTAACTACCAGTTAAAGAGCCAGAAAAACGGCCCTATCAGCCCGGATAAATTCACTTTCACCCCGCCTAAAGGCGTCACGGTGGATGATCAACGTCAGTGAGGTGGTAGTGAGTAACCTGTCCCTGGATTTCTCCAGCGAAGATTTTAAACCACTGGCCGCGCGTATGCGGCCAGAAACCCTGAAGCACTATATTGGTCAGCAACACCTGTTGGCTGCGGGTAAACCGCTGCCGCGCGCGATTGAGGCTGGCCATTTGCATTCAATGATTCTCTGGGGACCGCCAGGAACAGGCAAAACCACGCTGGCCGAGATTATCGCGCACTACGGCAACGCGGACGTTGAACGCATCTCTGCTGTCACATCAGGCGTCAAAGAAATTCGTGAAGCGATAGAACGTGCGCGCCTGAGCAAGCAGGCCGGTCGTCGCACGATTCTTTTCGTGGATGAGGTGCACCGTTTCAACAAAAGCCAGCAGGATGCCTTTCTGCCGCATATTGAAGACGGCACAATCACCTTTATTGGTGCAACGACCGAAAACCCCAGCTTCGAGCTTAATTCCGCCCTGTTGTCACGCGCCCGCGTTTATTTGCTCAAATCCCTGACCACAGAGGACATCGAGCAGGTACTTGACCAGGCTATGCAGGACGCCGATCGAGGCTATGGCAACAGCGATATCCTGCTACCGGATAATACGCGGCGCATGATCGCTGAGTTGGTGAACGGCGATGCGCGCCGTGCGCTGAACACGCTGGAAATGATGGCGGATATGGCCGAAACCCGCGCGGACGGGAAAAGGGAATTAACGCCACAGCTGTTAACCGAGGTGGCCGGTGAGCGTTCTGCCCGCTTTGATAACAAGGGCGACCGTTTTTACGACCTTATTTCTGCGTTACATAAGTCTGTTCGCGGTTCGGCACCCGATGCTGCCCTCTACTGGTACGCACGGATTATTACCGCAGGTGGCGATCCGCTCTATGTAGCACGTCGCCTGCTGGCGATTGCCTCTGAAGATGTCGGCAACGCCGATCCTCGGGGCATGCAGGTTGCGATTTCGGCCTGGGATTGTTTTACCCGCGTCGGCCCCGCGGAAGGGGAACGGGCGATTGCACAAGCCATTGTTTATCTGGCCTGCGCGCCAAAAAGTAACGCCGTCTATAACGCGTTTAAGGCCGCGATGCGTGATGCGCGCGACCATCCCGATTTTGATGTCCCCGACCATTTGCGCAATGCGCCCACTAAGCTAATGAAAGAGATGGGCCTGGGTGAAAGTTACCGCTATGCCCATGATGAAGCCAACGCTTACGCGGCTGGCGAGGTCTATTTCCCCCCTGAAATGGCACAAACACGTTACTATCATCCAACACAACGTGGTCTTGAAGGCAAAATTGGCGAAAAGCTGGCCTGGCTTACTGAACTCGATCAAAATAGCCAGACAAAACGCTACCGCTAAAACAGACGTTGCGGTAATGTGGTCAATGTTTTCAACGCATTCCAGCAGGAATGCGTCCCTTCTTTTAACTCATAAATACACAGGATAAGCATGCTCGATCCCAATCTGCTGCGTAATGAGCCAGACGCAGTCGCAGAAAAACTGGCACGCCGGGGATTCAAACTGGATGTGGAAATGCTGCGTTCGCTCGAAGAGCGTCGCAAAGTCTTGCAGGTAGAAACCGAAAACCTGCAGGCCGAGCGTAACTCCCGATCCAAATCCATCGGTCAAGCCAAAGCACGTGGGGAAGACATCGAGCCACTGCGTCAGGAAGTGAACAGCCTGGGCGAACGCCTGGATGCTGCCAAAGCAGAACTGGATGAACTGCAAAATCAGATCCGCGACTTTAGCCTGGCGCTGCCGAATATTCCTGCGGATGAAGTGCCGCTGGGCAAAGACGACAGCGAGAATCAGGAAGTCAGCCGCTGGGGTGAGCCACGCCAGTTCGATTTTCAGGTAAAAGATCATGTTGAGCTGGGCGAAGCCGCGAAAGGGCTGGATTTTGCCGCGGCAGTAAAGCTTACCGGTTCACGCTTCGTCGTGATGCAGGGACAGATTGCCCGCCTGCACCGTGCGCTTAGCCAGTTTATGATCGATCTGCACACCGAGCAGCATGGCTACCTGGAAACCTATGTGCCTTATCTGGTTAACCACGCGACGTTGTACGGAACAGGACAGCTACCTAAGTTTGGTGAAGATCTGTTTCATACCCGACCACTGGAAGAAGAATCAGAAAGCAGCCACTATGCGCTGATTCCTACCGCAGAAGTGCCATTGACCAACCTTGTACGCGATGAAATCGTCGAGGAAGAGAACCTGCCGCTGAAGCTGACGGCTCATACGCCGTGTTTCCGCTCTGAAGCGGGCTCCTATGGCCGTGATACCCGCGGACTTATCCGTATGCACCAGTTCGATAAAGTCGAGATGGTACAGATCGTCGCGCCAGAAACCTCAATGGATGCCCTGGAAGAGTTGGTCGGTCATGCCGAAAAAGTCTTACAGCTGCTGAATCTGCCCTACCGTAAAGTGCTGCTGTGTACGGGCGATATGGGCTTTGGCGCCACCAAAACCTACGATTTAGAAGTGTGGTTACCGGCGCAGAATACGTACCGTGAAATCTCTTCCTGCTCAAATATGGGGGATTTCCAGGCCCGCCGTATGCAGGCCCGCACCCGTAATAAGCAGGATAAAAAGCCGCGTCTGGTCCATACATTAAATGGTTCCGGTCTGGCTGTGGGCCGCACCCTGGTGGCGGTGCTGGAAAACTACCAGCAGCAAGACGGCCGCATTGCCGTGCCAGAGGTACTGCGCCCTTATATGAAGGGCCTGGAATTTATTGGTTAATCGCCCGTTATCCTCTTAAAAACCCAGCGCCCGCTGGGTTTTTTTTTGGTCCAAATGGCGGAATGATGTCTACGAATCGCATGAGCATTTATCACAAATAAACGTTATCGATGTATCGCGCTGCCGGAAGCGTAAAAATCTACATTATCATAGAGATAGCTTTATTTTCATCGGCGTAAAATATCCCGCTAACTTACTGAAGATAAATAAATTAAATTGTCGGGCAGCAAAATGTGCTGAGGCCTGTTTCTCCCCGTTGACTTTAAAAAACGCAATGGCAAACTGCGCGCAATTTCCTTCATTTCTTTTGGTTTTTAATCCCTATGTCGACCTGGTCACGTCCTGTGATATTGCTGCTTTGCGGCCTGTTATTAATGACAGTTTCAATTGCTGTGCTGAATACGTTGGTTCCACTCTGGCTGACGCATGATGCTCTGGCTACCTGGCAGGTGGGCGTAGTGAGTTCGTCATATTATACCGGCAATCTGCTCGGGACCTTAACGGCGGGCTGGTTGATCAAACATTATGGATTTAACCGTAGCTATTATCTGGCAACCGGTCTGTTTGCCGGGGCCACGCTGTGCATGATGATGATGTCGGGATTCTGGTCATGGACGCTGTTACGCTTTACGGCGGGCATCGGTTGCGCGTTAGTCTGGGTCGTGGTTGAAAGCGCTTTATTATGTAGCGGCACGGTACGCAACCGTGGACAACTGCTGGCTGCTTATATGATCGTCTATTACCTGGGAACGGTTGCCGGCCAACTGCTGGTGAGCAAGCTTTCGACTGCGTTGTTAAGTGTGATCCCCTGGGTAACCGCGACGGTGATTTGTGCCATTTTACCGCTCATCTTCACTCAGGTTGCCACCCACAGCGACCCAGCTGAAGCGCTGCCGGGTGGACGCATTATACCTATGCTGCGTCGCCGCAGTTCTCGCCTTGGCATCAACGGTTGCATCATCTCAGGTATTGTTTTGGGTTCGCTGTATGGTTTGATGCCGCTGTATCTTTCCCACCAGGGCATGAGTGACGCGAACGTTGGCTACTGGATGGCGCTACTGGTCAGTGCAGGCATTGTCGGGCAGTGGCCGATTGGTCGTCTGGCCGATCGCTTTGGCCGCATGATGGTGCTGCGTGTGCAGGTATTTGTGGTGATCCTGGGCGCTATTGCGATGCTGACCAATGCCGCGATGGCACCCGCATTGTTTGTACTGGGGCTGGCCGGTTTTACGCTTTATCCCGTGGCGATGTCGTGGGCCTGTGAAACCGTTGCACACCACGAACTGGTGGCCATGAATCAGGCGTTGTTACTGAGCTATACGCTGGGCAGCCTGGCCGGTCCAAGCATGACCGCGATGCTGATGCAGAGTTATTCTGACCGCGTGCTGTTTGTAATGATTGCGGCAGTGGCGCTGGTTTACCTGGTTATGCTGTTGCGTAAAGCCGATCATCATGCCACGCCCGTGGCGCATGCCTGACCGACTTCTCAGAGGGCTGCCCTGTGCTTCGTTGGCACATCGCAGCCCGAGGGTTGGGTGATTCGTTTCTGTGAGTGGGGTGAATTGAGCGGGGTGACTATTCCCGGCATCGTCATCAATACATCACTTCATGCCCGTAGCTGGCGAGAATGTTTTTTACCCGCTCCATTGTCTCTTTACTGGGCGGCTTCACCCCATCAAGTTTGTACTCTTCACCCATCGCAATCCATTTGTGTTTACCCAGTTCGTGATAAGGCAGCAGCTCTATCTTCTCAACGTTTTCCATATCCTGAGTAAAAGCGCCTAAGCGATGGACGGTGTCATCATCGTCAGAATAGCCGGGCACCACGACGAAACGAATCCACGTACGTTTCCCTTTTTTCTGTAAATAGCGGGCGAAATCAAGCGTGCGATGATTGGACACGCCGACCAGGATCTGGTGAACATCGTCATTCATCTGTTTGAGGTCCAGCATGACCAAATCCGTCGCGTCCAGTAATTCATCAATAACCGGATCGTAGCGGCGAACAAAGCCGTTGGTATCAAGGCAGGTATGAATGCCTTCTGCTTTACAGGCGCGAAACCAGTCGCGCACAAACTCGGCCTGCAGAATCGCTTCGCCACCCGATGCGGTAACCCCGCCACCTGATGCATTCATAAAGTGACGATAGGACAGAACATCCGCCAGCAGCGCCTCAACGGTGATTTCTTTACCGCCGTGCGTGTCCCAGGTATCACGATTATGACAGTAAAGGCAGCGCATCAGGCAGCCCTGGAAAAAGGTGATAAACCGAATACCGGGACCGTCTACGGTACCGCATGATTCAAATGAGTGGATGCGACCAATGGCTGACATTGCGATGTATTCTCCAGGTAAGCCTGCGGAGCAGGTGGCACACTCTATGGCGTGCTCTGAACAGGAAATCGATTCTGGTTGTTATCCGTGTCTCAGACAACCACCAAAGCAGACTTTGAATAAGAGGCTCCATGAAGGAGCCTCAGATAAGCGTAGTGGCTAACGTACTTACAGGGACTGTGTAAAGGTACGGGTAATCACGTCCTGCTGTTGCTCTTTAGTGAGCGAGTTAAAGCGCACGGCGTAACCGGAGACGCGAATGGTTAACTGAGGATATTTTTCAGGGTTATCCATCGCATCCATTAACATTTCCCGATTCATGACGTTCACATTAAGATGCTGACCGCCTTCAATGCTGGTCTCATGATGGAAGTAACCGTCCATCAATCCTGCCAGATTGGTTTTACGCACGTTGTCGTCTTTACCTAACGCGTTTGGAACGATAGAGAAGGTATAGGAAATACCATCTTTTGCGTAAGCAAACGGCAGTTTAGCGACCGAGGTCAGGGATGCCACCGCACCTTTCTGATCGCGACCGTGCATCGGGTTAGCGCCTGGGCCAAAAGGCGCGCCTGCACGGCGACCGTCTGGCGTATTACCGGTTTTCTTACCGTAAACCACGTTAGAGGTAATGGTCAGCACTGACTGGGTCGGTACTGCGTGACGGTAGGTTTCGAGTTGCTGAATTTTTTTCATAAAACGTTCAACAAGGTCGCAAGCCAGGTCGTCAACGCGTGGGTCGTTGTTACCGAACTGGGGATATTCACCTTCAATATCAAAATCAATGGCCAAACCGTCTTCGTCGCGTACCGGTTTCACCTTCGCGTATTTGATTGCAGACAGTGAGTCCGCAGCGACAGACAGGCCGGCAATACCACATGCCATGGTGCGATAAACATCACGGTCATGCAGTGCCATCAGCGACGCTTCATAGCTGTATTTATCATGCATGAAGTGGATGATGTTCAATGCAGTGACATACTGTTTTGCCAGCCAGTCCATGAAGTGATCCAGACGTGCCATCACGATGTCGAAATCAAGCACATCGTCGGTGATTTTGGCCTCTTTTGGACCCACCTGCATTTTCAGTTTTTCATCCACGCCGCCGTTGATTGCGTAGAGCAAGGTTTTCGCCAGGTTCGCGCGGGCACCAAAGAACTGCATTTGCTTGCCGACGATCATCGGGCTGACGCAGCAGGCAATCGCATAGTCATCGTTGTCAAAGTCAGGGCGCATTAAGTCGTCATTTTCATACTGCAGTGACGAGGTATCGATAGACACTTTCGCCGCATACTTTTTGAAGTTAACCGGCAGGTTTTCAGACCACAAAATGGTCATATTAGGTTCGGGTGACGGCCCCATGGTGTACAGCGTGTTCAGGAAGCGGAAGGTGGTTTTGCTCACCAGCGTACGACCATCAACACCCATACCGGCCAGCGACTCAGTGGCCCAAATAGGGTCGCCAGAGAACAGTTCATCATACTCAGGCGTGCGCAGGAAGCGCACCATACGCAGTTTCATCACCAGATGGTCAATCAGTTCCTGAGCCTGCTCTTCATTCAGTTTGCCTGCTTTGAGATCGCGCTCGATGAACACATCCAGGAAGGTTGAAACACGACCAAACGACATGGCCGCGCCATTTTGCGATTTTACTGCGGCCAGATAGCCGTAATAGGTCCACTGAACCGCTTCCACGGCATTGGTGGCTGGACCAGAGATATCGTGACCATATTTGGCTGCCATCTCTTTAATCTGTCCCAGCGCACGATGCTGATCAGCAATTTCTTCACGCAGGCGAATAGTGGCTTCCAGGTTTACGCCATTTTCCAGATCGCTCTGCAGGGAAGTAAACTGAGTAAACTTATCGGCCATCAGATAGTCAATGCCGTATAGCGCGATGCGACGGTAATCACCGATGATGCGCCCACGGCCGTAGGCATCTGGCAGGCCGGTTAATACACCCGATTTACGGCAGCGTAAAATGTCTGGGGTATAAACATCAAACACACCCTGATTATGGGTTTTACGATATTCAGTGAAGGTTTTTTTCAGTGCGGCATCAAGTTCACGACCGTAAACTTTGCATGAGCCCTCGACCATCTTGATACCGCCAAAGGGAATAATGGCGCGTTTTAATGGGGCTTCAGTTTGCAGGCCAACAATTTTTTCCAGCGATTTATTGATGTAACCGGCATCGTGGGACGTAATGGTAGAAGCAAGATCGGTATCAAAATCTACGGGGGCGTGAGTGCGGTTTTCAACTTTAATGCCTTCCAGCACGCTTTCCCAGAGTTTGGTTGTGGCTTCGGTGGCACCTGCCAGAAAAGATTCATCGCCTTCATACGGCGTATAGTTTTTCTGGATGAAGTCGCGTACGTTGACGCTGTTCTGCCATTCGCCTTCAGTAAAACCTTGCCAGGCTGAGGCGAGTTTTGCGTTAAGTTCGGTCATATTATACCTGCCTTATTTAAGGAGACTTTTGCTCTCGGGTATATCGGGTTGTGATGCACCGTCGAGACAGGATTAGTGCGTTTCGTGCCCACCGCGTAAGTAAATTACCCAGTAGGTCAATCCAACTAACAGGCCGCCGCCGATGATGTTGCCGAGCGTGACCGGAATCAGATTGTCGAAAATAAAGTTTTTTACAGAGAGGGCCGGGAACTGGGCCGCGGTCGTGCCAGCGGCATGCCAGAATTCAGGGCCAGAAAAATCACGAATAATGATGGCGAAAGGAATCAGAAACATATTTGCGATACTGTGTTCAAAACCACAGGCAACAAACATCGCCACCGGCAAAATCATAATCAGGCTTTTATCTGTTAAGGTGCGCCCTGAATAGCTCATCCAGACCGCCAGACAGACCATCAAATTTGCCAGGATGCCCAGACAAACGGCTTCGATAAACGTGTGATGCATTTTATGGTCGGCCGTTTGCAACACGTTTAAACCCCATGCGCCGTTGGCCACCATATGCTCACCGGAAAACCACATCAGTGTCACAAAAAACAGTGCACCGGCCAGGTTACCTAAATAAACGTTAATCCAGTTACGTGCCAGTTGCCCCCAGGTGATACGGCCACTCGCTTTAGCGACCACAATCAGCACGGTAGAGGTGAACAGATCGGCACCGCAGACTACGACAAGGATTAAGCCCAGTGAGAAACAGATACCGCCGATGAGTTTTGCCATACCGTAGGCCATTTCACCGCTGCCGGTGGTGGCCGTAATGTAAAACACAAAAGCGATAGAGATGAACATGCCCGCAGTAAACGCGAGAAAGGTCGTTGTCAGGGGATGCTTGGTTGCTTTATAAACGCCAGCGTCTTCAGCAACTTTCGCCATCGCGGCGGGTAATAACAGGTTAAAAGGATTGTCAGCTTTCACACTAACTCACTCCAAAAGTTGTCTGAAAAAATAATAACAAAGGCAACAGAGGTAGAAGTTGATTTAGATCATGTTCGGCCGGGCAATGGCGGAAAATTCCTGACAAAAAAGAATGAATTTATGAATAAGTTATTGAAAATAAATAATTAAATTTATTTTAAATAATACAGGTTTTGTTTAATTGATGAGGTGCTGCACCTGTCGATGTCACTTTGCTGTTAACAAAATATCTCTATTGTGTTGTTTTTATTCTGGATAATAAAAACGATGATCTATTAATAACTGAAATGCTTAATGGGTAAAAAAGAAAGGCACTAATGAGTATTAGTGCCTTTGCGTTTATCGCAAACTTAATCTGACAGAATGCCGCAAATAATTATGCGTTTTCCCAGTAGCGACGTTTAGCACGCTGCAGTTTCTCATAAGCCGCCAGTAGCGCCTGGTGGGCAGGGAAAGCGGTGAGATCGCTGTCCACCGGCTGGAGCCCGTTGAAGGCCGCTTCACCACTGATCGCCGCAGAGGCTGCTTCTACAGCCTCAGTACCATACATGCGTACAAAGGCAGCATGATATTCCAGTGGATTACGCTCATCTTCCATGGCCAGAAGCAGCAAGGTTTGCAGGCAACGATAGTAATTTGCACGTGCTGGGCTGAAAACGGAGCCGTTAAACTCCATGGTCCATTCTGTCCAGATTAACGCTTGATCCAGGTCACCACCGGCCAGCGCCAGCATCGCTTTAAGCTCGCCGATGCGTAAGGTGTACCAGCCGTTATCTTTACCCGTTGCCAGACCCAGCAGCTCACGGACGCGGGTGAAGTCATCAAAACCTTCTTCGTCCAACTGAGAAATCAGATCGAGGTACTCTTCCGGGTTCCAGTTGCTTCCAGGCAGGGCAAGCAGCGTTTCACGTATGCCCGCGCCCATGCTGTTGTTAGCCAGTAGCAGGTCTTCAGCCGGATAAATATCTGACATGCCAGGCACGATAATGCGGCATGCATAAACACCTAAGTGCTCGTAGTCCGCGATATAGACTTCCTGACCTTCGGCCGCGAAAATCGCCATCAGCGTGCTGAATTCTTGCTCGGTAGTGCCATCAAATTTCCAGTCCACAAACGGATAATCAGCCGTCTCTTTGAACATATCCCAGGAAATCAGGCCGCTTGAATCAATAAAGTGTGTTTCCAGGTTAGCGTGTTCAGCCACTTCTTCATCATCAAAGGTAGGCGGCGTAAAGACGTCCAAATCCTTGAGGCTACGGCCCTGAAGCAGCTCAGTGACGGTACGCTCCAGCGCCACGCCAAAGTCCGGATGCGCGCCGAAAGAGGCAAAACAGGTACCGTTAGCAGGATTAAACAGCACGACGCAAATAACCGGGTACTTACCGCCTAATGACGCATCATAAGCAAAGATTGGGAAGCCTTCCGCCTCCAGGCGAGCAATGGCTTCCACCACGGCAGGATAGCGTGCCATCACCGACTCAGGAATGGTGGGAAGGCTGACAGACTCCGCAATAATACGGTTCTTAATGTAACGCTCAAAGACTTCAGATAATCCCTGAACCCGTGCCTCATTGGCCGTATTACCGGCTGACATGCCGTTCGATACGTACAGGTTGCCAATGATGTTCATCGGAATATAAACGGTTTGCTGATCGGACTGGCGCGTGAAAGGCAGGGCGCAAATACCGCGCTCGTGGTTACCCGACTGAAGATCGATCAAATCTGACGCAGCCACTTCATTTTCAGGATCGTAAAAGGCGCGCAGACGCGCATCCAGAATGCCTTCTGGCAGGCTGTCATCTTCAGGCAGGGGGAACCACTTTTCATTGGGGTAATGGACAAAATCGCCTTGAGCGATGCTGTTACCCAACCAGAAATCGGCAAAGAAGTAGTTGGTGGACAGACGTTCAAAATACTCACCCAGCGCCGAAGCCAGGGCGGCTTTCTTGCTGGCACCCTTGCCGTTGGTAAAGCAGAGTGGGCAGTCGCGGTCGCGGATATGCACAGACCAGACGTGTGGAACGGGATTAAGCCAGGAGGCTTCTTCTATATTAAAGCCCAGATCCTGCAGTTTGGTCTGGAAACGCGTAATGGAGTCTTCCAGGGCGGCATCTTTGCCCGGGATAAAAGTTTGCGTCATGGTGCCGCTCTCTCTGTAAAATAGGGTGCGTAAAGCGCGCAATGATACGTTTTTTGCTGCCTGTTCGCTATCAAGGCGCGGCAATTTTACCGGACGTTTTCTCATACCCTGGTTTATCTGCCAATGCCGAGACTGAACGAAAGGAACTCGCCTCACAATATTTCGTGTTGGATTGCATTGGTAATATAACCTTCGGTGCGATGTGCTGGAAAAATGTGACCGGTGTTAGATTTATGATTGCAGCCACCAGAATGCAGTGATAAAACCGAATCGTTATTCATAACCGTTTTATATGACAGTGGTGAGGGAAATGACGCAAATTTATAATTTTAGCTCTGGGCCAGCGATGCTGCCGAGCGAAGTGCTCCGCCGTGCAGAACAAGAACTGACAAACTGGCACGGCCTGGGAACTTCCGTAATGGAGATCAGCCACCGCAGTAAAGAATTTATTCAGGTGGCTGAGGAAGCAGAGGCGGACTTCCGCGATCTGCTAAAAATACCCTCTAATTACAAAGTTTTATTCTGCCATGGCGGCGCACGTGCGCAGTTTGCTGCGGTACCGGGTAACCTGCTGGGTAGTGCCACCAGTGCAGATTATGCCGACGGCGGCTACTGGGCGCACAGCGCTATTAAAGAAGCGGCTAAATATTGCTCGCCACGTACCCTGGATGTCAAAACCACCCTTGAGGGTAAGCGTGCCATTCTGCCGATGCGTGAGTGGGATGTCAGTGACACGGCCGCCTATTTGCACTTCTGTCCTAACGAAACCATCGACGGCGTTGCCATTGATGAAGAACCTGATTTTGGCAACAAAGTCGTCGTTGCCGATCTCTCCTCCACGATTTTATCCCGCACTATCGATATCAGCCGCTATGGCGTGATTTACGCGGGTGCGCAGAAAAATATTGGCCCGGCGGGGATTACCCTGGTCATTGTCCGGGACGATCTGTTAGGTAAAGCCCATAAGAGCGTGCCTTCTATCCTGGATTACAGCGTTCTGGCAGAAAATGATTCGATGTTCAATACACCGCCCACCTTCGCCTGGTACCTGAGTGGACTGGTGTTTAAGTGGCTGAAGCAGAAAGGTGGTGTGGCCGAAATTGAGAAAATTAATCAGGCAAAAGCGGGCTTGCTTTACGATCTGATCGACAAGAGTGATTTCTATCGTAACGATGTTGCGCTGCAAAACCGCTCGCGAATGAATATTCCTTTCCAGTTGGCGGATGCGTCACTCGACAGCCTGTTCCTGGACGAGTCATTAAAAGCCGGTTTGCACGCGTTAAAAGGCCACCGCGTTGTCGGCGGCATGCGGGCATCCATTTACAATGCCATGCCGCTGGAAGGCGTTAAAGCGCTGACAGACTTCATGGTTGATTTCGAACGTCGCCACGGCTGATTATTCCCCAGTCAGCGGGACTGCTGACACCCGACTCCGCCATCCGGCGGAGTTGTCGTTTTTTTGAGGATTGAGTTTCACATGCAAGATTCCCTGACCCTTCAGCCCATTGCTCGCGTTAATGGCACGGTTAATTTGCCCGGTTCCAAGAGTGTTTCAAACCGTGCGTTGCTGCTGGCCGCATTAGCGAAGGGTAAAACCCGACTCACTAACCTGCTGGACAGTGATGATGTTAAGCACATGCTTAATGCGCTCAAGGCTCTGGACGTGGATTTCACCCTTTCCCACGATCGTACCGTTTGCGAAGTGACAGGAAAGGGCGGCCCTCTTTTGGCTGCACAACCGGTTGAGCTTTTCCTGGGCAATGCTGGCACGGCCATGCGCCCGCTGGCAGCGGCGCTCTGCCTTGGGGCGCAGGATGTGGTGCTCACGGGCGAGCCGCGAATGAAAGAGCGGCCGATTGGGCATCTGGTCGATGCGTTACGTCAGGGGGGCGCCCAGATTGATTACCTTGAGAATACAGATTATCCGCCTGTTCGCCTGCGTGGTGGCTTTGTTGGCGGTGAAGTCACCGTAGACGGCAGCGTATCCAGTCAGTTTTTGACCGCGTTGCTGATGATGGCCCCTTTAGCTGAAGAGAACACGCGAATCAGCATTAAAGGCGATCTGGTCTCTAAGCCTTATATCGATATTACGCTGCACCTGATGCGCTGCTTTGGCGTTGAGGTTGAAAATCAAAACTACCAGCACTTCCTGATTAAAGGAAAACAGCAGTATCAGTCACCGGGAGATTATCTGGTGGAAGGCGATGCATCTTCTGCCTCCTATTTTCTTGCGGCGGCAGCGATTAAAGGTGGCACCGTGCGCGTGACCGGTATTGGTCGTAACAGCGTACAGGGCGATATTCGCTTTGCTGATGTTCTGGAAAAAATGGGCGCATCCGTCGAGTGGGGTGATGATTACATCGCCTGTACAGCGGGCAAACTGCAGGCTGTCGATATGGATATGAATCACATTCCTGATGCGGCTATGACGATCGCGACTGCTGCACTGTTTGCTCAGGGCACCACCCAACTGCGTAACATCTATAACTGGCGGGTTAAAGAAACCGATCGCCTGACGGCTATGGCAACAGAATTGCGTAAAGTCGGGGCTGAAGTCGAAGAAGGGCACGATTATATCCGTATTACGCCCCCGGCTCAGCTGAAGCATGCCGCGATCGGAACCTATAACGATCACCGTATGGCAATGTGTTTCTCGCTGGTGGCGTTATCAGAGACGCCCGTTACCATTCTGGATCCTGGCTGTACTGCAAAAACCTTCCCTGATTATTTCGAGCAACTGGCAAAAATCAGCCAGAACGCCTGATCTCCTCGCCCGGTGAGTATTTCGCCGGGCCTGTTTCTCATTCCCATTCAGCAGGCCAGAAAAGTCCTTTTTCTGGCGAAATTTCGCATCACCTTCCCTCTAAAGGGTAACGAAGCGTCGCAGGGCAGCGTATAATGCCCGACATTTGTGACGGCCAACTGGCCAAAATGCGCGCAGCAACAGGAGGGAATGATGACAGCAACTGCCCCGGTCATAACTATTGATGGGCCAAGTGGCGCGGGAAAGGGCACCCTGTGCAAAGCGATGGCGGAAGCCTTGCAGTGGCATTTACTGGATTCCGGCGCGATCTATCGTGTTTTGGCCTTAGCCGCATTACATCATCAGGTCGATATTGAGTCTGAAGAGGGACTGGTTCCCATTGCTGCTCACCTGGATGTGCGCTTTATCTCTCAGAACGGCGAGATGCAGGTCATTCTGGAAGGTGAAGAAGTCACCAGCGAAATTCGGACCCAGGAAGTCAGCAATACCGCCTCGCGCGTTGCCGCTTTTCCCCGCGTCCGTGAGGCACTATTGCGCCGCCAGCGTGCTTTTCGCGAAGGCCCCGGCTTAATTGCCGATGGCCGTGATATGGGCACCGTTGTTTTCCCCGACGCGCCCGTCAAGATTTTCCTTGATGCCAGCCCGGAAGTGCGTGCAGAGCGACGTATGCTACAGTTGCAGGATAAGGGCTTTAATGTTAACTTTGATCGCCTTTTAGCCGAGATAAAAGAGCGCGATGATCGCGATCGCAACCGCGCTATAGCGCCATTGGTGCCTGCTGAAGACGCATTAGTGTTGGATTCAACACAGATGTCTATCGAGCAAGTTATTGATAAGGCGCTGAATTATGCCCGAAAGACGCTGGGCATCTGATATTTTGGCGTAAACGAATTTATTAACCCTGTGCCATGGACCCGGTGCAGGGCATGTGAAACAACCCCATCCGACATGAAGTCAGATGGACGTTAAATTGAAGAATCCTAAGATTATCAATATGACTGAATCTTTTGCTCAACTATTTGAAGAATCCCTGAAAGAAATCGAAACCCGCCCGGGTTCCATCGTTCGTGGCGTCGTTGTCTCAATCGACAAAGACGTTGTTCTGGTTGATGCGGGCCTGAAATCTGAATCTGCAATTCCTGCAGAGCAGTTCAAAAACGCAGCCGGCGAACTGGAAATCCAGGTTGGTGACGAAGTTGACGTTGCTCTGGACGCAGTGGAAGACGGCTTCGGTGAAACTCTGCTGTCCCGTGAGAAAGCTAAGCGTCATGAAGCTTGGATCACGCTGGAAAAAGCCTACGAAGAAGCTGAAACTGTTACCGGTATTATCAACGGCAAAGTCAAAGGTGGCTTCACAGTTGAGCTGAACGGTATCCGTGCGTTCCTGCCAGGTTCACTGGTTGATGTGCGTCCAGTGCGTGACACGCTGCACCTGGAAGGCAAAGAGCTTGAATTCAAAGTGATCAAGCTTGATCAGAAACGCAACAACGTCGTGGTTTCACGTCGTGCGGTTATCGAATCTGAGAACAGCGCAGAGCGCGATCAGCTGCTGGAAAACCTGCAGGAAGGCATGGAAGTTAAAGGTATCGTTAAGAACCTTACTGACTACGGTGCATTCGTTGATCTGGGCGGCGTTGACGGCCTGCTGCACATCAC